>Ga0182015_10000008_pt1 | contig 236911 bp, 197 predicted proteins | sample 712P3MmetaG_FD_120478 | JGI IMG/M metagenome (GOLD analysis project Ga0182015, IMG submission 120478) | Permafrost microbial communities from Stordalen Mire, Sweden - 712P3M metaG | ecosystem: Environmental > Terrestrial > Soil > Wetlands > Permafrost | place: Sweden: Stordalen | collected...
CCGGTTGTTGTTGGTATCTGCAATGAAGACATCGCCCGCTGCGTCCACTACCACGCCCTCAGGCGAGCTCAGTCCGCTGCCTACCGTGGTCTGAGCGCCGCCACTGGCCGGAACCTCCACCACTCGGTTGTTGTTGGTATCTGCAATGAAGACATCGCCCGCTCCATCTACCGCCACGCCTTTGGAGGGACTTAACCCGCTGGCGTTCACCGTGGTCTGAGCGCCTCCACTGGCCGGAACCTCCACCACCCGGTTGTTGTTGGTATCTGCAATGAAGACATCGCCCGCTCCATCTACCGCCACACTGATGGGGAAGTTCAGTCCGTTGCCTACCGTGGTCTGCGTGACTGCGCCAAACGCAATGGCTGGCCCCTGGCCTTGGCCACGAAGGCAAGTGTTGGCCAACAGGTTGCTAGAGCTGTCCATGAGCTGGACTGCTCCCATGCGCAATCCGGGCGCGAGCGGAGCAAACTGCACATTGACCGCGCAGGAGTTTCCGGCAGCTACCGCGACCGTGCAGCTTGTGTTGCTCAGCGTGAAATCCAGGTTCGGCGCGCCTTGGGTGAGGACCTTTATTGTGCCAAACGTGGTGTTAACGTTGACGCTGTAGTTCAGCGTGATCGACTGGCTGCAGGGCGCGGGAGTTGTCTGTCCTCCCGGACAAACGTTGGCGCTTCCGAAGCCTGCGAAGCTGCTGCCTTGGATCGCTTGCGTCACCTGGAAGTTTGCCGTCACGCTCTCCGGCGCGTTCATGGTGACTGTGGTCGAAGCGCTGCTTGCATTGGCCACTGGGCCTGTCCAGCCAGAGAACATGTAGCCCGAGTTAGCGGTGGCCGACAAATTCACCACTGCTCCTGACGGATAGTAAGTGCCTGGGGCTGGCGAGACTGTCCCGCCGCTACTCGGGCTGCTCGCCGTCGTCAACTGGTACGAGGCGTTGAAAGTTGCCGTGTAACTGCTTGTGTAGGCGGATGCCGTGATCATATCTGATACGCTGGTTGTTCCATCCGACCAGCTTGCAAACGTGTACTGTGTGCTGCCTGCGCCCTGTGGCGTCGAGGTGGAAATCGTATGGCTCGTGCCACTCGCCCACGTCAGCGTTTGCGCGCTTTCATACATTGTGCCGTCCACGGTGAACGACAATCCCGAAGGGTTCGTGGTAATGGAAGTTTCAATGCTACCTGGCGTCAGCAGAATCGGGCTGTTGCCGACGCTGATTGCGCCTGTGATAGGGGACTGAGCGCCAAGCAGTTGTTGATAATAGAGCGCCCAACCTGGAGCCGTATAGTTCGCTGTTGCACCGGCGTTATTATTAAAAACCACTTCGCGATTAGCGCCGCCGACAGTGAAGTCACAGACGAAAAGTGTCGACGGAGTTCCGGTTTGACACTGCTGGAAAAAAGCAGCGCCCGTGAGCCAACTCTCCATCTGTCCGTAGGCTGAGGCATTTTGTGGGTTCATTCCAAGCGTGCCGTTCAGTGTTCCAACGTCGATGTCGTAGGCATACCAGCTTCCTAGCATCCCGCCGCCATCGGAAAAAGTGCTCGCGCCGAGCAAGAGCCACCTGCCGATGTACGCGACTTGGTCTGCGGCTGAGAGACAGGCAGTCGCATCGAGTGGGGCCGCGCAATCATCATTTGTATCGGGCCCGAAACTTGCTTCGGTCACGAGCAGCGGCATCGACGTGGAAATTCCTGCCGCTGTCATCACCGAGCGAAAGCCGTTGTAGGTCGTCAGAAAATGACCTGCTACGCTGCTCAGCGGATCAGCCGTAACTTGGTAGAAGTGCTCACCTGCGGTATCGACAGTCGGGAGGTGACCGTTACTGTCATGTGTCTGCAGGAAATTTTGCAGCCATATCCATTCTTCTCCATCGGGCACGGGCGTCGGGCTAGTTGAACAGGCACCGTTACCAGACTCATAGGTTAGATTTGGAGCGCCGACAATAGCCGAAGGGTCAACCGCCTTGATGGCTGTGTAAATGGTGTTATGCAGCAAAACCAACTGGGCACAAGTTCCTTGAAAAGCACTGTTGGCTTCGTTTCCAGTTTCATAATACTGAATCTTGCCAGCGTATCTGGTAGCAAGGGCCGTTGCGAGGTTCGACATCCACGTGATGTTGGTAGGCATGACGCGGCAATCTACCCCGGCGCCTAGCCCGCACTGCCAGCCCGGCACATACCAGTCGTAAACCAACGTCATACCATGCGCCTGTGCGTAGTTCACCCAGTTGTCGAGGTTTGTCCACGTGTAGCAGGAATTGCTTGGATTTGTTCCACCATCGCAGGTCGGCTCGATGGAGTAAGCGCTGATGCCGCCGAGCTTTCCGAGCGTTCCTAGCGTGATGCCGCCATTCAATGGAAAATCATTATAATTGAATACGCTAACGCCATAGAATGCAGGAGGCACAGGGGTCTGGGCCCTGATCACTTGTGGTATTAGCACGATCAGCAAAGCACCGAGCGTAAGTCTAAAGTAACGTTTCAGAGTTAAGTGCCCTAGTGAATCTTCGAAGTTAAAGCTCTCGGCGTGTTCGGGTGGGCTTGCGTCCACCTTAGAAATTTTGCCGTTGTACTGTTGTGGCGCCAAATTGCCGGTTTTTGTACACGCTGCCCAACCGGCCGACAGTACTTAACAAAGACCAGTTACGAACAGCCACTTGAGATGAATTTGGTTAGCCCGATGTACTGAACTTTCACTGAGACGTACGCTACTGCCCACTATGTGAAATGTCAATCCGTATCATCGTCTGATGCCCAGAATTGATGCTACCCGCTCCGATCGCGGATTGAGATTGCGCCCCGAGAAATCTTGACATTACGCGTCGTTATTTGTAAAGTCTGCAGCTGCCTCTCGGTTAAAAGTCATCCCGACGCTTGGTGTCTATAACCTAGACTGGCGCGTCGTGGTCCCTTATCCCGATACCATAGTGCTCGGGTTTTGGTTTCCCAACTCTGATCCCTGGAAACGGAAACGCGTCCATGAGACTAAATCAGTTCTTAGAAATCACTTTCGATGCGGGCCCAACAAACTCTTCGGTTCTGCTCGAGGCCGGAAGCGTCCTTTCGCTCCTTTTTAATGAGACGCGCCAATAGATCAGGCGTTAGGACACCTCGAAGTTGTCTCCAGGCCTGGTAGAAGGTAGCGCTGCCGCTACGGGCAGTTTAATAGCGATTTGCACCGCCTAGCGAGGATGGACTAACTTCGCTAATCTAGGTCGGTCTGGTCGCCGACGGGCGAACTAATCCTGGCCGTCGGAATTCAAACGCTTGCGGATAGAACCGAAGTCGTGAGCTTTTAATTCTTTTTGCGCTCTGAATGTCGAATCGGCGTCAGAGTATGGCCCGACCATCACTCGATATAATCCGTCTCGCCCGGCCTCCAAGACAAACACCGGCAAATTTAATTGCCGTAACGATCCTGCCAGCGCGTCTGCATTCTCTTTGTGCCCCATGGCAGCCACTTGCAAAACAAAGATTGCGCGCACCGAGGTCTGTGCCGGTTCGACGGGGATTTGAGTCGAAACGGCCGAAGTGTTCGACGCCACCTCAGGCTTATTCACTGCCGTGACTTGGGATTCCTTCACTGAGGCGTTTTCAGTATCTTTCGCGGCCACCGAACCGTCTGTCGACTGACTCACGTCCGTTGAGGATCGAACTGTAGCAAGCTTGTGTGTATGAAACGCTATATAGATGAAGGCCATAACGACTATCGCCGCAACAACTACGGCGCCGATGACTTGGTGCGATTTGTCAGAGCCGAATTTAGGCTCGCTACTTTCGATCACGCTACGTTCCATCTCACCGCGATGTTTCGTCTCTTCATAAGCCAGTGCGAACAGGCTGTCTTCGGAGCCGCTGAGAAGTTCCACAAGCGTATTTTGCCTCGATGATGACAGCGGTAGAATCGCAGGGAAGAGCCACTTCTTGATCCGAATGCGTCGCTTAAAGGAAAGATCAACGAATTCGACGCCGGCCGTAGTCTTCGACGAGTCGACCCACGCAATCCGGCCTCGTGTTTCAATCCCGGATCAGACTGGGAAAGTTGAAAGCGCATGGGGGGCAACGGCTCGCCGAGCAAGCATCCAACAACTTGTATCGCCAAGCCGCATTCACTGATGTTAAGAACAATCCCACGATTGCCGTCGCTAAATTGCACAGAGGATGATGAAAGTTTCTTGCGCGGACAGGTTCGTCGTTCGATCTCAGGACTCTCGGGGGACGGCAAGATGCTGGGCGTGATGTCGAACATTTCCTTAAGAGAGCAACCGTCGCGGGGGCTGACAACCGGTGTGATTATATCTTCGTTAGTCTCTGGCTTCAAGGACGTGACAAGGCGCTTAGCTCAAGACATGACTCAAAACATGAATTGGTCGGAAGTACGAATCTTGACCACGGCTCAATGATTCAGCTAAATCGACTTTCCATTAAGAAGTCAATTTCAAATTCTCTAGAGCTTATGTAGCGAAATCGGCCTGACATATATCTCTTATCTTTAGGCTCGCACCTCCGAGCGCACTCACACAGCAATACTTTGCTTTGATCCAGCATTTGCCTCTGATAGTGGAACAAGCGGTCCCCTATGCCTCTTCCACCGGAGCTCCTTTCTAATGTTTCAGCTTGTGGTCGTACTTGCTCGGAGGAATGATCAGAGACAGAAACCATTATGGGACAATATTTCTCAATCGCCCGCATGGCTGCAACCCGTTCAATTCGTAGCGACTTTGTTCGCGAGTCTGATCGTCATGTTGAAACAATTTGAGTCGTCCAGATATTTGAAATTTTCTTCGTCATCTATTTTTTCGATACAAGTGCCCCAAACTTTCAATAACGTAACAAGCCAATTTAAGCTAGCATCCGCCGGTCGGGCGTCTCAGCTTGCGACTACTTCTATGCATCAGTACGGGCCACAGGGGGTACTGGAGTGTGAACCGTACGGAGTGGGCATTGCGTTCGCAGTAGAACGTCCGGGTGGGTGAGGAAGGAAAAATGTTGTCGCTATTGTGAAAGTAATGTGGAAATTTGATGACTAAGGCACTCATTTTGATTCTCAAGCCTCGGCCAAGTTATTGCACAAATGGGAGTTAGGTTTTGTGCGCAAAGTGGCCCGCAAGTTGCGATTCCCACGGCACGCAAGTACGAAAGTACTGGTGTGGCAGGGACAGGTAGTACTACAGAGTAGGTCAAAGAGTTACTGACGAGGATATCGAATGGATACGCTCAAGGGATTGGGATTGGCTGTATTGCTCGCATTAGCGCCTGTAGGACTGATGGCTCAACAAAACAGCTCGATGGCGGTGACCAGATCAATGTCAGCTTCGGCTACTGAGCCGTCTCAGCCAGGCGACGACCGGCCGGCTCTTCAGCAGAGAAACCCGCGATATCGAATCATGAGAGATGACGTTTTGAACCTGTCATTTCCCATTTCTCCGGAGATGAATCAGACGGTCACGGTGCAGCCTGACGGATATATCACGCTGCTCAGCGTGGGCAGCCTCTTTGTACAGGGCATGACCGTTCCGGAGCTTACCGATGCCTTAACCAAGGCATACTCTAAGATTCTTCATGACCCCCTCGTTGAAGTGGATCTGAAAGACTTTCAGAAGCCGTTCTTCGTGGTCACCGGGCAAGTGGCAAAGCCCGGGCAATACGATCTGCGTTACGATACCACCGTCTCTGAAGCCATCGCCATTTCGGGAGGCCTTCTGCCAACGGCAAAGACCCAGCTACTGATTTATCATCGCGTCTCTCCGGGCTGGATGGAAGTGAAGAAATATAGCTTGAAGGACTTCCTGAACGGCAAGAATGTCAACGAAGATGCCGAAGTAAGACCGGGTGACCTGATCTTCATTCCGGAAAAGACGATTACAAACTTCCGGAAGTACGTTCCTTACACACTCGGTTTTTATGCCACTCCAGCGCCAGCCTGGTTCTAGCCTACTGGAACGAGCGGCTTAAGCCTGTCTGGGTTTGACCAAGATTTGCGCCAGAACTTTTGAATCAGAAGGGGAGCCTGACCATGATCGACCGTAATAGTCGTGCAAACCAAATAGAAACGAGCCGTTACGCAACTCTGCGCGATTGGGCCGCAATCGGTTTTCGAAGGCGACGCCTGATCGTTACATCGTTTTGCGGGCTTCTCCTCGGCACCATTCTGTTCTCGGTTTTCTGGGCCGCTCGCTACTACGAATCGGAGATGCAGGTTTTCGTAGCGCAAGACCGCACCGATCCTCAGGTCAGCTCGGCCCCCAGCGCGGCCGTTCAAAGTAATCAAACCATTACGCCGGATGTGATGAATTCGGAACTAGCCCTCCTGCAAGCGCCGGACATCCTTCGTCAGGTTGTCGTGAATTGCGGGCTGGAGAAGAAACCACACCTGACCGACTTCCTGCTCCCAAGCGACCCCGCCCGGCGAAATGCGATTAAAGTGGAAAAACAAGCGGAGATTCTCGCGAAGAAAATCGATGTTGAGGTTCTGAAACAAGCGGACGTGATCGACGTAACGTACGGCCGAGTGGGTTCCCCCGAAGTTCCAGCTTGCGTGTTGAGCAACCTCAGTACTCTCTACCTGCAAAAGCACGTTCAGACTCACCGGCCAAGCGGTTCTTCGGATGTGTTCGCCAGCGAAGTGGACAAGTACCACGCGGCGCTTATGAGCAGCGAACAGCAACTCAGGGATTTTGGACCGCAGGAAGGGGTGGCAGCGCCCGATGTCGAGCGCACCCTGGTAGCCACCCAACTTGTAACTACGGAAGGGCTCCTCAATACCGCGAAAGCAGCAGTCGCAGCTAATCAACACCGGATCCAGGAGGTTGAGGGACAGTTGAATTCAATGCCGGCCCGCCGCGAGACGATTGATACCGACCAAGACGCCGGCATCCTTTTGCAGCAGCTGGATGCTGCTCTTCTGACTGCTCAGATGAAACGCTCACAACTCGCGATGAAATATGCTCCCGATTATCCACTCGTTAAGGAAGCGGACGAAGAAGTGGCGGAGGCCGAAGCTGCAATTGCGGACGCCAAGAAAAATCACATCATGAGCAAAGCGACGGACCAGGATACCACCTACGAATTGCTGCGTCAGGACTTGGCCAAGACCAAAGCCGACCTGGCTACTCAGCAAGCCAGCGTTGCCTCGCTTTCTCAGTCAATTCACGATTTCCAAACGCAAACCATTGACCTTGACCAGAAAGCGATAAAGCAACAGGACCTAGTCAGGGAAGCAAAGGCAAACGAAGACAACTATCTGCTCTATTTGGCGAAGCGCGAACAGGAACGGAGTTCGGACGCGATGGATCGTAGTCGCGTGGCAAACGTATCCTTGGCGGTGCCGCCAGTCGTCCCAGTACTTCCTGCTCACAGCCCGTTCATGGTTTTTATGCTAGGGCTGCTCTTTTCAATTTTTGCGAGTTTGGGCGCTGCTTTTATCGTCGAGTATTTCGACCCTTCTTTCCATTCACCTGGAGAGGTGAGCGGCGTTCTTCAAGTTCCGGTGCTTGCTTCAATTCCCCGGCAGGCGGCGTAACGGCGGAACATGGTACTGGACTTCTACAAACTGACGGAGCAACCATTCGGCGTTACGCCGGATTCGCGCTTCCTTTATCTCGGGCCAAAACACCGGGAGGCCTTAGCCTCGCTGGTGTACGGCACTGAAAGCAATCGTGGGTTCCTGGCGCTCATCGCTAAGCCGGGAATGGGCAAGACTTCTTTGCTCTATCACTATCTCAGCTACTTACGTGATAAGGCCCGTACTGCCTTTGTATTTCGAACCGACTGCGATTCCCGCGAGTTCATCCGCCACGTGCTTCTTGATCTGGGTGTCGACGTTGCGGGAATGGACTTGCCCGGAATGCACGACACTTTGAACCGGTTACTAACCGAGGAGATGCGTTTGGGCCGGCGGTTCGTGTTGGTGATTGATGAGGCCCAGAATCTTGATGAGAAAGTTCTCGAGTCTGTGCGGCTGCTCTCGAATTTCGAAACGCCGTGGATGAAGCTGATGCAGATTGTCCTGGCTGGGCAGCCCCAACTTGCCGACCACCTAGCTAGCCCTTCGATGGCCCAGCTCCGCCAGCGCGTTTCTATGGTGATAAAGCTGGATCCTTTCACGCACGACGAAGTGAACGCCTACATCGATCATCGTTTGCGGGTGGCTGGCTGCAGTAAGCCGGAAATTTTCTCGGCGAACGCCCGGAAACTGATCGCCGAACACGGCGAAGGCATCCCTCGCAACATAAACAATCTTTGTTTTAATGCCCTGTCGTTAGGTTGTGCTCTGCAGAAGAAAACGATCGGTCGCGACATTGTGCTTGAAGTGATCGCAGACCTCGATCTTGAACCATTGAGAGAGCAAAAACCTGTGGCGAAAAAGCCAGCGGACATCTCGCCGCAACCGAAATCAGTTTTTCTTTCCGAAATAAAGAAACGCTCGATCTTCAGCCGCTGGATTCCTAGCGTCGCAATCACAAGTGCGCTCCTGATCGGCCTGAGTTGGTTCGCCGTGCACGCGGAGCGCAGGAGTCCAGAAAGAGTTCGACCGTCGGCGAACGCAGCATTTGTGCCGGCAGCGCCCGCTCGAGTTCTAGCGCCAGTCACGACGCAGGCGTCTTCTTCGGCGAGTCCAACAGTACCTGACGAAAGGGAAGCCGCGAGCATCCAGCCGGAACCAACTTCTGAGGATGTCCGTGTCCTGCCAGGTCAAACGCTTTATCAGATCAGCGTCAATAAATTGGGCAGATACGACGACCAGGTCCTCGAGAAATTACGTGGTCTTAACCCTAACCTCAAGGATCCCGATCTCATTCTCTCGGGTCAAAAACTTCGAATTCCATCAGTGACATTACCACCCACAGATCCACAACGTGCGGCCGAGCAGGCTTCGAATGCTGCATCCGCGGAGGCAGGGAAACAATGAGTAAGAACTTTGAACTGATGCAACAGGCGGGTAAGGAGCAACCGGTTCGTCCCGTCCGTCAACAGGAACCGATCTCTCCCATCCTGACCAGGAATGGGCACGGAAATGGCCACCGCAACGCCACGCGAGCGGGATTGAATCTAGACGAACTTGCTCAGGAAGAAACCCTGAAGCTCGTTCAGCGGGTATTTTTGGTCCAGACCTCCGAACCACCGCGCACCGTCGTATTTGCCGGAATCGATCACGGAAATGGCTGCAGCCGAACCTGCGCCCGAACGGCGCAAGTATTGGCCGCGAACATTGCGGGGAAGGTCTGTCTGGTCGATGCCAATCTTCGATCGCCGGCGCTACCCGAGTTCTTCGGTATGACCAATCATCACGGGCTGACTGATTCTTTGCTCCAGGATGGCCCCATTCTGAGCTTTGCGAAGCAAGTCGGCACTGACAACCTCTGGTTGCTTTCCTGTGGCTCGCTTGCGTCAGACTCAGCGAGTCTTTTGAACTCGACCCGCTTGAAGACCCGTTTGGCCGAAATGCGACGCGATTTCGACTACATCCTGATTGACGCTCCCCCGCTAAGCCAGTACGCCGATGGCGTTGCCTTAGGGCGCCTGGCTGATGGAATGGTCTTCGTCTTGGAGGCCGATGCGACTCGACGAGAATCGGCTCTCAAGGTAATGGACAATTTGCGCGCCAACCAGGTTCAGATTTTGGGAGCGGTGTTGAACAAGCGAGCATATCCGATTCCCGAATCGTTGTATTCGAAGCTTTAGCATCGCGAAGCTTTAGCGGTCTTCGGCTCCAGGCCTCACCCTAGGTTCCAATCCTTTCCAGGGGTGGTCGTTGCCAAGTGCACCAAGAGGTAGTGGTCCTTAACCGGGCTCTAAACACCGTTGTGACTCTAATGGCGGAGCTCGGCCCATATTGCCTCGCTAATCGCTTCTGATGCAACGAATCCCAAGATTTTTACCAAGTTCATAAACAGTTGCAATAACTAGAAAGACCTACTTTCGTCAAGGCCGCAAAGAAGCACCAATCATAAGTAATCGGGAGTCCTTCCAGTGAATCATTCCAAGCGGCGACTTCTAAGAGATGCGATGAAACTGTTAGATTTGGGACTCTTGGTATTGTCCCTGGGTTGCACGACGATGGTCGTGGTTTCGCATCGAGGGAACCTATCCTTTTCACAATTTCTCGCGCTTAGAATCAAGTTGGGGAATTTTGTTCTTTTTGCTTTCCTACTTCTGCTCTGGCATTCCATTCTTTTATTGTGTGGCCTTTATCAATCACGGCGCATGTCAACCCGCCGTTCCGAGGTGATTGACACCTTTAAGGCCACGGGCATGAGCACTCTTTGCCTCATGCTGGCGGGAGAGTCATTCAGCAAGAATATCGTTACGGCAACATTCTTGAGTTTGTTCTGGTTGCTGAGTTTTGGAAGCATAATTTCCGTACGCCTCGTCATTCGACAGTTCCTGGCCAGAGCTCGCCGTCGCGGAAAGAATGTGCGTCTGATGCTGATTTTGGGATCGAATGCCAGAGCTATTCAATTTGCTCAGCGCATTGAGGCGAGGCCTGACCTCGGTTACAGGATCCTGGGGTTTGTGGACAATGAATGGGACGGAAGCAAGGAACTCCACGAAGCTGGATATAAGGTCTGTTGTGAATTTTCGGGGCTGGCGGAATTTCTACGGCGAAACGTGGTGGATGAAGTCGCCACGTATTTGCCGCTTCGCTCCTTTTACGAACACGCATCCCAAGTGGCGGCGCTGTGTGAACTGCACGGAATATTGATGCGGTTTGATCCGGACCTCTTCAATTCCGGTGCCTCTCGCTCACGAACCGAAGACTTCGACCAAGAGCTTCACATCGCTCCCTACGGCGGCGAATATGAGGCTCTACCGATGGTGCTTAAACGCGTATTCGATGTCGTGATTTCGTTCGTACTTCTGATTGTATTTTCTCCTGTGTTCGTGTTGGCAGCGCTGCTGGTTAAGCTTACCTCGCCGGGTCCTCTTTTTTTCGCTCAGGAGAGACTGGGACTTAATAAGAGAAGATTTCTCACTTATAAGTTTCGCACGATGATTCCCAACGCGGATCAAATGATCGCTCAACTTGAGCATCTCAACGAAGTGAGCGGCCCTGTTTTCAAGATATGGAATGACCCTCGTGTTACTCCGGCAGGCAGGTTCTTGCGTCGAACAAGCATCGATGAGCTCCCACAACTCTTCAACGTGCTGAAGGGTGACATGAGCTTGGTTGGTCCCCGTCCTATGGCAGTGCGTGATTATGAAGGTTTTAGTGAGGATTGGCAGCGTCGCCGTTTCAGTGTACGCCCTGGCATCACCTGCTTATGGCAGGTGAATGGACGCAGCTCGGTCTCGTTCCAGCAATGGATGGAGCTGGATATGCAATACATCGAGCAGTGGTCATTCTGGCTCGATTTCAAAATTCTTCTTCAAACCATACCTGCGGTGATGCGAGGTACTGGAGCAGCCTGACCGGAAATATCGCGCGAACCCCGGCCTGTTCAGCATCGCGAGCGCTTCAGGAGACGAATTGAACCCCTCAATCGATGAAGAAAAAAGTGGCGCCCGTCCGGCTATATCTCCGGATGCGTCGAGCACATCGGAATTCCTGAGGACTCTTTTCCTTTTGCTCGATGAATACGGTGTGCGTTACTGCGTTCTGCACTCATGGGAATCGCTCCCCTTCGAGTTGTTGAGCGATTTGGATTTGGCTGTTCATCCCGAGGACCGGGTAAAATTACCGGCCGTATTTCGTAGGCTGCAGGAATCGGGATATCTGTTGATCCAATGCTTGAATTATTCAGTAAACGCATACTATTTTGTTTTTTGTTGGTTTGAAGATCTGTCTTTACGCTCCGTCCCGCTGGACTTCATTTTTGAACATTGGCGCAGCGGGCTTTCCGTGCTCTCTGTCCAGGACATAATTGATCATCGAGAACGTTATGGAGAGATGTGGATACCATCGCGGCCACATCAGTTTGCTTACCTGCTTGCAAAGAAAACTTGGAAAGGAAAAGCGTCGCCCGAGCAAGTTCAACAGCTGAAGCACCTGGTCGAAATCTTGGGTCGGGCAGAATCGGAGGCCATTGCGGGCGAAATATTTCTGGATAGATGGAATCAAGAAATTGTCGCGGCCTGCCTGAAGGGTTCTCTCTCCAAGCGGCTGGAAAGAGTGCGCAGTCTTCCCTGGATGACCGCCGTAATTCGCCATCCGTTACAGCTGATCCGGCACGCGTGGCAGCAGGGTCGCAGATTAATAAAACGCTGGCTTTACCCCACCGGCATTTTGGTTGCTGTCCTCGGACCTGACGGTTCGGGTAAGGACACAGTGATTGCCGGAATGAGCCACGCCCTCCGGCGCGGTTTTCGCAGTGTCGCGTTTTACCACTGGCGTCCAAATGTTCTTTTCCCGCGTAAGCCTGCGCCTCCTGTAACCGATCCTCACGCAAAACCCCCTCGCGGTAAATTCATCTCAAGTCTGTATCTGGCAGGATTCGTTTTGGACTATTGGATCGCGTATGCCCTTCGCATACGCCATCGTCTGACGCGCAGCACGCTCGTGATTTTCGACCGCTATTTTTACGACATAATTGTGGACCCCAAGCGAGCGCGTTTCGGTGGACCTGTGTGGCTTGCTGAGCTGTTGGCGCGATTGGTTCCCCGTCCTGATCTGACTCTCGTGTTGGATGCCGACGAGCGCGTTATGTACGCCCGCAAAGGTGAGTTGTCTGTAGCGGAGTTGCGACGGCAGCGTCAAGCCTATCGCGAACTTAGCGTGGGAATAGGTTCGAGGAAGACAGTCCAAACCGACCAAACCATTGAAAAGAGCATCGCGGACGCAACTGAAGCTGTCGTCAAATTCTTGCAGGAGCGATTCGAACGAAGGGATGAGGAATGGCTTCGTCAGTCCCCACTTCCTAATGTTCGGAAATGAATCCGTCTTGGTTCAAACAATCCAATATTCTGATACCGTCAAGCAAGCGCTCCAGGCGCTCTTCGGTGGCAGCGCGTCTGGGTCTGACGCTCTTTTGTTCGCTGGAAATGATTCACCCTTTTCTAGGCCGAGCAGAATAGTCCTCGCCGACAGCTCGTCTCGTACCGCCCGTTCACTTGCGGCGAAGGGATATCAGTTCACCCATCGTTTCGCATTATTGCCCTCCAAGGAGAGTACGCGATGGCTAGTCCCTCGAAATGAGGAGTTTCAAATCGTTAACGGCCTGGAGATGTACCCGTCATTCTCTATCCGAGCAACGGTCTACAAATCGTTCGCGTCGCGCATGGCGGCTATGGGTTGGCCGGGCTGGTCTGGTAATTCCATATGGGTCGCCTCGAAAGAACCGTTCCCGATAGAGAAGCTGGTCGAAGAGATAACCGGAGAGACCCGGCCTCAGTTTGCACTTTCGCTGGGCACGGCTGGAGCTAGCCGCAAGCTCACCGTACAAGTAATGCGCCAAGGCGGAGAAATTCTGGGTTACATTAAGCTGCCCCTCACTGAGCGCGCCAATGATCGGATACGCGCTGAGGCCAGGACTTTGGCAAAGCTCTATGAAAATCTTCGCCTTCGCGCTTACGTTCCAGCCGTTCTATACGCGTCGCAGTGGGATGGAGGCCATCTTCTGTTTCAGACGCCCATTATGGGCGATCCGGGTCCAGCACGCCTTACTTCGCTCCACGAGCAAGCTCTCAATGCGATGCACTCGGAACGATCTGAACTAAAGCCCGGAGAACAAGTAGTCGCTGCCGTGGGCAAGAAATGTAGTTCGTTGCTGAAAAAGCTCGGTGCAAAGTGGTCGGCTCTGATTGAAGACGCGTTACGGGCTGCGGCGCATGAGCTCCGCGGAACTCAGGTACGATGCGGATTGGGGCACGGTGACTTCACGCCCTGGAACACGCGACTCCGCGCAAAAAAGCTCTGCCTTGTCGATTGGGAAATGGCTTCGTGGGATGTGCCACTTGTTTGGGACAAGTTTCATTTTCTGGCGCAAATACAATCCTTGTTGCGTCAAGGAGATGGCCCAGACAGCCTCACGGATTTTACGAATGAGAAGAGAGCTCTCTACATATTGTATCTGCTACATTCGGCCGCATATCTGGCTGAGGATGGGCCGCAGTCGTTCGACATCGCCTATCGCGAGGCGCAACTTCGCAAACAACTCCAGGCTCTGTGTTCAATGGCATCCGCGACGCAGCCTTTGCGATTCGAGGAGCGAGCGTTAGTGTCTGATGACCTCAACGCTTCAGGCGCATGCGAGAAATAGCACACCATGACGACCGTCGTCCTCGGGTTCTTCTTTCCGCGTACGCATGTGAACCAGTCAAGGGTTCCGAACCAGGGGTCGGTTGGAACTGGACCCAACAACTCTCGCAGTTCGCTGAGGTCTGCGTCATCACGCGCGCGAACAACCGCAGTTCCATTGAAGCGGCTTTGTCCTCGCAGCCTTTGCCGCATGCTAATTTCGTTTACTATGACTTGCCTCGCTGGATGACTTTTTGGAAGTGCGGCTCACGGGGCATGCACGTCTACTATTACCTCTGGCAATTAGGCGCATATTTTGTTGCAAAGAAGCTCTGTCGCCAACGTTCGTTTGATTTGATCCATCACGTTACGTTCGCAAGCTGTTGGTTTCCGAGTTTTATGGCGTTTTTGCCCGTTCCATTTTTATGGGGTCCTGTCGGCGGCGGAGAGTCAACGCCCGCTTCATTCTGGAATTCGTTTAGCGGCCGCGGAAAAGTCTACGAGCTGCTTCGAAACTTGAGTAAATGCAGAGGACGGTTTGATCCGTTTGTGCGCGCCACGGCCCGTCGTGCGGGTTTTGCCCTCGCAACCACGCCGGAAACGGAGCAACAATTGCGCGCACTGGGCTGTGCGCGGACCGCAGTACTCTCGCTGGCCGCAATCGGCGACGAAGAAGTGCAAGTGTTGAAGGATGCGCCCGAACGTATTGACGCTCCTTTCCGTGTTCTCAGCACGGGTAGATTGCTGCACTGGAAAGGATTTCATCTGGGAATCGAGGCCTTTGCTCGTTTCAATCGTATGCATCCCGAAAGCGAATACTGGGTCATCGGAGATGGACCGGAGCGCGATAGGCTCCAGAAACTCGCGCGCGATTTGTCAGTGGCGTCAAACGTTCGCTTTTGGGGTGAGTTGCCAAGAGCGGCGGCACTCCGAAAGATTGAGCAGTGCGACGTATTTCTTCATCCTTCGCTTCATGATTCGAGCGGCTGGGTGAGCATTGAAGCGATGGCAGCCGGTCGCCCGGTCATCTGTTTGGATGCTGGTGGACCGGCTCTGCAAGTCGGCAAGGATAATGGTGTGAAAATCCCAGCCAAGTCGCCTCAGCACGCTGTGGAGAGCATAGCTGCTGCACTTGAGACTCTGGGGAGCAATCTAGAATTTCGCCTTCAGTGTGGATCAGCAAGTCGCCGTCGAGTCATCGAGGAATTCAACTGGTCCCGAAAGGCGCGGGAAATTCGCGTCATTTACAATTCTCTGCTGACGCGAAATCGAATGACTGTCTGTGTCGAAGAAAGATCGAATGGTCTTGCCAGCAAAGCGGAAGTACCCGCCTGCAGGGCCGATAATTTTTAGGAGTATCCGAAAATGACCAAGATACGCTGGGTGTGGGAATTGATGGGGTTTGCATTGCTGAGCGTAATCGCGCTATACGCGATGGCTCCTTTTCGCAGCAATTTGATGATCGCGTTGGTTTTTCTAGTGCCGTTCGTTTTGGTATTTTTGATTCCGTCGGCCACCAGCGCGCTTGTCGAGAACACCGCTGAGCTGACGAAATCCTTCACCTGGTGGCATTGGCTCATTTTGATTTCGTTCGTCAGCGGCCTTACGTTTCGGCTTCGTGAAGTGCAAGAAATTCAGGCAAACCCTCTCGACGCAGCAGCAATGATCAAACTTCTTCTCGTCGCGTTTATAGGAGTTCTGCTTCTGGCTCGCCTATTGGGCGGAAAAAGCCCATGGTTGCGTGCCCAATTCCGCGGCCTTGTTGGTTTGATGATGGCATTCGCAATAATTTCACTGGTGACGACCTTTTGGTCCGTGAAGCCCTCTTGGACATTATATAAATCCATCGAATACATGGTCATGTTGGCGCTATACGCTGCAATCGTAGTTTATGCGTCACGAATCGAGGAATACGAATCCGTTCTGAACTGGGTTTACGCGCTACTCAGCGTCTTGTTGGTCTCGGCATGGATCGGTGCCGTCATCGACCCGGCCGACGCGTTCAACTTCGGATCGTCGGGGCTTTTCGTGATACCTCAGCTCAACGGCGTGTTCCCCGTTTTAGCGGCGAACGGAATCGGCACAATGGGAGCGATCCTAGCGCTTGTCGCCATCAGCCGCCTGATGATGCCGGTTACCGGAAAAGTCTTTGGGGGTTGGTACTTAACGCTTGCGGGATTTGGAATCATATCGATGATTCTTGCCGATTGTAGGTCGGCTACTTTCGGCTTTTTGGTCGGATTTCTGGTTCTGCTTTCCTTCACGCGCCACCTTATTGCTGGAATTTTTGTTTCCCTGTTCGGTCTTGCACTCGCTTTATTTTCCGGAGCTGGGAAAAGCATTCTCTTATACCTCGCTCGTGGACAGCACGCAAAGGAGCTGGAAGGGTTGAGTGGAAGGGTGGAGTTCTGGCAGTTTGGCTGGCAAAAGTTTCTGGAGCGTCCGTTAACGGGGTGGGGCGGATTTGCGGGCGGACGGTTTTTAATCCTTCCCCAGGTAACCGATCCGGGTCAGCCGATGCCTTCGGACCTTCACAGCAATATTATGGAACCCCTTGTGGACACCGGAATTTTCGGGCTGCTCTTCATTCTTCTCGCGCTCGTGGGAGTCTGGTGGTATCTCTACAGAGGATACCGCAGTCAAAAACTGAATTCCCGCGAAGCTCGATTCGCGGCGGAATGTATGGTCGTCCTCACGTTGTTGACCGTGCGCTTCACCGTAAGCGACTTTACGACGATTTATCCAGGACTGCCGTTCTTAGGAATTGTGTGCTATGCCGAATATGTTCGGCGGCGGCTCAAGTTCGGACCTGCGCCCGAGCACGTTCCTGACCCCTCTTCCTGAAGTTCGCATATTTCACGAGGTTAGTTACCTAGTAAGCTTTCCGAAACTGATTGCTATCTTTGCGTTCCAAGTTCGTCGCGCCGCGATATTGTGGGCCGCAGATTAAATCCTTCTGCGCACGCGCATGATCGCACGCCCTTCGTGCGATCCTTTGACGCCCGTACGCCTAAGAGTGCAATGATGGCAATCCGAAAAATGGCGGTAAGCCCTAGCCGACCGACTCGGTGAGCAATTGAAAAGCGTTCATCAAGGTGCTTTCAAACTTGGCCCCGGTGAATACCTGGATGCTTTGTATGGAAGGTCGGGGATACTGAGTTGAAGATTTTACTGGCCCATACATTTTTTCAACAGTTCGGCGGACAAGATTCGGTAGCGCTTTCAGAGCATGAAGCGCTTCAGCGACATGGCCACGAGGTAATTTTTTACTCGCGAAAGAACGACGAAATCAAGGATTTCGGCGTCAGCCAAAAAATCCGCTTCGTAAAAGAAACGGTGTATTCAGGACGGACGGAGCGCGATTTGCGTTCTCTGGTTTCTGCGAACCGGCCGGATATAGCGTACGTTCACAATATTTACCCGCTGATTTCGCCGTCCATCTACCACGTGCTGTATGCCATGAATATCCCGGTGGTTCAGTGCATACACGATTTCCGTCCATTGTGCTCTAACGGCCTTTTCTACACTGAGAATCAATGCTGCGAACGATGTAAGGGCGGGAATTATTTGCACGGGTTCGTCCGCCGCTGTTATCGCGACAGTTACTTTTTAAGCGGACTTTATGCCTTCACGCTCGGCGTAAACCGCTTTGCGAAAGTGATGGATAAGATCTCCGCATTCATATGCCTTAACGAATTCTATCGGGCCCAGTTTCTGGAAGCAGGAGTTCCAACCGAAAAACTTTTTGTCCGTCCTAATTCGATGGATCCGCCTCCTGAAATCCCCGGCCTCGCGCCAGAGACGCGGGACTATGCGGTTTATTTTGGCCGTCTTTCACCCGAGAAGGGCCTGAATACACTTGTGCGCGCCTTTGAACAGGCCGCGCCTGCACGATTAAAAATCGCGGGGACCGGCCCTATGGAAAGCGGACTCAAGGAATACATTTGCAAAAACAAGCTCGAGAACATTGAAATGGTGGGCTTCGTGAGCGGACCAGAAAAATGGAGCTTGCTGGACAATGCCCTTTTTGCGGTGATTCCTTCGGAATGGTATGAGAATTTTCCGGTCGTGGCGCTGGAATTCTACGCGGCGGGAAAGCCGATCGTCGCCTCGCGAATGGGCGGCCTTCCTTCCATCATTTCCGAAGGAGAAACAGGGCTGTTATTCACTGCTGGCGATGCTAATGAGATCGCAAACAAGGTTCGCTACATGTTTTCTCACCCGCTCGACGTAGACCGAATGGGGAGACGTGCAAGGCAGTTGGTGGAAACCAGGTATTCGCGTGAGCAAAGCTATCAGGATCTCATGAAGATTTTTCAAAAAGTGCTTGCTGCTTGAAATTTGTGCAGGGTACAGGCGTGTTGCACCGGTAACGCCGATCTCCTGCACTCAATAAATGCACTGCCGCCGGCTTTCTCTCAGCTCCCGAGACAAGCTCCTTATGAACGTAGTCGCATCAACTATAGAATTGCTCCCCAATCGTCCTTGGTACAAGGTCGTAGGTGTTCGCGTGGACGCGGTGGAAATGCGCGAAGTCATCGCGCAGCTGGAAGATTGGATTGCCAAGGGCTCACAAGGAAAGTATGTCGCGGTCACTGGCATGCACGGCATCAGTGAGGTTCTCCGTGATCCGGCACTAAGGGACGTTCTCAATCATGCCGGTTTAGTAGTTCCCGACGGCATGCCGCTCGTTTGGCTCGCGCGCTGGCACAATTTACCTATTCGCGCTCGCGTTACGGGAGCGGAATTGATGCAAGCATTCTGCGAACAGACCGGTTCGCGTTATCGTCATTTCTTTTACGGCGGAGCGCCGGGTGTGGCAGAGGACTTAGCGCAAAAGCTAACGCGCCGTTTTAGGATTTCCGTGGCTGGTACCTATACCCCACCGTTTCGCCCGCTCACAGATCAGGAAGAATTGGAGATAGCCGCAAAAGTAGCGGCTGCGTCGCCGGATATTCTGTGGGTTGGCCTCAGTACACCTAAACAGGAACGCTGGATGCACGCCCACAATCTCACTTTAAGAGTTCCAGTAATGCTGGGTGTCGGAGCAGCTTTCGACATGCATTCGGATCGATTACGTCGAGCACCAAAGTGGATCCAGGGAATGGGGCTTGAGTGGTTTTACCGCCTTTTGGCCGAGCCTCGTCGGCTTTGGAAAAGGTATTTAGTGATGATTCCACCTGCCGCCTGTTGCGTGTTGCTTGAACTGATGCATTTTCTTACGTACGAGTAGGCGACGGCTACCATGATTTTTCTATCCGCGGGTGTCGGGGTGGATGGCAGTCGATTTTATTAAAAAATGAATCGCTTTTTATATTATAACTCCTCGCACGTTGACTAAACACAGTGTGTAACCAGCCTCGCACCGTTGCAGGTGTCGCCAAACGAGGATTCACGCCGCAATCGCCAGCTTAGTATGGGATCAAGCGACTCAACCAACTCCTTCGGACTACTATCCGGTAGGGGCAAAGCAATCATCATTTTAGGTCTGGTTAGTCTCATATTGCTCGGCATCGCCTGTAAATTTCGCCATCGCATCGAACATTTTCGTCCGGATTTCCGCTTTCGTACACTCAAGGCGATCACGATCAGACCTTCAACTTTAGAGCTTCCGCTTGGAGCTCGGAGAAGGCTGACCGTTATCGCGCACTACGGTGACGGCAGCGTCGAGGAGGCTCCGACAAATGTCCAGTGGGCCTCGTCGTCTCCCGACGTACTGGAAGTCAGCCCTGAAGGCATAGTTACTGGCGCCAAGGTAGGCCTCTCGACCGTGCAATCGACACTCAAGAAGGCCAGTGACGCGATGAATGTTTCGGTCGTTCCTGCTGCTCCTATCGCGCTGGCAATCTTTCCGACAGTTCAAAGTATTTCGGTTGGTGGAAGCGTTCAATACAAAGTCATGTCGACTAAGTCCGATGGATCGGTCACCGATGTTACAAATTCGGTGAGATGGACTCTGTCTAATTCCTCCACGGTCGAGTTGGGTTCTTCAGGGTTGGTTCGTGGGCAAGTTCCGGGCCGTACGGTTGTGCAGGCCGAACTTACAACCCCGCTAGGAAAGATCGAAACGGAAAGTATTTTGACTGTAACTTCTGCATCGAGCGGTTTCGATGGTGTATTCATGTATCGGTACGACGAAACGGGGGCAGGACAAAACCGCTTCGAAACCATCCTGAATCCTAGCAACGTGCGTTCGGCGACTTTCGGAAAGCTCTTTGCCGCTCCGACTGACGGGTACGTTTACGCTCAGCCGCTCTACGTCCCCAGTGTTGCTATTCCAGATCAAGGTGTTCACAACGTTTTATATGCCGCCAGCGAAAACGACACCATCTTTGCGTTCGACGCCGATAGCGGGATGGAACTATTCCGCAAGAACCTGGGACCGTCGGTACCCGCAAGGGAATTGACCTGTAAGGAAATGGGGCCAAGCATAGGCATCACTGGCACGCCAGTGATTGATCCCAAGACGCGGACGCTATACGTAGCCGCCAGGACCTACGAAAACGGAGTCAATTCCTTCCGGCTGCACGCCCTCGACACCGCTACCGGAAATGAGAAATCGGGAAGCCCAGTTTTGATAACAGCCACGCTCCCAGGCCGTGGTGGCGGAAGTGAGGATGGCAAACTCACCTTCGATGCCGCCAACCAACTACAGCGCCCCGGTCTTTTGCTTCTGGACGGTCGAGTGGTCGTTGCCTTTGGATCGTTGTGCGACCGTGGGACTTTTCACGGTTGGCTATTCTTGTACGACTCGTCAAGTCTCGCCCAAACGGCGGTATTTGTTACGACTCCGGATGGGCATCACGGGGGTATCTGGCAAGCAGGTGGATCTCCCGCGGTGGACGCTGCGGGCAATATCTATGCCATTTCCGGAGATGGCGAGTTTGATGCAAATCAACTTGGGCCCGACTACGGCGATACGATTATGAAGCTGAAGTTGAACGAATCCGGAAAGGTGATGCCAGACGATTATTTTACTCCCTATGATCAACGCGAAATGGATGTGGAAAATAGCGATTTGGGAAGCAGCGGGCCGATGATTCTCCCTGATCAGCTAGGCCAACACTCTCATCTTTTATTTGGTGCGTCGAAAGGCGGCGCGATCTACCTGTTGGACCGTGACGATATGGGGGAATATCTAACAAGCAGCAACAGCCAGATAGTGCAGTGTCTTTCCAATCTATTTTCGACCAAAATTCACACTTCCTCAGGCTATTGGAGCAACGAAGCTGGACAATGGATATTCATAAGTTCGGTCGAAGGAAAATTGGAATCTTTCAGTCTGTCTCACGGGCTACTTTCCTCGATACCAGATTCCGAGACTTCAATGACTTTCTCCTACCCCGGTGTGACGCCCGTCATTTCCTCGAACGGAGACTCGGACGGGATCGTCTGGGCGCTTGAGAATTTTTCAGGTGTCCTTCGTGCGTTTTCCGCTACAGATCTTACCAAGGAATTGTACAATTCGAATGAAGCTAAGAATGGCCGTGACCGTGCCGAACGAGGAGTTCAGTTCTACGTACCCGTAGTCGCAAACGGTAAAGTCTATTTTGGGTCGCGCGGACACGTGTATGCCTACGGTCTGTTGCACTAGCCCTTAAGCAATTCGACATCGTGCTACATGATTGATGCTTAGCCAAGCAACCTCTGGCAGAGCAAATGAAATAACATGGGATATTGTCTCTTACAAGCGAGAACATGCAAGAACTGAGGGCGAAGAGTTACTGTTCGCGATGGGACTTTATTCTCTCGCGTTGCGTGAATCGAACAGTGCTCCATCTCGGATTTATTGGTGAAACGGATGCCTCCCTGAACATTAAGGAGGACGCAATCAATCATGGGCAGACCTTACATTCACACCTCCTGAGAATCGCTTCGAACGCTGTAGGAATGGACCGAGACGAACGCGCTATTGAAATGATTCGGTCGAAGTTCGGATGGGGCAACCTTTACAGCGGAGACGTCGAGCACTTAGAGAACCTCGATTTGGATAGGATCTTCGATGTAGTCGTGTTCGGTGATTTAGTAGAGCACCTGAGCTGTCCTGGACTGGCTTTGAACGGAATTCGCCGTTTCATGGATGAGAAAAGCCAACTTATGATCTCAACTCCTAACACTTTTGCATTGCTCTCCAATATACGCTTTACCCTCGGACGTTTCCGGGAGGGAGAGGAGCATGTGACTGGCTATTCCAAGTTCACGCTGAAAGCTTTACTGGAACGGCACGGATTTGAAATGACCGAGTTCTTCACGTGTTACGACAAGCCTCCGCTGACCAGAAGCCGTAAGCTGGCGTTTTCAGTCGGTGTGCCCTATTTCAAACTGATGCCCGAGCGTGGCGGCACGCTCCTGGCAGTCTCAAAGAAGATTGCTTGGCCTCGGTTGCATAGTAGCAACGCTTCCAAGGTGCCCGGACTATAACTACACCACGGCTTTCAGGCCCGAGCGGAACAGTTCATCAATCGGTCAGGCTAAAGTTACCCTTCAACCATCACTCATTAAACAGGGAGAATTACCTTGCACAATCACAAGACTGTGGTCGTAACCGGAGCCGGCGGTTTTATCGGGGGTTACTTAGTCTCCGAATTTCGTAAACAAGGTGACAAACACATCCGCGCCGTGGACGTAAAGCCTCTTGACGAATGGTATCAGCGTTTTAAGGATGTCGAGAATTTGCAGCTGGATCTCAATCTTAAGCAAAACTGCGAGAAGTCCGCCGAAGGCGCAGATGAAATCTACAATCTCGCCGCCAACATGGGTGGCATGGGATTCATCGAACACAACAAGGCGCTGTGCATGTTGTCTGTGCTGATCAACACTCATATGTTGCAGGCGGCGTTGAACCATGGCTGCCAAAAGTTTTTTTATTCCTCTTCCGCCTGTGTCTACAACGCGGACAAACAAAAAACATTCGAAGCGCCATCTCTCAAAGAAGAAGACGCCTATCCAGCGCAAGCCGAAGATGGCTACGGATGGGAAAAGCTCTTCTCTGAAAGAATGTGCCGGCATTTCCGCGAGGATTTCGGCCTCTACACACGCGTCGCTCGCTTTCACAACGTCTATGGACCCTGGGGGACGTGGTTTGGAGGCCGCGAAAAGGCGCCTGCGGCGATCTGCCGCAAAGTGATCGAGGCGAAGGTTAGCGGCAGACACGAAATCGACATTTGGGGTTCAGGCGTCCAGACTCGCAGCTTCATGTATGCCGATGATTGCATCAAGGGAATCCAACTGATCATGAACTCGCAAATTCTTGAACCCATCAATTTGGGATCCAGCGAGGCAGTCAGCATCAATCAATTGGTGGACATCGTCGAGGGCATCGCAGGCATTAAGCTAAAAAGAAGTTACGATCTCAGCGCTTCTAAAGGGGTCAATGGGCGCAACAGTGATAACACTCTTATTCAGAAATATCTGAATTGGGAGCCAGACACGACCTTGCGTGCTGGACTAGAGAAGACATACGCATGGATATACGATCAGTACTGCGCTCGCGAACGAGGGGAAGCGGGAGTGATCCGGGAATCGTCTGTAGTTTGATTGGTGTGAAATCAGTTTAGGAGTGCTTGGCGACTGCACTTAGCGGCCGGACTATACTAACAGGTGAACGATCCGGCCAATGCCCACTTTAAGTGAGTTGATGAATAGTTTCGAAAAGAAAATGGGGTGAGGGAACTTTTTTGTGAGTACCCGCATCCCTCCCTATCGTGAACACACCGGTGAAGAGCATGGATGCGATCCAAACACGCAAATGGGCTCGTGGGTTGCTTCGAGGGCTTTGGTTCAAGGCTTTCTTACTCTTCGAACGAGTTGGCTTGCATGTACTGCGGAAAACCTTCTATTCACCCATCCAGGATTACCACTGGCTTGCACAAAATCAAGAATTCTGGATAACGCCCTGTTCCCTGATTGGAATCGATTGGTGCTTGAACACGCAGCTCGAGTGGTTGGGCAAAATCTGCAGGCCCTATTATTCGGAAATTGCAGGTCTCCGGTTCTTCAACGAGAGCGATGCGCGTGATTGGGGACCAGGGTTCGGGGCTATAGAATCGCAAGTGCTGCATTGTTTCATTCGCGCTCATGCTCCACCACGAGTCATCGAAATCGGAAGCGGGCAGTCGACTGTTTTTATGTTGCACGCCTCGGAGATGAATGCAAAGGAAGGGCGGTCAGTTTCTCGGATTACCTGCATCGAGCCATATCCTCGAAAAGCGCTTCAGCAATTGCGGGACGTCACCTTGCTGAAGCTGCCTTGTCAGGCAGTCTCGATTTCTGTTTTTTCGCAACTGGCGACCGGGGATCTACTCTTCATCGATTCGAGTCATGCTGTGAAAGTTGGGTCGGATGTGCTTCGGATCTACCTTGAGATTATCCCTCGCCTGCCGTCCGGCGTTTTTATTCACGTTCATGACATTAATCTCCCATATCTTTACAATCGAAGCACTCTTTCGTCCTTCTTTATGCAAGGTTCACAAGAAACGTCAATTCTGGTGGCGTTGCTTACGGAAAATCGGCGATTAGGCGTTCTCGCGTCTCTTTCAGCTCTGTATTATGATCGAGCTGAAGGGCTAAAGGCGATTCTTTCGGATTTCGAACCTCAGCCGACCGTGGATGGTTTATGTCCCTCTTATCCTCTCCCAGGACATGCTCCAAATAGTATTTGGCTGCAAACGCGCTAAACCTCTCCGCAAAATTGTTCCAGATTTAAGCCGACTTATTAGAGTGCCGGACATTGAAACGCTAGAAGGAAGACGCCACATTCACTCGGAAGTGAATTCGTGCGGATAGCGGCCAAGTTTGAAGCTTGGCGAATCGCTAATCTGCCGAACATGCACGTAGGAGTTCACATCTCGACTTACCCAGATCTCAAAACGCAAGCTGGTCAAGAACCGAAGCGCAGAGATTTGCTCAGACGCTTGGTGCGAAACCAATGGCTGGTAGGAGATCAAGCTCTGGTAAGTGCGATGAACTTCCTGACGTCGGCGATTCTTGCCCGCATGTTGGGAGTCCACGATTTCGGTGTCTTCAGTGTCTTCTATATTCTTTTGCAGTATCTGAATAGCATTCAATTAGCGTTAATCGTAAGTCCCATGATGACCCTGGCCCCTCAAATCGCGCAGAAGTCAGAGCGTACCACCTTCCTTAAAGGTATGAGCGGCTACCAGTTCATCTTTTCCGCAGTCAGCTGCCTGCTTGCGCTCCTGCTTGCCCTCCTGCTTCCCATTGCGGAAAAAATTAATTTGGTTCGGACAAAGATCGTTCCCGGCATATTGTTTCCGTTCGCTCTAACGATATTTTGTTTTCAGGCTCAGGATTGGATGCGCCGGCTATGGTATGTGGAGGAAAGAGGCAGAGCTGTCTTTGTCAACGATGTGATCAGTTATTTTGGTCAGGTTATCGTGTTGCTGATTCTTTGGCAGACCCGTACTGCATCGGTGCGTTCGGCCTATTACGCCGTTGCATTAACGTCGCTCGCTGCGTTTCTCGTGGGTCTCAAAGGCGAAGAAGCTTGGGCGACCCTCCGTCAAATTAAGACCGTAGCGAGGAAAACCTGGAGTTTCGGGCGAAGCTTGCTTGTTGCGAGTCAATTCCAGTGGGTAGGTTCGCAGGGGATTTTGATCATCGTTGCCGCAATCTCGGGCGTAAATGCAGCGGGCGGTATCCGCGCGGTGATGGCTCTGCTTGGCCCTGTAAACGTCCTCTATCAACTGCTGGACAATGTGATTCCAGTGCGCGCCGCACGAGCCTTTGCTAGGTCAGGAAAGGCCGGTCTACTTGCTTATTTGCGCCGTGTGGGTCTTTTGCTTTATGTATTGGTCGGTCTGCCGGTCTTGTTGATTACTATAGCGGCAAAACCGATCATGGCCTTGGCGTTTGGTAAGGCATTCGCCGGCTTTTCGCACTTGGTTTTCTGGCAGGCTATCTACGTCATGCTCGCGCTTCTTTACAAAGGGTTGCAGTACTATCATCGAACGATGGGGTCTGTCGCTGTTCTGGCGCGATCCGCGCTTGTAGTTTCAGTGACAAGCGTTGGCTCATGTATCGTCCTGTCGCGCCACTACGGTGCCACAGGTGCTATGATCGCCCTGGTGATAGGCCAGATACTGAATGTAGGTATACCTCTAAGGGCGGTCCTTTTTGCCAGAGCGAACGAGGCGCGTGCATGAGCAAAGAGAAAAGCAGTACACACGAACTATTGTGACAGATTCTTCGAATCTCCTGAGCCAAGCAATAGAATTGGGCTGTCAGAAATCATCACCGAGGTTTGACTGCCCAGATCGTGATCTCGCCCATCAAGGCTCTTGAAGCCGTGAATTTGCCAACTCGGCGGGATATCAAATTGAGCGGAGTTACCTTCAGTCCAGGCTATAAAGTCGCCTTTCCCATTGGAACTGTTCAACTGACAAATCCAGGAGCCCCTGTCGTTTCTATCGCACGAAACGATCTCCGATCCCACAAGCCACTTCTCAACATTTGCGTAAGCGATTGAAGGAGCCTTTGGTCCTCCGTTACATTCTGTCAGACCCATGTATCCATGTCGCCAACAATACCAAAAAATTCTATCGAGCCCGGCAGCCCACCCTAGGATGTATGTTCGCGCTACATAGGCGGCAGCCAATTCCGGCTCCAGCGCCCTTCCCATGTAGCTAGGGGCTGGCTGAGGGTTTTGATCGTCATTGAGCACATACCAGCCAATCTCTGTCGCCCATAACGGCTTTTTTGATCCTGGCTGCGTCATCGCCGCCTCGACAGAGTTGATGGGGACCAGCATATCCTCTGGAATGCGGGGAGTAGTCTCACCGGTTACGGGTATTCCGTAAAAATGATAGCTGATGGCGTCGCAATCCTTCATAAGTCCCGCAGCGGCAAACAGCTGCAATTGACGAGCAGGACGAGCAGGGACGGGGTCGCCGCTCGACAGCGCAGATGAAACGACTACGATCGTCGGATCGACGGACTTCAATGTCTGATAGGCGACGCGATTTAACGCGATTAGGCTGGAGGGATCTCGCAAGAATGTATTCACATTTTCGGGCTCATTCCACAGTTCGTAATAATGAATCTGGCCTTTGTATCTTTGAGCCACTGTGTGCACATAATTAGCCCAGTCAGAAAGAGACGCAGGCTTGGCGATCTGCGCATCGCTCTTGGAGGCCTCCTCGCCGCTTGCCGCCCATTTGGGAATTCCGATAAGAACGGCGACTATGTCCACACCGTGATGGAGCGCCTCCTGCACGTCGTGATCTGACCGTGAGAAGTTCCATTGACCTTGCGTTGGCTCAAGATCCTGCCACTTAAAGTGAAAATCTCTCCACGACGAAAACGGAAATGCCGGCCAGCCACTGTTCTCACTGATGCCTAGGATATTCAAATTAAATAGAGATCTTGGCACCGGGCCGCGGTCGGCCGCACCCAGGTGAATCGTCTGTCCGCTGAGATTTTGACAAGCTGCAAGTACAATTATCGCTATCAATAGGTGTGCGATTCGTCCATAGTTCATAAAGATTTCCACCTTAGTCCATTACAGTTATCTTACGCATCGTGTTTTGCTAAGAAGTATGATTGATAATTGCGATTCTATCGCACATCGAGTGACTGAACTGAAGGAAGTAGTAAGAATCATACTTCGTCCAGGAGCCGGGTTTAATAGGATGCGATGCAAGCTCTGTCGAAATCGTTGCATTCCGTTCTTCGGTTGTCAATATTGGTATTCGGGCAAATAGAGAGCATGGAAGGCTAGGTACGTATCAGCCCGATCGTCTCTTCATGCAGGATTGGCTAGAAACGCGTGACCCAACCCATGAATAATCCGGTGCCGGACGCTTCCACTTCAGAACCAGTGCGTCTGCCAAAACGCGACTGGATTATTCTTCCCGCGCTAAGCCTTCTGACGATTCTGTTGATGTTTGGAGTGTGCGAGATTTTGGCCCGAGTTTTTTGGCCGACTGAATACAGCACCACCTGCAATGTTGACGATGCTGTCGATGGCGACCGGTTCAAACCAAATTGTACCGTGCGTGCCAAAATTGCTGAAGGGCCCTGGATAACTTATCACTACAACGAATGTGGTTATCGCAGCGCCACTTCGTGCGGACCTAAGCCTCCCGGCACGATTCGTATTGCAATCCTGGGCTCTTCCATGAGCCAGGCTCTCCACGCCCCCTATGAAGAAACCTTTTTCGCTCGTGTTTCCAATCAGCTGGCACACCTTTGTAATCATCCTGTGGACGTGCAGAATCTCGGAGTGCCAGGGTCCAGTCCTATTAACGCCTATCGTCGTGTCCAGGAAGCCTTAGCACTTAAGCCCGATATCGTTCTTTATCTGGTTGTTCCATATGACCTCAAGCCACCGGTTACCGCAAAACAGCCAGTAGGGCTCGGCGACTTGGGACCGGACTTAGTCGGGGCAACCGCAAAGCCCAACTTGAGTCCGCTAAATCGCCTCGAGCACATGCTGATCAAGAGTCGCGCGGTGCTCATAGCTCAGCACGTCATTCTCCAGGATAAGAAAAACTTCATCCGGAGTTACATGATGTACGGGGATAAGGCCGACTATCTTCGTCAGCCTTTTACTCCAGCCTGGCAGCAACGTTTTGCGGATCTCGATCCAATCATCGGAGACATGGCGAATAACCTACACGCCGCTGGAGTTCCACTCATTGTCATCGCAGTACCATCCAGGGCGGAGGCAGCACTTCTCAGCTCGCCGACGTGGCCCGTCCATGTTGATCCGTTCGCGTTCGGTCGAGAGATTGAGACGATTGCTTCTCGACACGGCGCAGCTTATCTGGACCTGATGGAAACTTTTAGTCACATCTCCAACGCAGAACGGTTGTATTACGTGGTAGATGGACATGTCACATCAGACGGACATAAGGTGATTGCAGACCGGCTTATTAAGCAGCTTCAAGACGACAGGTTTTCTCCCTTTTCTCATTGCGTCCCACAGCAAAGCGTGGAACGGAGACAATAACCCTGGGAACCGCATCGCTTAGTTTTCTTTTATACGCTTTAATTGTAGTGATCGTATTCAATTTCAGGCCATCCGTTCGCTGGAGACAGTGCGTTCTGTTGCTCGCCAGCGTCGGATTCCTCGGATTTTTCTCTCTTCATCCCACCAGTTTTGTCCCTCTCGGAGCCTTCCTGCTTTTTGGATTCGTGAGTCTACGCCTGATGCAGGCCGGTGCAACGCGATTGTTTGTTCCGCTATTGATCGTCGCCATCGCCGCCTTTATGTGGCTGAAAAAATATGCCTTCATACCATCGTCGCTTTTTCTCCATCCCTTTTACGTAACGCTCGGTCTCTCTTACATTTTCTTCCGGGTTCTACACCTGATTATCGACGCCCGCTCCTCCGATACAACGCTGCCCCAAAATATCAGCCTGGTATCTTATTTGAACTATACCTTGAACTTCACGACCCTCGTCTCTGGCCCCATTCAGCGCTACAACAGATTTGCTTCCATGCAGCTCGCTCCGGAGCGTTTACCGCTGGATATTGTGATCGCCGCTGAAGCCCTTGAGCGAATTATCGTGGGCTTTTTCAAAGTCAACGTACTTTCGCTTTTGCTCCTGATGATTCAAACTCGCTCTTTAGATTTAATTGCCGCGAACCGCACGAGCCACGAACGCATATTTACGGCCATTGCAATCGCAGCTCTCTATCCGTTCTATATCTATTGCAATTTTTCAGGCTATATCGACATCGTGATCGGCATCGCCCGTTTTCTTCGGATGAAGTTGCCTGAAAATTTCAACCGGCCCTTTTCATCGGAAAACTACCTGATTTTCTGGTCCCGTTGGCACATCACGCTCTCCACCTGGCTGCAAATTTACGTTTACGCTCCTCTGATGCTCGCGTCCCTGCGGCGCTGGCCATCACCGGCCATCGAGCCTTTTCTGAACGTTTTCCCGTACTTTGTTACGTTCTTTCTGGTCGGCTTATGGCACGGCCAAACTTCCATGTTCATTTTCTTTGGTGTTTTGTTGGGCTTGGGTATGAGCCTGACCAAGTTATTTCAAGTACTAATGACCAGGTGGCTGGGCAGCCAGAGGTATTTGGCGTTGAATGGCAATTGGTTCTACAACACCGCCGCGCGCGGTCTCACCTTCACTTGGAGCACGTTCACTATGTTGTGGTTCTGGTCGAACTGGACACAGCTTAGGTTTCTGGCGACGTCTTTGACTTCTGGTGAAATTGCCCTGACGTGGATCCTTGTTTTTCTGGGTTCCTCTGTTGCGCTGGCGTCTTGGGAAGAGATTCGTCTATGGCTGCTTTCGTTTCAGTTCCAAAATCAACCTGCATTGTCGTCCCGCTATGTACGAACGGTTTGGGGCACAGCGTTGGTCATCATCTCCATAGCGACAATAATGCTATTGAATGCTCCGCCTCCCGATATCGTCTATAAGACCTTTTAACTGTTGGCTGCTTTCGGCTGGAAGTCTGATCGACCGAAGAGCCAAAATATTCTGGCAGTTTCCGCCTGAAAAAGTCGGATGGTATCAACAATCTTTGCTTGGAAAAGGGGATGTCTTCGACCGCTTCGCCGTGCGATCGCGCCAACATCTGTGACGCGCACTCTAATCCCAATGGGTGAACATGCGATAAGTTTAATCTGAATTCAGCAATTGCAGACTTCCTTGGACGTCATTACCGAAAGCTTGCCATTCAGCCCAGGTCACCGTCACGTAAGTATGCTTGCCCGAGCTATCCATCCAGATGAAAATTGACCCACTTGGATTAGCTAGATCGTAGGAATCACTCGCAAAGTGGTTATTCCAGCTGGTGTAAACCGAAGTATCGAACGAAGATGATCGGACGATACCCGCGGCATCGTATGTAATGGCGCTGAAAGTGTTATCGTGCACGTCCAGATTCTGCAGTAGGTATGGCTGGCCCGTGTGGGGACTATGGCTGCTGTCTCCCCTGGTGTCTAAAACCCCGCAGATTCCGTTGCTCGAATTTGTAATTGTATTACCGTAAATTTCAACGTTCGATGAATTCAGAATTCGAATGGCGGAGTGAGCCCACAAACTGCTGTTCTCAGACGTTGGGTTCGCGACGGTTTCATCCTCGAGCACGTTGTTGCGAATGATAGCATTCCAACTGATCTCGTGTTGAATGCCCGCATTCCAATTGTTCTTCGTGTGGTTGAGTTCGTATAGGACATTTGCGCTGTCACCGTCCGTAATAAAACCAGGCCCACTGTTGTCGTGCGAATAATTGTTGCGGACAATCAGGTTCGTGGCATATTCAAATTTCGCGCCCCCGCCATTCAAGAAATTAGCCCAATTGTTAAAGGCAAACTCGTTGTTCTCGACGTCCATAGCGGTAGAAGCGTAACCACCCTCCAGGCCAAATTGTCCGTTATTATGTGAGTAATTTCCTAAGATTTTCCCGCTCGCCTCAATTCCATCTCCGTGATTGAGCCGCACTTCGTTGTTTTGAATCGTCCAGGTGCTAAGCCCCTGTACAGCACCTCCGACATCTCCGGCGAATTTCTCTATTGTGAGTCCTTGGATGATGACGCCGTTAGCCCCGCTCCCGTCTGCAATCAGGGGATGGCTGCAAACGATCGCCTCCATGGAATGACCGGTAGGATTGTCCGCTATGTAAATCTGCTTGCTCGTATAGTCGCGGTAAAACGTTCCCGAAACAACCCCGGAGAGGCTCATCACTCGGTTCAGGGGTTTGTTGTCTAGGAACAGTGCGTCCGAGAATTGACAAGCGGTGGAAGTGCTGACTGAGCAGGCTTGAGTATTTTGAGCTATTAGCTGAGCTTGGTTTGAAGCTGCCCAGTACTTGCCAGATTGCGTCCAGGAAGTCACCGGCTGGGATCCATTGAGGACCGCCCCGAGAGACAAACCGATGAAATCGTCATTTGTCTTGGGGTTTATACCTGTGGTCATGCGGTAGATTCCCGGGCTAAAGCAGAAAGTTGTATCAGCGGCGCTGGCGCTGACGATTGCAGCCAAATTGTCGCCAGGTTCGAGCACCGTGTTGCAAGCTATTGCAGTTCCTGCGAGTGTCACACTAGCCGCACTCTGGCCGCTATTATTTAGAGTCAGGCTGCCGCTAGCCGCACCGGCGGTCTTCGGTGCAAAGGTCACATTGAGCGGTAGGCTCTGCCCGCTCTCCAAAGTCGCGGGCAAAGAAGTCGAAGCAAGTACGAACGGACCCGAAACGGCAACGTTACTGACGGTGATCGCGCCTAAACTATCATTCGAGACTAACACAGTCTGATCCGCGCTTGAACCGCTGACCGCCGTCGTTCCAAAACTTAGGCTCGCGGGCGAAACAGTCAGATTCAACGGATTCGATGACGACGTCGCGCTTCCTTTGAGAGTCACTACCGACGGCGAGTTTTGTGCGTTACTAACAATGTTCAAGCTCCCGCTGGCAGTTCCCGACGCACTGGGCGTAAAGCTGACATCGAGCGTCATACTTTGCCCGGAACTCAAGGTCTTGGGCAGGGCGCTACCTGTGAGCGCGAACGGACTGGAAACCTCAATGTTGCTGATCGTGATCGCACTCGAGCTGCTATTTGAAACCGATACAGATTGAGCCGAACTCGTAGCTTTGAGTGCCACGCTCCCAAAACTCAAGCTAGCCGGCGAGACATTCAGATCCGGCGGAGCCGATGAAGAGGAAACTCCGCTTCCCTTAAGGGTCACGGTCGATGGTGAGTTTTTCGCTGTGCTGATAATGTTCAAGTTCCCGTTGACTGTCCCTGAAGCGCTGGGCGTAAAACTGACGTTGACTGTCATGCTCTCACCGGTATTCAACGTCTTCGGAAACGTCGTACCGGTCAGCGCGAACGGGCCTGAAACAGCAATCCTGCTGACTGTGATCGGGCTCGCGCTGATATTCGAAACTAATACGGTCTGCGCCGGGCTCGAATGACTAACAGGCACACTTCCAAGATTCAAGTCCGTCGGGGACTCGGCGAGTTCAGGACTGGCCGAGGGCTGTACATTCGCTGCACCGACGTTTCCGCGGCAACTCGAGAGCAGAGCGGTCATCACGATGGCCAGATACATAACAAAACCTGGCATTTTGAAACTCGTACTTCGGCCTTGATTTGCGCCCTCTCTATAGCTTCGCCGAAAAACGGAAATTGCTCCTATCGCGAAATAGAGCCCATCTGAACCTCGATTGCTTCGCTTGTCGAACACACGGCCTCCACAAGAAGTGCTCGCAGCTTATCCGGCGGTGGGCTCGTCGGAATCCGGCGGCATGACGTATCAAACTTGGTTTCTACTATGGGTTATGGTTCCTCTTTGGAACAACTGGACAGCCGTACAGGTTAGGTACGGGGCGGCTTGGGCTATGTGTGACGGTAAACCTGCTCGGAAGGGCTGTTTAGGATATTGGGAGGGGTGAAACCTTTTGTAGCCTAAAGACGCGTGGAAGTTTCTGTAGTTTTTGCTTTAAATTACATTCGTCGTAAGTAATGTATGACATAGTTACTAGAAGTGTTACCCACCAGACCGTCGGCAGTGGTCAGAATTAATTATTCGCTCTCGTTAAATCGATTGCGTTTCTTGTAAGCCAGGTAAACAACACCAGCGGTGATCAAAAGAGGAGGAAACATCAATATCAGAATCCCAATTTTCAAGGCATGAATACTTTTAGGTCCGGAAGCAGCGGCGCTCTGGTAACACATCGCACAGCTCTGAGCGTAGAGCGCCGAAGGACTAAGAAACGCAGCCACGATCCCAAGTGTCTTCTTCATAATTCCCGTCGGTCATCCTCAGCTAGATCTCACCCGCCTTAGGTACTTCCAGCGGCAGTGCTGGAACTTCACTTAGTGTCCCCGCTAGCATCTCCGGGACCGCTCATCGAAATCGGAACCTTCAAATTTACCAGGCGGTGTGAGTCCGGCCAAATGTGATTCATCATCAGCAACACAAACACGACCGCCGGTATCAAACTCCAAACAAGGCTGCGCCGCTCATACTTGAGGTGCATGAAGTAAAAAAGGCCGACCGCGGACTCGATAAACGCAAGAATCAGGAGTATCACGAGCAGTTTATAGGGCTGCAATCCCTGCAACGTCAAAAAAACTTCGATGCCGACAATGAAAAGCATTCCGATCCAGATTCCGACGTAACCTCCCATTCCGGGTTCGTGCGCTTCGTGTGTAGCTTCCATACTGATCAAGCCTCCCGTCCTCGGCTCAGTCCGCCTTCAGCGGCCCACATTCATCAAGTAGAGCAGCGGAAACACAAACATCCAAACCAAATCCACAAAGTGCCAATAAAGTCCGGTGGTTTCCACGTGCCCGGCATCCAACCAGTCGGTGTTGTAGCCGATCGCAATCACAACCAGTGCGATAACCCCGGAAATCACGTGCATCAGGTGCAAGCCCGTAACACTGAAAAAGATCGCACCGAACATCACCGTCCCGCCCATCGGATTATGCGACAAACTCCAGCCTTCATGGAACATGTGAAACCATTCGCGGAGGTGAAGCGCGGCGAAAACTATTCCCAACAAAATTGTGGCACCCAGCCATTGAATGGTGGTCGACTTCTGCCCCTTTTTTGCGGCCAGCACCGCACCCAGCATGGTAAGACTGCTCGTGAGCAGCACGAAAGTCATGATCACGCCGTTGACCAAGCCCGCAGCCTCGAACGGCCTAGGCCAGTTCGAAGTGCCGAACCGCAAATATAAGTACCCAAAGAGAATGGCACCAAAGGTCACAGCATCCGAAGCGATAAACAGCCACATCGTTAATTTCTTAGACTGAATCCCGTAAAACGTGGGCTCCATTGCGGCGCCGTGTCCCGCCCCTAGTGTGATATCGGCTTCGCTCACAACTCCTCCTGAGCAACTATGTGCGGATTGCTAGAAGCAACATCAGGTAGACCCACAAAATGTCCATGAAATGCCAGTAAATTGAAAACGCCCCGAGCCCGCTGGTTTCCGCAGAACCATTGGTACGGATGAGCTTTCGAAGAACGTAAACCAAGCCCCCTATGCCTCCAAGCAGGTGCACGGCGTGCAGCGCCGTAAAGACATAGAAGAACGACGAACTGGGGTTGGTCGCCAGAAACAATCCGTGAGCGGCAAGATTGCGCCACGCAAGCACCTGCCCAAGGACAAAAGTAAATCCGAGCCCCGCGGTCACATACAGCCAGTACGTCGCGCAGGCTAAGGCCGGTCGTGCAGATGCGGAAGCGTTTCGCAAAGTCTCAGGAATTCCAGCAAGACGCTGTCGTGTTAATTCCAGCGTAAAGCTACTTGCGACCAAGATAAGAGTGTTGAGGTAAAGAATACGGGGGAGCTGAAAGTGCTGCCAATCTGACGACGCGTCTTGGCGCACGATCATTGCGCTTGTGAAAGCCGCAAACGACATGGCGACGGCACACACCACTACCCACATTCCGGTTTCGGAGCGTTGGCTCTGCGATACTGCCAGAGGCAAGGTGGTAGGACGAGCCTGCTGAGTTACCAGCGGAACAGCCTGTTGCTGCAGCGTTGCTTGCGCCTGTGAATGCAAAGCTTGCGACCCCCGGGTGCCAGTTAGCTAGTAACGACTTTCTTAGGCGAAGTCTGCATCACGTAATCCGCTGCGCCACCCTCGACACCGTACTCATTTGGTCCGTTGTAAACCACCATATGCCGCCCGCCGAAGTTGTCAAATGACGGTGGCGAAGTGGTCGACCATTCCAGCGACGTCGCCTCCCAGGGATTTTCAGAGGCAATTGGACCCTTAAACCGACTCCAAATTAAATTGAACAAGAAGATCAGCTGCGCCCCTCCCGTTACGAGCGCGGCAACAGTGATGAACTTGTGCACCGGAATCAGGGGAATCATGTAATCGTCAACGAATGCTGAATAGCGGCGTACATTGCCCGCGAGCCCCAGATAGTGCATCGGCATGAAAATGGCATACACGCCAATGAAAGTAAGCCAGAAATGCAATTTTCCAAGAGGCTCGTTCATCATCCGGCCAAACATCTTCGGGAACCAGAAATACGTTCCCGCGAACACGCCGAAAAGTGAAGCAACAGCCATCACAAAGTGAAAGTGCGCCACTACGAAGTAAGTGGCATGCAGGTAGATATCAATCGAAGGCTGCGCCAGGAAGAATCCGCTGATACCGCCGCTGATAAACACGGAAACAAATCCGATGCAGAAAAGGGACGCGGCAGTAAAACGCATTTTGGCACCGTACACAGTGCCAATCAGCAAAAGGGTCAGGATGGTGGCCGGGATGGTGATGATGAGCGTAGGCACTGAAAAAAGGTTCGCGGAGAAAGGATTCATTCCGCTCACGAACATGTGATGCCCCCACACCATGTAGCTCAGAAACCCGATTGCGATCATGCAGCCGACAGCTGCGCGTGGCCCCAGCAGTGGCTTGCGAGCAAACACTGGCAGGATGTGAGAGACGATCCCGATGGACGGCAGAATCGCAATATAAACTTCAGGATGCCCGAAAAACCAGAATAGGTGCTGCCACAGAAGTACCGAGCCACCGGAATGAGGTTGAAGCTTGTCGCTCAGCACTAACCCGGCCGGAATGAAAAAGCTGGTGCCTGCGGTGCGGTCGAGGACAAGAAGGATACAGGCAGGCAGCAGTACTGCGAACGCCAACAACGCGATTACTGCGGTCACAAACCACGCCCATGTGCTGTAGGGCATACGCGCTAGCGACATGCCTTTCGTTCGCAGGTCGAGCGTCGTTGCGATGAAATTCAGAGCGCCGAGCAGCGACCCTATACAAAAAATCGCAATCGAGATGGCCCATAACGTCTGACCCACTGCCAAACCAGGTCCCGCATCGCCACCCACTGCGCTAAGGGGTGCATAAGACGTCCAGCCGGCGATCGGTGGTCCGTCAGTAATAAAGAACGAGGCCATCATCACGAGAAACGCTACAAAGGTGGTCCAGAAGGACATCATGTTAAAGCGCGGGAAGGCCATGTCCTCTGCGCCAATCTGAATTGGTAGGAAGTAATTCCCAAATGCGGCGAACGGAGCATTGGTGAGCACGAAAAACACCATGATCGTGCCGTGCATGGTCATCAGCGAAAGGTAATACTCCGGCGTCATGACGCCGCCGGGCGCACCGACCGCTGAAAGCTTATCCAGCAGAGGAATCGGCCAAGTGGGCCAGGCGAGATGGATTCTCATAAGCCAGGAGAGAACCATTCCGATTATGACGGCGGCGAGCGCCAAGCCGTAATACTGCTTGCCGATTACCTTGTGGTCTAAGCTGAAAACGTGTTTACGGATGAAGCTTGTAGGCGGCGCGTGCTGATGAACTGCGTGTGGCGCTGTCTCATGCATATGTGGCCTCGAAAAGGACGCTTACTGGCTTACTTTAAGAATCCCCGTCAACCGAGTTCCTCTACTGTCCCGCCTGAGTCTTCAGCCACTGTTCGTACTGATCTTCAGGCATCACTTCAATGTATGCCTTCATGTTGTAGTGACCCAAGCCGCAGAGCTGCGTGCAAACGATTTCAAATTTCCCTGTTTGCGTTGCTGTGAAATGGACCGGTATCTCGAGACCGGGCACAAAGTCTTGCTGAATGCGAAGGACTGGGACATAAAACGAATGCCCAACATCTTTGGAATGCAAAGTAAGCGCGATGGGACGGTTAACCGGAACTGCCAGCGATCCGACCACAATGTCGTCCCGCGCCGCGACGTCATTGGCGGGATCGAGACCGAAGTAGTTCCCGCTTCCGTCGTCGATCTTATCCGGATGGAGTCCCCCAAACACACCGTCAGGTCCAGGGTATCGAAAGTAAAAAGCAAACTGCTCAGCTTGGACGTCTATTTGCACCGAGTCCGCGGCAGCCGGCGCGATATTTACTGCAGCCCAGGCCTTCGAGCCTACAAAGGTAAGAGTCAGGATTTCGATGCCGACCAGAACGATGGCCGCTGTTACGAGAGGCGTGGAGCCTCCGGGGAATATTCTAATTTTCCGCGAGGGATTCTTATCGCTGGACTGCCACACGAAAAGACCGAGCAGAAGTTGTCCAGCCACGAATAGCAGACCGGTGCCAATCATGGTTTCATCCAGTTGATGATCGATTGCCAGGCCAGTGGTGGATATATCGACCGGAAGCCACCAGGTGTGTCTGACGAAGAAATAAACCGACACCAGTGTTATAACTGTAACAATGACCGCGAACAATTTGCCCATGTATGATCGCCTCGGCGAATTCAACAAAAATTGAGAAACCTATCGCCAGCCGCATCTCAGGAACAAGAACGGAACGGCTGGCGAATTTTTGTGCGGTCCTTACCGGTTTAATATGGCGTTGCGGTGAAAACGAAATTCGCAGTCTTCGTTTCGCTGCCGCTGATGGTTACATCTTGGGTCTTATTCCCGTACTGTTCCTGCCAAGCGGTTACTGTGTACTTCCCCGCTGGCAGCCCCTTGATCTCAAACGATCCATCCTCCCCCGTTACTGCATAGTGACTAGTCTTTAGCACGGCAAAATAGCCATGCATCCAGGGATGGATGTTGCACTTCACGGGAATGAATTCGGGTTTGTCGTATTTCGTATCGATTGAAGGAGAACCGGGAGGTTGCGATTTATTCCACTCTTGATTCACTTTTGCCAGTGGGTGGATGTTATGAGACGTCTGGTCGTCATTGTAGATTTGCAGCGGCTGATTCACTCCCATCGGCAAGACGTGCGGCAGATACTCGCAGCCCTTTTGATCGTACCGGACGGCTTGGGTCGGAGTGCCGGAGTTGTCGTCACCCGCTGAAATATAGACCACCACCCACTGCAGTGAATTGCCAGGGCCTGTTGTTACATTTTGCGTCAGCACAGGTGTCGCATGCTGTTTCGCGCATGACGGCTCTTTGGACATATCAATCGGTTTCATCTTCGGTGGGGTTCCCGTGTAGGTCACCTTGCCGGAAATCACTCCCGATCCAGCCGGTGGCGTTGCGAATACCACCATCGCGCTGCTGATCATCACTGCCACGCCTAATGCCACGAAATACTTAAGACGCATCGGATGAGTCCCTCCTCGACTATAGAATTATTGCGCTCCGGCCGCTGCATCCGGGCCGATCGGCTTAATGTCGTTTTGGTGGGCCTTCGCGTAGTCGATCCACAGTCGCTTTTCTTCCGTTTTCAGCGGCTGCATCGTCCTCAAGAAGTGCACCAAGTCCCAACCTTCGTCAGGCTTTACCACATCCGCGAAAGAGGGCATCGGCGAACCGTCGAGACCGGTCATGAATATCCTATAAAGATCGCGGTTCGTTTCGCCACACATGAAACGCGTTCCAGTGGAGAAATTATAAGGACGTATCGGCTGATCCTTGCTATCCGTTAGGGTCGCAGCCGAAGGCCCGTCACCGTGCCCTTGTGGACCATGGCACTTCCAGCACTCCAGCTTCTGGAACTCCGCCCGCCCGCGCAGAATGCTATCAATGGTTACGGGCGTCTCCGGAGGGATGGTTATGGGCGTTCCTGCCTTCTCTTTTGCCCAGCGCGGAGACCAGGTCTTAATGAAAGCTACCAAATCCGCGCGCTGATACGGGGTGAGCGGTCTCCATTGCGGCATATTCGTGGTCACAAACCCACGCGTGACTGCGTCATACAGATCTTGGTCCGTAGGCAGAGTGCCGGTCGGTGTTGAACGACACTTGAAGATGGCGTCGGTGAAATCCCTCGGCTGAGGATTGATCCACTGAGCGTTTTCGCCTTGGCCATTGCCATCAACACCATGACATCCAACGCAAAACCGCCGGTACAGTTTCTTCCCATTTTCTGCGTGTCCGGTGATGTCGCCTATGTGGCTTTCTCCGGATTCAACACTGGGCGAGCCGACAGGCGCCGCATTAATATGCACGTCCTGTGCCTCGACTGAACCGGCAGCCAGAAGGGCTATTGAGCCCAGAGCGAATGTCACTGCAAATTTTTTAAGTGTCATTGCTGGTCTCTCCCTTAAAAGGCGAAGTCAAATCCCAAAAATGTGCTGCTGCTCCACACACCGTCCGTCGGCAGCAATGGCGGCCCGCCGGTGCCATCGCCGCTTTCCGGCACGATCCCAATCGATTTTGTGATCGAGTACTCCGCGTGCACCGCAAGGCCTGCCCGGCTGAACATAATTGGATACCAGCGGTACGCCACCGAGTAAGCCTTTACGTTGCCGTAATTCCCTGGAAGGCCCGTAACCGCCGACGGCAACGCCTGTTTGCCTACATTGATCTGCTCGTAGCGCGCCATCACCACGTTCTGGGGATTGAAATAATAGTGCGCTTCCAGGAACCCACCATTAAACGTGGGTCCCTGCGATCCGGCCGGCAATGCTCCGGAGTTTGATGGCGTCGCCGTCCCGAGGTACGCGTTGTCGTAACCGTGCATAAAAAGCGGGTCGATCTCGAGATTCTTGAATGTAAAGATCCCCTGCACCCCAATGCGGTAGAAGGGCTTGTTGCCCTCGCCAACCAAGGCAGCGCCGCCGGTAGTTTCGTTGTACGTCGGTCGGCGACCGATATAGGCGAACGGCTGGATGCGCTGCACGCCGATGCCACTCTCGCTAAATCCGGGAGCGTTGAAACCCTGCGTGTACGCCAGATTCACGTCATAACTGCGGCCAGCAGGAGGAGCGCCCGGCACCACGTCAGTTGTAAAGTTAACCCCGCCTTCGTTGCTGCTTAGTACCGCAATTGAATATCGCTCGTAACTGTTGATTGAATGCCCAGCAATTTCCACACCGATTTGGTTGTCGCCGTACCCGAAATTATTGAGGCTGCCCGGCACGTTAAAGTGATAGATCTGATACAGCCCTCCGTTGTTGGTCAGAAACAGGAATCGTTTCTCGGAAATTATATTGTCAAGTTCAAACCGGCCAAATTTTAGGTTGAGCCACCGACTTCCGGCAAGGTTATCGAAGCGAATGAAGGCGCTTTCAAAGTGCCACACCGCTGTCGGATCCGACGAAGGCAGCAAAACGAAGGAAATGTTCTTGTAGATGGTGCCCGCAGACCACAGGTCCATACCAGAAAGATCGAACCCGGATTGTATTACCTTGCCGTCGATCGGTACTGAGCCGCCTCCGCCTCCCGGGATGGAGTCAATCACTTGGTGATCGGCGGTCTCACGATGCCAGTTTGGCGTGATGCGGAACGCTATCGGGAAGTACGACGGATTCTGCCAGATTGGTGAATCGCGGTCGTTCATCAGCTGATAACCGTTATCCCGAAACACCTGGCCAAAGTTGTTAAGTTCCGGCCACGCCGTGTGACAGGCCGAGCACGGTAACCCGTACTTGCGGGCGAACGCGGGGATTGCGATCACCTTGCCTGTCGGCAGTGCGCTCGCCAGACGAACGTCACACGCCAACATCCCCAAAACTAGAAATGCACATGCGAAAAACCTGCTTCGTAGCGACAATTTCATAGGATTGGTACCCTCTCGAAACCTTCTAGACATACACCCTCCTGTTCCACGCGCCAGGAATCTTGTCTCCGGAACTTGCAATCGGATTCTTGAATAGAAGAAGGAATAGCTCTCGCAGTAGCCAGATGGAGAAACCGATATCGAGTTTGCTTTCGTATCCGGACATTCCAGGAACTAGGGATTACCTGAAAACAGGTCCTCCCATGAATCCACCCCAAGCGAAAAGAAATTACTCCAATAGGATTTACGAATGCAAGAAAAAAATTAACAAATCTTTACAATTCTTTTCCCTGTGTTCCTGATTCCTTAGCGGCCCCACAGCCCCCGGTCGACCCTAGCGCCATTTTCGAATTGACACCCGGCACGTGCCAGAGGTACGACTGGAAGGACGCCGATTTCGGCTCTCAGCCAGCCGTAGGCTCAAAAGGCATTAAGAATGGTAACCTTTTGATTCAAAGATCGAGGACGCTGATAGTTCTATGAAGGTCTGTTTTTGTTCAATTCGTCTCCCATTAGTGACGCTGCTTGTTGTTTTCTGGGTTCCTCTCATGGCCTTTCCTGCTCGGGCCCAACGCCCAAAGGAAGCGGATATCCCACAAGGATTCGCCATCGACCTGAAGGCTTCAGAACAGGACGTGACCAAAGCCGTGGAGTACGTCATCCAGGATCAGATTATTCACGGCACGCAGGTTTACACACGTGAGGACGAATTGACAGACGCAGAAGCCGCAACCTCATCCAAATATTACGGACCTTGGCAAGGGGAGGGTCATGCCTACTACAAGGTCCGTCGCAACGCTCTCGCCCCGCGCCATTTCAAGAACAGTAATGACAGCGGGACCATCACTGTGCGTTACGTCATAATCCCGGTAGAACCCAACCGCACGCACCTCCAGATCGACGCCGTATTCGTCGAAGACGCAATGAGAAAAGCGCATGAATCGGACACGACGGTAGAGACCAGCGAATTCGCCGAAATCCAGGCTCAGATTGTGCATATTCAGAAAGAAGAAAGGGAGACGGCTGAAGCAATGGCACGACAGCAACAGCAACGAGCCGCCAAGGAAAATACCAAAGAACGAACGGAGGAAGCCGCGAAGCTGCAAGACGCGGAAGTTTCACTAAAGGGCCTCCAAGTGAGAGCACACGAATTGGAGCACGACGCGGAAGTGCGAGTAAAAGATAAAGCCGATTTGAAGTCTGCTCCGTTCAAGCGCGCCGCCACTCTCGTGTCGGTGCCCGCAAATTCCCAGGTTCTTGTTGAAATCATCACGCCCTATTGGTACGGCGTTGAAACCGAGGACGGTCATCGAGGATGGCTTCGCCACGACCAGGTGGAAACCATCCAGTGAAAATAGTTATCCGGTCGTTCGTCATTTTCTGGCAATTGCTCGCGCTCGTTACGGTCCTCAATGCATCAGCGCTGGGGCAAACACACTACGAGCGAACCTTTACGAAGCCCGTCTCTGACGTTCAAAGAGTGGTCGACGATCTTCGCGAGTCGTCGCGCGGTCGTCTGCCAACACTCGAAGGTTTCGTGGAAACTCCGGATCAGCCTCTCGAACGCTACGGACGCGGCTATTATGAATGCACTTTCCAAGTTACTCCCACAAGCCCAGAAGGCGCTAAAGTTCAGGCGATTGCCAAAATCACGGCATGGTACACAGATCCAGCCCCGGCGCGATCGGGCTATCGTGTGCTTGTTTCTAATGGCCATGTCGAGAACGATCTGTTAGACCAAATTCAAGACGCGCTTGGACCGAACTCCGCGGTAGAAGCGGCCAAACCAGCCCCGCGGGGCGGCGCTTCGTCCGGCGGAATAAGACCCCAGATTCAAACGGATTCAACCGCCTTATCGCCTGAGGAATCGTCTTCGAGGAAAGGTCCCGACGGTGGCGGTCACTCGTTGCCACCGCGCCAGCCGACGCCATCCGTCGCACCTGCGCCAGCGGCAGCAGCCGGCGAAAGTGTGGAATCAATGAAACTGCGCCGCGCTAACGATGAAAAGCAATCGCGGGAGCTTACAGCTCAAATTAAGAGCCTGGAAGATGTGCTCCACAATCAGGTACGGCCAACCGATCTCGCCGTCGTAAAAAAATCAGGAACTCCCATACTTACGAGACCCTCGGAAGGTTCGCAGTTACTGCTCACCGGCGACGCCGAGGATGAATTTCAAATTATCGAGGTCGAGGGCGGATGGATACACATACAAATTTCGGGTGCTTCACGGGGCTGGCTCCGCCGCTCTCAAGTGGAATTGCCCGCCGACTATGCTAAGACGGAGACGGCCGAGCAAGCGTCACCCAGCACGGGACCCTTTACGATCAGCCGTCAGGAGACAAACAGTTTCGGCGGAAATTGGGAACCGCTGAAGGGTAAAGTGGTCAAAGTCATCTGGGTGGAACCCTCTTCTGGTTCCACCTCTACCTCTCCAAGACAGAAGCTGGATTTCGCCAAGGCGCAATTTCTAAAAACCTACGCAGAGGTGAGCTCCGCGACGTCACCATTCCAAGGCGTGGTTATAGTTTTTGATTCTGCAGACGGAGGACAAATCGCTGCCACGCTGGCGAGTTTAAAACAAATGGCAGCTGGGGATTTGTCGGAGGCCGCATTCTGGAAACAGTGCTCTCTTGATCCGCCGGAATCGTTCCAGGATGCGCCGAAACCTTAGGATAATTCGGCATCGCCATCAGTTCGAGATAGCTCATCTACCCACCACCCTTGGAATACCTTCGTTGGCCATCGGCGAGCGCGTCGCTTCGTGCGTCGTAGCAACATCGGTCGCGCCCGTTCGTTGCAAAATGCCTCGCGCTTCGTTCACCTTCGCGTCACTATTAGCCTGCACAGAAAGCAGAATCCCGCCCTTCTTCAGACGGTCTTCATACAATTTTGCTTCGTCTTCCGGAATACCAAGTCCAACCAGTACGCCCACTGCACCACCCGCCGTAGCACCGGCGAAAGCACCGAACAACGGTCCCGCTATGAGCAAAGCGCCTATGCCCGGAACCACTAACCCAGTCAGCGCAGCAAAAACCCCCAACGTGCCTCCCAGAGCAGCACCAATGCCAGCGCCGGTTCCCGCGGCCTGTGGGACTTTGGTGTTCTCCGCCGGTACGTCGTGCGATTTTCCGGAGCTGATATCCTTCGTGTCTTTAGACGTAAGATTGGTCACGTTGTCTGCGAGACCTTTCGGCTCGCGATCTTTCACATGTTCAAGTTTGGCCTCACCCCGCTCATTAGGCAAAATCGCGGAAATTTCTGACTGCTGGAAGCCAGCGGAAATAAGTTCGCTCACCGCTCGATCGACCGCAGGACGGTTCGCGTACGCCCCCAAAACTGCCATTCGTTCAGCTGTCATCGCGCTCTCCCAATTGCCACCTGTAGCAAAAACCTAGGCTAGCCGCCTTCGCCCTGCCCAACAATACAGCGAAAAGGGTAATTCAACGGAGAGTTTGCCGTGCGTAAGTCTGCTATCCTCTGTAGGTTGCGCCACGCGCCAGTCATTGCGAATGACACATTTCATTAGAAGGCAGTCAGATTGAGGAGGAAGTTCAATGAAATATCGAAAACTCGGGCGCGCTGGTTTCGAGGTGAGTGATATTGCCCAAGGGCTCTGGGGCATGAGCGGCTGGAGTGGCTCCGACGACAAGGAATCTTTGGCAGCCTTGCAGCTAGCGGTTGATCTGGGCTGCAATTTCTTTGACACCGCCTGGGCCTACGGCAATGGGAAAAGCGACGCCCTGCTGGGACAAATCCTGGCGAAAAACAAAACGAAGAGACTTTACGCCGCCTCGAAAATTCCACCCATGAATGACCAGTGGCCGGCGATCCCTGCTTACAAATATCAAGATGTTTTCCCTGCCAAGCACGTTTTCAATTACACCGAGAAAATCATCGAGAAGCTGGGGACCGAGTCTATCGACCTGCTCCAATTTCACGTGTGGGACGACAGCTGGGCGGACGAAGCAGAGTTCCGCGAAACCATCGAGAAGCTCAAGGCCGATGGCCTGATTCGGTTCTTCGGATTGAGCCTGAACCGCTGGGAGCCTGAAAATGGCATCAAGGCGCTGCACACGAGCCTGGTAGACGCGGTGCAGGTGATTTACAACATTTTCGACCAAGCGCCGGAAGATCGCTTATTTCCAGTTTGCCGGGAGTTGAATATCGGCGTGATCGCGCGAGTACCACTGGACGAAGGAAGCTTGGGCGGCAAAATGACAGCCGAAACAAAATTCCCGCCGAACGACTGGCGTGCTAAATATTTTGGCCCGGAGAATCTGGCGAAGACCATAGCTCGCGTCGATGAGCTGAAGAAAATATTGCCATCAGGCATGACGCTCCCCGAAATGTCAATCCGCTTCATCCTGGCTAATCCGGACGTGAGCACCACAATCGTTGGAATGAGAAAGCTAAATCACGTGAAAGAAAACAGCGCCTTAAGCGCTAGCGGTCCGCTGGATGAGGGTCTGCTGCACAAACTCAAGGCGCATCGCTGGGATCGCAAGCCACAAAAGTGGTCCGATTGATTTTGGCGCCGACGCGCCGCGCTCAATTGAGCCGCGAGGCGATTCGCGACCCTAATTCAGCGCCAAACCCCTGCTAAAAATGACGATTAGAACCGCACGCTGTTGTTTGTTTTCTTGGAGTTACAGCCATTTCTAATCGCCCCAGTGACGATTAGAAATGCAGCCGGAACCATCCGGTGCAGAGCTCGTTTGCGTGCGCTGGAGCCACGTTCCAGTGTTTCGGGCGGGGCTTGTGGCGGGGGTACTTCGTGCGCGCGAGCGGTTATGGTCTTTGAACGTTGTGGCCGCTGTCAGCATGCTACGCCCTTCCCGGCGCGGAATAAAAGCCAGTCCCAGGTTAACATATTGCAGGTGTGTATTCAAGAGTACACATGCTGTGCGGGGGCGCGAGCTTACGAAGGCGGCAGGTCCGAGGGATGTGGCGCGTCCACGGCGGCAGGTCCGCGATGAGGTTGCCGGTTACCTTGGGGCGGAGGGTCCGGCCAGTTGGACTAAGTTGCTTGCGGAGATTGGAGCTGCTGGAGCCGAGTCGTCATAAATCTGGGGAGAACGCCAGGAATCCATGGTAGAGATTTGATGCACGCAAGAAACTGTGCAGTTCGGGGCGCAGCCTTTTTGGGTAAGAAATTCGCGCTGGCGACGCTCCAGCGTGTAATCGGCGAGAGGTATGCCTGGGTAGCCGCGCTGTTGCGAGCAGTAATGCACCAGGCCGTCTTCGCAGATGTAGAGGTAGCGAGAACCCGCGCGGCACCGCCAGTTGTTTTCGAGGCCTTGCGCAATATTGCGCTGAAATTTGTTAATGCGCGCGAAGGACTGCTTACCCAGCGACATAATCTGGTCAAAAATTTGCTGCTCGCGCGGACCGAGGGGTTTCAACTGGCCGTTATGGTCGTGGATGATTCCCACGGTGGATGTAAATCCTAACTCTATTGCGCGATGCGCGACCGTCAACGCATCTTCGGCGCTGGCTACGCCGCAGCCCAGGACGGAATTGATGTTGACTTGAAATTCCGCGTGCTGGGCGAGCAGCTTCAGCTTTTGATCGAGCACTTTGAGGCTCTTCTTGGATACTTCGTCCGGCGTCACGTTGTCTATGCTGATCTGAAGATACTCAAGCCCGGCCCCGTTAAGGGCTTCAATGCGGGGCGCAACCAGGAGATACCCATTGGTGATGAGGCCCGCCATAATACCGTTTTTTCGTATGCGCGCGATGATGCCGTCGAGTTCCGGGTGCAACAGCGGCTCACCGCCGCTGATGGTTACGATCGAGGTGCCCATGGAGCCCAGGCGGTCGATTCGCTTGAACATCTCATCGGTGGGAACTGGCTTCGAAAAATCATCGAATTCGTTGCAATACGTGCAGGCGAGATTGCAGCGACGGATCGGGATGATGTGCACGAGCAAGGGATGTTTCGTGGAGGCAAGTCCCTTGACGATCATGCGCCACTCACGCACCTTGCGATGTGCGGCCAGCAGCCGGCGTCGAATTTTCTTTTGAGTCGTCACGATGTTGAGTGAACGGTGGACACTGTATATCTCGAGGGCCGGGCGGTTCCTAATTATTATGCCATATCAGCACCCGCGCCTAGTGGGCTGCATATGGCTCTGGTTCGGGTGGTTATGAGGACTCCGCACTAAGGATCAGGAACGCCGGGAAAAAGCGGGCGGGACTGAGACCCATCCCCTACCTCGATAGTTCTCGCCGCCGCACATGACTTTCCGATGAAACCCAATCGCTCGCCTGTTGCTTACCTACAAGCTTACGAGCGCGATGAACGAGTTCCATACAACGCATTGAAATTATTATTGCAAAGGAACACGCGCGGGCGTAGAAGTCGCTCATCAATAGTACGTTGCTCTGAGGGGTACAGAGCTGCAGTTTCCGTCGCTTTCTCACGATGCAGGCGCAAGTGCGGATTTCTACCGCAAACCAGCGTTGGAATATGGAAACGGGAGAGTGTACCGATGAGCCTACGAAAACTTTTTGCCGCGGCATTGCTGATTTGCAGCGCATTAGGGGCCTCTCCTTCGAGAAGTCTGGCGCAGGTAAACACCGTAAACCTGTCCGGCACGGTGCTGGACCCCCAGGGTCTGGCCGTGAAAGATGCCAAGATAAAAATCAAGAATCCGGGTACTGGATTCGAACGCACAGTTACCAGCGATGTGAACGGAAGATACGATTTGGTGGGGCTGCCTCCCGGGGTTTACGAACTCGTGGTGGAGGCGCAAAACTTCTCGACCCTGACCAACACGGCTCTTAAACTCAACCTGGGCACAAAACCCGAGTATAACCCGCAACTGCAATTGCAATCCTCAGCCGCCAGCGTGAGCGTTTCAGCATCTCCCGATCTTGTGGACACAAGCAAGACGGATGTATCCACGACCATCACGCAAACACAAATCGACAACCTGCCAATCAATGGCCGCAACTACATCAACTTCACGCTGCTGAATTCGCAGGCATCGCGCGACGACACGCCATCCATCGGCGCAGCGCCGACCAGCGGTTTGAACTTCGGAGGCCAGCGCGGGCGCTCGAATGAAGTTTCAGTCGATGGCGCGGATGCGGTGGACAACTCGACGAATGGAGTGAGAGCAACGGTGTCGCAGGAAGCGGTGCAGGAATTTCAAGTGATCACCAGCAATTACATGCCGGAATACGGACGGGCGATGGGGGGCGTGGTGAATATCGTCACCAAGTCCGGTTCGAACCAGGTGCACGGAGACGTCTTCGGATACCTGCGGGACAGCGCGATACAAGCGCGCGATCCGTTCTCCGTTACCGCGGCATGCGATCCCAGCACGCTGACGTGCGGAACAACGCCGGTGAAGCAGTCCTACACGCGGGTGCAAGGCGGAGCGACGATCGGCGGGCCAATTCAGAAAGATAAAACATTTTATTTTTTCAGTTACGAGCTCACACGCCGCCAAGAGACTGGATTTACCAACATCGGCCAAAACAATTTCGGATTGGTGCCGGTGCCGGGCGCAAGCGTTTGTTCCGCCACGCCGGAGCTTTTAACCGGGGGCGCGAACGGCCAGTCGACATTTTATCCAGCGGAAATCGCGGCGGCGGGCGGCTGCGGCAGCCCCTTCGCCGTGCCGTTGATCGAGGCCGCCGCGTTGAGCGGTGGCGCTTCGGCAGTAGCGTTGTTCGGAAACACGGGAGTGCTGCCGCCGGGGGCGAACGCGTTTCCATCCAGCGGAGCGCCGCTGCCATCTACCTTTCAAGGACTTGCCTCCGTGATTGGCAACTATCCCACTTCCGATAAAGGAAGCATCTATTCGCTTCGGCTGGATCATATCTGGAACACAAAAAACACGACGTTCATTCGCGCCATGGTTTCGCCGGACACGACGAACGGAATTCAGGTCAACGCGCAGAATCAAACATTCGGACAGAACGCGGGCAACCGCACGTCGACGCAGCAAACGCGCGATCTGGCGCTGATCGCGCAGCACACGACGGCGGTCCGAAACGATCTGTTTAACGAGTTCCACTTCCAGTTCGCACGCCGTGGACTGCATTACGGGTATTCGGATTTATTTGGAGGCGATTTCCCGGCGGACAATGTGGCCGGCGCCGCCTTCCTAGGTCGCGAGCCGTTTTCCACCGAGGATCGCATCGAACGCCGTTACCAATTTACCGACAACCTCACCTGGTCGAAGGGCAAGCACACGATTAAATTTGGCGCGGACACAAATTTGCTGCAGCTGCGATCGTCTAAATCGCAAATTTTCACTTTGAACTACGGAGGTGTTTTCGATTTCGGAACCCTTACGGCGGATTCGCTCTCGCCGGCCTTTGCGGGGCTGCCGAGCTTCTCCGCAGTGCAGGCTTACGGCCTGGGGATTCCCACGGTTTTTTTTCAGGGGGTCGGGCAATCGAAGCGCCCGTTCGACAACCGGACGCTGGGGGTGTTCGCGCAGGATAGCTGGAAGGTGACCAGCAAGCTGACAGTGAACTACGGCGTGCGCTACGATAACGAGTGGCTGCCTTTATTCACACCCGGCACCGCGATCAATGCTGCCGCTGAAAAGTCCTTCGGAGTGGTGGAAGGAATTCCCGCCGATAGGAATAACATCGCGCCGCGCATCGGAATCGCATGGGACCCCTGGGGCAACGGCAAGACCGTGATCCGGGCGGGCTATGGTTTCTTTTACGATCATCCGGCTCTGGCGCTCGCTTTTCTTTCGACGGCGGAAGATGGTTCCCTTTCGACTCTTTTGGAAGCCGCCGGCGGCTCGCCGTGCCTACCGCCGAATCCCGCCTGCGATCTGAACAATCCCGCGAACGTCGGCGCATTAAATGCGACTAACATTTTCCAAGGGTTGGTTTACAGTTCAAATCCTAACGCGGTGAATCCTCTTGCGCCGCCGATTACCAGCTGTTCGGCAGCCGCACCTACCATGTGCTTCGGGGGACCGCAGAACCAAACCCCACAAATTTTCGACGCGACGTTCTCCAATTCCGTTTTTAATCAACAGCGTTTCCTGACGGTTCAGGGTTACACGCCGGGAGGCGGGTATCCGCTTCCCCTCCTGCCGTTCACTATCCCGGTGAAGAGCAATTTCCAATACGCGCTGGCACAACAAGCCACGCTGACAATCGAGCGAGAACTTTCCAAGGATTGGAAAATGAGCGTGGGCTACAATTTCACGCACGGCACGCATCTGGACCACACCGTAAATATCAACGTGACGAAGCCGGAATTGCTGATGGGTAACGATAGCAATGCCGTTATGGCCGGTCTTGTTTCCATTGGTGCGAGTCCGCTGGGGATTTCCGTTCCCGGCACTGCAGGGTGCAATGCCACTTCGGGAGGCGGGAGCATTTTGGTTGCGGTGCCCGGAATTTTGGGTACCGGTTTCGCCAGCGCGAATTGTTCCGGCGTGCCAGTCAACAATGGGAGTAGCGCCGATCTGCCTGGCGGGACCATCGCCACTCCGTCCGTCTTCAACTTCTTCCGGCCTTCGGGACCGAATCCGTCGTTCTCCGGGCTTTTGCCGGGTGGTTATGCGCAGCTGGTTGGAATTGCAGGGTCGGCCGGGCTTCCAACCGGTTTCGGCGGAGTGGTAGTTCCGTGGAGCGATGTGGACCCTCAGACGTCCAATGGGAGCTCTGTGTATCACGCTCTTACGGTTACGGTGACAAAACGCTTTTCGCACGGGTTTCAATTGCTTTCCGGCTGGACGTATTCGCATTCGATCGACGATTCGACCGATCTATCTACGTTGCTTGCGCCGCAGGATAATAGTTTTCCGAATCTGGACCGCGGCAATTCCGATTTCGATCAACGGCATCGTTGGATTACGAGCGGCGTTTACCAGACGTCGAATCACTGGAGCGATGCTGGATTCTGGAATAAATTTCTGGCGGGGTTTACGATTGCCCCGATCATCGAGGTTTCTTCGGGCCGACCGTACAATTTGCTGCTGGGCGAGGATACTAACCTCGACTTCGGCTCTTCCACCGGGCGCCCTTCGGTGGTTAAGACCGCTACTGCGCCGCCGGGTTCCACCACGTCGCCTTACATTCCGGGGTTCGCATTCACGGTTCCGAGTGTGTGCGTCGACAGCAGCGGAAAATCGTTTTCGTTTCCGGATACCATTCCGTTCGAGGGTTGCGTCGGAAATCTTGGGCGGAATGCGTTCACACGACCGGGATTTTTTCAGATCGATCTACGAATCGCGAAGGCTATTCCGATCAATGAGCGTATGAATATGGAAGTGATCGCGGACGGATTTAATATGTTGAATCGATTTAACGTGAGCGATGTGAACCCGGTCTGCGATCCCACTGGGAATTTCCCCAGCACGACCGTGGCAAGTTGCGCCGGTGGACAGCCGACAGCGGCCTTCGATCCTCGAACCTTCCAATTCGCGTTAAAACTTAACTTCTAGGCTCGAAACGCGCTTACGCCAGGCAGCCATGTGGCAGCGGCGAGGCTTCACGGCCAGGCTTCGCAATGCGACGTTTCATCGGTTTGCAGCCTCGATTTGCGTGCTCGCGCATCTTTTCCATTTGATTTATGCCGGGGATACTGCCGAAACAACTTCACGGCCTGGCGCGTTCGCGCTAAAGTAGTCAAGAACCATTGCAATAACTTCTAATCGCGAGGATTGTATTGATGAGCCCGGTTGTATGGCTGGTCATTGGCTTGGCTGCGATTGCCGCGGTGGCTGGGATTGTATGGTCCGCAGCAAAGCATTCGGACGCGCAACTTTCCGCTGTGCGCCAGGAGATGCAAAATTCCCTGGCGAATCAAGGGCAGTCTGTAACAGCGCAAATCAACCACCTGGTGCAATCGGTGACCACGCAGCTTGGCCAGGTCCGCCAGGAACTGCATAGTGGAGTGGCATCGTCGGGAAAACTTGCCAGCGACGCACAGATTGCGATGGCGCAGCAACTGCAGTCTTCGAATGAAACAATCAGAAAAATCAGCATGCAAATAGCGGAAGTGCAGCTTGCCGGCCAGGAGATGTCGAAGTCGACGCAAACCCTGCACAATATTCTGGGCGGCGCGAAGACCCGCGGAATACTGGGCGAAGTGATTCTGGAACGGCTGTTGCAGGACGCGCTACCGCGCAGCGCTTACGAGACGCAACACCGGTTCGATTCCACCGGCGATATGGTGGACGCGATTGTGCGCAGCGGCGACCGCGTGCTTTCCGTGGATTCGAAGTTCCCGCTGGATGCCTATCGCCGGCTGATGGATACAGGCGAGACGGCGCGACGTGAATTTTGCGTGGCGGTGCGGAAACATGCCGATTGCATCGCGCAGAAGTATATTTTGCCGGATGAGCATACTTTCGATTACGCGCTGATGTTTGTGCCGTCGGAGGGCGTCTACTATGAACTGCTGGTGACGCAGGACGGGAAATTCGGACTGCTCGACGAATATTGTCGCGCGAAGCGCGTGTTTCCCGTCTCGCCGAACAGTCTTTATGCGTTCCTCAGCGCGGTGGCCATCAGCCTGCAAGGGCAAAAAATCGAGGAAAGCACGCGCCACATGCTGGCTGGCATGGCGGGACTGAAAAAACAATTCGAATCGTTTGGCGAAGTGTACGACAAGCTGGGGACGCATCTGCGTCACGCGCAGCAAAGTTACGAGGATGCGGATAGCCGGCTGAGCCGGGCGCGCAACTCGCTTGAACAACTGGCGCAAGGCGCGCTGCCCGAGAGCGCTGCGGTTGAGACTGCGCCTAAAATGTTCGCCCCGGCGGTGGAGGAATAGAGTGCGTTCGCCGGGCGCCAGGCGCCGTTCGCCGGGCCCGCGCGCTTTCAATTCTGCGGCGGTGAACGCTGCGGCTCTACACTTAAACCTGGATTTACGATACACAGCGGAACGTCTATTCCAGCGCGGAAGCTGCGGCGGCAAGCAGGGTGCGGTAATCGCCGGCCATGGTAGTTGCGATCACGTCGTTTAGTTCGCGCTCGACTTTTTGGGTATCGTGGGAATGATGCGTGAGCCGGTCAGCCAGAGTTTTGGTGACGTGCTGAAAATCTTGCGGCGCTATGGATTCCGCCGCGATCAAATACCGCCGGGCGGGCTCCGGATCGGGCGCGGCGAGTATGCGCGCGTGGAAGAAGAAATCGCCGGTTCTGATTGCTTTGACCTCGATCTGCGCTGAATTCCGCGGTCCGCCTGAAGTCAGCAATGCTTGCCGGTCGCCTTGCAAAAACCGCAGCACACCGGGCGTATTGTTTTCGACCGAAACTCGCAGAGCTTGATCCGAGCCTTGCACGTGCAAGACGAGCTTGCTTCGATTTTCCGGAATCAACGGTGGAAGCGGTGGATCGAAGTGCAGACTGACCAGGGTGGAGGTGGCGGCCCACTGCGCATCCGGCGTTTCAATTGAGATTTTCGCAGGCCCTGGAATCGCCCGCGGGCTGGCGAGGATGACCAAACATTCTGGCGAGGCAGCCAGCACAAACGCGGTTTCGCCGTTCAGAGCCACACGATCCGCGTCGACATCTCCTCGATACCCGCCGCCACAAATCGGAAACTCATCGAGCTGCGATACGATCGGAGCAACGATGGGACCGACGATGGGGCCCGGTCGTGGTGATGGCCCCTCCGAGTCCACCAACGCCGCCGCAGAATTCCCCGAAGCGGTGGCAATCACGACGGAAGTATTTCTGGGTGCGGTAAAAAAGGCACGTCCAGTTTTGTCCGTCTTCACTTGTTGATCTAAGCCGACTTGAACGGTGATCCCGTCCGCCAGACGCCCATCAACTCCGAGGACCGCCAGCGTGGCCGGCTGGCCCGCAACAAGCCTTGGAGGAAGCACGATGGAAACCGCCCAGGTAGTCGGCGATGTGGATTGCGGCCTGGCAATCAGGCAGGGGGCTGCATAAAACGAGATGAGGAAGATTGCAGCGACAGCACCCCATGTGATCCTGGCCGCGACGGAACCCGAGCCGGTGGGGGCCCTCGCCGGAACATCTAATTCGCGCATTCCACGCGACCGATGGCGCATCACTTCGATGCGGGCGTAATCGCCCGCTCATATAACCTGGATTCGCGGAACAGGCGGACAAGCTCGGTATCAATTTCGTCGTTTCGCGCGCAATCTTCCAATATCCCCAGGGCCCGATCGATAGGAACCGCGCGCTTGTAGGGGCGATCGGCCGCCGTCAAAGCATCGAAAATGTCGCAAACGCTCATCATCTTCGCGGGTAAGGGAATTCGATCGCCGTGCAATTTGCAGGGATACCCTTTGCCATTCAATTTTTCATGATGGGCGCGCGCAATCTCCGGAACGCCGCGCAGCTCTTTGGTCCAGGGTATCTGCGTAAGAAAATTGAAAGTGTAAAGCACGTGCGCTTCGATCTGGAGACGTTCGGACTCGTCCAGACTGCCCTTCGGAATCGACAGCATGCGCACTTCGTCCGCGCTGATGTATGGCTTCTCAATTCCTTTCGTATCCACGAAATACTGCTGTGCGATTTCCCGTAGTTTGCGAAATTGGCCTTCCTCCATCAGGGTGGGCTCGTTCGTGGCGACGATAAATTCAAGATACTCTTCGATGCGTGCCAGCCTCTGATCGAAGTCCTCACTGAGCCGCGCGACTTCAGAAAGGGCATCGCCGCGATCGCGCTCCAAAAAGGTTTGCAGCTTCCGGCGCACCATGTTGGCTTCGAGTTCCTTGCGGATGTAATCGAAACGCTGCTTCAGGACATCCATTTGCAATGGATAGAGTTTTTTTGCCTTTACCAGGACATCCTCGCGCACGCCAACCTTTCCAAAATCGTGCAATAAGGCGGCATAGCGGATTTCCTTCATTTGCTCGAAATCGAAATGTTTATCGCTGTAAGGTCCTGAGGAGGTGCGGTCCACAACCTCGGCCAGGCCCTGGGTATAGGCGGCGACGCGCAGGGAGTGCCCGGACGTGGTGGGATCGCGTTGCTCAATCGCGGTGACGGCCGCGCTCACAAAACCTTCAAACAAGGTTTGGATCTCGTCATACAGCCGGCGATTCTCATATGCAACCGCAGCCTGCGAGGCGAGGGAGAGCGCAAGGCGCACCGATCGAGGTTGAAATGGCTGCACGTGCTTCGCCACATCCGCGCCGGCGCGCAATCGCGCGACGGAATCCAGCTTGGAATTGATGAGCTGGAGCACGCCCAGCACTTCGCCTTTCGCATTGCGCATAGGCAACGTCAGCAAGGACTGGGTGCGATAGCCCGAGTCACGATCGTAGCGATCGTTAAACCGAAAAGGCATAGCGTTCGGGATTTTGTAGGCATCCGCAAAATTGAGAACTTCACCACGCAACGCGGTGTATCCGGCCATGGAGTCTTCGGCCAAAGGCAGAGTGAATTCCTTGAACGGAAATTCAACACTGTCGTTTTGGGTCAGCATGAAACGCAGATGGCGGCGCCCTTCGGCTTCTTCTTCCACAAGGTACAGGGACCCGGCGTCGGCTCTAGTAATCTCTCGCGCTTTCGCGAGAATCAAATTCAGCAGAACTTGAATATCTTTTTGCGAAGACAGCGCCATGCCGATTTCATTCAGCTGTTCGCGCTCGCGGTCGGCCTCTTCCAGCGCTTCCCGGCTGACGCGCTCGCGCTCGGTTAATTCGATATTCTCGAAAGCTAGCGCCAGCGTTTTTTCGATTTCCTCAGGAGAAGCAGCAGAAGAAATATAGGCAAGGACAGAAGGGTCGGCCTTAGCGGATCGCGATGCGGCAGCAGGGGCGCTATTTCCCGCGGGGCTTATGATTTTTATGATGCGATAGCAGCCTGACGAACCCGAGAATTGCGGAGGAAGCGCGGACGCGCCATTTTTAGAATCGGCAAGCACAACACAGGGAGCTGCGCCGCCCGCAGAAGCGGAAGGCTTTACCTTTTCCTTCAGAGAGCCAGCCCTGAAGGACCGCAAGTCATAGCTTGCACTCAACGGCGCAACGAGTTTCGCCGCAGCCGAGCCTTCCAGGTACCAAATCTGTCTCTTTTCGCCCATACGTTGTGTGCTGCGCAGATTGTGTTCCAGTATAACGAAACCGATCTGCGTCGCACAATTCGCCGATTTTACTCCCTATTGCTCACCTCGCGCATAGCACAGGTTCCAGGTTCGCATCTTGAATCGCCCGTAAGGCTTTGCTAGCCTTTGCGCGGATTTCGATTCTCATCGGTAGTGACAGACTTTGACCATTATGGCCCATCGTCCGGCAGCCAGAACCCGGAGCTTGCACCGCGAATTGTGGCGACACAAAAGCGCGTTGGCCATAAGTATGCTGGTGACACTCGCCGCTCTCGCCGTTTACTACGTGACGTTTCTGGGCGAACGTCCCATGCCTTTATTCGATTTTGTGAACCGCCTGGAGTTGTCCACGCTGGATACACGCTTCCAATTGCGCGGCCGCACACAGCCGGATCCGAGAATTATCATCGTAGATATCGATCAGCACTCGCAGGAAGTGCTGGGCCGCTGGCCATTTCCACGCATTCAATTCGCGAATTTGCTGGACGCGCTGCGAGAAGATGGCGCGAGCGTCGCCGCGTTCGATATGACGTTCAGCAAGCCAGATCAGACGATCCTACCGCTGCAGGATCTTTCCGCGGAATTACAGCAACGAACAAAAGCTGGCGCCCCCGTAGACGCAGCAATCCTTTCCGCAGTTGAAAGCGAAAAACAGAAATACAATTACGACCAACAACTCGCGGATTCAATCCAACGCTTCGGAAATGTAGTGCTTGGCAATTATTTCCTATACACAAAAGCCGATCTTGAAGGTGTTTCGAAGGAGTCGCTCGACCAATACGCCGATCTCCTCGCAGACTTCCCTTTTCCCCGTGTGAGCCCTCTGCCTTCAGCGCGCGGCGAAGCGGGCCGGGTCCACGTAATTCAAATATACGAAAATCAGGGCTTGGTGCCGCGCGGCGCCGAAGCGAATGCTTCGGTTTTCAGGGACGCTCTAGCGTCCGGCAAGGGCGCCGCGGGTTTTTTCAATGTGGTAGTAGATGCCGACACAGTGGTGCGCCGAGTGCCCCTGGCAATCCCTTACGGACGCGATGCCAACCCGGCGAATTGGGATTTTTACGGGTCGCTCGATGTGCAAACCATCCGCCTGTACCTGGGTCTCAGTAATCAGGACACAGCTCTTTGCTACGGGGACGGCGGGGTCGCTTTCATTCAGTTTGGACCAAACCTGGTGGTGCGTCCGGACGACCTGAGCCGTGTGATGGTGAATTTCCACGGGCCATCGCGAACCTATCCTTATGTATCCTTCGCGGACGCGGCCCTGAAGAAATTCCAGCCCGGCACTTTTAAAGACAAAATTGTGCTTATTGGCGCTTCCGCAACTGGGATTGGCGATTTGCGGGCCACGCCATTTGGCAGCATCGATTTCCCCGGTGTAGAAATTCACGCGAATTTGATTGACAACATTTTGAATCAGCAGTTTTTGGTGAGACGCGGGCCGCAAGCGCTGGCCGATCTCGGCTTCATCCTGTTATTCGGCATCCCGCTCGGTTTATGGCTGGCCGTCACCCAACCTCGCTGGATGGTGTTCGGCCTCGGGCTGCTCGTGCCGTTTGCTGTAATTGTGTACTGGGCGTTTTTACACGGATGGTGGCTGAATTTTATCGTGCCGGCGGTTTTTACATTGGTACCAAACGTCAGCCTGGTGGCGCTCTACCGCGTGCTCATTGAAGAACGCGAAAAGCGCAAGGTGCGAGGCGCCTTCCAGCAGTACGTCAGCCCGGAAGTCATTCGCCGCCTGCTCAACGATCCGGAGCGCGTGAAGCCGCGTAAAACAGAAGTGACCGTGCTGTTCAGCGATATACGCGATTTCACCACGATTTCGGAGTCACTGGACGCGCAGGAACTGGCGGACTTGCTGAACAGCTACCTGACCGAGATGACCCGAATCATCTTCCGCCATCAGGGCACTCTCGATAAATATATTGGGGACGCGGTGATGGCCATATGGGGCGCTCCGTTCGACGAACCGGATCACGCGCAACGCAGCTGCCTGAGCGCGGTGGATATGATTTCTCGTTTGAGCGAACTGCAGGCGCAGTGGCGCGAGCAAGGAAAGCCGGTGCTGGAGATCGGTATCGGGATTAACACCGGCTCGGCCTCAGTGGGTAATATGGGGTCTTCTCTGCGGCACGGATACACGGCGATAGGCGACGCCGTCAATCTCGCGTCGCGCCTGGAAGGATTAAACAAGGAATACGGCACGCACATACTGGTCAGCGATTCCACTCGTAACGAAGTGGCGAGCGATGCACTATTGCTTCGTGAAATCGATCTGATCCGCGTGAAGGGCAAGCTGCAGCCGCTGACGGTTTACGAAATTCTGGATCCGCGGATCGATAGCAGCAGCGGGAAACAATTAATCGAGATGTTCGACATCGCGCGCGTTGCGTATAAAAGCCATGATTGGCGGGCAGCCAGAGCGGGTTTCGAAGCGGTGCTGGAACGCTGGCCGAATGATGGCCCCTCGCGAATTTTCATTGACCGCTGCGCGGAGTACCTGGAAGAAGGTCCGGCATCAGACTGGGATGGCGTGCACATAATGAAGCACAAGTAAGCGGCGGTGGAACGCCGCGTATTCAGTTATCCAGCCGAACAACAAACGTGGTCGATTGTCCCGCGTTGCGCAACTGACCGGCGAGTTCGTGGGCTGCTTCTTCCGTGGGCAACCTGCCCACGCGCACACGGTAAAGGGCCCCACTTGGTGAATCGTACGGCGCGATGCTGACGGGAGGGTAATTTGCTTCCACCTGGGCCTTCAAACGTTCGGCGTTTGCTTCGAGCTTGAATGCGCCGATCTGCACACCGAAGAAACCGACCTGCGGACTTGGCCCCGAGATAATTTCCAGGCGCACATTCGCCGTGCCGGGGCCAACCATTTCTATGGCCTGGGCTGCCGATAGCGACAGATCGATTATCCGGTTGGCAACGAAGGGGCCGCGATCGTTGATGCGCACTTCGGTCTGCTTGCCATTGTCCAGATTTGTTACGCGGACCATGCAGTTAAACGGCAGAGTGCGATGCGCGGCGGTGAATTGGTGCATGTCGTAAACTTCCCCGTTCGACGTGCGATGGCCGTTGAACGGTATTCCATACCAGGACGCGACTCCTTGTTCCCGATATACGCCTGCGACGGCAGGCTGGCGCTCGCTTGCCGGGGGCACGCTGGAGGGCGGCGAAGGTTTCGACCGGCTGGCGGTGGCGGGCTGAGGAGTAGGGGCGGGAGGCCGCGTGGTGGCAGTATGGTGCGAGCATCCGCCCACGAACAAAGCCGCTGCTGCTGCTGCGAAGGATGCCAGAACACCGAGGCGCGCGAAGCGGGATGCCGTGCTGCTGCTCGGAAAACGCTGCACAAAGCCGCCGATAACTTTCCCCATCCGGCCGGATGGACTCACGCAGGTTCCCGATTCACTGGTTTGCGCTCATTTTCGGTATTATAGAATGCTTCTAAATTCTCGCAAGGAACCCATTTGGATATTCCGCCACGCCTGCGTTGGAAACTAGACCGATTTCGCGAACAGATGAGCGGTCTATTTGGTGGCCGCAGCAAGGAGAACGCCCGCCCGAAATTGTGCCCCGCTTGCGGAACGCTGGTCGGTGCGTCTGCGACGAGGTGCCACCAGTGCGGCGCGAGCATGACATTCGGAATGGCCGCGGCCAGTCGTTCGCTGAGCGGTTTGCTTCCAACGACCTCACCGGCAACGTATGGAATTTTGACGCTGAGTTGTGTGCTCTATGGGCTGAGCCTGGTGGCGACGATTCGCACCAGTGGTCTGCAAGCACCCGGGGGCGGGGGGCTTGGTGCGCTGATGGGCCTGGGCCAAATCAGCGGGCGAGTGTTGTACGGTCTGGGGGCCTCTCTTCCGTGGCCCGGCGATCTGAGAGAACCGTGGAGATTGATCATGGCATCGTTCCTACACGGCGGATTGCTGCACATCGGCTTCAATATGTGGGTGCTGATGGACATCGGCCCGCAAATTGAAGAGCTTTACGGTTCAGCGCGGTATCTTTTTATTTATGTGATCACCGGAATCGGCGCATATCTTCTGAGCAGCGCGGTTGGCCATTTCAGCGTTGGAGGTTCGGGTTCACTGCTGGGGTTGATTGGAGTGCTGCTGGCGATAACTACGAACCGGCGGAGCGCGGCGATGCAGATGATGCGCAGCCAGTTGATAAAATGGCTGATTTATATCGCGATCATGGGAATATTGATGTCGGGCATCGACAACTTCGCGCACCTGGGCGGGCTTCTTAGCGGCTTCGCGCTTGGGAAATTTATGGTGGATCGCGCGCCATCGTCACCGGAGGAACGGACGCGCGCGAATTTACTTGGCTGGAGTTCGGCGGTGATGATTGCGGCGAGTCTTGGGATGGTCGTGTTCGGCATTCTTAAAGCCGGGTGAGACAAATAAACCGGCAGGCAGCGACAGTAGGCGCATTAAGCGCCGGCGTGCAGGCGCCGTGAGACGACGATGCTGTAATTTGCACCCGATAGGCACACAAAAACCGCGACGCAGTACCCACAAACTTCCTTGAACACCCAGAGCCAGTGGCTGTCCCATATAGCCAAAACCAGCACCAGAAAAATCATGGAAATCTCGAAGAATGTCGTGGCCTTGCCGTAAATGCTAGGAGGCAGCGACATGTAACCCACGGTGATGATGATAACGGCGCTGGCCGCGAGCAGCAGGATGTCTCGCCCGAGCACCATAATCGTCAGCCACCAGGCAATCTTGGAGTGCAGTGCGAGAACCAGGTAGGACGAGGACAGCATCAATTTATCCGCGAAAGGATCGAGATAAGCGCCCAGAGGAGTTTTTTGATTGAGGCCGCGGGCCAGCAGACCATCGAGGGCATCGCTGATGCCTGCGACAATTAAAATCAGGAGCGCCCAGTTATAGCGCTCGTAATGGATTGCCATGATGAAAAACGGGATGAAAAACAGGCGCAGGAACGTGAGCTGATTAGGAACGGTGAATATTCGGCTGGGCATGGATTTTCAAATCAGAAAAAAACTTTACGCAAATTGAGCCAGATAATCCGGAAGCGAGCGGCCTGTCTTGCGTTCAAAGAGATCCGCAAGGGATGGGATGGAACCGCGCGCTTCATCCAAGGCAATGCGTTCAATTCGCAGCATGGGGAAAAATAAGGTGGGCAAACCCATGCGGTCGCCTTCGGGATGGAGCACCTGGCTGACGAAATCGTCGAACGAGCTCACATCGATTCCGCGCACAGTAATTCCCGAATTCGAAATGTCGACCAATTCGCCCCACAGCTTTTCTTTGGGCGTGTGCAGGCTGATTACGACGATTGAATGCGGCTCCATCACCTCTCCTGGAAGATGCCCGAACAGGATGGTATCGCAATTTGCGCGTCCGGCGAACCTTTACCTATGCAGGATTCCGCCGCGAATTAGAGCTTTGGTTCGTTGCCTCTAGAGAGACATCGTTTTCAGGCTAGGTGCACGCTTCAAAGTCGGCTCTGTTAATTTTTGAATTTCATCGGGCGTAACGCCTGGCGCTACTTCGCGCAACAAGAGACCCTCCGGGGTGACGTCGATGACGCCGAGTTCCGTAACGATCAGCTTAACCACGGCGACTCCGGTTAGCGGCAGGCTGCACTTTGTGACGATTTTGGGCTGGCCTTCTTTTGTGGCGTGCTCCATCGCGATAATCACGCGCTTGGCGCCAGCCACCAGGTCCATCGCGCCACCCATACCTTTCAACATTTTCCCGGGAATGGCCCAGTTCGCCAGATTGCCCTTTTCATCGACTTGCAGGGCGCCCAGGACGGTCACATTGATTCTGCCGCCGCGAATCATGGCGAAGGATTCTGCGCTGGAAAAATAGGAGCACCCGGGAATTTCGGTGATAGTTTCTTTGCCGGCATTGATCAAATCGGGGTCTTCCTCGCCTTCCAAGGGGTACGGGCCGATGCCCAACATTCCGTTCTCCGATTGCAGAATCACTTCCATGCCCGGTGGTAAATAATTCGGAATCAGCGTGGGCAGTCCGATGCCGAGATTCACGTAGTATCCGTCGCGCAATTCCTGCGCCACCCTGCGTGCTATCACTTCACGCTTGTCCATTGCAGCTGGCATTCAGGGCTCCTAACGCTTGCGCACTGTGCGGCGCTCGATGCGCTTCTCATAATTCGCACCGGAAAAAATTGCATCCACAAAAATTCCCGGGGTGTGGACGCAATCAGGGGCCAGGGCGCCCAGCTCGACAATTTCCTCCACCTCGGCAATCACGTAATCCGCTGCCGTGGCCATCACCGCATTGTAATTTCGCGCTGTTTTGCGGTAGACAAGGTTCCCCCAGCGGTCGCCCTTCCAAGCTTTGATGAACGCGAAATTGCCGCGCAACGATGGAACCAAAACGTGAGGGCGGCCGTTAAACTCCCGAGCTTCTTTTCCCTCTGCCGCAAGAGTGCCGTAACCGGTCGGAGTGAAGAAAGCGGGAATGCCTGCGCCGCCGCATCGAATACGCTCCGCGAGCGTACCCTGCGGGTTCAACTCAACGTCGATTTCTTTCTTTAATGCAAGCTGCTCGAAGGTTTTGTTTTCACCGACATAACTAGCAATCATTTTCTTTACTTGTTTGCTTTGCAGCAGCACACCGATCCCGAAATCATCTATGCCGGCATTGTTTGAAACGAGCGTCAAGTCCTTAGCGCCCTTGCGGCGCAACGCAGCAATCAGGTTTTCAGGAATGCCGCACAAGCCGAACCCGCCAAGCAGGATCGTTGCGCCATCCTGTATGGCCGCAACTGCCGCATCCGCGCCGGCAACGCGTTTATCCATCTGTGCTCCTCAGATTTGCAATTCGACGATTCAAGGGCGACAGAAGTGTACTGCATGTTGCGGAAATTCCCGCTGCCCACCGCAGACTCGTAGACTGGTTATGACGCTTCGCTACTGCGCCGGCTGATGCCTGCGCGCGCCGCGGATTTCAGGACGCGAACGCGCTCCGCAACAGCATCCACCGCACCTTGCACTGAGGCCGCATTTTCAATGTCAGACATTAATGCCGAACCAACTACCACGGCGTCAGCAATTCCGCCCAGCACAGTGACATGGGTGGGTAACGAGATTCCGAACCCAACAGCGATAGGCAGCGCAGTAAATTTCCGCGTGCGACGAACGAGCGCGGGCAAGTCAGGCGGCAACGCTTCACGCGCTCCGGTGACCCCAGCTCGCGAAATCAAGTAAAGAAAACCCGTGGAAGCCTGCGCAATTTTCGCCAAGCGAGCATCCGTAGAAGTAGGCGCCGCAAGAAAGATCGTATCGAGATGGCGCGCTTGCAAAACCGCGCGATATTCCGTGGCTTCTTCCGGCGTCAGATCCGTAGCCAACACACCATCCACTCCGGCCGAGGCGGCTGCGTCAGCGAATTTCTCAAGCCCCATCTGCAGAATCGGATTGAAATAGCTGAACAGCACCAGAGGCACATCCGAATGCGCGCGGATGGTTCGCACCAGTTCCAGCACGCCCACCAAATTCGTTCCGCCGCGCAATGCGCGCTCACTGGCGCGTTGAATGGTGGGACCGTCTGCCACGGGATCGCTAAAAGGCATGCCCAGTTCGATCACGTCCGCGCCCGCTTCGGCGGCCGCGATCACGATCTGCCCGGTTGCGGTTAACGAAGGGGCCCCTGCAGTGAGATATGCCACCAAGCCAAGCTCGCTGGACTCGGCGAGTTCGCGAAATCGCCGAGCGATGCGCGTAACCGCTTTGACGCCCGACGCCACGCTTTGTGACGCCCCCGGCTCAGACATAGCGCGAAAGAATTTCCATGTCTTTGTCACCGCGGCCGGAAAGATTCAGAATCACAATTTCATCTTTCTTCATGGCAGGCGCGCGGTGCATCAGTTCGGCCAGAGCATGGGCCGATTCCAGCGCGGGAATAATTCCTTCCAGCCGGGCCAAACTGCGTGCGGCTTCCACGGCATCTTCATCGCTGACGGCACAATATTCCGCGCGACCCTGCTCGGCGAGCCAGGCGTGCTCCGGGCCGACGCCCGGATAGTCGAGCCCCGCAGAAACCGAATGGGTAGTCGCAATCTGGCCATCGGCCGTCTGCAAAATATTGGTGTAAGTCCCCTGCAATACGCCGGGTCGCGCTCCTTCAAAACCGCTTGACCCAGCAAGGCGTGCCGCGTGCTCGCCGAGAGTTTTCCCGCGTCCACCAGCTTCCACTCCGATCATTTTCACCGAAGCATCCGGAATAAAAGCATAAAAAAGCCCAATGGCATTCGAGCCGCCGCCGACGCAAGCAATTAAAGTGTCTGGCACGCGGCCTTCCGCGCGGATAACCTGCTCGCGCGCTTCCTCACCCGTTATTTTCTGAAAATCCCGAACCATTTGCGGATAGGGATGCGCGCCCAGAACCGATCCCAACAAATAGTGCGAAGTGGCGACATTTGTGACCCAATCGCGCATGGCTTCATTGATCGCGTCTTTTAAAGTGCGGCTGCCGGAATCCACGCCAACCACTTCGGCTCCCAGCAAGCGCATGCGAAACACGTTCAACCGCTGCCGCTCCATGTCTTCGGTGCCCATGTACACAGTACACGTCAGACCTAATCGCGCTGCCACCGTCGCCGTGGCAACCCCGTGCTGCCCGGCGCCCGTTTCCGCAATGATACGTTTCTTGCCCATGCGGACTGCCAGCAGACCCTGGCCGAGTGCATTGTTGATTTTATGCGCGCCGGTGTGCAGCAAGTCCTCGCGCTTAATATAAATTCGCGCTCCGCCGAGGTGCTCGGTCAAACGCGAAGCAAACTGTAATGGGGTGGGACGGCCGGCGAAATCGTGCAACAACAGATCGAGTTCAGACTGGAACTTGCTGTCTCCGCGCGCAACGATATATGCGCGTTCAAGTTCCTCAAGCGGCGCAACCAATGTTTCCGGAACGTAGCGCCCACCATAGGGACCATACCGTCCACGCGAATCGGGCGTCAGTGGCGAGGCAGCACTCATTATTTGGATTTTCTCCGTGCTGGACGCACCGCCTGAATCAGCGCCCTCATTCGCGCAGCGTCCTTCTTGCCTTGCGTTTTCTCGACCCCGCTGCATACGTCAATGGCGTATGGTTTGGCGATAGACACTGCCATCGCAGCGTTTTCCGGCGTTATACCGCCTGCAAGAAATATCTGACGATGGAGGCCAGCTCTTCTGGCAAGCTTCCAGTCAATTGTCTTGCCGGTGCCGCCGCGCGCCCGCCGGTCGAAGCCATCGAGCAGAAATGCCGAAGCTCGCTTGAATCGAGCAAGCTCCGAAAGGCGAAATGCGCGGCGCACTCGCACCGCTTTTATCACCGGAATGGTCTGGCGTATTTGCGCGACAACTTCCGGCGATTCTTCTCCATGCAACTGCAAATGGTGGAGGCCCACCGAACGCGCAATCAAGAGCATCTCATCTTCCGTAGAGTTCACGAAGACTCCCACAGCCGATACGCGTTGGGGCAGGCGTTTGACGATGCGGCGAGCCGCAGCGGGCGCAATGTAGCGCGGGCTCTTACGGTAAAAATTGAAGCCCAAAAAATCCGCTCCGGCTTCCATCGCGTCACGGGCGTCGGCCCAATTCGTGATTCCGCAAATTTTAACCTTCACCATGCCAGGTCCCGTGGCCTCGTCAAGGCGGTCAAGCGGCGGAATGTCCGGAATGCTCCGCCATACGCAGCGATCGTAGTGCAGCCGCCGGGTCGGCGCTCTGCATCACATGCTCACCAATCAGAAACGCATCAAATCCGGCAAGTTGCAAGCGAACCAGATCATCGTGAGATTTCAGTCCGGACTCACTGACAGCGATGCAATCCTCGGGAATCGCTTTCACCAGCTCGAGCGAGGTTTCCAGGTGAACCTGAAAATCGCGCAGATCCCGGTTGTTGACGCCGATGATCCGTGCTCCAACCTTAATCGCGCGATTAAGCTCTTCTCGCGAGTGGACTTCAACCAGCGGCTCCATTTTCAGCGAGCGTCCCAGCTCCAGCAGTTCGGCCATGCCGCTATCATCCAGAATCGCGGCAATCAGAAGATAGGAATCCGCGCCCGCAGCGCGCGTTTCCCACACCTGCCAAGGATCGACAATGAAATCCTTCCGTAGGATAGGAATCTTCGTCACCCGGCTGGCCTCTTTCAAATCAGCAAGAGAACCACTAAAGAAATCCTCTTCCGTGAGCACCGAAAGGGCAGCCGCCCCCGCCTCTGCCAGGCTGGCGGCCAGGGCTGCCGGCGCATACTCTTGCCGAATTATCCCGAGGGAGGGCGACGCTTTCTTCAGTTCTGAAATGATGTTGATGCCACCCGCCTGGTTCAAGGCTGCGGCAAAATCGCGCGGCGGCGGCACTTTTTTCTCTACGGCGATTTTAAGCGCCACTTCCGGAAGCGCACGTTTGCGATGAGCGAGGGAAACGCGGCGCGCTTCGACAATTCGATTCAGAATATTGTTTGCACGCGTACTCGTTTCCAATCTTGAAAAATCCCGTAGTGCACGTTTGGCGTTCCAGCGAACTCTGCCGTGAAAGTCCGCCGCGCTAAGGGCCGCGGCGCTACATTAAACCCGGCAGCGCACTTTTCGGGCAATCCGTGCGGAACAATCGCTGGCTTTATGCTAGTCGCGCGGGCTACGTAATGTCAATTTGGGGAAAAACAGTTCTAAGGCATTCCAGTCTGGATGAGGCGAAGGCTATTGTTTGAGCAGCGGCTCGGAAAGCTGTATCGGAATACCGAAGTTCGAGCCGCCAAATCCCTTCAGTACGGCATAGGTAACTCCAATCACTCGTCCCTGGCGATTGAAAAGCGGGCCGCCTGAGCCGCCGGAAGTGGTCTGCGCATCGAAAACTATTTTATCGGGCAAGATATCGCCAATATGACCCTGGGTGATAAGCGGCCGTATTAGATTTCGTTTCGCGAGTTCGTTCAGGACCTGCGAAACATCGTTCCCACTTTTCTTAAGAATTTCCTGAGCCGAATCTTCGTCGGTGCGGGCAAGGATCGCGGCAAGCCCAGTGGCGTAACCCATCAAAATAATTGGCTGTCCGCTCATCGCTGGATTTGCGGTCTTCTCAATCGCCAGCGCAGGCCGCTTCAGTCCCTGCATGTCCACGCGCATGGATGCCAAATCGGTTTGCTGCGAAATATCCTGGATTTCCGCATGAAACGAGCGCGGATCGCCCGGGAAATAAGCGCGGATCGCGGAAATTTGCGGTTGCACGCCTTTGCTAACGACTTGGTTAAGCTCGTCGTCCTTCCACCAGGGTTCGGCAACGTGCCGGTTGGTGATCACGGTGCCGTTGGGGCCGGCCACGAAACCGGTGCCAAAAACGTCGACCTTCACTTCCGGTCCGCTTCCTTCGAACGTCAAGATGGGATTCCCGTCACTGTCCTGAAGCGGATCGCCGTCCTGATTGAGCCCGCCGTAGCGCAGGCGTCGCCCCGAATCCTTATCGTTAAACGCAACTGCCACATGCAGCAAGCAAACCGATTGCACGTCCGCCGGAATGATGCTCTGCGCCGCCTGGCCCTGCTCTTCCAGGCGTTGTAACCGGCTGTTGGTTTCCGCCAATTGTTTCTGCAGATTCACGGCATCGCCCGGGTCGGCGGTGGCCATTTTCTGCTTCAGGTCATTTGCTTGCTTCTTGAGGTCATCCTTAGCGGCGGGCGAGACTTTGGCGATTCCCTGCTGGTCACGAAGCTTGCGAGCCTGGGCAATTAAATCTTGCTGACGGAGAATGCCTCCATCCAACCGCGCGATGATGGTGTTCGAGCGCTGAGTGACTTTCTGGGCACTGCGCGCAAACAGGAAATAAATTCCCGCCATCACTACGGCCAGCGCGAACACCGCGGCGAAACCAGTCTTGAGCCGGCGATCGAGCGAGACCGCATCATTGGTCATCTTCTCGGTGACGGCAAGAGCCCCGAACGCGGTATGCGCGATCTGTTGGCCCTCTTCCGCGATCCGCATTTTGTCGCGCAGCTGATTTTCCGTTCGCTGAACGCGCAATCTGGCGCGCACTCGAGCCAAGAGTTCCTTCGTATCGTAGGGCCGGGAAATCGCATCATTGGCCCCTAAATCGAGAGCTGTTGTACGCTGCTCGGCTCCTTCGCCGACCAATAGCACCACGCGCATCGTCACGGTTGTTGCAGAACCACGGATGGTCGCCAGCGCTTCGCGTGCGGCTGATTCGTCTAATGTGGAGTCGATCAAAATCAAATCGGCGCCATTTTGATGAATGGCGTCCATCGCTTCACGGACGGTCGAGTACACGGCGACGTTATATCCAGCCGATTGCAACGCCGCGCTGGCGTCTTCCCGGCTGCGCGGGTCGGTGTCTAGAACGATGATTTTTTCAGGCGTGGTATCCATGGAAATGAACGGCTCCGCTGACCTTCCAGCCCTAATAGTAGAAGCAAAGTATTACATTATGAAGACACGTCCTTAGCTAAACCCTACGCCTTTGACCTGCCTCCATAGACGTATGCCAGGCTCCGCAGGATTCATGGTAACTTTTGGTTAGAGCCTTAACTTGACCGGTTTGGACCAATTAAATTCGGAAATAATTCGCTGCCGCAAATGCCCGCGTCTGGTGCGTTATCGCGAACAAGTGGCGCTGATCAAGCGCCGCTCGTTTCTGGAATGGGATTACTGGGGCAAGCCGGTTCCGGGTTTTGGCGACCCTCGTGCGGAACTGCTGATTTTGGGGCTGGCTCCGGCGGCTCATGGGGCCAATCGCACCGGGCGCATGTTCACCGGCGATCGCTCTGGGGATTTTCTGTATAAGGCGCTCTTCCGCGCCGGGTTTGCGAATCAGCCGACCTCGCTGCATTGCGGCGACGGGCTTGCGTTGAAGAATGCATACATGGCGGCGACGTTGCGTTGTGCTCCGCCTGCGAACAAACCGTTGCCGTCGGAACTTGCGAACTGCCGGCCGTTCTTCGAACGAGAACTTCAGCTCCATCGATTGCGAGCAATTCTAGTGCTGGGGAACATCGCCATGCGTGCATATCTGGGCTTGCTGAAGGACGAAGGCCGCATCGCGAAGTTTGCGACGTTTCCTTTTGGCCACGGCGCGAGCTACGAACTGCCGGAGGGATTGCCCCGCCTTTTTGCTTCCTATCATCCGAGCCAGCAGAATACGTTCACTGGTAAATTGACCGACGCGATGATGCTGGAAGTTCTGCGCGACATACGGAAGTTTCTAAGCACTCACGAGGAGTGAAGACGTGGGGACGTGGGGACGTGGGGACGTGGGGACGTGGGGACGTGGGGACGAAACATCGCAGAGACTTAAAGGGCGGATAGAGTCCTATCCGGATAGCTTACATCGCGTAGGTAGTTCGCGTTTCTTGGCTCAGCTGCCGACTGATTATGAAATTTGCGGCTTGAGCATCAGGGATAGATACGCAAAAAACGAAACCGCGAAACCTACGAACCAGGCATAGGGATACAAACCGTGGAGCGCCGGAATTTCCAGCCCACTTAACGCCACCAAAATTCCGGCAACCAGGGCTCCGATCGCACGCCAGTTGAAGCCGTGGGAAAATTCATAAATGCCATCGCGTTCGTATAAATCGTCGGAAACAATCACACGCTTCCGCACCACGTAATAATCGGCAATCATCACTCCCGCAATGGTCCTAGAAAACTGGAATAGCCGACCAGCCAGCCCATCACGTAGCTGCCGTGACTCGAGAGCCAGCGCCAAGGTTGCATTAGCAAGCCTATAAAACAAGTGATGACGCCACCCACCTTGAAACTGATCTTGCGCGGATACAGATTCGAAAAATCGTTTGCGGGCGAGACCACATTGGCCGCAACATTCACGTTAAGCGTCGCCAACAATAGCGCCAACATGGCTACAACCACGGCAATCGGATTTCCTAAGTGGCTGAGCACCGCGACTGGATCCCAGATGGCGTGACCGAACACAATTACTGTTGCCGATGTGACGGCGATGCCGATGAATGAGTAAAAAGTCATGGTCGTCGGCAGGCCCAGTGCCTGGCCCATCATTTGCTCGCGTTGTCCTTTTGCATAGCGCGTGAAATCGGGATATTCAGCGCGACGGTAGCCCAAAAGGCAACGACGCCTGTGAGTGAAGGAATGAAGAAAGCAAAAAATTCGCGGAAGGTATGAAACTGCGACGGCGTTGAAAGCATTGGGCCTAAACCACCGGCCTTGGTGTAGGCCCACCCCAGCATGGCGATCCCCAAAATCAAAAGCAGCGGGGCGGTAATCCCCTGCAGAAAACGAATGGTTTTAATGCCGTGAAGAATTACAGCGAGATTCAAAAGCCAGAAACCCAAAAAGCACACCCAGGGGTGATTCCATCCTGGAGCTACAGCCGCCATGAGCGTGTTGATCGCTTCGCCGCCGATCCAGGTCTGAATTCCAAACCAACCGCAGGCGACCAGCGCACGCAAAATCGCGGGCACGTTTGCACCTAAAACTCCAAACGAAGAGCGCGCAAAGACTGGAAACGGAATGCCGTATTCCGCGCCGGCATGGGCATTGAGCAGCATCGGAATCAGAACGATCACATTGCCCAAGAACACAGTGACGATTGCCTGTTTCCAATTCATTCCTCCCGCGATCATGGCGCTCGCCAACATGTAGGTAGGAATATTGACGCTCATCGCCACCCAGAGCGCTGCATAGTTATAGGTTCCCCAGCTACGCCGATTGCGAGGGATCGGTGCGAGATCTTTATTCCACAGCCAGCTCGACGCCGCAGCGGGTCTGGAAAGGGCTTCTTCAGGATCGCCGGGCTTCCATTCCACTTCACCTTCGGCGGCGTTTCGGACCTTGAAGGCGTCTGACATAGGGAGTTGCGCGACTAACTAGTCTCCTGTGGATTTGCGCTGCTTATACCCCGCGCCAACTTCGTTCGGCAAGAGCTTTCCCGCACGTGTAGTAATGTCCGAATCGTGTACGCAGGCGCGGGTCTGATACCGCCCTACAAAGGTGATCTCGTCAAGATCACGAGCAAGGGCTGAAGAATGGCTTCACGTTATCCGTCGCGAACGATAGGCGACGGCAAGTGACTAGCCAAGCGCGGTTTGACACATCCATTGAGTACTTGTTAGCCTCCATCCACGCGCCGCTTCATTCTTCACGTCGCGTCAATCGATGCCCGGCGAAAATCAGACTAATCCTACCCCCACCGACCAAGCCGCTATCGAATTCTGCAACGCAGGGTACCGGCTGCGTGATGGTCGAGCCTTACTCAGCGGCCTCAATCTAACCGTGCGACCTGGGGAAACCCTTGCGATGGTGGGTCGCAGCGGAGCCGGCAAATCGACCGCGCTGAAACTGATCAATCGCATGCTCGAACCAAGCGAAGGCGAAGTTCTGGTGAATGGCCAATCTACGACAAATTCCGACCCCATCGCGCTTCGTCGCCACATTGGATACGTGATTCAGGAAATTGGCTTGTTTCCGCATTACACAGTGGAGCAAAACGTCGCACTGGTACCTCAACTTGAACGCTGGCCTGAGGAACGAACGCGCTTGCGGGTAACGGAAATGGTTCAGCTCGTAGGACTCAAGCCCGAACAATATTTGCGCCGGTATCCTCATGAACTTTCCGGCGGACAACGCCAGCGCGTTGGGATCGCACGCGCGCTGGCCGCCGACCCTCCCATTCTGCTTATGGATGAGCCCTTCGGCGCGCTCGATTCGCTGACGCGAGGCGAAGTGCTGCGCGAATTCCAGAATCTGGAGAAAAATCTCAAGAAAACTATTGTTCTGGTTACTCACCATATTGGCGAGGCTCTGTTGCTAGGCTCACGCATTGCCGTCCTCGAGGCCGGCAAACTCGCAGGAATCTACTCGCCACGGGAATTCCTAGCTGCTACGGAACCGCTAGCCGTCGAATATGTAAAGAACCTGCGAATGTATGAAGAAGCGGAGAATCAACAATGAGCCTGCTGGACTTTTTCTTGCGTCACCGCAGCGAAATTTTTCAGAGTACGCTTGAGCATGTCTGGCTGGTAGGCATAGCAATGCTGCTGGCGGTCTCAGTAGGAATTCCGCTGGGAATACTGGTTGCACGCCGCCCGTGGCTGGCGACTCCAATTGTGGGCACGGCAAATATTGCCGAAACCATTCCAAGTCTGGCGCTGTTCGGCTTTTTGCTGGCCATTCCTTGGCTCGGCGCGCGCGCCGACAGGCTCGCGATTACCGCGCTCGCTCTCTACGCGCTGCTGCCAATAATTCGCAACACGGCAGCGGGAATTTCGGGCGTCGACCCACCCGTGCGCGAAGCGGCCCGCGGCATGGGGATGACCGAAGGGCAAATACTTTTTCGCGTGGAACTCCCCCTGGCATTTTCAACAATGCTCGCTGGTGTGCGGGTGGCGACGGTTCTCACCATCGGAATTGCCACGATTGCCGCCGCAGTGGGCGCAGGAGGCCTGGGCGAGTTTATTTTTCGCGGCTTGGCCATGGTGAATAATCAACTGATCCTGGCGGGCGCAGTGCCTGCCGCGCTCCTCGCTCTCGGCGCCGATTTTTTTCTTGGCCTGTTGGAGCGTATCCTGCGGCCCGTGCACACATGAAGTGGTGGGCGATACTTTTTGTCACACTCGCTCTTTGTATTGTTGTTGTGCTGCTCACATATAACCCAGGTCGCCACTCGGGAATCGTAGTTGGCTCGAAGAACTTCTCGGAATCATCGCTGCTGGGAGAGATCGTCGCGCAGCATCTGGAAGCGCGTCTGCATCAGCGGGTGGAGCGCAGGTTTTATCTCGCAGGCTCCTACATTTGCCAACAGGCAATACTCGCAGGACGCATCGATACCTATGTGGAATACACTGGCACGGCGCTAACTGCCATCCTGCACGATCCGCTGGAATCAAATCCGGCGGCTGTGTTGGCGCGGGTGCAAAGCGAATACAAAAAGCGATTCGGATTAGAAGTGCTGCCATCCCTCGGGTTCAACAACACTTTCGCGATCGTTGTGCGCGGCGACGATGCCCGGCGGCTAAACCTGAAAACTATTTCGGATGCTGCGCCGCAAACTCCCCGGTGGCGAGCCGGTTTTGGCTACGAATTCATGGAGCGCCCCGATGGATTTAAAGGACTGGCTCAAACATACGGCCTCACGTTCGCCGAACCGCCGCGTATTTTGGATCTGGGCTTACTCTACCGCGCGCTTCTCGATAAACAAGTGGATTTCGTTGCGGGTAATTCCACGGACGGCCTGCTTTCCGCGCGCGACCTCGTGATGCTTGAAGACGATAAACATTACTTCCCGCCGTACGAAGCTGTGCCGATCGTTCGCTACGACGCACTGGAACGATATCCTGCTGCCCGTGGGGCTTTACTGGAATTGAGTGGCAAAATCAATGACGCGGCTATGCGCAAGATGAATTACGAAGTGGACGGCGAACACCGCGATATTTCAGAGGTAGCGCAGGAATTCCTTCGTGCGAAGGGGCTGGACTGACCAACCAATAGGGGGTGTCAGGTTCTTTGAAGAGCATCAAGCGCGTCAGAATTCAATTCTTTCTCTCCCGCACGCATCTCCGCGGCAAGCGACGAGAACCGTTGCGTGATCTCGTTCAAGCGCAGCGCCATTTCATGAATCGCCTTTATCTGGTGGCGGCCTTCGAGAGATAGTTGCCCAGGGTCCAGCATCAGAAGATCGGCATTGCCCAAGACTGAAGTTAGCGCGTTGTTCAAGCTGGGCCGCATTTCAAGCATATAGCGCCCAAGGGTTGCGTCGCGTTGACTTTCGATTGCCATGCGCTCAGCGCGTTGTGCGCGAGCCACAGCCTCGGTACGGCGAAGGGCTTCGCCGGCTACCAAAATCAAAGTTCCGATCCAGCCATCTTCACGCGGCATCACCAGCACGTATGGATATTCGATGGATAGCGTTGAGGCTTCGCGAGCGTCGCTCGAAACACATACGACCGCTGTACTGGCATTCGCCGAGAGCGCGTACAGGATTGCGGAGATCTTGCCTTTTTGAACCGGCCCGACGATAACCAGGTTGTAGCTGTGCGCCGAAGCTGCCTGCCATACATCGCTATTCGTCAGGGTGATTTCCGGAACGCGCCGCTGCGCTTGCCAGCGTGCGGCAACCGTCCGCGCAAAATCGGTGTCGTCCGACACGATCAGGACGCTGGCGTTACTCAAATGATGACTCCCAACTTTGCGCGTTAAGGCTGAAGTTTTTCTGCTTCTTCGACGAATGAAAGCAATCTCTTGCTGCTGATCCCAAGATTCACTGCTGCTTCCGTGTTCTTGGCTTTCTTGGCTTGTTCAATGCGCCCCTGAAAATAGGCAACTTCTGTTTTGGCAATGGTGAGGACCGAGGCCAATTGATTCCAATCGCCAGAACGTTTTCGCTGGTCGATTGCTACCGCGATCAGCGCCCGGGCCACAACCGCACGGCGCAGATCGTCAGCTTCCTGGTCGCCGTCGTCCATAAATGCCGCTACTTCCCAGGAGGAAAGCAGGACCTTCGTATCCTGCAGCAGCAACGTGGCCATCGAATATGGCTTGGAGGGTGGCGTCGCGCTCAACTGGTCCCAAACTGCTTCCAGGCACTTTTCAGTGCCTTTCGGACCGGTAGACGTGAATTTGGCTCGCGCTGGTTTTTGAAACTTGTGCGTACCCGATGAAGATGACGCGACGGCGACCGCATTGTCCGAGGTTTTTTCCCCGGCTGGCGAGTCCTCGTTCGCTGCTAGCGCGGGTTTCGACGATGATGACGCCTGCGCCGCAGTTTTCTCTGCAGCAATCCTATCGGGGTGCTTGCCATCTGATGCGGTCTTCGGCGTGGAATGCAAGCGTCCGACGGCTTCTTCCAGGTCGGCACGCAAGGCTAGAAGCTGCTCGAAAGCGCGGTTAACAGACGATGCCGTGTAATCCTTGTGGAAAGGCTGCTTCCAGTTTTCGGTGTAGTACCGGACCTGCGTAGTTTTCTCAGCCGCAGAGAAACCCGCGCGCCGACAGTCCACAGTTTTTGCGCCACCTGCTTCCAGGGCTTCGATTGCATGCCGAACGGCTATTAAATCCGCATGCAGCAATCGGATAAATGCGCGGCGCAGCAAAAAATTAAAACGGCAGAAAGCCACCAGCGCCGCCGGATCGTAAAACATCGCTCCCGCGGACTCCTTGAGCAAGCGTCCCTGCTCCAACAGGCCGCCTTCCATCAAGTCGCGAAGGCTTGCGCATTGCGCAGTCTTATTTAAAATCTGGTCGAGTGGCTCGCACCATTCCAGCTCTGTGGCATCTTCGCCATGCAGCACGGGCTGCAATACCGCAGCGACGTCTTGAAGACGAATCTCTTTGCGATACAACTCCTCCGGCGCGCACAAGGCGAAATATTGCACCAGCAGCAAATCGATTTTGTCGCGGTCCGCGGTCGTTTTGTCCGGGCGGCGCAGTTGTCGATGCAGGAAAGCGCGCAATGCTTGTTCGCTGGCATTCAGAATCTCAGGCGGTAGTTGGCGAATTTGATAGGCTTGGACCCTGCCATCAATCTCGTCCAGCCATCCCAGATCGGCCTCGAGAACTTCAGAGGCAGGTTCACGCGCAGGCAGTGTTCCGACGGCATACGGTAACGAGCCCAAATGGAATTGTGTGGCCAAAGCTGCATATAGTGGATAGGCGTCGAACGCCTCCGTCCAGCGTGCCTTTAGCTCTTCCACCGTGTATTCGCCAAAAGGCGATTTGAACGTGCTCACATCCAATTTTGAGCTCATCGTTTTATGATCCAGTTGCCCACTTCGCCGACAAAACGGGCAGCAACTGCTTTACGTCCTTGGTGATATCTGACCGCAACTACGGTGGCGCGCGCGTCGAACGAACCATCCGAGTTCACAACGCGCAATCCATCTTCAAACTCCAGCGGAAGCGTCGAAGAGAACAGAACCTCCTGTTCCGTTCCGAACTCGATGACGGTCTGTTCCTGCAATGCGCGACGGGCTGTCGCGAGTGTCATCACGCGCACCGCTATTCTTGTTGGTGACGCGTTCGGAAACAACTGCGCGAGTTTTTCGACACACGTTTGCGATATTTCGGGTGAAACAACCTCAGCGGTTCCACTAAACATGGGCCCAACCTTGTCTGCTCTGTCCTAAGGCGTAACGCTTAGAATGGAGGACGACGGTTACTGTTTGCAGACACAAAGAGACATCCCCAGAGTGTTTTGCACGAGAGCAGCCAAAGAGGTGATTCCCACCGGCGGGACAAAGTACACATTTTTCTGGCCTTACGGGTTAGATACTGCGAGAAAAATCTTGGTGGCGTCTCACTTTGAAACACTCTGTCTCACGCATGCGCATGGCCAGAACCAATGAGACACGGGGTCGGCGCTAAGAGGCCATTTTCACGTCGTGCTTGTGCATCGGCCTGAGAGGAATATTGTAGAGTTTTAATTTGCGGTATAGAGTGGCTCTGCTGATTCCGAGCATCTTTCCTGCTAGCGCTTTATCCCCGGCGGCCTTCTCGAATACTCGCAAAATTGTCATTCGCTCCAGGTCCGCCAATGCGGTGATTGAAATTGCGGCGGAGTTGGCGCTAGCCGCGTCGGTCTCTTGACCCTCTCGAATGGCGGGCGCGAGGTCTTCAACATCAATCGTGTGGTGATTTCCTAGCGCAACCGCGCGGGCGATGCAATTCTCAAGCTCGCGCACGTTCCCGGGCCAATCATATTGCAGGAAGCTTTTCATTGCGCCAGGCGTCACCTGGATATTTTCTCCGGGCGCGTAGCGATCCAGAAAATAATGTGCCAGTTGCGGGATGTCCGAACGGCGCTCACGTAAGGCTGGCACGTGTATCGTAACCACGTTCAGTCGGAAGTAAAGATCCTTGCGAAATGTTCCGCCGCGGTACGACGATTCCAAATCTCGGTTGGTGGCGGCAATCACTCGCACGTCAACGGGAAGTTTTTCATTGCTGCCAACCGGCCGTACCTCTTTTTCCTGCAGCACGCGAAGTAACTTCGCTTGCAGTTCCAGCGGCAATTCCCCAATTTCATCAAGGAATATTGTCCCGCCATTGGCAGCCTGGAAAAGCCCTGCTTTGGCCTTCAGGGCGCCGGTGAAGGATCCTTTTTCGTGGCCGAACAGCTCGCTTTCCATCAGCGTCGGCACCAATGAGCCACAATCGACGGCGACAAACGGCATCGTTGCGAGCGGACCGCGAAAATGAATTGCGCGCGCCACCAGTTCTTTTCCAGTTCCGCTTTCTCCCGTAATCAGCACAGGCGTTCGCGTTTCTTTAAGCCGGGAAATCATGCGCATTACATCTTGAATCTTCATCGACGTGCCAACGATGCCGTCAAGTTGCGTTTCGGTATCGACACGCTCGCGCAAGAATCGATTTTCTGTCACCAGGCGAACTTTTTCGGCCATGCGTTGCAAAAGCTGGCGCAGCCGCTCTACTCGAAATGGTTTTTCGATGTAATCGTAGGCGCCCTGCCGCATTGCATCCACGGCGGTCTCCACCGAACCGTGGCCGGTCATGATGGCCACCTCCGTGCGCGGCGCGATCTCCTTCACTTTTCGCAGTAATTCCACGCCGGAAAGGCTGGGCAATTTCAAGTCGGTCACCAGCAGGTCCGGCGGGCTCATCTCCAGCGTTTCCAGAGCGGCCTCGGCGGTTTCCGCTTCTGCGCACTGATATCCCAGCCCCTGACCCACGGTAATGCAAATGCGGCGAATGCTTTGCTCGTCATCTACAATCAAGAAGCGAAGTTTCAGTTCGTCTGTCATAGGGGTTTGCCAATGGTTTTCTCAACCGCCTCCAGCAGTTGTTGAATCCGAAACGGTTTCTCTACGCACGGCGTTCCAGCCATGGTCAGCAGTGCAATGGTTTCGTCGCTTGCTACGTCGCCGGTGATAAAAATAATGCGCGAGGCCATCGCAGGTTTGTGACGCGCCAACCACTCGTGAACGTCCGATCCGGTGATTCCTCCCGGAGTTCGAAAATCTGAAATCACGCCGCGAAAATCCTCCAGCGCAAGGAGACGCAGGCCCTCGACTGCGGAAGGGCAAGAAGTCACGTCGTAGCCATGACGCTCGAGTGCCGCTCGCAGGAAAGCCGCAACTGCGGGTTCGTCCTCGATTATCAGAATGCGGGAAAGCGTTTTGGCCGCCGTGTCTGCGACAGTGGTCATTCCGCTCCTCCTGCCGCGGACATCTCCGCGGCCTTTTCCGCGATGGGTAGCCGCACCACGAAAGTCGAGCCCTGGCCATCCGCGTTATTGCTCGCAACGATTTCGCCGCGATGAGCGCGGATAATGCCGTAACAAATGCTGAGGCCCAGCCCGGTGCCCTTACCCACCTCTTTGGTGGTGAAGAAAGGATCGAAGATTCGGTCGATCTGCGAAATTCCGGGGCCATTGTCGCGAAATGCTACTTCCACTTGATCCGCCCGACGTGAAGTGTGAATTTCAATCTTTCCGCTTCGCCGCATTTCCAGCACGGCGTCATACGCGTTATTTATGACGTTAAGAAATACCTGTTGCAGCTGGTGAGCGTCCCCGATGATCGCCGGGAGATCCTGGTCATATTTTTCGATTAGTTCGACGCCGTGATTTGATAGATCGTACGAGCGGAGCTTCAAAGTCTGCCGCAGAATGCTATTCACCTGTACCGGCTCGCGCTGCGCCGGCATCTGCCGCGCAAAACTCAAAAGGTTCTGAACAATAACGCGAGTGCGTTGGGCTTCCTGCAAAATTACTCGCAGTTCCTCTTTCGCGTCTTCCGGTACGCTGGTGTTTTCAAGCAGCAGATCCGTGAAGCCCACAATGGCAGCCAGCGGATTGTTAACTTCGTGCGCCACTCCGGAAACAAGCTGCCCCAGGGCCGCCATCTTTTCCGTGTGCATCAGTTTGGCCTGCAAATCAGCGGCATCGGTGACGTCTGTCATAACCACGACAACACTATTGATGTCACCCCGTTCGTCGCGCATAGGGCTCAGGCTGATGGAAAATTGCCCGGTACTTCGATTCCCGCGGTAGAGTGGAATTTCCAGATTGTCGAGCGCCGCGCCCTGCAAGGTTCGATCAAGGGCCTCTGTAAAGATGGAACGACGCGCCTGCGGAACGAGTTCGATCAGCGGCTGTCCCAATAAATCCTGCTCTCGATAGCCGGCTTCAAAGCAGCGCCGATTTGCGTAACTCACCAACCCCGCGGTATCGAGAACCAAAATCATGCTCTGCGTGTTGTTGAGGATGTTCTTGTTGAAATCGCGCTCGCGGCGGTAGCGGCGTTCAGCCAGACGGCGGTCCGTGATGTCTTTCATCACATGAACAGTGCGCAGATCGTTCGCCGGCATATTCTTTATTCGCGATGCCGATATCAGAAATGTTCGCATCCCGGCTTCATATATGAATTCTTCGTGAGCAAAAGTCGGATTTCGGCAGAAAGGGCATTGGCCTGATTTGCCGGGAGCCGCCAGGATGTCTAGCTGATCGATGTGGCGCCCAATGGCTTCCGTCGGCCTCAACTCCAGAGCATCTGCCAGAGCTCGATTCAGTCTCAACACTCGATTCCCTGCGTCATGCACCAGAATGTAGTCGGAAATGGCGTCAAAATCCTCGACCCACTGCTTGCGGGATTGTTCTACCTTTGAAAATAATCTTAAGTTTTCCAGCGCCACGGCCGCATGGCCCGCCAAAGCCTCCAACAATTGATTTTCTGTTTCAGACAGTTCTCCTGGCAGATCGGCGATGCAAAGTACTCCTAACAACCCGCCTTCGCTGCCGGACAGTCGCACTACAATCAGATCTTTCCACCCCAGCGCTTCGGCCAAACCACGCCCTAAAAGAAAAGCAGCGGATCCTCGTCGTAGTTCCGAACCGGGAACGTCGGCTTGTTCGGCCAGCATTGTGGCCAAACGATTCTGAGTCATCGGATCCCAGCGATGTGCAGGGCCGCTGAGCGCGGCAATGTGCCAGTTGTGTTCGTGACCCAGCGCAAGGGCGGCGACTCGCGCACCAAGCATTTGCGCGGCCCTGGTGGTGAGACGCGTTGAGAATTCACTTGTTCCTAGCGATGGATTCAGTTCCAGAGTCGTTGCGGAGAACTGCGCAAGCAGGCTCTCAAATGAGCCCGTGAGACGCGGAGACACTTCGCGACTTTTCTTTAGTGCACGCATGGAGGATTAGGGGCCGTGCGCACGCTTCGCCTACGCAAGATAAAGACGTTACGTTTTGATCTCAATTTGAGTCAAGGAATCCGCGGCGGGTGGTGCCCTAAGAGGAATCATTGCAGTCGCAACGTGAGACGCAGGCTTGAGGTGTAACGATGGTTTGAGACAAATCCCGAAACACTTCAGGATCGGCGCGGGTTGCAGCGGCGCGCTAAAGCCTTTCTATTCATTGCGATATCCTGGATGTTTACGAGATGCTTTCTTCTTTGACAACTGGTTCACGGTGGCACCGTCCTTGCTTTTCCGTACTGGGGGCCTGTGCCTTCAACGGAGAGGGTGTGTTGGAGAATCGTCGATTCCACGGGATTGTAGTTGCGTTAACGCTGACCTTGAGGGGTTCAGCGCCGCTTATCCCGAGAATCGGGGCGGAGGAAAAGTCGTCTGACAATGCTAAGAGAAAAATCCGGACAAGGGTAGCGCCGGACTATCCCGACATAGCCAAGAGAAATAACTTGGCCGGGAAAGTGAAAGTAGAGGCCACCATTGCGCCAGACGGCCGCGTGACGGCAACCCGGGTGGTGGGCGGCAGTCCGCTCTTGGTGAATTGCGCCTCTGAAGCGCTGAGGAAATGGCGTTACGAACCAGCGCAATGAAACCACGGAACTTGTGGAATTCAATTTCGATCCCACCAATTAGCATGACGAGCATTTTGGGGGCCCTGAAGATTCAAGAGGAGTGGAGGCATTTGCTATGACGATTGGCAAAAAATTGTATCTGGGCTTTGGCGGAATCCTCGCCATCATGTTCATCCTGTTTATCACCAATCTCCTGACCGTGCGACGCGAATACGCCGCTCGGGAAACCGTCCGCACTACGCTTCTCGTTGTACAAACCATCGAGAACGTGCGCTTCCAAATGATGGAAAATCGCCTTTACCTTGGAAACTACTTGCTAAGCGGCGATTTGCGCGATGAAGACAAGACCAACAAAGGCGTCGCCGATCTCCTGGTAATGCTGAAGCAGGGGCAAGCCAGGACAACTGATGATGCTTTGCGCGCTTCGCTGCAGCAAGTAGGCGACACCGAAAGCAATTGGTCCGAGAATTTCGCGAAACAAATGATGGCGAAACGCCACCAGGTGGATTCCGGTGACGCCACTGTTTCAGACCTTCAAGTGTTTTACCTGCAACACGACCCCGGGGGCTGGGTTACCAAGTCGACCGCCGTCTTAGACGACGCGAATCACGCGGTTCGCAAATCGCTCGACGATTCTAATGCCTCGGCCGCAGCGGCTACTTCGCTTAGCACCTGGGTAACCTCTCTCGGAACTTTGGTCGCGATCTTGTTTGGGGGATGCATCGCTTTTTACACCGCTAAATCCATCAAAGATCCGATTTACCACCTGATCGAGGTGGCGCATCGCATCGGCGAAACGGGAGATCTCGAGCAATCGATTGACATACATCGCGAGGATGAAGTCGGCCTTCTCGCTGAGAATTTCAATAAGATGATCGTACACCTCAAGGATATGGCAGCCGTCTCTGCCGCTATAGCCGAAGGTCAGCTCTCCGTTTCCGTGTTGCCCCGCTCTGAGCAGGACACTATGGCAAAAGCTTTTGCCCAAATGACTCGAGGTCTCCGCGACTTGGTTCGCCAGGTTCGCGACAGCGCCGCACAGGTCGCGAGCGGTGCCGGTCAAATGGCCGGGGCATCCGATGAATCCGCGAAGGTAAGCGTTCAGGCAGCCTCTGCCATCGACGAAGTGACCAGCACGATGCATGAGATGAGCATCAACGTGCAGAACGTGGTGAAAAACACACAGGTACAAGCGTCCAGCGTTGCGGAGACATCTGCCTCCATCGATCAGATGGTCACCTCCATCCAGCGTGTTGCTGATACGGCAAAACTTCTGGTCGATATCTCACACCGCTCTCGCGAGGAAGCCCAGACCGGCATGGTCACGATGGAAAAAGCCACCGAGGGTCTAAACCGCACCAGTCATGCGATTCAATCCAGCGCCGAAATTATCGACGTTTTGGGCCGCCGCGCTGATGACATCGGAAAAATCATCGAAGTCATCGATGACCTGGCTGAGCAGACCAATCTTCTAGCACTTAACGCCGCCATCGAAGCCGCTCGCGCCGGGGAACATGGCCTGGGTTTCGCGGTCGTCGCCGAGGAAGTCCGCAAGCTAGCCGAAAAATCCACTCAATCGACCAAGGAAATTTCTGAACTAATTCAGGGTATTCAGAAAGAAGCCCGCGAAGCTGTCGACAACATGGAAAAGAGCACGGCGATGGTTCAAGAAGGCTTGGTCCTGAATAAGGATTTGAGCTTCGCGCTCGAAAAGATTTCCGACGTCGTGTCCGAAGTCTACAAGTTTTCGCAGGAAATCGGCGCCGCCACTACCGAACAATCCAGCGGCTCTTCACAGATTGCCAAGGCCACCAATCGGCTGACCGAAATCACGCAGGAAATCAATTCCTCGGTCGAGGAACAAGCGTCGGGATCGCAAGCCGTTGTTCGAGCCATGGAAAAGATGCGTGAACTCGTGCAGCAATCGACTTCCAGTTCCACCGAATTGGCTGCGGCTGCCGAACAGATGTCCAAGCTTTCCCGCGCCCTTCTCGATTCGATGAATCGATTCGTCCTGGACGAAAATTCAGCGGACAACCGCCGGCGCCCGGCATCGCCACGCCGGCCGGGCTCCGCGACTGCTCCCGCAAGCTATTCCAACCGTGATCGTGATGAAGTGGAAGAATTCGCGGAAGTAGGGCGGCACTAGGCGGAACGGAAACAATTATGGAAAAAGAGCTTCAAATTGTCGGCTTCAAGATCGGGCGTGAAACATTTGGCCTGCCCATTTCGATCGTCCGCGAAATTGTGCGTGTGCCGGAGATTACCTCCATTCCGAACGCGCCGGACTATATCGAAGGCGTCATCAATCTTCGCGGGCGCATTATCCCGGTCGTGGATTTACGAAAGCGTTTCGGCGAAATCGTGATCAAAACCGACAAGCGAAACCGCATCGTGGTAGTCGAACTGGAAAACCGCAATATCGGCCTGATCGTGAATTCCGCTTCCGAGGTGCTGAAAATTCCGCCATCGGATATTGAAGCCCCGCACGCCGTCTTCCAGGAAGGCGAGTTGAACTACATCACAGGCGTGGGGAAATTGCGCGGGCGACTGGTAATGCTGCTGGATCTTGGCAAAATTCTGCAGCGCGGCGAACTGCGGAGCCTGGGAGACGCGGCCGAAAGCGCCGCCGCAGTGGTTACGGCCGGCGAAGAACGCGAATACCAGACCACGCGCCGATAAAGCGATCTCGAGGAGCGAATGTCCACACTGACGGCACCGGTTCCGCTAACAGACTCCGAAATGAGGCTGCTGCAAACCCTCGTATATCAGGAGTGCGGAATGTTTTTCGACGAGCGGCGCACGCATTTTTTGCGCGACAGGCTGCAGCGCCGGCTGAAGGTCTGCCAGATCGATTCGTTCTATCGTTACTACCGCCTGCTCACCAGCAACGAAGGTAAACAGGAACTTGGCGCTCTGCTCGAAAATCTAACCGTTAACGAAACCAGCTTTTTTCGTATTCGCCCGCAACTCGAGTTGTTTCAGAGATTCGTGTTGGAAGATCTCTTGAAGCGGAAACAGGAGCGTCGCGATTGGTCAATTCGAATCTGGAGCGCCGGTTGCTCCACGGGACAGGAACCCTACACTCTGGCAATGCTGATTTGCGACGCGCTGACCTATTACTACCTCCGCAATCCGCTCCCTTTTAATATGCCAACTCCGAAGCCGCTGATCCCGCCACCCTGGAAAGTGGAGATCATAGCCTCCGATATCAGCTATTCGGCCTTGCTTACTGCGCAGCAGGGAATCTATACCGAAGCGCAAATGGAAACCGTCGATTACACATGTCGCCTGCGCTATTTCGATAAAGTTGCGGATAAATACGCCGTCAAGCCAGCGCTGAAAAATCTTATTCAGTTCGACTTTCACAACTTGAAGACCGAATACTTGCCCCAGCGCAACGATGCCATCTTCTGCCGCAACGTCATGATTTATTTCGACGAAGCCGAGCAAAAGCGCGTGATCGAAAAATTTCATCGCTGCCTGGTTCCCGATGGATATCTTTTCGTCGGACACGCCGAAAGCCTGTTCAGGCTTTCGGCCCAGTACCACATGATTCACAAGAACAACGCAACCGTGTATCAGCGAATTGAGGCGGCCAGGTGACGTTTCTTCCCGACGATCGGGCCTCGGAACTCCGCGATCTCTTCTTTGAGAGCGCCGAGGAAATTCTCCAGGCGTTGAACGATGCCGGGCTCGCGCTCGAAGAGCGTCCCGGCGACAATGAGAGCCTTCGCAGCGTGCGGCGCGCGGTTCATACCTTAAAAGGCGACTCCGCGGCCTGCGGCTACCGCGAGCTTAGTGAGTTGGCTCACGAGCTGGAAGATGTGTTGACTCCGGAGTTGGCCAAGCTGCATGCAGCATTGATTCCGGAAGTGGTGCTGACTGCAGCCGACACATTTCACGAGATTCTTGCCGCCTACCGAAATAACCTCGCTCCGCCGGTGGGCGCAGCTCTTCGCGAACATATTCACCGATTGCTTCGCAAACCAGCCAGCAACAGCGCAATCGCCGAGCAGCCGAAGCTGGAACCAGCCGTCGCCAAATTCAATTGGACGGAATACGAGCGCCTGCTCATATCCGAATCATTCAGACGCGGCGAAAGCGTTTACCAAGTGGCACTACACCTAGCGCCGGATGGTTTGCTGCCTGCGGCCGCGTTTGAACTGGGCAAGAAAGCGCTGGAGCGCGCCGGCAAGATCCTCGCCCTTCGTCCTGAGAAGAGTTCCGAACTCGGCACCGGCGGCATTATCGAAGCCGCACTTTCAAGCAACAAAACACCCGACTGGATTCGCACTCACTGCCAGGTGCCCTCGGTAGTGGCGCAAATCTCAGTCGAACGCGTGCCGCTGCTTAACACTCCGCCGCGCGATGTGCTGGAAATTCTTGTCGAGGCCGAAGCGGCCGCCGTTGCCGCGGAGATTGCCGGCGAGGCCGCGGTTTACAGCGGCACGAATGATGACGACTCAGGCACCGCTCACGCGCCCAGCGGCCTGGCGCATGCCGTAACGGAAAACACGTTGCGCGTTGACGCCGGGAGAATCGACACGGTGATGAACCTGGTCGGCGAACTCATCATCGGCAAGTCCATGCTGCAACGCACCATCACGGAATTCGAACGTCGCTTCGCAAAAGATCCGCTGCGCGGAAAATTTTCGGACGCGCTGGCTTTCCAATCGCGAATTCTGAACGAGCTGCAAAAATCGGTAATGAAAATCCGCATGGTCCCGGTGGACCAGCTGTTTCGGCGCTTCCCCCGCGTCGTTCGTGACGTGGCCAAACAATGCCACAAGGAAATTGCGCTCGAAATCGCCGGCCAGAACACCGACCTCGATAAGAGCATTCTCGACGCTCTAGCCGAACCGCTGGCGCACTTGATCCGTAACGCGGCGGACCACGGAATCGAAAGCTCCTCGGAACGCGCGGCTGCGGGCAAAGCAGCCAATGGCACCATACGATTGGATGCGTACCATGAAGGCGACCAGGTCATCATTGAAGTTTTCGACGATGGCCGCGGCATCGATCGTCAACGGGTGCTGGAGCGTGCCACGGAACGTGGCATTGTCAAAGCGGAAGATTGCATTCGGCTAAGCGATTTCGAAATTTACGATCTGATTTTCACCCCCGGCTTTAGCACCGCGAAGGAAGTGACTGAAATTTCGGGCCGCGGCGTAGGGCTGGATGTAGTCAAAGCGGCTCTCGAAACCCTGAAGGGATCCATCGAAATCGAAAGCGATCACGGCAAGGGCACGACCTTCCGGCTGAAGGTTCCGCTCACGCTCGCGAGCATCCAAGCGCTGCTGTTCCATGTGGGGGGCCGTCTATACGCCGTCCCGCTTGCCTCTGTAATTGAAATTACGCGAATCACCGAGGCCGCGATACATCGCGTGGACGATCACGAAGTGTTTCAACTGCGGCAGCAAGTGCTAACGCTGGTGAGATTGAATCGCCTGGAAACGCAACGGACGTGCCCAGTCGGAAAACGGATTTTCATTGTCGTCATCGGCGCAGGCAGCCGCCGCTTTGGATTGGCTGTGGATAGTCTGGTGGGCGAAGAGGAACTGGTCATCAAGGCCCTCGAAGATCGACTGATTAGTTCTCCGCTGGTAAGTGGGGCTTCGATATTGGGTGACGGCACGGTTGTGCTGATTCTGAATGTTCCGGCAGTGATTTCGCATCTTGCACGGATTCCGGCAGTCGGAGCTATTGCATGAGCGAAAAAATCCGTGTGCTGGTAGTGGACGATTCCGCGCTGATGCGAAAACTGATTCCCCAGGTGCTGCAGCGCGATGTTTCGATCGAAGTGGTAGGGACGGCGATGGACGGAGAGATGGGGCTGAAAAAGCTGGTCGAACTGCGACCTCACGTCGTCACTCTGGATCTAGACATGCCGAGAATGGACGGCATCGAGATGCTGCGCCAGATCACGCGCAAGCATCGAGTTCCCGTGATCGTATTCAGCGCGCAAACAGAGCGCGGGGCTTCCGTCACGCTCAAAGCGCTTTCGTTGGGGGCCTTTGACTTCGTTACCAAGCCTGCCGACGCAGCTTCCGGCCGCATCGAACAAATCGCCGCCGAGCTTGCGCTGAAGATTAAAGTCGCTGCGGCTTCGGGCGCTCCCAAACTGATAATCCCGGCGCTTGTGGCCAAACGAAAAGAGCCGCGCCGCTCCGCGATGCCTCACTGGCCGTCCGGCATTGTTGCCATTGGCATCTCCACCGGCGGCCCGAACGCGCTGCAATACGTATTTTCGCAACTGCCCGCGGATTTTCCGGGCTGCATCATCGTGGTGCAGCACATGCCGGAGGGTTTCACGGAGATGTTTGCCCGGCGCCTGGATGAATCCTCGGCAATCGAAGTGAAGGAAGCTCAATCCGGCGATTTACTACTCGCTGGTCGTGCTCTGATTTGCCCCGGCAACCGCCACATAAAAGTACGGCGGATGGAACACGGCAATGTGGCGATCCTTGTCGACCAACCCCGGGTAAACGGCCACCGGCCATCGTGCGATGTCTTGTTCCATTCTGTCGCCCAGGAATTTGGCTCCAATGCCATCGGAGTCTTGATGACCGGCATGGGCGACGATGGCGCTGCTGGCCTCGGCGCCATTCAAGCTGCTGGTGGGACGACCATCGCCCAAAGTCCGGACAGTTGCGTGGTGGACAGCATGCCGCGATCCGCGATCACGCGCGGCTTTGCAGGGCGTGTGGTCTCTCTCACAAACCTAGCGAGTATCTTGCAGGCAAGGTGTGCGCCCAACAGGCCGCGCACCGAGCCAACATCCGAAATTCCAGCTGCGGAAACCGTTGCCAGCGAACCAGGACCACGAAGGAGATCGTCATGAAACAGTTCGAAGCGCTCACCCGAAAGAAGGACAGTCAGGCCGTCCGCTACCTGATCGTGGACGACTCCGTCTTCGCGCGAAAAAGCTTGGCGAAGATGGTGGAGTCCTTCGGGGGACAAATAGTGGGCGAAGCCGGTGACGGATTGACTGCCATCACGGAGTACTCGCGCACTCTTCCGGACCTCGTGCTGATGGATATCACCATGCCGCAGATGGAAGGCATCGAAGCTGTAGAACGCATCGTGCAAGAACATCCCGACGCGCGCGTTGTGATGGTTTCTTCGGTGGGGTATCAGGACAACATCTTGGCGGCGTTGCAGAAAGGCGCTCGTCACTTCGTGCAAAAACCAGTCAAAGCAGATTCACTGTACGAGATTATCCGTTACGTGCTCAATGACGACGGCGTCACCGCTGCAGTAGGCGCCGAACAGGAGACTTCTCGATGAGGATGGACCTAATTCAACCTTTTATCGGCTCTCTCGATTCCGTGCTGGCCGAAATGATGAATGCTCCCGCCAAAATCGTGGATCTCACGATGGAAGAAGAAGGCTATAGACGCAAAGGGACGGCTGCAGTCGTCTGCTTTAGAGGTCAAATCGAAGGCCGGGTAATCCTCGATATGGAACCACGCGCCGCGGCGCAGGTCGCTAGTTTTTTAGCAGGTGGCCACGTAGACCCCGGCGCGTCCATCGTTTCGGAAACGGTTTGTGAACTGGCGAATATGGTCATCGGAAACGCGGTTACGCAGCTTAACGACGCGGGTTTTGAATTCAAGGTATTGCCGCCGGAAGTTCTCTCTCAGGAACAGTGCGAAAAGGCAGGGCACGCGTCGGAAGCAACGATCCTTTGCTTCGAAACTGCAGCTGGTAACGTGCATCTCAACATCGCCATGCACTATTTGTATCGCCGGAGCGGAGACGAAACGCCGGTCGCGGTCCACTAAGCTTGGAAAGGCAGCGGCGCCAAAAACCGCAGCCCTACTGTTGCGGAGTATCCGCTTTCACGTACTCGACTCCGTGGCGGAACATACCAGCCTTGGGAATTTCTTCGCAATAAACCACACGCGCTTGAAGAAAAATATTAGCCGCTTGCGGCGAATAGGGCACAGCCACGTTCAGGGTAGCCTGCGAATCGTAGCGGCGTTTGCTTCGGAAACACATTCCTACCGGCGAAATGTCTTCGCAAATCGCGAGTTCATCGTCAGTGCTCGGCTGGCGCACGCAGGCGGTCAGCCGAGTCTTCAAACGCATGCGTTGACGGGCTCTCAATTCCGCGCCGCTGGCAATCTCAGCCGCGCCGGCAGTAGCCTGTCCACGTCGCCCGCGCGCAGCCCGCGATGCAATTTTCTTTTCATCTTCGTTTGCGGTGTAAGCCCAGATGGTAGGGACGCCGCACGATTTGCAATGCCGCGCGATGCCGCGCGTCGTCTCGAAACCGCGGAGTTCCAGGTGGTTCAGATACATCACCTCTTTCCCGCGGCAATACGTGCATTCCAGCAGCATCCGGGCCACGGCTTCTTCAGATCCGGCAATCGCTGGAAATTCGATTCCCCAAACATCGTTCTCGGGCTGTAGCAGTTCAATCGAGTACACTTGGCCGTCTTCCTGCTTCCCTAACTGGCTTACCACGCGTCCCTCACTCCCGCGGTGCGCCTCGTTCGGCGCTTGCCTCCTGATCTGAATGGTCTGATCGCAACGCAGTTCCCGTTCGAGCACGATTACCGCTCCCGCTTGATTGATCTGAATGGTGCGAGCGGGCTGTGTGAACTCCTCGCCATTGACGTCCTTGCCCGACGCTTCCAGCAGCAAAGTTAGCGAGACACGATCACTTCGACGTTGTGCAGCCGACGCCATGCTTTTCTCCTGAGAACCTTTCTCCTGAGAACCAAGGATATTCCCTAATTATACCGGGATTAGTGCTCTTAGGCGCACAGCCGCCGGTTCCCGCGGTTCCCCACATTTCACCCTGGGTTATGATACTCGCGCCTGATTCCTCACCAAAGAAATGGGCGCATCGTATGGAGGAATTTTGCCTCTGGCCGCGGGTGTATTTCGCCGACTCACGCTCGATTCCGCCCAGTTTCTTTGCGGTTTCGTGGTCCTTCTTATTTTGTCGGCTCCTTTCGCCACTGAGGCGCAATCCATCGCCGTCAAAGGCGATGTGCGAGACTCAAGCGGCGCATCTGTTCCGAACGCACAGGTCGAACTCCACTCAAAATCGTTTTCCGCATCGACAGTCACGGACACTACGGGCGCATTCGTGTTCGAAAATGCCCGGGAACCTTCTGGGACACTGGTGATTACTGCGAAAGGTTTTAAGCCCGTCACGGTGCAATGGACATCCTCCGCATCGGCGCCTGCAGAGCTGCAAATCACGCTCACGGCCTCGACGCTGAATCAGCAAGTAGAAGTCACGGCCAATCGCGCGGCCACGCTTCTTACCGATGTCCCGGTCAGCGACGTTCAGCTCACACGGGACGACCTGCAGCAGACCCCTGCGCTGACGCTGGATGACGAACTTCGCCAAGTTCCAGGTTTCAGCCTCTATCGCCGCTCGGGCAGCCGCGTCGCAAATCCTACGACGCAAGGCGTATCGTTGCGAGGTCTCGGCGCCAATGGCTCAAGCCGCGCCCTGGTGCTGGAAGACGGGATTCCGCTCAACGATCCCTTCGGGGGATGGGTTTATTGGGATCGCGTTCCGGCCGAATCGGTCTCGGATGTGGAGATCGCGCAGGAGGGTGCGTCGAGCCTGTACGGCAGCGATGCTCTGGGCGGTGTGGTGCAATTTATTTCGCGTCCGGCAGAGCCTGCTGGAATCTCGCTGGAAACTTCTTACGGCAACCAGAATACGCCCGACCTCTCGCTCTGGGCCAGTAGGCAGAAAGGAAAATGGGAATCGACGTTTGGCGGTGAAGTGTTTCACACCGATGGTTATATTTTGACTCCGGAAGCCGACCGCGGCCCCGCAGATACCAAGGCTGGCTCCGAACATGGCACTGCCGATCTGATGGTGGGCCGCAAAATCGGCGAGGACAGTGAAATTTTCGCGCGCGGCTGGTATCTCGATGAGACCCGCGGAAACGGCACGGTATTGCAGAGGAACGATACAAAACTTGGCCAAGGCGCACTCGGCGCAAACTTGCAGCTGGGATCTTTCGGTGCGCTCACGCTGCGCTTTTATGCGGACGCGCAAACGTATCATCAAACTTTTTCTTCGATCACTTCCGTCGTTACGCAACGGGACACCGAAACGCTCACGGATTTGCAGACAGTCCCATCGCAAGGTGTCGGTGGTTCGGCGCTGTGGTCGCGCCAATTAGGAAAACGCCAATCTCTCGTCGCCGGTTCAGACGACCATGAAGAAATCGGTGCCAGCCACGAAGTACTTTTCGCTAAAGGCAGGCCCTCAGCCGACCAATCCGCCGGCGGACGCCAGCGTACCATCGGATTCTTCGGCGAGGACCTGATTCAAATTGCGCCGCGCTGGTCGCTTTCGCTCAGCGCTCGCGTGGATCACTGGAGCAATTTCGACGCGTCCATAATCCACACGCCGCTTTCCACCGGAATTCCAACGAACACATTGTTTTCCGACCGCTCACAAAATGCGTTCAGTCCGCGAGCAACTCTGCGCTACCAGATTACTTCCACGGTCTCCTGGGACGCTTCTGTCTATCGCGCATTTCGCGCCCCAACGCTGAATGAACTGTACCGATCGTTCCGGCAGGGCAATACCACTACTCAGGCAAATGCGGACTTACGCGCGGAGCACCTGACTGGCGGGGACACAGGAATTTCGTTGAACGAATTCAACCGCCGCCTGGAAATCCGTGCGACGTTTTTCTACAACCAGATCGTAAATCCCGTGGCCAATGTCACCTGCATGCCGCCTCCGGACGCGTTGCCCGGCTGCCCGGCTGCGACTCCTAACGTGATCGCGCGCATCCGTGAGAATTTAGGACGTACAAGCGCTCCCGGATTTGAAGCTGGCGCCACGGCGCACATCACGCGCCAGTTCGATTTATCGGCGGGATATCAATTCGTGAACTCGAGGGTGGTAAGCTTCCCAGGGAGCAGCGCAACCACCTCTCTGGTGGGATTGTGGGTCGCCCAGGTTCCTCACAACTCTTTCACGTTCCAAGCGCGTTACTCAAATCCCCGAATTGTGTTCATTTCAGTCGACGGGCGGTTCATTGGCAAGCAATTCGACGACGACTTGAACCATTTCCCACTCGGAAGTTTTTTCATATTGGACGCGATGGCTTCCCGCGCGATTGGCCGGGGCGTTCAAATCTTCGGCGCCGCCGAAAATCTCTTCAACGAAAAGTACTCCACAGCGGCAACTCCAATTCCGCAACTTGGCCTGCCAATCGCGGCACGCGTGGGCCTCCGCTACGATTTTCCAAATCGATAGCTGACAGTAAGGCTTCAAAGTAAGAGTAAGCGCCGCATGGCTTAAGGTTTTACTGGCGCCGCGGCCTTTAGCATGGCATTGCTACTTTGGCTGGATCACAACGATAAATTTACTGCGTGCTTTAGATTGGATTTTGTAGCCGGCTAAGGCGAAGTCAAACCAGGCGCAGAATATTCAGGCAGCTTGGGGTTTTTCTTATCGGTTCTCTTCACTTCCAATTCATCAAACAAAATCGAAGGACTAATCACAGTAGTCGGCACCGCACCTTCACGATTGCTCACAAGTGGATCGTCGCCCGCAGCCACCAGGTTATTCCGCAGCGTGCGAGTATCGAGCTCATTAAAAATCGCGCCGCGCACCAGTTCCTCGTGTCCATCGCTCACGTAAACGCGGTATAGCAGTCTGGGATTAAATCCCACCAGAGTTTCGGCATAGTAGCCGTAGGGCTTATTCTCCTGCTTGCACATCTCAATTAATTTCTTCTTCAACTCTTCGGGGGAACTGGTTTCCTTCGCCTGCAAAATCAAATTACCGATATTTGCCGACGGAGGCTGGCCAGGAGTGGCGCGCCCACGCCCATTGGAATCGGCTAAATCCCGAATAGGCTCTCGTCCCAGCAGATAGGTCACCAACAGACCGTCTTTGATCACAATAAGCGGCGCAACGCGAACACCTTCTTCATCGATTTCATAACTTCCTATCAGGGTTTTGCCCTGGAATAATTTCATTGTTGGGTCGTCTACAACAGACAAAAACGCCGGCAAAACGCGGCTCTTATAATTGGACGAAAATTCACCCACCGTGCGCGCCGAACCCCCCGGTTTCGGCCGGATTCCCAGAATATTTTCGCCGATCATTCCGTCTAGAACGTCGCTCGCCGCATCGTTCGAAAATAGAATCGGGCCGCGATAATCTTCTTCCACCATCGGGGCTTCGCGCAGTTCCTTCAAGGTGCGGATCATCTTCGCAGTATCCGCCAGCAATTTTTGCTGTGACGGCAACTCGTCCGGCGAACGGGCCACGTAGAACGGGGACCGCCCCAACTGCATTCCATCCTCAGCCTGGGTCTCTGCGGAAAGATTGAGCGAGTAAACCGAATAGCCTTGCCGGACGCTGGCGCCTTCCGTGTTTTCGAAATATTCATTCACCGCGCGAAATCGGAGATAGGCGTCGAGCGCTTGAATCTTAGGATCGCTGCGATAGAGATCGGTCGCCTTCTCCAAGTTTTCTTTCCAGGCCTCCGCCTTGAAATCGAGCTTCACTACCGGGCTCAGCGATTCGATCGAGGACGCTCGCGAAAAATCGACGAACGGCTGGTCGGTGGTGTACTGGCTCAGCAAAGCTTTCTTGGACGCCAGCGCCTCGCTGGCGGCCTTATATGCCCGGTCCGTAGCTATCCATAATTCACGCCGCAAGGCAGTCGGATCATTATCGAGCGGCGCGAAAGTAACTATGCCCGTGCCAGGACCGTAATAGCTGTCCTGCTTGTAATCGCCGACGCGCACCACAATGCGCAAATTGCGGCCGTGTACGCGCTGATCCTGGCGCAGAGCCCCAAATGCGGCTTCGGCATCATATTCATCCACGTCCGATAAACGATATTCGATGTAGTAAGGCGCTGAAACATTGTCCATCTTGAGTTTCGATTTCGATCGATCCAGTTCTTCGCGCATGGCCTTCAGAATTGGGTCCACCGAGGCGCCAGTCGTTGCGGCTGAATCCATTCCACTTTTTTGCGCGTATGAAACGACTCAACGCGCATCAATTCCGTGCCATCGTCGGCACGCGTTTGCGCTTGAATAACTAAGCGCGCGACAGCGCTGGGCCGGATCAAGGCCGAGCCCTCACTGGTCGCCAGGTATGATCGTTCGGCTTCAACAGTAAATGACACGAACGATTCGTAAACATCCGGATACTTCAAGAATCCAGCCGAAATCGCACGCGTGCGGTCTTCCCAAGTTTTTTGATTGAACGCAGCCGGTAAATGCGAGGTATCCACATGCTCTTGCGAAGTTTCCTTCGAAAAATCCGGTGACTTGTCTTCTTCTTCGGACTGCACCGCGTTGTTGGTCTTCACCTTCAGGAATGCCGCGGAGGCCTGTTCGTATTCGCGATCGGTAAGCTGCCAGAGCACCCGCGCGATAGCGTCCGTATCATTGTTCAGAGGCAGCAAGCCGGAAGTAATGCCGGACCCGCGGCTCTGGTTGTGGGTATTATCAAGGGCCACAGAGCCGACCCGCATCATAACGTCCGCTTCGCGCCGGTTCGCGCCGGTCGAGTACACCACGCTTCCGTTCGACGCGATCACTGCTGTGCCACTGGAATCCGTAACGGCATAACTCAAGTAGTAAGGCGACGGATCGGTCTGGGCAAGAGAAGTCGTCGCGCGTTTCAATTCTCGCTGCATTGTCGATAGCAGCGCGTCTTCCTGGGCCTTAGACGAAAAAGTCCCGAACGGCACAGCGGAAGCTACCGAGACGGCTATCAGGCAAGCAAGGACACAGGCGAGGCTTCTTCGCATTAGTTTAGTTAGCTCTCTTTTGAATATATCAATTTAGCATACCCAATTCGTTCGAACCGCAGCTGCATGCGTCCTAGGCATCATGAACATAAACACGCGAAATTAGACGTAGCGAATGCCTTTCGGCACAACCTTTCTCTAGAAGATGTTCGGAGTGGGTCGAACGGACGCCAGGAGAACCACCGAACCCGTTTAAGCGGGGGCGAAAAAACAAGGAATTATGGTAGCGGTACCGGGAATCGAACCCGGGTTTCCAGATTGAGAATCTGGCGTGCTAACCCCTGCACCATACCGCCACGGAGGAAAAACGATGCATTACAAGAACCCGGCAGCAAACTATCCGCATCCAGCTGAGTTGGGATTGTAACATCGCGCCGAACACCGGGGAAAGTACCGGACGCGGGAAGCCGGCTAAGCGTCGTGCAACTACAACAAGTAGAGAGGGACGCAGTGAAGCGCATTATCGTCGATGGGGTGTGGCGCAACTCTTCGTGCGCATTTACCTTCAGACTAAGCTAGTGACGAAGCAGAAAGAACGCGCAGGCGGCCGCGACCATCACCAACAAGGCAATCACTAGAAGTTTTTCACCGTACTCTGTTTTCGATTCAGACATCACGGGCCCTCGGCTGAAAGAAAACTCAGGGCGCACGCTGCAGAACAACATATGTACGCCCCGCGGTTAGATTCAGAAAGGTTGTCAATCGATGCACCAGCAAACGGGCCTTCGAAAACAAAAAGGCGCCCCGGATTTCGGGACGCCTTTCGATTCTAATTTAGCTACCAAAGCTGCAACGGAACGGAGCGATCGCCGCTTCGCGTCGCAACTACGGCAGGTAATAACGGAACGAAGTGAACAGCATATTGTCGATGGCGTGGGGCGCGACAGTTCCCGCCGAACCTGCCGCACCTGAGGCTCCCGACCAGGTATTCTTCACAAGGTACGAATACTGCGGCCCCCACTGGAAGCGGCCCTTCGGTCCGGTATAAACGCGATACCAGAATCCGATAGTCCCTTCGATCAGGTTCCGCGCGTCTCCTGTGCAGTCGGCCAGCGCCCCTGGAATAAATCCATTCGATCCCAGAACCGCTGTGGTGTTCGTGCTGCCGCCCGGCGCCGCTATCGGAAGTGTCTCCACCGAGCAACCATCGTTGCGGAATGCCGGCGCGCCGTAACCGTCGTGACCGGTCTTACCAGTTATGGGATTCGTAAAGTCATACGCCGCTCTTCCCGCATATTCACCGCCGACGTATGCGTAGATGTCAAGTTTCGGCATCGGGTGGAACTCAACCGAAGCCAAGGCCTGATAGCTGCGCAGCAATGCCAGCGTTCCGTCAGGATGCACGGTCGAATCCGACAAGCTGCCAGTTCCGTAACGTCCAACTCCGTCTCCACCGAGGAAGTGTATGCCGAAGTCGACCTTTTTGGCGACCGATATCCGGCCGTTAGCTCCAATTCCGCCGCCGGTCTTGGTGCTGTTAAACGCTCCTGATGCCGGATTCGTCGAACCCGTAAGTCCGCAAGCGGTGGCAGGAATCGCTGCGGGCGCCGGGGTGAAAGGCAACGTCACTGGGAAAGTAAATCCGCCGTTGGCGTAGAAGCAAGGATAGACGCGGTCGCGGAAGTTGCTGACCAGGCCAAACACTTCGAAGTGGGCCCAATCTACCGGGTCCACCGCAGCCTTGAAAACGAAGTCCGGAGTCTTGTTGTAGGCGTAGGTGCCGGTCGGATTGTAAAGTCCACTGCTGATTCCAGGCGCGCCAACGAGGAAATTGTTGAACGTGGTGGCAGTCAACACCGACGTGGTCACGTCCGACTGATTTCCAGCCGTAGTGCCCAGAGTAGTGATCGTCGGATTTCCATGCACCGTTAAAGTGGTGGCGGCATCTTCGACCGAAGCGGCCAGTGTGAACTTGCCGCCAAAAGTCTGCGCGACGCGTATCCCGTATTGCCGCGCCCAACTGAAACCCACGGTGTACTGAGGGTCAATTGTCATCGGCAGAGCTTCGGTCCGGTTATCCACATGCTTTTTGGTTTCAGTCACCAAACTCCACATCTGGCCACCCGTAATGCTAAAGCCGCTGTCGAACTTGGCCTGTCCCCAGCCTTGCCGCAAACGCATTACATAGCTGTTGCTTTCGTTGTTGTTCGAAGTGATTCCGGCGCCCAGGAAGTCGGTCTCGACATATCCGGTCAACTTCGCGGCATCCAGTTTTCCCTCAGCCAGCATACTGAGGCGTGACTGACGGGCGGTCGCGTTGAATTCCGTCGTTTGGCCCCCGGGATTGCCGGAAAAAGGCACGCTGTTAAAGGGCGTGTTGATGTCCGCGCCGATTGCCTTATTGCGGAAAACTGTTTCAGCCGCCAGGAATCCGCCCGGTGTGATTGTGATTCCTTTATAGCGAATCGCAATCGGATTGTCAGGACTGGCCGCTTGTCCGTCGGCGGTGCCGATGGTCACTGCACTCACGTTGCCGCCGCCGTTGCCCACAGGCACATTCGCGCCTTTCGGCACGCGGCTGTCGGGAGCAGGCTCGTACGAACTATCGCGAGGCGTGCTGACCACCTTCAACTCCGCTTCCATGGCTTCCATTCGCTCTTGCTGTTCTTTCATTTGCTGGTTCTGAAGCTCAATCTGCCGGGTCTGCGCTTCGAGCAATTCGCGCAGTTGCTGAAGTTCGCTTTCCATTCCTGAAGAACCAGGCTTTGCCGCCGTTTCCGCGGTTCCCGGAGAGGCCGTCTTTGAGGTGTCGCTCGTTTTGTCAGCGGTTTTATCGTCAGCAGCGGTTCCTGTATTGGTTGGTTTTGCCGAACTGTCCTTGTCGCCGTCTGAACTGGTCCGCGCCATCGCTGGCGTTACGATCAGCCCAAGGGCCAACAGAGTTGATACGAATGCTCGCATTACTTCCTCCTTAAATTTTGAACCGCAACTTTGCCTGACACCGAAATAGAGTACTCGACCTCAAGTTGTGACCGCAATTGGTGAATTTACTTGGCTGCGAGATTGTCGAAAATCCCAGATGAGAGCAGCGCACGCAAACAGACCTCAGCCCAAGTGCGCTTGTTGATATGCGCACGGGTGACGGAGCAGGCACGTTAAGCGGATCACTTGAATGTACTGTGACGGCAATGTTAATTGTGCGTTACATCAAGAAATGCTTGAGGGAAAGATTCCGAAATGGTCTTTCTATTAGAAACTTTTAACAGGTAACTTGCTTACCGGCCTTGGCCTCGATCATAGCGGGGACAATACGCCGGAATTGGCGGGCACTAAAGAATCGGTGACGGCAAGGATCGCAACGGTAAGCCGGGAAGCCCAGCCAACGCTTTAAGGTAACCATCGTGCCAGCTTCGACGCGCTCGCGCGAAATATGTTCCAGGTCAAAGTTTCCGCAGCGCGAGCAGTGCGCGTAACGCTCAAAACTAGCAGCTACTAGCCACGCGTAAAACCGATGATCGCAAGTGTGGCAGCGCCACGGCCTCGCTCCGAATAAACTCGCTACAAAGTCAGGAACTCCGACGCGATGGGATCGAAAACAGTTCGCACTGCGACACTGCGGGCAAATCATCGTCACCTCACGCCCAGAATCGCAGCTTACCCAAAAGCGAATCTCACGGCAAGCTAGACTCGCAGCGCGGGCGGCATAATCGCAAAGCAGCCGCACCGGTGTAGAATATTTCGAGAGGGGTTTTAATGCCGGATTACACTGCCGCTCACGCTCGCGCGGGAATCGAAGCCAAACTCCCGGAACTGGAAACATGGCCCAATACTTTTCCGGGTTTTGTAATTACCACGAGTTATCCCGAATACACCTCAGTGTGTCCGAAAACCGGCCTGCCGGACCACGGCACTATCATCATTGAGTACGAGCCGCGAAAGCTCTGCCTGGAATTGAAATCCCTGAAGATGTACTTTTTGGCGTACCGCGATCTCGGAATTTTTTACGAAAATGCCGTCAACCGCATGCTGCGCGATTTCGTCGCGGCTACCAAGCCCGCATGGTTCCGCGTGACCGGAGAATTCACCCCCCGCGGGGGTTTGAACACCACTGTTCGCGCAGAATGGCCGCGCTCAAAGAGTAACGCTTCCGCTCATCGGGCATAGACATCCCGCTTTTCGTCAGCCATAATTTCGCCCGTGGATGGCCAGCGGACGACGCCGCATGTAAGGAGGGTTGATGAGTTCGACGCCTAGCACGCCCGTGACAGAAACGCACGTAATCGAAACGTCCGCTCTGCCGCGCTGGGTCACTTTGCTTTTCGTTATTGCTTTCGCTTTCGTCGCCTACTTGCTCTATGCGGGCTACACGGAGCGCCAGGCCGCCCGCAAAGGTCTCGATGACGCGGACAAGAAGACACAAGCCCTTGCCGCCGAACTCGACAAAACCAATTCCAGGGTCGCCGATTTGAAAGGTCAGCTCGAGGTAACTTCGCAAAAGTTAGGCCTCACTCAAGATGAACTGGCACGCGCCCGCAGCCTCGCGCAAACCATCAAGAAAGATCAGCAGAAGAACGATCAGCAACTCCGCGCGCAAATTGGAGAGGTCCAGGCTGACACTTCCACGAAATTCGGCCAGGTCGCCACGGAAATCAGCGGCACAAAAACGGAAGTCGATGCCACTAAGGCCGACCTGGAAGCTACCAAGGGCAAGCTGCAGAGCACCATCGGCGACTTGGGCGTCCAAAGCGGCTTGATTGCTCGCAATCACGATGAAGTAGACGAACTGAAACGCCTGGGCGAACGCGACATCTACGAATTCGATCTCAACAAATCAAACAAAGGCCCCCAGCACGTGGGCCCTATCCAAGTTGCGCTGCGCAAAGTGGACACCAAGCGATACAAATACACTCTGAACGTCGTCGCCGATGACAAGAGCATCGAGAAAAAAGACAAAACAGTCGGCGAGCCGATTCAGTTTTACGTTCACGGCGCAAGGGCGCCTTATGAGATCGTAGTATTCGATCTCACCAAAGATTCAGCCAAGGGATATCTCAGCACGCCCAAATCGGCAAACGCAGCTCCTCCGGCTGCGCCAAAGCCTGGAAAGTAAATACGCGCAGTATCAATGCGACGGCAATAGGTTTAAATGTAGCGCCGCGAGCTTTTCACCCTGAGGCCGGAAGGGCAGCGCAGCACTTTTTGCCGCCCGCATTCTGGCGAGCCGCGAACGACACGCAGAGAACAGGTTCTGTCTGGCTCGCGGTAACCGAGTTTGGGGCGAAAAATCGGCATTCATCTTGATTCGAATTCTTAGACATTCCTCTCGACGCCTTCTGAATTCAGTCGCGGCCCTGATTCTTTATGTAATTTTTGCCCCCAATGTCTCGCGCGCGCAAACCGCGCAAGCCGATGTTCAACAACCGCTCCGCGTAACCACTGAAATCGTAAGACTCAACGTAAGCGTGCTGGCGAACGACGGAACCTTCATCGGCGGCCTCGAACAAAAAAAATTCCGGATCGTCGACAACGGGTCGGATCAGCCAATCGTATTTTTTGCCCCGGAAGACACGCCAGCGCACATCCTGGTGCTACTGGAAACCAGCCCCGCGGTCTACCTGATACAGGATCAGCATCTAAGTGCTGCCTACGCGTTAGTGAATGGCTTAGCGCCAGACGATCAAGTATCGCTAGCCACCTACGACGACGCGCCTCATTATGTCCTGCCATTTACAACGAACAAAACGGCGCTGACAGATGCGGTTGGACAGATCCAATACAATCTCGGCATGGGACAATTGAGTTTGTTCGATTCCATCGCCGCGGTCCTCGATCGTGTCGCCAGCGTTCCCGGCAAGAAAGCCCTGATTCTTCTCACCACCGGCCTGGATTCCTCGTCGTCCAATCGCTGGGACCCGTTAATCCAAAAAATTCGCGGACAAGATGTGGTTATTTTCCCCATCGCTCTTGGCGGCGCGCTCCGCCGCTCACCCGAGAAAAGGAAAAAGACGGACGCACCCCCGACTGCCACTACATTGCTCTTCGAAAACGCCGACAGAGCGCTCTTTGCTCTCGCCAGCATGACTGGCGGCAATGCCTTCTTTCCCGTTTCTCCAAAGGATTTTATTCCCGTGTATCACCAAATTGCCGTGGCGCTTCGCCATCAATACGTTCTGGGCATTGCGCCGCAACACGACGGAAAATTCCACCCGCTCAGCGTCCAGGTACTGGACTCCAACGGGCAGCCCGCACCGAAGGAAGGGAAAAATTCCGTTTACCAAGTCTTCGTGCGCGAAGGCTATCTCGCACCCGGACAAAATCCGTGATTTGGTCGCAACCGGCCGACGAGTTCCACGCCATCAGACGAAGTGAAACTGAACCGGGTTTAAATCGTATAATCAGGCCGCGGAAGCGGGGTTCAAGAACGAATCGTGGAGGTGTGATGAATCGACCGCCAATCGGATATGTGGTTCCTATAGCCACCATCGTTGTCACCATGTTTTTCGCGCTCACAGCCACTCCGCGCACACCACCCGCAACTTCCGCTCACGGCGCACAAACACAGCAAAGCGCTCCGCCAGCTCGATTCGCGTTCGGTGGCAACGCGGCGCAAATTCCTGCAGCCTTCCTGGGCAATCTCGTCTTCATGCCGGTACGTGTGAATTCCAGCAAAACATTGCTCTTCGAGCTCGATTCCTCTGCTGTCACGTCCTCAATCGATACGGAAAGAGTTTCGCAACTCGGACTTCAAATTGAAAATGAAGCCCTTAGTTCCCCGGCGTCCGGTCCCGCAGTTAAGAACGTCGATCTGAGCCTGCCGGGTCTGGATGTTCCGATGTCTACGCTCGCCGCGATTTCCCTGCGGAATCTTGCGGAAGTAACGGGGCAAACGTGTCAGGGAATTCTGGGCGAGGATTTTTTCGATCGCGTTGTAGTGGAGGTCGATTACGTCAGGCAGACCGTGCAACTTCACGATCCAAGTGTTTTTACCTACGACGGTCCAGGCAAAAGCTTCCCTGTATCTTTACCCTCAGGCGTTCCGTTACTGCGAGCGAAATCGGAAATCTCAGGACGCAAAACAATCGATGCGGATTTCGAGGTAAATACCGCGCTCGACTCTTCAGTCCTCTTTTACAGCAGCTTCAGTGACGCCGAACGCATTTCCGCCGCCCATTTCAAATCTGTCTCCGCGTCCTATCCGCAAATCGACGGTGGCGCGAAAATCCTGCTGGGCCGTCTGCGCAATTTTCAAATCGGACCGTTCCTGGTCGAAGGGCCTATCGCGATTTTCTCTCAGTCAAACTCAAAAGGTACGGCGAACAAGAAACTCGCCGGCGCCATCGGCAGCGATTTCCTGCGCCGTTTCACCGTAATTTTCGATTTTCCTCATCAGCGCATCATCCTCGAGCCAAATCTGCAATTCAATCATTCCATAGACGAGGACATGAGCGGCTTGTCCCTCGTGGCGAAAGGGGTGAACTTGAAATCCTTTGAGGTGGTCCAGGTGCAACCAGGCACGCCCGCCGCAGACGCCGGCATCAAGCCCGGCGATGTGATCGCTGCTGTTGATGACGAAGCCGCCGCGGATCTCACTCTTGCTGCTATCCGCGTTCTTTTTCGCCAAATAGGTCACGAATATAAATTGCTCATCGATCGAAACGGCCAATCGATTACAGTTTCCATAAAGATGCATCGCTTGATTTGACGCTGGGCAAGTTTGTTGAAACGGAAGAAACCGCGAAGCCTGATGGAAATACCTTCGCAGAAGTAAGCGAATCGAAGACTAGTGCTGAAATTTCTTCACAGTCATCGCCATCTGGTGCAGTCGAGCATCCACCTTGCAAAACACCGTGTCCGGCTCATGCTTTCCGGTAGGAAGCCGTTTACCCGCATGGCATCCGGTGAGAATTTCAATTCCCTGCTCCACTGTTGCCACCGGATACAAATGAAACTGACCCTTGGCCACGGCTTCAATCACTTCATCCCGCAACATTAAATCGTCCACGTTCTCCGCGGGAATCAGCACACCCTGTTTGCCGGTGAGCCCTTTCATTTTGCAAACATCGTAAAACCCCTCGATCTTTTGATTCACGCCGCCGATGGGCTGGATGTCGCCATACTGATTTACCGAGCCGGTGACGGCTAGCTCCTGATGAATGGGGAGCTCCGAAAGAGCGGACAGTAATGCATAAATTTCAGTGGAGCTCGCGCTATCGCCATCCACTCCCGAATAGGACTGTTCGAAACACAAGCTCGCCGAAAGCGCCAAAGGCTTGTCTTGCGCGAAAGTACGGCGCATGTACCCTGAGATAATATGAATACCCTTATCGTGAAAGCGCCCGCTCAGGTTCGCTTCGCGCTCAATATTTATGATCCCTACTTTTCCCGGCGAAGCCGACGCCGTGATCCGCACCGGCTTGCCAAACGCATATCCGCCTATCTCCAGTACGCTCAATCCGTTCACCTGGCCGACGCGGGTGCCAGCGGTATCGATAAATAGAAGATTTTGCTCGATCATTTCCCGGATCTTGGTTTCAGTCAGGTTGTGCCGTTCAATTTTCGAGTCCAGCGCCTGCCGAACGTGCGAGGCCGTAACCGCGTTCAAACCTTCGTTTCGCGCTATGTAGGAAGACTCGCGAGCCAGATCCGCAAGATCAAAAAACCGCGTGGTGATTTTTCCGCGCCGTCCCGCCAGCCGCACACCATGCTCCAGAATCGCCGCAAACGCTGTTTTATCGAACGCGCACAATTTCTCGTCGTCGCAAATCTTGCGCAGCCGCCCGGCATATTGCCGGATTACTTCGTCGCTCCACTTCATCTCCTCGTCAAATTCCACGCGCACTTTGAATATCTTCTTGAAATCTTCCTCGAAATCGTAAAGCAGCTCGTACATATCGCGGTCGCCGATCAAAATGATTTTCACGTGCACGTCAATCGGCTCCGGCTTCAACGCCGCGGTACTAAACGGAAAAAACACATCCACCGGCTGAATTTCCAGCTTGCCGTGATTCAAGGTGCGCTTCAGCGTCCGCCACACGCCGGTTTCCGTTAGCGTATCCAGCGCGTACATCACCAGAAATCCGCCGTCGGCGCGCAGCAGCGACCCGCCGCGCAAATCCATGAAATCCGAATTCCATCCGCCACGCGTGTCGTAACTGCGATGAATCGTGCCGAAAAGGTTCGCATACGTTGGAATCGTCTCGAAAATCACCGGGCACTTTTCACGCTCGCCGTGCGCAAGAATTACATTCACGCCGTACACGCGGAACGGATCACGCTCCTGCCTTTCCACCCGCGGACCGGCTGCGCCATCGGGTGACGGCTGATCTTCCTCACCTTCGCGTTCCTTGAAGGGTTCCAAATTATCGAGAATGTGGTGCCGCACTTCTTCCAGGTACTCCGCGATTTGCGCGCTCGGATATTTTTCTTTCAGTTCTTCAATCACGCCATCCACCAGCACGGAAGCAGCTTCCTGCTCCAGATAGCTCATCTCGCTCGCTAATTCGCGTGAAAGCGAAAGCATCTTGCGGTAAACAACCGTGAATTCCTGCCGAAACTGATCGTATTTACGTTCCAGCTCTTCCGCCGCTAAACTCTCGAGTTTCCCTTCTTGCACCATCTTCGGAATTTCCTCGATAGGTACCATCTGCCCTTCCAGCACGGGAAAAATCTCCGGCAATGCCACAGCGCCCACTTGCATGCGCCCCAGCGCAAACTGCTCGCGCGCGATCCGGCGCGTAAAATCGTCCATCAATTCTTTTTCGCGTTGCGTAAAACGCTCCACGATCCGCGTCTTCTGCCGCTGGAATGGTTCACCTTCGAAGACCTGCGGAATCCGCCGCCGCAAAAAATCGATCCCGGATTCTACTTCTTTCTTAAACGCATTGGCCTGCCCGCGTGGCAAAGTCAGAAGCCGTGGCCGGTCGGCATTCTTGAAATTATTCACGTAAGCCCGGTCGGGAGCGGGCTCACTCTGCGGGCGCATATCTTCAATCATCCGTACGATCATCCCGCCGCGGCTGGTGCCCGAAAGTCCGCACACAAAAAGATTGTAGCCAGGCGCTGTGAGGTCCACGCCCATGCGCAAAGCTCGCAGGGCCCGTTCCTGCCCAGGATCGCCAGTCGAAGGCGGCACCTCCGCCGTAGTCTGGAACGGAATCGTAGCTGGATCGCAACGCCATCGAAGTTTTTCTGGCGGCAAAGTTGCGTGTTTTGGTTTGGAATTCTTACTCATTCGAACGTCCGAAGGGCGCTACTCTAGCACGGGCCGCTTGGTCTTCCCATCCGCATGAACACCGATATTTCCAGCGACGCTGCTGGGCGCGTACAGGTCCAGTAAACTCGCCCCGGTGGCCACCACAATCGGCCCCACCACCACACCCAGCAATCCAAACGCGCTGATTCCACCCAGCACACTGATGAAGACAACCAGCCCGCCCATCTCCGCGCGCCCGCTGATCACCCAGGGCCGCACCACGTTGTCCACAAGTCCCACAATAATGCTGCAAAACACTGCCAAAATAATCCCCGCGCCAATGTGCCCCTGAACGATTAAATTCACAGCGGCAGGCACCCAGATCAAAGCAGACCCCACCACCGGAACCAACGAAAAGAACCCCATCATTACGCCCCAAAAAACCGGCGCGGTTATCCCCGTTAGCCCAAAAGCGAAGCCGCCCAACAGTCCGTGCGCAGCGGCTGCTACCCCGCTCGAAACGACGCTCGCAAAAATCAAGTCGTGCGCTTCCGAAATCATTCTGTCTCGGTGCACCGGCTCGAAGGGCAGCACCTGGCGCACCCGCGCCACAATCGATTCACCATCGCGAAAAAGATAGAATATGGCGAGAAGAGTAACGCTCAGGTGAAACAGAAAAACAGCGGTGTTCCTGAGCAGAGTGCCCAGCCGTGCGGCTATGTAGCCGGCGGCCGCATCGGCGTAGCGCGACAAAATCGTACCGAGGCTGGTTACATTATTGTCCGCGAATTTGCCTTCGAGCTGCAGCCACAGCCGGTTCACCCAATCGAAGTGCCCGCTTTCAATTTGCAGTTGCAGATTCTGAACCGCCTGCACCCCTTGGCGCACGAACGCGCCCATCACCAACAAGGTCGGCACGATCAAGATTACGGTGACGGCGACCGTGGCAATCAAAGCCGCCGCCGTAGGCCGGAATCGCGCTCTCAGTTTCAAGTACCCGGGATACGAAACCACCACGATAATGACCGCCCATGCCAGCGCAGGCAAAAACGGCTGGAACACCAGAAACACGAAGTACGCCAGGATCACCACGATCCCGTAAAAAAGCACAGTACCTAGTCGCTTCTGTGTGGTTTGTTCGACGCCCAAGGGATCGGTCTTAAACATTTGCCCCTAAGAAACTGATAGTTTCAATCGACCGATTTGTCAACTCTCGCAAGTCCATTCCCGCCACTATCCATTGCATCCTGGCCCAGTGGTATCATTAGCGCAGAATTGGAATGAACATGCTATCACCTGCGCCTTCCTGCCCGCACAAACGAACGCAGCTCGTCGCTAAAGATGACGATGCACAATATGTCGAATGTCTCGATTGTGGTGAAATTCTGGAAGTAGGCGAACTCACAGACGGTACCGGGTCCAGCGAATCTCTCTCCGACGCCTAACGACGCGTTAAATGCCTTGGTTTCGGCGCATACCTCAGTACGGCATTAGGCCAGAAGAATTTCCTTCCGAACTTTAATCGCGGGAGTACAATGCGCCTTAACCCAATCCATGCACCGTAAGGAGGCCTATGCGCGTATTGGTCCGCATTGGTTTGCTTGTAGCACTTGCTTGCTTCACGGTTTTGGCCCAGGAAGAATCTAAGCCCGCCGCACCCGCAACTCCCGCGGATTTCAAAATCCCGCCCGAGGCATCGAAACTTCCTAATCCCGTGAAGCCCACGCCCACGTCGCTAGCGCAAGGCAAAAAAACCTACGGCTTCGACTGCGCGATGTGCCATGGAAAAGAGGGCGACGGCAAAGGCGACATTGCCGGCGATATGAAATCCAAATTATCCGACTATCGGGATCCGGCCGCACTCAAAGACCTGACGGACGGCGATTTGTTTTACATCATCAAGAACGGCAAAGGCGAAATGACTGGCGAAGGCGATCGCCTGAAGAACGATGAAATCTGGAATATTGTGAACTACGTCAGGTCGTTCGCCAAAAAGGGCGGCGCGGCTCCCGCAACAAAAGCGCCCGGGTCATAGCATCGGTGAATACGTAGAGCAATTCGTAACGGCGGCTGGACGGCTTGCGCTGAGCCGGCACTTATAGCCCACACCAGCTCACTGAATCCCAAGCTTCCGGATGATCCTCACCACGTCAGCGGTAGAAACGTCATACAACGAATGTTCGTCTTCCTGCTCCAGCCTCTCACGCAAATATTCCGCCCCGATAAAGCTGGCCTCACGATCGCTCAAATTCCGTCCAGATACAGTTCTAAATTCCACGAACCCGGGATGCGCCAAACCCAACACGACTCCCTTGCCGTCAACCAGAAATTTGCAATCCATCGTGTCCGCGTGGCGCGTGGCAATTCCATTCCAGCAATGTGAAAACCGGCAGCGGTAAACGTAATCGGTGACCTTCGACGGAACATCGAACGCGCCGATAAAATCGCTCATTGCGCCCACATTAGGAATCCAGGCGACGCCCATTTTGGCCATAAAACTCCGCTTCGCGTTTCAAATCGAGTTCGCTTGCAAATTCAGCGATTACTTCCGTACGCCCATCACCGCGGTCTGATTGTTATGTTGGTAGCTGCGGATAGCCGCGGCCACGCCAGCCCCGGCCGGCACATGCAGTCCCTGATCCGTCACAACTTTTTCGAAGGCGGCCAGGAACAGCAGCACATTCGTATTCTGGCTCGAATAACCCATCAATCCCACTCGCCAGATTTTACCCTTCCCTGGCCCAAACCCACCCGCGATTTCGATATTGAACTCATCCAGCAACTGCAGCCGCACTTTGCGGTCGTCAATACCACCTGGAATTTTTACGCTGGTAACAGTAATCAACCTATCGGCCGGATCGGTGACGAACATCTCCAACCCCATACCTTCCAGTCCGGCCACCAGCGCGCGCTGATTATTCTGGTGCCTCTCCCAGCGCGCCTCCAGCCCTTCTTCCATAACCAGCCGCAACGCTTCACGCATTCCGTAGATCAAGGAAATGGGCGGCGTGTGGTGATACGTCCGCTCGCTGCCCCACATGCTCATGATCGGCGTGAAATCGAAATACCAACTGCCCACGGGCGTTTTTCGCGCGCGCATTATTTCTTCCACGCGCGGATTCGCGGTAATAGGCGCCATTCCTGGCGGTGCGCTCAGCGCCTTCTGCGATCCGCTGAAGCAGATATCGATTTTACCGCCGTCGATGTCCAGCGGTATGCCCGCAAGCGTCGCGACGGCGTCTACCACCAGCAGCGCCCCCAGCTCATCCGCCACTTTGCGAAAATCCGCCAGGCGCTGCACTACACCGCTTGAAGTCTCGCCGTGAGCCAACCCGACGAATTTTATTTTCTTGCCCTTGCCCGCGCGCCGGACATCCTCAGGGTCGACGGCGCGCCCATAAGGAGCCTCGATACGAATCACCTTCGCCGGACTGCGCTCCGCGATCACCGCCATGCGCTCCGAAAACCATCCATTGATGCAAACGATGCACTCGTCCCCTTCTTCGAGAGGGTTCAAAACCGCCGCCTCGATACCGCCCGAACCAGATGCCGAAATGGGAAAGGTTAGCCGGTTTTGTGTCTGGAAAGCTTGACGTAGTAATACCTGCACGTCGCTCATCATGGCCGTGAACCACGGATCCATGTGGCCAACAACAGGAGTGCACATCGCGCGGTACACTCGGGGGTCCATATTCGAAGGACCCGGGGTCAACATCAATCGTGTCGGGGGAAGCAACTCACCTATGATTTCTCTCATCGCTATATTCCTCGCAACGTATCTATAAGATCCGCGTCAAGATCGGTCTCGCCAAAACTCGAAGCCAATTCCGGTAGGCGATGGCTATACGGCAAGCGCCTGCCTGAGACTGTTAGTCTCGCTAAATTGTCAGTCCGGGGTCAACCTCCAAAATGGTATTTGCCGCGCTTGGCCGCTCCTGCCTCCTCGCGTTCCGTTGACGCGTTAACTGATTGGAATATCAGGGGGTAGCAGTTTCCGCAACTCCGCTGTGGCCGAGTTGAACACCCCATACCCGTGTGCTAAATTTTCTATTCAGCCCCAAATCAACGTGAGTGTCAGCAAACCAACGACGGTGCCCGTCGAAAAACCCAAAATCTCTCACGTGGAGGTGTACTGGCACACGGTAACTTATAAAACCGTCGCCATCTACCTCCTTCTCTTGGCCATTATTGCTGGCTCGATCATGTACTTTGCATTCCCCGAGACCACGGCCAGCATTGTCCATCGGATCAGTGACACGCTGACTCCTCACGATACCGGCATGGCCAGCATCGGCGCGCGCCAGGCCCGTTTCGTCAATCTCGACGGCAAAGTTCAGGTCAAAAAAGTCAATTCGGTCACCTGGGAAAACGCGGATTATCAGCTGACTCTCGATAAAGGTGACCTGATCCAGACTGCCTCCGAGGGCGTAGCCCGCATCGCCTTCGCTGATGGAACCACCTACACGGTGAAGGGAGACACCCTGGTAACAGTGGAAGAAAATCTCGTTGTGCAGGATCACGCTTCATCCGTTGGCGTGCACATCAGTTCCGGCCAGGTCGATCTCGCCACCGGCACCTGGGAAGTCCCGGGATCCAAAGCCGAAGTCTCCTTTGAAAATGCCGTCGCTTCGCTGCAAGCCAATAGCCGCGCGGCTGTTCGCAGCGATCCAGACACAAAACAGCAGGAAATCACAGTCGCGGCCGGTGGCGCGGAACTAAGCCGTGGCAACGAGCATTTGGATATCGGTCAGTGGGAACGAGTGACCTTCCCAGTCGGCGGTCACTTTACCAAATCTCAAGTTCTGGCCCCGCCGGAATTGCTGCAGCCTCTGAATCTGCAGCCTATTATCGTCGCCGATCCCAAACGCGATCCAGTGCATTTCTCCTGGAGCACTGTTCCGACCGCCAAGTCTTATGAAATTCAGGTCAGCACTACGGCAGCTTTCAACCACGTTGTAACGGACAAAAGGACCGCTAACGACAGCCTAGATATCGCCGCCCTCGATCCCGGGGATTATTTCTGGCGTGTGCGTGCCATTGATGCCGACAACAAAACCAGCGATGTCAGCGACTCCTTCAAATTTACCTTGGCGATTCAGGGCAAAGAGCTCGACATGCTACTCGAAATAGATTCAACCGAGCTGCAGGGCAACGTGGTCGAAGTTATCGGACGAACCGAGCCCGGCGCCGCCCTGATCATCAATGGCGAGCAAGTTGCTAGTATTCAGGCCGACGGGCATTTCCGCCATTTCCTGCCGGCCATGACTAAAGGCAGCCATGAAATCGTTATCACCGGTCAAAACCGGCGCGGAGGTACCGCAACGAAGCGCGTTCAAGTTGTAATTCCGTAGCAAACCGGCCCGCCAGCAATACTCGCCGGTCTAACCAAGCTCGCCGCCGCAGCGGCGTTCAGATGGAATCTGGGGGAAGCGAGACGTGACGAAAAACGGTTACAGCATGCGGTCGGTTTTCAGTTTATTTTCCTCCGACCTTGCCATCGATTTGGGTACTGCTAACACCCTTGTTTTTGCCCGGGGAAAAGGCATCGTCGTGAACGAGCCTTCCATTGTGGCCATCAACAAGAACAGCGGAGACGTTGTTGCCGTTGGCCGCGAAGCGAAAGACATGCTCGGCCGCACGCCGGGCAACGTGGTAGCCATCAAGCCTATGAAGGACGGCGTCATCGCTGACTTCAAGGTGACGGAGAAGATGCTCACCTATTTCATTCAGAAGGCCCACAATCGCCGCGTTCTGGTACATCCGCGCATCGTAATTGGCGTCCCCAGCGAAATCACTCCGGTTGAAAAGCGTGCCGTTCAGGACTCCGCCTATCGTGCGCGTGCCAGCGAGGTTTATCTGGTCGAACAGGCCATGGCCGCTGCAATCGGCGCAGGCCTTCCCATTGAAGAGCCATCCGGCAACATGGTGGTCGATATCGGCGGCGGAACTACGGACATTGCGGTTATCTCCATGAGCGGCATTGTCTATTCGCGTTCCGTGCGCGTCGCTGGAAACGAAATGGATGAAGCCGTCATGCACTATCTGAAACGCAAATACAACTTGCTGGTCGGCGAACGCACCGCGGAACAAATCAAAATCGAAATCGGTTCCGCCTATCCGCTCGAAAAACCGCTGACGCTCGAAGTGAAAGGCCGCAATCTCATCGAAGGCGTGCCACGCACCGTCACCATCGACGACAGCGAAATTCGCGAAGCGCTTTCCGAGTGCATTTCCACAATCCTGAACGCCATTCGTGTCGCCCTGGAACGCACGCCCCCGGAACTCTCCGCCGATATCAGCGATCGCGGTATCGTTCTCACCGGTGGCGGCGCTCTCATCAAGAATCTCGATAAGCGCATTCGCGAGGAAACGGGCCTGCCGGTCTCCATTGCCGACGATCCACTCGCTTCCGTGGTTCTCGGCACGGGTAAAATGCTAAGCGATTTCCGTCTACTCCGCCTCGTGTCGATTGACTGACGCGCGAGCGGCCGATAATCCGAAGTTCAACCTTTTGCGGGTTCCCAAATTGGAATTTCGGGGCGATCAAAACGGGCAACTTTTCTTGCCTCATGATTTTTCGCCACTGATGCCATGATCGATACTTTTTCCCGTCGTCGTCCACTCACCTTGCTGGCCACGGTCGTTGTCGCGCAGCTGCTCCTGCTCGCTTTTCAAATCAAGGGTGCGCACGACGTGCGGCTGATTCGTTACTGGGCAGTCGCGCTGGTCACGCCCTTCGAACGCGTCGGCACCTGGACTCTCTCTAAGGTTGGCGGCGCCTGGGGCGGCTATGTCGGTTTGCGCAATGCTCGCGCGGAAAACATGCGCTTGTATTCCGACATGGACAAACTCCGCCTGCGCAATCGCGAACTCGAAAGCCGCGCAGCAGAAGCTCAACGTCTCGAACTCTTGTTGAATTTCCGCGAATTGCACCCGGAAGCCCCGATGCTGGCAGCCCAGGTAATCGGTTCGAGCGCGGACCCCACCTCGCACACTCTCTTCATCAATCGGGGAGAACGCGAGGGCCTTCGCCTGAACATGGGAGTTGTCACGCCCGACGGGATTGTCGGCAAGATCGTTGAAATTTTACCCGGTACAGCCCAGGTGTTGCTAATCAACGACAAAGACAGTGGCGTCGGCGCGCTCTTTACAGCCACGCGTACTCACGGGGTCGTGCGAGGCAGCGGCGATCCCGAACCACGCATGGATTACATCGTCAACGATGAGAAGGTCCAGCCTGGCGATGCCATTGTAACTTCCGGAGAAGATCGCATCTTCCCGAAGGATTTTCCCATCGGCACGGTAGAGAGCAACAAGCCCGCGAATCCATTTCAGATGATACGCGTGCGTGCAGCGGTCCGCCTGGACAGGCTGGAAGATGTTATGGTCCTGCTGACTCAAAAAGAAGTGGTATTCAAGAAGCCCGAAAACACTGCTGCCGTCAGCGAGGCGGTCGCACCCGCCTCCCCGGCCCCGCAATCTGTCGCGCCGCCACAGGCTGTCGCGCCCGCACCACAGACTGCCGCGCCGGCACCACAGACTGCCGCGCCGGCAAATCCCCCTGCTCCGGCGAAATCTTCACATAAAAAACGACGGTAATATGGCCTCCATGCTAAATGTCGGCGAACACTCAGACCCCAGCATTGAAGTTCATAAATTTTATGGCGGCGCGGTTCTCGGTGTAGCGCTTCTATCGGTAGTATTCCAGGCTCTTCTGCATAAATACGGCCGCTGGGCGGAATTGATCGACCTGCCATTGCTGGTCACGATTTACTTTGGCGTAAGCCGCAGAAATCCGGTAACAGGATTATTCTTGGGCGGCGCAATCGGCATCCTTCAAGATGCACTCAGCCACGACAACCCTATCGGCATGTACGGAATCGCGAAAACGATCGTCGGCTATTTCGCGTCTTCACTGGGCGGTCGCATCGACACCGAGCACCCCTTAAGCCGTTTCGGCCTGATTTTCTTCTTTTTTCATTTTCACCAGGTGATTCTGGGAATCACGCAGCGCGTACTTCTGAACCATTCAGCCCCTCTTTTTACCATTCGCCTGCTGCTTGATTCCATAGTCACAGCCGCCTTCGGCGTGGCCCTTTTCGCGCTCCTCGACCGGCTCCGTCAGCGCTAGATCCCTCTCCCAGCGCTCTAACACCGCAGGCCCTGTCTCGGTCCCATTCATCCATTAGTTTCTCTTAATCAACCTGAGTTGACCGAATAGACATGCCCAACTTGCGGCCCACACTCCGCGGGTGATAGCGTAGTTAGCACTTCGAATTGTCATCCAATTCGAGGTGTGTACACACTGGGCCTTGCAAGACCCGCAGGAGCAATCCGTTGCCGTCGTGGAATGTTAACGATCAGAAAATCCCGCAGGGCCGCTTAGCGCTGGTTTCCTACGTCTCGGTAGTCGTAGTAGTCCTGCTGATGATCGGCTTCTGGAAGCTGCAAGTTGTTCAGTCCGGCCATTTTGCCGACCTGGCCGACCGCAACCGCACGCGCTCCATCCCCATAATCGCCCCTCGCGGCCCCATGCTGGATCGCGAAGGCCGCGTCCTGGTCGATAGCTATCCGTCCTTCAGCATTCTGCTGCTGCGCGATGACCCCAAGTCGTTGGAAAAGAGCCTGCCGCAAATCGAAGAGGGCCTGGGCATCAGCCTCAAGGATCTGAAGCAGGAACTCGAAACTGCTAAGAACGAGCCAAAATTTCAACCGGTAATTATCAAGCCGGCCGCGACCCAGGCAGACATTGCCTTCGTCGAATCGCACCGCGCCGATTTGCCGCTGCTTGAACTGATGATGGTTCAGCGCCGCCGTTATCCGCAAGCCCGCATGGCGGCCAATACCATTGGGTACGTTGGCGAAGTTTCCGCTCAGCAATTGGAAGATAGCGACGGACACTATCGCCCCGGCGACATCGTCGGAAAGGCGGGACTGGAACGCGAATACAACGACCAGCTCGAAGGAACCGACGGCATGCGCCGGGTGGTCGTGAACAGTGTCGGCAAAGTAATGCGCACGCTGGACAACGTGGAAGCAATTCCCGGCAAGCCGATTCAATTGACCATCGATTACGATCTGCAAGCCATCGCCGAAGCCGACATGGCGGATAAACAAGGCGCGGTAGTAGCGATGGACGCGCGCACCGGTGAAGTGCTTGCCATGCTCAGCAAGCCCACGTTTGATCCTAACGATTTCGCCGTGCGCATTCCGCAGCAGGAATGGCAAAGCCTTAATACTGATAAGAACACGCCGCTGCTCAATCGCGCGATCCAGGCACAGCTCGCTCCGGGCTCAGTTTTCAAGATCGTGATGGCTGCGGCAATGGTCGATTCCAAAGCTATCCCCGAGTCGTTTCACGCGTACTGCCCGGGCCACGCCAATTTCTATGGCCGCGAATTCCATTGCTGGCGCCCCCAGGGCCACGGCGAAGTCGATCTGCACAAAGCCATAGTAGGTTCCTGCGACATCTTTTTCTACAACGTCGGCAAGCTCCTGGGTATCGACAAGATCGCTTACTACGGCTCCGGCTTGGGCCTGGGAAAGCGCACTGGCGTCGATCTGCCGAGCGAGGAACCTGGCCTGATGCCGTCGGAAGAATGGGTCGAGCGCGTCTATCATCACAAGTGGTACGCCGGCGAAACAATCTCTGTCGCAATCGGGCAAGGCGCCGTCACCGTTACCCCCATTCAACTCGCGCGCATGGCCGCGGCCGTTGCGAGCGGTGGCACTCTCGTTCAGCCTCATCTGCTCAAGACTTACGGAAATTCGAAAACCGAGCGCTTCCCAATTTCGGACGAAGCCGTTGATAAAGTGACGCAAGGGCTTTTCGGCGTTGTGAATGAGGGGGGCGGCACGGCCTATCACCTTCGCCTCGCAAACATCGATCTTTGCGGAAAGTCAGGCACTGCGCAGTTAATGAGTTACGATGCCGCGAGCCGCTTGGGCACAAAAAAAATGGACGGCTGGTTTGTTGGATTCGCGCCGCGTCGCAATCCAGAAATTGTCGTAGCGGCAATCGTGCAAGACACTATGGAACACGGTGGCGAAGCCGCGGGACCGGTAGTGCGCGACATCGTGAAAATGTACTACGACAAGAAAACCGCGCACACTCAGCAAACAGCCACCATCGAAGCGCCGGTGCCACCCGCCGTCACTCACCCGCTCGTTGCTACCGTTGGAGTGCAACGTCCATGAGGGAGCGCCCCCAGGTTCAAGATTTCGATTGGATGCTGCTAGCCATCGTCGCGGCCATCTGCGGCCTTGGGGTGCTCGAAATTTACTCGTCTACACACGCCAGCGCCATGGCCGGTATGCACTGGAAGCAGCTTATGTGGCTCGGCATCGGCATTGCCGGCATGTTCATTATTTCGCGCATTGATTACCACACGCTTCTGGATCAAGCTCCGGTCTTGTACATCTCCGGCATCGTCGGATTGCTGATCGTGATGGTCATCGGTTCAACGCACTTGGGGGCGAAGCGCTGGATTTCTCTCGGCGGCATTTTCAATTTGCAAGTGTCAGAATTAATGAAGTTGATTATAATAATAGTGCTGGCTCGATTCTTCAGCGAGGTCCGCACTGACCGCCTGACGGCTCCGGATCTGGTGAAAGTCGGCGCCATGACGGTGGTCCCGGCAGTCTTGATTCTGAAGCAACCGGACCTGGGCACCGCGCTGGTGCTATTGCCCGTGGCGATCGTCGGCGCGTTCATCGCCGGCATCGAATGGAAGCATCTGGCTATCGGCTTGGTTTTAGTGGCATTATTGATTCCGGTAGCCTGGAACATGCGGCACCACCTTAAACCATATCAGCAGCAGCGTATTGAGACGTTCCTGCACCCGGAAGAAGATCAGCGCGGCGCGGGATATCAAATTTTGCAGTCGGAAATTGCAGTCGGCTCGGGTGGGTTTTGGGGCAAAGGTTTCGGCAAAGGCAGCCAGAACCAATTGGGTTTTGTGCCGGTCCGTTATTCGGACTTCATTCTGGCAGCCCTCGCCGAGGAGCAAGGCTTCATCGGAGTTTGCGTTGTTTTGCTGTTATATCTGGGCTTGATTTTGCGCCTTGTTGATAACGCGCAGAAATCCAAAGATCGTGCTGGGATGTACGTTGTGATGGGAGTGACCGCGATTCTCGGCTTCCACGTTCTGGTCAATGCTTCAATGGTGATAGGCTACATGCCGGTCACCGGTATTCCCCTGCCATTGATGAGCTATGGCGGCTCGTCGACGGCGTTTGTTTTTTTGTCTTTAGGGCTGGTGATGAACGTCCGCATGCGGCGATTCGTCAATTAGCTCTCGGTAGTTATGTGGTAAAAGAAAGACCGGTTATGCAGTCCCGAACCGCGGGAATCCGCGGGCCGGTAGCCTAAATTTTTCAGTCAGGTAAGCATCGGGTGACGAAAGCGATCGCACAATCCGAAACGTTTTTTCTGGGCGGCCCGCGGTGGCCAATGCAAGGCACCTTCTTGCCCCACGCCGGCCGAGCGCGCGAGTTCGCGCGTGCCGCTGCGCCCCGATGCTCCATGAGGAGTTTCAATGTCGAAGGAAATGGTTATTTCGGCGAACCCGCACGAGACGCGGGTAGCCATTCTGGAAGAAGGACAGCTTTGTGAGTATTACGTTGAGAGGGAAAAAGAATTCGCGTTAGTCGGTAGCATCTACAAAGGCAAAGTCACACGCGTGCTGCCCGGCATGCAATCCGCCTTCGTGGAAATTGGCCTCGATAGCGACGCTTTCCTTTACGTCAGCGACTTCCTCGAAGAAATCGAGGAGCTCGATCATATCGTCGAAGACAAAACGACGAAAATAGAGCTGGATGGCGGCTCGGTAGTTCCGGCCGCTGCCTCCCCGCTTGTCGCCGAACCGGCCGAAGGCGAATCTGCTGCCGCGTTCGAACCCCTTCCGGGCGAACAGATTTCTTCGAGCGGCGTTCCGCCGCTTGTCGCATCGAGCTCCCAGCCCAACGTTCGTAACCCAAGCGGTGCAGGCGGCGAACGCGGCCGATTCGAAAATCGCCCGCAGGGCAATCGTCCCGGCGGCGACCGTGGCGGCCGCAACAATTTCGGCAGGCGCGGCGGGCGTGGCCGTCAAGCAGGCCGCGGCGGCAGAAGCGGGGGGCGCACCGGCGGCAGTGATCGGCAATTCAGCCGTGAGCTGCCATCGTCAAAATATGCTTCACCACGGCCATCGGAAGAACAGCCAGGCGAAGCGAATGCAGCCGAAGGTCACATTTCAGTTCTATTGCCTGGAGAGTCTCTCGCAAAATACAAAGACAAATCTCCTTCCAGCACAGCGATCTCGTCTACTCAACACGACGATGCCTCCACCACCCAGGTAAGTTTGCCGCCGCTTTCCGAAGACGTCACAACACACGATTCATCCTTCCCGGAATCGACGCGCGACGCAGCCCAGCAACAACATGCCGAGCATCAGCAAGCCGAGCATGATCTAGCGGAAGGCCGGCACGCGCTGCCACAGCCGCCGGCGCAAACTCCCTCGCGAATTCAACCATCGTTTAATCGCCAGGATTACGCACAACGCAGCGCGGGTCCGCGCGCGTCTTCCACCGGCTCGTCCGGCATCCAGCCGCTACCGGGCGAATCGCTCTCGAAATGGAAAACGCATCAGCATCTCCCTCCGGAGCCACCGGAACCAGAACTGAACGCTCAACCCGACGATGAAGCTCCCGTTCCAGACGCAGTGCGTTTCGCGCCGCTGGCTCCGCTGGTGCCCACCGGACCAGAAGTGAACTCCGTTCCCACGCCAGACGCGCATGTCGAAGAACCGCAAGCTGCAGCCGAAGATCGCAGTCTGCCAGCCGGAGAGCCTCGGTTCGAGCGTGAATCGCTGCATCGCCCCGAGTCCCTGGATCACGAAGACTCGCACCGTCACGACGCTTCCACGCATCATGAACAATCGCGACTTCCCGAAGTAACCGATCATCACGACGAAGCGAATCATCACCCGGAGCTAAGCGAGGAAGAAGCGAAAGCCGTAGCCGAGCACATCGCCGAAGCTCAAGACGATCTAGCGGCGCGCGACGAGCGTGAACGGAGCTACGCGGAGGCTGACGCAAACGCCGAAGCGGGCGTCTTTGCCACCGCTGAAGAGGAACACGAAGCAGAACACCATGAAGCGGAAGGCATGGCGGAAGATTCCTCGGACGACGATTCCTCTTCGGACGAATCCGAACCAGAGGATTCCGAGGACGCCGAGCTCGAACAAGAGGAAGCCGCAGCCGAAGAAGAAGGCATGATCGCCCATCCCGAAGCAGAACCCGGCGCCGAGCAATCCTCGGCCGCAATCGAACACGACGAAGGCTCAGCGGAAAACGGCATGCTCATTGCGGGTGAAGGTTCTGCGCCGCAACCTCAGCACCCAGTTCAAGCACGCGTCCGCAACGATTTTCGCTCGCGCATGCAAAATCCATCTCGCCGCGGCGGCCGCGACCGGGGACGCCGCGATGACCGCGGACGTCGCCCGCAGCACGGTCACAGCGGGGGACACGGCCATCGTCCGCAGCAACCACGCCGCACACAACTAATCGCGGACATGCTGAAGCAAGGCCAGGAAATCATCGTTCAAATCGCCAAAGAGCCTCTTGGCAAGAAAGGCGCACGCATCACCAGCCATGTGGCACTGCCAGGACGCTTCTTGGTGTACATGCCCACTCTCGACCACACTGGCGTGTCGCGAAAAATCGCATCCGCCGAAGAACGCGCCCGCCTCCGCCACCTGGTCAACGAAGCGAAAGGCGAATCCGGCGGCGGCTTCATCGTACGCACAGCGGCAGGCAGCGCAGCCCCCGACGAAGTCCGCGCGGACGTGGAATTTCTGACTCGCACCTGGGCCGAAATCAAAGCACGCTCGGAACAGCGCAAAGCCCCATCCCTGCTGCACCGCGATCTGAACCTCGTCGAGCGCATTCTCCGCGATTTCATCACGCCCGATTTCGGCGCGATCTGGGTCGACACGGAAGAGGAATACACCAAGGTAGCCGACTTCATGAGCCGCTTCCAGTCGCAGCTGGTGAATCGCGTGAAGCTCTACACCAAGTCCACACCAGTCTTCGAAGAGTTCGGTATCCAGCAGGAAATCGATAAGGGCCTGCGCCCCAAAGTCTGGCTCAAATCCGGCGGCTACATCGTAATCAACCACACCGAAGCTCTGGTGGCGATCGACGTCAACACCGGCAAATTCGTAGGCAAAGGCTCGAATCGCCTGGAAGACACCATCGTCCGCACCAACCTCGAAGCCTGCAAAGAAATCGTAAGGCAAATGCGCCTGCGCGATCTGGGCGGCATCATCATCATCGACTTCATTGATATGGAAGAGCGCCGCAACCGCGAAAAAGTAATGGCGGCTTTGGAAGACTCATTGCGCGCCGATCGTGCCCCCTCGAAAGTCCTGCGCTTCAACGAATTCGGCCTGGTAGCCATCACCCGCAAGCGCACCAAGCAAGCCCTGGAGCGCACACTCTGCCAGCCGTGCCCCTACTGCACAGGCTCAGGCATGGTGAAATCCATCCCGACGCTCTGCTATGAGATCCAAACAGAAGCGCGCAAAATGGCCCCAGACATTGTCTCCGGCAGCATTACGCTGCGCGTCCACCCGGAAATCTCGAAGGCTCTGAAAACGCGCGAGTCCTCGCTGATCGAAGAACTAGAGCGCTGGGCCAAAAAGAGCGTGATCATCCAGGCCGACCCCACGCTGCACTGGGAACAATACGACATCTACTGAAGAAAGACGGATGATTCGAAATGGCCTGAGGGCCTAACTGGGTCGTGGTACCTTTAGACTTACCAAAGGCCAGCGGTACTTTGGCTATTCCCTTAAACGAGCTTGTGAAGAATCGAAGCGCCGATTGCCGTGCTCGATCCTGATTAACTGAACCTTTCCTCCTTGAACGGATCGCCATACAGGTTGTATCCGTTCTCCTCCCAAAATCCCGGCGCATCCTGCGCCATGAATTCCAGCCCGCGCACCCACTTCACGCTCTTCCAGGCATAAAGATGCGGCACTACGAGCCGCACAGGATATCCATGCTCAGCAGGCAACGGCTCACCATTATGTTTCAACGCAAATAACGTAGTTGGTCGCAGCATATCCTCAAGCGGCACATTCGATGTATAACCCTGCTCAGCCAGCACCTTCACATACTTCGCCTCAGGCTTCACCGCAATTAATTTCATAACTTCGCTGAACAACAGGCCTTCCCATCGCACATCAAACCGGCTCCAACGCGTCACACAGTGCATGTCAGCGGTCACCGCAGTCATCGGCAAATGGGAAAATTCATCCCAACTCAACCGCACAGATCTCTCGACCAACCCGGAAACGCGAAAATCCCAGGTCGCAGGATCGAAACGCGGCGCAGTCCCCTGATGCAACACAGGCCATTTCAAAGTGAGAGATTGTCCAGGCGGCAACCTCCCCGCATCGCGCATGGCCCGCTCCAACCCCTTCCTCTCACTATTTTCGCCAAATACCATTCGGAACCTGTCTCCGCAAGAAACCGTGCGTTACGATTTGCCAAAAAGGGCTGTACAAACGATTGTATATCGAGCCGACCCGCTAGGAGCCCCGCGCCGACAATCGCTCCCACCGGCCTCGTTCGTCCCATAAATTCGCTGTGCTATCATGACCGTTCGCAATCATTTCCGAAGCGCTCGCATAGGAGCCCTTGCTTGGCCGCACGCATACTAAACGGCAACCAGATTCGCGATGAGATATACGTCGAACTGGCACGGGAAATGTCCGCGCTGGCAGCCGCGGGAATTCGTCCGGGTTTGGCCGCAGTGTTGGTCGGAGATAATCCTGCCTCCAAAGTCTACGTAAAGAGCAAAATCGCCGCCTGCGAAAAACTAGGCCTGGCAAGCATCGAAATGACGCCTCCGGCCACAATCTCCACTGCGGAATTGCTCGCAATTATCAACGAACTGAACCGCCGCAAGGACGTCGATGGCATCCTCGTGCAATTACCCTTGCCGCCCCAAATAGACTCCAAGAAAATCTTAGATGCAGTCGATCCCGCGAAAGACGTAGACGGTTTTCACCCTCTGAACGTTGGTCACCTGGTAGCAGGCCGCCCCACAATGGTCGCCTGCACCCCTGCCGGCATAATGGAAATTTTCAAACGCGAAAACATCGCGCTCGAAGGTGCGAATGCGGTTGTTCTAGGGCGCAGCGACATCGTCGGCAAACCCATGGCGCTTCTGCTGATGCACGCAAACGCCACCGTCACAATCTGCCATTCGAAAACCCGCGACCTGCGTGCCGTAGCTCGCCGCGCGGACATCATAGTCGCGGCCATGGGCCGTCCAGGGATGGTCACTCCAGACTTCATCCGCCCCGACGCCACAGTCATCGACGTCGGTATCAATCGCATCACCGAGCCCGCACAAGCCCAGATCGTCTTCGCGAACCTCCCCGAGCGCCTCGCCACCTTCCGCGAAAAAGGCAGCGCCCTCGTCGGTGACGTTCATCCCGACGTCGCCAAAATCGCCGGCGCCATCACTCCCGTCCCCGGCGGCGTAGGCCCGCTCACCATCGCCATGCTGATGAGCAACACAATCAAAGCCGCTCGCCTACGGCGCGGCTCCAAAGCCGCAACCGGCGCGAACTTCGCCGCAGCCGTTCCACTGTAATGCTCCGCGTGGGATTAACCGGGGGAATAGCAACCGGCAAATCCACAGTCGCTGCCATCCTGCGCGATCTCGATTATCCAGTTCTCGACGCGGATCCCATAGGCCACGAAATGCTGGAACCAGATCAGCCCACATACGACGAGATCGTCCATGAATTCGGAAAAGAGATTCTGGATGCCGGCGGCCAGGTAAACCGCGGCAAGCTCGCCCGCATAGTTTTCGCGGACGCTCAAAAACGCGACCGTCTGAACCACATCCTGCATCCGCGCATCCTGACAGTTGTGCGAAAGTGGTTTGCGGCTCTCGATCGTCCCCGCGGCCCGGACCTTGCTATTGTGGAAGCGGCGCTGATCATCGAAGCCGGATACGATAAGGACCTCGATAGAGTAATCGTCTGCTGCTGCCGCCCCGATCAGCAGTTGGAGCGGCTGCTGGAGCGCGGCATGACCACGGAGCAAGCGCAGCAGCGCATCGCGGCTCAAATGCCGATGGAAGAAAAGAGCCGCTTGGCACACGAAGTCATCGATTGCTCGGGCTCGATCGAAGCCACCGAAGAGCAGATTGCCGAAACCCTGAAGCGTCTGCTGCAATCGCCCGCTTCAAATAAAAACGCGTAGAAACATTTGTCCCACACGCGGCGTACTAACTGTTGAGGCTCTCGGGCAGGCAAAAAGTGCAGCACCAGAATAAACGCCAATGACCAAAGCCGCTTTGTCATGACAAGTTCAAGGAATGAAGGGCGCGCAGTACGCTTTCTCGCGATCGGCCTGATTATTGGCTTGGGCGCGTACTGGATCGGCTCGCGCTACGGTTCTAGAAATCCCACCTCGGTGAACGCGCTCCCAGCGTTGGCCCCCACGGAAAGCGGCGACGTCAAGCTCGATCCCACCGAAGCGGAAAACGTGCGCATCTACCGCCAAGCTTCGCCCGCGGTAGCAAACATCGTTACGCGCACAGTCGAATACGATTTTTTCTACAATCCCGTCCCGGTGGAAGGAGCAGGCTCGGGCTTCCTGATCGACACCCAAGGCCACATCCTCACCAACTATCACGTCGTGCAGGGCGCGCAAACTATCGAAGTCACGCTCGGCGACCTCTCACGCTATAAAGCCAAGCTCATCGGCGAAGACGCCCGCAACGATATCGCGCTGATTCAGATCGACACCAAGGGCCACCAGCTTACGCCGCTTCCGCTCAGTGATTCGCGTAGCCTGCTGGTCGGTCAACGTGTTTTAGCTATTGGCAATCCATTCGGATTTTCGAGCACGCTCACCACCGGCATCGTCAGCGCCCTGGGCCGCACGGTACAAACCAGCGAAAGCACATTCATCGACGAAGCCATCCAGACCGACGCAGCTATCAACCGCGGAAATTCCGGTGGTCCCCTTCTCGATTCGCATGGCAACGTAATCGGAATCAATAGTGCGATCTACGCGCCCAACGGCACCACCGCCGGAATCGGATTCGCGATTCCAATCAATACCGCGCGCCGCGTCGCTGAGGATTTAATCAAGTACGGCCGAGTGCGCCGCGCTACTCTAGGCGCCGAAGGCCGCGCACTCTGGCCCGGGCTCGCGGACGCACTGAATTTGAACGTACAACAAGGAATCATGATCGAACGCGTCGATCCCGGCGGCCCCGCCGCGCAAGCAGGCATCAAGGGCGGTACCAAATCCATCCTCGCCGGCCTCCAGGAACTCCGCATCGGCGGCGACATTTTGATTGCAGTGGACGGCAAAGCGGTGACCAGCCAGGTGGATTTGAATCTTCTGCTCAATCGCTCGCAACCAGGCAATACCGTCAAACTCTCCATCGTTCGTGACGGAAAGAAAATGGACGTACCGGTGAAATTAGGCGAAGGCTAAATCGCCGCCGGATAAAACAGACGCCCCAGCCTCATTTCCATTCTTTCCATTTCTTCCGCGCTTCATCCCGCTGTTCCGCGGTTAACTCAAACCACGCCTCCGCTGCATCACGCACGCGCTCAAGTGCATCCTGCATTTCCGCCTGCTTCTGATGCAGAATTTCGCTCTCTGCGTCGATCGGAACCCGAATTGGCGGCGCCACAAACATCACCGCCCGCGAAAACGGCAGCGGCACCTGAAACAGATCCCACGATTTCTTGAATGTGAACGCCCGCTTCAAACCAATGTGAAAAACAGAAATCGGACTGCCGGTACGACGCGACAAAATCACCGGCCCGGGCTTCGCCACATAACGCGGCCCGCGCGGCCCGTCGATCGTGAACGCCACGTGCTTACCTTCCTGAAGCCTCTTCGCCATCACCGTCAATCCTTCAATTGCGCCTCGCGACGAACTACCTTGCGCGGTTCCAAATCCCAGCCGCTCGATCACCCGACGCGTCCATTGCCCGTCGAAGTTAACGGTGTTCATCACCACGATGCCGCGATTCCGCCAAACCCACACCGCCGGAAAAATGCACCGGTGCCAGAACGCGCCGATGCCGGCCTCCCCGCTGTTGCGAATCTGGATCGCATTCCCGATGCCGACTACTTCGAGCCGCAGCGTAGGCCCAATCAGGCGAATTACCCAATACACGAGGAACGAAAGGACAGGAATCTGCATTCGCCGCCAGCGCGAAAGCGAAGGCCCCTGCACGTCCCCTCGTGGATTGTTGCTTTGACTGCCACCCGGACCGGCTGTTTGGGCGTCGTTATTCACTGCGGTATAGTATAGGCGAACCTCGTGATGCTCTGATGTGCTCCCACTCCAAAGTCGCGTATCTGGGCGCTCTATTGTCAGATCGCAAAGCCATGCTTGCGTGCGCCTTCGTGCTCATCGCTCTGCTTATTAGCTCGGACCTTCGCGCGCAACAAGCGGCGCCTGGGGCCATAGGACGGGTCGAAGGTGCCGATGTTTCCGTCGAGGGCGGAACAACGCAAGTGACGGTGCCGGGCGGTTACGTTTTCAACGGCAACAGCGTCACCGTGCACGATGGCAAAGCGCGCTTGGCTCTCAGCGTAGGAGGCGAAGTCGATATTTGCGGCCCCGCCAAATTCACGCTTCTGGAATCCGGCGGTGCAATCACTTTGGCGTTGAACTTCGGCCGCGTTCATCTGCAGCTGCTTCGCGGCACCACCATGCGCATTTACACCACCACAATCATCGCCACGCCAATCGATATCGGCGGAGAACAACGCGATATCACCGCGGGCCTGGATATGCACGACTCCCTGTGCGTGAAAGCTACCAGCGGCGCGATTCGCCTGGAGCAACAGTTCACTGGCGAAGGCATTATCGTGCCCCAGGCGGGCGAATTCTTCCTGAACTCAGGAAATCTGGTGCCAATCGCCGGCGCTCTGGGAAGCTGCGACTGCACTCTGTTGCACGCGCGCTCCTTGCCGCCACCAGTGATTCCGGTGATGGGCGTTTCCTCCTCCGCGCTATTGCAGCCGCCACCCAAACCAGCGGCATCCACGGCGACTCCGCAATCGGACGTTGAATCCTATCCCAACGTGCAATTGCGCGTGCTCCCGAATTCCAACGATATCCATCCGGTCGTTCCGCCCGCGCGAGATACCGCGGCGCCCTCCGTTCCCCCGGAATCGACACCGGAATACAAGATCATCATGCCGCCCTTGGGTTTTTCGGCATCTTCGCCGTCGCCGCCAGCGGATCCGTCACTCGACGCAGTGTTGTTAGTGCGCACAGTCCACGTAGAACCAGAGTACGAATTCAGCGGTCATGTGGAAGCACCACGCATCGAACAAGCTACCGCGTTATCGCCAGGCCAGATTTCGAACGCATCTGAAAACAAGAAGTCAGGATTCTGGGCAAGGTTGAAACACTTATTCGGTGGCGCCTGAAGGAACTTTTTTGAATTTGATCTGTCTTTATATTTGTAGTGGCTGCCTTTTAGGTGGGCAGGTTTGGTCTTAGGATTTGCGTTTCTCTGTTCCTACATCCCCTCGTAGTTCGGCCCTCCGCCGCCCTCAGGCGGCACCCAATTAATAATCTGGTAAGGGTCCGCGATATCGCACGTCTTGCAGTGCACGCAATTAGAAGCATTAATCTTCAATTTCGCCTTGCCCTTTTCCATCGCCATTTCGTAAACTGCCGCAGGACAAAAATACTGGCAAGGATTCCCATACTCGCGGACGCACCGGTCGCTGCAAATATTCGGATCGAGCACGATCAAATGACAGGGCTGATCCTCTTCATGTCGCGTCCCGGAATGATAGACGTCCGTCAGCCGGTCAAACGTTAACTTCCCATCGCCCTTGAATCGAGTAAATTGATCCACCAACTCCGGACCTCGATTCAATTTCGAATAATCCTGATAACCAGCCTTGCCGCGCATCGGATCCCTTCGCCCCCGTCCGCCTGTTACAAATTGCAAACCAGCCTGCGCCAATCCTGAGTACAATCCGCCATGAAAGGCTTGGTGAAAATTTCTTACTTCCCACAATTCCGTCTTGATCCAGCTGTCCTCGATTTTTTTCGGGTACGCAGCCAGCATCTTCTCGGACGTATCCCCAGCGCATAGCGCCTCGTAAATCGTCTCCGCGGCAAGCATACCGCTCTTGATCGCAGTATGAATTCCCTTCAACCGCTGCGAATTCAAAAGACTCGCCGAATCGCCGATAATCAATCCGCCATCCACATAACTGCGAGGCATCGCGTACCAGCCCCCATACGGTACGGTCTTCGCTCCATAACGCACCAGCTTGCCGCCTTCCAGAATTTTCTTCACAAACGGATGCGTCTTGTATTTCTGGAATGCTTCATGCGGATCGAACAGCGGATCTTTGTATTCCAGGCCCACCACCATGCCCAAAGACACGCGGTTATTCTGCAATCCATAAACCCAGCCCCCGCCATAAATATCGGAACGGAGCGGCCAGCCGAGTGTGTGCGCTACGAACCCGGTCTCAATGCGTCCAGGCTGCACATCCCACAATTCCTTGATCCCAATGCCGTAGACCTGAGGATTCAACCCCTCGAGCTTTAGCTTGTTGACCAGCTCTTTCGTCAACGAGCCACGCGGCCCTTCGGCCAGCACCGTAACTTTTGCGCGCAGCTCATATCCGGGCGTGAAGTTGTCTTTCGGCTTGCCGTTCTTATCCACACCCTTATCTTCGGTCAGAACCCCGGCTACTCCGTTCCTGTCGTAAAGCAATTCCCGGCCGGCGAATTGAGTGAAAATATTGATGCCTTTCTTTTCCACCAATCCGCCCAGCCATTTCACCAGCCGGTTCAAAGACACCACCAGGTTGCCATGGTTCTGCAGCGGAGGGGGAGTGATCGGCAATTTGAAACTGCTGGATTCAGTGAAGTAGAACGCAGCATCACCGGTCACAGGCGTATCGATCGGCGCGCTCTTCTCGAAATCCGGCACCAGTTCGCGCAACGCTCGCGGGTTCATAATCGCCCCGGAAAGTTGATGCGCGCCGATCTCCCGCCCTTTTTCCAGCACGTAAATATTTTCGGCGGAAAGTGCGGGAGATTTCTTGCTTTCTGTATGTTTATCGATAAGGCTTGCCAGATGCAGGGCGCAAGCCAAGCCCGCGGGCCCCGCGCCGATGATCAAGACGTCCGCTTCGAGCTGCTCGCGTTCGACGCCCTTGATGTCAGTCATCCTGCCATATTACCAGAGGCCGTTTCCGCCGCGCCTAATCACTCAACACCTCAGGCAGCGCGCGCACTCCGTCGCGAACCAACGACCCCTGCGCCTCTAGCATCGCCCATGCAAGTCCGCCAAACGCCAGCACCACAGGAAAACACTCAATCACATAACGCGGCTCCACCGTCGGCAATTGGGTCATCGCCACACTCCGCAACAAAACGTATAGCATCAAGCAAGTCCCAGCCGTTCCGCCGCGCCATTGCCACCACCCGCAAATCGCCATCCCCACATACACGAAACCAAGAATCCAGAATCCGAAAGTCACGCCAAAATCAGCGCGGTTGCTGCTCCATTTTTCGCCCGGTGGCCAGAGCTCACCCGAATAAGGCATGGTTTCAATGCGCGCCGTAAACCACATCGCCAGAATTCGCTCGGCGGGAACAAAAAGATATGTGCGCCAAGGCCGCCGCGCCGTCCGCTCCCGCGCCAGCGTCGCAAACCGGTAATCGAGCGACGGACTCATCCGCAAATTGCCGTTATACGTAGCAAGCAAATCCGTCACCCGCGCGCGCTCCGCATCGGAATCGAAAGCGGCATCGGGCAAAGCCCCGAGAGCGATCGCTGCCTTCCCCACTCGCCACGTCACCATGTACGCATCGCGCCGTCGCGTCATCCAGGTCTGCGTCCACGCGTAGAACCCGCGCGGAATGAAATCGCCATACGTCTCGGCATAATGCGGCGCCAGAAATTGTACGCGGCCCAAAGTCCGCGCATTGCGCGCCGCCCAGGGTGCAAGCGGCAAAAGCAATCCCACCCCCATCCAGCACGCAGCCAAAATCAATTTCTTCCAATCGGCGCGCTGCCTCCAGCGCCAGCCCAAAGCAATCCCAGCCGCAGCCAGCAGTAACGGCGTTTCAGGACGCACCAAAGTTCCCAACCCCGCAATAAATCCAGCCAAAAGAAACGAACCAGCGATCGAAAACAATTTCCCGTCAGGCGCGGAGTCGCTGGAAAAATCAAGCGACGCATCGCTCAGCGCACCCACCAGCACAAACATCGCCAGCGCCGTAAAAAATATCGCCAGCGTTTCAGTAAGCACCGCGGACGTAAAGCTCGCCGTGAACGGGCAAAGCGCAGCCATCCACAGAGCCGCAGTAGCCGCGGTCCGCCGCCGCGACGCAGGAGCCAGCCGCGCGGCAATCAGTCCTACCAGCACACATGTCCCCAAATCCACGAACGCCTGCACCAACGCCACCGCCCGCCAGCTGCGCTTCAGCAGAAAATAAATCGCGGCAAGAAACCCCGGATACCCCGGTACGCGCATCTCGGTCGAAACCAATCGCCCCGCGACAAACAGCCCATACACACCGTGATCCAGCCAATTCCGCGCCAAAGCGTCGTAAAATTTTGTATCCCCGGCATAAAACGGAAAATGCACGGCGAAGTACAGCCGCAACGCCAGCCCCGCCAGCAAAGCTGCGCCTAGTTGTGCATATGAAAACGGACCGCTCTTCATCGCACTCCACAAAACTTAAAATTCCCACCGGCCATCAATTCAACTACAGCCACAATAATTATTCCGCGCGCTTTCCGACCTTTCCCTTTCCAGCCGTTCGCTTTTGAACCTTGCCCTTCCCGACCTTCCCTTTGCCGACCACGCGCTTCTTTGCCCTGTCGCTCACGACGCTGCCGGGATTTCCGCTCCCGCCACCGTCGCCCTCCAATCGCACAGCGGTATTTTTCGGAGCAGTATTCCGCCATGCCGCCTCCAAAGCCCTCCGCACGCTATCCACCTTCGCCGCCTGCAGCCTCACGTTCGTCGCGCCTTTCCGTCCCCATCCGCCTTTCACCATCGCAAACGCGTCCGGCTCGGCACGCACAAATTCGCCCTGCTGATCCGGCATCAACTTCACCATCGCCCAACCCGCGCTAGGATACCCAAGCGTCGCGAAAATCCGCCCACCCACGCCAACACGAAAATCCGGATGATCCATATGCGCGCTTTCCACCGCCTCCGGCAAACTCAAAGCCATCCGCCGAAAATCCCCGTATTCATAGCCGACCCCGCTATTAAAGACTTGGGCACATCACACACAGCTTACCCTGAACCAGCGCCCGTTTACGCATCTTCCCTGGCGCCCGCGGTGTAAAATACTTCTTGCCAACCAGCAAATTGGAAAAACGTGCCCACTTACACAAATGGCGGCTCCGCAAAAACCACTCGAATAAGCTGGCGCGATCTTCTTTTTCGCGCCGCAAAATCCTCGAGTCATAACGCGGACGATCCTGCATCTCCCTCTCCGCATCCGAAACGACGTCGCGCCCATCGCGTAGCAGCCTTCCTCCCGGTTTTCGTCTACGGCCGCGCACACGACCAGCCCTTCGCCGAAAACACTGTCACCATAAACGTCAGCTCCACTGGCGGCTTTCTGGCTCTTTCAGCAGAAGTAGCCCCATCGCAAAACCTCCTGATGTCCAACGTTCAAACCAACGAGGAACTCCCCTGCCGCATAGTGCGCGTGATAAAGACCCAAGCCGGCAAAACCCTGGTAGGTTTCGAATTTCTGCGCCCAGCCCCGCAATTCTGGTCTATCGACTTCACCTCCTGAGCGTCTCAACCAAAACGAATTGCTTCATTTCGACGCAGCTCTCACCGCACATCTCTGAAACTTTCTCCTGGCGGGTGGCCAACTATGGGAGAGCTGTTGACGCCACTGTTGACGCCAAGGGCGCTCTGTTATTGCTCTCTGCCGTTGCCTTTGTTTCTGAGGTTCCGCACTTTTTGCCGTTTTTGCAAAGGGCGCGCGGCTGCAGGGTAGACACAAGAAAACGCCCGAGCGCCGTAGGTGTGACACACTTCGCGTAGCACCCACGCCGGAGTCAATCGCATCGCGCACAAGCGCCGCAGGCGCGGCACAAGTTAGCCCAGCCCGGAAGGGCTGGGAACCCCAAAGCATAAAAACGCCCGAGCGCCGTAGGTGCGACACACTTCGCGTAGCACGCACGCCGGAGTCAATCGCATCGCGCACAAAGCGCCGCAGGCGCGGCACAAAATGCGGCCGGGAACATTCATGACACTTTAGACCGGGCACATCCCTGACACTTCTCCTGGCGGGTGGCCAACTATGAGAGAGCTGTTGACGCCAAGGGCGCTCTGTTATTGCTCTCCGCCGTTGCCTTTGTTTCTGAGGGTGCCGCACTCTTTGCCGTTTTTGCAAAGGGTGCGCGGCTCCAGGGTAGACACAAGAAAACGCCCGAGCGCCGTAGGTGCGGCACAATCCTCGCGCCCTACAACGAGAGCCTAGCGACTACGCTGAAGTTGTAGCGATATGGAGAAAGCAGGACCTAAAATCGCCTAGAATTATGCGAGGCATTGCCTACGATGCTGAATCAAGAACCTTGGAAGTGGAATTTGGATCGGGAACAATCTATCAATACTTTGACGTGCCGGAACCCGTTCACGTAGAGCTAAGGAACTCCCCGTCGAAAGGCCAATTCTTGCACACCCAAATAAAGGGAAGCTCGCGGTTCGCAAAGCTATAGACGCTGAGTGTCCGCCCGTATTTACTCCTGTTTTTGTGTGTTTATCCGCGTAAGTATTTCTACGAATAGTAGTGATCCGGCAAAACTGTTAACGTGAGTCGGGGCGCTTTTCAACCTCGTTGAGGATGCGACATGCAGACCGGTATAACCTATCCTGGCGCGCAGAACACTCGGTAAACGACAACCGTGCCCTTGCGAACAATGCGAGTCATGTTCCGAACGTTTTCGTCCGGGGCCTTCCGAACGGCCACCCTAAATTTCTACCCGAAACTTTTGGACGCCTCCAAAAATCACCAATCGCCGTAACTCACACAAAACAAACGGTCGGCAAATTTCTACCCGAAACTTTTGGACCATGTTCGCCCAGTCCGCGCCGCACTCCAATTGCGCCCTTAGCACCCCGGATGCTTTCGCGGGACACGAATCCTAAGTCACGGTATAATCGAGCTTTCATATGCGCGCCTGGGCAGTCTAATGAGAGGCGTCTAATTACCGCGAGATCCGCGCTCGGCGCTGGGTCCGCACGAAACTGCCGCGCTGAACTAAAAGGGAACAGAGCATGAATCCAATTTGGAAAAAAGTTGTTCTTGGGGTTTCGATTCTGGTGGTCGCCTACGTCGCCACCGGCTACATGCTGGGCCGCTCGAACGACGACAAAGCCTTCCGCGCGCTCACCGTCTATAGCGAGGTCCTTGAGCACATCCAGCGCGACTACGTGGATCCCCCGAATATGCCAGCCGTCACCAATGGCTCCCTGCACGGCCTGCTGGACTCTCTCGACCCCCAATCGGCCTACCTGAGCCCCCTGGAATATAAGGATTACCGCGAAAAGACGGCCAGCAATCTTCCCGGCGAAACGGGACTCGCGCTCACCCGCCGCCTCGGTTACATCGCCGTGATCGGCGTGCTGCCCGACAGTCCCGGCGCGAAAATCGGCCTGCGCATGGGCGACATCCTGGAAAAAATCGCCGGGTTCACCACCGGCCAGATGGCCATTGACCAGGCGCAGCTCCTGTTGAAGGGCAACCCTGGCACCACCGTCCCGCTGTCCGTGATCCGCCGTGGCAAAGCCGAACCGCAGGAAATGACCATCACGCTGGCGAAGCTCACAAATCCCAAGCTGGTGGAAGACAAGCTGGCGGGGGACATCGCCTATCTGCGCGTGGTGGAATTCAACGCCGGCACAGCGAAGGTGATGCGCGAAAAACTGCTGCAAGCGCAGAAAAATGGCGCGAAGAAACTTATCCTCGACCTGCGCGATAGCGCTCTAGGCGACGAGCAGGAAGGCGTGCAGACCGCGCAGCTGTTCCTGCAGTCCGGCACGATAGCCACGCTGAAAGGCCAAACCGTGAAGACCGCCACGTATTCCGCCGACCCAGCGAAAGTAGTCTGGAGCCAGCCTGTCAGCGTATTGATCGGCAACGGCACCGCGGGCCCGGCTGAAATTGTGGCGGCGGCCATCGCCGACAATAAGCGCGGCGACACAGTGGGCGAGCGCAGCTACGGCACAGCCTCGATGCAGAAGCTGATCGAAATGGACGACGGCGCAGCTCTAATTCTGACTGTTGCGAATTACTTCACGCCAAACAATAAAAATATCCCGACAGACGGAGTCACGCCGACGGTCGACGTGCATCCATCGATCGACGATCTCATGGCGCAAGCAGATCTGACGCAGCCCCCAGTAATAGCAAGCTCATCGCCGGACGATCCAGTCGTAAAGAAAGCCATCGAAATCCTGCAAGGCGGCGCCAAAGTAGAAAAGAAAGCGGCAAAGCTGCCAAGTCACTGGCCCCTGGCCGCATAATTTGCAAAGACGCGGCGCGCTGCAAATCGTCGCGGGCCTGGCCGTCGCCTTGGTCGTTCTCCTCACAGGGTGCGGCCCAAAAACAATTTCAAAAACTGAACTGCGCGCCGTAACCGCTGAAATCGTCGATGCAGCGCAAAAGATAGACGGCGCGAACGCCGAAATCACGATTCGGCCGGAACTTCAGCCCGCAAAAAGCGGTGTTTCGTCTCCGTCTTCCGCTGACAGCATCTCGATCCCGCTCAACGATTCGTCGCAACTTCCAGCGCTAGCACAAAGTCTCCGTGCCATCGCGCAACATCACAAACTTTCCGGCACTGAAACATCGGCGAACGGCGAAACGCGGTTCAACTTCGCCTTCAAAGGCGTTCGCACGCACACGATTCACATCATCACTTCCAGTGCAATTCGCGGACCATCGCCTGCGAACTCCTCGGCGTCGCGAACTCCGAACGCAGGAACTCCGCGACTCGCGATCATTATCGACGATATGGGCCACGATCGCGCGTCCACCGATGCCGTTCTCGCGCTCAACTTCCCGCTGACAGTTTCCGTCCTGCCGCATCTACCGCTATCGGCTGAAGTTGCGGAGAAAGCGCAGCGCCGCGGCGATCAAGTGTTACTGCATCTCCCGATGCAGTCGGAAGCAGACGGCGCAAAACCTGAACAGATCGAACTGCGCGTAGGAATGAACGCAAGGCAGGTGGATTCAGCTCTCGCGGCGATGCTGGAAACGGTGCCGCACGCAGCAGGAGTGAACAACCATCAAGGCTCGCGCGCGACCTCAAATCCAGCATTGATGCAGGCACTGATGCCCGCGCTGCGCCAGCGAGGCCTGTTCTTCGTCGACAGCCGCACAGACGCAAAGACAGTTGCGTACGACACTGCCGAGCGCGACGGCGTGCGCGCGGCATCGCGCAAAGTGTTCCTCGACGACATCCAGTCGCGCGACGCAATTCTGAAGCGGCTCGAACTCGCCGCGCGCGACGCGCGCCGCGACGGATTCAGCATCGCCATCGGCCACCCACGCGCGAGCACCCTTGCAGCTCTCCGAGAAGGCGTCCCCCTTCTGCAATCGCAAGGCATCCAGCTTGTCTTCGCATCCGACCTGGTGCAGTAATTGCGCGCGGAAGGATCGAATCGTTTTCGCGTAACGCAAAACAAATTGTGAGAAATCGCACGTGAATCTTGGATTGCACCGTCAGTCTTTTTGCGCATTGCCAGCAGATTGCGCCAAGTCGCGAGGACATCCCTCAAATCGTCTGCCAATGTCGAAAGGCTTTGAGGTTAGGACCGCTTTCGCGTCCGCGAGTCGCGTTTGGATGGGCTTAGTAGTCGCCACCGATGCTGTCGAAGAGTGGCGTTGTGGGTATTAGTCGCGCGCTCGCGCCGTCGTGTACTGCGAATTGAACTTGCTTGCCGTTTGGGTGTTTGCCCCATAGGCTTCCTGCGCCGTATTCGCCGTTTTTGTTCAGCGCGTAGAATTGGATGTGAAATTGTTTCAGGCGATCTGGGAATGGCTGGTAGTTTCGCGCTACGCGACGTAATGCTTCGAGGCACGCGTCGGTTGGGCTGGCGCCCTTGCGCATCATTTCCACGATTGTGTGGCCTCCCGCGATTTTGATGTTCTCCTCGCCGCGTCCTGTCGATCCCGCCGCGCCCACTTCGTTGTCTACGAAGAGGCCCGCGCCAATTATCGGCGAGTCGCCTACGCGTCCTGCGATTTTCCACGACAAGCCCGATGTTGTGGTTGTGCCGGAGATATCTCCTTTTGCGTTTAGTGCCAGGCAATTGATTGTGCCGGTCGGCGGATGCATCACTACATCTTCAATGTGCTGGCGCCATGTCAGTTTTTCGGGAGTGTCGAGGAGCTGGGTGAGCTTTTCTTTCCACTCCGGGCTGTCTAAGCCCGGGCGCCAATTTTCGGAGGTTGAAGCTTTCCAGGCCAGCCACGCGATGCGCGAACGTTCGATGAGCAAATCCATTGGCACGAAGCCTTCGTCTTCCGCAAATCGCAATGCGCCCGCGCCTACAATGAAAACGTGATTTGTTGATTCCATCACTGTTTTTGCTACCAGCGATGGATTTTTTATCTTTTGAATTGAGCCGATGGCTCCCGCGCGGCCTGTGGGGCCGTGCATCACACAGGCGTCGAGTTCGACTACTCCGTCTTCGTTGGGCAGACCGCCGTAGCCCACTGAATCGTCGTTTGGATCGTCTTCCACTTTTGTGACTACAGCTAAAACTGCATCGAGCGTGTTGCCGCTGGATTTGAGTATCTCCATTCCAGCGTCTAGATGCTTGACTCCGTTCGCGGCCGAAACAATCAGCGGGCGAGTGCCTTGAGCGGCGGCCTGCGTTGTGCCGGGGTATGCGAAATTTGTCAATTCGCTTGGGGTCTTGGCGCCTGGACCCGAACCGCTCGCGCCAAAAAGACGCTGGGTGCGCGCCGCGATTCCTCCTGCTAGCGTGGCTAAGAAGAATTTCCTGCGCGTCCATTTTTCCATTTTCGATTCCCTCGGTACTGTCGACAATTTGTTCCTGGCCTCGCTGCTGTGCGTTGATCCGCTCTATGTAGATGCGTTCTGTCGAAGCTACCTCGCCCTTGTCGTTTACGGCTTGAATCCAACGCTTTGCCAGAGTTCCGCGCAGTTGTACATGATTCCGTTGGTGATGACATATTTCACGGTGCGAATGTTGTGAATGGATTCGAGCGGGTTGGCATCGAGAATGATTACGTCGGCTCGCTTGCCTGCTTCCACCGTGCCCAGTTCTTTATCGACCCTCATCACGCGCGCTGGAACGATTGTTGCGGCTTGAATTGCTTCCATGGGAGTGAAGCCTGCTTGCGCGTACAATTCGATTTCACGATACAGGCTGTAGCCGGGCACAGTCTGATCTGTGCCGGCGACGATCGGGACACCGGCGCGATGCAGCGCGCCGATAATGGCGATGTCTTTCTGCACCGATTGCTCGGCAATCGCGGCGACAGGGGATGGAGGACCGGCCTCTGCGAGAATCGCCTCCAGTTCGGGCGCGACTTTGGCAACGCCTGGTTCAATGCTGTCGGGAGGCTTGGCGGTGCTTGCGGTGAGAAACTCAAATAAGGCGACGGTGGGATCGACTACCGTCTTGTGTTGAACCAGGAATGCGACGGCCTTTTGCGCTTCCGGTGAATTCAAATCGATATTGGCACGGGCTTTCAAACGATCCAGGCGGGTCGCGTTTTCGGGGAGTGGGGGCATCATGATATCGGCGACATAGGAGATGTGATTTATCTGGTCTTGTCCGGCATCGATTGCCTGATACGCGTTGAGTCCCTCGGGAATGTGGCCCGTTACCGTCATGCCCAGGCGATGGGCTTCGCCGGTCACGATCTTCAGTTCTTCGAGCTTTACAGAGCTGTAGATCTTCATCTGCTGGAAATTGGCGTCGTGATATTTGTCGGTCCAAAACTTAGCTTGTTCGGGCGTGTCCACGCGTTCGACGCCTAGCGCCAGCGGGCCGGTGCCGTCCACGATTCCGGCTAGCAACAAACGTGGGCCGAGGCCGCGGCCACCGGCTACCGCGTCGCGCACAGCGGTGATGAATTCAAATTCGTTGCCGCAATCTCGTACGGTGGTTGCGCCGGCCGCGAGATAAATCGGGCCCCATTCGACTTGCTCGAAATGCGCGTGCATGTCCCAAAGACCCGGCAGAATGGTTTTGCCGCGGGCGTCCACTTTTTGGGCATCAGAGGGAATTTGTACGCTGGTTGCCGGGCCCGCGGCCGTGATTCGCCCCTTTTCGATTACGACGACTGAATTTGGAATTGGATCATGCCCCGTGCCGTCGATTAGCGTGCCGCCAACGATTGCAATTTTTTCGGCGTGGCTGCCGGAGATATTCTTCGATATGTCAGCCAGCGCGGCCATTTCATCGGAGCCTGCGCGTCCTACGAATGTGCCCAGGCCGCTCTCATATCCGTCGCGGATGGCTTCGAAATGATCGAATTCCGCGTCCGTGGTTACCGCGGCGATGAGGTTGCGACTGGAATCAAACCACAATGTTTCGCGGCCCCAGATCAGGCCTTCGACGGTGAAGCGATCGAGGGTTTGATTTTTGCGGTCGATCGTTACGGAGTCCTGGCCGCGAGGCTCGATTTTTACTTTGCCGTTGGGCAGTGTGACCAGCTGGGCGGGGGAGCCGTGTTTGGCCCAGTAGCGGACCATCAGCATCTGCATGGTGGCCGGGGCGTATCCCGCTATCGTAAAGAATTCCGCCGGCCGGGCGTCCTCGGTCCATTTGTCGCGGTCGCGCAGACGCACTTTTTCTGGTTGGACTTCGACGGCGTCATCGATGGTGGTAGTACGTGAATTCTTGCCTTTAATTTCGAAGGATTGCGGGGTCAAGTCTGCTGCGCCGCGGAAAGTAGCGGTTAGCGGGACCGGCGTGCCGCGGTCGGTGAACTCGAAATCCATTTTCACGCTGAGCGAATCGCCGTCTTTGGTTATCTGGTAGGTTTCCTGGCCTATGGGCTGCTCGAACTTATGCAGGATGAATTTGCCTTGTTCGACTGGAGCTGGACTTTGTGAAGATTCCGCCTGGCCTTGTGGTGGCGGCGCGGGTTGCGCTGACGCGGGCGATGCCAGTGCGATCGCCAGACCGCAGAGGGATATCCAGAGTGCGCGGGGCAGGAGATCTGAACCGATGAATGTCATTTTGTCCCTCGAAAATCAGGGCAGAGGATAGCTGCCAGCGGACTTGACCGCAAGGCTAGATTCGGCGACAGGCGTGATTGCCGATTCGTGATGTGTGAATAGCGGTTGGTGAAAAGTGTGCGGGCAAAGCTGCATAATAGTGACGATTAGAAAGTGTCGCCGTTGTTTTTTTTCTTAGAGTTACAGCCATTTCTAATCGTACCGAGTGACGATTAGAAATGCACGCGGTTTGGGCTCGTTTTGTGGGCGGTATGTACATGTCCTGGGGTGACGCGGCGACGATTCGGCAACGACCCTATGGTTGCGCTTGGTCCGGCAAGGAATAATCCACCGCGGAGGCGCAGAGCGTGCTGAGAAACCTGCGAGGCGACTGCTGGGTTCGGTACGCGGTTGTTTCTGGCCACGTGAGGGCTTTTGGTGCTCGGCCATCGTCCGTGTTTCAAATGCTGTGCTTCGACTGCCATGTTGCGGCCTCATTGGCTAGAAACATATCCCCGATTTACGTTAACGCATTTTTGGCCTTAATTCAAGAGTACACATGGTGCCCGGGCTTCCCCGGAGCCAACGCCAAATCGCCCAATATAAATCGCACTTTTTAAAGGGAGCGCTACAGGCGCTTCGTCCAGCGCATAAATGCGGGGGCTCCCAGCGGACCGCTGGGAGGCGGCGCTTAAAGTGGCTGCAAAGAGTTGTGCTTAGAAACAGCCAGAGACCCCGCTCCCGCAAAACGTTACGGGCTGTTGTTGCTTGCAGCGTGTTCAAAAACCGAAAACCGGGTTAGCTAAATTTTTGCCTGTCATAGAGGACAGTTATGGGGAGTAGGCCGAAAGCTGTCCATACGCTCTATTTCCATGCAATCGGGTGGACGCTAAGCTTCGTTTAACTGCTACGAATTCTCGGAGCATGGAAGAGACTTACCGCAAAGACGCAGAGAAAGCTTAGGCTGATCCGCGAGGCTAGAGAGGAGCGCAATGTCCCACTGGATAGGAACCACATCACCCACCGATGCTGGAACGCACGATTTCAAGGAGTGTTTGAAGAACCTTCGCGACGGACAGTCTGAAGAAGCTTTGCAGCATGCGCGGCGCGCGCTGGGGATCGCGCCAAAGAACCCATTTTATCTTTCTTATACTGGACTGCTGGCGGCACTGGCTGAGAAACGATTTGGCGATGCGGAGTCATTGTGCCGCGAAGCGCTGGGGATGAAACACAACCACGCGCAGCTTTATTTGAACCTGGCTGAGGTGTATTACCAGGCTGGACGAACCTCGGAGGCGATTTCGACGCTGGAGAAAGGGCTGGTATCAGCGGGGAGAGATTTTCGCATTCGCCGCGCTTTGGAGAAAATTGGCGTGCGGCGGGCTCCGGTGGTGACTTTTTTGCATCGCAGCCATCCAGTGAATCGCACGCTTGGGAAGTTGCGGCATCGGTTGACCGGGCCGGATAAGGCGGCTTAGGAGCTTGTGTTAGAACTCACAATTCGTGAGCTCAGCGGCTAAAGGCGCATTGATATTGTTCGGGTTACGGCACGGTTGCTGACTAAGAGTGCGCTATCGGTTTCGGTTTCGGTTTCGGTTTCGGTTTCGGTTTCGGTTTCGGTTTCGGTTTTGGTTTCGGTTTTGGTTTTGGTTTTGGAACGAGATTTTCCCGTGCGCAGTGCGGGACGGGCAGCCTGGCGGGGCCGCCCGTCCCGTCCCCCTTCCTTATTGTTGTTTGCGGTAATGCGCGAATCCTTCATCGAATATTCTCTTTTCTTTTATTCTTTATCCTTTCCGAGCCTGTGAGCTTCGCAGCTTGCAGAGAGCCCGTTCGCATCGTGCACCGCGGCTGACAAAAAACACTACCCTCTGGTTCTGAGCCACACGTACACTTGTGCCGGTTATGACATCCCACAATTCATCCGCCAGTTCGAGCGTGGAAGGGAATCGATTGTGCGTACTGGGTGTGGATCCGGCGGCCGCCGGCGCGACGGGCTACGGAGTAATTGAGTTCCTTGGTTCGTCTTCACGGATGCTGCGCTTCGGCGCTTTGAAATTTCATGCGCGCACGGCTTTCGGGCTGCGTTTGCGTGACATTCACCTAATGATTTGCGAGCTTCTGGCGGAATTTTCGCCGCACGCTGTCGCCGTGGAATCGGTTTTCACTGCGCTCAATATGGGCACTGCTTTGCGGTTGGCGGAGGTGCGAGGCGTGATCCTGCTGGCTGCGGCGCAAGCTTCCATTCCGGCACATAGTTATTCGCCGCGCGAAGTGAAATGCAGCGTTTCGGGATTCGGGGCGGCTTCGAAGGGACAGATGCAACAAATGGTGAAGTCGGCGCTGGGACTGAGCGAATATCCGGAACCGCCCGATGCTGCCGATGCGTTGGCTGTCGCGTTGTGCCACGCGCAAGTGGCGCGCGCGAACGAACGGGTTACTTTCGCGATGAAGGCTGGTGCCGCGGCGGTTCGTGCAGCGTCGATTCCCACTCGGGTTGCTAGTGCGCGCCGGGTGAAGAACGCACTTGGAATCCAACCGCCCGTTGCTCGCATCTCTGGCATGTAATGCGTTACCGGCCGATGCATCCGAGGCTTCGCATGAATCCGCGTCTGGGAATTATTCCGCGGATACTCGCCATTCCGGTTTTTGTATTGCTGTTCGGATTGACCTCAGCGCAATCGAGTTCGACTCCAGCGCTTAAATCCCATGGGTACCGCTTTTCGCTTTCTTTACCACTTGCCTTAGATACTGTGGCCGGCTCCGGCGCGGAAATTACCTATCGCAAGATCTTTAAGAGCAGCTTTCCGGAATTTGTGGAAATCAAGATCGATGAAAGTGGGTCGGGTACGTACGATATACGGCAGCTTGACGACGACCCCAATCCCCAGCCGTTTGAGGTGGGGGCGCCGCTGGCGCAGCGGATTTTTTCGCTGGCCGCGAAGTTGCACAATTTTCAGACTTCCGACCTGGATGTTCACCGGCGGCTCGCCAATCTGGGGGAAAAAACTTTTCAATATGAAAAGGGCACCGAAAAGTATTCGACCAAGTTCAATTACACCTTGGACGATTCCGCCACGCAACTCGTGACTATTTTCGAAGGTTTGGCGCGGCAAACCGGGGACCTTTCCGATCTGATTCGCACCATGCGCTACGATCGGCTGGGGGTTAATGATGTGCTGATGCAGATAGAGACTGAATTCAATAATAAGCAGTTGCCGGAACCTGAGCGGCTGCTCCCGACGCTGGACAAGCTGGCCGGCGACGATAAGTTCATCGATATCGCACGGGGGCGTGCGCGGACTCTGGCTGCGCGTATTCGCGCGGGCCATTGATGGGGATTCCGTGGTCAGCTGAAAATCAATAATCGATCGTTATTCTTTCCTTGGTTACATCGCCGAGGGCAGGCGGACGGCACACGGTGGGGCCAGGTAGTCGCGAAAGACGCAAACCGGAAAGATCAAAAATATCAGTCGATGTTGTTTTCTGTTTCTTCGCTTAACGGGGAGTCGTTTGTGGCGCTTTTGCCGAAGACGCGGCTGGCGAGAAGATCCGGTGCGTGGATGGTCATGAGGTCATCGGCTGTTACCCTTGCATTGCCGGCGCTGCGCACGATGCGATTGGCCTGGCGCAGACGTGCGCGGTCCAGCGCGTTGCGAATGGAGCGTGCGTTTGAGAAGTGGGGCTGCAGTTTGCGAGCTGCGATGTATTGTTCCAGGGCTTCACGGCCTTTCGGGCTGAGCTTGTAATTCTGCCTGGCCAGGATCAATTCGCCGATTGCGAGCAGCTCGCCTTCGGCGTAATCCGGGAAATCGATGTGATGGGCTATGCGCGAACGAAAACCCGGATTACTGGCAAAAAATCTCTCCATGCGATCGGCGTAGCCCGCGAGGATAACCACTAGATCCTCGCGCTGATTTTCCATGACTTGCAGCAATATCTCGATTGCTTCCTGGCCGTAATCTCGTTCGTTTTCGGCGCGATAGAGATAATAGGCCTCGTCGATGAACAGAACTCCGCCCATGGCTTTTTTCAGAATCTCTTTTGTTTTTGGCGCGGTGTGGCCGATGTATTGGCCTACCAGGTCATCGCGCGTGACGGAGACCAGATGGCCTTTGCGGACGAAACCGAGTTTGTGCAGGAGGGTGGACATGCGCAACGCCACTGTGGTCTTGCCGGTGCCTGGGTTGCCGGTGAATGACATGTGCAGCGTGGGTGGTTCGCTGGAAAGACCGAGGCGGCAGCGCACGCGCTCTACCAGCAGGAGCGCGGCGATTTCACGAATGCGTGTTTTCACCGGGGCGAGGCCGATCAGGCCCCGATCGAGTTCCGAAAGGACGGCTGCGACGCCGGATTCGGAAAACTCCTTGGCGATGTCGATGGTCTCCAAGGGCAGACCGTTGGCAGGAGGCGCAGCGGGGGACGGGAGCGAGCCGAAGGATCCGGCGGCGTTGGGCCGCTCTTCCGCGACTGGATCGGTGATGCCGGGATGCTCGTAAGATTTTGTTGTTTCACTCATAAAAGTTTTTCAACAGTGCCAGCAGGCTTGAGGCCGCAAGGATCTTGCTCCTTTACAGCAGAGCTGAAGAGCTTGCGAAAACGCTCATCCTTTGGCCATAAGAAAACGAGAGAGATTCTTCGGGCCTGTGAGAACCGTCCCTCGGAATGAGGTCCGCAACGCGCAGGCTCTGAGACCACCTACAGATCCGACTCCGTAAGAAAAGACTTTCTCCGCAAGCCGTTGAGCCGTTATCAACAGCTTTCAAGCCGCTCGCTGGGAGAAGGCCTCAACGATTGTATCGCTGGCCTTCGGGCCGATCCGTGACGTACGCCTGAGCTGTGTAGCTTATGTTTCGGCCTTTGGTTTCCTGGCGGGTCAGGCGGAAGCCTGGCTCGTTAGCTGGGCGATTGACGATGAAAGAAAGCCTTAGTGACTCCCAGCCGTGCGTGGAATCAAAGCCGGAGACGCGAATGTAGCGATCCCCATAAACTTTCCGGCATTCGGCGAGTTCCATCATCACTGCCGCTGCGTCCTTGATGTCGAACATGGGCAAGCCCCACATTTCCCAGTAGGTGTTGCGAGGATGCGGGTCGTCGGTGAACTCGATGTTCAGGGCCCAGCCTTGGTCAATGCAGTACTGCGCCTGGGCGCCGATCTGCTGGTCGGTGAGGTCGGGCAGGAATGAAAAGCAGCCTTGGGTCAATCGCATGTAGTTCTCCCTTTTATAAGCTTTAAACGCTGACGGCCGCGGTGGGAACGAAGTCGGGTGTGTCGGTAGAGGCGTAATCGAAGGTTACGTCCTTCCAGATTTCGAGCGCTTGCCTGAGCGGCAGACAAGTTTTTGAGGCTGTTTGCAGGATTTCCGGGCCCTCGCGAGCGATGTCGCGCCCTTCGTTGCGCGCGAGAATCATGGCTTCGAGTGCGACGCGGTTGGCGGTAGCGCCGGCTTCGATACCAGCCGGATGACCGATGGTGCCACCACCGAACTGAAGGACGACGTCTTCGCCAAGCAGGTCGAGGAGCTGATGCATTTGTCCTGCGTGAATGCCGCCAGAGGCGACCGGCATCAGTTTGCGAAGGGAGGCCCAATTTTGTTCGAAGAAGACTCCGTTCTCGAGCTTTTGCGGGACGACGTCTTCGCGGCAGATATCGTAGTAGCCGCGGACGGTTTTGGGATCGCCTTCGAGTTTGCCGACTACGGTGCCAGCGTGGATGTGATCGACGCCAGCGAGGCGCATCCATTTGGCGATAACGCGGAATGAAACACCGTGGATTTTCTGGCGAGTGTAGGTGCCGTGGCCGGCGCGATGAAGATGCAGAATCATGTTGTTGCGGCGCGCCCACTTGGACATCGATTGAATGGCGGTGTAGCCGATGACCAGATCGATCATTACGATTACCGATCCCAGTTCGGCGGCGAAGTCCGCGCGTTCGTACATGTCCTCCATGGTGCCTGCAGTAACGTTGAGATAACTTCCCTTCACTTCTCCGGTGGCGGCTTGCGCGCGATTTACAGCCTCCATGGAATAGAGGAAGCGATCGCGCCAGTGCATGAAAGGCTGCGAATTGATGTTTTCATCGTCCTTGGTGAAATCCAGACCGCCTTTCAAGGCTTCGTACACCACGCGGCCGTAGTTGCGCCCAGACAAACCGAGCTTTGGCTTTACGGTTGCGCCCAGGAGCGGACGGCCAAATTTATCGAGACGTTCGCGTTCCACCACGATTCCCGTGGCCGGGCCGTCGAAAGTTTTTACGTAGGCGACGGGGAGACGCATGTCTTCGAGCCTGAGCGCCTTTAGCGGCTTGAAACCGAAGACGTTTCCGATGATGGAAGCGGTGAGATTGGCGATGGAGCCGGGCTCGAAGAGATCGAGGTCGTAGGCAATCCAGGCAAAGTAGGAACCGGGGGCGTTGGGAACGGCTTCAACGCGATAACACTTGCCGCGATATTTTTCGCAGGCTGTGAGGCGATCGGTCCAGACGACAGTCCATGTGGCGGTGGAGGATTCTCCGGCAACCGCGGCGGAAGCTTCGATCGGGTCGACTCCATCCTGTGGCGTCACACGGAAGAGCGCAATGACGTCGGTATCTTTGGGCTCGTAATCCGGCTCCCAGTAACCCATCTTTTTGTATTCCATCACGCCGGATTTGTAGCGATCCTTGCCTCGAACGGTGGAGGACTTGAGGTCGAGCGACTTCACTTCCGTGCTCATGAATATGTCTCCTTGAGAGCTGCCTTGCCGATCTTGGATATCTTTGCCGATTTCTGCGCTCCGGGTGGGCGCGGAGAGCGCAGGGAAATTAAATGACTTGAAAAACATAGCAACTTGCGAAGCACAATAAAAGTGAATATAATTACTAACGAACTAAGAAAACTTAAAGGCTGGTTCGAATGATCAATCTCACCTTCAAACAGCTGGAAGCAGTGCGCGAAGTAGCGCGCACGGGGACGGTGGTAAAAGCCGCGGCCGTATTGCATGTGACTCCGGCTGCGCTGACGTCTCGAATCAAATTGCTTGAGGAGGATTTGGGGCTGGCGCTTTTCGATCGCACCGGGAACCGTTTACGCCCAACCGATGCCGGGCGGGAAGCGATGGCCGCGACGGCACGAATCGATCGGGTGGTGGCGGACCTGGGAGACACGCTGGAAGCGATGAAAGGACTGCACGGGGGACGCGTGCGGTTCGGCGCGGTCTCCACCGCGAAATATTTTGCCGCGGAGCTGATTGCGGCGTTTTTGCGGCAGCATGCGGGAATCGATTTGCAACTGGTGGTTGGTAATCGCGCCGAAACCGTGGAATCGCTTCGGAATTATGAGATTGATATTGCTTTGATGGGGCGGCAGCCGAGCGACTTTGCGTCCGAAAGCGAACCTTTCGGGCCGCACCCTTACGTGATGATAGCTTCCGCCGATCATCGGCTAGCACGTATGAAGCGGGTGCCGAAGGATGAACTGGCAAACCAGAAATTTATCGTGCGCGAAGAAGGTTCTGGAACGCGAAATATTTTCGAGTATTTTTTGAGCGCGCAAACGATCCATCCGCCGAAGGTGATGGTGGAGATGGCATCCAATGAGACTATTAAACAGGCGGTGATGGCAGGGCTTGGCCTTTCGTTGATTTCGGCTCACACCATTGCGTCGGAAGTGGCTGCAGGGCGGCTGGCGGTGCTGAAAGTGGAGGGCTTGCCGATCGTGCGGCAGTGGTTTGAGGTGCGGCGTGCGGACCGCGAGCTGCCTCCAGCGGGCAGCGCTTTGTGGACTTTTATCGCAAAAAAGGGACATACGTTCCTTCCGAAGCGGATTGCATAGGGGCCGAGAGTTTTGGTCTTATTGTATGACGACGAAAAATGTTTAAGAAAGTTTTGATCGCAAACCGAGGTGAGATTGCGGTGCGGATTATACGCGCGTGCCGCGAACTCGGGATTGTGCCGGTCGCGGTTTACAGTGATGCCGATCGTGCCTCGTTGCACGTGCGGCTGGCGGAGGAAGCATATCCCATCGGGCCGGCGCCCTCGGCTGAAAGTTATCTGGTGATCGAAAAAATTATCGGTGCGGCGCGTTTTGCGCAGTGCGATGCGATTCACCCCGGCTATGGATTTCTTGCAGAGAATCCGGCGCTGGCGCGAGCCTGTGGCGATGCGGGCATTACGTTCATTGGACCGTCGGCTGAGGCGATGGATCAACTCGGCCCGAAAACGGCGGCGAGGCGCATCGCGCGCGAAACTGGAACACCTACGGTGGCTGGAACGCTCGATCCGATCGCGAGCATCGGCGAATTGACGGAGGTTGCGCGAAAAGTCGGTTTCCCCGTTGTACTAAAAGCGGTGGCCGGGGGCGGCGGAAAAGGTATGCGAGTAGTGGAAGGAGAAGGCGAGCTGGCTTCGGCGTGGCGGGACGCGGCTTCCGAAGCGAGAAATGCGTTCGGGGACGACCGGATGTATCTGGAAAAATATTTGGCGCGACCACGGCACATTGAGATCCAGGTAATCGCGGATCACCATGGTCACATTGTTTATTTGGGAGAACGTGAATGTTCGGTGCAGAGGCGGCATCAAAAAGTGATCGAGGAAGCGCCGTCAGCGATTATGACCGCTGATTTGCGGAGGGCGATGGGCGAAGCTGCGGTTAAGTTGGCGCGGGCTGGCGGGTATACGAATGCGGGAACCGTGGAATTTTTGGTGGATGCGGAGCGGAATTTCTATTTTCTGGAAATGAACACACGGTTGCAGGTGGAACATCCCGTAACTGAAATGGTCACTTCCCTCGACCTAGTGAAGCTGCAAATGCGGATCGCCACGGGCGAAAAACTTCCGTTTACGCAAAATGAAATCGAATTGCGCGGTCACGCGATTGAATGCCGCATCTATGCGGAAGACCCGGGCAACAATTTCTTTCCGTCACCCGGTAAAATACTGGATCGAAGCGCGCCTGGCGGTCCTGGCATTCGATTGGATGAGGGAATTTATTCCGGATGGACTGTGCCGAACGAATATGACCCGATGCTGGGGAAACTGATCGCATGGGGACAAGATCGAGCGGAAGCGATTGCAAGGTTGAGGCGAGCGCTGGACGAATATTATGCGAGCGGAATAAAAACGAACGTTTCCCTCTTCCGGCGGATTCTGGCCAGCGGAGATTTTCAGAAGGCCGAAATTTATACACGGTGGCTGGACGATTTTCTGCGCACCGAACCCGCGGGCCAGGACGGTTGGGGCGACGAAAGCGACCCGACGACGAACCAGCGAACGGAGGAAGCCGTCCTAGTTGCCACGGCGATGTGGTACGGATCTCAGCAAGGTAGCGCGGGCGCGAATTCGTCCGGTGCCAAGAATTCGCGAGCCGCCGAATCACAATGGAAAGCTGATTCACGGCGCGAGCAGGTCGATCGCGAGCCACAGCGTTAAATTGTGCGCAAGGAATTGATCGTCGATGAAGGTCGATATTGAAATCGCGGAAAAGAAGCGGCGCGTGGAATTGGTGCGGACGCGCGATTTATCGCGCTGGCTGATCGACAATCGCGTGGTGGAAGTGGATGCTGCGGAAGTTTCCCGGGGGACTTACTCGATCCTCATGCAGGGGAAATCGATCGAAGTGCGGGTGGAACGGACCGGTGACAGTTTACGGGCAATTGCGATGGGCAGAGAATACACGGTTTCGATCCGCGATCCGCGCGAATGGAGAAGGAACCGCGGCGGGGCTGCGGAGGCTAAAGGACGACAGCAGGTGTTGGCTCCGATGCCCGGGAAAATTGTACGAATTCTAGTGAAAACCGGCGACGCGGTGAGCGCTGGACAAGGTCTGCTGGTAGTGGAAGCGATGAAAATGCAAAACGAAATACGCGCACCAAAATCGGGAACGATTGAAAAGTTATGGGTAATCGAAGGACAAAACGTTAACGCGGGCCAGACGGTAGCTGTGGTTTCCTGACGATTGCTAATGTAAATGACCGCGTGTCGAGTTGCAGTGTTGCGCACGATAGTGCGCGGTGCAGCCGGCGGCCACTGCTGCAACTTTTTAAGTATGCCCATCACAACCGGCTCTGCAGGCCCGGCACAACGCGTCGAGCCGGCGCCATAAAATCTTCTTGGGATTTGCGTTGTAAGGTTACTTGGAAGCGGGAAGCTTGCCAGCGGACTCGAGTATCTGGCGTGCTAGAAAATTTGTGACATGGGAATCGTCGCGGGCTTCAATCAAATAAGCCGATCGCAATAGCTGCTCTTTGCGGTTGCGAAGCATGTCGCGAATCGATTGCTGGACCTGAGGGTCCGAAAGCTCGCGCTGCCCTGGAGCTTCTTTGGCAATCAACTTCAAGATACGGTAACCACCATTTTTTACCTCGATAGGCTGCGTGATGTCCCCCGGCTTCATCGCTTCGACTGTCTTCTTCAAAACCGGATCGGATTGATTCAGCGCTGAGTCCGGCACAAAACCGAGGTCGCCGCCGGTGGAAGACGTCGAATCTTCGGAATAGTCCATTGCCAGTTGTGAAAAATCAGCACCACTGGCAAGTCTCTGCTGGATCAAAGCAATCTTCCGTTTGGCTTCGGGTTCGGAAGTGGCTTTGTCGTTTTTGCGATTATGGACGGCCGGATCGGGATGAGGTGTCACAACGATTTGGGCGATGTGATATTGCTGCTCGGCGACATTAAATTGAGCGCGATTTTTATTGTAAAAATCGATGACGTCCTGATCCGTAATGGAAATCTTGGCTACTACCTCGCGATTCAGGAGCTTCTGCACGGAAAGCTGGCGCCGTATGTCAGCTTTGAGATCGTCGACAGTGAGGTTTGAATCGCGCAGCTTCTTCTGAAATTCTTCTTCGGTGTAAGGACTCTTGGATTCGGTGAACTTATCTTCTACTTCGGCATCACTGGCGATCAGATTTGCTTTACTGGCACGCTCGAGCAGAATTTCGTTGTTGATGAGTTCATCAAGGATGTTCAGCTTTAGCGAGAGCGCCTCTTCCTGAGAAGGCGCAGGGCCTTCGGCATTGACGCGCGTGCGGAAATATTTCTCAACTTCGTCGCGATGAATTTCTTTGCCGTTTACGACGGCCCAGACATCGGGCCCGGGCGCGGATTGCTGCTTGCAGCCAGCCACGCAAACACACGCCACGAACGCTGCGAGAACCAAGACTGATCGTGGCAAAACGGAACTCCTTGCACGGCGGGCTGATTTCAAGCGGCCTTTTTAACGCGGCCGGAACGAATGCAGGAGGTGCAAACTCGCACGCGTTTATGGGCGCCTTTCACCACAGCCTTCACGCGACGAAGATTGGGATTCCAGCGCCGACGCGTGACGTTGTGCGCGTGACTGATCGCATTTCCAAAGAGCGGCTTCTTACCGCAAATATCACAAGCCAGTGCCATGATGCGTCACTCCAGATGAAAGGATTTTCGATTAAAACTCGAATTTTCATCGTATCAGAGTCCAGGCCTTGCCCAAAGCGAATTGGCGTGCTGCGGGCGGATGAGCAGGAGTAACAAAATGTCATGGTTGGTGACGAAGGCAATCCTTGAGCCCGCCAGTTAGGTCCTAGAACACTAGTACCGAAGTGCCATTGACCGCTACAAGGCGAAAAACTAATTTGATTGGGACAATTCGAAAAGGACCTGGCCGACCAGGAAGAGGGAGGGGTGTGTACTGTTTGGACACACGCCTTGAAATTTTCCTCTTGACCGGCAGCTAACTGCTTATAGACTCCGCCGCGTAGTGGAAACTACCCGGAGGAAGTTATGTCTAAGTCGTTAGTTGCAGTCGCTTTGGGGCTTTTGACGTTGACCAGCGCAATGGGCTTGAAGGCTCTTACAGCCCAGCCGGTCTTCGCCAATACTAGTGCACCGATGCCGCCCACACCGTGGGCGAACACCAGTGCGCCGATGCCGCCAACGCCATGGTTGATTGCTAACACGAGCGCGCCGATGCCGCCCACACCGTGGGCGAACACCAGCGCACCGATGCCGCCGACACCCTGGAGATAGTTCCGGGGCCGCGATAGCGGCTAGTTGGTAAGGGCCAGGCGATAAGGCAATTCTTAGCATGCTTGGGCCCTTTGAGTATGGAATTTGGCTAATTGGTTTCCTTCTGGAGATCTACGTATTAGTGTGCGCAATTTTCCGCCGCAGCTTCGTCAAATACCTAGAAATTAACGTCTATATGAGCGCGGCTGCGCTTGTTGCGCTGGGCGAATATTTCAGCATTCATCATTACGGCTTTCAATCCATAAATTATCGCTACTACTATTACTACTCTGAAAGCTTGCTGACGATCCTGTTGTTTTGGGTTGTGACGCAGTTTTACCAGCAGGTGTTTGCTGAGATGGCCGTGAGCCGCTACATTCGAGGCGCGGCTGCATTTTTGTTGTTAGCGACGGGCTTCTTTTCGTACATCGTCATTCATGAGAACAAGGATCACCTCACCAGCCGCTTTGTAGTGGAATTAGGGCAGAACCTCTACTTTGTAGGCGTGGTGCTTACCTACCTGCTGTGGGGCGCTGTTCTTACTCTGCGGGAGACTCGGACCCGCCTGATTCAACTTGTTCTGGCCCTGGGCGTATACTTCAGCGCAACAGCTGGAATCTATGCGCTCCGCAATCTTTTCCCGGGCTTGCAACCCAGCCTCCTGCGATGGCTTCCCCCGCTGATGGGAATATGGCTGCCCTTGGCTTGGTCATATACCTTTACCAAAGTTCCCGAGGATGCGCGGCTGACGACTGCACGGTTGATGGTGAAGGCGCGATGATTGCAGCACTGATTTGCGTGATTTCGGTGGCGGCTTTCCTGCAGTTTTTTGTTTCTTATTGCCGCTCGATACTGGCATCCAGCCGGAAATTCGAGTTGTCGGCTCGCGTTCGCGAAGTTACCGGAATTGCGAATCACGGCGTGGCTGCGGACGATTTTAAACGTTTGCTGCAACTGGTGCGTTTGTGCCCGGAGCGCGGCGACGATCGCTCGGAAATTCGCGCGGTAGGCGTCTATTACAGTTTGCTCGCGGTCATAAACTTTGTGGCAGGCTCGGTAACACCGGCGCTGGCCGCATGGAGCGAGCGCGAACGACAAAATTGCTCATACTTTGCCGCAGTCGCGCTGGACCGCCGGATCTCTTATAGCCGCGATCTCTTTACGCAGCAGGTTGCCGAGAGGCGGTAAATCCGGCCCTGTTTTCTGCTTTCTGCTTTTCCGCTTTTCTGGTTTTGGCTGACTTCCCTCGACACTTTTTGTACGCTGTCTGCTCTCTTCCATTTTCGGAACCTCCGCCCGAGCTAATAAGAAGCGGCTGATACTATAGGAGCGGCTGATTCGTGAATGTGAGGGGAGAATGTCGAAGCAGGTTGGAAGGAAACTCCAGAAGCGACTGTTGACCCGTGTTAACGAGGTTTAGAGGCGAGCAGGTTTTTTTATCGCGAGAGTACTTGAGCTAAGCCGATGAGAACTTCGCTGGAACAGGCTTTTTTGCAGGGAATTCAGCGCGATCGCATCCTTGTCGCCGGCGATCGTGTGGGCGTGGCCGTTTCCGGAGGCGCGGATTCAGTGGCGCTTTTGCGCCTGTTCCTGCGATTGAGAGATGACCTTGGAATTACTCTGGTGGTTGCGCACTTCAATCATTTGCTGCGAGGCGCCGAGTCGGAAGGCGATTGCGAATTCGTCAGGGATCTCGCGCTAGAGCACGGATTGGAAATCGCGATTGATCAGGAAGACGTCGGCGCGGCGGCTGAGCGCGAAGGCGGAAACCTGGAAGATACCGCCCGACGACTCCGCTATGCGTTCTTCGATCGCGTGGTCAGTGAGGGGCTCGCGACGCGCATCGCTGTAGCACATACAGCGGATGATCAGGCCGAGACGGTGCTGAGCCATCTGATTCGCGGCACGGGGCTGACGGGGCTGAGGGGCATTCATCCGGTGGCAGGAGTGGTCCTGCGTCCACTGCTTGGCGTACGTCGCGAGGAGCTGCGAAAATATTTGCGCACGATCGGACAGAGTTGGCGTGAGGACTCAACTAATCTTGACACGCGGCGCATGCGCGCTCGAATTCGCTCGGAATTGTTGCCGATGCTGCAAACTAAGTATTCGCCGACGATCACCGAGCACCTGAGTGAGCTGGCGAGATTTGCGCGCGAACAGGAAGTTTTCTGGGACGCGCTGGTCGAAGATCGGTTCCAGGCTCTCAGTCGGCGCGAGGGCGAGAGTGTTTGCATCGGGGCAGGCGATCTCCTGAGGCCGTTTGGAATCGATAACAATGTTACTCGCGGGCCGGCTTCGGCTAAGCTTCGCGATTCCGGAACCTTGCGAATGCTCACTGAACGGCTGGTTCGCCGTCTTTACCAAGAGGTCCGCGGAAACCGCAAAGAGTTGGGCGTGCGCCACGTCGAACAAGTGATCCAGCTTGCCAGTGGATCAAATACCAGCCGCCGCGCTGAGTTGCCGCACGGCATTGGTGTTCAGCGCCAGTTCGAGAGCCTGGTGTTCGGCGCGGAAACCGGCGAAAGGGCGCTTCGAAAGGATCGAGTTGCGGGGACTTACGAATATTTGGTGAACCTGCCGCTGCGCGACACTGGCAATGTTTCGATTGCGGAACTGGGAAAGTGCTTCCGGCTGAAAGTCATTGACTGGTCTAACGCGGAGAGCGACACTAAGGGGGACGCCAACGCCATTGATGCTGACCTGCTTCGCTCTCCCTTAGTTTTGCGGAATTGGCGGCCTGGCGATGCCTATCGGCCGAGAGGGCGGCGTCATGCGCGGAAGCTGAAAGAGATATTTGCGGCTGGTCGAATTCGCGTGGTCGACAGGGCGACTTGGCCCGTACTGGAAAGCGATGGCCGGGTGGTGTGGTCCCTCGGGATGCCAACCGCGGCAGATTATTGCGTGGGGCCAGGCACGAAACGCGGGATGGTGATTGAGGAGCAGGCTGTCGAGGGTTTATCAGCAGGCTGAAACACTTCGGGGTTTTCAGCATCTAAACGGTTTAGGCGCCGGTTGGAAACTTTAGGCGGCTGCGATACTTACGGGCGGGGCTCTTCCAGGGTGAGGTAACAAAGGTGAATTCAACAGTCCGAACGATTTTATTTTGGCTTCTGATGATACTGCTGGCGGTCGTGTTGTGGAGGATGGCCTCCACCGGCGGGCAATCCGCGCACGATGACGAGCCACAATACACGAATTTTCTGGCAAAGGTGCAGAACGGCAGCGTTAAGGACGTAACTGTTTACCTCTCACCTAACAGCGCTGAATTGCAGGGTGAATACCGCGAGGGTGGGAAGTTTCGCGGCGTAACTATCGCCAACACTGCGATACCGGATGTAACCAAGGCGCTGCAGGAACACAACGTTCTCTATAACTACAAGGAAGTGAAGAACGCCGACTGGCTGACTTTCCTGGTGAATTTCGCGCCGTTGATCCTGCTGGTGCTTTTCTGGGTTTTCATGATGAAGCAGATGCAGGCGGGAGGAAACAAAGCGCTGAGTTTTGGGAAGTCTCGCGCGCGTTTGCTGACCGCGCAGCAGAAGAAAGCGACTTTCAAGGATGTGGCCGGGATTGACGAGCCGAAAGAAGAGCTTTACGAGATTATCGACTTTTTGAAGGATCCGCAGAAATTCCAGAAGCTCGGCGGTCGAATCCCGAAGGGCGTGCTGCTTGTCGGTCCTCCTGGAACGGGCAAGACTTTACTCGCGCGGGCGATAGCTGGTGAAGCCAATGTGCCGTTTTTCTCGATCTCGGGTTCGGATTTCGTGGAAATGTTCGTTGGCGTCGGCGCGAGCCGGGTCCGCGATTTGTTCGAGCAGGGCAAGAAGAACGCGCCGTGCATTATTTTCATCGATGAAATCGATGCGGTGGGACGCCATCGCGGAGCGGGGTTGGGTGGCGGCCATGACGAGCGCGAGCAGACCCTGAACGCCCTGCTGGTGGAAATGGACGGGTTCGAATCGAACGAAGGCGTGATTCTGATTGCCGCCACTAACCGGCCGGACGTGCTGGATCCGGCGCTGTTGCGTCCCGGACGCTTCGATCGTCGCGTAGTAGTGCCGCGTCCCGACGTCAAGGGCCGCGAAGAGATTCTTCGTGTACACACGCGGAAAGTGCCGCTTTCCGAGGATGTGGATTTGTCCGTGATTGCTCGTGGCACACCGGGATTCTCCGGAGCAGATCTGGCTAACCTAGTGAACGAATCGGCGTTGTGGGCCGCCCGGCAAAACCGCAAATTCGTAGCGATGGTGGATTTCGAGATGTCCAAGGACAAAGTCCTGATGGGCGTCGAGCGCAAGTCCATGATTTTGTCGGACGAAGAAAAGCGGAACACTGCGTTCCACGAAGCCGGCCATGCGCTGGTTGCGGCCATGACTCCCGGTGCGGATCCGTTGCATAAAGTAACCATCATCCCACGCGGGATGGCGCTGGGCGTGACGATGCAACTGCCGATCGACGACAAGCACACATACACGAAGGAGTTCCTGGAGGCACAACTGGCTGTGCTGATGGGCGGTCGCGCGGCGGAGGAGATTTTCCTGCACCACATCACTACCGGCGCGGGGAACGATATTGAGCGTGCCACCGAAATCGCGCGGCAGATGGTTTGCGAGTGGGGCATGAGCGTTTTGGGGCCACTCACTTTCGGCAAGAAAGAAGAGGCGATTTTCCTGGGACGCGAAATCGCACAGCATCGCGATTATTCCGAAGATACGGCGATCAAAATCGACGCGGAAGTTCGCTCGATCGTGACCGACGGGTACAGCAAGGCGCGCAATATTTTGGAAACGCAGCCCGATAAACTGGAGAGGATCGCGCAAGCTTTGCTGGACCGGGAAGTCTTGGATGCGGTGGAATTGAAGCTCTTGATGGAAGGCAAGCCGCTGCCGGAAAAGATTCCGCCTCCGCCGCCTGCAGCGCCACCAGTGCCCGCTAAAGAGCCGCAACTGACCCTGCGTCCTGAGCCGCGGCCGATTCCAGGCTTGGCAAAGGGCGAAAAACCAGCGCCAGCTTGAGCCGTAGTGTTTGAGGGCGCCCTTTGGGGCTAACGCCTATTGATGGCAGCGTCTGTGGACCTCGCGTTGTAAAGCGAGGTCCTTTTTTTTTGCAACACGATGTACGCGAACGACTGGTAGTGGATAACCTTTTTTTGCATCGCGAGCGCCCGCGGACGACTGGGTAATAAGGAGATTTTAGGGCGTGTTCCCTTTGGAGGGCGCTTGCGAGGGAGTAGGCACAGTAACAGTGGCACTGTATGCCGAGCGCTGCACGGCCGGTGGAGCTACGAGAAGAACGGCACGGCGAAGCCGTTCAGCCTCGCAGGGCACGGTCATGCAAACGACAGCACCGAGCTGACGGCTTATCGTGTAATTCGACGGCAGCGCTGACCTGGTCAGCAGGATCACTGGAATGTGCTGCAGGCGTGTGGAAGTTTTAACGATGGCACAGAGGTCGTTGCCGGAGATGTCTTCTTCTCCCTCCGCTTCTGCAGCGATCACGTCGGGCGTAACGGTTTTCAGAATTTTCAGCGCCTGTTGTGGCGAGGAAGCAAGAACTACGTCGTAACCGTCTTTTTCCAGCAATTCGCGCAGGCTTCGCGTCAGTTGCGCGTCCAACCGAACCCCAAGAAATTTCTTCTGGAGACCGTGGACTACGCCGGCATCGGCTTGGGAGCTCTTGTCCTGTGCCGAAATCAAGTATTGAAACGCGACCGCAAAATTGGCATTGCGTGTCTTGGTGCAGCGAATCAATTTGGCAGTGCGCGGAACGTTGATGGCCGTAGGTGTGTTCCAGTACGGACATGTGACCTGAAGCTCGTCACCGACCGAATATCCGGGATGAGTGGTGGACAAGAGAACGCCCTGGCGAGACACCTCCATGGTGGTGACAACCTCTTCAAACGAAGAAGCGCTTCCGCCGCAAACGTGCGCGCAGACCGCTACTTTGACCCTTTTGTGTCTGCGGCGCTCGATATGATCGTCGAATGGAGCCTCTTTCGCATTTTCCAAGACCGTGACAATTTTGGTTTGTGCAGTCATTGCAGGATCAACCTTTGGCCAGAGAGGCCGCTTTTGAGAAGGATCGTGGAACAGACCGAGACTGTCACTGGCAGAGCAGGCTGGATTCCCGGCGTTGGAAAAGAAGGGCGGGTTCAACCTCGATTGATGCATCGGCATCTGGTTGCCGACCTTTAGTCCCACATGGCGTTGCACGGCGACCAAATGAGCGGCGTCGAGTGAGGGATGGACCAGATATGTCGTACTATAGGCGAATGGCGAAAGCACCTCTGAATACGTTCGAAGTGAATTGCCCCTGCTGCATGGCCAAGCTCACGGTGGACCGCGAGATTGGAGCGGTTCTCTCGCACGTGCCGCCCCCCAGACCGCCGCCGTCAGTGGATTTGGATGACACCGCCAAACTATTACGGGAACAGGTGGACGCCGTGGAAGCGAAATTCCGGGCCTCCGTAGAAGCGGAAAAAACGAAGGAAGACGTACTGGCGAGAAAATTTGCCGAAGGTTTGAAGAAGGCGAAAGACGGGCCGATAGAGAAACCTTTGCGCGATTTCGACCTGGATTAAATCCTTGATGCAAGCGAACCGCTTCCTGGACGATGAGCACATCGTTTGACAGCCCGTCGCGGCAACACATTCCTTTCCGTCACATAACCGGTGTTGTGGTCGCCGTAGCAATTTTCATTCTGCTAATTCCCGCTGCGCACGGCCAGCAGAAGGGAAAACTGCCGCGAGTGCGGCGTCTTGACGAAGACGTCAGCTTGCGACGCGATGCTACTACTGGCGAGTTGACTTCGGTCCACGCCGGTGCCAATGCCAGCGGAAAGGACGATGCGGCTGGCGCGCATTCAATTTCAGTGGTGACGCAAATCGTGCCGGTGATGTGCAGCGTGATCGGCGCGGATGGAGTTGCTGTAGCCGGCTTACAGCGCGGAGATTTCCGAGTCTTCGACGATGGGATTCCGCAGCCAGTGACGTATTTCGACGCTTCGGCAACCCCAGCGAGCGTTGCGCTGATTCTTGACGCCAGTCCCAGCGTTCTGCGCGATACAGAGGAAATAAAAAATGCGTCGCGCGCCCTGGTGGATGCACTTTCTTCGTCGGATCAGACTGCTATCGTCGATTTTTCAGCCCACACTTATTTACAGCTCCCGTTTTCGAACGATTGGGAACTCATCCGGCACGCCGTCTCGCGTGTGGATGCGCGCGCACTGCTAGCTGACACCGGCGGGTCTAATATTTACGAAGCCGTTTTTCTGACGGCGCGTGAGTTGTTCGCGGGCCGCAGCGGGCGCAAAGCGATTGTGCTGCTTACCGACGGACAAGATAGTCAACTGGGATTGACATTGGATCCGGCGACCGCTGCGCCGCGCGCTGGGTGGCCGCCTGACCGGCTGACGTTTGAGGACGTCCAGCGAACACTGGCCACGGAAGACGTCCAGGTATTTGCAGTGTCGACGGAGAGCCGGCCGCAAATTATGACGCGCGACTGGGTTACGGCGCATTCCGCGCAAACGCTGCTTACATCTTCGTTGCGCGACTCCGGGATTCCAGCGTATACGCTATACCTTGCAGAATTAGCGAGGCGTTCCGGGGGTCAGCTCTATTTTTTGCGTGAGGCCGAGACGCTGGCCGACACGTTCCGGCAAATCGCCTTGAAGATTCGCGCGGAATACACCCTAGGATTTTCGCCCGCTGAGAATGCGAATTCGACGCCGCACACGGGTTGGCACCGACTGCGTGTGGAAGTCATCGGCCACGGCGACCCCAGCGTGGTTTACCGTGCTTCTTATTACGTTTCCGCAGCGCGCTAATTCCTCGACTCGCCGCTCAAGCATTGCCTTGCGATCTCTACGGACCCATGCTTAGGCTTTTGTCAAAATCGTGGTTCAATAGCGAGCGATGCTTCGGCGAAGAACATTTCAGTTGCGGTTGCCTTCACGTTCGCTTGCGATGGGCGAACGCACGCTGATTATGGGGGTGCTGAACGCCACTCCGGACAGCTTTTCCGATGGAGGCAAGTTTCTTGAAGTCGAGGCCGCGGTGGCGCGAGGCCTGGCAATGGAGCGCGACGGCGCGGATATCGTTGACATAGGCGGCGAGTCGACGCGTCCGGGTTCGCATGGTGTGCCGGTGGAAGAAGAATTGCGCCGCATTTTGCCAGTCATCGAACAGCTTCGCGGCAAGATTCGGATTCCGATTTCGGTGGATACGAGCAAGGCGGAGGTGGCGGAAATGGCCGCGGCGGCGGGCGCCGAGATTGTGAATGACGCGACCGCACTGCGAAACGATGCGCGCATTGCCGATGTGATAAAGCGCCGCAAGCTCGGTTTGGTGCTGATGCACATGCGCGGCGAGCCGGCCACTATGCAGAAAAAACCCTTCGCAAAGGATGTGCTGCGCGATGTCTCGCGGGGTTTGCGCCATGCTGTGCTGGTGGCGCGACGAGCCGGAGTCGTCAGGTCGCAGATTGTAGTGGATCCTGGAATCGGCTTCGGCAAAAGTTACGAGCAAAATTGCGAGTTGCTAGCGCGCTTGCCGGAACTGGCACGGCTCGGCTTTCCGATTCTGGTGGGTACGTCGCGAAAGAGTTTCATTGGCGGCGCGCTCGAGAAGCCCGAGGCGCGAGCCAAGGCCGCTTTGGATCGAATCTGGGGCACTGCGGCAACGGTGGCTGCGAGTATTTTGCACGGGGCGCATATTGTTCGGGTACACGATGTAGCCGAGATGGCACAAGTGGCGCGGGTTTGTGACGCGATTTCGTCCCCGCGAATACTGCGAGGCGGTGGCAAAGCAAAACGATGAAGGCTCGAATTCTTTGTTTTCCCCCAGCGTGGTCCGGGAGACTGCCATAGAGTTCTTTGTTCACTTTCGGCGCCTCACTGCGGTGCAGCGCAATACGTTCATCGCCTGCTTCCTGGGTTGGTCGCTGGACGCTTTCGATTTTTTCATTCTCATATTCTGTGTCACAGCGATTGCTACGGAATTCCGCGCACAGGTGTCCGCTGTCGCGGAAACAATTTTCCTTACGCTGGCTATGCGTCCGATAGGCGCGTTTTTGTTTGGATTTATCGCCGATCGGTTCGGGCGTCGCCCGGCGCTGATGATCGACATTATTGCGTTTTCAGTTTTCGAACTTGCCTCCGCGTTTGCGCCATCGCTTCACGTGTTTCTGATTATGCGAGCGTGTTTTGGGATCGCTATGGGCGGGGAGTGGGGCGTGGGTGCGGCGCTGGCGTTCGAGACGCTGCCCAAAGATAATCGCGGATTTTTCTCGGGACTGCTGCAGGAAGGCTATGTGGTGGGGTACCTGCTGGCGGCGATTGTTTACGGCACGCTGTTTCGTTACGTCGGCTGGCGCGGAATGTTTGTGATTGGCGCGCTGCCCGCGTTTCTGGTGATTTACATCCGCAGCAAGGTGCACGAGTCTGCGGCCTGGCAGCAAAGCCGCGGCGCAGGAGAAGCGGCGGTGCGCAGTGGCGGAATGAATATCGTCACATACTTCGGCAGTTTCCTTTTTCTTGTGGTGCTGATGTTTTCGTTCAATCTGTTCAGTCATGGCAGCCAGGATCTTTATCCGACATTTCTGCAGAAGAACCACGGATTTTCCCCGCGCGTGGTGGGACTAATTGCGATTGTGTACAGCCTCGGCGCGCTGTTCGGTGGAATTTTCTTCGGTTCGTGGTCGGAACGAGTTGGGCGGCGGCGAGCGATCGTGACTGCGGCCCTATTGGCGATTCCCATTATTCCGCTGTGGGCTTACTCGCATACCGCGCCGGTACTCGCGTTAGGCGGGTTTCTCATGCAATTTATGATTCAGGGAGCTTGGGGAGTGGTGCCGGCGCATTTGAATGAACTTTCGCCGCCAGCCGTGCGCGGCACATTTCCCGGTCTGGCCTACCAGTTAGGGAATTTACTAGCGTCGCGCGCCACTGTGATTCAAGCGAGGCTGGCCGAGCATCGATTTGCTGGAAATTATGCGCCGGTACTTGCGGGGACGATTTTGTTGGTTGCGATTCTTGTGGCGCTTGTGACGAGCCGGGGCAAGGAAGCGAAGGGCGCGGAATTTTCTAACACGGGTTAGCGTCATGTTATTTTCGGGTCGCTGCCGATCAACGGACGTTCGCCGCTGCGCTTGCCGGGCGCGGGCCTGGCCGCCTTTGCATCGCGGCATCGCTCGAGCGGCGGAACCTAAGATTGCGCGAGTTCCTGGGTTTGAAATGGCAGGCCCCTGAGACGCTTGCCGGTGGCTGCGAAAATCGCGTTCGCGACGGCGGGAGCGATGGAAGGGACGCCGGGTTCGCCGATTCCTCCCGGGGCTTCGCGGCTCGGCACGATGTAAACTTCGACTTTCGGTATGTCGGTGATGCGTAGAACCGGGTACGTGTCGAAATTAGTTTGTATGACTTGACCGGCCTCGATGGTGATTTCGTCATAAAGTGCTGAAGTAAGACCGAAAATCACACCGCCTTCGACCTGTGCTGCCACCGTATCTGGATTGATCACCTGGCCGCAATCGACGGCGACAACGACACGATCCACGAGCAGGGTGCCGTCTTTTGCAACCGTGACTTCGGCAACGTGCGCGACATAGCTGCCGAAGCCGTAAAGTCCCGCTATGCCTCGGCCCCGTCCGGCTGGGAGAGGCGTGCCCCATGCAGATTTTTCCGCTACGAGATTAAGAACGCCGAGCAGGCGATCGACGTTTACCGGGGCATCGCTTTCATTGTCGCCGGAGCCTGACGGCTTCTCTTTGGTTGCGACTAATTGCTTTCGCAATTCCAGTGGATCGTTTTCGGTGGCCGCGGCGATCTCGTCGATGAAGCATTGCACGGCAAAGTGATTCCAGTTCATGTCGACCGCGCGCCAATAGCCGCGAGGCACGGCTGTGTGCAAAAAGCTTTGCTGCAGCAGGTAGTTCGGAACCGTGCCGTTCGGCAGGCCGGTGCCGACAATTTCTGTTGCGCCGGTGTCCGGAAGATCGCCGCCTAGAAACGTGCCGTCGGTCGAGGGTGCAGCTATGTGGTGCGACCATGACGTGACTTTGCCTTGCGTGTCGACGCCTGCTCGCAGGTGATGGCGGCTGATCGGGCGGTAGTAATCGTGGCGAATGTCGTCGTCGCGGGTCCATATGACCTTTACCGGAGCGCCTGCCGAGCGCGAGATGAGCGCTGCTTCGACGCCGTAGTCGATACACAAGCGACGGCCGAAGCCGCCGCCGATCAAGGTGATGTGGATAGTAAGAGCGGACTGCGGGAGGTTGAGCGCGCTGGCTAAAGCCGCAGCCATGCCGTTCGGGTTTTGCGTGGGCGCCCAGACTTCGCATTTGTTGTCGCGTACCGAGGCAGTGCAGTTCACCGGCTCCATGGTCATGTGGGCCAGGAACGGGGTTTCGTATTCGGCTTCGATTGTTGTTGTGGCGGCTGCAAGGGCCGCGTCGGGGTCGCCGATCTTTTTCAATTCCTTGCCGGGAGTTTTCAATAGCTCGGCGAGGGCTGCGCGCTGCTTTTCGGTGGATTCGTCTTGTCCGGGACCGTGGTCCCACTCGATTGTGAGCGCGCGGCGTCCAGTAATGGCCTGCCAGGTGGAATCCGCCACGACTGCGACACCACCCCACAAATAATGCTGGTGGCCGGAATCCGGCGTGCGCTCTTCGCCAAATAGCGATGGCATTTCCACAATGGGAACTTCGAAAACTTCTTTTACGCCAGGCACGGCGAGGGCGCGTGTTGCGTCGAACTTCTTCACTTTGCCACCGAAGACTGGGGGCCGCGCAACGACGGCGAACTTCATGCCCGGGAGTTTTGTGTCGATGCCGTAGTGAGCTTCGCCGATGACGATGGCCCGGCCATCCAGACGCGCGCGCTTCGTTCCGACGATACGGTAGTCTTTCGGATCTTTCAGCGGCGCATCTTTTGGAACTGGGACGGCGGCGGCTTTAGTCGAAAGCGTTCCGTAGCCTAAGTTTCGCCCGGATTTTTTGTGTTGGACGGTACTATTGCCGTTCGTCGAGCACTCATCTATTGGCACATTCCAGATTTGAGCGGCGGCGGTCAGCAACATGGCGCGCGCGGAAGCGCCGGCCTTGCGGAGCGGGTCCCAGGTGCTGCGGATGCTCATGCTGCCGCCTGTGGTTATGTCGCCGTACTTGGGATCACAGTCGCCTTGTTCGATTTTGACGCGCGACCAGTCGGCGTCGAGTTCTTCGGCAAGAATCATTGCGAGAGAGGTGCGAACGCCTTGTCCCATCTCGGAACGCGTAATGGTCAGGTGGATATCGCCATTTGGATCGATCGCGATAAATGCGTTTGGTTCGACGTGGGCGTCATCAGCGCCGAGGGCACTCGCGAACGATGGCAAATAAAAAGCAAGAACGAAACCGGCGCTTCCAGCGGCGGCGGACTTTAAAAATTCCCGGCGTGAGGCATTAGCTCGCATATCGTTGGTTATTTACTGTGAAACGTTTTGTCCCGATGGACATCAAACGGGACTCTACGTTTAGTGTGAGGGAAATGCAATTCTTGTTTGAAGACAGGGCAACAGGGCAAGGCGAAATTACAGTTTCGCTCCGTAGAGCCGAAAAGGGTAAGATCAGGTGGAATAGACAAACATAAGGAGCTTTTTATGAGTGCGACGTCGTCTGCAGTGCCTTCCGCCTCCGCCGTAAGTAACGTTAAGGAAAAAGCGCGGCTTTTGAGTATTTACTCGATGATGGCCACGACCGCGGCCGGATCCGGTCACCCAACTTCCTGTATGTCTGCCGCCGAGCTTGTTGCCGGCGTGTTTTTCCACGCGATGAAATTTGATCCGAAGAATGCGAACTCGAATGACGATGACCGCTTTGTGCTTTCGAAAGGCCACGCGGCACCGGTGCTATATGCGGCTTTGGCGGAGGCTGGAGTGTTTCCCGTTTCACGCGTTATGACGCTGCGGCAGTTTTCGAGCGAGCTCGAAGGGCATCCGACGCCTCGGATTCACGGAGTGGATGCGGCGACGGGATCGCTGGGGCAAGGGCTCTCGGTTGGCGCCGGGCTGGCGATTGGTGCGCGACTGGATAAAAGTCCGACGCGTGTGTACGTGCTGACTGGCGACGGGGAACTGGCGGAAGGGCAAATATGGGAAGCGGCTGCATTTGCCGCATTCTACAAACTGGACAATCTGACTGTGCTTGCCGACATCAACAGGCTGGGGCAGAGCGAGCCGACGATGTACCAGCATGACATGGAACGATACCGTCTGAAATTTGAGTCGGAAGGCTTTGACACGCAGGTTATCGATGGGCACGACGTGGCGGCAGTCTTGGCGGCGCTTGATCGCGCCAAAGCTACCAAGGGACGGCCGCAGGCGATCGTTGCGCGCACGATTAAGGGTCATGGTTATAGTTTGGTTGCTGACAAGTTGAATTGGCACGGCAAGCCGTTTTCGAAGGAGCAGCTCGCGGAGGCGATCAAGGAACGTGGTGGTGCGCCGGATGTCCCGCCGGATCCTGGAAAATCTTACGAGCGTACGAATCTGCCGAAGCCGCCTGATTTTCCTGCGCCACCGGCACCGGACTATGAGGCGGACGCGAAAGTGGCGACGCGCGAGGCTTACGGTTTTGCGCTGAAGCGGCTGGGAGCGGTGAACCCTCAAGTGGTGGCGATTTCCGGCGACGTGAAAAACTCGACGTTTTCGGAAGTTTTCCAGGAAGCCTATCCCGACCATTTCTGGCAGGGTTATATCGCGGAGCAGAACCTGGTGAGCGTCGCGGTAGGTTTGCAAGCTCGCGGGAAGGTTCCGTTCGCCGATACGTTCGCGTGCTTCCTCTCACGTGCCTACGACAACGTACGCATGGCCGCGATCAGCCGTGCGAACATAAACCTGTGCGGGTCACACTGCGGTGTTTCGATTGGCGAGGACGGGCCGTCGCAGATGGCGCTCGAAGACATAGCGATGTTCCGCGCGATTCATGGCTCGTTGGTGCTTTATCCCAGCGATGCGGTTTCGACTGAGCGGCTGACGGAAGCGATGGCACGCAGGGCAGGAATCAATTACCTGCGGACGTCGCGGCCGAAAATGCCCATCATGTATTCAAAAGATGAGAAGTTCCCGATTCCGGGCTTCAAAGTATCGAGGAAGAGTGGGGAGGATAAGGTAACCGTGATCGGGGCCGGCGTTACTTTGCATGAGGCCATTAAGGCTGCGGACCAGTTGAAAGCAACTGGCACCGCGATTCGGGTGATCGATCTCTATTGCGTGAAACCTTTAGACGGCAAGGCGCTGGCTGCGGAGATTGCCGTTACGGGCGGTAAGTTGGTGACAGCCGAAGATCACTGGGCAGAAGGCGGCATCGGGGAGGCCGTGTTGCAAGCCTTGGCGCTAGTTGGGGCTTCGCCGGCGAAGTACAAGATGATTGCTGTAACGCGGATGCCCCATTCGGGTAAACCGGAAGAGTTGGTCGACGCGTTTGGAATTTCGGCGCGGCACATCGTCGAGGCGGTCAAGGCTATCGCTTAGGATCTGGCATCGCCGTTCGTTGCGACCGTGCAGCGAGCCCTCTGACGCTCGAGGACGACTTCTGCCGTGATGGCGGCTGTTTACCGCTTTCGGCGCGATTTATTTTTAACCAGGCCTGGAACTTCGCGAAATAATGAATCGAGGATACATTTGACGGAAAAACGGGTTTTGGTCGGGGTGTTGCCGGAAGTCGTGGTTCTGGATCCCGGCGATCAGGTTGAATGGATTTCGAATGCCGGCAATTTGAAGATAGAATTTGACCCGCAGCGCTGTCCGTTTTCCTCGAATGTCTTTCAAGCACCGCCTGGAGTGCGTCTGGTTAGCGGGCCTGCGCGACCGGGGCTTGCTGCCGGGTCATTCAAATATAAGCTGTCGCTGAATGACGTGATTCTGGCCCAAGGCGAAGTGTTATTGAGAACGAAATAGCCCGGCCCGGACTTAACGCAGGCCAAACCGGGCGCGGCAAGCAGATCCCTTGCGGTCGCTAAAACTGGCGTCGGTGAATTTTTAGATGCGCTAGTCGCCGGCCGCCGCTGAAAATGCGCGTTCGCGCTCTTGGGAAACTGAGTCAGCAAGAAGCCGGCGAACGGGCGCCAACATTGACGCTGCTACTGGGCGTTCTCCCGGCACGTTGAGCTCCGCAATCTTGCGTGGGAATTCACGGCGGCGATCGAGCCACAAGCCGAATTCCTGGAGTAAATCGCCCGCCAGATTTGGATCATCTGTTCGTTCGACACCCCAGAATCGGAAGCGCTCCTCGCTTTTCTGAAACAGCTGCAGGGATTCTTCGAGTTTCTTCATCGCAGCGTTGAACGATGAGGCTAGAAAATAGACGGACAAAGACCACCCACCCTTGCCAAACAGAGCTCGAATCCTGATGTTGTACTTACCGTTGCGATTCTTTTCTATAGCGCAATGGTACAAATTGCCCGATAAACCGCTTTTAATGGCCGACATACTTTTCACCTTTGAAACACCGCTGGGTTGACTGAATTCCGCCGACGAAGTCCGGCGGGCGCTTTTGATTGCGGATGAGATCATGGCGAGCCTGCTGGTCCTGGAATTCTTTCCTGGCATGGGCGTTCTCCTCAGAGTTGGATTGCATTCAACCAGACAGCAGAGGGTTGGAAGGCAAACACCCTATTCCCGATGGTCAGGGTTAGAACCCCGCTGGCTACGGGGCAGACTCTGCGGATGTAAATAGTCTAGCGAAGGGGAATGTGCAGGGCAATAGAGGAGTTTAAATTAGTTAATTCTAATGTTTACAGTAGTTTAAGACTGACTAGAGTGCGTAAGACGCTTCATTGCATCAGCGTTGATTACGAGCTTCCCTTCCTTCTTCAGACGGTCCTCAAGGGCTGTGCGGAAAGCGTCGAACGCCGCGCTCTGCTTCGATTGCAGCAGTTGCTGGTGGATCTGGTCAGCCTGAAGGATCAATTCCTTGTCGTCGACTGGCTGGTGAGCGGCAACGCGGAAGACAAGCCAATTGCCGGCAACCTGTTTCGCATCGGAAGTCTGTCCGACGGGCATCGAGTACGCCGATTCAATCAATTGCCCGGTGCCAACATCCGGGATCGATGAAGTGCGGGAGACGAACTCCGAAGTTTGAGGCTTCAGGTTGAGGGACTGCGCGGCTTTATCGAATGCTTGCCCGCTCTTAGCCAGTTTTGCCAGCTCCTGAGCCTTGCTTTGGGCTAATTCCAGCGATTTTTCCTGCTGATAGTCAGCTATGACACGATCACGCACTTCCGCGAGCGTGCCCTGATGCGCGGGCTGAATATCTTTGGGGGTCACGATCGCGAAACCTTGGGGTGTCTGGATCGGCTGACTTAGTTCGCCTTTGCGAAGCTGGAAGAGCGCAGCACGTAAATCCTGGGCGTTGCCCAACGGGCCCATCGGTTCCGTGGATGAAACCGGCGGAACTTCGCCGACTTCGAGGTTAAATTTTTTGGCGAGGTCGTCGAGAGATTGATGGTTGGACTGGCGCACGGCGGACGCCATCTGTTCTGAAACCTTGTTTGCCTGGGTAGTTACTTCTTCGTCCAGCAGTGTGGGCTGGATGGTGGCGCGGACTTCGTCGAACGGTTTGATGTGTGCGGTCTCGCGATCCAGGACCTTGATGATATGGAAGCCGTACTGGGTCTTCACCAGGTCGGAGATGGAGCCCTTCGGCAGCGTAAATGCAGCCTGCTGAAATTCAGGCACGGTCTGGCCTTCTACAATCCAGCCCAGATCGCCGCCCTTCGGCTTGGTGCCGTCATCTTCCGAGTATTGCTTGGCCAGATCCTCAAAATTGGCGCCGGCTTTGGCCTTCTTCAAGACGCCCTCGGCGTTCTGGCGGATTTCGGCTATTTCGGCGTCGGTCTTCCCTACCGTTTTGAACAGAATGTGTTGCACATGCACTCGGTTCTCGACTTTGTATTCATCGATATGGGCGTTGTAATACGCGTGCAACGCATCATCGCTTACCTGTGTGGTGGCATGAAGCTTTGCGAGGTCAAGCAGTGCGTAACGGGCCGAGCGTTTTTCTGGAACCTGATATTGACCGACGTGCTTCGAGTAAAAAGCCGCTAATTCAGGATCGGTAGGCTGAATAGTCGATGCAAGCTCCGAAGGCTTTACCAGGACATAGTCAATTTGAACTTTCTCATTGCGACGGTGAAATTCCTGCTGCACCTCGGCGGGACTGACCGTGATGGCGTCCGTGACCAGCTGACGGAATTTTTCCTGCAACATCTCATCCCGCAGCAGGTCCTCGAATTCCGGGACGGACATGCCAGCGCGCGTTTGAACCTCAGTGGTGTATCGGTCTTTCAGCCAAGTGTCGCCGTTCCATGCCGTGGGGATAATCTGCTTGATGCGATCCGAAAGCTGTTGATTGGTGACGCGAATACCGAGGCGGTCTGCTTCGAGCGCGAGAGCGCGCTTGAAAATCAATTGATCCAAAACTTGTTTAGCATACATGCTTTTGAGAACGTCGGGGACGCTCTGGCCGTGCAACGCGGTATTCAGCTGGCGCTGAACGTCGATGGCGGTAATTGGCTCACCGTTCACGGTGGCTACTGCATCGGGATTGTTGTTAAAAGAAGCGCTTCCGAGACCCGGAATGAGGTAGGTGAGCATGCTGAGGCAAATAATGCCAAGCAAGATGCTCATGGTGATTTTGACCCAGCGGTTGCGGTCCAGGTCGCGTTGCTGAATGCTTTTCAACATGAATGTCTGTGACTCCTACGGCTTTAGCAAATCGCTTGATTATAATTGAGTTGCACCGTGCCGCTCAACGAGATTCCATAGGAGGCTAGCCTAACCGCCATATTGCCAAGGCGTTTCCGGGACGGTGAGGGGCTTGATATCCCGGCGCACGACGGCGTCTTGTACTTCCAGTATAGCAACTGAGTGATCGCCTGGCTGCTGCTGAACAATTTCGATCGCTTTGCATTCGAGGTAAACGCCAAGCCTGTCGAGAACAGGAGCGCCATTCTTCCCTACCCGGTATGGCTCGCCGTTGAGCATGCCGTTCGATTCTTCCGTTGCCGCAAAGAATTTCTGCGCGAGATCTCGCTGGCCGCTATCCAGCACATGCAAAACAGCGGTGAGACTCTGCACCAAACACTGCAAGACGCTGCCATCTTTGCGCAGCGCCACCATCAATAATGGAGGCTTGAAGGACGCTTGAGAGACCCAGGTGACGGTAGCAGCGCCATAGCATTTGTCACTGCGCGATGTGATTACGTATATTCCGTTGGTCAGTAAGCGCAGGGCTTTCTGCTTGGCTTTAGGATCCATAGCTAGAATCGCGATGCATTGTACTGCGGGAAGCAAGCCGCGAATAGAAACATTCAAGTTCGATCGCAGGATTCAGTTTTTCTGCGGCGGAGTTTCGGACAGGATTTTTTTTATTTCACCGGCTTCGCTGTAGTTTGGACTGATCTGCAGAGTGTATTCAAGTTGCTTTTTGGCCATGTCGAACTTGTTCGCTTTTTCGTAAGCCATTCCAAGATGATAGTGGTAAGTAGGATTGTCCGGGCTTACTTTGATGGCTTCCTGGAATAGGTCGATAGCCGCGTCGTACACGCCCTGCCGATAATACGCCCAACCGAGAGTATCGGCGGATGTGGGCGAGTCCGGCATGCCTTTCCGGCCGGTCTGCGCGAGAGAGACCGCAACGTTCACGTTGCCGCCGTGCTCGAGCATAAGATAGGCCAGATTGTTGGCTGCTATTGCGTAGTCAGGCTGAATTTGCAGCGCCTTCTGATAGAGCGCTTCGGCTTCCTGCCACTGATTGCGTGCCTCCAACTGCGTTCCCAGCAGAACGTAGGTGCGGACATCCCGAGGACTGGTTTGCAGCGCGGTCTTGTAGTTGGCAATTGCCTGGTCCACGGAACCGCGGGAAACCTGCACGTCTGACAGCATCAGGAGCGCGTCCATGTTGTTCTTATCAAGGCTGACCGCTTTCTGAAATGCTTGTTCGGCTTTGGCTGAATCCTGATTACGAAGTTCTACTTTGCCGAGAAGAGCGTAAAACTGGCTGCTATTGGGCACCAAAGAGATTTGGTTTTCGACGATCTGCAGCGCTTTTGACGGAGGCTGTTTTTCCAGCGCCATAAGGTTCAGCAACCCTCCCAACGCATCGGTCGCGGCCGGATTTCGGCGCAATGCTTCGGAATAATATTTCTCGGCTTCGTCATATTTCTTTTGACTTGTGCGTAAATCGCCCATGCGCGCGTAACCAGCGTAGTTATCGGGCGCAACGCCGATCGCTCGCTTCAGATCGGCTTCGGCTCCTGCCGGATCCTTTTTCATGAGCAGGGCTTGAGCGTAAAGAACGAATCCTTCGGGAGAGCCTGGCTCGAGCATCATAAGTCTGCCGCCAGTTTCCTCGAGTAACGGCTGATCCGCTCTGTGCAGGGCGATGGAAGCGAGGGCGCGGATGGGATCAGCCATCCCCGGCTGAAGTTTCGAGGCCAGACGCCACTCGGATTCCGCTTGGCCCAGATTTTGGTTGCTGGCATAAGCGACGCCCAACTGGTAATGCGCCGGGGCATTATCCGGATAGCTTTTTACAACCTGTTCGAGGATGGGGATGGCTTCTGAAGCTTTGCCTTCGCGCACCAGGATCTGCGCGTGCAGGGTTTGTACTCCTGGGTCCGAGGCCGCGAGCTTGACAAGATTGTCAGAAACTTTCGTGGCGTCGGCGAAGCGATTTTGTTGCAGAAGCAGTTCCCCATACATTTTGGCGATCAGAATGTCGTTGGGGTGCGCGGAATACAGAGAGGCAAGCTCGGTCGAAGCCTTTTCCCAATCGTGCTGGCCCAGATAAAATTCGGCAAGCATTCGATAGCCCGCCGGATTATCCGCGGCGATGCTTTTGGTGTCGCGCAGGACTTTCTCAGCGTCGTCCTTTTTCCCTTCGTTCAAATAAAGCGTGGCCAGTGTGGCGCGCGGCGAGGGGTTATTCGGTTCCATGGCGATGGCAGCCTGATATTGTTTTTCCGCGTCGGACCAGCGTTTTTGACGCTGATAGAAATTTCCCAGAGCAATGAGCGCGGATGTGGATTTAGGCGCGAGAGAAATGGCTTTCATGTAGCTTTTTTCCGCGGCATCTAGATTCTTCGATTTTTCCTGGATCATAGCCAGGTTCGAGAAAGCATCGGAGCGATTGGGATCCATCTGAACGGCCTGTTGGGCTTCGCGTAAGGCCTTCGGAACATCACCCGACGCAGCGTCCGCATTGGAGAGAATGGTTTGAGCCTGAGCGTTTTGCGGCTGGCTTTTCAGTACGGTTATCGCGTGATCTCGCGCCTCCGCTGCCTTACCTGCGGCCAGTAGAATGCTTGCCAGGTCGACTTGAGCTTTCACATTGTCTGGATTGATTTCAACTGTGCGCGCTAGTTCCTGATAGCCGTGGGTCCAGTCACCTTGCTTCAGGTAGGTTTGAGCCAATTGGTAATGAGCATCGGCGAACCTGGAATCGAGTTGAATCGCGTTCTGAAATTCGATGACCGCTTCGGGATACTTGCCTTGCTGGAAGTACGTTTGCCCGCGCGCGAAATGTTTTTGCTTCAGGACGTTCGGATCTCGAGAACAGCCCGTTACGCTCAAGGCCGCTGCCAATAGGACTGACCACAATGTGGTAGGACTACCGAGGCTCATCAAACCCCCGTGGACGTATACGACCGGGCTGGACGTGAATTTTACATCTTGGCAATCTATGAAGCTAGTGTCCCGTCTAATGTAATGTGTTACAAGGCACTTAGACGCCTGCTGGGACTGATCTTGCATTGATGATTGACTTGGGATGTTCGATGAGCAGACGAATCCGAGGAAGCTGCCTGGCATTTCCAAGGCCGCTGAATCGAGATTACTTAGCGGCGTTTTCAGATCCGCGCTTTTTGGACGTAGCCGTTGAAGAACTCCGCGTAAGCGGCAAAAAAGGAAAGTATTTTACTCTTTCGTGGAATGCCGATAGGATTTCCAGTGGACCCGGCGAGTCGCACCGAAGTGAACAAATAGTGGCACATGTAGACGTATAGCGCTGATGCAAGGGCGGTTAACTCACACGTTCCGATCTGCGAACGGCGGCGCGGGGGTTGGCGTGTACATTGCATGAAAGCAACAAATATCGAGGAGTACTATCGCTCTGTCTGGCTGTTTGGCCAAGAATCAAGGTGAAGGCATGGGTCCCGATGATTAGGAGTGATTCCCGAGCGGCGCTGGTTGCTGAGGACATGGGTTTTGTGGGCGGGATAAGCCCCGCAATGAAGACCCTCGAAAGCGTGGTTGGCGAAATTGCGCCTACCAATATCCCGGTTCTCTTCGTTGGTGAAAGCGGCACAGGCAAGGCGATTTTTGCGCGGCGCGTGCATCAACTTTCGCGGCAATCCGACCAGGCGCTGGTGAACATTGCGTGCGCGGCCATGGATCCGGCGCAACTTTCGACCGAGCTTCGGCTTAACGGAAGCGGAAACGGGAATGATCACAGTGGCGGCCTTCCCGGAACGGTCGTTTTCGATGAAATTGGGGAATTGGATGCCGCCTGTCAGCGCAGCCTTCTTTACGCGTTGCCCGACGGGCACGGTAGTCCGCGAAGAGGGTTTCTGGAAGCGCGAATTATTTCGACTACCAACCGGAATCTCGACGAGGAAATGCGCGCCGGGCGTTTCCGGGCGGAACTCTACTACCGCGTTAACGGAGTGAGTTTGCGTCTGCCGCCACTTCGCGATCGGCGGGAGGATATTCCTATCCTAGTGGAGTTTTTTTTGAGCAAGCATGCAGCGCAGTTCGGACGTCCGCGGCCGTCGCTCAGCCCGCGGACGCTGCGACTGCTGCTGGAGCATTCCTGGCCAGGAAATATTCGCGAGCTGGAAAACGTGGTGAAGAAAATTGTAGCGCTGGGAGACGAGCAGCTCGGAATCGCAGAATTGATTTCAACGCCAGTTCGGCCTCCCGCGGAAGTACCGGAGGCCCCTGCGTATTCGTTGAAAGCAGCGGCACGAGCAGCGTCGCGCGAAGCCGAACGCGGAATGATTCTAAAAGCGCTGGGTCATACGCGCTGGAATCGCAAGCGGGCGGCGCAAGAACTAAAGATTAGTTATAAGTCCTTACTCTATAAATTGAAGCAGATCGGCGTGCAGGATTCAGATGCCGATTAGCCTGGCAGGAGGTGAGATGTTCAGACGATGGCAATTCATTACGGTACTTTTCCTCACCATAGCGGCATCCCCGGCCAAAGCGCAGGACGCAAATAGTCCCAAGGTACCGGCTCAGCCGGCGGCGCCAGCAATAGCCGACCAGTCGAGCAGGAAGCCTGCGACTGGCGATCCAAATTATGTAATTGGAGCGCAAGACGTGCTGGACGTTAGCGTGTGGAAAGAGCCCGAGGTTTCGCGCGTGGTTCCGGTGCGGCCTGATGGGAAAATATCACTACCGCTGTTAAATGACGTGCAGGCGGCGGGTCTGACGCCCGCACAACTGGCGGATCAGATCACGACCGGCCTGAAGAAATACGTTACCAGTCCGCAGGTGACGGTCATCATTACGACCATTAACAGCCAGCGTGTTTATATTCTGGGAGAAGTCATACGGCCGGGCGCATTCCCAATGCTGCCGGGAATGACCGTGCTGCAGGCACTTTCGAGCGCCGGCGGGTTCACCCAGTTCGCCAAAACAAAATCGATCTTCATTCGCCGAATGGAAGCGGGGAAAGAAGTGAAATATCAGTTCAATTACAAAGACGTGATCGGCGGTAAGAGGCCCGAACAGGATATTCCGCTGAAGGCCGGCGACACGATTGTGGTTCCGTAGTGAGAGCGATGCGCAATTTCAAATACATTTCGCTGATCGGAGTCGTGGTGGCGGTGTTGAGCTGCGCTCCGGCGCAGGCGCAAGACCAGCCCTCTGACACTCAGCAACAGCAGAATCAACAGCAGGATCAGCAAGGGCAGCAGCCTGATCAGGGGCAACAGCAAGGACAACAAGGGCCACAGGGACCTCAGCCCACTCAGCCGATCCCAGCGATTCGCTCTCCGTTAGCTTCCGCCGCAGACAATGAAGATACCGGCAATCCGAACCCGCAGGAAATTGTTCCCGACACCCGGCCGCTCACTGGCGTGGAAAACCTCTCCGTGGGTAGCGTGCCAGTGGGCCACAGCTATTGGCAGCCCCGCGTTTCGCTGGTCGGAACCGCCGACTCAAACCCAGACTTTACGACCTCGAATGGGTCCTGGGCTACGTGGATCGCGTTATTGGGCGGAGTGGATTTGCATAAGATTTCAGGTGTTTCCGACTTGTTTGTTAGCTACACCGGCGGCGCGATGTTTTCAAACGACAGTAATGCGCCGACCGGAAATATTCAAGCTCTTACGGTTAAGGACAAGTACGCCTTTCGCCGCTCGACTCTTACTCTGTTCGAACAACTGGATTATTTGCCGGAATCGTCTTATGGATTCGCTGGACTGCAATTCGCTGGGTTAAATCCTAGTGCGGGCTTGAATCTAGGAAATAACTTTACGCCGAGCCAGTCAATTCTGACACCTCGGGGCCAAAATCTTTCCAGCACTTCAGACGGCGAATTCGACACCAGGCTTACGGCGCGGACAACGTTAACCTTCGTAGGCGGGTACTCTTTGCTTCGCTACTTTGACGACAACCTCGCGGATTTCGGCGACGCAACTTTTCAGGCGGGTTACAACTACCAAGTCAATCGAAGAGATACCGTTGGGGTTTCCTATCAGTTCGGCGCATTTCGTTATAGCAACTTAGATCAATCGATCAACTCGAACACGGTTGAGGCTTCCTATGGACGTCGCATTACCGGCCGCCTGGCATTTCAGATCGCAGCTGGACCCCAGTTCGTATCATCGCGTTTCGCTATTACGAACTCCACCACTTCAACGAGCGGATCCGTCTCGCAAGTGTACTGGACCCTGAATACTTCGCTTCAGTATCAACTTCGCCGCGCCACGATTGCTGGCAGCTACTACCACGGCGTGACCGGCGGGTCCGGCGTTCTTGCAGGAGCGGAGACAGACATTGCCTCCGGAAGTTTGAATGGGCAACTGTCGCGGACCTTCAACGCGGGGGTTACAGGCGGTTTTTCGCGGAACCAGGGATTCGCGATAACAAACAGCCTCGCGTCCCAGACTTTTGACTACTGGTTCGCTGGCGTGAATCTCACCCGGAATTTCGGGCGCAACATCGATTTGTTTTTGAACTACCAGTTTCAATATCAAAACGGCGACGTTGGCAATTGTACCGGCACGGCCTGTCTAACGAACGTAACTCGTCATCAGATATCCGTGGGCGTGAATTTACATAAGCAACCGATTCCTTTTTAGGCAGAACCGTAAACAAGTTGCACAGTGAGGATGGAATGGCGAATCGAGAATTGACTGCTGCAGATTACATGGCGATATTGCGGCGACGCTGGGTTTTGATTGCGATATGCGCACTCGCAGGGGGCCCCCTCGCCTATCTGGTTTCGCGATTGCTTCCCAATCAATATAAATCCCAAACTCTGGTCCTGATCGAACAACCGACGGTCTCAAACAAGATCGTAGAGCCGGTTGATTCCAGCGATATCAGCCAGCGTCTTTCGAGCATGCAGCAGCAAATTCTAAGCCGTTCGCGGCTGGAACCTATCATTCATCAATTTAATTTGTATCCGCAGGATGTGAACCGCATTCCGATGGACGAACTGGTCCTGCGGCTACAGAAATCGATTGAGGTTACTCCGATCCTGCCGATGGCAGAAACACGCGCCCGTGAGCTGCCGGGGTTCTATGTGGGAGTGACACTAGATACGGCGCATAACGCCCAGGACGTGTGCACCGCGGTGACTTCGATGTTCATCGAGGAGAGCCTGCGCCAACGAGCAGCGCACTCAGAAGCAACAACGGAATTCCTGGTTCAGGAACTGGCCACTGCAAAGGCAAGTTTGGATGAGCAGGATGGGAAACTGGCCGCATTCAAAAGCAGGTATATCGGTGAGTTGCCAGAGGAAGAGCAAACCAATCTAAATCTCTTGACGGGTCTTACGTCGCAGCTGGACGCGGCGTCGCAGGCCCTGGCACGCGCGCAACAGGACAAGAGCTTCGCAGAATCAATGTTGACGCAACAAGTAGGAGCCTGGCAGGCATCGCAGACCGGGCATAATCCCGAGACGATGGAGCAGCAGTTGATAGCCCTACAGGGTCAGTTGGCCAGTCTGCAGGCAAGATATACGGACAATTATCCGGACGTGATCAAAACCAAGGCTGATATTGCAGCGTTGCAGAAGAAAGTAGCCGACAGCGAGTCTCAGAAGACAACGGGTGATAGTAAAGCTCCGAAAGCATCCGTCGAACCGGCCCAGATACAGCAACTTCGAGCTCAAGTTCACAGCTACGACCAGATTATTGCGGCGAAAACCAGAGAGCAAGAAGAGATCAAGCAGCAGATAAGGCTGTACCAGGATCGTGTGCAATCAAGTCCTGCGGTTGAGCAGCAGTACAAGGAACTCACTCGCGGCTACCAAACCGCTCTTGATTCCTACAACGACTTGCAGAAAAAACGCGATGAATCGGCAATGGCCACCAATCTGGAGCGCAAACAGGAAGGCGAGCAGTTCAGCGTACTGGATCCTGCGAACCTCCCGGACAAGCCATCTTTTCCTAACCGCATGCTGTTCGCGTTAGGAGGATTTGGCGGCGGCCTGGGCCTCGGAATTGGAATCGTCCTTATGTTGGAGATAAAAGATTCCTCGTTCAAGACAGAGCGGGACGTGGAGTTTGCGTTGCGGCTGCCTGTGCTGGCCATGGTACCGTCGATCGAACCTATGAGCTTGAAGAGAGATAAGAACCGCCCGATTGGACCCTCATTAGAGCCGGGCGTAGAAAGTGGCGCGAGGGCCTGACGAACTATGTATCAAAAATTTTTTGGATTACGCGAAAGCCCGTTCAACGTCAATCCCGATCCGCGCTATTTATTCATGACCAAGCAGATCCAGGAAGCGCTGGCTGGCTTAACTTATGGTATTCAAAACCGGAAGGGCTTCATTCTGCTTACGGGCGAAGTGGGGACCGGTAAGACGACCCTCTTGAACCGGCTGCTCGATTGGCTACACGGCCAGCGAGTGAAGACGGCTTTCGTTTTTAATTCACAGCTGAACGTGACGCAGCTGTTTGACTTCATGATGGCCGACTTCGAGATTCCAGTGGAATCGCGGCATAAGAGTCAGGTTCTTTTGAAATTGAACCATTGGCTGCTGGAACGATACCGCGCGGGTGAGGCCGCCGTTCTGATCGTTGACGAGGCGCAGAATCTATCGCTGCAAGTTCTGGAAGAAATTCGCCTCTTGACCAACCTGGAGACATCCACCGAAAAGCTGTTGCAGATCGTTCTAACCGGCCAGCCAGAACTGGAAGAGAAGTTAAAGTTGCCTCAACTTCGCCAGCTCCGCCAGCGAATTACTCTGCGCTGCCGGACGTCTCCGCTGACCCTGGAAGAAACATATGGCTACATAGCCGAGAGACTTCGGATTGCGGGAGCAAACGGCGAGCCTATTTTTTCGAAGGAAGCCATCCAGTCCGTAAACCTTTACTCACAAGGCATTCCGCGTGTTGTGAACTTACTGTGCGAGCATGCTTTGATTAACGCGTATGTGGACCATCTTCGGCCCGTTCCAGCGCACCTGGTCGAAGAGGTCGCTCGCGAATTTCAGTTGGACGAGATAGCTCCCATTGTCGAGGGTGGACATTCCAACGGTGCGAAACAGCCTGTGGACGCTCAGGCTCTGCTGCAGAATCTTGATGAATTGTTAGGTCGTTTGCGCGAGGCCAATATCGTGACGTCTCCGTCGTCCTCACGCGAAAGGAAACCATGAGCCGAATCCACGAAGCATTAAAAAGAGCCGAACAGGAACGAGCCGCAAATACGTCCGTGGCCACGCACATTTTGACGGCACCGCTGGCCCCGAGTTCACCGTCGCAGGTTATTGACGAGACCGGAACTGGAATTGGTAGGGCTGCCACCCATACAGCGCCCGAACGGGCCGCCGCTCCGTCGGCTGGATATCTGAGATTCGAAGACTTGCGCAAGCGCTGCGCTCACCCCGAATGGCATCTGGATCCGAACGTAAACGTCTTCGTGAACCCGGCACTTAGCGCGCAAGCCGCCGAACAATTCCGCACACTTCGTTCACGCCTGTATCAGATGCGCGGAGCACAGCCGCTGCGTACGCTGCTGGTAACAAGTTCGCTGCCGGCGGAAGGAAAGACGTTCGTGACAAACAATCTGGCGCAGGCGATCGTGCGTCAGCCGGACCGAAGAGTTTTGATTATAGATGCGGACCTGCGTTGTTCCCGTTTGCACGTACCCCTGGGAGCGCCCTTGTCGCCGGGTTTGACGGAATATCTGAGAGGCCAAGCTGACGAGGCAACGGTATTGCAGCATGGACTGGAAGGCAACCTCTGCTTTATTCCCGGCGGGACTGAAGCTGCAAATCCCAGCGAGCTGCTGTCAAACGGGCGACTGAAAGTTCTGCTGGATCGCCTGGCGCCGGTCTTTGACTGGATAATAATGGACTCCGCGCCGCTGCTGCCAGTGGCTGACTCGAGCTTTCTGGCTGACTTGGTGGATGGAGTCTTGCTGGTGGTGCGAGCTGGGACGACGCCTTCGGAGACTGCTCAGCGAGCTTGCCAGGAACTTCAGGGACGGAACATCGTGGGAGTGGTGCTGAATTCGGTGAATCCGGAGGAAGCTTACGGGGGGTATTACTCTTCGGCTTACGGATATGGGTACGGCTATGCAGAAAGTTATGGCCGCAACGATTCTGCGGGCTCCAGCAAATAATCGCGAGGTTTGCGAGTCGAACCGCTCTTTTCGATTTGCTGTTCAGTCGCGACGGGTCCTTACTTAATATCCTCTCTTCAGCATCAAGTACGGGAGAAGAAGACATTCAACAATCCCCGGGAAGGGGTCTTCCTTGCTGAATACTGCTTCCGTGTGAAACTTTCGCACGGATTGGATATAGTCCCGCAGCTTCAGTCTTCTGCCACCTATTTCGACCAGGCCCGCGGGTAAATCCGTCAACAATCGAATCCACGATAATCCTGGCTTCCCGCGCGATGGCTCCGGCTCCTTACCTATCTGGTCGAGGTACAACATGTGCGGGAAATCCACTCCCGCAGCGGAGCCAAGTGTATGGTAGCCCCAGGTGCGGGCGTTTACGTCCAACAGCTTGAATTGTCCATCTCTCGGGTCGAGCTTAAACTCGACTTCTACCAGGCCATAATAGTTGATGGCGCGCAGGAATCGTTCGGACAATGACTCTAGAATCGGCAATTCGACTGTTTCGACATAGGTGCTGGCGCGGCCAAACTCCCGCGGATGCTGGCGCAAGCGCTGGCTGACGACGCTCCCCACTGCCTTACCATCCTTGAAAAAGGCACAATACGCATACTGATTCTTTCCGTCTCCTGGGATCAGGTCTTGAATCAGAAGCTCGCCGGGTCTGGTGAGCTTGATAGCGCGCGCGAATAACTCCCGGAGCTGCACTGGGTTGTCGGCGCGCCAAGCCTTCGCTTTCGTGGCTAACAAAAATTGATCCTTCACGCCCGGTTTCAGTGCCAGGGGAAAAGGAGTCGTAATCGCGTCGAGATCGGAAAACGTATCGGGGGACCAGGTTTCAGGAATGGGAATCTCAAGTTCATGCGCCAGACGGTATGTATTTCTCTTGTTCCATACCCATTTGACCGTTTCCCACGCCGGGGTAGGAACGCGAAAAACCTCCGAGAGCGCCGCTTTGTGCCGCGAGAGCGTTGCCACCAATTCATCGCGAGTAGGAAATATGACCCAGCCATTCAAACCTAGTTTGCGTCCCAAGAATAAAAGTGTCTCGACAAGGTTGCCCTCATTGCGCAAGTCTGGGACCCGAATCCCGTATGTCGCGTAGCGCGAATATTGCGATATAGAATATTCGTCATCCAGGATGCAGATGGGAACGCCTTTTCGCCCGAGACTCCGCACAATTCCAAGGCCCTGGTAATCGCCGCCAATGACAATAGCCCCAGGGACGCCGGTTCGAATGCTTTCGAGCTTTTTAAAACGCTCAAGTTTACGCGAAGAACCGAGCTTCATTTACACCGCTCCATGATTGGCAGCTCCGTTATATTCGTTAACGCGGCGAGTCAAAGCCTTGGCGGCATACCGGGCTCCCGAAACAAATTGCATTAGAGGGCCAAAACTCCAAGCTGCCGGAGCGCCGAGAACGTGTAGACCTGGAATAGAGGTTTCAAGTCCCCGGGTCAAGCAAGGATATCCGTTAAAACGGCGCATCGATTGAACCAATTCCGCTGAGATAAAATCGTACTTGGAAACGTCTACTCGGTAGCCTGTTCCAAGTAGAACATGATCTACGGCACGGTCGCTGCCATCGCTCAGACGAACCCTTACCTGTATGCCCATTGTACTAACTTCAACAATTGAGCAGCCCAAGAGGATTGGTACAGACTCCAGCCGCTTTACCAGCCAACGGGCTCCCGCAGGGCGTACGGAGCGTTTCCTGAGCTTGTCTTGCAGCGCGCGAGGCAACAGTCGCAACAGGTCGGGACGAGCCATTAATTGGCTGATCCCAGCGGGTCCTACATCAGTAGGCGCGTACAGAATCGAGCGAATCGACTTGCCTAATCCATGATGCAGGGTTTTTGAAAGGGTACCCTGGAGCCAATTTATTTTGTGACTTCGTGTCACCACCTCTGCTTCCGCTCCGGCCTCATGCAGCAGCGCAGCCGATTCGAGCGCGCTCTGGCCACCGCCAACCACCAGCACTTTCTTTCCCGCAAATTTACCCAGGTCGCGGTGCTCCGATGTGTGAGAGACCTGACATGCCGGAAGGTGATCGAAGTCCGGAGGCCGCCGTGTGAAGGAACCAATGCCAGCCGCGATGACCACGCGAGCCGAATTGAACTCCTCACCATCCGCGAGGGTAACCCGAAAACCCTTTGAATCGCGGCGAACGGATTCGATCTTTCGCTGATCGAGATCCGGCACAGCATTCCGCTGATACCATCGGCCGTACTCGACGAAGAGATCCAGCGGTACGGGTTGTGAGACCCGAATTCCGGCCGCTTTTTCGAAGTCCTCGATCGTGAATTTTTCGTGGGGTGCCGCGATCTGGGTCGCAGTCCAATTGGAACGGAGCAGCATGCCGACGGGCATGTTGCGGTCCCAAAATGACATAGCCTCGCCGAAAACTCGGACCTCGAGGCCCTTTATTTCTTTTAGATGGCTGGCAGCCGCAAGCCCGTACGGCCCAGCACCTAAAATTACGATGTCGCAATGCGCCATAGTTTCGAACAAAGGTCTCCTAGCCTGGCAAGGGCCCAGTTTCTGTCTTGACCGGAATCCCCGAACTCTCCGGGTAGTGTATCCGTTCGGTTTTTTCCAGGAACATCAGCACGAGGGCGAGGATCAACAAAGCTAGCAGGAAAAAGACAAAGCCTCCCCGGCGATGAAGATCGCCCGTAAGAAAACCCGGATCAACGTCAATGCTAAGAAGGGTCAAAGTGGAAATGCGGATGCCGTTCTTTACCAGAGCCATGGGAACAGCGAGAAGCACGAATAATAACTTTCTCCAAGTCGTCCGCAGGAACAAGTGCGCGGCCAACAGACAGGTAATGAACAACGCCATGCTGGAACGAATCCCGCTACATTCCTTTGCCACTTCGATGGTGACGCCTGGCACGCTAAGAAGAAAACCGTGGCGCAACACTGGAACACCAAACAGCCGAAATATAAAATATGCGATGTCAGTTGAGCCGCTTTGTAAAAAGTAAATCACCCGTTCTAAAATACTCTCGGGGATCGGTACCATCAAAAGCAAGAACCCCAGGGGAAACGATGCAACGCGCAGTACATCAGGACCGTAAAAACTTTCAAACGCTCCTACCCAAATCAGTACGATAGATAACGTAGCGGCTGGTAACACCCATTGTTCTTCCGCAGCAGAGAAGCGGTTCGCAACGAGCCAGTGAAAAATCACACCCGCTAGGATCAGCAGAACGCCCGGGACGACCTGGCTTCGCACTGAGATGAAAATCCGTTTTCTTTCCGAGTACAGGAGATAAATGCTGACGATTGGGATGAGCAGAAGGTGCGATGAGGATTCCTCATGGAGCGAAAACACTGCCAGAGAACTGAGCGTTTTCCAGTAGACCAGAATCGAAGCTGCTACCACCCCGGCGAAATACAAATGGCGTCGTGCATTGGAACCTTGCGCGTATGGCAAGGGAGCCGCCGGCACATGACGCGATACGCTCAAGAAGCCTCCGGCAAGCTATAAACCAGCTTGTCGAGGTCTTTGACGGCGTACGCAATCCGAGCCCGATCTTTGTCTGGACCTTCAATGCGCCATCCATCACCATCTGGAATCAGTTGCATCTGACTGCGGTTTCTCCACCAGCGATTTATATCACCCGGTAGAGCCGTCCATATCTTGTGCTTGGCGATTAAGTTCGATAAATAGCTCAGCAATTCGAGGTAAGCGCTGCGAGCCCGGGCCTCGATAAGGTAGTCCGGATGCGCGATAAAGCTGATCAGACCGTTACGGCGAAGAATCAGAGTGCATTCCGTCTTCCAAAGCTCGATTGAATAATCGCCTAACATATGAAAAAGCGAATAATCCTGCGTCATCGTAAGGGGCAGTTCGAGGATTTTTCCAATGCGATACGGCATTACCGTACAACAACCACCGCGCTGTGGTTCAAGATGGGCCACATTGGGTACTGACATGTCATACGAGATGTCCAAAGCCTCGAACCATTCCTGATTTCGATACATAGCGCCGGATCGAAAACCCGACGATTGAAAGTGCCGAGTGTGTTCATTAATTTTTTGGGCTTGCGAAACAAAGCGGTCGTAATCCTGGAACAATGACCCGTCGTGTTTCAGGTCGTGAACGTTTGCTTCGAATCCGCGATTGCGGATTTTTTGGATAAAATCGTTGGGAATCTCATAACGCCCGACCGGCACAATCTGAAACGAAGCCTTGATTCCATGTGCATCGTCCATGTCCATCAAGTTTGGGACGAAATTAAGACCCACCACTGTTTCGATATCGTGAGTCATCATTACGCAGCTCGGCGCGCCGTTCGGCCAAAACCAGATAAAAGGCACACGATCGACACCCATTGCATCCATGGAAAGGCGCAACAGACGCTCGTGGAGCGTGTCTACGGAAAAATCCACCGGCCATTTAGGGAAGGGTAGTTCCTGCCAGCCTCTCAAATAAAATCTTTGAAATTTGCGCCTTGCTTTAGGAGGCAGAAGACTCCGAAAGCCGTAGTAAGCCTTGCGCACCAGGGCATTTCCTGCGAGGCCGCCTCTGCTGGCCCCGTTCGGGCGCGCGTAGCGCTCCATTCTGAGATTGTCAATTATCTCGGCCGGCTCAAAAGGCAGGCTCACCGTATGATCTTCTATTTGTGTTTCGGGCAAAGCATCATGAAGATGCAGTGAGGGGATCACCTCGGTCGGACCCGATTGGCAGCGGCCGAAGCAAATCCCCTCGGGACCGAAGCGGAAAAAACCGGGCGTGCCGTTTGGCTCTTGGGGATGCGTGAAATTGGTCCGCCAGTCGCTTGGCAAACGATAGTATTCGCTTAAATACGATGCCATGTGATCGTTATGGGTGTCTGTCGAGCGGATAAAATTCACTTCGCTAAGCTCCGCCATTTTCACCTAGAGAAACTAGAGCCGTTTTGCCGGCTCAAATTCGTTTGCGCACGATCTCGAAGGTCCAAGTGCTAACCAATATGCCGGTAAATCAATTTTCCCGTTGCCGCCTGTATCCGCCCTGGCATAACGGCGAACAGTTTCTTTGCCGCACTAACTGCCCAGCGTTCTTTTGAATTCACGCTTTGGGGTCCCGGACATCTCCAGTAAACCAACGACGTCGAGTGACGCGTCCAATGATCCTTAAACGCAATTAAGCCCACGTTGTCTTCATCGGACCGGCCCAGACTGAACTCTTTCGCTCCTGTAGACTTCGATTCTTCGATTGCCCGCCACAATAGCAGCGGCATCGCGCCCAGGTTTTTATACCGTTCATCGGAACAGCCGTATTTGTAGACTGCCATATCCCGAAATCGCAGCGTCAAGATCGCCGCTATCGGAATAGCTGCTTGGTAAGCGAGGCGTATAGAGAGCAAACCACCCATACAGTCAATCAAGTTTTGATACCACGCATACGGTTGTGGGGGTACAGCGTGACGAGCCCTCGTTCGGATCAGCAATCCATAAAAATCTTTCAGCAAATCCTTCGATGCTCCAGACTTTTCGGTGAGGCCAGCACGCTCCGCACGGCGAATCCGACGGACCACCGAATCTTTGTCAAAGCCCTGGTGAATATTATTGAGATTCGGCTGCAAATCAATCCGGTGCAAGCGATAACTAGTTGCCGGCCGGAAGCCGCACTGTTCTCCGCTGGAATCAAAACTTCCATTGATCGGACGAACCTCGACATAATCGAACTTCTGCGGTTTTACCTTGGCTTGCAAACGCCGTGCAAAAAATTCCATTTCCTCAACACTGTCGACCAACGGCTCGCAATGGTCGGAAAAGGGCAAAGAAACAATGCGACGGCCTGTGAGCCAACTATCAACCCCGCAAAATACCAACCCGTTACGGATCTCTTCTCCGGGAGCAGAAGAGGTATAGCCGATCGCTGTATACGCGTAGGTTCGCCGTAACGCTTCCAACCATTGGGGCGTATGGAAAACAGACGCGCGAGGGTGTCTCTCCAGAAATTCCCGCCATCGCCGGTCCTGTATGGGATCGAACTTGTACAGTACCATCACTGCTCCGGATTATATTGGTTCTATGTAACCAGGTCTCTATTTATAGCCCGGCTAATAGATTATTCAGTGCCTTGATCCGAATTCCCCGGCGGAAACACACCGGTCAGAGTTATCCTCTGCTACTTCGAATCCTTTCCTTGCTTCGCCAGCTCTTGCATTTCCCGCTCTTTAGTTTCATTGGAAGCCACAATCGCATCGAGCAATTCGGAAGAGTTTTGCTTGCGCAAGATGGCGATATTCGACATTACACAGTGTCCGCCGATTCGCCCTGGAAAAACATGCGAGGGCAAGAAAAGGATTTCCTTGATAAATTCATTCACTTCTTCGTAAGAACCGCCGTAGACGGCGGCCATGCGCTCCACTTCCTGGGCCCAGGCGATTAATACTCCAAGCCAGGTGGTTTCGACCAGCTTGCTGATTTCGCCCACCTCGGGAGTTCGAAATTTCGCGACCTTGAACCCAGCGCCCTTAAAGTGCTCGGCCGCCCGCTCCGTAGATTTCTCATCGAAGCCGGCCACAAATTTTTGATAGCGGAGCATGTCCTGCTCCATTTTTATGTGCTTGCCTCGTACGGGACTGTACACTACCGGCACGTTGACTTTTTCCTGCACCTTGCGCGTCGTCCCCACCCCGAGTGTGCTGTTGATGATCACCACGGACGGTTTGTACTTCTGAATGTAGGAAGCCGTGGTTCCGACAAAATCAGGAAGCTGGAACGGATAACAAATGTGCAGAACCGAACAAGGACGAGTGACCTCAACGGGCGCAACATCGACGCCCAGACATTCGTATTTGCGCTGCAAAATCTGGAGCAGAGGCTCCCCCACTTCCCCCAGTCCTGCAATGATCACGATTTCGTTGGACAAGGCTTTTGTGTACCGTCCTTTTATGAATTTAGGTAAGCGTACCCCTGTGCCCGTACCGGTTCAAGGTGAGAGGACTCAGAAGTATAGCGAGACTAAAATAAAATCAAGCCCGAGACTAGAGGTCTCCCACGCAACGGGATATTAAATTAAGCTAGGTTCCGATAGAGACCTCTAAGGCCATTTTGATCGTTGTGCCAACCGTAGTCTTCCAGAAAGCTCTTCGCGCTACGTATCTGTTGTTCGCGACCTTCTTTGTCCCGGTAAACTCTCATCGTCGTCGCAACCATAGAGTCGACATCCTCAGGTTCGAAATAAGAGACCATGGCTGGCGTAAAATAATACTCGATCGTCTTCAGCCTCGGAACGATTGCCGGGATGCCCAGAACAACATAGTCGATCAGCTTCGACGGCAACATCAATTCGGTAGCTACATTCACGCGGTTGGCCACAATTCCCACGTCCATCGATTCCAGTTTCTTGGCGAGTTCGTCCCAGGGCACGCCTTTATGAAAAAAGACATGTTCCTGGAGGCCCAGTGATTCGCTTAATCGCTTGCACTCATCCAAATCGTCGCCGGCGCCAATAATGTGCAGTTCAAATCCAGGAATTTCCTTTACGAGCTGCGCCGCCGCCAGAACGATCAGGTCATTACCGAGTCTCTTTGAAATGGTCCCGTGGTTAACCATCCTGAATTTCCCATCTTTCTTGCCGTCAGGACATGGACATGCGCGTTCACGGGAAATAAACTTTGGCATTGTAATGACCGTCGCGATCTTTTCAGTCGGAATGCCGCGCTCGATCAGCGATTCGCGCTGTACATGATTCACGCAGATTACTCTTTGAGCCAGCGAGCAGGAGACCCACTCTTCGAATCGCAGGATGGACAGAAGTAACCCGGATGTAGCTCCGAATTTAGCCTGGTAGGTTTCGACAACGGTATCATGTACATCCAGAATCACTGTGCCGCCGAAAAACCGGGGTATCAGGGCCACCAGAACCAGGATGTTGGGCATGTTATGAATATGAAAAATCTTCACACGGGACTTAATGAATAGGTTCGTACACGCGAAGAATGCGCGAATCATGAATGTGGTGTAGGCAAGTAAATACTGCAGCTTATTTTTCCCGCCGTATTCGACGACGTTCAATTCTTTAACCGTAACTCCAGCAAGGGTATAGGTTCGGGGGGTCCCTTTTTCCTTGGGAACGAGGAAGCAAACTTCGTAACCCCACTCTACCAGCGATTCAGCTTCGAGTCGCACGCGGCCGTCAAAGGGGTAGTGGGTAAAAGCAACCATGCACACCCGCTCGGATGCGTTAGCCTCCCGCGACGATGGACTGGATGAAGAACTCATAGATCCCAAGGACTGAACATCCTCAAGTTGGCCTTGTTGAGATGATTCCGGGTCGGCTTGAGGATGCTCGAATGTTTGCGTTCGGCGACTGTTCGTATGGACTCCCGATACGAGGGATCGACTGACCCCAGTCGCTTGAGAACCGCGACCCTAATCATGAATCTAGTCCAGTTTCTTTAAACGCTAGCCTCGTCAATTACATGCACTTCCAAAGCATAACTCACTCCGTTTCGCGAACCAGGTAACGATTTCTTGAGAGAGTTCCAAACCAGACACCATCGGGGTATCTCGTTTGGTAGCGTTTAGTCGCGCCGCTCATCGGCCCATGTAGCCGCATTAATTTCTCAGACTTCGGCACGACACAAATGAATGCTTTGTTACGGTTGTGTTGGGGACTCAGGCCAACCCGAGCCGATTAGCGTGATTTGGAGAGGCACGGGCGGCATTGGCGCGCGGGCGGACTTCAAGCGCCGCGCCAATGCCTTTTCTCACGTTCACGATGTGAATTAGACTTTTCAGCGATGCAATCTATTGAACAGTAGCCGTCAGGTTCGAGGGGGGTGCAACCTGAGTCTGACCGCCGCCTTGGAGCGGATGTGGGTATACATAAGGCGTGTAATCATAGGTCGTGGAGCAACTGTCTCCGGAAGCCTCTTCCCACGACATGCCTGAAGGCTGCGCGGACGAAACGAAGTAATCCCTATTTAGCTCGACGAGACTAGGCGTCTGGCTGCTCACCGGCATGTTCGAGCTATTTCCCCAGACATACGCAGGAGCGCTATTAAGGCTGCCACAGGCCGAATGCGGAGTGGTATAGCCGTTAATGCCGCTGCCCGGCTGCCACGCTTGCGGCCAGGTACCCGACTCTTCGTAGTACAGATCAATCGATCCCGCGCCCTGGTTGGACCCGGTAGCAATGTTGCCCCAGATTACGCCGGTACCGCCGCGCATGGTGATGTAGCAGCACTGATTCTGGTTCTGGTTGTTGAAGGTGTTGTCGTACGCTTCCCACCAGCGCGCACCAACATTGCCTGGAGTGCCGTGCTGATCAATTTGCGTGTAATTGAAAGTGTTGTGGCGCAGAACGGTTCTCGCGCCGTAATAAGACTCAATTCCGGAATTGATTACGTTGCTGTCGGAATCATTAAAAGTATTGTCTTCAATGAAAACCATCTGAGACCCGCCTGGGGCGATGCTATCCTCCCAACCGGCCTCGTTTCCTGCCCCCATTCCCAGGTTATGTATGTCTTCCGAAGCGCCCCCGCCCGTGAAGGCGTTGTGATCGATTAAACCGGGGCCGTTACCGCTTACAACCAGAAAGATTGACTGCCCGGAGTTCGTAAACGTGTTGTGGTCGATTCGGTAAGCAGAGCCGGAAGTCGTACCAGTCACGTTTATGTCCGTCCCTGGGGGATTGCTGGAAGAGCCCGTAAATGTAAAACCAGTGATCCGCGACTCGCATGAAGAGGAAGGCTCCAAAGTGAAGCCCGGCGATGATGTGATGGTCACCGACCCTTGACCGTTAATTGTGACGCATTTCGAGCTTGGGATATCAACCGCACTGCCGTAAGAAACCGTCCCACCGGGTACCAGAATCGTATCCCCGTTTTTAGCTGAGCTCACACACGATTCAATGTCCGAGGCTGCCGCCGAAGCCGCCGTCCAGGTAGGCGAACCTCCCGAGCAGGCTTCAGCGCGAGGAGCCGCGGTACCGCAACAAACTATTATCGCCACAAGCAGAAGAAATGCTCTTATCATCAGCCCTCACCCACTAATCGTCGTTTTTTGAGGAGGCGAAAGCAAAGCACCATCGCGTTCGAACCTCAGAGTCCCACGGCACCTAGGTTAAGCTTCCCACAAACTCGCGGCTACTGCTCCGAAGGGCAGGAAGGGTACAGGTTTAGGATGCTGTACCTAGGGACATTCGCAAGATCACCCCTTCTCTAATGAGTTCGAAGCCATTCCTCAAACACTACCAAGCTAAAGAGAACCTTGTGGTTATCGTTTTGACCGGAGTGATGTTCCTTGAAGATTTGCGCCACAGCTGATGGCCGCAGATAGTCATATATCCGACTTTCTCTGTCCAGTAGTATACCTTCCAGTTTTCTTTGCGCCGAACCTCGGAACCAATCATCGACCACGTTCACAGCGAACCCCCGCTTCTTCCTTTTCAGTATCTTTTCCGGAAGCAGCCGCTGGCAGACCTGGCGATGCAGCCATTTTCCGGAGCCATTTCGGACTTTCAGGTTGGATGGCAAGCGTTCGCTATATTCGACGATTTCTTTGCCCAAGAATGGCACCCTGACTTCAAGCCCGTGAGCCATCGATAGCTTATCGGCAAACATGAGAAGTTCATCAGGCAAGGTAGAGCGCAACTCCATGAATTGAAAACCGCCTAACTCGTCTGTACCTTCCATTAAAGCCGGCAGATCCTGCCAGCACTCGAGGATCTTATCCCCAGTGTTAGGAGGAATGATCCCCTCCCGAAAAAGGCCGTCAATTTCTTCGGCCGGCAAGAGGGATAGCACGTGCTGATACCGCTTCATCCGATCGGGGACATCCAGCGAGTGCACACCTCGTTTCAGCATCTCGTTCCGCGGCAGCGCGGTTATAACCGAGCCAACCGCCGACCGAACGGTCTTCGGTAGACCGCCCCAGAGTCCACCATAGCGCACTCCCAGGTGGCGTTTGTAGCCACCGAATAGCTCGTCCGGTCCCTGACCCACCAGTGTAACCTTCACATCCTCCCGCGCACGCTTACAGACAAAATACATAGGGACTATCGATGAGGAAGCAATCGGTTCTTCGAGACACGAGACGATGTGCGGTAAGGCCTCCTCAAAGGTGTTCCTATCAAGGATTACGGAAGCGTGTTGTGCCGAAAATATCTTCGCGGTATCTGCCGCATCGGCCAGTTCGTCGTCGGCAAAGGTCGATCCGTATCCGACTGTGTAGGTGTGCCAGTCTTTCCCGAATTGGGTCATCAGTGCAAGCAACAGCCCTGAGTCGACACCCCCGCTCAGTAGCAATCCGAGCGGCACATCGCTCAGCAACTGCCTTTTTACAGATTGCTTATAGAGCGCGCACAACTCTTCAGTGGCTTCACTGGCAGACTTCGTCGGCGAAAACGGTGTGGGCTTGTAGTTGTACCAACGCCGCAGGGAGTAGGTTCCTTTCTCAAACACCAGCATGGTGCCTGACTCAAGTTTGCGGATGCCCTTGAATATTGTGTAAGGCGAAGGGGTATAGCGATATCGCAGGAAGAGATTCAGGGAAACTGGATCGGCCTCAGGCTTCTCGTCCGATGCCGCGACAACGGCACGAATTTCTGAGCCAAAGGAGACTCGGCCTGCATCGATCTTGTAATAAATCAGTTTGATGCCGAACGGATCCCGAGCCAGTACCATCCGTTGCTTGCGCACATCCCAGATTGCCAGCCCGAACATTCCGTTCAAGTGATTCAGGACGTCGTCACCCCACTGCTTGTAGCCGTGGATGATAACTTCCGTGTCGCACTTGGTCCTGAATACGTGCCCGAAGGCTTCCAATTCGCGCTTAAGTTCCGGGAAATTATAAATTTCACCATTGAAAACCACCCAAACGGACTCTTCGAGATCGGACATGGGCTGGTGCCCGAGTGCAAGATCGATTATCGAAAGCCGACGAAATCCAAACCCGAGGGGTCCCGCAAAGTAATATCCTTCGTCATCGGGTCCCCGATGAGTGATGCTCCGGGTCATCCGCTCAATATCCTGGCGAAGGACTGGAGCCTGGCTTCCGAAATTATATTGTCCGCAGATTCCACACATGAGGCTGGCTAATTCCGCCCTAGGGATTGAAGTTCGGGGCTTTGAGTATTTCTCAGGAGATAGAAACTAAGACTTCGAAACAATTGCGATTGAGCCCAGCGATGCATGGGGACGTTGTCCCATCCGAGAAGAAGCTGGCGGCTGCGGAAAGAACCGTCGGATTTTTGCCAGCCGTTCATGCGAACAACATTCGACAGGATCTCGTCCAATTGGGGAAATCTCCCTTGCAGCAAAACGCCTACGTTAATGCACTCAGCATAATCATATAGCTCGCGTCGATAGACGGTCATTCGAGGCCTGCGCGAGAACGGCTTGGGCATACCGTGTTCGTCAAACAGATTTCGCACGTAGTAGTCGACCCCGCGCTTGATAGCGCTGGTGATATCAGGATTCTTTGTGATGGCCTCGATCTTGGCCATTGCCTTCAGGACGAAGCAGGTGTGGAAGTGATCGACAAACAGACGGTCCGAATCCGTGGAGTATGGCCAGGATCCATCCGCATCTTGAGCTTCCAGCACAAAATTCAAATTCCGGTCAGCGATCCTGCGGTAGCTATCATCGGAGAAATCTACCGATGCTTGCATCAGCAAAAACGCGCGATAAGCACTGGCATTTACAACGCCGCCCGGATCATTCGGTTCAGGGTTATAAGAGCAGCTTGAGCCTTTTTCCGACGTTTTGAAATCTCGGTAGTCCTCCACAGCGTGTCGCGTGATTGAATACATGATTTCACGCCATTTTTCATCGTGGTCGATCTGGTAAACCTCTCGAAACGCTTCGTAGACATAGGGCACCGTCGTTATCAGAGGTGTTCCTTGCCACATAGGGCCGCGCCTGGTTTCCCAGTTGAATGGATATCCCCAACAATAATGTTTATAGCCGGCCGAGCGCGTTTCCGTCAGGACTTCTAGGAAATGGACAGCGCGCTCGTAATATTTCCGCTGGCCAAGAGCGCGCGACAGAAAAGCAAAGCCCATAGCATAGTGGGCGTCCGCTATAGGGAACCTTTGCGGTTTCCAAAATAATTTACGGCCCGAAGGGAGAAAAGCTTCGCAAAAAATCATTGGAGAAACCGCGAGAGTCCCCAGCAGCGGCTTGCGGTAATACAATGCTTTGGCGCTGCGCGCTAAATCGCTGGCGAAAAAGCTCTGATGATCGTAGGAAACCTCCCCGAAACGATCCAGCCACGCGACAAATCGCAGAACGGATGCCCGCACGTATTCCACCGCTACCGTGTCCGTCATAACTATTGTCTGGGTTCCCATAGTTAGCTTGGCTTAACCTCGAAGCTGTCGATGCGTTTCAACTTGAAGAGAGACCGGAAAATCACCCTCAATTTTAGCATCTCCTCGTGACGATGAAATCGCATCAAATCCTTGGACACAGGTCTTTTCATGCGGCGCAGGAATGCGGACAAATACCCTGAATACAAAGCGATGCCGGCCAGCAGATAGGGTTTTTTGGTCGTTCGGTACGCGAAACGGAATACCTCCCACAACGGATGGTTGCCAAGATAATAGTCTTTCTCGCCGTAGGAAAATGTGGAAGCGAGCAGCGAACGTTCGGCCGTTCCCAGGGCGCGGTAATGAAAAAAAGATTTCTCGCGGAACGACCGAGTCTTCCATCCCATCATCCTCGCGGTAGTGACAGCAATCCAATCGATGCCGCCCGCCTTGTTGGGAACGTATCCGCCGATTTCCTTGAAACATTCCTTTCTGAAGAGCTGGCAGCCGCCCGCCACGTGGTTTTGGCCTTCGAAGCTGTCGCTTCCCGAGCTGTAGCCGTTTTCCAGAAAGATCGTTCCAGCTACTCCCAGGGTTTCATCTTCTGCGAACCTGCTTAGCAAAAATTCGCAATAGTCGGGATCAAACGAAACATCCGAATCCAGGTTGCCGACGACTTCATAGTCAAGATTCTTTACTTTTTCAAAACCAGCATTGAACGCATGGACTTTGCCGGCGAAACTGCGATCCCGGTGGGCAGGCAGCGTGACCATATCCATCCACTCGTGTTTCGCAGTATAGCGGCTCACAATCTCGCCTGTAGAGTCGGAGGAGCCGTCGTTGACGATGACCCACTTCAGTGGCAATACAGTCTGCGCGATCACCGACTGAATCGTTTTTTCAATCAGGGCTTCCTCATTACGAGCGGGTGTGACGAGAACATACGGCAGATGGCCTGAACGCTGCTGCATTTGTCACCTCAGAAATGACGTTCCACGAGTCTCGGCGCGGCAGGTTCTGCGGCCTCACTGGTTTGCGCCAGGGACAACTGCGAAAAAATATCGTCCATGATACGCGCCGTTCTTAGAATTTCCGGATACGGTATGGGAGGCGATCCGCCCTCGCGGATCGAGCGGTAGAGACCTTGAATCAGAAAATTCATCCCGTAGCCGCCCTGAAAATCCGCTTTTATGAATTTCTTCATATTTCCCAACGAGTTTCCGACGTATTGTTTCGCAAAATCCCACGAAGGAAGGAATTGCTCCAGGTAACTTTTATATGCCGAACCCCTGAGCTTGATCACCGTCTGCTTTTGCTCATCCATGACCAAACCGTTCTTTGGTCCGTATAAACGCAACAAGTTAAGCCCGGGCCGCATTTGCGACGAGAACGTAAAATAGGCCGAGGTCGTACCATCATTAATGATTACTCGCAATTCATCAATAATCTTGGTCTCTCCGATGCTCTTCAGAAGCCGGCTGGTGACTCCGTGCGCAAACACGTCGGGCGAATCGCCTGTCAAATATTCGGCCACCCTACTTATTCCGTGGCTGATGGTGTTCTGCAGCAGGCCGCCCGGCAAACTTCGAATCCAATGGTGGCTGTCTCCCAACAAAGCTTTCGCATAACCCGGGTCACTCAAGTCGTAGCAGTAGTAGCTCTCGAGATGAATCGGTGGACCGCCTAAGTAGCCACTTCTCACAATTTCGCGCGCGCGATTGGCGGCATGGCTGAATTGGATATTGTGGCCGGCCGTTAATTTCAATCCTCTCCGTTCGGCCAGGGCAACTAATTCTACTGCTTCGCTATAATCAACCGTGAAGGGCTTCTCGATGTAGACGTGGCAGCCTGCTTCAAGGCACAACTTCGCTACTGCGAAATGCGTTCGCGGTGGAGTTGTGATGTGCGCTACATCCGGCTTCGCTTTATCGAGCAGCTCTTGTACGCCGGTAAAGCATGCGCCTGTATTCAGCCGCTCTTGCAGCTGCCGGGCCATCAACTCTTCCCGATCGCAGACTCCAACGATCTGGCAATCTGGGATAAGCACAATCTGCTCTACGTGCTGGTCAGCGATTTTGCCGCATCCGATGATTGCTACTTTCAACATCCCCTAGCTCGCCTTCCGCACATATTCAAAGTATCGCGCTGACGCTTCGGAGAACGGCACGGCAGGCGCCCAGCCCAGACGTTCTTTCAACTTTCTGTTACTGTAGCGATTTCCCTTCCAGTAAGCGGAACAGCGCCTTCGATTGAATGCCGGCGGCAGCTGGCCCTTCGACCACTTGGAATATTTTTCCCACAGCCAGCTGAAAACATAAAACAATCGATACGGAACGTAGATGGAGTTGAATCGCTTGCCGTGTTTCTTGTACATCCTTAGAAACTGCCGGCTGGTCGGCAAATCGTCGTCGACGATGTTAAAAACTTCGCCGTCAACGCCAGGCTTCACACCTGCCAACACGATCGCTTGCGCGCAGTTATCCACGTAAGTCAGCGGAATCCGATTCGACCCCCCAAGATGCAGAAAAATTCCGAAGGTGTCGATCCCAACCCGAGCGGACATATGCGGTGCGCCGGGCCCGTATACCGCTCCCGGCCGCAGGATGACATGTGGAACTTCTTGTTTCCGTGCATACTCCATGACCAGTTCGTCCTGCTTCAGCTTTGCGAAGGTATACGCCTCCGCCTTTTCTACAGCGTGGCTCTCCAGCTCGCAATTTTCGTCGAGCAATCCTCCGCGCTTGATATTCCAATTGGAATAAATTGCGAAGGAACTTATGTTCACGAAACGCTTCAGCGTGCCCGATCGGACCGCCGCGTCGAGCAAATTCCTGGTAGTCACGACGGAATTCATGAATGAGCCGGGGAATGTTTTCTCGATGCCCGCGGCTAAATGCAATATGACAGTCGCGTCTCTTGCAGCCTTGTCGCAATCGGAAGGAGACAGCAGATTCCCTTCGATCACCTCCGTCCGAACGTTTGGAAACGCCTCGAAGATTTTGTGCAGTCGTGTCAGATTGCTTGAGGGCCTGACAAAACAACGCAGGTTCGTGAAACCGGAGCGCAGCAATGCTTCGACGACCCTAGAACCTATAAAGCCGTTCGAACCCGTAATAAGTATTTTATCGTCACTTCCGATGATCATTTGGTCCTTAGGCATGGTGCAATCTTTTAGCGTTCACCCGCAGGTTCATGGGCATATACTTCGCCTCTCTCGACGGTAAGCGACTGGTCGTAGGTTTCTTCAGGCTCGTACACAACCACGTGGCTGCCCCTATTGGAGAATCCGAACGGGACGCACAGAAATTTCTTAAGTCGATTCCTTAATTCCCGCCGGCGTTCTGGCGGGACGAAAAACAGCATAAAACCGCCCCCTCCGGCTCCAAGGAGTTTTCCGCCAATGGCCCCCGCGCTCCGTCCTGCATCGTAAATTTCGTCGAGACGCGAATTGCTGATGCTTTGGGTCAGCGACCTCTTGAGTTGCCAGCTTTCGTGCAACAACTTGCCAAATTCGTGCAAGGAACGATTCGGATTGGTAACAATGGCTTCAGCTTCATCCACCATGTCTAGCATCGTTTGCAGTTCGCGCTTACGCTGTAAAGTCATTTTGATCTGTTCTTTCGCGATCTCAGATGCAGTCCGCACGAATCCGGTGAAAAAGAGCGCGAAGTGTTGCTGCAGGTGCACCAGTCTTTCGGGCGACGTCAGTAATTGCCGTGCATCGATGCCGCCATCCTGATTGAAGTTGATGCGATTGAATCCGCCGTATGCGGCCGCCACCTGGTCTTGCGATCCCACCGATTCTTTAAGTACCTCCTGCTCGACGTGAATGGCATCCGCAGCCAGAGCGTGCTTGTCGCGCATCTTCTCCTGGAGGGCGTAGAGTCCAAGTAGCAATCCCACGGTAAAAGCGGAACTCGTGCCGAGACCCGTTCGCGCGGGCAAGTCAGCCACGTGATGTATCTCTACCCCTTCTTCGATTCCCAAATACTGCAAGCAAGCCCGCACCGACGGATGCTGGATGTCACTATTCTTAACGACGTTTTCGATCTTCGAATAGGAAACACGGCTGTGGTACTCGAAAAACGGCGGCAGTCTCCGGCAAGTGATATAGCAACACTTGTCAATCGCGGTCGATAGGACGGACCCTCCGAACTCGCGATACCAGACAGGATAATCAGTGCCGCCACCGAAGAACGAGACGCGTAGCGGAGTTCGAGTAGTTATCATTCGCTCAAATCCTCTTTTGTTCAGATGAAGTGCCGCGGTATCCTAAACATGTAATCCGATTTCACAACAGCCGGAAGCACTTGCCCCGGAATCGGTATAATCTCCCTAACTGAGTCCTGTTCCATCCGCAGATTCCTTCATTTAATCTGCGGCTCAGTGGCACGAAAACTGCCGTCAGCAACTGGGTAGCGCAATATCTGGCGTATCGCATCATTTAGCGACGACGCGACCAGATCGGCAGAATCTGGGGAAGCCTCGCTTTTGCTTGACGCCACTTTCCGTTCGCCGGTCTCCAGCAATAGAATCGTTTTGCAGCCGGCACTGTTACCCGCCTCGATATCGCTTTCGGAATCTCCAATCATCCACGACAAACCCAATTCCACTTTCCGCGATTTGGCTGCCTCCAGAAGCATCCCGGGCGCGGGCTTACGACATACACATCTCGACCCTAAATCGTGCGGACAGTAGTAGATGGCGTCAATGCGTGCTCCATCGTGCGCCAGAACTTCGCGCAACCGTCGATGCATGTCCTGCAAGTCACCCTCGGAAATCAGGCCCTTCGCTACGCAGCGTTGGTTAGTAACCACGATAACGCAAAAGCCTGCTCGGTTGAGCAATGCAATGCCTTCAGCGACACCTGGAAGTAACTCCATTTGCTCCCAGCTGGTGATGTACTCGCCTTCAATCGCTTTTCGGTTTATGACCCCGTCACGGTCTAAGAAGACTGCGCTGTTCATGAAAGATAGCCTCTTCCACCAATTCAGAAATCACATGACCAACCAGAATGTGTCCCTCCTGGATGCGGGGTGTTTCGTCGGAGGGCACACAAATACAATAATCCACTGCGGCTTTAAGCTGACCGCCAGCACGGCCTGTAAGGCCGATCGTATGCAACCCTTTTTTTTTGGCGGAAATCATGGCGCGGATCACATTCGGGGAATTTCCGCTGGTAGTTATACCAAAAGCGACGTCCCCGGATTGGCCCAGCGCTTCAATTTGACGTGAAAACACTTGATCGAAGCCGTAATCGTTACCAATGGCGGTGATACAGGATGTGTTTACGTTTAAGGCCAGAGCGGGTAAAGCGGGCCGGTCAAAGGCAAATCGCCCCACGAATTCCGCCGCAATATGTTGAGCATCGGCCGCGCTACCACCGTTGCCAAACAACAATATTTTATGTCCTGCTTGCATCGAATGCAGGACGATTTCGCTGACTTTCGCGACGAGCGACGCAAAATCCGGGCTGTCCAGTAAGCGCTGTTTTGCCGCGATGGACGCTTCGATTAACCGGCTGACTTTGTGCTCATAACTGTCATTCATACATTCTCCAGAACGGGGCTGATTCGGATACTTCTAACGCTCTTTGGTAATACTAGCGCGCAACAACATCTACGGTAGTCAGCGTGGCTGGTTAGCCGGAACTGCCGCTCGATACAGTTTTTCACAAAGTTCCTGAGCCCTTACGTAATCCTCGGGGGTCCCGATATCAATGAACATCCCGTGCTGCTCAAACGCATACATCCCATCTGTAAGCAGTCGAGGGAATACGTCCTTTTCGAGGCTGCCGGGGCCTTCCGGAATGCGAGATAGTACCTCGCGCTTAAAAAGATATATGCCTCCATTCACAAGACCCGGAGCTTGGCTTAACGCTTTCTCAGCGAAACCTGTGATTCGATAATCCGCTCCCGTTTTAACTGTCCCGTACCTCATCGCATTATTAACTTTACGAACAGCAATGCTAACCAGCCCACCATGCGCACGATGAAAACGAAGGAATTGAACGAAATCCAATTCCAAGAAAGAGTCACCATTCATCACCATCAATTCCGACGCTGGCGTAAGCACGCTTTCCGCTAACTTCAGAGCTCCGGCTGTGCCGAGAGCTGAAGTCTCTTTCGAATACTGAATCGACACATTCCAATCGTGACCGTCGCCGAATTCTTCTTCGATCTGGTCGGCGAGATAGCCAGTACACATCACCAAGTTCCGAAGTCCATTCGAGCGCAGCTGACGGACCAGCAATTCAAGAAAAGAGCGGTCGCCAACACGGGCCAGAGGCTTGGGCGTTGATGGCACCACTGACTTTAAACGCGTGCCCATTCCCCCGACCAGCAGTACCGCTGAGAGATTCACAACACCATCCAGTTGAGACTGAACGTCGCCCCGTGCATTCTCGATGGATTCCTGTTTCATATGATTTAGGGCGAAAAAAGCATCGTCGATCAGAATACTTTGTCCCAGTAATCCAACATGGACTGCAGGGTGTGCTCGATTGAAAACAGAGGCTTCCACCCCGTGTCCTTGGTCATCTTGCTCGTCCGTCCAAAGATGATTTTCTCGTCCGAAGGCCGCATCAGGCGCGGAACGGGCCGAATCTCCGCTTTGACGCCCGCAAGCCGCATCGCGGTGCGCAGCAGGTCGCCGATTTCATGCGTCGCGTTTGCGCACAAATTGTATGCTTCGCCGCGTTTTCCTTTCAAGGCAGCGAGGTAAAAACCCCGCACAGTGTCATTGACGTCTAGAAATGCACGGCGAGGTTTCAAATTTCCGACTTCAATCACCGGCTCCTGCAAACCTTTCTTGATGCGAATCAGCTGGCGCACAAAATCCGACGGCGCGTCATTGGTCTTCCCGGGGCCGGTGGTATTGAAGAGGCGCACGTTGACAGTCGGAACTCCGTAATCCACAAAATATTCGCGCGCCAGAAGATCGAGGCAAAGCTTGCTGATTCCGTACGGATGCAGTGGCCGGAGCGTTTGTTTTTCGGTTACCGGGATGGCCGAGGCTGGAACGTTTCCATATTCCGCGCTTGAGCAGGCAGAAACCAATACGCACCGGTTCTTCGCGTAACGCACAGCCTCAAGCAGATATAGCGAGCCCATGACGTTAGCTTCGAAAGTCCTGACTGGATCGGCCCAGGACACGGTGGGCAGGCTCTGTGCTCCGAGGTGAAATATGTGCGTCGGCTCATATTTCGCCAAGGCTTGCGTTATACGCTGACCATTACGCAAGTCCAGTTGTGTAAACTCCAAGTTGCGCGCACTCGTTGGAACCGAACCGTCAAGAAGATATCCGCCGACTACTTTCCAATCCTTGGCATGAAGAAAATTGACCAGGTGCGACCCGATGAATCCCTCTGCTCCGGTTACTAGTGCAGTTTTTGACATTGGTCTTGTGGAGCCAGTTTGGCCTACAACAAGATTATACGACAGGCTCGCGAACCACCGGTACTTGGGTGCCTGCTATGACAATGGCTTATTCGGCCGTTTGAAGGAATTCTGGATGGTAAATGCGGCGGGACTACGACGCGCCGGACGAAAAGAACTCCGACCTAATGCCCTTCAAACCTTCGCTTTTCGATCTGAAAAAGCGCCTTATCCAGGAATTTGTCGATCGGCCATCGGATCTGCGGAAAGAAAAACTGGGCACGTTTTGCATTGGTCCAACCGAACAGCGTTTTTATCAACGAATATTTCCAGGGCAACCGCGGCGCTTCCAGCTTTCCTCCCAATTCCTCAGCCTTCTGGCGCAGCATCGCTACAATATCGGGCCTAGTCGGGTAAAAATCAGGAAGATAGTTTTGCAAGTACTGAACACAGGCCGCCAGCGATCGGGGGCTTGCGTCCAAGGACAGCAGATAACCAATGTGTAACTGCATCGATCGCCACAGCGCGTCTTGTTTGGCGCGAGATCGCCCGACGTAACTCAAGCTCGAGTTCCCCACCAAACGATAATAAACTTGAGAATCGGGCACGAATCGAATGCCATTGCTTGCCATCAGCACCCGGCAGAAGTACTCGCCATCGTCATCTGAAATCAAACTTATGTCCCACGGTCCAGCCGCTTCCGTTACCTCGCGGCTGACGAGCCAAACGGCAGTTTGCATAAATACCCGGTTTTCCATCTTGCGCTGGAGAAATTCCGCCGGCGACAAGTCGTACCACAATGGGTTGGGTTTGAATTGCGCCCGATAGGGACGATATATAAAGTGTCCCCACGTCGAGGAAAGGACCGTTCGAGGAGAAATTCCCTTTTCCACGACTTTCATCTGATTGGCAATCTTGTCCGGCGCCAATAAGTCGTCAGCGTCCAGCCACTGGACGTAATCTCCCTTGCTCATCAAAAATGCTTTGTTTCGAGCCGCCGCAGCTCCCTGGTTTTTCTGCGCGAAAACATGCACCGACTCTGATTCAAACTGCCGCAGCACCTTCAGCGTTTGATCTTTCGATCCATCGTCGACGACAATTATTTCTTTAGACTGCCAAGTCTGGGCGAGGGCGGACCGGATCGTGTCCCCGATCCATTCCTGCGAGTTGTACGCAGGAATGAGAATGGAAACCAGAGGCGCCATTACTTCCCCGCTTCCAACAATTCTACATACACGCGCCGCGTCATATCGCCGACCAGCTCCCAAGAATGCCTCTCCCTCGCATACTCACGAATATCGGACCGTTGACTCTCCAAAGTCTTAAACAGATCGCTTTCAAAATATTTCTCGATAGCCTTGGCCAGATCGATAGGATCGCGAGGTTTGCAAAGAAATCCCGTCTTGCCTTCCACAATGTCTTCTCCAATAGACCCAACATCGGTTGCCACAACAGGCAGGCCAAAGCTGTAGGACAGAAAAAGCACCCCGCTTTGAAACACCTCCGTATACGGAAGCGCCAATAAGTCAGCGGCCTTGAAATACAGCTCAGTTTGGCTGTCTGAAATGTATTGGAGGTTCTGAATTACCCGCTGCTCGCTGGGATGATTGCTGATGGTCCGTTGAATCTGAATCAAATAGTGCTCGGTCTCTTTTCTGCCCGCGCCAGCAACGATCAGTCGGTACTCCGGATACCGCTCGGCTAACATGAAAAATGCGTCGACCAGATATTCCAGCCCCTTGTAGGGCCGAATCGCACCGAAGAATAGGATTGTCTTGGCATTGTCCTCAATACCCAAAAGTCGTTTCGCCGCCACCGCCGTTAGATCGGTGTCCGGAACGGAGTGGTTAATCCCGAAAGGGATCACGCTAACCGCCAGTGAATCGACATTGAAATCATTCAAGAGTTGCGTTTTCATCTTTTCCGTATGTACAAAGATATGATCACAAAGCGAATATTGAACTCTTAAAGAGAATTGGTTGATGAATGAGTCATTGCCGTCTCTTATTCCTGCATTAACGTTGTGGGCGGTAAAAACAATCTTTTTCCCCAAGAGCTTGTAGTAAAGCATCAAAAACGTGCGGTCGAAAAACTGGAGCTTGTTGTTCCAGAGAATGTGAAAAATCCTGGCCGGAGTGGAAGCCGTGTATCGGAACAAGCGCGCGTAAAACTTCAAGATCCTAAATGCTTTGGAAGTAATGTCGGCCGGTTCCATACTGCCTTGCAGGTTCAAAAACTTCAGCTTCGGAGCAGTATGCATTTCGGGGCCGTCCACCTCGTCGCTGCCAATCACATTCAGGCACACATTTTTCGATGCGAGCGCCATGGACAGCCCGAATGCGTACGGCTTATCAAAACCGCCGGTGAACAAAGCGATCCCAATGTCTTGGGGCTGGACAAATTCCTTATTCGTGGGGAGTCCTGCGTCTGATGGAATCACTGTCGGAGATGAAGTTTGGGTTGCCATTGTCCTGAGTAATTCAAAATTGGAGTGCTACCTTTAACTTAGTCGTCTCGGCTACCTAAGGGACTTGATTCTCTCCCATGTTCAGGTCAAGGTTGCGGAAAGCGCCAGATTCTCCAGATTCTATTGACCGGTCGAGGCCGTGTCCACCACAGGCGATGGCTTCAAGAATCTAGCCGGAACCATTTCCCCTACCAGACCGGCCAGTTGATAGAGTGGCGCGCCACCGCCGTGCAAGAGAACTATCATCCCGAAATACAACAGTCCGAACAGCACAGACGCTTCAACGATTCGAACAAATGCCCCGAGTGGCGCCGGTGCCAATACGATGGATGGCATCACCCGGATGATCGCCGCGCATGCAAGACCCGCTACGAGCGATGATACCAAGTATTTCCAAATTGCGCCGAGTATCGAGCCGATTTTGAGATCTATTGGTTTACCGGCATAACTGAGAGCGGGAATTGTAAGAACCCAATACGAGGTCGTCCAAGCGACGGCGAGGCCCACGGGCCCCCACGGCAGCGCCAAAATAAATAGCATGAGAGTGACCCCCACCTCGATGAAGCCCCACCGCAGAAACCGCGCAGTGGTTCCGATTGACAAATGAATCATGCCGTACGTGCTGTAGACCAACTGGGCCCCGATCCCCGGACCGAAGAACACGAAAATCCGTCCGGCCTCTTCCCATTTTGGCCCTAATAGAAGCCGAACCAAATCCCGCCCAACTAGCGTAAAGTCCGCGCCTATCCCCATGCCGACGAGCGCCAGCATAGAAAGACCACCGAGAAAATATCGCTTGTATTGTGCGCGGTCCTTAGTCAATCGGCTAAGCGTTGAGACCGCAACCGGATAAACTGTGAGCAAACTGAACGGAAGCACAAAGAGGTCATAAGCCTTCTTATATAACCCTAATGCTGCTGGGCCGAAACGCCAACCTACCAGCAGGTTATCGGTATTTTGAGCCGTATAACCAAGGCTGTAACGCCCGAAGACATGGACCGCGAAGCGCACGCTCGAACCGGTCCCAGGAACACGCCGCGGTAAGCTCGGCACCCATCGGCAGAGCGTCCACGCACCGATCGTAGTCGATAACGGTAGCGCGACAGCACCAGCAACAAGCGCCCAATAACCCCATCCAAGCCATCCCAGAAAAATGGATACGACCACTGAAACTGCCCGCGCAACTATGTCGTTCGCCGAGACGGTAGAAAACCGCATCGCTCGTTTCAGCAGAGCGAGATGCAAAATTGAGGTACTGTCTATAAAAATTGTGAGTGATAGGCCGATCGCAACATGTGCTACCCGCGGGTCACCATAAAGCCGGGCCAGCAACGAACCTGCGCCGGCAAACGCGAAGGTCAACACCGAAGCCGTACCCACATTTATCCAAAAGAGGTTACTGGCTAGAAAGCGATTAATTTCTTCCCGCTGAAGGATGGCATCGGGGAATCCAACGCGGCCGCAACTCATCAGCAAAACGCTGAAAGTTGTGACCATGGTGACGACTCCGAAGTCTCCAGGCACAAGCAGCCGGGCCAACACCACGGTGGCGATCATTTGAACCGCAAAAGCCGCGACTTGAGCGAACACCGTGATTCCGGCACCGCGAACGGCGCGGCGACGTAATCCGCTCTGCTCGGCATATTGCTGAAACGCGCCCTCAGAATTAAAGGGCTTCATGCCACACCTCGACGCAGAGGTTGGCGTCCCCGGTTAATAGTAACCATATCAGGACGGATCAACACGTCCTGGTCTGAGGGTTCGATCTTGACGCCTGGAATAGCAGTCGCGCCAACCATTGCGAACAGCAAGAAAATCCACACTGGAGCCAGCATCTTGAAGAAAGCCGCTTCTGTAAAATTGAACGCGAGACCCACCAGAAAATATCCAAGGCAAAGGCTGCCCAGCGGTGCATTAGCGCGGTAACTACGTATAGCCGCACGGTACACTTTGATCAAAACGACCGCCAACAAAGAGATCCCGATCCATCCCAGATTCAGATAAATCTCTATGTAACCGTTATGCGCCTCGTTGGGGTGCCACCAATACATGCCCCACAGCGTGTCGAGCCGCGATCCTAGCCAGAAATTCTCGAAGCCAGTGCCGATCAGCGGGTTCCGGACTAGTCTGAAAAGCCGCCCCCACACCTCAGTCCGGTCTGTCAAAGTAGGGTTTCGTCCCATCGAAGCCAAAGTGCTTGGGCTGACGCCAAAAAACAAGACGGCGACCGAAAAGGAAAGCATGGCTGCGATGAGAATGTGAACGGCGGCCGGTCTCCGTTGAACGAATGGAAGGCGAGTTGCCAATATCATGAGGCTTCCCATTAGAAAGCATGAGAGGGAAGTTACGGAATTGGCGGTCCAAAGAAGCCAAAGCACCATTATCAGAATGACGCCTTGAGCTGTTAGCTGTCGAGTGCGGTTCTTCGCCTCTCTGTCGGCGTGCGCAGACAGAAAGCGCCACAACGCGCCTAATCCGAAACAAAGGCAGATTGATCCCAGCGTGTTCTTGTCAGTCGTGACACCAGTATTCATTCTCGGTCCGCCCCATGGACCGTAAGCAGTCCCTAGAGCCGGATAATACTTAATGAAAAGCATCGATAGAGGTATCAACAGGAAAGCCGGCCGAGATAGAAATTTCTTCACAGCGGAGAGCGGCTCTTTATCGCTGAAGACGATCAGGATAATTACCAAATCGCCCAAAGCCTTGGTCCAACGCTTGAAGGATATTCCCGGATAGTCGGCCCAGACTACGCTCAATGCGCAGTAGAAAAAGAAAAACAGAATTGCTGCGTTGTTTTTCAAAATCGTTACAACCCGATGGCTACGGCTCACCAGCACTATCATTCCCGCTATCAAAAGACCCAAATACACCAACCGGTCGAATGGACTGCCCTCCATAATCTGCTCGGCTGAATCCGGAGGAGCCAAACCCAGCCAAGTGGCCGCCGGCCGTGAACAAGCAAGCGACACCCACAGTAGCGGGATCCAAAGGGCTAGCGAGGTGCGGGAATCCGGGTCGCGATCAAGCCAATACAGTCCCAGGATCCCCACGGTGCAAATCGCGGCGGCTATTTGAGGGGGCATTTATACACAACCCAAAAACTGCGTTAACCACAGCCTGATCGTCATTTCGAATCCAGGAGAGGACGAGCAAGTTCCGGCATGGAACTGCTGATTAGAACATCCTGGGGATTCTTACCGATCGAGTATGTTCTCAAAATCAATCCAGGCAGTTGTCCGCCGGTTTCACTAGCAATTTTCCCACCGCGTGCACTCGTTTTCCATGTGTCGTTCTCAAAGCTGGCTGACCTGCGCTCACGAAACCACGACACGGCGTCGCCAGCAGTCGCTATCCAGGCTCCTTCGCTTTTAAGTTCATCGATCAAGTGTACGTAGAAGTCGCCCCAAAGCCTTTCGGGCGCGATGCTTCGATCATGCCAATTGACCGTAACCACGCCGCCGAATTTGGCCGCATTCTCGACAACTGTTTTCACGAGTTTGCTTGCTTTTTCAGGAGTCAAATGAAGATGCCCGGGAAAGAAAAGAGCCGTGTCCATAATGTGCAGGGGTAATTCAAGAAGGCGAACAGTCTCAAGGGGTTTATAAGCCTGACTTGTTCCAGCGCGAAAGCCAATCGTGGAGTTGTAACCTACAGTGGAATCGTAATCAACGCCCGCTTCCTCTAGAGTCCGCGGCGACGATTCACGAAAATAAAGCCAGTGCATTCGTGACCCGATCTGTTCCGCCCCGGTTAGCCCACGGATCTCCCCTATTTCTTCGGCTCCTCTAGAACTGTCAATCCAAGCATCGATTCCATGCAATCCGATTTCGCAGCCTTCCTGTGACAGGGCGCTCAGACATTCTGCGATGTCAGCAGCACCATATCCGGACGCGCGGATTTGCGGAGCCGAGCCTGACTCGGTGCGTCCAGGTCGCCCCTTGAAAGGAATCACAAAGAACGTCGAACGAAGTCCCTTTTCAAGCTTCGCGTAGCCGTCGAATTGTTGCCAGAAATCCTTCGCGAGACCCAGGTGAACGAACGGTAGCTTCAATGCCGCCGTCCAGTTGGCAACGAGATTACGAAAAGGCACCCGTCTTCGGATGACGTCGAGTGCCGAGCCGAAAGTGGCTCGATACAAAAATCCAAACATGGTGTGGTCGAATTTATGCTGGCGCAATAAGGGATGATCCACATCATGCGTCAAACAAGCGATAAACCTATATCCGTCCGGAACCGGGGGGATTTCCGAGAGCAAAATCGTGCTCGTAACTATCAAATCCCGCAAAAGGCCGATGTGCAAATCAAGCGTCGGAGTAGCCGCGTTGGCCGCCGGCTGGCCCTCGGTCAGCAAGAAACGAACTTCACTGAAAAGGTCGTAGCCGATCCTCGCCACTCGAGTTTCACCGCTGTGGTCAATATGGATCGCAGGGCGCTGCGATTCTTGATCCAGCAAACCCTTCTTCTCTCCTTTAAAAGTTACGCAATCACCATATATGGGTATCTTGACCCCGTCGTAGGAAAGAATCCGGTTGCCTCCGCCCTGGAACGCAATGTCGATTTGATTTTCGGAGTCGGTTGTCAGTCTTTGGCCGCCATAAATTACAACCAGCTTCGCCGGTTCGATATTGAAGTCAGTAGCAGTATAAATCAGTACTTCATATGTCCTGCCGCTGAGATAAAACTCCCAAGGAGTCTTAAACAGCTCGAAGAATTCAGCCACCACATCGCGTTCGTCAGATTTTGCGATAACGCCGATCATTACAGGCGGCCTTGTTAGACACTGATGAGGACATAAAAACCATTCATTCGAGTCGGTTAAAGAGCTCGATTAGGTTAACTTACGTCGCTTGAAATTAGGGGGGTTTCTTGTCGTTTGCGGATTAACGTGCACGCTCTACCGAATCAAATGGCTTTTACTCGTACTGCAATTATAGAACGGAAGAATTAGTACTGCGCTGAGATAGGCTTCAACTACACTCGATCAAGCCCTTTGCGACACCTGCCAAAACAAGATGATTTAAGAACTCAATTCCAAATCAATCTTTAGTCAACCACAGCTATCAAGTCAGTAGGCGGTTGTGGAAGCGTAATACCACTACTGCCGTAACATGCTGCAGGGTTAAATCCTCCCCCGCTGCTGTTCGCTGCACCAGAGTTATAGCAAATCTGAGCCGGAATCTGATTCACTTTAGTGCCCGTGGCTGTGTCAATTGGCGGCCAAGTGGCCGCGGTAGCTGCAAAGTAAGCCGGGGCCGTCGAAAAAACCAAGGAATTGGGTAATGTCTCCGAGGCCAGGTACGATGAAACCAAGCTTCCACTCGGGACGTTATTACTCCACACTACAGAGTTTGTAACGCAGTCCCAGTTGCCGCCACGCAGAATCGTCTGACCAACCTTCGCGGACAAACTCGCATTCGGCGAAGAACCTCCGCCATCGTCGTAATACCCGAGTTGATAAATCACTCCGTTTACCTTAGGAGTGCCGGAATCGGTTTCGTAGGTGGACGCGTTACAAGCGGATCCGTAAGGTCCAAAGACATTACCAACGATATTGTCATAGTTACTGTAGTAAGCGACATTCAGAGCGATTAAGCCCCCCGTCATGGGCTGATTCGTGTCGGGATCCAGCGCCGTCATATCTATGTAGTTCCTGAACATCGTGTTGTGGCTGCTACTGCCGTGCGCAAAGTCAAACTCCCAGTTCGACGTCACATTGCCTTCCCACAAGTTCATATACGGATGGGGCGCATGTGCTTGAGTCTCTGGTAGCGAATTGTGATATTCACCCATGTAAGCATTGATTTCGTAGTTGTATGTATAGACATTGCCAGCGCCCCCACTCTCAGGCGTCGAGTGCCTAGCCCGGCGAATAATATTGTTCTGAATCAAATCTTCCGAATTTCGGAATTCGAGCAGCAGGGAGTAGTCAGCGCCACTATTGTGGTTGAAGCCTTCGAACAGATAATTGTTACTAATTTCGTTTTGGTAGGTATCAGAAAGATAGATATTGGACTTGTCGACCGCCCAGTCCGATTCCACGTTGTGTACCCAACACTTCGCGCAGGCTTCAATATTGATATTTTTGAATTCCAATGCCGTGCCCGACGCTGCAGTACCCACCAGCCTCACATTTTCCAGGCCGACGCTTTGCACCATGGGCAGGATAAAGGCTTGCGGCGAAGTGTTGTAGTTGAAATACAGAGGCCGCGCGAGTGTTAACGTATTACCGTTGACTGCGGTAACTTGATCAACTTGCTGCATCTGATTATTGCTCAAATCATGACCGCAACCGCTGCATGATCCGGTATAGCCGGAAGTATTGATCAGCGGATTTCCGTCCGTATCAGTTGGATTTGTTTGCGTGATCACGACGTAGGTATTGGCACTGATACCGGAAACACTCGATAGCGTGATTTGTGTGGCACCCTTTGATGCAGTCGAAGTTATCGGAACAAATTTCACCTGAGAGGACGATAAGTAGGTTTGGCCTAAACTCACGATGTTGGCCCCATCGCCGTAGTTGAGAACCGTATTGTTGGGTCCGGCGCCGCGCAGAACGATCGATTTGTCGGTTAAACAGAGTCCTGCCTCGTAAACGCCTGTTGCGTAATCATCTGACTTTCCAACGCAAACGGTGCCGGACCGATGGAGTTTGTAGTTTCCCGCATTCAACATGACAACAGAACCCGCAGGACAGGAGTTTATGGCGTTTTGAATTGCCGTGCTGTCATCCGCTCCGCCACTCGCTGAGATGGTTTGGCAAATCGGCCAGTTCGCATCGGGGATGCCTCCGGGAATCCCGGCCTGACTCCAATCGATGGCGCGGCCCGACGGAAGAAAGTTCTGCGCCTGAGTTCTACCTGGTAAAAAGAATAACGACGCTAAGAGAACCATCAGTAGCATTTGCTGCCGATAATAGCCTGGGCTGCAAGAGAATGCTTTTCTCAATCGCTTCCACCCTCGACGGGTAATTCACCCGGCTCTGTTCCAAATACATCGTATCGGTCTCGTAAAGGTGCGGGCTAGTGATCGCCAGTACAAGATTGGTACAGGTCCGGACAGGTGCTAAATACGTCCTTATAGTCACTCTTAATAGATCAATTTCGTTTCGGGCGACAAAAACTACAAAGCAAAAGAATCGCGCGTCATGTTTGCGGAGGGACGAGAAGCGCCGACACACGAGCGATCTATCTCCACAGCCACCGAACGGCGAAGCAGGGAAACCGAGACCACCAATCGATGATTTCTCTTAAATTGAATCAGAATCCCTTCCAAACCTTGCAACGCTCCGGACTCCAAACGCACTCTATTTCCGACTTCCAGGTAAGGGTACGGTTCCGCGCCAATCCCCGATGAAACAATCATCTGGATGGCGGCAACCTCGGCGTCGAGCACCGGAGCAGGAACTCGGCCACAGCTAACAACTGAAATGACTCCTGGCGTGATCAGAATCGGCAAGCGATTCAAGGCGTCAAACTCGCAAAATAAATAGCCTGGAAACAGCGCCCTCTCGAGCTGCTTATATCTTTTGTTCGAATGTTTTTTGGTTCGGTAAGTGGGAAGAAGGACTTGATAGCCCTTTCCACTTCGCTGCACAGCCGCGTAATTCTCCCACCGGGCCCTAACCTGAAGCGCGAACCATCGCGGCGCAGTTGATGCAATATTCATGACGCAGTCTGTAGTTCCGCTCGAGGCATCGTTCAAATAGATTCGGACACATAGGCTACCGCCAGTAATGCGCTACGGCGCCGTACCACTTTTCGCAACTGTGTTGCCAGACTGCTCGGAGATGGGCAACGAGGTTCCAAAGCTCACTCCCTTGAACTAACTGTCATCATGAGATTTAGCGAAGCAGAATCGTTGCCGCTAAATCAAAAATAAGTCTCGCACTAGTAAACCAGATTCACCAAGACACTGCGATGCTTCGTGGGCCGACCGAGACAGTGTAACGGGCAAGTACAACCTTTTCAGTCATTTAAACGTAAGCACTTGCGACCTAAAGATGAAGCGTATTCACAATACCTCGTATCAAGCGCCCCAGGGCCGTTTCTCGCGTTGAGAAAGAAGGTGAGACGGTGAGATCGCACTATGATTAAACGAATCAGCGGGGACTAAAACGAGGGGTGGAGTGCGACGCGCCAGGTTCACGGGCGAACTTCGAGGAATCGAAGTCCTAACCTGCCATTCCTGTTATTCGGGGTTGGGCGTTTTGCTTTACTGGAAGGAGCCGACAGTTACAAACTCAGCAGTCTTTTGGACCACTCGTTGTTGCTGTTCGGCCTGCAATTGAGGGTACATAGGTAACGAAAGTATTTCCGAAGCTACTCTCTCGGTGGCCGGGAATTCACCTTGTTTGTAGCCGAAATGTTTATACGCTTGTTGCAAATGTAGCGGCACAGGATAGTGAATTCCGGTATCGATTTTCGCCTCGCCGAGATGTTTTTGAAGACCGGCGCGATCCTGAACGCGAACAACATATAGGTGATACACCGAGCGCGACCATTCCGGCTGCTGAGGAACCGTTAAGCCTTCCACTGACGAAAGCATTTCATCGTAGCGCTTCGCAGCGGCTCGACGCTTACGATTCCAATCCCCCAGATGACGGAGTTTCACGCTCAAGATGCCGGCCTGCAGAGCGTCAAGACGCCCGTTGTAGCCTTCAATGTCATGGTAATACTTTTTTACCTGGCCGTGATCGCGGAGCATGCGCATTGTCTTCGCAACGGGCTCACTGTTCGTTGTGGCCGCACCGCCTTCGCCACAAGCGCCAAGGTTTTTGCCGGGGTAGAAACTGAAAGCGGCCGCATGGCCCATCGTGCCGGCCTTTCTCCAGCGATTTTCGCGTTCCGAAAAATACTCCGCGCCGTGCGCCTGGCAGGCATCTTCAACCACAATCAACTTGTATTGACGAGCCAGTTCCAGGATAGGATCCATATCTGCGCATTGACCGTAAATATGAACGGGAACGACCGCGGTAACGGGCGCGCGTGACTCCAAGTGATAAGGCTTGCCGCTATCACGATCTATGTAGCATTTCTTTTCCAGATATTCGCGGAGCTTCGCAGGGTCCATGCAGTACGTTTGCTCTTCGATATCGACAAAATCCGGCCGGGCACCCGCCTGGCTGATGCCTTCGGTGGTAGCGATAAAAGTGTGAGGAACGGTCAGCACGACGTCGCCCGGCTGTACTCCTGAAGCCATCAAGGCAAATCGCACAGCATCAGTGCCGCTCGCGAGCGCTACACAGTGGGACACTTCGCAGAAGCGCGCAAATTCCCGCTCAAACTCTTCCACCATGGGCCCGCCAACAAATCCGGCGGTACGCAGCACTTTCTGAAAAACCTGCACCAGGTCGGATTCGAGTTCTTGATGCAGGGTAACCAGGTCCAAAAACGGTATCTTCTCGTTGTTTGAAGTCATGCCTTCTTTAACCCCTCAGTGATATATCGCAAAACTTTGGCGGGATTTCCAGCCACAATCGCGTTCGGCGGAACATCCTTGGTTACAACGCTTCCGGCTCCCACTATCGCGTTCTCGCCGATCGTGACATTAGCCAATATTGTGGAACCTGATCCTATTGAGGCGCCCTTCTTTACGATTGTCCGCTCGACCTTCCAGTCCGCCTCAGTCTGGAGCTGGCCGTTACCCGCTGTCGCGCGTGGGTAGGAATCATTGATAAAAGTCACGCTGTGACCGATGAAGGCGTCATCCTCGATGGTTACGCCCTCACAGACAAAAGTATGACTCGAAATCTTGCAATTCTTCCCGATGATGGCATTCTTTTGAACTTCTACGAATGCCCCAATTTTAGTGTTGTCGCCAACTTGGCAACCGTAAAGATTGATGAACTTGGAAAGCTTTACGTCCTTGCCGAGCTTGACGTCCGCAGCGACGCACAGGTAATCGGTCATAGTTGGACGATTTTGCCTTTCTGCTGGAGGGAGATATCGGCAGCTTCGAGTATTTTCACGATGTGCAAGCCAGCAACGCCGTCGTTGAATGGTTTCTTGTCGTTGAGGATGCAGTCGACAAAGTACGCAGCTTCGGCCTTAAGCGCTTCCACCTGTTCAACTTTGGGTGCCCACATATCGCCGGTGCGGTAGCTGACAAGTTGTTGGTAGACGGCTTCACCGCTCGTCATTTGCACGCCCTTATCGTATACCTTGATTTTCTCGTCCGCTTCTAAGTCATTCCACACCAGCATTTTCTTTTCGCCACCGATTAAGGTCGTGCGCACTTTCACGGGCGAAAGCCAGTTCACATTGAGGTGTCCGATCATGTTATTAGGATAGTAGAGCGTCAGGAAGGCGATGTCTGCCACGCCGTTCAAATGACGTTCGCCAGTGGCAACAACGGCCTCGGGATTGGCCTTGATGAGGTAGTCCATGATCGAGAGATCATGCGGAGCGAGGTCCCAGATTACGTTCACGTCGTGCTGGAACAGACCCAGATTTACGCGTGTCGAATCGTAGTAGTACAAATCGCCCATGGTTCCGTCGTCGATGAGCTGGCGAATCCGTTTCACCGCACCTGTGAACAGGAAGGTGTGGTCGACCATGATCTTAAGATTCTTACGATCGGCGAGTTCGATCAGTTCCTCGGCCTGAGCCGTGGTGCAAGTAAAGGGCTTTTCGACGAATACATGCTTGCCATTCAAAAGCGCTGCTTTCGCAAGCTCGAAGTGGGTCCAAACGGGAGTTACAACCGCAATTACATCGACATCGGGCGATGTCAGCAATTCCTCGCAGTCAGACATCAACCGGATGTCAGAATGGGCCTGTCTCACGCGTCTCAAGGAATTCGGGCTCTTGTCGCAAACTGCTACAACCCTGGAATGTTCCTGTCCATGGAAATTCCGGACGATATTCGGGCCCCAATAACCGTACCCGATCACGCCTATTCCGAGCACATTCTGCGAGTTCTCTTGTTCGAAATTATTCATTATCTTCGTACTTGAGGCAGACTCAGCGCTCACACTTATGGCCATTTTTCCACCCTATGGATTATAAGAACCGACCGCTGCTGGAGACCTGACCGCCTGGTATTAACTAAGAACTTCCTTTGGACAGGAGCGAATCTTCCGAGCTCGAGAACGCGCTCTGGATTCCAATGATTCTCAATAAGCGCCATCTCCGGTGAGAATCGCGACCGGAGTTTGGAGCAATATCTTCAAATCAAGCAGTGGCGACCACGATCGGGAATATTGCAAATCCAATCGAACCATCTCGTCGAATGTCGTTCTGCTCCGTCCGTGAATTTGCCAAAGGCCGGTGATACCAGGCTTGACCTCCAAGGATCGGCGACGATGCCAAACGTCGTAAACGTCAAATTCATACTGGATCGGTGGGCGCGGTCCTACCAGAGACATTTCGCCCTTTAATACGTTCCAAAATTGAGGCAGCTCGTCCAGACTGGTACGACGCATGAATTTTCCGATCCAAGTGATTCGGGGATCGTTGGTAATTTTGTAAACCGCCTTCGGCTTCGTACCATCAAGCGACGGTTCAGCTTTTCCCGCGATGAAATTCTGTACAAACTCCTTGTGAAGGCCGACTTCTTTCGAAATGTACATCGACCGGAATTTCAAGAAAACAAACGGCACTCCATACTGCCCGATTCGTTCCTGGCGAAAAAACACCGGCCCTTTCGATGTTAATTTAACGATCAAAGCCAGCAGTATAAAAACGGGAGATAAGCCAACCAGCGCGAGAGCGCTGAGAACAACGTCCATCGCATCCTTAATGAACAACGAGACTTTCTTTCTTTTTTCCGTCTCAACAAGGTCAGGATAGAGCCGGGCCGTAACCAAGGCTCCACGGCCCTGATCGGAGGAATCTTCAGGAAAAGCGTATAAAGAAATCCGAAGGTGACCGAGTTGATTCGGTTTAAAGACTTCCTGCAGCCCAGCCTTCACTTTTGATTCGATAATCTTCGTGACCGAGCTCACCGGAGCACTTCCCAACTCCGTAAAAATGACCCCAATGACGCTGCCGTCTTCGAACCACCCGGTCAGATCGGTTTCACGGACAACATGAGCGACTGTCTCTGCAATTTGTCCTAAAACAACCTTGTCATTCTTCGATTTCGGCAGTACTTCGCTGTTTATCAACATTAAAACGAGATGTTTTCGTGAACGTTCCGAGCGTTTTCTTTCGCGGCACAACATTTGCCGGAATTGTTTTTCCGGAAACAGAAGCGAAGCCTCGCCATCTGAAACAATGCGTTTTGTTGCACGGCTCCCAGATTGTGCCGACGCGGCCGACTCCAGTTGTGCACTTTTATTCACGAAACGTCCTCAGGTGTGTCTCGTACGTTATTCGCCAGTATTATCCGCAGCAACATCGCTGCCAAACCCGTTCCTCAGATTCCAAACGACTTAACGAACGTTTTTGTCTCTTTTTGATCCACGCCCGGGCTCAGTAGTGTCACCGATGTGGAATCGATTTTCACCGCGACCGACCGTTGCAGCAAACTCACGCACAAAACCAGCCGACGGTTGCCTTGCACATCCGCGAGCAGTCCTTCCAGGCCTCGCAACGGTCCCGTTTCGATTCGCACCCTGTCGCCAACCTTCAAGTAAGGCCACGGTTCATGCGAGAGCCCGGAAGCCGCCAAAACTTGAATCGACCGAATCTCGTCTTCGTCCACGGCTACGGGCTGGCGGTTGAAACCGACTATCTGAATTACACCCGGTATCTTTAAAATCGGCAGCCGATCCAGAGGGTTGAATCGACAGAACACATAACCCGGGAAAAGCGGTAATTGGACGGTTCTAACGCGATCTGACCAGTATTTCTTGCAGCTATAGAGCGGCAAGAACCATTCGTGTCCTTGTGACTGTAGTTGCTGAGAAATCCCTAGTTCCCGCCTTGCGCGGACATGGACCGCAAACCACGAGGCCAATATTTCAGTAACTTCGCTGTATTGTCGCCCGTTATCGTTCGCAACGGCTGATACCGACATAGGCTACCGCCCCTAAAGTCATACAATTTGTACTTTGCAGCAGGCTTAAAGGTGCACGCTGGGTGCCACCCCCATCCCGGAGCCTACCACCCCCTAACCCAATACGCCTAAACAACTTACTTACGATTAATCACTACCCTCACGCGGTCCCTGCGGCCCAGGCCCGATGAACTTTCTTATCCTAGAGTCGCAAATCTTTTCCCTGTTTTGCAATAGTACTTGTTGACTCATGCGACTGATACTTAAGTACCCCAGTTCCAGAACCGCATTGTCTTTGTGGGCTGTTCTACTACAATGGCCGCAATGCAACCCGGCCAGGGTTTGAACGTGCGCATTGACCATCGAGCTCTGTCCGAACTGTGAAGTTCCGTCGGTTGACTCGGCGTGAGGGAAACTGCGAAACTATCGAGCGGAATACTAAGGCCGGACCCGTGTGCCTTCACGTATGCTTCCTTACGCGTCCAGCAACAGAAAAATCCCTCGGTTCTCAGCTCCGGATCAAGCTTTCGCAATTCCGCGATTTCCCCGGCTGCGAAATATCTCGCCGCTATGTCTTCAGCAGCGTTTTGGGGTCGAAGCAGCTCTACATCAATGCCAATCTGCCTTTCAAGCGAAAATCCATACACTGCGAAGCCGCTCGCATGGGACAAGTTGAACTGCAGTGGCAAACTTTGGTGGTCCAACTCGGGTTTTCCGTTACTTCCATAACGAAATGTAATCTGATCTGGCGGAACCTCCAAATACGCGCCGACTAATTCTCTGAGAATTCCTCGCGCCGCAGTGAAGTGATGCTGGTCTTTCTCTGAAACAAACCGTGCCGCGCGCGTTAGCTCATCAGGCGAAAGTGACGCTTTGAGCCTGGAAAGTTCGGCGGGATTGCAATCGAGGGAAGCGCGCCAAACATGCACTTCGTCCGCCTCGAGCCCAATTTTTAGCGGTGCAGGAAACCACTCAGCCGAGGTCAAGTCGTTACTCATATTTTAGTCATCAAACGTCTGTCCAATTGAAGCAGAGCACGCCAACTCGGTATTGACTCCTAAACCTCATGTACATGCGTACCTTTAAAACGTACTAAATCGCTATGCTAACCTGTTTCAGGTAGGAAAATGTTCGAATCGACCGCGCCGAAATCTTCTTATTATCAGGGTGTCCTCTGATGCGCGTTTGTATGTTGGGCTACACTTTTTACGAAGTCGACAGCCGCGTGCAGCAATATTCCAGGGCACTTGTCGCACGCGGAGACGAGGTGGAGTTCGTCGGTTTGCGAAAGCCGGGGCAGCCAGCGGAGGGGACGTTGGAAGGAGTCCGCATATTCGGGATTCAGGACCGAGAATACGACGAAAAACGCAAGGTAACGTACTTATTCAAATTGCTGCAATTTTTGACGCGTGCTTCGTTGTTGCTGTCGAGGCGCCATCTCCGGCAGCGATACGATATAATTCATGTGCATAACGTACCTGACTTTCTTGTCTTTGCAGCCTGGTTTCCCAAACTGGCCGGCGCGAAGATCATATTAGACATTCATGATGTTACTCCGGAATTCTACGTTACCAAATTCAACGTTCCGCCAGGATGCGCAACTTTCCAAGCTTTGCTATTTCTTGAAAAGATCTGCACAGCCTTCTCGGACCACGTGATTATCGCAAATGATATATGGAGAGAGAAACTAATATCCAGGTGTCTGGCAGCGTCAAAATGCACGACGCTTTTGAATTACCCCATGTATTTTGTTCCCGACCGCCCCACGCGCCAAAAAATAGATTCGCGATTCACCATCCTTTATCCGGGGAGTCTCAATCATCATCAGGGAGTAGACATTGCCGTCCGAGCCCTCGCGTCAATGAAGGATTCGATTCCGGATTGCGAATTCCATATTTTCGGTGAGGGGGGAGACTCCAAAAACATAGCGGGCCTGATTGAACAGTTTGGGCTCGAGAAAAATGTTATCCTGCATCCACCGGTCTCCCACGAGGAAATCGTGCAGATTATGCAGAGTTTTGATTTAGGCGTGGATCCGAAAAGGGCGGACGGATTTGCGAACGAAGCGCTAGGCGGCAAAATCTTCGAATTCATGGCCTGCGGTCTTCCTGCGATCGTCTCCGACACGCAGGCAAACAAACGCTATTTTAGCGAGCATGTCGTTCGGTTCTGCCGCAGCGATGACCCGGAAGACTTTGCGAAATCCATCTTAGCTTTTTATCACGACAGAGAATCGATGAATCAACTTGCACGAAACGCCAGTAAATTCGTGCATAGCTATCAGTGGGACGTTCAGAAATCAGTCTATCTTGCGTTAGTTGACTCCTTGGTTCGATCGCCAAAGAAAGTATCGGCAGCGACAACTTCGACTAAGGGCGTATGGCGAGCCAAAGTTCGATAATCGCTTCGACCCCATTCTTCAGCGTTATCATCGCTGTTTACAATGGCTGGGAAGCTCTCGATGCGTGCTTGCAATCGTTGGCGCAACAATCAAAGGCGCCTGGCTTTGAAGTAATCCTCGTCGACGATGGCAGTGCAGAACCCGCTCCAGCATCTATTCACGATTGGGGGAACTATTGTCCTTTGATCACAATCAGACAATCTCATGCGGGGGTATCAGCGGCCAGGAATCGGGGCGCGCAAGACTCGTCAGGGGCAATTTTACTATTCGCGGATGCTGATTCCAGGTTTCAGCCCAATTGTATGGAGACTCTGGCTTTCACAATCGCAAATTCCCCACAGCACAGCAGTTTTCAACTCCGACTAACGGGAGACTGCTCAACATTGGTTGGCAGGGTAGAGGAATTGAGGCTTACAACACTTTTGGATCACTTACTTCAACCGGATGGAACTCTGCGGTATCTGAACACTGCAGGATTTGCGATTCGACGCACGCAAGTGAATGTTGAAGCAGGAATTTTTTACACCAAAGCTATCCGAGGCGAAGACACACTTCTGCTAGCCGGTCTGATCCAACGCGGACAATTACCTTTGCTCGTTACTGGCGCTGTCGTCCAGCATGAAACCCCCTTTTCGCTGTGGGACTCGCTTCGCAAGGAAGTCCGCTCGGCATACTTGGAAATGAGCACCTACAAAATCATCGGTTCCAAAGGCGTGAAATTTCAAGTGAGCCATCGCGAACGCTTGCAGATGCTTAGGTTTATGTGGACCGTTTCAAAACGCCCTACCATAGGCAGATCGGCATGGTTTATTTTAGTAATCAGGCAATTACTGCGCCTGGTGGTGCATCTGGGTTGCCGGATAGCACGAACCTAGTGGCCTTCCCGCCTGTCGTGATCGTAACTGTGTGTCGCAGCCTACCATCGTCGGTGCCGACGGGATTTAAGGGATCGTCGCCCTAGCTTCATTTGAATTTTTACTTTCACGGCCCTTGGCGTCTACTGCTCGAGTCACGTAAGAATAGGTTGCGCCACTCTGGACCAACTGATCGGTGAACGAAAGTGCCTGAACAAGGGAGGAATTTACCTTCGCATAATCAGTCGAGGGAAGCTTGCTTCTGTAGACGTTATATCCTGCTACAGCTGATATACTGGCGTTCCACGTCAAGGTCACCCGATGCGGTGATGCAAGCCCCGATATTGCTGAGCGGTGAGGCGCGCGAAACCATCGCACGCCAAACAGCAGTAGGGCAAAAAGCGCGATCCCTATGCCGACTTTCGCCCAGAACGCGCTGCTGTACAACTGGGCCGACTTCTTACGCGAATACCCGGGCGACCCTCGACTCATGGAATGTTCTCCAATCCGGATCGCAGCATTGTAATTTATCTCCCATTGCGGCTTCAATTCCTTTGGGAGGGCCAGCCACAGGGCTCAGTAAACACTTTTGAATGAGAGTTTGAATCCGTAGTCTGGCGCAGTATGAGTGACGGCGACCTTAGGTTCCCGTTGGCGATCGTTCGACGGATCCTCATCGAGTATTTCCATAGGAAATAGATTACACATACGACGACACAACTGACGAAATGCGCCCGGAAGTCCATAATAACGACTATAATTTACTAGAACTTAACGAAATCTTAGGATGGCGAACCAATTGCAAGAAATAGGGTTAGCCGTCCCTAAACGCCCAAGAAGTGGCGGCCGAATGTGTTTTTCGGTTGAGTTTGCACTCTCGGACAGGAATGCATAGTTCACAGTCGATAAACGCTGCATCGGCTTTAGATTCGCCAAAAGCGCAAGCCATCGTCGCCCAAAGCGACATACGCGCTCAGCTCACTCGCATTTGGCAGGAACTCCTGGGTCTCGACTCGATCACCCCAGACCAGAATTACTTTGATCTGGGCGGCGATTCGGCTCTGGCCGTACATCTATTCGCTCAAATCGAGAAAGCCTTCGGCGTCAAATTGCCGCTCGCCACACTATTCGAAGCTCCTACAATCGGAGAACTCGCCCAACTTCTTAGCCGCGAGGCTGCACCGGCAGGCTGGTCCCCTCTCGTGGCAATTCAAACAACAGGTTCACGTCCGCCGTTCTTTTGCGTGCATGGAGCAGGCGGCAACGTTTTGATCTATCGGGACCTTGCGCGCCGTTTAGGACCGAACCAACCGTTCTATGGGTTGCAGGCGCTCGGCTTGGACGGCAGTTGCCAGCCACTAACGCGAATCGAGGAAATGGCGGCGCTATACGTCCAAGACATTCGTAAGGCCCAACCGCGCGGGCCCTACTTTCTGGGCGGCTATTGCTCAGGCGGCACCGTCGCCTTCGAAATAGCCCAACAGCTTCAGGCCCAAGGCGAGCGGGTAGCATTACTCGCTATGTTCGACACCACGGATTGGTCAAAAATCCCACTTCCTTCAATTTGGGGAAAATGCTACTACGCGATTCAGCGTTTGGTGTTTCACGCAGCCAATTTTTTCCGTCTCGATTCTGCGGGAATGGCTCAATTCTTCAGAGAAAAGATGAAAGTCCTGCGAAGCCGGATTCCCGTGTGGCGAGGGACGATTCTCGCAAAGTTCGCCAGGGACCCCCGCCCGGACGCGTCACATTCCATCGTTTTAGCGAATATCTGGAAAGCCAATGATCACGCAGCCCTAGCTTACGTACCACGGACGTATCCTGGAACCGTCACCGACATTCGTCCGATGAAACAGTATCGACTCTTCAACAGGCCAGATGCGAAGTGGGATCGCCTCGCGCAAGGAGGCCAGCAAGTGGTGGTGCTTCCCGCATATCCCGCTGGGATGCTTCTCGAGCCCTTCGTTAAGCACTTGGCTGCTGCCTTAGAGAAGTCCATCGATGACGCGGTTCGCGAGTCCGGTTCGCGCTAATTTGGTTTTCGGTAATCCGCTCGGCAAATCGAGTACGGAGGAACGGATTGGCGTCCGCAGATGCCTGGTCCAAAACTTGGACATTCTTTGAAGGTACATGGCACAAAGGAAACGTGCCAATTATGGGCCCGCGCACGCACGCTGCATGGCTCTGCTCGGTAGTATTTGACGGCGCGCGCTATTTTGAAGGCGTCGCGCCCGACCTCGATCTTCATTGTGCCCGCGTGAATGATTCAGCCGTCAAACTGTTTTTGAAACCTGTGGTTTCGCCTGAAACCTGGGTAACACTCGCTCGAGAAGGTTTCACTCGATTCGATAAAGACGCGGCGCTTTATATTCGCCCCATGTATTGGGCCGAAAAAGAAGGCCCGTGGGTCCAGGCTCACGATCCGGAATCCACTCGCTGGTGTCTCAGCATTTACGAAGCGCCAATGCGCCCTCCTAAAGGTTTTTCGGTGACATTGTCTCCCTATCGAAGACCCAGCATCGAGACCATGCCTGTCGATGCGAAAGCCGGATGCCTATATCCCACAAACGCACGTGCGCTTTTCGATGTGCACGCGCGAGGCTTCGATAACGCCATAGTGTGCGACATGCTAGGCAACGTTGCGGAATTAGCTACATCAAATATCTTCATGGCCAAGGACGGCGTTGTTCTGACACCAATCGCCAATGGAACGTTTTTGGCGGGCATTACTCGCCAGCGGGTCGTCGGATTGTTGCGCGATGCCGGGGTGACGGTAGTCGAGAAAACTCTTACGTATCAGAACTTCGAGGAAGCGGATGAAATATTCTCCACCGGGAACTATTCTAAAGTAGTTCCAGTGACCCGAATCGATGACCGTACGCTTCCGTTTGGCCCGCTATACACCAAGGCGCGAGAGTTGTACTGGGCATTCGCGCATGCTTAACGATCGCGTCGTTCGCAGGATCGTGAGGCACAAGCTCAAAACGCTCGTGAATTAGGCATCGTACAAACGAAGATTCCGAGAATTCACCCAACTGGGTACCGCGTGAAGATAATGCCCGCCTCAACAATGGCTGATGTACTTACTCCCATTTGGGAGAGTGTGCTGCAGCGGCCGTCAATTCGCGCGGAAGACAATTTCTTCGACCTCGGTGGCGATTCCCTGCTGGCCGTAGAGCTATTCACAAAGATTGCGCAGGTTTGCGGCAGGGAATTAGCTCCCGTCACCATTTATTGCGCTCCGACCATCGTTTCTCTTGCAGCAATCCTAGAAGAACCCGCCCCCCCGCGCTTTCCCCCGCTTTTGCAGTTGAGGGAAGGCACACAAACCCCACCGCTTTTCCTGGCACACGGGTTAGGCGGAACAGCGATGGATTTTTTCCAACTCGCGAAATATATCCATACGCAGCGCCCGATCTATGGCATGCAAGCCAAAGGAACCGATGGCGTAGACGCTCCATTCGATCGCATCGAGGATTTGGCTCAGTTCTATATCGAAGCCATCCAAAAATTGCAGCCGCGCGGCCCTTACTTCCTCATCGGGTATTCTCTAGGCGGTCTGGTCATGTTGGAAATGGCTCAACGCCTGATTAAAACAGGTGAAAAGGTTGCATTGCTCGCGATGCTGGAGAGCTACCCATACCCGCGATTTCTCCCGCTGAAAGAGCGGGCGCGCCTAGGCGTTCGTCTAGCCACGCACCGTGCGACCACAGTAGGACGTTTACCTCTAAAAGACGCCCTTTCCTATATCGTTCGTCCATCGGAGCGCCGCTTGTACGTCTCTCGAGATGGAAACGGTAACGCGCCAACTCAAATTCCAATTGGTGCATCGCACACTCCGACGATGCAACTGGCTCGCGAGAGCGCCTACCGATCATTAACGCGCTATCGTCCTCAGCACTACCCGGGTGAAATAAAGTTCGTTAGAGCTGAAACCGTTACTGATTTTCCGGATGATCCAGCAGCCGTTTGGGCTGACCTGGTTGATAAAATTCAGGTGAGCACGGTTCCAGGGGATCACTTGGGAATTCTGGGTGTTCACTTTGAGAACCTCGGGGCCGTCCTTTCGCGCTACGTCGGCGAAGCATCAAAAGTTTGAATGTGACGTCGGGGCCTCTCACGCTACATACTTCGGGCCGCACGAAATGGGAACGCGCGGAACCGTGAGTGAAGATAAGATTGAAGAAGTCAACTCCCGCACGTTTTCAAATTCGAGTACATGGCTGGTCAGTCCTATAAATCGAGAACACGAATGCGAGACTACCGCCAATTTTACATCGCTGGAAAATGGGTCGCTCCGGCGAAACCGCAAGATTTCGCGGTCATAAATCCAGCCACAGAAAAACAAATTGCAATAACTTCACTCGGCAGCGCGACTGACGTGGACAAAGCCGTAAGCGCTGCAAAAAGGGCTTTCGAATCATACTCAGAGACCCAAGTCTCCGAGCGCCTGTCATTCTTGCGACGAATCATCGAAGTCTACGAATCGAAAATGGATGAAATGGCAGAAGCCATTTCATTGGAAATGGGCGCTCCCATAACGCTATCTCGTGCAGCGCAAGCAGCCGCCGGCCTGCGACACTTAAAAGAAGCCGTAAACGTGCTGGAACACTTCGAGTTTGAGGAAGTCAAAGGCTCGACCTTGATGCGAAAAGAGCCCGTAGGAGTGTGCGGACTGATAACACCGTGGAACTGGCCCATGAACCAAATTGTCTGCAAAGTGGCGCCGGCTCTAGCGGCGGGCTGCACCATGATTCTCAAGCCCAGCGAATTCGCGCCAATCTCCGCAAACCTGTTCACACAGATTCTAGATCAGGCAGGTCTCCCCGCAGGAGTTTTTAATATGGTGATCGGCGACGGGCCAACTGCCGGAGCCGCTCTGTCACGTCATCCAGACGTCGCAATGGTCTCTTTCACTGGTTCCACCCGCGCAGGAGTTGCGGTGGCATCGGCGGCGGCACCCAGCGTGAAACGCGTTACGCAGGAACTAGGCGGAAAGTCAGCCTACATAATTCTCAGCGACGCCGATCTAACCGCTGCCGTGAAGGATTGCGTCCAAGGCGCATTCCGCAACACAGGTCAATCTTGTAATGCGCCAACGCGAATGCTGGTGCCGATTTCCAAAAATGCCGATGCCGTATCCGCAGCCCGGACCGTTGCGGAGAGCGTTAAAGTCGGAGATCCATCTTCAGAAGTCACTGGTATGGGACCGTTGTCCGGCAAGGCCCAATTCGAAAAAGTTCAAAATCTAATCAAGAAGGGCGTAGAGGAAGGCGCGACCTTAGTAGCGGGCGGTCTGGGTCGACTAGACGGTCTCGATACAGGCTACTTTGTAAGACCAACGATTTTCGCGGGCGTTCACAACAGTATGACGATCGCCCGCGAAGAAATATTCGGCCCGGTTCTTTGCATTATTCCGTACCAAGACGAAGACGAGGCCATTCGAATAGCGAACGACACGCCGTATGGTCTTTCCGGCTTCGTTTCATCAAGAGACCTGCAACACGCGCGTGCGATCGCGAAAAGAATTCGATCGGGCAACGTCCACATCAACGGAGCGCGCCTTGATTTTGCCGGATGCTTCGGAGGTTACAAGCAATCTGGAAACGGCCGCGAATGGGGTGAAGCGGGCCTGGAAGAATTTTTGGAATTAAAGGCCGTATTCGGTTACTCAGCCTAAAGTCCGGCGGTATTACTTCTGATCGCATTTTGAGTCGGCTCCGGCTCGTGTTGAAATCCTAAAACCTTCTGGCAGATGTCCTGTGATGTAACAACGTTCACGGTACTGCGCACAGCCAGCGCAAGCGCGACGATCAATCAAAAATGCTAGTATCGTGTCGTGTTCCGGAATCTGTGAAGTCTGTTTGAGGAGCGCATCCCCTACGATATGAACGGCGCAGAAAGTCTGATCCGCACGCTAATTGCTGGGGGTGTCGATACCTGCTTCGCAAATCCCGGTACTTCGGAAATGCACATCGTCGCTGCACTGGACAAAGTCAGCGAGATGCGTTGCGTTCTCGCGCTTTTCGAAGGCGTGGTGAGCGGTGCCGCGGACGGTTATGCGCGCATGGCCGAAAAGCCAGCATGCACGCTGCTGCATCTAGGACCCGGCCTAGCTAACAGCGTCGCGAATTTGCACAATGCTGGCCGCGCACAAGTGCCCATCGTCAATATAATCGGCCAGCATGCGATCTATCACCTGAACTATGACGCGCCACTGACTTCTGACATCGAGGCCATTGCCCGGCCCATCTCCAAATGGTTGCGCACATCTTCTGCGACAACTGAGATAGCGCGCGACGCTGCCGAAGCAATCATCGCCGCACGGACTGCGCACGGACAGATTGCAACTCTGATCGTTCCCGCCGACGTGGCCTGGAGCGACGGCGGCACCGTTGTAAAAACCGGTACGCCGCCGAAGCCGGCGCTACCGTCCGCTGAAGTCGTCGATCGCGCCGCGACCATGCTGCGATCTGGATTGTCCACCGCGCTGTTGCTTGCCGGAAACGCGCTGTTCGGCGAAGGACTCACTGCAGCCGGACGCATCGCAGCAGCCACGGGCGCGAAGCTTCTCGCCCCTTATCCCATCACGCGCGTCGAACGCGGTGCCGGCAAACCTGCTGTGCAGAGAATTCCATATGTTCCAGACCAAGCGGCGGAGCTGCTAAAAACTTTTCGTCAGCTGATCCTAGTGGGTGCAGCTGTCCCCGTTTCCTATTTTGCTTACCCAGGGAAAAATAGCGTCCTCACATCGCCCGAATGCGAAATCCACACGCTCGCGAGCTCTGGCCAAGATTACGTAGGCGCGCTTCACACGCTCGCCGAAGCTTTGTCTGCGACGAACGGGAAGCAACTGGCGACACCGAAGTCAGAACGCCCCGCAAGGCCGACGGGCGAAATCACTTTGTCAGGGCTAGCCACTGCGATTGGGGCTTTGCTGCCAGAGAATTCGATCGTAGCCGACGAAGCCATGACGTCCGGTCGAGGCATCATGGCCGCCACAGCAGGAGCGCCCCCGCACGATTGGCTCGGGAACACCGGAGGCTCGATCGGAATCGCACTACCCCTCGCGGTTGGCGCTGCCGTTGCGTGTTCCGACAGGCGAGTGTTGTGCCTCACCGCGGATGGTAGCGGAATGTATACGCCGCAAGGACTATGGACGATGGCGCGCGAGGGGTTGAAGGTAACAACCGTGGTTTTTGCCAACCGAACTTACGCAGTTCTGCAGCGCGAATTTTTAGGTGTCGGCGTAGGGGCCTCCGGGCCACGCGCCGCAGCGCTGTTCGACATCGGTCATCCGACGCTCGACTGGGTGCATCTGGCACAAGGCATGGGCGTGCCAGCCAGTCGCGTCACATCACTCGATGAATTTGCAAAAAAAATGAGAGAAGGATTTGAAAGCGAGGGACCGACCCTGATTGAAGTCCCGCTATAACTGCGTCACTGACGCTGCGTCGAAGGCGCCATCTTTGCAAGTTCTTCTTTTCGGACTTTTCCCGTGGGAGTCAGCGGCATCTCCGCAACGATCAATATCTGCGACGGCCGCTTGTAAGGCGCCAAATTTTTCCCAGCATACTCGGCGATTTCAGTGACTGTCGGCTGAGAATTGGGCGAAAGTTGAACAAAAGCAATAATTTCCTCGCCGCCTTCCACCCCCTGAACCGACCGCCCAATCACAGCAGACCGCGCCACACCTGGATGCTCGTTCAGCACAGCCTCCACTTCAGCCGGATACACATTCATCCCAAAACGGACGATCAGCTCTTTGGTACGCCCAACAATAAAAAGATGCCCATCTTCCAAACGCGCAAGATCGCGGGTATTGAACCAACCCTCAGAATCGATGGCTGCGGCAGTTTCTTCAGGCGCCCGATAGTAACCTTTTGAGATGTTGGGCCCGCGCACTCGCAATTCACCCACTTCCCCATCGGTCACCGAGCCGCCGTCCAGTCCTACCAGTTTTATTTCGACTCCGGGCAGAACGCGACCCACCGATAAATCAGTGCGTGGCTCGTCCAGCCGGGCCTGCGCGATGGTTGGTGAACATTCCGTAACACCGTAACCATTATGTAGCGTCATACCGAAGAGGCTTTCCACTGCAGATTTGACCGCCGGTTGCAGAGGCGCCCCCGAAGATGAAATCACTCGCAGCGCAGGAAATTTCAAACGCTGCATTCCCTTTGATTTCGCATACTCTGCCCACAGCGCGAACATGCTCGGCACGCCAAGCACAATGGAAAGCTGGTCACGTTCCAGTGCCGTCAGTGCCGCAACCGGATCAAAGCGCGGGACCAGATAAAGGCTCGCGCCGCTAATCAACGTGCCCAGGAGAACGACCGAAAGTCCGACAGCGTGCGACATTGGCAGAACAGCGTAAAGTCGGTCATTCGAGGTCAACGCGCGGATCTTCGCCGAAACAATCGCGATGAACAGCAAGTTCCGATGGGTCAGTAGAACGCCTTTGGGAAGGCCCGTTGTCCCGGACGTGTAAATCACAGCAGCGATGCGATTGGCGATATCGTTGTCGACCGGCTCAGGCTGAACTTTTCCATTCAGTGGCCCGAAACCGATTGTATCGATGCCAGCTGCTTCGGCAATGATTGCGCCGTGCCGCTTTGCGTGCTGTGTAGCATGGGGTGAGACACGAGTAGTGTAAATTACACGGCGCGCGCCGCTGTGATCCCGAATATCGTCGACTTCTCGCGCCGAAAGCCGCGCGTTTGCAAGTACCGGCCAAGCATCGATCCGAATCAAGGCCAAAAAAATCGCAACGAGCGCCCTGCAATTCTCGCAGACAATCATGACCCGATCGCCGGGCCGCACGCCCGACTCAACGAGCCAGGCGCTGGCGCGCTCGATCGCGTCGTTTAACTGCCCATAAGTCCAAGTTCCCGCGGCTTCAACCAGTGCCACACAGTCGCGAGAAGCGCCCGACCATGATTTCGTAATTTCGTTAATACTCTCGGGCATGGATTGCATTACTTCGGACGCGGGAATTTCAATCATCGAGAATTATGATAACAGTTCATCGAGGCGTTTTCGAAATCACCCGTGCAGGGCTGGGGTTGCGGAATGTGGCATTGCTTCCGCTTTTTTCGAGATTAAATACTGCAACCAATTGCGATACACGGTCGCAGCCGAGGTCCACCAAGTATGTTTCAGCGCGTCAGAGATGCTCGCTTCCGGAAATGCAGCCAGCGCTTCCTGGCCTCGATGGGCCTCAGCGCTCCGCCGAAAATCAGAGACAAGCTTCGTGGCCGCTGTGTCGAAATAACCCTGCGGCATAGTGGGAAAGGTTTCGCGCTCCCGCCTCAGAAATCGCTTTATGTCTCTGCGATATTCCTTAAGCAGCGTCCGCGTTTCATATTCCGGATGACCTTGAAAATGCACAAACAGGCTGCCTTTTTTCTGTTTTACGAATAAATCGACACCAGCTTCCTGCGATTGCGTAAGCACTTCGTAACCCGCAGAATTTAATGCGTCCGCTCGCACTTCGTTCCATCGGGAGTGCGGAATTTGCATGTGCTCGCCAATGCCTTCCGTCAGCGCGTGGTTACGCACTTTTTTATACTCAAACACGCCAAATTGTTTGTCGGGCAACCGGTGACGCGGGATCCCTTCGCTGTACAGGACGCCCGCGTGCGCCGCCAAACAAGACAGCACGCTCGACGCCGTATTAGATTCAGCCCAGTCTAGAACTTGGGTCAGCACGGCCCAATAAGGCTCGTTGCGCAGATCCGGTTGGCGCGGCTCCGTTCCGGTAATAATTACGCCGTCAAAGCGGCTGTTCAAAAGATCACGAATTCCAGAGTAGAAGTTGTCGAGATGCCGCTGGCCAGATTCACTTCGTGGAAGTTCGGGCAACGAGAAAAACTTCAGCGACACAGGAATATCGCCGGCAGCGCCTTCGAGAAGCTCAAAAAACTGTACTTCGGTATCTTCCAGAGCCGCGTCCGGCATATTGTTGACCAAAGCTATCCGAACGTAGGGTGAATTTCCTTGCGGATTCTCGGAGGAACCATTTGAACGCGTGCGATTGTTCCGAGACAACAACTTCGGAACCCGCCCTCCCTCGATTACGACAGACATTCACTTCTCCCAAGCCGTTGACAACCAGTTTCAGCGGATTTAATTCTTCGCCTTATCGAGCGCTTGCGCCAAATCGTCAATAATGTCGTCAATATGCTCGATGCCCACGCTGAGCCGAATCATTTCCGGCGTCACACCCGTCTTCAATTGTTCTTCCGGCGTCAATTGACGATGCGTAGTTGAAGCAGGATGGCACGCAAGCGATTTTGCGTCGCCCATATTCACCATGCGCTTGAACAAACGCAGCCCATCGAAACATTTCACGCCCTGCTCGAACCCGCCCTTCACGCCAAAGGTCATCAGCGAACATCGATTCGATCCAAGATATCTTTGCGCCATCGCGTACAAAGGGCTATCCGGGAACCCCGCGTAATTCACCCACGCCACTCGTGGGTGACTCCGCAGGTAATCTGCAACCTTGCGGGCGTTCTCCACATGACGTTCGACGCGCAACGCCATGGTCTCGACACCCTGAAGCAACAGGAATCCGTTGAACGGCGACATCGTAGCGCCAGTATTTCGCTGCGCGACAGTCCGGCAGCGCGCTACATACGCAGCGGCCCCGTAATGTTCGACGTACACCACGCCGTGATAAGCAATTTCCGGCTCATTGAACATGTAGAATTTCTTGGGATGGTCGCGCCAGGGAAATTTCCCGCTATCGACAATCATTCCGCCGAGAGTCGTGCCGTGCCCTCCCATGAACTTAGTCATGGAGTGCACTACCACATCCGCGCCATATTCGATGGGCCTCAACAAAATCGGCGTCGCCACAGTGTTATCGACGATCAAAGGCACGCCGTGTTTGTGCGCTACACGCGCCAAACCCTCGATGTCCGCGACGTTTCCGGCAGGATTGCCCACACTTTCGCAAAAAACCGCGCGCGTATTTTCGTCGATCAGTTTTTCAACGGCGGTGGGATCGTCGCTTTCCGAAAATCGCCCCGCAATTCCCTGCTTGGGCAAAATGTGAGCGAGCAGCGTATAAGTCGCACCGTAAAGCTGGGGAAGCGAAACGATGTTGTGACCCATCTCTGCAATGTTCATCAGCGAATAATGGATCGCCGCCATCCCTGAACTGACGCTTAGCGCCTCAACACCGCCCTCAAGCGCCGCCACTCGTTTTTCCAGCACCGTATTGGTGGGATTTCCGATGCGCGTGTAGATGTTTCCTTGGACTTCGAGGTTGAATAGAGCGGCTCCATGCGCAGCGTCATCGAATTCAAACGCAACCGTCTGATAGATAGGCACAGCCACGGCCTTGGTAGTGGGGTCGCCGTCGTAGCCGACATGAATTGCGATGGTTTCCCGCTTCATGCGTTCAACAGCCCCCGCCTCCGGCCATGAACATCGAGGCACTTATGCGCTTTCGTCTTGAACCGACGGAAAGACAGAAATAGAGCAGATATTGGGCGCGGTCGCCGCACACTCACTCAGCGATGGTGGCAACCTTGGAAGCTGGAACAGATACCGGCTTGCGCGCGAGAGCTTTCACCATTTTCCGAGTCACGCGTTCCGCCGAGAATCCAGCGCCATAAGCAAAACGCATCAGCGGCCCAAAGCTGTTCGCTGACGCGAGCCCCACGAAATAAAGCCCCGGCACCGATGATTCGAAACTCGTGGATAGAATCGGCGTGCGGTTTACGCACTTAAGTTTGGATCGGATGTCGGGCGCAAGGAATGCCAGGCGATCTACATCGACTTTATAGCCGGTAGCCGCGATCACATGGTCGGTGATAATCTCACGGGTTGAACCATCCAAACCGCGCAGATGCAGGCGAACTTTGCCGCCATCGGCTTCGGCACGTTCCACCGTATAACCGAGCACGAGCGGCACGCGTCCCATGACCTTGTCCTTGACGAACCAACCCGCCGACGGACCAAGCGTTTTCCGCACTAAATCCAGGCGCGTATTCTGCGGCAAATAATAGAACAGACCGGCGAAATCCGAGAAAAACCGTGATCGCATACCAGGCCCGAGACCAGAATCGGGGTGGCGCGTGCGAGCCCACCACGAACGCCGTTTCCCAGGCTGCGGAGCGGTGTGAAATTTCAAAGAAGTCGCGCGAGCCACCAGTTGCACGTCTGCATCGGCGTCACGCAACAGCGCAGCCATGTCGATCGCCGAAGAACCAGCGCCAACCACGACGACGCTGCGCCCCTTAAACGACTCCAGATTCTGATGACGGTAACTGTGGGAAAGCATTTCAGCTGGAAGATGCGCCAGGTTCTCCGGCACATGTTCGAAATGCGTGATTCCCACGGCCAGCACAACTTGTCGGGCCTTTACTTCTTCGCCCGTATCCAACCGCAGAGAATACCCGTCCGATAGACGTGCGATCTCGACGACCTGCTTATCTTCGAGCTCCGGCACCATCCGATCCTTGAATGCCATTCCGTAGTCGCCAAACGTGCCGAGCTTAACCGGAACTCCCATGTGAGCGTATTGGATTCCGCGCTCTGAGCAGAATTTTTCCAAAGTGAATTTACTACCTGGATCGTAGATGTTCGACGCGAAGCCGTCAGATTTAAGCATCATGCCCTTCGGCATGTGCGCCACCCAGCTATCCATGGGCCGCCCGAAAATTCGGAAGGGAATACCACGACTACGAAAATGTGCTGCCATCGAGAGTCCATAAGGACCCGCTCCAACAATTACGGTTTCGATCATGGCGTCAGGAATTCTGCCTCCGTGGATTTTTGTTGTCTACGGCCACCGCAGCTGAGATTTACAAACAGTGCATATGAAGATATTGGCTCGAACTTCAAAGTCTGTCCAGTCGGTGTACGCAGTCGTGTGCCCTGAAAGGCGACTGGCCGGAAGACCGAGGTGCAATCTTATTGCCGACTTGCTGAGAGCTAACTACCGTGGATTGTGCAGCTTGCTTGAGAGCCTAAATCGAAAGAAGGAAATTCTTTTCCTTCCAGCACAGCGCTTTGCTCTCGCAATACTCGGTCGTTCCTCCTCGAAGTGTAACTATCGCAGTGCGGACTTCAGTGCGGCATTGCAAACATTCCCTTGATCGAGGCTCAGGTCTACTCCGCGACTTGGCGTTTTTTGAACGATAGACAGGTAATCGAATGCGACTTGTTAGGAGCCATGAGTACCGTTACTCAGATTTAGAGCCGCAATTTCGAGCATCTGACTATACTCATCTGCCTTCTACTAGTCGGCGAACGTTGGCGAACGCCGCGGAAGAACAGCCACAGGATAACGACAGAGTGCGACAAAGAATTCCGCAACTCGACGCGCTTCGGGGTATAGCAATTCTGGTCGTGATGCTGCACAACATCAGCCTGAAATTCACGGCGTTTCACTTGCGGCAGCTACTCAAAGACGGCTGGATGGGCGTCGATCTCTTCTTTGTCCTTTCCGGATTTCTGATCACGGGTATCCTGCTCGATACGAAGCCAACAAAAGGCTACTTCAAGGATTTCTGCGTCCGCCGTTGTCTCAGAATATGGCCGCTGTATTACTCGTTGATGTTCTTCATGTTCGTGATTTTGCGCTTCGCAACCCCGTCAGAATTTCGCACCGTTGTTCAGCAATCGGCTCCTTGGTGGGCCTATATGCTTTTTCTTCAGAACTTCATAATGCCAGTATCAACCAATGCAGCGGGGCCGCTGGCCATAACGTGGTCACTGGCGATTGAGGAGCAATACTATTTGGTTTGGCCGCTAGTGGTGAGGCTTTGGTCGCCCGCGAATTTGCGGCGAGTAGCCCTGGCAGTCATTTGTATTTCACCGGGGCTGCGCTACTACCTTTCGTTGCGGCATGTCAATCTGTACACAAATGTCTTTTGCCGCCTGGATGGCCTGATGGCGGGTGCGTTTCTTGCCGTCCTCGTTCGGTCGGACAAATTTGATCCACCGAGATATGTAAGAAGAGCGTGGCTATTACTGATTATCGCAGCTCTGATGGCTGTAGTGACCGAGGCCTTGAGTGCGAGATGGATCGTTTTCTCTTTCAGCGCCCTAGCGTCGGTTTCATTCCTTTATCTGGCGATGTTTTCCGAGCAAAAATGGCTGCAGACGACAATGACAAACCGATTCCTCATCTATACGGGCACGGTCAGCTACGGCCTGTATTTGCTGCATAAAATTCCTTTTGGCTTGGTCGAGACCCTTCATTTGGACTGGAACCCCCTCCTTCCCTACCCGATAATTATTATCACCAGTTACATTCTCGCGACACTATCGTGGGTGTTCATCGAGAAACCGTTCCTGAACCTGAAGCGATTCTTCGACCCAAAACGCTCACTAACAGTCACCGACAATGAGACCCCGAAATAAGTTGAAGTGATGACGGAAGAGGGACCGAGGTACTTACGAGTAGGCGACACAAATAGTGAAGAAACTACAGTCTGATAAGGCTCACCAGGCATGGGTACTATTTTCCCGAATTTCTTGCGGACGATTCGCTTCAGTCTCTTGCCAGTCGAGCACCCGAACGCTTTAGTTTCAACACTACCACCCCGGCCACTCCTGCCAACAGAAGCAACAGTCCACTCGGTTCCGGTGCAGGCAAAACCTTAATTTGAAATGACGAGCTTTGAGGCAAGTACTCGCCCGGATACATACTGGCGCTAGGGGGTACAAACAGTTCTATCTCAATGAATCCCCCCGAAGGCTCCAGGCTTTCCAGCGCCGTGTCGAAAACGAATCCGCTGCTGTTGGTCCACTGGGGGTCGCCCGTGTACACCGACTCTGGCACAAAAGTAAACGTACCCAGATTTCCCGTGGAGGAAAACTGCACGTTCGAGATCATCGAGCTTGCCGTGGGAAAAAATGTCGCACCGTTAACCGCGCTCACCGTGAACGAGAACGTGTCGTCCAGCACGTATCCCCCGCTTATGCTGAAGTCACTCGTTCCGCTGACCGCGAGCGTCACGGTACCCGAATCCGCCCAAGCTGGGAGGCCAAAAAGTAGTAGCGCGCACACTACCAAATATTTCATCAGTTTCCTCTCTTTCAGTTCCGCATAACGTCCATTGAGATTCACCGCAGTCGCCCACCACCTATACCATGACCAGAATGCCAGTGAGTAACAAAATAGGTAATGCGCCGAATTTATTTTGATATTTGTCGCATTTTTGTAATCGTCACTCAAACATAGGCGCGAGTTTGATGATTCTGGGAGCCGTGAGTTTGGAGGATGCGAAATATCTGCGGCAAGTCCTAGTAGTACCGGACCATAACGGAGACCTTTTCTGAAGTCGTTTCGCTCCGCGTGATCAACGCCGTTCAAGCAAGCAAACGCCAGTCCAGGGATAATTCCCGGGCATACCCTTAGGTTCCGGAAGTAAAGAAAGTAATTCCTGGGGTGCGCGCCCCAACTGCGCGGCAGTTTTCAGAAATCCTTGAACATCCTTGGGCTCCCACCCATGCGGCACAAAAAAGTTAGCGCCATCGGCAGGACCGAACTTGAAGGCAGCATTTGCCTCGGTGAGCTGCTTGCCCGTCGAACGCTGCATCAGCTTCAATTGCCCAGGCGATGCGAGATCAATAATCCATTTTCGGAAATGCTCCGTTGACGCAATGTCGCGAGCCAGCGCAGCCACTTGCTCAGGAGTAAAATAAATCAGCAGGCCTTCGCTCATCACCACGATTTTCTTAGCACGGCGGTTGAGTTCCGCGAAAAGCTTTCGCCGAGCCCCTTCGTCTGACAAATCCAGACTGATCCGCTCGATCTGACATCTCGGTTTTTCGTTCCCGAGAATCTCTTCTTTGTAAGAATTGATCTCAGGAAAGTCCACTTCGACCCATTGCAGTTTAGGACTAAGGTCCATTCTGTAAGGCCGCGCATCAAGCCCCGCAGCCAAATTCAAAACCAAGTCCCCCCCCTGCTTAATTTCCCGGGAAACAAACTGATCGAACAAATAAGTACGGGCAACCCATGCCCACTCGTGCTTATTTCCTTCAGGCAGTGAATTGGCAATCTGGAAGCCGTGCTCACCGGCGAGCCGCTCGGCAAATGGATCGCGAAATAGCGCATCTGTCCTCTGCGTTTCGCGAGCGCGAAAATACGCCACCCAGCGCGCAGTATCGGAAACGTTGCGAACGGAAGAATTTGCCTGGCTCAATGAACACTCCAGCTATTCCTAGCCTTTATTATGGCGGAAAAGCGGCGAGGGCTTATGCCTGTTGAACAATCGCTTTGTCTAACACGAGACTAACCCAGCGAGCGCATTGCCCGTCGGTTCAGAAGCGAATTAGCCTACATAAGCAATAGTTTTCACAAGAGTAACGTCGCGTTGATTCGACGACGCTGTAATCGTCAAGGCCTAACCTGTGCACTTTCAGCGTCTTAGGTGATGCAAAGCCAAACTGGGACTTATACCTCTTTGGTCCGCAGATTGCGTTTCAAACGGATGTACCATTTTCACGTCCCGGGGGCTCATGTAGTATTCCGCTTGGATAGCTATTGGAGAAGATATTTAGGGGAGGTTCGCAGCATAGTGAAGCCATCGCTTCTTATTGCAACCACGGCTCGTTGGTTCCCCACCGCTCGGCTGGCTGTAGCGCTCGCTAACGCCGGTTTCACCGTGGACGCCGTTTGCCCTTCCAACCATCCGCTGGTGAAAACCGGCGCTGTTCGTCATGCTTATCGCTACCGCGGTCTCGACGCCCTCACATCGTTCGCCGAGGCCATTGCCAAAGCAAAGCCCGAATTTATTGTACCTGGCGACGACTTGGCTGCCCAGCATCTCCACCTTCTTTACGCCAACGAACAGCGCAAAGGCGCCGCAGGGTCCAAGTTTTGCACTCTGATTGAGCGTTCCCTCGGCGCTCCCCAGAATTTCCCAACGCTCTACGCCAGAACAAAATTCATTGAACTGGCGGAGTCAGAAGGAATCCGCGTTCCTAAGACCGCGGTAATACGGGACATCAAAGATCTTAAAAAATGGATCGCTGAAACCGGTCTTCCCACGGTTCTGAAAGCAGACTGCTCTTCGGGTGGAGATGGCGTCAGGGTCGTTCGAACCCTGGAAGATGCAGAACGCGCTTTGCGGGTTCTGCAAGCGCCCCCGCTCCTGGCGCGAGCCGCGAAACGAGCATTGCTGGACGAAGATCCCACGTTGGTCTGGCCGTCGCTACTTCGCCGCCGCTCCATAGTAAACGCGCAAACATTTGTGGAGGGGCTCGAAGCAACCAGCGCCCTTGCCTGTTGGAAAGGCGAGGTGCTGGCGGGCCTACATTTCGAAGTTATCAATAAAGGCGTCGCGGCCGGACCCGCAACCGTCCTGCGCCTGATCGACAATCCGGAAATGCAAACCGCGGCTGAAAAAATGGTCCGCCGCCTCAATCTCTCGGGTTTGAACGGTTTGGACTTCATGCTGGAGTCCGGTACAGGCAACGCGTACCTTATTGAAATAAATCCGCGATCCACTCAGGTGGGCCATCTGACGCTAGGCCTCGGGCGCGATATTCCAGCAGCGCTGTTTTCAGCAGCGTCCGGGCAATCCGTCCGCCCAGCTCCCAAACTCACTGACGACAACACCATCGCGCTCTTTCCGCAGGAATGGATCAGAGATCCGGCCAGTGCTTACTTGCAATCGGCCTATCACGACGTCCCATGGGAAAAGCCGGAACTGATTCGAGCGTGCGTCCGGGCGCGCCGCAAACAACAAGCGTGGTACTCGCAACAGAGCAGGCTTCAAGCATTTTCAATGGCTAAGGTTCCTCGCGCATGACCGACTCTTTACAAAATTCCGCCAAGCGAAACAAATTACAAAGCAAACCGAATGTGGTTGCCGGCAATGCCGCCAACCACTCGTCGCGAACCCGCCACGCCCAGGATCAAGTGCACGCAAACAATCCCAAAAAATTGCAGGTCATGAAGTTTGGCGGCACATCCGTCGGTGACGCTTCCTGCATGGCGAAAGTCGTCGAGATAGTTCGCGCCACGATCCAAGACAGCAACGTCGTTGTAGTTGTTTCCGCAATGAGCGGCGTGACGAATAAATTGGTCGAGGCGGCTACTCAATCCGAAGCAGGAAATTCCCAAAAGGTCGCCACAATCTTCAAGGAACTAAGCCTGCGGCACGAAACCGCAGCCAGCACGCTAATTCAGTCCGAGGAACGGCACAAGCTCGTCGCCAATAAAATTCACGCTCTTATTAAGGAAGGCGAGCGTCACTGCCAGGACGTACTAACTAGGCGCGAGCTGACGCTCCGCGCGCGCGACGCAATTTCAGGCCTTGGTGAGCGCTTGTCGGCTCCAATTGTCGCTGCTGCCCTGGCGGAAAAAGGGGTTGCCAGCGAGGCAATCGAAGCCACCGAAATCGTGGTCACCGACTCCTGTCACGGCGCTGCGGAGCCAGACATGGAAGCCACCCGCGAGCGCTGTGCAGCCCTTTTGCATCCACTTTTACTCCACGGGGTGGTCGCGGTAATCACCGGATTCATTGGCGCCACCGTAGACGGCGTACCCACAACCCTCGGCCGCAACAGTTCAGATTATTCCGGCACCATCGTGGGCACCGCCTTGGACGCCGATGAAGTCACTCTATGGACGGACGTAGACGGCATTCTGACCGCCGATCCGCGGCTCATACCTCAGGCGCGTTCGATCCCGGAAATGTCGTATCACGAGGCGTCGCAACTTGCGGACATGGGCGCTAAGGTTCTGCATTCGAAAACTTTGCATCCCGTAATGCAAAGCGGCATACCGCTGCTGATTCGCAATACCTTTGCTCCCGACCGCTCGGGCACGAAAATTACCCTGATCGGATCATCTGGCGGCACCGGGTTAAAAGCTGTCACCACGGCGAGCGACCTGGGATTAATTACCGTGCGAGGCCCCGTTGATTTGAAAGCTCCAGAGCTTTTGCGTCGCACGCTGCTGGCCGCATCGAATTTGCCAGTTGATGTCCGGCTGGCCACGAAACCGATTTCACCGCACGACGAAGCATGCATCGTTGTTTCCTCCGCTGCTGCCGAACGGACGATCGATGCTCTTCGCCGTGAGTTCGCAAATGATTCTGGGGAAGCAAGCGAGGTACACGTAACCCTCACTCCGAAAGTCGCGATCGTCACCATAGTAGGTGAGGAACCTTGCAGTTCCGATAGGTTTGCCGACCAGTGCTTGGCCACCCTTACCCAGGAGAATGTAACCGTCCTAGGCCTCACAACCGGCTCCTCCGCATGCAGCATCTCTTTTGTGATGCTGCAGGACCAAATGAAGCCTTCGCTTGCGGTGCTCCATCGGCAGCTCGAGCGAGAAATAACTCAGGGGAATCAGATTCCTGTTGGAATTTTCGGTGAAGGGCGATAAGGATTTCAGGAATCTGCTGATGAGCGACGCCGAAGGAAAAACTAGACTTTGAAGGACTCTGTAGGTTCACAAGAACTCGGAGCTTTTGTCGACGTAGTGCAACTAGCACGCGAATAATACTGTTTATAGGGCTTTTTTAGTCCTGGACCGGACAAGGCGAGGCGCTTTGTTCGCCTGTGTTCTGTGATTTTCCAATAAGGAATCGCTCTGTCTTATTGTCTCTTCTGCGCATACTGATGCAACTCTTGGTGGCACTGGGGACAGAGTGTAATCAGATTCTCGTCGGTATCATCGCCGAGCTGGCTGCGGAAGCGGATGTGGTGAACCTGAAGATTCTGCGAGGAGCCACAATACTGACATCGCCAGCCATCACGTTTGAGTACTTGCGTGCAAATTCGACGATATGCTGCAGGATTCCGCCGGAGTCTTCGAAGCTGCAAGGATTTCATTGTGGCCTTTCGATCTTCTGGAGAAATTCCGTCTTCTGCGGATCGGGCAGCATAAAGTAGAGCCGGCCCAGCGCCGTGAGCCATGACGCGGGGTTCGCGATTTCTAGCGGTGCTCCAGCCACGAAATCGGCAGCGATCATTTCCAGGCAGTACCCTCGCGATCGCGACGAACCCAGCATTAGCACCGCTGTTTCCAGGGCTTGCTTCTTGTATTCGAAAGGAGTATCCCGAAAGGCGCCCCATTCCTTGAAGAGCGCAGCGGTGCAGTCTTCTTGCGAAAAGTAAGCTGCGAGGGCCCGTTCGAAGGAGCGGCCAAAGGCCATGGCAGCACGCGTTTCCTTTTCTTGCCAGCCATCCAGGTAGCGATAGCGGTAGCTTTTGGGGCAGCGCAGATACTGGCTGATCTGGGTATGGCTAAAGATCATGGCCGTTCCCCTGGCCCTTGTTTTGCCACGGTTTCGCAGGACAGCTCTTCCCACTCCGCTGCAGGAGCGAAGGCTTC
>Ga0182015_10000009_pt1 | contig 234625 bp, 196 predicted proteins | sample 712P3MmetaG_FD_120478 | JGI IMG/M metagenome (GOLD analysis project Ga0182015, IMG submission 120478) | Permafrost microbial communities from Stordalen Mire, Sweden - 712P3M metaG | ecosystem: Environmental > Terrestrial > Soil > Wetlands > Permafrost | place: Sweden: Stordalen | collected...
AGCGGAAGAGTAGCCGCCGAGGTGGCCGAAGGAAGCCCACTGGTGAGTGTCGGGCAGGGGCTGGAAGAGAGTGTACTTGCGAGCATCGTCAAGAGTGACTTTGTCGAGATCGACATCCTCCGGCTTGGTTTTGTAAATGTCGTAGGAGATGGCGCTATAGGAGTTCTGACGGCCGACCCAGCCGCCGCGTCCGAAGGCGGAGGCGCGGTTCATGCGGGCGACGAGATCGGCGGGGATGGGTTCGCCGGTTTTGTAATGGCGGGCAAACTTGGCGAGGACCTGCGGGCTGGCAATCCATTCTTCGAGCATTTGCGAAGGAGCTTCGACAAAATCGGACTCCATGCTGATGCCGCTGATGCCGGCCCATTGCTGCTGGCCACCGAGGATGTGGTGCATGAGGTGACCGAATTCGTGGAAGAAGGTTTCGACGTCGCCGTAGTCCATGAGGCCGGCGTCGGTGGCGGTGGGCATGGGGAAGTTGCAGACCAGGATGGCTTCGGGCAATTGCTTGCCACGAATGCCATCGAGCACCGGCGCCATTTCGGCGTGGCTGTACTTGCCGGAGCGCGGGTGCATGTCGAGATAGAAGCGGCCGATGGGCTTGCCGCTGTCGAGGACGATCCAGGTTTCGACCGAGGGATCCCAGGAGGGAACGTTTTGTTCCTGCTGGAAGCTGACGTGGAAGAGGTCGGCGGCAGTGTCGAGGATGCCCTGCTTGACTTCATTGAAGGGAAAATAAGGACGGACGGATTGGGAGTCGAAATCGTACTTGGTGCGGCGAACTAATTCGGAGAGATAGCTGCGTTCGTAATCCCAGATTTCTTTTGCGCCGGGATCGGTCTTCTGCTTTTCGGCGAGCAGCATTTCAAATTCGCGTTGAGACAGGGCGCGAGAGGCGTCGTTGACTTGTTGGATGAAGTCGGCGATGTTGTGGCCCTTGGCGATCATCTTGTCGGCAGCGTTGTAGTCGGCCCAGGAGGAATAGCCGAGAAGAGTGGCGATCTTATAGCGCGTCTTCATCAGGCTGGTGAGAACTTCCTGATTCTTGGGGTAGGCGCGAGTATTGAAGGCGAGGGTGAGGCGGCGGCGCAGAGAGTTGCTTTTGGCGAAGGTGAAGATGGGAAGGGCGTCGGGATAGTCGGTAGTGATGTGGATTTTGCCGTCGGCGCCGGGCTTGTGGCGGTCGATGTAATCCTGAGGCAGGCCGTCGAGTTCGGAAGCATCAGCCTCGATTGTTTTCTGGCCGTCGGAAATATTGCGATCGAACATGGATTGCTCTTCGGTAGCCTGGTCGTTTAATTTTTTGAGGCGGGCGCGGGTGGCGTCGTCTTTATCGACGCCGGCGAGGCGAAATTCGAGAAGCTGACGGGTTACGTAATAGCGTGTGATGGCGTCTGCCTTGGAAAGATCGAGCGCGGAGAGAGCGTTATAGACTTCATGGTTGAGAGCGATTGCCGTCTGCGCGGCGCTGGCTTTGGTGACCATGGCGGTGGCGTGATCGCGGAAGGCGGCGTCGGGATGGACTTGCTCCATGAGTCCAGCGAAATATCCGGCGGAGCTATTTTGGTGGACAGCCTCGTCGAAGGGCACAAGAGTGTTTTCGATCGTGCGCGGACCTTTGGCGGCGAGGAGGGTCTCGATGGCGCGCTGGCCGGCAGCGAGGCGGTCGGTTTCGATTTTTTCGAAGGCGGAGACGTCAGGTTTCTCGGCCCAGATGGTGGGTTGGGATACGGTGACTTTCTGCGCCGACATGACAGCAGCGAGAAAGAGCGGAAGACAGAGGAAGATGGCTAGGCGTGCGAGCAACATGAAAGAGCCTCGTGGAAAAGTTAGTGAATCGGGTGGAACGACTTGTAAACCGGCGGTTTTGGAGCCGGCTTGAGGTGCGGCTAAATTGTTGATGACGGCGTATTGCAATGTCAAGCGCGGAGCAGAAAAATTCGTAGCTTTCAAGTAGCTTTCAACAAGACCGATGCAGGATGTTTTGTAGAATTCAGCGCCAGCGCTTCAGCTCCGGCCAGAGTTGGGCGAGGGTGCCGAATTTTGCGCCGCGGCAGATATAGACGTCGATTTGTTTTTCGAGCGCGTAGGGATTATCGGCGGATTCGCCGACGTATTCAACGTGATCCCAGAGTTGTTCGAGGCGTTCGCGGCGATCGCCGAGAACGATCATGCAGTTGCCGGAGTAGCCGCGCGGGCCCCAGAGAAACCAGGTTTGATGGCCGCTGAGCGAGTGGGGCAGGCCGTAGCGGCGCCCGAGGAAGTCGATGGCGCCGGCCTGGCCGTAGTCCTGGGCGAAGATGCCACAAGCTTTATCTGTGCGCTCGTCGGGGGAAAGGCGGTTCCATGCCACGGCAGTCTCGGCGACGATTTCCTCCCATCCGAATTGGTCGGAGTACCACTGCGGCAGCGCGGCTCGCGTATGGTCGTGCTCCATGACCGGGAGCTTGAAGGGAAGATGCTTTGCGTAGGCGAGAAAACTTTCAGGCGAAAGGATGGGTACGGTGACGGGAACGAGGTAGGCTCCGGCGGCGAGAAGGACGATGACGATGACCGGCTTCAGCCATCTGCGGCGCGGGCGAGCATTTTCTGGCGCGTCGTTTTTGTTCCCGTCGATGGCAGATTCGATTACGACTGCGCCGGCGGCCAGCAGCATGGGATATACGGGAGCGAGATAGTAATTCTTGCCATGAAGAATAAAGAAAACGGTGAAGCAAACGATGTAACACCATCCGAGGACACGGTAAGGCTTGAGGCGCGCAGAGAAGAGTAGAGCGAACAATCCGGCGATCCAGATAGGCGTGGCGAAGGGGTGAACCAGGATGGTCTGCTGGAAAAAATATTGAGGGAGAGGAAGAATAACGTCGCGGCCTTCGGCACGAATGTTGTGCATCAACTCGATGAAGGGCCAGTGATAGTGAATGTTCCAGAGCAGGTTGGGCAGGAAAATGAGGAAGGCGGCGAGGCCGCCGAGCCAGATCCAGGGATGGAGGAAGACACGGCGCTGCGCAGTGAGAAGAAGGCCGATGACCATGCCGAAGCCGAAGAGGGCGATGGAATATTTTTCCTGCAGGCCGATGCCGGCGAGAATGCCGAACCACAACCAGTAGCGTGGGGCTTTTTCAGTTCCGGCGCGCTTGATGGCGAGGACGGCGAAGTAGGCGCAGCCCATCCAGAGGTTGGGTTCGAGGCAGTTGGTGGTGAGCAGGCTGCCGTTGGAGAGATATTGGGGTGCGATGACGATGGTGATGGCGCTGAGCAGCAGGGCGAAGCGGCGTCCGCCGAACTCGCGGGCGAGAACGGCGGTTTGCACTACAAGGAGAGAAGAAGCGACGGCGGGAATGAAGCGAATGCTGCGGAGCGAGTCTCCGAGGACAGCGCGGCAGATGTGAATCAGAAAAGGAATCAGTGGTGGCTGGTCAACATATCCCCAAGCGAGATGATCGCCGCAGGACATGTAGTCGAATTCATCGCGAAAGTAGCCGTAGCGGTTGTTGAAATAGATATGGAAGAGGAGTTTGGCGAGGGCGATGAGCCATATGAGAGCCATGCCGGAAGCGAGTAGGGATTCTTGGTCGCGAGCAGAGACGGAGGTCGAGGCGCCGGCCATGGAAGAAAGAAGAATAGCGGAAGAGTCGGGGAATGTCATGGGCAGGTGGGCGAGGTAAATAAAGGGGTGAGCCAAACGCGCGGCTCCCCAGATCCCTCGCTGCGCAAAGACGATAGCTCGGGATGACATGGAATTCCTCCGTCCCCGGCAAACGAAGGTAACGTTCCCAGTTGATTACCCTTATTTTGTGCCGATAGTCTTGTGGTAACGTTGGAATTACCGCATATTCAAAAGGTTTGAATAAGGTTTTTGGTCAACGTGTCTTCGCCGACTCGCAAACCGAGCATCCACATTGCATGGACCACGGTCACCTACCGCAGTGTGGCCTTGATGATCCTGGCCGGCGCAGTTGTGTTGCTGGTCGCGATGCGGTTCACCTTTCCGCAATTTACCGAGAACAGCATCAAGGCAGCGGGAGGCGTGACCAATAAATTGTTGGAGCGCGTGGCGGGGATGGCCCCCGCTGTGGGTGGCGGCACGTCCACGGCACAGCAAGCCCACTTTACGGCTCTCGACGGCACGGTGCGGGTGAAGAAGGGCAACGGGAATAGCTGGCTGGCGGCGGACTATAACGTCCCTTTGGAAAAAGGTGACGTGGTGCAGACCGGATCGGAAGGCATGGCGAAGGTGGTGTTCAACGATGGCACCAGCTATACCGTGAAACAGGATTCTTTGATTGTGATTGAAGAGAACTCGGCCAACGATCAACAGCAGACGAACGTGGCTGTGGCGGTGAGCACGGGAACCGTGGATCTTTCGACGGCGACTTATTCCCAGGGATCGAAATCGCAGGTGATCGTGGATGGGGCGACGGCATCGCTGGCTCCGGAATCGACGGCGCAGGTACACAACGATCCAAAGATGGATCAGCACGAGATTTTGATGAAGAAGGGCACCGGCGAAGTTACGAGGAACGGGGAAACGGTGGAGTTGGCCAACTGGGAGAAAGTGAGCTTCCGGCAAGAGGAGACGCACATGGAGAAGGACAAAGGGACAGGGCCACCCACTCCGATTTCCCCAGCCAACATGGCGCCGATCTTTACTACGGGTGAAGCGACGAAGGATGTGGAGTTTGCCTGGACGCCGATGGCGAATGCGGTGGGTTACCGGTTGCGAATATCGAGAAACCCCTACTTTTCTTCTACACTGGTAGATAAGAGAGTGAATACGGCGGATGTCAGTGTTACCAGCCTGGGTGAAGGCGCCTACTACTGGGTGGTGCAGTCCTACGAAGCGTCGGGAAAGGAATCGGTGGAGAGCGAGAAGAACCGCTTCACCATCATTCCCAAGGGAAAGCAGACGGGGGCCATCGATCTGGATCTGGATCCCTTCATACAGCACGGGCACGTAATTGAAGTGACGGGGAAGACGCAGGTAGGGGCGCGAGTGATGGTGAATGGGCGGGAGGTGCCGATGATCTCTACCGACGGCACGTTCCATTATTTCACGCCGCCGCTGGCGACCGGAGAAAATGTGGTTACGGTGACGGCGCAGACGGCGCAGGGCGGAGTGAATACGCAGCAGAAGAAAATTATTATTCAGTGAGCGGCAATATTCAGTGAAATAGACGATACGCGAAGCGGAAGGCAGAACGGTCATGTCAAGCAACGGATTTCATTCATCACGCTCTCACAACCTCAGGTCCCTGTTCAGCCTGTTCTCCAGCGACCTGGCAATCGATCTGGGGACGGCGAATACTCTGGTGTACGCGCGCGGCAAGGGCATTGTGGTCAACGAACCCTCGATTGTCGCCATCAACAAAAACACCGGTGAAGTGGAGGCCGTGGGCAAAGAGGCGAAAGAGATGCTGGGCCGCACGCCGGGCAACATTGTGGCCATCAAGCCCATGAAAGACGGCGTGATTGCCGACTTCAAAGTCACCGAGAAGATGTTGAACTACTTCATCCAGAAGGCGCACAACCGCAAAATGCTGGTGCATCCGCGCATTGTGATTGGAGTGCCGTCGGAGATCACGCAGGTGGAAAAGCGCGCGGTCATGGACTCGGCGTATCGCGCCAAGGCGAGTGAAGTGCATCTGGTGGAGCAGGCCATGGTGGCGGCGATTGGAGCTGGGCTACCGATCACGGAGCCGAGCGGCAACATGGTCGTCGACATTGGCGGCGGCACGACGGACATCGCGGTGATTTCGCTGAGCGGCATCGTCTACTCGCGGTCGGTGCGGATGGCCGGCAACCAGATGGACGAAGCCATCATGAATTATCTGAAGCGAAAATATAATCTGCTGATCGGCGAGCGCACGGCCGAGCAGATCAAGATGGAGATCGGGTCCGCGCACCAACTGGACAAGCCGATGACCATGGAGATTAAGGGGCGCAACCTGATCGAAGGCGTGCCCAAGACGATTACGGTGGACGATGGAGAGATTCGCGAGTCATTGAGCGAGTGTGTATCGACAATCATGAATGCGATTCGCGTGGCCTTGGAGAGGACGCCGCCTGAACTTTCGGCCGATATTAGTGACCGTGGCATTGTTCTGACCGGAGGCGGGGCGCTGCTGAAAAATCTCGACAAGCGCATCCGGGAGGAAACGGGATTGCCGGTGTCCATTGCCGACGATCCGCTATGCAGCGTGGTGCTGGGGACGGGCAAGATGCTCAGCGACTTCAAGCTGCTGAGAAAGATTTCGATTGAATAGCAAGATTTGGTAGCGCCGGCGTCCCGCCGGCAAAGGCCGCCGAGACGGCGGCGCTACCCACCACTGATGTTATGGAATCCGTACTTGGCCGTTACCGTAACCTAACTATCCTGGTGGGAGTGTTGTTTCTGCAGGTGCTGGGGCTGGCGGTGCAGGTGAAGCGCAGCGCGGATGCGGAGAGCACGCGACTGATCCGCATCTGGGCGGTCGATTTAATCACTCCTTTTGAGCGCGGGTTGGTCTGGGCGCAGAATGGCACCGGCGATCTCTGGCACAACTATTTTTTCCTGCGTGGAGTGCGGGCGGAGAACCGCCAGCTCAAGGAACAGATCGAGCAGATGCGGCTGGAGCAGGTACGGCTGAGCGAAGACGCCACCCAGGCGCACCGACTGCAGTCCCTGTTGGCCTTTAAGGAGCAGTACATCGCTAAGACTTTGCCGGCCCAGGTGATTGGATCGAGCGGAAGCGACCTTTCCCGCTCCGTCTACATTGACAGGGGTTCGAATGACGGCCTTACGCCGGACATGGCCGTGATTACGGCGGGCGGCATCGTGGGCAAAGTGCTGCGCGTGTATCCCTCGACTTCGCTGGTGTTAATGATCAACGATCAGAGTAGCGGAGTGGGCGGCATGCTGGAGAAGTCGCGGTTGCAGGGCGTGCTGCGCGGAACTCCCAATGGCGAAGTGATTATGGAGCGGGTGATGAGCGACGAGCAGGTCACCCCGGGAGAGACCGTACTGAGCAGCGGAGGCGACCAGATCTTTCCCAAGGGGCTGCCGGTAGGCACGGTGAGCAAGGTGAGTACGGGGAAGGATATGTTTTTGAATATCCAGGTAAAACCTGCGGCGGATTTGAGCCGACTGGAAGAAGTTTTGGTGGTTACGGAAAAGCAGGAAAAGAACGCGGCTGTGGAAACCGGAGGGAGAGTGCGCGCGGCGGATATTCTGGCCCAGCGCCTGCCTTCGGTGCCGGATAAGCCTGCGGCGGCAGCAGCGGGAACAACTCCGGGGGGAACAACCGCGAGCGGTGTGGCCGGGCAGGGTACGAACGGCGGCGCGAAGCCGCCGACTCCAGCCGCGAGTTCCACTAGATCCGAGGGCGCCGAGCATAACCAAGCGAAATCGGTTGGAACTATGCCGGCCGCGTCGGCTGCAACTGGCAGGAATGCCGGGAATGCGAGCGGGGCGCAAGGTGCGCCGGTTGCGGGGCAGCCCGCGACGGGAGAAGGTCTAAAGAAAGTTGTTCAGAAGGCGGCTGTGGGTGCGCCTGTGAGCAACGGTGCTTCCGGGAATACGACTGGCTCGAGTCCGGCAAGTCCCCCGGCGAAACCGGCAACGGCGCGGCCCAAACCAGCGACCGCGGAGTCGACTCCGCAACCTCCGCCAACCGAAGACAATCCCCACTAGCGTGCCTATCACTTACACATCGGGGGAACAGATTGAAGTTTACCGGTTCAGCATTCCGGTGACGGTGGGTGTGCCGTTGCTGGCGCTGTTCCTGCAGGCGTACCTGCCGAGACGGCTTCCATTCTTTTCCATTTTCGACCTGCCGTTGCTGGTGACGATTTTCTTTGCCATGGCGCGGCGCAATCCGATTTCAGGGCTGTTCACCGGTGCGGCCATTGGCTTGGCGCAGGACATGTTGGGCGCCTATCCGATTGGAATTTATGGTATTGCCAAGACCGTGGTCGGTTACCTGGCGTCGTCGCTGGGCGCGAAACTGGACGTGGAAAACGCCGGGGCGCGACTGCTGGTGACGCTGGGGTTTTATCTGGTGCATGCCGCGGTGTACTTCACGGTGGCGCGAGGCATGGTGAATCTGACGCTGAATTGGAGTTGGAGCCGGGGAATCCTGGCCGGACTGGCGAATGCCATTCTCGGCGTGGGGCTGTATTTTGTGTTGGACAAGTTCAAGCAGAGAACCTAAGTGCAGTTGCCGGATGCCAGTGGTCAGTTGCCAGTGAATGCGGATCTGGCTGTGACTTCCGTCACCTTCGTCGACAATGCCGAGGCTTCCGCAAGCATTACAATGAATTTGAAAGCTCCTCATACATTCAATTCTGCGAGGTTGTGACTGTGTTGCGGACCAGACAGACTCTCACGAGTTTAACTGGCAACTGGCAACTGGCCACTGGCAACTGATGTTCGGCCGCGACGACAAAGTATCGGAGTTCCGCCTGACGGCGGCGCAGTACATCATCTTGGCCATCTTTCTTGTGCTGGCTTACGGACTGTGGAAGCTGCAGGTGATGGAGAGCGGTTACTACGCCTCGGCGGCGGAAAAAAACCGCATTCGTAATGTGCCGATTCTCGCGCCCCGCGGCAAGATTCTGGACCGCGAAGGGCGCATCATCGTAGACAACTATCCATCGTTCTCGGCGCTGCTGCTGCGTGATTCTTCGCGTGACCTGAATGCTGACGCGGACTTGATTGCGCAAGGGCTGCACCTTGATCCAATTGAGGTGCGGACTCGTATCCGGCACTTCGCTTCCATGCCGCAGTACCAGCCGATCTTTTTGAAAGAAGACATCACTCCGGACGAGCTTGCCTTTATCGACGCGCATCGCAACGAACTGCCGGAGTTGGACACGATCGTGGCGCACCGGCGGTTGTATCCGCGCAATGGGTTCCTGGCGCACCTCATTGGCTATGTGGGCGAAGTGACGGAGGACATGCTGAACCAGCCGCAGTTCGAGCTGTATAGCCCGGGCGATGTGGTGGGAGTCAGCGGCGTGGAGCGGCAGTACAACGCCGTATTGATGGGCCAGAACGGGGCGCGGCGGGCGCTTGTGAACAGTCACGGCAAAGAAGTGGGGCTGCTGGGGGAAACGGATGCGATCCCCGGAAAACAGTTGAAGCTCACGATCGACATTGATCTGCAGATCGCAGCCGAGGAAGCGCTGGAAGGAAAAAATGGCGCCATCGTTGCGATGGACCCGCGGACGGGAGAAATTTTGGCGATGGTGAGCCGGCCGACCTTCGATCCCAACGATTTTGCGGTGCGAGTCTCGCGCGATGAGTGGAACAAACTGGTGACTGACGAAAATCATCCACTGATGAACAAGGCGATTCAGGCGCAGCTTGCTCCGGGCTCGACGTTCAAGATCATTATGGCCACGGCGGGATTGCAGGAAGGTATCGCGCAGGATATGCACGTGAACTGCACCGGGGGCGCGGAATTTTACGGCCGCTATTTCAAGTGCTGGATTGCGGCGCGGCACCAGGCGCACGGCATCGTGGATATCAGCAAGGGAATTTACCAGTCTTGCGACGTGTTCTTCTACACGCTGGCGGAAAAGCTGGGTATTGAGCGCATCGCGAAATACGCGACTATGTTGGGGATCGGGCAGAAAACCGGAATCGACCTGCCCCAGGAAGTGAGCGGCGTGATGCCGTCGGAAGAATGGAAGATCCGCAACTTCAAGCAGAAATGGTTTGCCGGAGAAACTATTTCCGTGGGCATCGGGCAGGGGGCGGTGGCAGTCACTCCCATTCAACTGGCCCACGCCATCGGCGGTATTGCAAGCGGCGGCAAGCTGGTCCGTCCGCATGTGGCCTTCCCCAGCGACTTTCCTGGGAATGTGTTGCCTGCGTCGAGTGTGCCTGACGAAGTGAGGTTTCCGCTTGATCCCAAGAACTGGGAGATTATTACGGACGCGATGGCCAATGTGGTCAGCCCTTTGGGAACGGCGGGGATGTCGCATATACAAGGGGTTGATTTCGCCGGGAAGACAGGGACCGCGCAGACGATCTCCAATACGGCCAAGGCGAAACTGGTAAACGGCAAATCGCGCTTCCGAGATAACGCTTGGTTTGTAGGGGTTGAACCGCGACGCAATCCAGAAATTGTTGTATGTGTCTTAATGGAACAAGGCGATGAAGGATACCTTGCGGGCCGTGTTGCCGCACAAGTGGTGAAGGCTTACGTTGACAAGGAGAACCGCCAGCCGCCAAAGATGGCGAAGACATCTGCGGTCACAGGTAAAGATAAAGACAGGGTAGAGATCGGTGGAGTGTGGACGGCGCCGGATGCAGATGGCGACGAGCAGAAACTGCAGGGCGGACGCTTCATGCTGGAGGTAGGAAAGAGGCCGGTGGTGGCGGCTGCTGCTGCGCCGGGGATGGTGCCGGTACAGTAGGTTGGGTGAACCAAGGACGATGGAGAACGCGAGGGCGGGACGCCGGTGCTACGGCTGAGAAATAATGTCACGTTACGTTTCATTTCGCGATTTTGACTGGCTGTTGCTGGTCTTTGTGCTCATGATCTGTGGGCTGGGCGTGATGGAGATCCACAGCGCTACGGTGCACACCAAGTTTTCCGGATCGCACATCAAGCAGATCTATTGGGTTTTAGCGGGTGTGGGGTTAATGTTTGCGATTAGCGCGGTGAACTACCAGGCGCTGCTGGATCGGATCCATTGGTTTTATGTTGCGGCCGTAGCTTCGCTGATGGCCGTGTTGATCTTTGGGCAGAAGTATCTGGGGGCGCGGCGCTGGGTCAAGATGCCGGGCGGCAATCACTTTCAACCTTCCGAGTGGGTAAAGCTAATCCTCATTCTGGCGGTGGCTAAGTATTTTGCCGACTTGCGGCATCGCGAACTTTCCTGGTCGGACTTTATTAAGGCGGGGGCCATTGTCGGTATTCCAATGCTGATGGTGCTGGCGCAACCCGATCTTGGGACGGCCCTGACTTATGTGCCGATTGCAGTGATGGGAGTATTTCTGGGCGGACTGCAGTGGAAGCAGGGGCTGTTGGTCGTGCTGCTGGCGGCTGTGGGCGTGGGAGCGGTATTCTTCACTCCCCGGGTGCACGTTTTGAAGTCTTACCAGAAGCAGCGGCTCACCAGCTTTCTGCAGCCGGAAGACGATCCCCAAGGGTCGGGGTACCAAGTTGAGCAATCCAAGATTGCAGTGGGCTCGGGCGGGTTGTGGGGCGGAAAAGGCTCGCAAACCCACGGGGCTTTCCTGCCCGTCCCACAAACGGACTTTATTTTTGCGGCATTTTCCGAGGAGCATGGATTCGTGGGCGCTCTGGGGGTTCTGCTGTTATACTTCATTGTGCTGATGCGTTTGACCCAGAACGCGCAAACAGCGCCCGACCGCGCTGGCACGTTTGTGGTGATGGGTGTGGTGGCTGTGCTTAGCTTCCATATCCTGGTCAACGTCGGCATGGTGGTCGGTTTTATGCCGGTCACCGGAATACCCCTGCCACTGATGAGTTACGGTGGGTCTTCGGTTCTGTTCATGTTCCTGGCGCTGGGGATGGTAATGAATGTTCGAATGCGCCGGTTTGTGAATTAGCTGGGTTAACCAAGATTGGTGAGCCAGCTAAGGGTTCATGAGGCAGGATCTAGGAAGAAGGCAGGGAGCAGTTGCTGCGCCGGTAGGCGCAGCCCCAAAAATATCGATCGCCCTCGCGTAAAGGGGGCATTTCACCGGCCAGTCGAGCAGTCGAAGGCCGGGCAGGATTGAAGCAAGAAAGCTGCTGGCAGGGAAACGGCCCCCCGACCGGAAACGGTCTGAGAGTGCGGTCACAAACCCGGCAGACGGAAAGCGAATAGTGCAGAAGATACCCAAGCTTGTGCAGCGGACTCGGTCAGGGAGAAACCTCCCCGGTCCCAGCCGTCCCCAATCCGGGGCCAGCATCGCGACGCTCGATCCTCCCGTTTCCTTCCTCGCTCTGCCCCGGTGAAGCCCGTCCGACTTTTTTAGATTAGTCAGGACGGGACCGGAGTGTCCATGAACAAAGAGTTATTTGTATCTTCCACGCCTCACGAAACCAAAGTGGGCCTGGTGGAAGACGATCTGCTCGCGGAAATCTACCTCGAGCGCGAAAATGAATATACCTTAGCGGGATCCATCTACAAGGGACGCGTCACCCGCGTGCTGCCCGGCATGCAGTCCGCCTTCGTCGACATCGGCCTGGAACGCGATGCCTTCCTTTATGTTTCCGATTTTATGGAGTTGGAGGAGCACGACGAGGATTTGACCGATGTGGTGCCGGCAAATCGCGGTGTGCAGGATCTGCGGCAACCGGCGCAGAGTGCGGCGCCTCAAGAGCTGGAACAGCACGCCGAGGGTCGTGACACGGCAACCGGTGAAGGCGAACCTGTATTCGATCAAGGTTCTGAATTCGGGGAACAGGATGGCGGAGCCCAGCACTCTGCGCCATCGAGTACGGCGCAGGAGTCTTCCGAAGGTGGAGACCGCGAGCGCGGAGGTTATCGAGGACGCCGCCGCCGCCGCGGTGGACGTCGCGATGGTCGCAGTGAAGGACGAAGCGAAGGACGGGATCGGATAGCGGAGCCGCAGGTAGCACGGCCTGTGGCGGAGAGCGTTGCGCCGCCAGCGCCTCGTCCCCAAGAGCCACGCCGCACTCAGCAGTTTGGACCGCCCGCGGGATACCAGCCCATCTTGCTTCCGGGAGAATCTATTTCCAAGTACCGGGGTCTGGCGCAGCCACCGGCGGCGCAGGGATACAGTTCCCGGCAGGATCGAACTTCTCAATCAGATTCCCAACCAAACCCAGATCTGGCTCCCGAATCGCACATGGAATCGTCCGCGCCTATTGCCGCCACCTTCCCGGAAGACGAGCCGATTTTCGCCGCGACCTCGGCTGAACCTTTGCATGAGCAGCATCACGATGCGCAGCCTGTGCAGGAAGAACACGCCGAGGCAGCTTCGACTTCCGTGGACTGGAATCGGGAATTTCACCGGCGGGATGTGGTGAGCGCGGGCGTTTCTGTCGGTGCTAACGTGGCATCTGGGAATACGGAAGAAGTTGTCGAAGAAGAGCGCCACAACGAAGCCGTCCCCGAGCATTCCGGCCGGGATGTGGCTCCGGCGCCGCAAGGTGCGGCCTTCGCCGCAGCAGGAACGCTGGAAGAAGAGACCATCGACGAAGATGAAGCCGACACCGTCCGCTACGAACAATCCTCCGATGAGGGCTTCGATGAATTTGAAGAGGAAACGCGAGCCGCCGGTCAATCCGATTCTGAGACTACGCAGCGCGAGCTTTCCGAAGTTCGCGAAACGGTGGATGAGATCCACATGTCGTCTCTCGCCGAAGCAGGCGTAGCGCCGGCTGCGGAAGGTAGTGCAGCGGAAAGCGAGGAAGACTCCGAGGAATTGGAACTCGAAGAAGCACAAGCCGAAGCGGAGGCACTGCTCGACGCCGAAGCCGGTGGAACCGGCACCGTCGATGCCCGAGCCGAGGTTCGGGCTCCCGCGAGTACGGCTGGTTATACCCAGCGCGCGCCGCGTCCGCGCCCCGGTTTCGACCGGCAGCGCAGCGGCGGACGCCGCGGTGGCGGACGCCGCTTCCCGCGCCGCGAGTCGCATGAAGTTCCGAAGATCAGCGACTTGCTGAAGGAAGGCCAGGAAATCCTGGTGCAGATTGCCAAGGAGCCCATCGGCAAGAAAGGCGCGCGCATTACCAGCCACATCGCGTTGCCGGGGCGCTTTCTGGTCTACATGCCGACGGTGAACCACACCGGCGTTTCCCGCAAAATCGCGTCGGATGAGGAGCGGCAACGGCTGAAGCGCATCGTGCTGAGCGAGCGCGATAACGGCCAGGGCGGCTTCATCGTTCGCACCGCCGCGCAAAACGCGGGTGAAGATGAGTTGCGTGCCGACATTCGCTTCCTGAAAGGGTTGTGGAACGACATCAAGAGCCGTGCCGAGGCTTCGAAGCCTCCGGCGCTGATCTATCACGATCTCAACGTGGTGGAGCGCGTGCTGCGCGATCAGGTCACCTCGGATTTCTCCGTGATCTGGGTTGATACCGAGCCGGAGTACGAACGCATTCTGCGCTTCTTCAACCGCTTCCAGCCGGCACTGGTCAAGCGCGTGAAGCTCTATACCAAGGAGACGCCGCTGTTCGAGCAGTTCGGCCTGAAGGAGGAGATGGACAAGGCGCTTAAGTCGAAAGTCTGGCTGAAGAGCGGCGGCTACATCGTCATCAACCAGACCGAAGCGCTGGTTGCGATCGACATCAACACCGGCAAGTACGTGGGCAAAACTTCGCGCCTCGAAGATACTATCGTCAAAACCAACGTGGATGCGATCAAGGAGATCGTCCGGCAGGTCCGCCTGCGCGATCTGGGCGGCATCATCATCATCGACTTCATCGATATGGATGAGCGCCGCAACCGGCAGCGCGTGATGCAGGCGCTGGAAGAAGAACTTCGCCACGACCGTGCGCCGTCAAAAGTCCTGCAGTTCAACGATTTCGGTCTGGTCGCTATTACCCGTAAACGGGTGAAGCAATCGCTCGAGCGCACCATCGGTGCGCCCTGTCCCTACTGCCAATCCACCGGCTATGTAAAGTCGCTGACCACGGTGGCGAACGAAATTTATGTGGAAATGCGCAAGATGGCGAAGCATCTTGTGCAGGAAGACGTGATGCTGCGCGTACATCCGGATGTGGCCAAGGAGTTGAAGGCTAACAACGGCCGGCTGCTGAACGAGATGGAAGAACTGACCAAGCGCACCATCATCGTGAAGAGCGATCCGGCGGTGCATCAGGAACAGTTCGATATTAATTAGCTATCAGCGATCAGCCGTCAGCTATCAGTGCCCATGTGGGGACAGCCGCCCTCGGCTGTCCTCCGGGCGTGACAACCGCTACCAAACTCTACAGCATCCTTGTTAGGATGGTTCTGACGGGTATGATTTAAGTCTCTTCCGGTTCGGACGCTTTTGTCAGACTCTCTAGAAGGACTTTCAGGTCAACACGATCTGCGAGTGGAAGTTCGAACTCATATGAGTCATCATCCGGAATAAGGTAGTAGCCGAATTCTTCATATGGCATTCCGTCGTCGTCGTACAGACAGTACAGGTGCGGGCAGGGATAAAAATCGTCCCCGCGAAGATCAAAGTGCCGGATATTACGCCACGGAATCTTGCCGGTCTTGAAGACTTTTGCGATCCGAAATCCAGTCGGAAAACTTCGTTCGTCCTCGTTGTTCTTCAAAGATGCCCACTGCCGGCTAAACTCCGCAACTAGTGCGTACTGAATGTCGAGAATGCCCTCAATGCCGTTGTGGTAAAAGTCGAATGCTTCCAGCTTGAACCAATTGCTGATTCCCTGGCCGTCATCAAAATCTGGGTAGAGGGTGTCTCCTAGTTTGTGGACAATAAATTCACCTTCCGCAAATTTCCAAGGTCGACTCTGCCCTGGCGGGCGCTTCAGTCTTTCGGTATTACTTTCAGCATTGCCTTGTGGAGGTCGTCCCGGAGCTTGTGAATGCGTCTAAGTTCTGTTTCGGCCTTCCGATTTGCGTTGGGCGAAATGCGTTTCGTCTTTCCGATGCGTATTTTCGCTTCCTCCGCGGCAGCTCGCTTCCAGCCCAGTAAGACATCCTTAGAGAAACGAACAACATCACTGTCGATTAGCTTCGCGCAAGTCTGACAAAGCCAAATGCCATTCGCTACACCAGTTCTCTCAGAGATGCTAAGTGCGGGATCGAAACGCGGTCCGCCCTCAGAGGCAGCCGTAATGTGTGCTGCCACCCCCACATTGACCACCTGCATGGGATCAGTCTGAGGCCCCATAGTATGGGCCCTACATTCGGGATTGGAACAGATTAGCCCGACTCGATGAGCCAGTGTCCTGCGTATGGATTGCGCGAAATCGTCTCGGAGCCGCACGGTTTGATTGTAAAATTGTAGGACGGATAACGAAAGCCCGACAACATAGGTTATCACCTGTTTTCCTTGATCAGAATCGCGCGAATGTCATGTGATCCTAAATGGCATTTTCGAGTGCCAAATGCCATTGTATAATGGAACACATGACAACCACCCTAACCTTGGATAAAGCCGGACGCGTAGTCCTGCCCAAGCCGGTTCGCGACGAGATGCAACTCCGCGCGGGCGACTCCCTGGAACTGGAAAGCTCGGAGGATCGCATCGTGCTTCGTCCCCGAAGGGGAGGAGTTGGATTGCACAAGAAACAAGGAATCTGGGTATTCAGCACCGGCGAGCCGATTTCGGCCGAGGCCACAGACGAGACGCTGCGCCGGATTCGCCGCGAGCGCGAACTTGGCTTTCTGGGCAACCTTCCTGCACGCCGTCCGCGACGGAAAAAAGCCCGGTGAGATGGTTCTTCGACAGCTCGGTTTTAGTGCCCGCGTTGCTGCCTGATCATCCGCACCATGCCCGCAGCTTCGCCGCCTTTGCGTCGGCACGTCCCAAGAATGCCGCTTGCGCCGCTCACAGCCTCGCCGAAGTGTATGCGACGCTCACCCGATATCCTGGGAAACAGCGCCTCAGCGCCGAATCTGCAGATCTGCTCGTACAGGAAATCGAGCACAGGTTTACCCTGGTCTGGCTCGACGGTGATGAGTACCGTGCCGCCGTCCGCCGCATCGCGAGGATGGGAATTGTGGGCGGAGCGGTTTATGACGGGCTGATTGCGGCATGCGCCCTCAAGGCAGGCGCGGACCACCTCTACACCTGGAATGACCGCCATTTCAATCTGCTGGGAGCGGAAATACAAAAGCTGGTAACCATGCCGCCCGCGGTTTAGCTTTTCGCGTGGGGGAAAGCCTTCACCACGAGCCCCAGCGCTGCGGTTGAATAAAAGGCAAACCGGAAACTGCTCCACTGCCTACTTTCGTGGTCTTGACGTGCACGGGCCGCAGGCCAATGCTATAGGTTTCACCCGAGCTCTTTGACACCCAGATGCACCTGCCTAACTCCTTACGGCTCAAGATTTGCCCGCAAGTTGTTGCAGCCCTTAGATTATTTGCGATTTTGGCGCTAAGTCGATGATTCCAAGCCCTGGAGGAAGGGAGGGGTATCCCCGATTACATGAAGGTAAATAGCCATTTCGCCGAAGCGGGAAGGTAGCGGTGTAGCCGCTGCAGGCACGCACCAAGGTCCCTCGCTTCGCTCGGGATGACCGTCGTATGGGATGCGGCAACTGTGGAACGTCTAGCTCCCCGGGTGCGCCAAGGCCTTCACAGCGAGATCGGAGCGGACGCGCAGCTTCTGCATGGTTTCGCGGATGGCTTTGGCGGAAGCGACTGCGTCGCTGTTTTCGGCCATCTTGGCAACGTTTTCCGCGTCTTCCGTAGTAGTGCTGGCGACGTCGAGCAGGACTACCAGAGAGTCCGCGTGGAGCTTCCACAGCGAGGACATGCTCTGGCTGCGTTTGAGTTCTTCGAGTTCGGTATTGACTCGGGCCACGCAGGAAACCAGGCGAATCAAGGTGCGGGCGACATCGGCGCGGAGGCTCTTCTCTTCAAGGAAGCCGGCATTGTAGGCTTCGGCTTCGGGCGTGGTCAGCGTCAGGTTGAAGAAACGCATCGGCACAATCTGGCGGTATTTGGGATCGGCGACCCGGACGAAGACTCGGATCGACTCCTCGACGCGGCGCAGCTTGCCTTCTTCGACGGAAATTTGTTGGGCAGTAATGGCCGGTGGTTGAAATGACTGAGCCGGAACGGGCGCTTTTGCGGCGGCAACTCGCGCCGGTTTGGCGGCCGCGGCAGCTCCGCCGGAGGATTGGATTGCATTGCCGGCGGTCGGCGCGAGCAATGATTTGCGAATGGGTGGGCGACGGTCCAGTTCCTTTTTCAAACGGGAGACGCGGCGAAATTTTTCCAGTGCGCCGCCGTAGTCGGCCTGGAGCATTTCTTTTTGCTCGATCGCTGCCACGTGCTCAACCGTGACCTCCACGCCGTCAACAGTGCTTAGAATGCTGCCTCCCATTTCGTCCAAGGCCTGGGCAAATTGTTTGATCTCTGCCAGAGACTTAGTGAAGAGTTCATCAAAACGCGCGCCGAATGCGGCATTGTGGGCTGCGACCGTAGCCAGGACGCCGGGATGATAGAAGGAAGAATCCAGCCAGCGCTTCAACTCGCGTACCCGCGAAACAATGCCGGAGTCCATGAGCGCATTGAAGTCGCGATAGCGGGCAATCTCTTCGCGCAACGGGTCGAAGTTGCGCAGCAGTTGCACGTGTTCTTCCGGGAGCGAGGGCACATCCGTATCGGCAAGAATTTCGATGAGTGCGATTTCAAAAGGCGAAAGCGGCAGCGATCCATCCAGTCCATAACCCTGCTGCTGCCATTGTCCGGCGACGCGGGGATGACGATAGAGAAAAGTTGAAATCAGATCGGTTTTGTCGCGGTTGATCTCGCTGGGCTCGCGGCGGCGCACAAAGTAACGGAGCAGGGCCTCGGCGACTTCCGAATCCGTGTCCGGGGTGAGCGCATGCCTCAGCATGGCAGGGGTGATGGCCATATCCAGCACATGCAGCCAGCGATACATTCGGGAGAGAGTTTCCGGGAGGTCGCGGTCGATATGGCGAAGCGCAAGCTCATCGAGCCCGCTCGGAAGGGGAACCTCGCCGCCGAGCAAGTCCCGCAGCAGCTTCTGATAAAAACCCTGGACGGTTGCCAGGATTGCTAACTCAAATTTAAGATCCTCGGCCAAGAAACGCTCCCGCGCGAGATTCTCCCCGTCGGTTGAGGGAATTCCTTATTGCTGTCTAAGTAAAGACGAAAGTCACATGTGCCGCAAGTTACTAGCGGAGCGACACCATCACGCGCCGGCTTCCATTTTCTGGAGGTGCATGACCTTCCGCGCAGTTAGAAAACCACGGTCTTATTGCCGTAAAAAGGATGCGGTTTTCGACGTGCCAGCGGACAGCGCGGGAGAGCACGACTTTTTCGAGGTCGCGACCTTTGCGGATGAGGTCTTCGACGGTGTCGCGGTGGGAGACTCGAACGACGTCCTGCTCAATGATGGGACCGTCGTCGAGGACTTCGGTGACGTAGTGGCTGGTGGCCCCGATGAGTTTTACGCCGCGCTCAAAGGCTTGGTGGTACGGACGGGCGCCGATGAAGGCAGGCAAGAATGAATGGTGAATGTTGATGATGTGCTGCGGATAGCGGTTGACGAAATTATTGGAGAGGATTTGCATGTAACGGGCGAGCACCAGGAAATCAACCTTGTGAGTTTCGATCAGCGAGTGGATTTGTTCTTCCGCCTGGCGCTTGTTGTCTTTTGTGATGGAGATGACGGTGTAAGGAATTTTGTAGAAGTCTGCGATCGGTTGATTATCGGCGTGGTTGGAGATGATCAGCGGGATGTCGCAGGCGAGTTCGCCGCTCCTGTGACGGTAGAGGAGATCGACGAGGCAGTGGTCGTACTTCGAGACCAGAATAATCATGCGCGGGCGGTGCGAGGACTGCGCCAGACGCCACTTCATCTGAAATTTCTCGGCAATGGGAGAGAACTCTTTGGCGAAGTCGGCGAGGTTCTTATCGGTGAGATCAATGTCGAAGTCTTTGGGATCGAACTCGACGCGCATTAAGAAGAGGCCTGATTCCTCGTCGGCATGTTCATCGGCATGCAGGATGTTGCCGTTGTGACGGTAGACGAAGTCGGCGATGGTGGCGACTTCGCCTTTGGCGTCAGGGCAGGAGACTAGGAGAATGGCGGAGTTCTTCATGGTCTGGAAGGCGGCGTGGTCAGCGGCCTTTCTTGCGTTCGTTCGCTGCGATCCGCGACTTTACCAATTTCTTCAGAAGAGTGGCTGGTAGAGGCTTGTCCGGCGCGAAGCGGATGGTACCTTTCGATGTTTGGAAGTTCTTAAGTTCGTTCTTGAACTCCACGGTCGGCCCCGCACCGGGGAACAGGCTGCAATGGTCCGAGAAAGCGGCGTAGCTTGCGAGCATTCCGTTGTACTTAAACGTCGGGATACCGTAGCTGACGCACTCGGTCGCTTCGGGTGGTGCAATTGAGCGAATGACCTCGCGAACTTTGTTCAAGGTGGTGCGGGCGGGTTCGGAGACCCTCGCAAGATATTCGTCCACCTCGTTCGTGCCGACCTTGGGTTTTCTGGCCGGAGCGTGTTTGCCTGATTTCTTCTTCATTGGAATTGCACCAAGAAGTTGTTCATTTCAAGCCTACAGCCGGCGGGCCGCCGACGCTACTTCTTCAGGTCCTTCAATATTTCTCTTGCGGCATTCGCTCCCGAGCCTCCGGTCAACCCTGCGCCGGGATGCGTGCCGCTGCCGCACAAATACAAATTCGTAATCGGCGTCTTGTAGCGGGCCCAGTCCAGCAGCGGACGCATGGTGAAGAACTGATCGAGGGCAAGGTCGCCGTGGAAGATTTGTCCGCCGGTTAATCCGTAGATTTCTTCCAAGTCCAGCGGCGTGATGATCTGGTGAGTCAGGATCATCTCGGGCAGATTGGGAGCGTATTGTGCGAGCGTCTGCACTACGGTTTGGCCGAGCGCTTTGCGCTGGGCATCTCCATTTTGATCCCAACCACCTTTCAGCTTGTAAGGCGCGTACTGCATGTAGATCGACATCACGTGCTTGCCTTCGGGCGCGAGAGTGGGATCGGTGAGCGACGGGATGGTGGCTTCGAGATAGGGCTGGCGCGAGAAGTTGCCGTACTTGGATTCGTCGAAGGCGCGTTCGAGGTAGTCGATCTCGGGGCCGATGTGAATGCGTCCCTTGAGCGCGGAGCTGTCTCCGTTTTTCAACGCAGTAAAAGTCGGCAAACCGGAGAGTGCGAGGTTGACCTTTGCGACCGTACCGTTGCCGCGGTAATGCTGCAGCTTCTGCACAAAGTCAGGCGAAAGATGCGTGGGGTCGGTAAGCTTGAGCAGAGTGCGTTTGGGGTCGGCGTTGGAGATGACGGCATTGGCGATGATTTCTTCGCCGGTGCCGAGCAGGACGCGCGTAGCCGCGCCGTCTTTCACGCGAATCTCGATGACTTCGGCTGCGGTACGAATCTCGACGCCGGCCGCTTTCGCGGCGGAGGCCATGGCTTGCGTGAGCCCGCCCATTCCGCCAGCAGCGAAGAACGCGGTGCCAGCGGGATGAGAGTCTCCGGCGGCACGGATCAGCAACTGCAGGCTGCTGCCGGCCGACCATGGTCCGAGAAAAGTCCCGAAGATTCCACGAGCCGCGATGACCGCGCGCAATAATTCGGTCTCGAAATATTCCGCCACCAGATCGGCTACGGCCATGGGACCCCAGCGCAGGACGCGGTACATATCGCGCTTGCCGAGATTGCGGAGGGCCCGGCCGGTTTTCAACATGCTCCACATATCGCCGCCGCTGGGGTGATCGATATCGGGCGGAGTTGTGGAGAGGGCTTCCGCGATCACTTTGCTGATCTTGCCTAGAGATTTCTCGAACTCGGGATACTTGGTTGCGTCTTTTTGGGAGAATACGGCGATTGACTGCGCGGATTTTTTTTCGTCCTGATACAGCGAAAGAGCGCGACCATCGGGCGAGAGCGCGGTGACGCAGGTCTCGGGCGTGATGAGCCTTAGGCCATGTTTTTCAAGCTGCATGTCGCGGACGATGTCCGGACGAATGGGGCCAGCGGTGTGCGCCAGCGTGGAGCAACGGAAGCCGGGATGAAATTCGTCGGTGATGGCGGCGCCGCCGACCTGGACTCGACGCTCGAGGACTAGAGGCTTGAATCCTGCTTTGGCCAGGTAGAAAGCGGTGACCAGCCCGTTGTGGCCGCCGCCGATGATGACGATGTCGCGCCGGTCGGATTTATTCTCAGGCATGGCTTAGGCCGCTCCCTTGCTGTCTTTTAGCATTTCGAGAGCCGCGAGGCGTCCGGGCGCGCCCATGATGCCGCCGCCGGGATGCGTGGCTGAACCGCACATGTAGAGATTCTGGATGGGCGTGCGGAAGCGCGCGTAGCCTGGGGCTGGACGCAGAAAGAAAAGTTGCTCGAGCGAGAGTTCGCCCTGGAAGATGTTGCCTTCGCTCAAGCCCCACTCGCGCTCGAGATCGAGCGGAGTGATGACTTGTTTGTGCAGGATGATGTCTTTGATATTGGGTGCGTACTCGGCGATGGTGTTGACCACTGTGTCGCCGAAGGCTTCTTTTTCGGTGTCCCAGTGCAGGCCGGGGCGCAGTTTGTAGGGCGCGTACTGTACGAAGCAGGAGAGCACGTGCTTGCCCGGCGGCGCGACCGAGGGATCGGTGAGCGAGGGGATGACCATGTCAATATAGGGACGGCGCGAGAAGTTGCCGTATTTGGCGTCGTCGTAGGCGCGCTCCATATATTCGACCGAAGGCGAGATCGAGATTGCGCCGCGCAAGTGTGCGCCGGGTCCGGGCATAGCTTTGAAGTTCGGCAGCGCATCCAGCGCCATGTTCACCTTGCCTGAAGATCCGCGGTATTTGAAGCGGTTGATGTCTTCGAGAAAGTCGGCGGGGAGATGCTCAGCTTCGATGAATTTGTTGAAGGTTAGACGGGGATCCACGCTTGATGAAATTGTTTCGGCGTAGATTTCGTCGCCGTTGGTGAGGACGACACCTTTGGCTTTGCCGTCTTTCACAATGATTTTCGCGATGGCGGCTTGGGTGCGAATTTCGACTCCCGCTTCGCGGGCCGCGTCGGCGATGGCGTTGGAAATTGCGCCGGTACCGCCGCGGGCGAATCCCCAGGCACGGAATGCGCCGTCGATTTCTCCCATGTAGTGATGCAGCAGAACGTAGGCGGTTCCCGGCGAGCGAACGCCGAGGAATGTGCCGATGATGCCCGAGGCAGACATTGTGGCTTTGAGGACGTCGGTCTCGAACCATTGATCGAGAAAATCAATGGCGCTCATGGTCATGAGCTGGACCTGGTTGTATTTGTCGTAGCTCGACATGCCCTGGAAGCGGCGTCCGATGAAGAGCAGCTTCATGAGTTCGCGCGGGTTGAGGGTGTTCGGATCGGGCGGCACCATGCTGAGAATCGGCTTCACGAAGCGGCACATGGCTTGCATGGCTTTGCCGAATTCGTCGTAGGCTTCGGCGTCCACGCGCGATTGGCGGGCGATCTCGCGGTGAGTTTTGCCGTGGTCGTTCACGCGCCACAGGTAATCGCCACTGGGCATGGGCGTGAACGTACCATCGAGTGGGAGAATTTCGAGGCCGTGGCGCGGGAGATCGAGGTCTCGAATGATCTCAGGCCGCAGCAGCGACACCACATAAGAGCAGACGGAGAACTTGAAGCCGGGGAAGACTTCTTCGGTGCAGGCCGCGCCACCGAGAATGTGGCGGCGTTCGAGCACCAGAACTTTCTTTCCGGCACGCGCCAGGTAGGCGGCATTGACCAGGCCGTTGTGGCCGCCGCCGATTACGATTACATCGTATGAATTAGCCATAAGCTCTTTAGCCTTTAGCTGCTAGCTTGTCGGTTGAGAATGGGGACGAAGAATATTAGCGCAGTTTCGGCGCGCGCGTATTAGAGGCCGCTGGGAAGGACGCTCCAGTTGCGGAGGACGTTCGACACTGTTGGCATGATTGAGCGCATGGCTGAAGTCGAAGGGTCATTCTATCGGGAATGGGCGGCTTTGTCTGCATATTTGCGTAGGCGGTGACTCGTAGTCATCGAATGCGAGGGTTGCCGCGCGGACCGACAGGTGCATATAATCCGGCTTCGAGCCAAATCTTTTTTGAGGCCACGCCTTTGCCTATTGGAACCGCGTTTCACGAGAGAACTTTTCCGCTTTGCCACAGCTTGAACTACCGCGAGTGGTCGGGATATTACACGGTTAGCGTGTATGAAGTGCATCACGAGCACGAGTACAACGCCATCCGCAATGCGGCGGCGCTGATCGATATTTCTCCGCTCTACAAATATCTGATTACCGGCAAAGACGCGACCCGGCTGGTGAACCGCGTGATCACGCGCGACATTAACAAGGTGAAAGTGGGGCAGGTGATCTACTGCTGCTGGTGCGATGAAGAGGGCAAGGTCATCGACGATGGAACGATTTCGCGGCTGGAGGAAAATGTTTATCGCTGGACGGCGGCCGATCCGAGCCTGCGATGGTTCCGGCAGAATGGGCTGAACATGGATGTGCAGGTCGAAGATATTTCCGAGAAGGTTGCGGCGCTGGCGCTACAGGGGCCGACTTCGGCGAAGCTGCTGAAGACGGTGGCCGAGGCTGACATTGCGAATTTGAAATATTTTCGTGTGACGCGCGGCAAGATTGCGGGCGTGCCGGTGGATATTTCGCGCACTGGATATACCGGCGATCTCGGTTATGAAATTTGGGTTCCATTGAAAGAAGCCAACGATGCAGTGAAGGTGTGGGATGCGCTGGCGGAAAAAGGGAAGCAGTTCGATCTGCACGCGGCGGGCATGCTGGCGCTGGATGTGGCGCGCGTGGAAGCTGGGTTGCTGCTGATTGAAGTGGATTACGGCAGTTCGAAGAAGGCGCTGATTCCGTCGCAGAAGTATTCGCCGTATGAATTGGGCTTCGGCAAGATGGTGCATCTGGAGAAAGAAAATTTTATTGGCAAGCGAGCGCTGGAGCGGGACTTCATGAATGGCGTGGCGCGGCAGTTGGTCGGCGTGGAAGTGGATTGGACCGACGTGGAAGCGCTCTATGAGCGTTACGGGCTGACTCCGGCTGCCCCGAGCCAGGCTTCGCGCGTGGCGGTGCCTTTGTACTCCGGGGACAAACAAGTTGGGAAGGCGACGACTACGAGTTGGTCGCCGATTTTGAAGAAGATGATCGCGCTAGCCAGCGTGGAGACCGAGCATTCGAAGCTGGGGGCGCAGTTGCAGGTGGAGATCACGATTGAGGCGATCCGGCTGAAGACGAATGTGAAGGTGACCGGGCTGCCATTTTTTAATCCGGCGAGGAAGACGGCGGTGCCGGTGTAGGTTTGTGGTGGCTGGCCGTGCTTCGCCCGGCGGACAGCCGAGGGCGGCTGTCCCCACATGGTTCTTGTTGAGCGTCAATTATGTTTCTATGATGGGCTTTGCCGCTTTTCTTTTCCCGGCTATATAGATTCCCACTCCCAGCAGCACCAGAGCTCCCGTTCCTCCGACAATCTTTAGTAGCGCCAGCGGCTTATTGGGCTCATCCGGTTGCGGGATCAGCGATAAGGCAATCGTTAACGTTGTAGTGACGAATCCCAGCGCGGCGAACAGTTTCGCAACTGTGCTTCCTCCGGGCATGCGGATTACTTCCGGACCGGCTGGCTCGCGCTGCAGCTTGATCATGGCGGCGAACAGGTACAGGTACGGAATGAAGTAGACGATCACGCCCATGCTGACCAGCACATCGTAGGCGCCTTTGACACTGGTTCCGGCTTGTCCCAGAAAAATGAAAAGCGCGCCGAGGACGAACTGGGTGAGCAGGGCAACCCAGGGAGTTTTCCAGCGCGGGTGAAGCGCGCCGAAGGCTGGCGGGAGGAAGCGGTCGATGCCGGCGACGAAGGGTAAACGAGCGACTGCAGCGAGGTAGGCTCCGGCTGCGCCGATGTTGCTGAGCGCGATCAGGAATGCGGCGACCGGCAAGACTCCGGGAAAACCTACGCGGGATGCGGTTTTCGAGATGGCCTGCACCAATCCTTGCAAGCTGCTGACTTCGCCTGACGGCAGTGCCAGCAGTATGGCGGCCGTTCCCGCGATGTAACAGAAGGCCACCGTCACTCCGCCGAACAACAACGCGAACGGAATCGAACGGCGGGGGTTCTTGATTTCTTCTCCCATGAAGGAGGCGGTCTCGGATCCGCCGAAAGCGAAGGTCAGCACCGACCAGAAAATCAAATCGTTCAGGTGAGTGCTGGGTGTCATCGAGTGCAGCGTGAACTGAGTGGCCGAGCCGTAGCGATGCCAGGCAATCAATCCCATTATGATGATGATGCCGACGGGTATCCACATAGCGAGCGCGCCGACGTTGTGCAACCATTTGCCGATGTCGAGGCCGACGATGTTCATCAGCGTAGCGATGCTGAGCGTGAGCAGGGAAAAGACGATGTAGAACGTCGCGTTGTTCGAGAGATGCGCCCATGCGGTCTGGCGCATGAAGAGGATGTTGCTGGCGGCGAAGTAGAGGACGGCAGGGAAGTAGGGAAGGTTGCTGGTCCAGTAAGTCCAGCCCGACATGAAGCCGGAGAAATCTCCGAAGGCGTGCTTGCTCCAGACGTAGAGGCCGCCCTCGCCGGGATAGCGGGAAGAAAGTTCGAGTACGGAAAGGGCGAGAGGCGTGTAGAAGCAGAGCCAGGCGCCGATCCAGATGACGATGGAACTTGGACCGGCGGCGGCGGCGGTGGCGATCCAGCGCAGACTGATACCGGTGACCACGTAAAACAAAACGAGATCACGGAAGCCGAGCACACGCTTGGGGCGGTTGGCATCTTCGGCTTGCGGTGGGGGAGGGTCAGCGCGGGATGTAGTCATCGAGGAGCGGGACTACGTGGGAAGCAAAGGGGAGAAGACGCTGCTGCGCGGCGTCCAATGCTTCCCCAGGGAGCATCGGAGTGACGAGGCGCACCAGAGCGCCGTCGCTGCGGTTCATGCGAATTGAGTCTTTGACCAGATAGAACTTGGCCCAGTATTCGCTGGCCACGCCGCGATCGTGAGCCCAATACCAATACAGCACTAACTGGCGCGCGCCACCTTTCGCGATGACGTAGCGGTTGGCGGGGAACGGGCGATGGCCGGGCAGCGAAAGCGTAACGCGATCATTTTCTTCCGGGGTCCAGCCGGCGCCGGGCAGGCAGTTCTTGGGGGAGTGGATGGTGTCTCCCGCACGCTGGCTGGGAAAGTAGGCGATGTACAAATTTGTGGGCTCAGGTTGATCCGGGGTGGAATAGTCGCGCACCAGGAAATCGCCCGGGCCCAATACATCGAGAGTGTCCTTATCCAGCGGGATGTCTTTACCGCTCCAGTTTCCCAGTTGCGCGGGAAAAGATGAAAGCGGCAAACGCGAGGGAATGATCTCGGTACGGCCGCGCGCTTGCAGCAGAATAGCCGTAAGCGCGATTAAAGCGGCAGCGAGAACGAAACGCAACATGCCAGATTGCTTCATGATTCCGTGTCTTCCTCAGGCCAAAAAATGCGAATGAGGCGATGCAGCAGATAGAGCATGACCAGCGACGCCACAAACATGAGCCAGCCTTGGAATTCGTGGAAGAAGCCTTGTGCCTTGTCCGGGTCCCAGTACTGGACCAGCAGTCCGGTGATCACGACGCGCAGGCTGTTGGCGGCAACGGCGATGGGAAGCGCGGCCAGCGCCAGCACAACACGTACAACGATTTTACGCTCCATCAGATAGCCGTAGATCACGGCCAGCGTCGCCAGCGACATTAAAGAACGAATGCCGCTGCAGGCGTCGGCGACTTCCAAAGTCATGGCGGGAAGAATGATTACGTTGCCTTCCCGCAAGACGGGCACGCCCAACCAGGGTAGAACGGTGCTGGCAACCTGCGACGCCAGCAACTGCAGGGGAAACGTGATCTGGTTGAAGACGATGGCTGGAATGGGGATCATCAGCAGCAGGAACGCCCAGGGAAACAGGAGGGCGCGGAAGAAACTCCAGCCGCAAAAGAGCACGGTCAAGCCAGCCAGCACGATCAACAACGACAAACGGGAAAGGAAAAGTTCCGCGCCCATCTGACCAAGGACGAGCACGCAGAGTCCAAACTCTAAAAACAGTAATCCCCACCAGGAAGGGCGCAGGGTCAGCCCAGCCAGCCTGGACCGCTCCTGCCAGATGACAAAGGCAGCAAAAAGAGGAACGAAGAAACCGTGGGAGAAATTGGGGTCGTGCCACCACTGTCCAATCAAGTGGGTCAGCGTAAAGATATACAGCCAGAGTAACAGCCCGACCGTCACGGCCATTTGCCACAAAGGGGGCCATGCCGGGTCGACGACGGGTGCTGGCGGAGATGGCTGCTCGGCTTGCAACACTGGGCTCAATAGAACAGCCTCTATCTTACAAGGGACTCCCAAGGGACGCCGTCCAACATATGCGAACTGATAAGCGCCCGCAATCAAAACCCGGGGCAGTGGAAGCTTACGTGCGCAGGCTGGCAGCGAGGATCCCGCGATGTTCCTTAGTTATCGCCGGGTCCTTAAAGGGAACGGGGCGGGGACTATTTCCTTTACCAGCGGTGGTATTGACGCAATGGGGCGCTATGGATTGGGTAAATACTTTCTCTTTTGTGCGGAACGCCGTAGGGTAAAATAGGCACTGTTTTCTCCCTCCTGAGCCGGGTTCTGGCTGATAAACTCTTGAAAGCAAGGCGCTAAGTCCGTGGGGCGATGTTCCTCTAAAGGGAGCAAGGATGGTACTTGCCGTGCTCGTATACCCCGTCGTCTTCCAGGCGAACGTTTGCGAATGTGGTCCTCCGTTGAAAAAAGGCCGTAAGATGGAATCAGATTTTCGGCAGGACGTGGAGAACATGCAGACCGCGGTGACTCAGAAGCTCGAGTTCGTAGAGGGTGTGAGTCCAAGCATGCGGAGCGTGGAAGCGGTGATGCTGGAGGTTGCGCAGAGCGAAGTTCCAGTGCTGCTGCTGGCGGAACGCGGAGCGGGCAAGAAGGCGACGGCGTTGCGGGTTCACGACCTTTCGCAGCGGAGAGGACAATCGTTTCGCGTTGTTTCTTGCGCTACGCTCGAGTCCGGCAAGTTTGAGGATTCGGCCGGTGAGCGAGGTTTGCTTGGCGAAGGCACGGTTTTTCTGGAGGAGTTGGCAGATCTGGGCGCGCAGGGCCAGACACAGTTGCTCCAGGCGCTGACTCGGGGGAATACGAATGGGGGGCGCACACAGGGGTTGGTCCGGCTGATCTGCGGTAGCGCCCGCGACCTGGAGGCGGAAGTAAAGGCAGGGAATTTGCGCGAGGATTTGTATTACCGGATCAGCGGAGTGTGTTTGCGGCTTCCTCCTCTGCGCCAGCGACGGGAAGATATTCCCGTGCTGACGGAATACTTTCTGCGGAAATACGGGCGTGATTTTCAGCGCCCGGTCCCGGTACTGAGTGAAGAGACGCAGCGCTTGTTTGAGGAATATTCCTGGCCGGGGAACGTGCGAGAACTGGAGAACGCCGCCAAGGCGATTGTGGCTCTGGGAGACGAAACGGTCGCCATGGGTGGCTTGCGCGCGATGCTGCGCCGGACGGATGCAGGGAACAATGGCGTGCGGGTTTCGCTGAAGCAGGCGGCACGAGCGGCTTCTCGCGAAGCGGAGAAAGAGTTGATCCTGCGAGCGCTAACCCGTACCCGGTGGAACCGGCGGCGGGCCGCGGAGGAATTGCAAATCAGTTATAAAGCTTTGCTGTACAAGCTCAAGCAGATGGGATGCTCCGAGTACCGAGCCTCTTAGCTTCCTTAGGAGAGCACATGAAGAGAGGAATAAAGCTTGCCTGCCTGGTGCTGTTGGGATTTGCGGCCATCGGCATGTGGGCCCAGGACGATGCAGGCGATGCAGCCCCCGCGAAGCCGGCGAAAGCCGCCGTACCGGAGGTGCAGGTGTCTGGGCCGGGGGTGCCCTCGGACTACATCATCGGGGCGGACGATACGCTGCACATCTCGGTGTGGAAAGAACCTGACATGAGCGTCAATCTGCCGGTGCGGCCCGACGGCAAGATTTCGATGCCTTTGCTGGACGATGTGCAGGCCGCGGGCATGACTCCCATGCAACTGGGACTTTCGATCCGGGACAAGCTAAAAAAATACATCGCGGACCCGCGGGTCACTGTAGTGGTGACGGCAATGAACAGCCAGCGGATTTACGTGCTGGGCGAGGTGATCCATAGCGGCCCGATGGCTCTGCTGCCCAGTATGACGGTGCTGCAGGCGCTATCGACTGCCGGATTCACGCAGTTTGCCAATCTCAAGGCGATTTACCTGCTGCGGGTGCTAGATGGCAAGCAGACGAAAATGCCGTTCAACTATAAAGACGCGATCAAAGGCCGCGGCGATCAGCAGAATATTACGCTCAAGCCGGGAGACACAATTGTTGTCCCGTAGGGATAGCAAAAGAGACGTCTAAGAGGAATCCCCGATGAAAAAAGGCCAAATCATGATGACCCTAGCGCTGACCCTGATTGGGGCCAGCGTGGCCTGGGCGCAGGGCGACCAGAACCCACCGCCTGCGCCTGCCCCAGTGCCCGCTTTTGGGCAGGACACTCCTGTGCCGGCGGTGACCGAGAACCCGCCGATTTCCGCGATCGACCAGCCTGGGTTGGAATCCCATGCGGCACCGGAGAGTTTCGTGTTGCCCGGTCTGCACTTCAGCGAGTCCGTGGATTCTAACGCGGAAAACGCGCTGGGCCAGTCGTCGGTCAGCACGGTCACGCGGGCGCTAGGAAGCCTGACTCTGCAAAAACTCTGGAAAAACTACGACGTGGCGATGGATTACATCGGCGGCGTGGATTATGGCAATCAGGCAGGCATTGGGCTGGAGCAGGTGGAACAATTCGACATGGACAACCGGATCAACTGGAAGCGTGGACAACTGGCGGTCCGCGACTCGTTCAGTTATCTTCCCGAAGGTACTTTCGGCTTCGGAGCTTACGGCGGTAGTGGGGCTTACAACTCAGGCCTCGGCAGTCTGGGCACGGGCCTGCTGGGAGCTGCCGCATTTGGCGGACAGACCAGTGCTTTCACCGGAGGAAACAGCGTCTCCGTTGGGGAGGCGCCTCGCCTGACGAATTTGGGATTGGCCGATATCGTCGAGAACCTGACGCCGAAGTCGTCGGTGACACTCTCGGCAGGATACGGGATCGTGCACTTCTACGGGGACCTCATTTCCGCGGCGGGCACGGACGCGAACATTTTCTTCCTTGGAAGCCGGGAAGAAACTGCGCAGGTCGCATATGACCGGATCCTAAATCCGAACGACCAGGTCGCGCTGAGCTATGGCTACCAGGGATTTGACTTTGCGACCGTGGACACCGCGTTTCACTCGAGTGTCATACAGGCGATGTACGGGCACCGCATTTCCGGGCGCATGGATTTCCTGATCAGCGCGGGGCCGCAATTTACCCATATCGACGAGAACCCGGTGGTTTGCAGCATTCTGAATGTCACTGTGGCAGACTGCACGATGGATGAAGGATCCCTCGTCGTGTTTCCCCAAAAGGCCAACCATATCGGCGCTGCCGGCCGTATCTCTCTGCGCTACCGGTTCCCGAGAACCGCACTTGCGATGAGCTATCAACGTTACAACACGAGCGGAGCCGGGGTCTTTGCGGGTTCGCGGAGCGACATTGCGCAGCTCGATGCCAGCCGGCCGTTGACCCGCGTCTGGGATATGTTTGCCGATCTCGGCTATTCCAAGAGTACGCAGTTGCAGGTTGGCGGGTCGGCTGTCAATGCGAGCAGCTTCAGCTATGGCTTCGCCGGAGTTGGGCTACACCGGCAGTTCGGGCGCAACCTGCGGGGATTTGTAAGCTATCAGTTCAACGAGTTGGGTTTCAATACGTCATGCCCGTTATCGGATTCTTCGAGCACGGGCCCATGCAGCCATATTTCTCAGCGGCATGTGGGTTCGATAGGACTGGATTGGACTCCCCGGCCGATCCGGCTGGACTAATTTCTTGAGGCTGGCCATTAGGGCCGGCGGGACGGGTACTGAAAATGACGGAAAACCGCGAACTGACTTTGGACGATTACCTGGCGATGTTACGCCGCCGGATGAAGGTGATTCTGATTCCGGCGCTGCTGGCGCCTTTGGCTGGATTTCTGGTCTCGTATGTGTTCTCCGCCAAATACACCTCGCAGTCGCTGGTGTTGGTGACTCCGCCGAAGATTCCGGACGCAGTGGTGCAGCAGGTTTTTACCGAGGATCTGACGCAGCACATTACCACGATCGAGCAACGGGTATTGAGCCCGAGCCAACTGCGGCCCATGGTGGAAAAGCTGGGGCTGGCCAAGGGAGGGCAGAACTTTGACGATGTAGTTGGCAACATTCAGCTCAACATGACGATCGAGCCGGTTCCGGATATCTCGCAGTTCGGCGCTGCCGCCAAGAAGAAGCCGGGCCAGACCAGTTCGGTTCCCGGCTTCTATGTGAACTACACCGCGTCGACTGCCAAAGAGGCGAAAGATGTATGCACCGAGCTGACTTCGATGCTGCTGGAAGAAGATCTCAAGTCGAGGCAGGACGCGACTCAGGGCACAACGTTTTTCCTCACCAAGCAGGTGGAGGATGCCAAGCAGAATCTCGACGATCTGGATAAGAAGCTGGCGGCCTTCAAGAACCAGCACATGGGGCAGCTTCCCGAAGACGAGGACAGCAACATGAAGATCCTGATGGGGCTGAACTCGCAACTCGACGCCAACACGCAAACCTTGAACCGGGCGACACAGGACAAGTCCTATACCGAATCGCTGTTGGCGCAGCAACTGTCGGCGTGGAGAACGTCGCAGTCGGCGAGCAATCCCCAAACCCTGCAGCAGCAACTCTCGCAACTGCAGGCCGAGCTCATCGACTTGCAGGCACGCTATACCGACGATCACCCCGATGTAATCAAGACCAAGGCGGACATTGCGGAGGTCAAGAAGGAACTGGCGGCAATTAACGACGCAACTGCGAAGGGAAGCGATAGCGGAACCGACAAGGGGTCTGCATCGGAGCCGCCCGAGATTCGTCAACTGCGGCTGCAAGTTCACCAGTATCAGGACCTGATGGCCCAGACGACCCGCGATCAGAAAAAACTTCAGCAGGAGATCGCCGTATACCAGGGCCGGGTGGCATCGAGTCCCAGCATTGAAGAAGAGTACAAGGAGCTGGCTCGCGATTACGACAACGCCCAGAAAGTCTACCAGGACGACTTGGCCAAGCAGAGCACATCCAAGATGGCGACGCAGGCAGAGCAGCAGCAGGAAGGGGAACAGATGGCGCTTCTGAACCCGGCCAACCTGCCGGATTCGCCGAGCTTCCCGAATCGACTGTTGTTTGCAGGTGGAGGATTGGGCGCCGGCCTGGTGCTGGGATTTGGTCTGGCGGTGTGGCTGGAGTTCCGCGACAAGTGCATCCGCACGGAGCCGGATGCCGAGGCCGCTCTGGAGCTTCCGGTGCTGGTTGCGGTACCGTGGGTGGCGGGGACGACGCCGGCAAACGGCAACGGCCATTTCTGGAACCGGAAAAAGCCGGAGGAGAGAAAGGAAACGGCCAGGGTTTAGGCGAGCACTTTCAAGCAAAAACGTTTTTAGGCGATCACCATGTACAAAGAGTTTTACGGCCTGCGGGCGAATCCGTTCAACGTCAATCCCGACCCTCGTTATCTGTTCCTGACACGGCACACCGAGGAGGCGCTGGCGTGCTTGACCTATGGCATCCAAAGCCGCAAAGGATTTGTGCTGCTCACCGGAGAAGTGGGGACGGGCAAAACCACGCTTATTAACAAACTGCTGGAGTGGTTGCGCCTGCAGCAGGTGGCGACCGCTTTCATTTTCAACTCGCGGCTGAACACGACGCAGTTTCTCGACTACATGATGGCGGACTTCGGCATTCCGTGCGATTCAAAGGCCAAGAGCCAAATCCTGTTGCGGCTCTACAACTGGCTGCTGGATCGCTATCGAGCGGGTGAGACTGCGGTCCTCATCGTGGATGAGGCGCAGAACCTGACCGATGAGGTGCTGGAAGAGATTCGCATGCTGACCAACCTGGAGACCTTCACGGAGAAGCTGCTCCAGATCGTACTCGTGGGCCAGCCCGAACTGGAGCAGAAGCTGAAGCAGCCGCAACTGCGGCAATTACGGCAAAGGCTGACGCTGCGCGCCAAGACGCATCCGCTCACTCTGGAAGAGACTAAAGCCTATGTCCAGCAGCGGTTGCGCATTGCCGGTTCCAACGGCCAGCAAATCTTCGATCCTGAGTCCGTGGTCGCGATCCACCGCTATGCCAGCGGCATTCCGCGGGTCATTAACCTTTTGTGCGAGCACTGCCTGGTGAGTGCGTTCGTGGACCAGCAGAAGCTGATCGCACCCTCGGTGGTGGACGTTGTGGCTCGGGATTTTGATTTGGGCGATGGAACGGCGGCAGGAGTCATGACGGCGCCGCCGCAGGCAACGGGCCAGGAGAAATTTGACTTAGTGGAAACCTTGCGTTCGCTGGCCAGCCTGGCGGATCGATTGCGCGAAGACGATAAGGACCTCCCCAAGGAGAAGAAAGTATGAGCAGAATTCACGAAGCGTTGAAAAAAGCGGAGCAGGAGCGGGCGGCATCGCAGGGAGGTCCAGCCCAGCCCAGTTTCGCGGCGGAGGAGTCGCCCAGGACGATGGCGGACGAATTGCCGGCAGAGAGAGTGCCCGGCGCTGGAGTTCCGCTGACGTCGGGGATGCCGTCGTTCGCCAATCAGAGTCCCTTCAGCCTGGACGCCCTGCTGGCGCGCTGCCCGCAACTGCAGTGGAAGCCGGATCAGAAGACGATGCTGTTTTTCAACGGCGACGACACCGCACCCGGCACCGAGGAGTTCCGCACTCTGCGTTCCCGGCTTTACCACGCGCGCGAGAAGATGGCGTTGAAGAAGATCCTGGTAACCAGCGCGCTGCCCAAGGAGGGCAAATCCTTCACCGCGTCCAATCTGGCGCAGGTGATGGTGCGCCAGCACGGGCGGCGTGTGTTGTTGATTGATGCCGACCTGCGCGGTCCGCGGCTGCATATGATGCTGGGCACAACTTCGTCTCCGGGCCTCGCCGACTATCTGCAGGGAGGAAGCGACGAATTCTCGATCATGCAGCGCGGGCCCATGGAAAACCTGTTCTTTATTCCCAGCGGTCAGGGGATTTCCGATCCCGCTGAACTCGTGGCCAACGGCCGGCTGAAGTTTCTGCTGCAGCGGGTGGAGGCTCTGTTCGACTGGATCATCATCGATTCACCGCCGGCTGTGCCGGTTTCCGATGCCAGTGTTCTGGCGAAGGCCTGTGACGGCGTGCTGATGGTAGTGCGATCGAATTCAACGCCGGTCGATATGGCACGCCGGGCGCGGCAGGAATTTCCGGATCAGGCCCTGGTGGGGGTGGTGCTGAACGGCACGGACGGCGAAGCCATGTCCTATACGCGCTATTACTACGACGTGAACGAGAAGAACGCGACCGAGTCCAAGGCCTAGGGAAAATAGAGAAACGTGATCCGGCTGTTCAAAGTCCATTACCCGCTGCGCGCGCTGGTTCTACTGGTGGGCGAGGCGTTGATCGTTTGGACTTCGTTCGTCCTGGGAACGATGTTGCAGAACCGCGAGGACAGCTGGCTTCTGCTCAATGTCGAACACGGCTATCTGAAGATTCTCGCGGTCACCGGCGTGGTGCTGCTGTTTTCGTACTGGTTTGATCTGTACGATTCCGCCAGCCTGGGAGCAAAGTGGGAGCAGACATTGCGGCTTCTGTTGGTGCTGGGGGTCGTGGCGCTGATCCTGGCGGCCGTGGGTTTCATCTATCCCAGCATTGTGCCAGGAAACGGGTCCGCGCTGGCAGGGCTCATCATTTTGACCTTCACTCTGCTGGGCTGGCGCGCCGCTTATTCCTGGATGGTGAGACAGCCTTTCCTGCGCGAGCGGGTTTACGTCTTAGGCACGGGAGAACGCGCGCAGCGGCTGGTGAGAGGTTTGCGCGAGCGCTCCGCGCTGGGGATTGAAGTGGTGGGATGGACCGGAGATGTTGAAGGCGAATTGACCCGGGACACCGTGGCATCGCACCTGTTGGAGATGGCGCAAGGGAGGGGCGTGCATCGTGTGATCGTCGCCATGCCGGATCGCCGCGGCACCTTGCCGGTGGAAGAGTTGCTGGACTTGCGCTTGGGGGGCGTGAAGGTCGAGGAGGCGACATCCTGGCTGGAAAGGATATCGGGCAGGATTGAAGTTGAGCAACTGTATCCCAGCTGGCTGATCTTTGCCGAAGGTTTTCACTCCAGCAGTTTCTTCCGGATGGTTCGCCGCGCGCTGAATTTTTCGGTTGCGCTCGTCGGAACCGTAATCTCATTGCCCCTGCTTCCCTTCGTTGTCCTGGCCATCAAGCTGGATTCTCCGGGTCCGGTGCTGTATCGCCAGCATCGCGTGGGGCAGCGAGGAGTGATTTTTTATTGCTACAAGTTCCGTACCATGCGAGTGGACGCGGAGGCGGATACCGGTGCGACGTGGGCGGCGGACGATGATCCGCGGATCACGCGCGTGGGTAAGTTCCTGCGCATTTCGCGGCTCGATGAAATTCCGCAGTTGTGGTGCGTACTGAAGGGCGATATGCATTTTGTGGGACCGCGTCCGGAGCGGCCGGAATTTGTGGAGTGGCTGAGCAAGGAGATTCCGTACTACGGTGTGCGCCACGTCGTGCGGCCGGGCATCACGGGCTGGGCACAGGTGCAGTATAAGTACGGCAACACTCTGGACGACGCGCGGGAGAAATTACAGTACGACCTGTTTTACCTCAAGAACGCCTCCATTGGTCTGGACATGCTGATCATGTTCCAGACCGTCAAGATCGTCCTGCTGGGCAGGGGCGCGCAATGAGGTGGGTTTTGCGGGGCGCAGCTTTTCCGATCACCTCCACCTGGGAGGGCGGAGAAATGCGAGGAAATGCCGGAGCCAGTGCTGGAGAGGAATTCTGATGGCGGTTCTTGAGAAGGACATCCCGATAGCCCGGTGGTCGCAGAAGTTGGCGTCGAAACGCGAGCCGCTGGCGGGCGCGTTCTTCTGGCTGAGTGCGTTTTATCTGATCTATTGTGCCCGGCCAGAGGACTGGATTCCCGGGCTTGCGTACATCCCTCTGGCAAAGATCTCTGCCATTCTCGCACTGTTGGGGCTTTTGATGAGCGCGGGGACAGCCAAGCGAGGATTCCGCGACCTGCCCCGGGAGGCGAGTTATTTTTTCGGCATGATCTGTCTCCTGTTCGTATCCGCGCTGCTCTCTCCGGTGTGGAGAGGGGGTGCATTCTTCGGAACGGTGGATTTTGCCAAGGCTCTGATCGCGTGGGTGTTGACCTTCCTGGTGATCACGAGCTTCGCGAGATTGCGGCGAATCATTTTCATCCAGTCGGCGTCAGTCGCGGTGATTACCGTCGTATCCGTGGTGAAAGGACGGTCCCATCCCAGGCTCGAAGGTGTGATTGGAGGAATCTATTCCAATCCCAATGACCTGGCATTCGCGATCGTGCTTTCCCTTCCATTCTGCTTCGCCTTTCTGTTGAGCACTCGCAGCATTCCGCGCAAAGCTGCATGGGCAGGGGCAATCCTGGCAATGTGTACTGCCTTATTCATGACCGCCTCGCGCGCGGGATTTATCGATCTTGTGGTTACAGGTGCTGTCTGCTTGTGGTTTTTTGGCGTCAGGGGGAAACGGATTCACCTGATTGCGGCTGCCGCGGTGGTGGTGTTGGTGGTTGGGTTTGCCGCTGGCGGACGACTGAAAGATCGCTTCTCGGCCATATCCGGAAACAATATCGATACCGGCCTGGAAGAGAGCGCTCACGACTCTTACCAGCAACGCCAGATGTTGATTGTCGAAAGTCTTCATGGAATAGCGCGCTATCCCTGGGGAATCGGATTGGGGAACTTCACCGTTTATTCCGGCGTCTGGCGAGAAGTTCACGTCTCTTATCTCCAGATCGCGGTGGAAGGCGGGATTGGTTCTTTTGTGCTCTACGTGCTTTTTTTCGCGCGTGGTTTCGCCAATCTCAAGCGGCTGCGCCGCATGCCCAGCTACGATCCTGAGATTGATCTGTTTTCGGGAGCCTTGTACGCGACGCTGATCGGATTCGTCGTGGGGGCATGTTTTGCGCCCGAAGCGTACCAACTCTTCCCTTATTTTGCTGTGGCTTACACTTCGGTGTTGTTAGCCATCGCCCAGGACAAAGAACGGTCCGATGTTTCCGCGCCAGATTTATTGAAGCAACCCGAACCACGGTCACGAGTGCAGACCCGAGCGGGGGAGTTTGCATCGGTTCGCGGCGGCCCGGGCGAGTATTCCAGAACACTCGACGCGCTGCTCCGAAATCAGAGATGACGAACACGATGCAAAGATCCGCACAGGTTGGAGAACGTGCATGTGCGGCATAGCGGGAATCGTTCAAACTCATCCTGACGGCGCGGTGGATCAAGCCACCGTTCACCGGATGTGTGAGGCCATCGTGCATCGGGGGCCGGACGACGAGGGGATCTTTGTAAAAGCTGGCGTCGGACTGGGCATGCGCCGGCTCAGCATCATCGACCTGGCGGGAGGGCACCAGCCGGTCTTCAACGAAGACAAAACCATTTGGATAGTTTTCAATGGCGAAATCTACAATTTTCCCGAGCTGCGCGCCGAGCTAGAAAAACGCGGCCACCGCTTTTATACCCATACCGATACGGAAGTGATCGTTCATCTGTATGAGGATCTGGGCGCTGATTGCGTAAAGAAACTCCGCGGCATGTTTGCGTTTGCCTTGTACGACGAGCGCCGAGGCAGGCTGCTGATGGCGCGCGATCGCTTCGGGAAGAAGCCGTTACACTATGCCCTGGCGGGCGGACGTTTACTGTTCGGTTCCGAGATCAAGTCCATTCTGGTGGTGGCCCCGGAACTCGCCAGCGTGAACAACGAGGCGCTTCTGCAATACATGTACTTCGGATATATTCCCGATCCGATTACGTCCTTTCAACCCATTCAAAAGCTGCCTCCCGGACACTTGCTCGAATTTGCGGCAGGCCAGGTTCAAGTGCGGCAGTATTGGGACTTGCCGGAATACGGCACACACCAGCCTCGGAGCGAAGAAGAATGTTTGGAGGAGTTGGAGTGGCGGCTGGCCGAAGCGGTGCGCATCCGTTTGATTTCCGATGTTCCGCTGGGCGCGTTGCTGAGCGGAGGGACCGACTCATCGACGGTCGTGGCCTTGATGGCGCGGGCAAGTTCCAAACCCGTGAAGACTTTCTCGATCGGGTTCAGTCACGACGATTTCAATGAAGCTCGTTATGCCCGAATGGTCGCGAAACACTTCGGCACCGAGCACCACGAACTGGTGCTGGAGCCAGACGTTCTGGAAACGGTCGAGAAGCTGACCAGTTCGCTAGAAGAACCGTTTGGGGATTCCTCGATGTTGCCGACCTATTACGTTTCCTGCATGGCTCGGGAGCATGTCACGGTTGCTTTATCGGGCGACGGCGGGGACGAGATATTCGCGGGATACGACCGCTATGGGATCAATCTTCGCCGGCAAGCCTTCGAGCGAATTCCGCGCTGGGCGCGGCGTTTGTACCGCGATCGAATTTATCCCCACATGCCACAGAATATGCGCGGGAGAAAATTCTCCTACAATGTTTCCTTGCCCTGGCGGGAGCGTTATGTGGATAGCATTTCATTCCTCCCTTCTTTTGAGAGAGACTTGCCGCTCTTGTCCAATGAGTTCCGTGAGACTCTGCGAACGGACGGCAACCCGGAGAACGTGATGTACCGGTATTTCGATGAGGCCCCGGCGAAAGACCCGATCAGCCAAATGTTGTATGTCGATACGAAAACCTACATGGTGGCCGACATCCTGACCAAGGTTGATCGAATGAGTATGGCGACCTCGCTGGAAGTGCGCGTTCCGCTGCTCGATCACCTGTTTGTGGAATGGGCCACGGGATTGCCTGCGGAATGGAAACTGCGTGGCGGGCAACAGAAATATATTCTCCGCAAGCTGGCAGAGCGGGTCGGCGTACCGCGCGAAGCTCTGTACCGGCCCAAGCAGGGCTTCGCCATGCCGCTGGTGCACTGGATTCGGAATGAATTGAAAGATCTGATCATGACGGTTCTGCTGGAGCCTCGAACTCTGCAACGGGGGTACTTCAATGCGGAGAGCGTAAGGCGATTGCTCGACGAACACTTTCGTGGACGCCGCGACCACTCTCACGAAATTTGGCGCTTGCTGATCTTTGAACTGTGGCACCGCAACTTTTTGGAGAGAATCCGGACCACGGAATGGGGCGCCGAGCCGTACCACGTTAGCAGTGCGGCTGGGAACCTGGGATGAGTCCGTCGACAGACAACGGAACCAGGCCGGAACCGGATCAAACAGCAGCCTCGCAAACCACCAGTCCACTTCCATCCTCCAGTTTTCCCGGCGCCATTTTTTTTATGATCAACAGCCTGGAGACAGGTGGCACGGAGCGGCAATTTGTAGAGTTGTCGCGCTCGTTGCGGAAGAATGCATTTCAAGTGCACCTAGGCTGTCTGCTAAAAAAGGGGCCTTTCCTCGAAGGTTTGGGTGAGCTGCATCTCTCCGAACCCGGCGGGAGTCTCTATAGCCTGCAGTCGATTCGCAGCCGCTGGCGGTTGATGCGCCACTTGCGGAAATCAGAGATCGCAGTAGCTCATGCCTTCGACTTCTACGCGAATCTAATGCTGATTCCGGCTGCGAAGCTGGCCCAAGTTCCTGTGATCGGCAGCCACCGTCAGCTAGGAGATCTCCTGAGTCCTGCCAAGTTCCGTGCCCAGTTAATGGTGTTTCGCTGGTGCGACCGGGTGGTGTGCAACTCCCAAGCTGCCGCAGACCACCTGTTGCAAGCAGGCCTGCCGAAACACAAGCTAGTCGTGATTGGCAACGGCTTGCCGCCACAGGCGTTTGCAGAGACTGCGCCGGCTTTGGAACGTAGCGAGGGGATTCTTCGGGTGGGAATGATCGCCCGCATGAACGCTGGTTATAAGAACCAGAGTGCGTTTTTGCGAGCGGCGGCGCGTGTGGGGCAGAGATTCTCCAATGTGGAATTCCTGCTGATTGGTGACGGTCCGCTGCGCCCGCAACTGGAGCGGGAAGCGGCCGAGCTCGGCTTGCAGAGCCGGGTTCGCTTTCTAGGGGATCGCCGCGATATACCCGCGATCCTGGCCAGTATCGATGTGTCGGTCGTGCCGTCCGCTTCGGAAAGCCTGTCGAATGTCATGCTGGAGTCCATGGCCGCTGGGGTACCGGTCGTGGCGACCGCTGTGGGAGGGAACGAGGAACTCGGCGGCGACGGACGGGCGCTGCTGGTTTCTCCGAATGACAAAGAAGCTCTCGCCACCGGATTAGAGCATGTGCTCGCAGATGAGGAACTGCGGCGGGAAATGTCGCGCCGGGCGCGGCATTTCGTACAAGAGAACTTCACCGTTGAGCGAATCCGTGAGCAATACTGCGAACTCTATTCCGATGTGCTCGCCAGCCGGAAGCAGCGCAGCGGTCTGGGACGCCGGTCTCACTCGGATCCGGTTACCCGTCCTCGCATTCGTGTGGCTGTGGTTGCTCCCAGTTTGCGCTATGTTGGTGGCCAGGCGGTGCAGGCTGATCTGCTCTTGCGAAATTGGAAGGATGATCCGGACGTGGAAGCTCATTTCGTTCCGGTCGATCCGCGGTTTCCTTATGGGCTGAGGTGGGCCGAGCGGGTGCCATTTTTGCGCACAGCTATCCGTGAACCGTTGTATGGGCTGACCCTCTGGCGCGGGTTGAAAGATACGGACGTGGCCCACATATTCTCGGCTTCTTACGCATCTTTTCTATTGGCGCCGCTTCCGGCGTGGCTGATGGCACGTCTACGAGGGAAGAAAACGCTGATCAACTATCACAGCGGAGAGTGCCGGGACCATCTGCGCCGGTCCCGCATTGCGCGCCGGGTGCTAAAGGGAACCGATCGGCTGGTGGTTCCTTCCGGGTACCTGGTCGACGTGATTGGAGAGTTCGCACTGGCCGCGCAAGCGATTCCAAACATTGTGGATGTGTCGCAATTCTCCTTTCGAGTGCGGCGGCCACTGCGCGCTCACCTGCTGTGCACGCGAGGCTTTCATACCTACTACTGCGTTGACGTGGTAGTACGGGCGTTCGCTGAAGTGCAGAAGACATTCCCGGATGCGCGGCTCGACTTGGTTGGCGGCGGACCGCTTGAGGGAGAAATTCGAAATCTGGTGCGGAAGATGAAACTAAGCGGAGTCGACTTCAAAGGCGTTGCCGCGCACAGTGGGATTGCGCGCTTTTACGACGACGCCGACATTTTCATCAATGCTTCCCGCCTCGACAACATGCCGGTCTCAGTTTTGGAGGGGTTCGCTTCAGGAACGCCGGTGGTCAGCACGGAGCCAGAAGGGATGCGTTATGTTGTCGAGCACGGACGCACCGGTTTGCTTTCGGCGCCGGGAGACGCGTCCGCGCTGGCGCAGAATGTGATACGCGTTCTGCAGGATCCCGAGTTGGTGGAGCGTCTTGTTTCAAATGCCAGGCGAGAGATCGAGCGCTACTCCTGGCCTGTCGTCCGGGAACAGTGGTTGGAAGTCTATCGGGCCTTGGCTGCTGGTGAAATGAAAGCGGCAAGAGAGTTTGCTTCCAGCGGTGTGGAATCCTCCGAAGATTAGCTCGCTGTGACAGCGACCGGCTCGCGTTCTTCTTTTTCCAGACAGACTCTGTGCCACAACTCCAGATTCAACAGACGCCAGATGCGGTCGTAATGATCGCGGTATCCCGACCGATGCTCGTCGAATAAGCGCTCCACGGCGGAACGCTGGAACAGCTCCCGCTCCATACTCCGCGGTTCCAGAAGCAGCTTGCGGATCACGTCCAACTGCGGTCCGGCCAGCCAGCGGTTGAGGGGCGTGGGGAAGCCCAATTTCTTACGGTAGAGGATGGAGCGGGGCAGCAAATCTTCGACGGCTTTCTTCAGAATGCGTTTGCCTGCGAATCCGCCGAGTTGCAGATCCTGCGGGATATTCGTGGCAAATTCCACTAAAGGGTGATCAAGGAAGGGAACCCGGCTCTCGATCGAGGCCGCCATGCTCATGTTGTCCTGCTTCATCAGCAATTCAACCAAGTAGGTTTTGATGTCGGTATAGAGGAGGCGCTGCAGCATCTCGCCCGAGGAATTTTCCCAGTATCCCAGCACGTGTTGATAGGCCGATCCTGCTGCGCATTCTTTGAGGACCTCGTTGGTGAGTAATCCGGCTTGATCGCCCTCGCTGAATGCGGAGAAAAAATTGTCGAAATAAAAAGATGCCCACGAGCTGCCGTTGCGGGCAAGGAAGGTGTGGGACAGCTTGCGGCGGATGGCGGCGTTGATCCAGGTGGAGTCGGCGATGGAGCCACGAATCGCGCCGCGGACTGTGCCGGGGATCATGCGCCGATAGATGCGGTCCCAGGCCGCATTTTTGAGAGTGAAGGCATATCGAGTGTAGCCGGCGAGGGTTTCGTCGGCTCCTTCGCCGGTCAGCACGACTTTTACTCGCTCGTGTGCGAGCTTGGCGACGAAATAAAGAGGAACACTCGAAGGCCAGACGATGGGCTCGTCCTCGTGCCAGATGAGATACGGCAGGCTATCGAAAAAATCCTGCCGGCTGACGAGAACTTCATGGTGAGTCGAATTCAGATGTTTGGCAACCACGCGTGCGTAGGGCAGTTCGCTGTACGCGTCTTCGGAGTAGCCCACCGAGAAAGTCTCAACCGGAGCACGGCGGATCTTTGTCATCAACGCGGCCACGGCGCTGGAATCAACACCTCCGCTGAGAAAGACGCCGAGCGGCACATCGCTCATCAAGTGGCTGCTCACCGCTTGCTCCAGCATTTCCCGGTAGGTCTGGATGTAGTGACTCTCCGGCCGTGGAGCCTGGTTTTGCGTTACGGGCAGATCCCAGTAACGCTCAATCCTGATTTCCCCGCTCGGGTCAACTTCCATCCAATGACCCGGCATCAGTTTGCGAATTCCAGCATAGAAGGTTTGCTCACCGGAGAGATATCCGAACGCCAGATATTCGGGAAGGACAGCACGATCAAGCTGCGCGGCAGTTCCAGGGCAGGCGAGAATCACTTTGATCTCTGAGCCGAAAACTATTTGCTGGGGTGTTAGTTGGTAGTAAAGGGGTTTGATGCCCACCCGGTCGCGCGCGATGAAGAGGCGTTGCCGGCGCGCGTCCCAGATGGCGAAGGCAAACATGCCGCGGAGGTGTTGCACGCAGTCGGATCCATATTCTTCGTAAAGATGAACGATGGTTTCCGTGTCGCTGTGAGTGCTGTATTGATGACCCAGCGCCTGCAACTTGTCGCGTAATGCGGCGTGGTTGTAGATTTCCCCATTGAAAACAATCCAGACTGTTCCGTCTTCATTGCTGAGGGGCTGGTGTCCGGTTGCCAGATCTACGATGCTGAGGCGGCGCATGCCGATCCCAACGGGACCTGCGGTGTAGATTCCCTCGTCGTCCGGGCCACGATGTATCATGGCGGCACACATCTGTCGGAGAGTCGCAGGCTCAACCCTCTCGCCATCCCTGAACTTCATGACTCCGGTGATGCCGCACATTTGTTGTGCTTCCCTCTATCTCTTCAAATCTTGATTTCTGAACCGAGCACGCTCGCAGAAAAGGAACGGGCGGCAGACTCATCAGAGCAAGCGAGTTGATGCCGGCCATTCCGGTTCGTCCACTCTAACCATTGTAGAGTGGCGCTGTGCGAAATGAGGGGCTCGCCCTGGAGTTGAGCGAAACTTCCTTCGCAGAAAACGATGTGGTCGACTCGCCCATGCTTCACGCCACAATAGAGGAACTTCGCGTCACTCTTCCACGGACCAAAATCCCATACCGTCTTCTCAGCCTGCCGAAAAATTATGCCGTGCGTGGTGAGGCCGCGCTCGTATCGGTAAACTGCTTCCGGCGTTTCGATGTCGGCGTGCTGGCGGTCGTGGCGGGAGAACTCGCCAGTTTCTGTTCCGCCAACCGAGGGGATCAACAGCACAGCATGTTCTGCGGGAAGGCCAACTCTAGCGCTGCAGCGCACGACGGGCGCACTCAGCCTGGCGCCGTAGGCCGGGGAGACATGCTCCGAGAGCAGTTCGGATTTCCAACGCGAATCGGTGACCGGAAGTAAGGTTAGATGATTCGCCCCGTCAGGATTTGGTTGGCTTTGTGCCGGAGCAGCAACAAAAGCCTTGCCTCGATTAGTGACTTCGAGGTCCGGCGCGAAGTGCCACGAGGTCTCGAGCAGATGCGAACCGTTGCCCTCGGCGAGATCGCGCACCAACCAGAAACCGCCGTGCAAGTGGAACACAAAACGCCGGTGCCGCACGGGTTCAGGAAGCCGCTCATATCCGGGGTGCGAACCTGCAAAGAGAGTGAAGTTCGTGCCCGCGATCCACAGGTCCGCTTCAGCCTTGGGGATCGAGCTCCAGGCGAACGGACCTTCGGACTCTGCCTGATCTAGGCCGTCAATCGCCAGCGTGTTGTGGGCACGCGTACCACGAAATGTATTCCGTTCACCGCCGGGGCCGATGTAGGTGCAGGTTCCGGCATCGACCAGCCAGGGGCGGCCACAAAAAGCTAGTTTGACGCTCAATGCGTCCGCGTGGCCGTGCCCGCTGCGGCCATTGCCTTGAGGTCCAGCGTCGATGACCATCTGTTCAGCGAAGGGTTCGGAACTTGCCGCAATGTAGAGACCGCCATCTCGAAAGCACTGAGATTTCGGCCTGGGAGGTGAGTCGGATATTTGCGTGGTCCAAAGCAGAGCCTCGTTGCCGAACAACCAGATCGCTTCTTCGGTTAGGGTGGCACTGGTCCGAAGGTTTTCGTCATGAAAAAGCGCAGCTCCGATCGCCAGCGGATCCGTCATGTGTTCCGCGCGGTTGCGGCTGGGGTTGAAGACTCTTCCGCCATCATCATCGCCGAAGCCATCCGGCGGACCTGCTTGAGCAATAGCCTGGATAACGGCCAGCATCTTTCTGATCACAGAATCGAATCCGGACGGAATTTCCATTCCGTTTCGCGAGGCGAGCAAGCGGGCGTGCAGGAAGAAATCAAGAGCATAGACGTGGTAATACAACGATTGCTCGAAATATACGCCGTCGGGGCGAACCTGCCGCAGGGCTTCTTGCTGAACGATTCTCCAGCCGTTTTTCATCCAGTCATCGGCAACAGAGATTTGAGGACAAAGCGTGCCGATAAAGAAAAGTGCAAAGGCTTCCCCCAGTAGATGCGTGTTGGGAGAGAAGTAAGTAGATAGATATCGCTCAATATGGCGGCCGTTCAACGCCAATGCGTGCAGCAGATCATTTTGAAAACTGGCGGGCACAACGGGACACTCGGCTAGCATATGATGCAGCCAGATCCAGGACACACTGCGGAATCCGACTTCGAGACTGCTGGCCCAGTTCGCGCCTAGCGGATAGGGATTGGCACGCTGCCAGGAGTACCATTGCGCGAAGGTTTCCCGCGCATAGGCTTCTTCGCCGGTAAGCAGCCAAGCCTTCGCCAGCGTGACCAGGTATTGATGACGGCTCAACTCCCAGGTGACCTTGTGATCGCCGGCCTGGGAAAAATCGAGAAAATTGATCTTGAACCACGGTATCAGCGGGGAGCGCAAACCGTGTACCGCGTCGAGATGCCAATCGATTTTGTCGCCATAATCGAGGTCGCGATACCCCAAAAGTTGAAAACGATGGCGGCAAATCTCATCGGCTTCCGCCACAATGCCCGCCGCCTCGTGAGGCAGATGTTCCCGCAGGAGACTAATCCGCTGGCGGAGTTCATCCATTGAGAAGAAGAAGTTTCCTGGAGATATGGAAGCGAGACGTAGTCCGTTCCGGCCCGGTTGCAGTCCGAGGCCGCACAGGGTGACATCGAGCCGCTTCGAAACCTCTTGGCGCACGCGAGTCTCGAGTTCGTCCCAACTCATGTTGGACAAACGAGACCAGAGTCTTCGTCCGGTGAGAGGCACAACCACAGTTTATCCTCAAGTTCCCGGTATACTCCAATCTGAGTAGAACAAGATTGTTGAGACACAAAAACTTAGGTCACCTTCGAAGCAGCTAAAGAATTGGCATACTGAAAGCTCGCATTCATAAAGGTGCATGTAGGAGCTAAGAGTGGGTCTGTCGATCAGTGTGTTTGGCATGGGTTACGTGGGCTCAGTTACAGCCGCGTGCTTCGCTCACGTAGGCCACCGGGTAAACGGGGTGGACGTTAGTCCCGCTAAAGTGGAGATGATGGCTTCGGGGCGCAGTCCTATCATAGAGGCCCGCATGAGTGAACTGGTCGAAGAGGGGCATCGGGCCAGGACGCTGCACGCCACCACAGACGCGCTGGAAGCGGTTCGGAATTCGGAGATCTCTTTCGTTTGTGTAGGCACTCCAAGTCTGCGCAGCGGGAAGCTGGATCTGGGTTACGTGGAGCGGGTCGTGCATGAAATTGGTGCCGCCCTCAAGCAGAAGGATTCTTATCACGTGATTGTGTTGCGCAGTACGGTTCTTCCCGGTACGACTGAGTCGCTGGTGATTCCGACCGTAGAGAAGGCCAGCGGTCGCCGCGCGGGAACGGACTTCGCCGTGTGCTACAACCCCGAGTTCATGCGCGAAGGCAGCGCGGTCGCTGATTTTCTTCAGCCTCCTTACACCGTGCTCGGCGCGCAGGACCCGAAACATCTCGCCGTGGTGCGGCAACTGTATAGCACGATCGCCAGTCCGGTTTTTGAAACCAGCATTTCCGTGGCGGAGATGGTGAAGTATGTATGCAATGCTTTCCATGCGGTGAAGATCGGCTTTGCGAATGAGGTGGGGACGCTGTGCAAGAACCTGGGAGTCGACGCTGAAGCGGTCACGAAGATATACACCTCGGATACAAAGCTTAATATTTCTCCGGCTTACCTCTCGCCGGGGTTTGCTTTTGGCGGATCGTGCCTGCCGAAGGATTTGCGTGCGCTCGGTCACCGCGCGAAAGAGCTCGATCTCGCTCTGCCTCTTCTGGAGTCGGTTTTACCCAGCAACGCGCAGCATATCGATCGGGCGGTTGATGCCGTGTTGCGGACCAACAAGAAGAAGATTTCGTTTCTGGGGTTGAGCTTCAAGCCCGGGACCGACGACCTCAGAGAGAGTCCTCAGGTGCAGATGATCAAACGGCTGCTGGGGGAGGGCAGCCAAGTGAGGGTATGGGATCGAGACGTTTCGTTGGGACGGTTGGCCGGCTCGAACCGACAATATATTGAGGAAGTCATTCCCCATATCGGTTCTTTGCTGTCCGCCGATCTGGAAGACGTGGTGCGAAGCGGCGAGGTTGTGGTTATCGCCACCAAGGTTGACAAAGATCAACTTGCCCGCTGTCTCGGGCGCGACCAGATTGTGATCGACCTCATCAATCTGTCCTCGGCAAACCGCCCCGACACGGTCGCCTCCTATCAGGGGATTTGCTGGTAGACTCTGCGCATGTTCGTCATCGCGTTCATTTGATCAGGGATTGCTCACCTGCGGGCTGGTGGCGTGGGCCGGGTTATGACGTCTTGCAGGATGCGGGCAAAACTCTCAGCGACTTTCGGCCAGCTATATTTCTCTTGTACCAGGGCTCGCGCCGAAGTGCCCAATCGCTTCCGCTCGTTGGGATCACGCAGCAGGGAAACAACAGACTCGGCAAAATCGTTGGGCATATCTGCCAGAAGAATGTTCTCTCCGGCCTGCACGGGCAGGCCTTCAGCTCCCACCGAGGTAGAAACGACCGCTTTACTCATCGCCATGGCTTCAAAAATTTTGAGTCGAGTGCCTCCGCCGATGCGCAGGGGCACAATGCAAATCGAGCCCCGCGCGACGAACGGCCGTATGTCTTCGACCCAGCCCGTGAGTCGCATACTTTTTTCTTGCTGGGCCAAAGCTTGCAGTTTGCGGGAAGGGCTTCGTCCCACAACTTCGAGAGACACTTCGGGGCATTGCCGCTTGATCAAGGGAAGAATGGCGTCGACAAAATAAAAAATCGCATCTTCGTTTGGAAGCCAATCCATCGAGCCTGTGAATACCAGGGAGTTAGGGGCTTCTTCCGCGGGCATGGGCTGGAAATATTCCACATCTACGCCGGTAGGAATCACGGTTAGCTTTTCAGGCTCCATGAAAGGCGCGAAGGCGTCGCGGTCCGTCCCAGAAACTGTGAGCACCTGGTCGGCGAGACGCAGGTACCGCCGCTCAGCGGCCTCCATCCTCCGCCATTCCAACCAGGAAATAGCCTTCCAGAGAGGATTGGCGGCAACCTGGTAATGTCGTCGCCAGATGGTGGCCTCGACGTTATGAGTAAACAGCACCTTGGGGGTGGGCCAATCCCATGGGATCACGCCTGCCGCGACCATGAAATCACAGAGGATGACATCATAGGTTTCCTGCTTGAGCAGGGCGCGCAGTTGGCGGCGCACCTCCGGACGGCAATACTTTGTAATGTTGTAGGGCTGCGAAGAGAAGAGACGAATGCCATAGTCGAGCAGCTCCGCGGGGCTCTTAGGTGCGGGAAGCTTGAGTGGCAGGCAGACTACACGATTAAAGATGTTCTTCAAGTCCGGGTGTATGTCGTTGTCGTGCGTGGCATAGAAAGAAAAGAAAGTGACGGAATGCCGGCGCGCAAGCTCACGCAGGACGTTGTAGCTGCGAATTTTTCCGCCGGTATCTGGCGGCACCAGGCCGCCGGCTTTTACCCAAAGTATCTTCATGTCACGAATGCTTACCCGTCTGGGCCCTCGACGTCTAATGACTCCGAGAGGATTTGCTGAGGCTTCCTAGCGCGGGCAAATTGTTGTCACAAATTCAAACTGCATCACGGTCGGAAGGACGGATTCAGACTTCTATTCCACGCCGACGGTAGCCGAATTGATCGCATCTACATCTGCGCCGAGATCCTTACCATCCGTCCCTTTGCCCTTGTAGGGACTTGAGGATTGCAGTTGATAGTTGCCGCCATTGTAATTGACGAACCGGACCGCTGCTGCTGAGGCCGGGAAGAAGTTTCCTGAGGGCCATTTCGCCGGCGCAGCGAGTGGAGGAGGATCGATGATAGCGTTAGCGGCAAAAGTATAGGGGCTAAAACAAGCATTGAAGGTTATGAGGGGGGAATCCTGGGCGGCACAGTTCGTCACGCCACCGCTGGACCATACCGGGTAGATGCCGGCATTCACGATGTTGTTGGTGAAGACAAGGTTCTTCATCTGCGTGCTGGTTGCGACGATATCGCCGATAATGAACATCGTTCTCGGCGGGAAAGCGGTAACGTGATTGATGGTCACGTTCTGCAGGACTGGGTCGCCCGCACTCACCGAAAGCTGGGCAAATTCACCGGGGCCGTTGTACTTCGCACCGTCGATATCGTCGATCACGATATCGTGAATGCTGTAGCGCTGACCATCGAGTGGAGGGCCATTGCCGGCCAACGCGTTGGCGATCTGTAGTCCGGCCGCCACATGGCGAATGGAGTTATAGCGGATGGTCACATCCGTGACCTGACAAATGGGGCAGTGATTGCTCTGATTAACGGGTGTTAGAAGGATGCCAAATCCCACCTGAGAGAACCCACCCCAAGAGTTTTCCATAATGTTGCCCTCGATCAAAACGCGCTGTGCGTTTTTCAGTTCGAGGAGGTTTTTGACAACGAATGGATTTCCGTTGGTTGCACCTACGTATCCAGGTTGCCCTTTCATCCAGGTCAAAGGCTTGAACATGTGATTGTGGCTGATCTCGATATCCGCCGGAGTTGCAGCGGCCTTGCCTCCACCGAATAAGATGTTCTCCCCCGCAGACTCAAGAAAATTGTTCACGATCTTGTACGGCCCCATTGGGTCGTCGCTAAGGCCTCCAGCGATCGTCTGCGCATCCGTGCACGACCCACTTCTGGATATGCAGTGGAAGTCAGTAAAGAATGAATCCACAACTGCGACATGCCTGCTCAGACCCAACAGGATGCCTCGGGTGGTTTCGTCCTGGGCATTGCCATGCACCCACAGACGATCGAATACCACATGATCGGCTGGACCGTTGAACTGGATGAGGTTGAAAACGGTCGCTGGAGATGCGGCTCGCGTGACTTCCAAACCGATCACCCGGTAGTGATTGGCGCCCGGAGAGAAGGTGATTGGTCCTGAGCTGCCTTTGCCACTGAATTCAATTTTGGCCAGGACGTTTGCCGTGGAAGCGCAATGCCATCGAGGTCTGCCCGGCAGAGACGACACGCCTGCGTAGCAAGGTGTCAGGCGAGCGCCCTCGGGAGGCAGACTGGAATCCGGGGCGCTGGTACGGATGATGATCCAATGCGAGTCATCGCAACTTTTGGCTGGTATGACAAAGTTGCCGCTGAACGTGGCGCCCGCCTCCAACTGAATGGTATCGCCGCAGGATGCGCCAGCGAGAACCTGATCGAGACTTTGCCCGGAACGTACCGTCCAGGTTTTTCCGCCTGCCGGAGTGTCTTTCAAAGAGGTCTTTACATGCTCCCTTGGCAGTTCGGCGGGGCCATCGAAATTCTTGCTGTTGGATGGAGCAGAAGATTGCTCCGAAGTTGCAGCACGAAGTGGAGAAGCCAGAAGCAGCAAGAGAAAAACGACCCAGGGCGCAGCCGTGCATCGGCTGGGAATCTGCATGTTTGTCGATCCCTTCTTAAAACGATCCTAACAGGGCTCGGTTGTTATGGGGTGGGACTTCTTTGGGCAATTTGGACGCGCACTGCATGGCCGGGGCCTGCCGGGGTTTCATTGATCGTGGTTAGTTCGTACCCCACCGTCGACATTAAGTCGCCCCACGCGGCCTCGATCTTTGCGGCGCACTCTTGCGGAAGGTCGGTTCGCCATCCCCCGGAGGTGGCAACTCTTATCATAGGAATATCCTGCCGCCGATTTTTGGTTCCGATCCATACTTGGGCATCCTGCTTCTCCAATTGGCGCAAGCGGTCGGCGGAACTTAGTGCAATCACCTCGTTCAGCCGGGACGGACTGGAGTCAACGGCGAGGAAAGACGCGATCCGGGTCAATTCACGCAATGTGTCCTCGATCATATCTTCGTAGCGGAGGAGCAGAAAGTTGGGATCTTTATAGCGTGTCATGATCCAAGTGCTGACGTTTTCATGCCATGTGCCCCAGCCTTCCGATCCGAGAGTGCCGTTGATGAAATTGTCGACGTAGCGTTCGAGCGGATAGTCGTCGTCAATCTGACGGTACTTTCGCTGAAAGTGATAGTAGGAGAGCATTACGTCCCGCGGGTCGCGTACGACGTAAATAATTTTCTTGTAGCGGTGATCAAAATAGTTGTGAGTCTTGATAAAGCGTGGGCGAGGCGTTCGTTTGAGCGCGCGATTGGATTGGTTCGAGGTGTCGGGGACGAGTCGCTCAATGTTGGAGAGCCTTACCTCAGTATCAGGGTGAACCAAATTGGCCACCAGGAACCTGGTCCAGAGATTTCCGGATCGCGCATAGGAGACGACGAACGTGTCGTCGGGATAGACGCGGAAATTGCGGCCAGCCTGATCGGTACCGAGCAGATATGTGAGAACAGTTTTTATTCCGTGAATCATCAGATCATCGGGTCTTCAAAGTATCAAGAGGAATGCGCAGCCGACAGGCGAGAACTCGCTGGGGAATATGAACAGCGCGTTACATGTCTACCAATATAATAGGCTTTATGTAAAACTCAAGCTTTATTTTTGAGGTGGCCGTTTTCCCAGTTGATCAAGCTCTACCCGCGACGGAATCGCGCGGCCGTGACGCAACGCCTGGTAGGCCCACGCAAAAAGCGCCGAGTTAATCATGCAGAAGTAGTAGGGGAGCCGAAGGATTTTCGGCTTGAGGCTGACCATGGCTCCTAGTACAGCGAGACCATAAAAGACCGCTTGCCCGAGCAGCAACCAGTTGTAGGGGAATTGCCCGCGCAGGGCGATATTCACGGCGAGCGCCATGAGCATGAAAACTGGCACCAGCAACCGCCCGGTCTTGTGGGAGAGCAAGCAGAACAGGACAAACGGGCGGGGCGGCCAGATCAGGCTCTTGATCTCCCGCAGTTGCTCGATGTTGCCGGCGGTGATCCGCACCCGGCGGGAGAATCCCTCCATTTCATGGGCCTCTTCATAAGCCACGGCAGCGGGTTCGTAGGCCACGCGGTGGCCGCGCTCGAGGATGCGCATGGGGATGGTGAAGTCGTCGTTAATTGTGCCGGCCGAGGGAAATGGATACAGCGCACGGCGGATGGCATACAGAGATCCATGCGCGCCTGTGAATGCGCCGAGCTTGGCCTCCTGTACCTTCAGGAACGTTTCGTACTTCCAGTAGAGATCTTCTTGCGATCCGAGTTGGGCTTGATCCTTCTTCAACAGACGGTAAACGCCGCTGGCCGCGCCGATACGAGGATCGCTGAAGCTCTGAACCAGCGTGCGGAGGGAGTCGACAGCTAGCATGCTGGAGGCGTCGGAAAAGGCCACAATGTCTCCGCGCAATTCCCGCACGGCATCATTCAGAACCGCCATCTTGCCGCGATTTTCCTCGAAGTTGAGAAGACGAACTCGTCCGCCGGTTTCACTTTCGACGGTTTCGCTTCCATAAAAAGATCGGACGATTTCCACGGTGGCGTCCTTGGATCCGTCAGAGGCAATGACAACTTCCAGTTTGTCGAGTGGATAGTCGAGCGCGAGACTATTGCGGATTTTTTCGCCGATGACTGCGGCCTCGTTATAAGCGGCCACGAGCAGGGAAACGGAGGGTTCAATCGGTTGCTTGCGAGGCGAAGAGCGAAAGACCGCTTGCAGTCCCCACAGGAGGATGGGGTAACCGAGGTAGACGTAGACGGTAAATCCGGCTGAGATCCAGAACAGGAGCTTGGCCATCGTTTTAGACTGCCGTGGACCGGACGCAGTGCAATTGTCCCAGTATTTCGTGCGACTCCACGCGGAAGCCCGCGCGCTGCAAATAGTCTTCCACCTGTGGCAGCGTGAAGAAATAGACAGGGCAACCGTCGGCTTTCAGCCGCACTTTGCGAATTGCAGCCCGCAGGGTAGCGGCACGAGGCCAGGCAGATAGGAAGGTTGTCTTGGTAAGCCGGCGGATGACCTGCAACCTCGGCAACGGGTCTGCGACATAGTCCCAGAATCCGATGGCGATCACCAAATCAAATTGCTCGTCCGTTTTCCAGTCCAGTACATCGCTCAGCACGAACTTGCAGCGATCCGCGACCCCTTCTTTTTCGGCCAGCTGCGCACCCAGTTTTAACATCTCCGGCGCAAAGTCGACGCCGGTGACTTGCGCGCCCCGTTTGGCCAGACTGGCGACAAAGCGCCCGGACCCGCAGCCGATATCGCAGATCTTCATTCCGTGCAAGTCGGGGGATGGGCCCGCCTGGCTCATCACCCATTCGAAGCGCTGGTAGATGTCGCGGCGCAGCCAGCGGTCCAGACTACGGGCAACGGGATTCTTGTTGCCGGTGTAGATCGCATCGAAGTCGTTTGCGATGTTGTTCCAGTATTCCGCGATCTGCTGGGTTTCGTCAGTTTTTGTTTTGGTTCCAGGCATAGAAATCAAAATCCTTGGCCGTATCGGCGAGTCCGCTCTCGCGGAAACTTGTGTAATTTCCTGCTTGCAGCACGGTCTTGAAGCGCGCAAAAGTTCGCGAGAGATTGGTGTAGTGGCGAAGGCGGGAACTTAGACGCCCGGGCAATCGCGGCTGTTCGGAATCGATCTCCCACGGATGGATGTAGATCACGATGGGCACACCTTCTTCTTGCACCCGCTTCAATCCCAGGCGCGTGTACAGCCGCGGCAGCAGACGAAGATAGCCTCCCCCGCCCACGGGAAAATTGTGTCCAGCCAGTCGAAACGTGGTAATGGGAAACTCCGTCATGGGGCCGGAAGGTGTTTGAAAACGAAACGGCGCGCGCGGCGCACCCGGCATTCCGTAGCGGTCATGACGGATAGGGAAAATACTCGAGTCGTAGGAGAATCCCAGTTCGGTCAGGATCTCAAGCGCCCATACGGAACGATCAATCACAGAGTAAGTGGGTGCTCGATATCCGCTCACTGCCTGGCCCGCGATTTGTTCAATCACGCTTTTGGCGCGCCGCGTGTCTTCCCGAAATTCGGCGGGATCCAGTTTGTAGATCAAGCGATGCCAGTAGGAATGGCAGCCCAACTCATGCCCATCGGCTGCGATCTCGCGCACCAGCGCAGGGAAGCGTTCGGCAACCCAGCCCAGCACGAAGAAGGTAGCGTGTACATTGAGCGTAGCCAGCAATTCCAGGAGGCGGCGGGTGTTCACTTCCACCCGGCTGGTATAGCTATCCCAGCGGGCGCGATCCACGACATCGGAGAAAGCTTCGGCGTGGAAATAGTCTTCCACATCCACCGACACGACATTTTTTAGCATTTTCTCCGGCATTCCCGATGAATCGACCCGCGAAAAACTCTAACTCAGTATATCAACTCTGCAAAGTCGGCTTAGGCTTGCGTCCTCTGACGCCGATCGGATCATCTCCTACGGTAAGGTCGCCCAGCCCGCAGCTCTCAAACCAACGGAATACCTGTTCATACGTGTGCTTGGACTGATACTTGGGAGAGTACCAATCCAAGGTGTCCAAAACTCTGGCTTCCGGGTCAGCCTGGCGGTTAATGGGGAAGACATGCTGGACGAGGCCCGCGACTGGCTTGCCGACGATGGGAAGCACGCGAAGACCACGGTCCAGCCAATAAAAGAAAGGCACGGCCACGCGGAAAAAGCGATGCAAGGTGCTCGGCGACACGCGGTGGGTAATCTTCCTGTACTGATCGCTGAATCGATACCACTTGTTGTAACCGCTGTAGAGCCAAACCGCGATGGTCCCGCCGGGTTTCAGATACTGAGGCAGCGCCTTGAAAGCCTTTTCGCAATCCGGAGTGTGATGCAGCACGCCCATGCTGTAAATGCAATCGAAGGTCTCGGGCAGGAAAGGGAGCGCGAACACATCCGCCTGGAAACCTGCAAAATCCCGGTCAGACAGGTTCCTAACCGCAACTTCAGCGGCCGCGCTCAAGTCTACGCCCACCACGCGAGCGCCCCAGCGAGTGGCTACTTCCGCGAACCGGCCCATGCCGCAGCCCACGTCCAGTACCAGTTTTCCCTTCAAGTCTTCGGGCTTTAGTCCTGTCTTTTTTTTAAAATCCGGCTCCGAGAAATTACGGCTCGCGTCATCCAGTTGGGTTTTGTCGAATTGCCTCCACTGGTAGCCGAAGCTGTCCGCATAGTTGCTCTGGTCGACAAAACGGAGGACGCCGCGTACCTCCGGGAAGCTCCGACCGCAGGATGGACAAGAATAACCGTTCTCCTGTTTGACCAGCGAAGCTCGGCAGACGGGGCAACAGAGCGGAATGAGTGGGTCTTCTGAGACCCTAGGTGTCATTCCGTTGCCTCTCGGTTGAGGTTACTGGCTTTCTGTTTTTCCCCTGGGGGCCATGTTGCGCCGAAAGAAGAGACGCTTATTCGTTGGCGTCCCAGCTCTCTATTCCACGCCAGCGGTGGCCGAATTGATCGCAGCCACATCTGCGCCGAGGTCCAGACCATCAGTGCCTTTGCCCTTGTAGGGACTTGAGGGTTGCAGTTGATAGTTGCCGCCATTACCGCCATTGTAATTGACAAATTGGACCGCCGCTGCCGTCGCCGGGAAGAAGTTCCCTGAGGGCCAAGTCGCCGGGGCAGCGAGGGAAGGGGTATCGACGATAGCGTTGGCGGCAAAAATATAGTTGCTGAAACAAGCGTTGAAGGTAATGAGGGGGGAATCCTGGGCGGCACAATTCGCTGCCGTACCCTCATTGCCTGTAGACCATACTGGATAGATGCCAGCATTCACTATGCTATTGGTAAAGACAAAATTCTTCATCGGCACTGAAGGCAGAGTACCAATAAAGAACATCGTCTTCGTCGGGAAAGCGGTAACGTGATTGATCGTCACGTTCTGCAGGATTGGGTCGCCCGTGCTAATCGAAACCTGCGCAAATTCACCGGGACCGTTGTACTTCACAGCGTCGATATCATCAATCACGATATCGTGAATGCTGTAGCGCTGACCATCGAGTGGAGGATCATTGTGGGCCAGGGCGTTGGCGATCTGTAGTCCGGCCGCCACATGGCTAATGGAGTTATAGCGGATGGTCACATCCGTGACCTGGCAAACTGGGCAGAGATTGCTCTGATTGATTGGCGTTATGAGGATGCCAAAGCCGACCTGAGAGAAACCTCCCCAGGAGTCCTCCATGATGTTGCCATCGAGCAAAACGCGCTGTGCGTTTTTCAGTTCGAAAAGATTTTTGACAATGAATGGATTTCCATTGGCCCCACCCACGTATCCAGGTTGCCCTTTCATCCAGGTCAAAGGCTTGAACATGTGATTCTGGCTGACCTGAATATCAGTAGGAGTTGCAGTGGCCTCGCCTCCACCGAACAGGATGTTCTCCCCCGCAGACTCAAGAAAGTTGTCCACGATCTTGTAAGGTCCGATCTGATCGTCACCAAGACCACCATTAATTGCCTGAGAATCGGTGCAAGCCCCGGTGGCCGAGATGCAGTGAAAATCAGTAAAGAACGAATCCACGACGGATGTGTAGGTGCTGCCTCCGAGGTCGACGCCTCGGGTGGTTTCGTCCTGAGCTGTGCCGTGCAGCCATACTCGGTCAAAAATAAGATTGTTGGCAGCGCCGCTATTTGAAACCGACGCCAGTGCATAGACGATCCCGGTTCCGGCAAGACGCGTGACCTCCAGACCGGTCAGGCGATAGTGGTTTGCACCTAATGCAAAGTTGATGGGGCCGCTGCCAGACGCTGCCATCACCAACTTGGCCACAACATTGTTCGTGGAAGCGCACTGAAAAGCGGGGCGGCCGGGCAGCGAGGAGACTCCCGCGTAGCAAGGCGTGAGGCGGCTGCCTTCCGCCGGCAGCGCGGAATCGCTGGCGCTGGTGCGGACGATGATCCAATGGTTGTCATCGCAGCTCTTGGAGGGAAAGGTGAATAATCCGGTAAAGGTTGCACCCGCCTGCAGTTGAATTGTGTCGCCACAGTTGGCGCTGTTCAGCGCAGACTGCAAATCTCCTCCGGAGTTGACGGTAAGCGTGCTGCCGGGCGCCGGGGTGTTCGACATCGCGGTCTGGATGTAAATAAGGGGCAACTGCGCCGGGCCATCGTACCCGCTGGCTGAGCCTGAGGAAACTGCCAGGTTCAACGCAAGCGTGGCACTCTGTCCGGAAGAATCAGTCACTTTGGCGGTGAAGGGAAACGACCCGGTCAGAGTGGTCATTCCCGAGATAGCGCCACTGGAGGCTTGCAGTTGGATTCCGGAGGGCAAGGCCCCTGTGGTGAAACTCCACTGGTAAGGCGGTACGCCACCGGTGGCGGAGAGCGAGGCGGTATAGGGAGTGCTGGCATTGGCCCCCGGAAGGCCAGAGGTCGCGATCACCAGAGCAGCCACGGGAGTTACCGTCACCGTTGCAGCAGCGTGGGAATTGCCGTTGGCTACGCTCGTAGCTGTTATGACCACAGAGGTATTGCTGGTCACCTTCGGCGCTGTAAACACTCCAGTGCTGGAAATAGTTCCTGCGCTGGCGGACCAGGTGACGCCAGTATTCGCGGTGCCGGTCACGCTGGCGGTGAATCGTTGCTGTGCTTGTGACGCCACGGTCGTGCTGACGGGTGAAATCGAGAGTAAAGTTCCTGCAGCGCTGGCGGAAACGACAATATGTGCAGTGGCCGATCCATACTCCTTCCCCGGAAGAGTCGGGGTCTTAGGTTCAGGAATCGATGGTTCAGAAATCGACCCATTCTCTGTCTTCGGAAAAGTTAAGACGTAGAGCGTGAAATTGTAGGTGCCCGCTACAAGAGGTGTGCCGGCGATGGAACCTGTGCGTGAGTTGAGAACCAGACCCGGGGGCAAACTGCCACCGGTGATGCTGAAGATGTACGGAGCGGCTCCCCCTGCGACTGTGGTGACTGCGTTGTAAGCGATACCAACCGTGCCCTGTGCTGGCGGAGTCGAAACTCTGAGCTCTCCGGATGGATTGGCTTCGCCACTTGGGCTTGATGCGCTACTCGCACCCTGCGCCGCCGCGCCACATGCAATGGTTAAGCTCGTAAGGCAGAGCAAGAGCGAAAGAAGGCAAATATTCGCGGCAAGAGATTTATCCGCGTTGCAGCTTCTTGTGGAGTCCAGTTGGGTATGGCGCATTGAGGGAAACCTCAGACCGGAGTTTGGGGGACTGTCGTTCGAGTCCTTACAAGCACTCTAGAGATGGGAAGGCGGGAAGGGGAGATCACTTGGGAACAGGGCCTATCAGGTCACGGTAGTACATAACGGACGTTCCATGTACTTCCGGGTTTGAAACTCAAGATTTGAAATTCCAAACAAGGACGAGATCGACTTTCGAAACGGTCGGTGTAGCGAGGGAAGAAGGCGCGGGAACGCTTAAAGCGATTTCAATTTTATCGTCCATCCGCCGCAGGGCGGGATTTCTCAAAACTCTTCCTGTTGGGAGGTCTCGATGAGACCGATCGCCACCTGGTTCGCGGTGTCCTGATCGTGGATGCCCTCCACCTGCCATGCCTTGCGCGTCCAAATCGCCCACAGAAGCCCCACGCCATAAACGGCCGAGCCCACCAGAAGCTGAATCGACAGTTGAAAATAGTTATGGGCAACGAACCAATGGCGCATAAGCAAAAGAACGGCAACCAACGGCCCGCAGAGCATCAGCGGCAGCAGAAACGCCTGGCGCAGGTAAATGCCGATGCCCATCTTCAACACGCGGCAAAGATGCCGGGGTATGAAGAACAGAGTCGTACAGGCCAGCGGAATCGCGGTGCCCACCGCATCCCCAAGAATGCCAAACCGTCTTACCAGAAAAATGCTCAGGAACAGATTCGCGCAGCCTTCCATTAGTGTCACGACGGCCAGAGTTTTGTGCTTTGCCATCCCATACAGAATCCGGCCGGATGCGGCTTGTGCCAACATCAGGGTCGATGGGATCACCAGCACCAGCAAGACGGGGTAGCTCGCGGCTATATACCGGGCCCCCATCCATGCCTCGATCACCGACTTGCCCAGGATGATGAGGATGGCCGCCATGGGAAAGATGATCAGGGCGCAGGCACGGTTTCCGGCAACAAAGATCTTTCTCAGCCCCGCCAAATCTCCGGTGGCATCGGACTGGCTCGACATGGGCACAAACAGCTGTGCCAGGCCGCCCACAACCTCTCCGGCATAGTCCACCAGACGCGATCCGATGGTGAAGTAAGTGATTGCAGCGGAGGACACAAATGTGCCAATGACGATTGCATCCGTCTTAAAGCGCAGGCGGACGGCTACGATGAGAATGAAGGTGGTGCCGCTGTAGCTGGCAATGCGCTTCAGGCTCTCGCGGCTGAGATGCTTGAGGCCGAAGCGCAAAGGCAGAATGCGGAGCGCGACTATGGCATTGACCACGCCTGTCAGTAACGGCAGTGACACCGTGATGAAGGCAACCATCAACAATCCCTGGCCGTGCTGAAGTGCAATGACAATCAGCAGCGCCCGCAGCAGGGTGGAGCTCATGTTGTTAAGGTTCAATACATAGAATCGCTGCAGACCTTCCAAAATCCCGCCGAATACTCCCAAAGGAAAACCCAGAGCCACAGCCGACCCCACCATCAAGAAGAGCCAGCGCGCAACATAGATGGAACTCCCGGAGATGCGAAAGATCGAGCCCACGTAGAAGCTGACCGTGATGGTAATCAGGATCACAACCGCGCCGATTCCGCTGTAAGTGAAGAATGCGGTATTGACCAGACGGTTTAATTCTTCATTTTTTGCGACGGTAGAGTAATTGGCAACGTAGCGAATGATGGACGAGCGAATCCCCAGATCGAAAAGTCCGTAATAGCCGGTGACGGAAAAGATCAATACCCAGAGACCGAAAGCCTCATCTCCCAAGTGGTGGAGAATGTACGGAGAGAGAAAAAGCCCGACTAGAATGTTGAGGCCAAGGGCGAACCAGCTTGAGCCAACATTCTTGAAAATCGCAATTTTATCCAGACTCTTCATGTGGCGATTACCGCGACTTCCGGCGGTGCCAGAAGCGTGCCCCCAGGACCGTCAAACTTGGTGCGATTTGCAGGCAAACCAGCACAGCACGACGCTTCGTGGTCGGCACAAGGGCATTGGCGCGGCTCAGGGCTTCGTAAGCTTTGTCCCGCTCTCCTGCCAGCAGAAATGTCTTGCCTTCAATGTGGGCGAGCTCCGCCTGTATGATTCGTAGTCTCTGTGCGAGCAACGCTCGAGTGCTGGGGCTCAGATCAAGATCACGATCCAGTTTCCTGAGCGTTTGGTCTTCTCCGCTGAGCAAGTTCTCTGGCGCCGATCCCTGGCTGTCGGGGCGCACGTTGCGGCGCAGGAGCACTTGGCGCTGATATGCAACCTTGCCACCGGCGTGGATGACGCGCAACCATAGATCGTGATCTTCGGAATGGCGAATCGATTCGTCAAAAAGACCTGCTGCTGTCACTTTTTGCCGGCGCACCACGGTTCCCGAGGTGATGGGCTGAGTTTGCGATACGAGAAGGCTCTCGAAAGTTACTGGTCCGGTCGAGGGGCAAAGTTGCATGAAGGTTTTACCCGCCGTGGTCGTGTCACCCTCAAGAATGGCGTCACAATACACCATATCCAAAGCAGGGTCAGCGTGCAGGAATTTCATCTGCTCCGCGAGGTAGTGCGGCAGCCAGGCGTCATCGCTGTCCAGAAAGGCGAGGAATTCTCCCTGCGCACGTTGAATACCAAGATTGCGAGCCGCGCTAGGCCCCCGGTTTTGTTGTCGAAGGTAGACGATGCGGGGAAGGTAGGGCGCAATCGCTAATTCCATCTGCTCGCTGTCCGGCGACCCGTCATTAATCACAATGACTTCAAAATCGGTGTAGCTTTGTGAGAACACAGAATCCAGTGCCACGCCAATGTGGCCAGCCGTGTTGTAGGCGGGGATGATTACGCTCACTGCTGGCAATCCAGGCCTCTGCTGTGCGTTGTCATTGATTATCAAGAGAAGATTATCAAGAGAATGAGTATCAAAAGAAAAGGAAAGCCAGCCGGACTTTCATCAGCGGGATGAATGCGTCTGGCTGCCCTCGCCGGTCACCAGCGGATACCCGAGCGTCGACATCAGATCTCCCCAGGTCGACTCAATTTTCGATACCAGGGCTGCCGTTAGATCCGACTGCCATCGGCCACTCACTGCCGGGCCCACGAAGGGGATGTCCTTGCGATGTTTTTTCGTCGCTACCCAGTGATCCGATTGGGTCCGTTCCATCTCGCGCATCCGCTCCGGTGAACTGGCTTCGATCGCTTGCTTCAACTGCTCCGGCGTGGGTTTCAAGCCCAGGAAAGCTGCGATTCGCTTTAGTTCCCGTTCGGTGTCGCTCTTCATGTCTTCATAGCGCAGAAGCAAGAAGGAGTCACGGTTCTGGCGAGTGTAAAGCCAGCTCGCCACGTTTTCACCCCAGCTGCCCCACCCGGACGAGATCAGCCTGCCCTCAACAAAATCGTCTACATAGTCGGCGAGCGGATAATCGTCCGCAAGCTGCCGGTATTTTCTCTGAAAGTTGTAATAGGATAGCACCAAATCGCGAGGGTCACGCACAATGTAGAGCACGCGAGGATAACGCGGATCGAAGTATGTATGACTCTTGATGATTCGTGGCCGGGGTGTACGTTTCAGCGCACGATTGGACTGCGAAGATGTATCCGGGATCAGGCGCTCAATGTTCGTGAAGGTTACATTTTCTGACGGAAAAACCAGGTTTGCGATGAGAAAGCGAGTCCAGGTATTGCCGGAACGCGGATACGAAACAACAAAAGTGTCGTCCGGATGTACCGCCAGATTGCGGTCTGCAACGTCGATCCCTAACAGATATTTGAAAACAACTTCAATTCCGTAAATCATTGAGGGGGATCTCCATCAAGTCTACCGCAACACCTTCTTACGCCGCATCCTCACACCCCGGCCGGCGGCTTGCTACTTCCCAGTTTCCGCCGTGGCGAGCCGAATGTGAGGTTCAACCACCGAGAGCAACTCGGTCTTCAGATTTGGTCCGCTTGCGAGCAAACCGGAGATGAGCGGATTTCGATGATTGGCGGTAAGCGCCGTGTTGTCGAGGGTGCTGACAAATCCCCCTCCACTGAGCACTAGGGCGGCGCCGGCAACCACGTCCCATTCGTTTTTGGGAGTGAGAGTAAAAGTGATGTCCGCGAGCCCAGCGGAAACGAGTGCCAATTTGTAGGCGACGGAACCCATGGCGCGAATCTGGAATCGTGCATTTTCAAACGGCTTCCACTCCCCGCGTTTGACCTCACTGCGGCTGGCTAGAACTAAAGCACCGTCGAGACTCTTGCGCTGGCTTGCCTGCGCCGGTTTGCCATTGTAGATAACGCCGGAATCAATCGATCCCAAAAAAGTCTCGTTGGTCGCGGGATTGTGGATTCCTCCGGCAACCGGGCGACCGTTCTCCACGAACCCGATCGAAACGCAGAACTCGGGAATGCCCTTCACAAATTCGCGGGTGCCGTCGAGAGGATCGACCACCCAGACGCGCGAACGCTGCAGCCGAATGGGATCGTCTACGCTCTCTTCGGAGAGCCAGCCTTCCCCTTCGCGCAGAAGTTCCTTGCGCAGAACCGCGTCGAGCGCGCGGTCAGCTTCCGTTACGGGATCGTGTCCGGCTTTGTATTCTGTGTCGATCGCTCCCGGAGTGAAGCGGGCAAAGACCGCGCGGGAGGCTTCCAGCGCGGCGTGAATGCGTTCCAGTATTTGAGCGTAAGAATTTGAGTGCATAATTCCCCGGTCTTTATTGTGGCGATAAAGTTGTAACGATCTTCTTATGATGATCAAGTTGTAATGATCAAGCTACGAGCATGCGTGCGCCCGTTACCAGCAATACCGCGCAAAGGATACGTCTGAGCCACGGAACCGGAACCCGCGTGCTCAAGTAGGAACCGAGCAATCCGCCCGGAACCGAGCCGATCAAGAGCGCCCCAACTAGGTGGGTATCCACATTGTGCATACGAAAGTGCAGAAAACTGGTTACGCCGGTGAGGATCAGGGCGTGCACGATGTCGGTGCCTACCATGACTTTCGGCTGAAAACTGTAGAACAGCAAAAGCATCATCATGACAATGCTGCCAGAGCCGACCGAAGTGATGCCTACGAGAAAGCCCGCCACCAGCCCAATGAGCGACATCCAGACGAACGACTTCATGGTTGGCGGTTTCGCCGCAGCCCGGTCTTCGATCTTCTTCTGGAAGAACAAGAAAGTCGGAATGCAAATCAGCAACACTCCGACGGCAATGGTGATGAAGTGGTTGACACCGTTCCCGTATACGTTTCGCCAGTGAACCAGGAGACTTACGCCGAGGTAGGAGCCGGGAGCGCTGCCGAGTGCGAGTGCCACGACTACCTTGCGCCGAACCGTGCCCTTGCGCAGGTGGACGATGCTGGCGCCGATCTTAGTGAGGAAGTTGAAAAGCGCGTCCGAACCGACGGCGCGAATAGGAGGCACGCCCAAACCGAAAATGAGGATCGGGAGCAGCAGAACGCCGCCCCCGACACCCGTCATTCCGATGAGGGTCCCGACTCCAAAACCTACCAAGATCTTGATCAGCAGGTCCATGACTTAACGCGGCCTAAACCGACTCCGCCGCCGTTCCGATGAAGCCTTCCCGCTCGAGGTGCAGAATGATTTCCTGCGCTGCCTCTTCGGCGGATAAGTCACCGGTATTGATGGTGACTTCGGCGTCGGCCGGAACTTCATAGGGATCGGAGATGCCCGTGAATTCTTTGAGAATTCCCGCGCGCGCCTTGGCGTACAAACCTTTGCGATCGCGTTGTTCGCAGACTTCCACGGTGGTTGCGATGTGCACCAGAATGAATCCTCCGTAGGGTTCAATCAGTTGCCGGACATGTTTGCGGGTCGCGTCATACGGTGCGATGGGCGCGCAGATCGCAATGCCGCCATTCTTGGTGATTTCCGAAGCAACGTAGCCGATGCGCCGGATGTTGATGTCGCGGTGCTCCTTGGAAAAGCCGAGTTCGGAAGACAGATTCTTGCGGACCAGATCGCCATCCAGCAGCGTGGCCGGCCGTCCACCCGTTTCCAGGAACTTCGTCATCAACACGTTGGCGATGGTCGACTTACCGGAACCGGAAAGGCCGGTGAAGAAGATAGTCACGCCCTGCTTGTGACGGGGCGGGAAACTGCGGCGCAATTCCGTCACGACTTCGGGATAGGTGAACCAGGCGGGAATCTCGCGGCCTTCGTTCAATCGCTGGCGAAGTTCCGTGCCGGAGATGTTCAAGACGCGGTCGCCGTTCTTGACTTCATCATCAGGAACGTATTTGTCCTGATCCTCGAGGTACACCATCATGTTGAAAGGCACCATGGTGACGCCGATGTCGGCTTCGTGCTTCTTGAACACTTCCTGGGCCTCGTAGGGTCCATAGAAGGGCTTGCCGTTGGTGTCCTTGCCCGGACCCGCGTGATCGCGGCCCACAATGAAGTGAGTGACACCATGATTCTTGCGGATGAGAGCGTGCCAGATGGCTTCGCGCGGTCCGCCCATGCGCATGGCGAGCGGCAACAGGGAAAGTTTGGCGGTAGACTGCGGGAACTTTGACAGCAGCAGTTGATAGCAACGCACCCGCGTGTAGTAATCCACATCGCCGGGCTTGGTCATACCCACCACGGGATGAATCAGCAGGCTGGCCTCGACTTGCTTGGCGGCGCGGAAGGCGAGCTCGACGTGAGCGCGGTGCATGGGATTGCGAGTCTGGAAAGCGACCACACGCCGCCAGCCCACGCGGGCAAACTCGGCACGCACTTCGGCGGGAGTCAAACGCAGGTTACGGAAATCATAGTGGGAGGGAATCTGGGTTCCCTCTAAGCTTCCGCCGACATACCACGGATTCGCCTTGTTGATCGTGTAATCGGCGCCCGGATGAGCGGCGCTGGTGCTGGCGAAAACTGCCTGGGCCTCGGCCTTGCGGTCGGGCTGCCAGACTTCTTCCACGCTCAACACCGCCAGCATCACGCCTTCGGGATCGCGCAGCGCGACTTTGCTCGAGCCTGGAGTGAGTTTCTTGGCAAATTCCTCGGTTACATCCAGGGTAACGGGCATGGGCCAAAGCGTTCCGCTGGCCAACCGCATGTTGTGGCATACGCCTTCGTAGTCGGCGCGCGTCATGAAGCCACGCAGCGGAGAAAACCCGCCGGTGAGCAGCAGTTCGAGATCGCAGAGCTGACGGCCGGTCAGATCCCACGAGGGCCACTCTTTCGAATGGGACTTTAATTCGGCGATTCTTTCTGGTTGGGCGATGAGTTGAACAAGTTCTCCGCCGTGCGGCGGGATGAGATGGCTGGTCGAAGCGGTCAAGTGCTAAGCCTCCTGGGTTTCTTGCGTTTGTCTTCTCTATTACCTTTATTGTATTGGCCTGGATTTACGTCCAGACTTCATCAGGGCCGGGGGCGAAACCGATATGCGGATTCTTAAGGGAGAGGAAAAACCCCGAAACGTTACCTGACAGAGTAACACTTCATATAGCGGTAGGAAAGCTAGATCTGCACCTCATGAATAACAGAAAGCTGAAGCAATTGTCAGGCCTTCGGCGCTTAGCGTTATCAACCTAAATAGATGAAAGGAAATGCTTTCTCGGGCGTGGCTACCGAGAAGATTCCTCCCGAGTCCCAGAATGTGAAAAGAGTTGCGCAACGGACTAGAGCAATTCCACATTGCGCCAGCCTACCGGTTCGAGGTGTGCAGTCCGGACCAGTCGTTCAGCTTCCAATCTTGGCCGCGGACGCAGAGAGCGGCCACATAGCCAAGTCCCGCCGGCACTTCCTGGAGAAGCCAACGTCGTACTTCTGAGCCATCGGGCCGCGTGGCCAGTAACGCGTTTGGATCCCCAGCCCCCAGGGACACGTCAAATTGGCTTAGGGGAAGCGATAAGCCGTCCCCAGTGGCTTTGATGTACGCCTCTTTGCGCGTCCAGCAGCGGAAGAAGGCGTCAGGTTTTTCCTCTGCCGGCAAAGTCTCAAGCTGCCTCTGCTCGTGCGGGGAAAAAAATCGGCGGGCGATGGTCTCCAAGTCGAAATCGCGGCGAACTTGTTCCACATCGACGCCGATGTCTCGTCGGCGCGCAAAGGCCAACAATGCGATGCCGCCCGAATGGGAAACATTGAACGTGACCCCGCTGCCGGCATGTGCCGGCCCCAGAGAAGGTTTTTCTTTTTCCGAGTAGGAGAAGCGCAAGCGGCTGGGATCCGTTGCCAGGTAGGCTGCAAGGATTATCCGCAACAGGGCTCGCGACGCCACAAAGCGCTGCCGGTCCCGCGGAAAATGAAAACGGGAAGCCCGGGTCAATTCGTCGGAGGAAAGCACTTTCCAACGGGATTCGTCGGCACGGGTCGCCTCCAGGTCGACTCGCCAAAGTTGCACTTCATCGTCGGGGAGTGCGAGCGGTTCCTCGATCTGGAAGCCTGAGTCGGTGATGTTCATGGCGTGGCTCATGCGTCTGGTTCATGCATTCTGGTCCAGTTCAGCATTACCGTGGCACGGGAGTTGAATTTAGGTATTCGAAGCCGTGGGCAAGAGCCTGTTACGCCTGACTCTGTGAATTCGAGCACGCCGCGCATCACGAAGCAGAATTAGGCGGAGGTATTCTCTGGTCGCCCGTCCGCAGTGGGCAACGCGCCCGATGCCGCGCCAGCCGCTAACGCGACGGTGCTGGCCGGCGGCGCGGCCGTCTGGCGCGCAACCGCCGGCTCGGTAATGCAATACTTCAGCAGGCACCAGAGTGCGCGCACGCCATCCTTCCATTGGATTTTCTTGCCTTCTTCATACGTACGGCCCCAGTAGCTGATGCCGACTTCGTAGATGCGCAGCTTCCGCTTGGCGATCTTCACCGTGATTTCAGGCTCGAATCCAAAACGCTTTTCTTCCAGAGGAATGGATTGGATGACCTCTCGCCGGAACACTTTGTAGCAAGTCTCCATGTCGCTGAGGTTGACGTTGGTAAGCGCGTTGGAAAGCAGGGTAAGAATCCAGTTGCCTACGGAATGCCAGAAGTAAAGCACGCGATGAGGGCGGGCGGAAAGAAAGCGCGAACCGTAGACGACATCGGCGCGCCCTTCGATCAGCGGCTCCAGCAGCACCGTATACTCCGCCGGGTCGTACTCGAGATCGGCGTCCTGAATGATTACGAAGTCTCCCGTGGCTTCCTGAATACCGCAGTGCAGGGCCGCACCTTTTCCCATGTTCCTGGGCTGAAGCAGAACTCGAATCTGGGGACGCTCCGCCTGCAATTGCGCAAGGATTTCCCGTGAGCCGTCTGTAGATCCATCGTCCACGCAAATCAATTCGATTTTCAGAGGCACGGCAAGTACTCGATCCACTACTTGCCGCAGCGTGGCACGTTCGTTATACACCGGCATGACGACGGAGAGTTTCATTAGTTTTGAACCGTAGTGTAGTGCAAATCCGAGCTCGAAGTCCTGTTTTCTTGATCTCGCAAACAATCGGGACCATTGCAGATACTCAGTTACGACCGATTTACGACCGATTTTGGCTGTGTACGTGCACCAATCGCCCAACCGGGCGGTCAGCCGGTAAGATGTAAATTGTTCAGGGTATACCAGTAAGGTCCAGCACTTTTCACCTAGGGTGTTTGCCTGAGTTGCTGGGGCTGACCATTCGCCCGGACGCCGAACTATTTCGTCCAGGCGGCTGGCATCGCTCCACATTCTTGCCGAAGCCCGACGCAGGCCAATGGCGTTAATCCTCCTCTCGCCCCCATTAAATCGAAGCAATTTTTGCTGACTTTGCACGTTTTTGGCGGTTTCAGCGTAGATTTCCCGCGGGATCAAGGTTCGCCCGTATCGAGGTGTGAACCAGAAGGTATGCTGCGAAGCCCCTGTTGCGCTGCCGGAAGCCCCCTGTGGAAATTATTGTTCCTTGATCACATCTTTCCTCGTCTCAAAAATGGCATTGTAGGTGCTAGTCATATGGAAACACGTCAGTTGTACATAGAGGCGGAGCGATTCAGACCAGGGGGCAAGGGAAAGTGATGATCGAGCAGTCCGTTCGGCTAGGACCGCGCGAAGCGCAAATTGTCGAATTGCTTTTACAAGGCTGTGACAACGCCGAGATTGCCAGTCAGCTCAAAATGGCGCGCAGAACCGTGAAGGCTCATTTCAACCGGTTGTTCCTACGTTTCGGAATTACCGACGGAATCAAACGAGTGAAACTCGCGACACTCTTATATCGGAGGCAATCATGTTCCCTTACGAACGTTATGGAAATCGCACCCCCAGCGAACGCGAACACCAGGTCATCGAGCTTGTTGCCCAGGGGTTGAAGAATCGCGACGTGGCCCATGCCATCGGTACAACTGAGCATGTGGTAAAAAATTATCTTCGTGTGATCTATGACAAGCTCGGGCTCTGGAACCGGGTGGAACTCGCCTTGTGGTACGAGTCGCGAAGACAGGGCCCACAACTCCCCGCCTGACGAACCGCTGAATAATTTTCCGAGGCACGCCTTCACTGGCAGCCGAAGGCCTGCAGGTGGCGGAGTCTTTCTGCCGCGGCCGTCACGCCTTTTCGTGCCGCTGCGTCCAGCAGTAGACGCGCTTGGTCGCAGCTCTTGGGCACGCCGTCTCCACGAAGATACAAATCAGACAGAAGGAAGGTTGCGGTCAAGTTCTGTTTAGCCACCGCCTTCCACAACCATCGGGCGCCTTCCTGAGTGTCGCGCGTCATGCCTGGGCCGGCATTCAAGTACTTTTCTGCGTTCGCTAGTTCTTCGGAGCCGCCTTGTGCTGCCGCAAGAGTGGGAGTCGTTGCCGTCACGGGGACGATCCGGGGAGTACGACGTGTCTTCTCGAGCGCAACGTCCTTTTGTGAAGCCGTATCAGGTTGCCTCTGGCTGCGCATCGGTGAGGCAGGTGGAGTACTTGTCCGCACAGCATTCTGGTTGGGACTCGGCTGCTCCAACGGGGGCGACGCCTGTTGCTCGGCTGGCACCGCCCGTGCGATCTGACCCGGAGCGTGGACACCGCCCCAAAAGGCCGCGCTGCCGCGCCACGTCATGTACACCAGCAGGACGAGAAGGATCGCTAACACTGCCCCAACATAGACCCGGTAACTACGGGGCGCGGGGGCGACCTCAAATTGAAATTCGGATCGCACATTTTCGGATCGCACATTCAGGCTGGGTGGATTATTATCCGGCAGCGACCAGGGTGCGTTCTGCGGTGTTTGGTAACGGCCGCTGGCGTCAGACTCAACCCTTTGCTCGCCGGAGCCGCCTTCGAACGGCAGTTCAGGCTCACCCCAAGTGGAAGCAGCACGCGCTGCGGGCTCCGTGACTTGCGTTGGGTTCTCTAGCGAGACTGTTAGGGGCATCCCACACATCCCACAAAATCTCTGCACCTCTGAATTGTTATGCCCGCAAGACTCGCATATTAAAGGATGTTCTTCGGAAGCCGCGACTGAGTACGGTGTGGGCGGCTGCTCAGGCTGGGCCGTTCTAGTCTCGTCTTCCACTCTCTCGTGGATGTGCTGATCGTCACTGGGTCGAACGGAACTAGATTGAACCGGACTGGGTTGAACCGGACTGGGTGGTACTGCAACGTGCTCTGGCGGGGAACTGTTCTCCAGTTCTCGAAGCAACTCAAAAATCGCCTGTTCACGCTTCTCGGGCGGGTTGGTGAAATACACTTCCGCCCATCGCCCCATGTGCGCCGCCAGCAGCGGATTCAAGAGGGGATTCAACTCGGGATCGGGCAGAGTTGTCGCGTCGGACTCGTCTGTTGGTTGAGCCACCATCATTCTCCGGGAGAACGGCACTGCTTATGATTGCACTCCCGGCCAAGAAGGTTGTCAAATCCGTTGTGTGGAAATGTTGTGCGGGAGGCGCTGCCGCAAGCACGATGCGGCGCCGGAGAGTCAGTCACAGGCTTTTCGATACCCAGGTTCGAACTGATCCAATTGCGCATCACGTTGGCTGGCGAACTTGCCTTGCGGCGTCTTGCCATAAAGATCGGTGCCCGGGCAGTAGTAAAGAGCAGTGTGCAAATCGATCCAGACCTGGGTATCGGGATTGCCTTTGTATTCCGGAGCCTCGGGAGCCTCGGCCAGTCCCAGGCTGATCAGAAGCTTGTCGAAGGTGGAAAGGTCTGCGTCCGGAGCCGGCGGCTTGCGTTGATTCGCGCTTCCGGAAATTGCCGTTCCACGACCGGTCGCACTCACCGAGTGGCTGGACAATATTCCCCAGCGAATCACGACCGCTACCAGAATCACCGCAAACGCGAGATAGAAATCGCCGCGACGGGCACGCCAGAAGCGCATAAATGCGCTGGGTGAGCGGGTTCCGGCCAGTGCTTCCAGAAAATCCCGGGCTTTCGCGGCGGAACTCCAGGTTACGTCCCGTGGCTCCGGCTTTAGGAGTGCGGTTGGCGAAGCTTCGAGATCGCTTCCACCGGGCTGCGACCCAGGGGGCAGGGACGTCTGCATCGCTTCCTCGTCCGCGCCGGCAGCGACAGACTGCACCGATAGAATGTGATCCTCGTCCGACTTCGGCAGCGGGCGCGGTTGCGGCAGGTCTTTTTCTTCCACTGCGCTCGGGGCCGTCACGGTCTTGCGGGCTGCAACAAAGCGTACCGCTTCTTGGGGTGGTGCGTTTCCGTTCTGGGGCGCGCCGGGGGAATTTTCCTGGCTGGCCAGTTGCTTATTCCACGCCGATGCCAGTTTGCTCTGCATGCTGGATTGGTCGCTTTCGCCGACGCGCGGAGCACCACATTTGCCGCAAAACTGTTCCGCAGCGATCAGATCGCCTCCGCACTTCCAGCAGGCGGAGCTTCCTGCCGCGCTTACTGCACTGGCGCTAAGATTCTTGCCGGCGGTCTCAGGGGTTTGCTCCTGTGCCAAAGCAGTCAGATCCGGTGTGAGCCTCTCGATTGCGGCTAACATCGTGGATCGTTCCGCGGCCATGGACTTTTTCAACGCCGACTCGGTGTCTCGGCCGATCGCTTCCGTCACTAGCCCGGCCATCAGTTGGCAGGTGTGGATGTCCTGTTCGGCGAAGCCGCGGACTCGATCGAAGTAGAGTTCCAGAGCGCCCACAATGTCGCCATCGTGATAAATCGGCACTGTGAGCAGCGATTGGATTTCCCGCTTGCGGCACAAGTCCGGATCGAACATAAACTCGACGTTTACATCCTGGGTGCGCAGAACCTGCCCGGTACGCACGCTGGAAGTGCAAATCGCCGTCCCCAAAGGGACTTCGCTCCCCAGTGGCAAAGCCGAAGCCCCCGCCCCGGCACGGTAACGGATAACTTTTCCTTCCAGAATTCCAATCGCCGCGCCGCTTGCGTTCGTAATGCGCGCGACTTTCTCGGCAACCAGCGCCATCGCCTTGTCCGCTTCGAGATGGCGCATCTGAATCTGGTGCTGCGCTTCGACAATCTCGGCCAGCGTGAGCGTGTAGTCACTGTTGGCGCGCGGACTTTCTTCCGGCCCCTGCGTGCTTCTTGGCGATGCAACTTGAGTTGCTGCCTCTTGCTGCCGAAGTTGCTCGCTGTGCAGCTCCAGGATTTCTTCCATTTCCCGCATTTCGCGGTTGTGCTCCTGGATCACAAAAGCCGCTTCCAGCAGTTTCTCAAAAGACTGCTCGTCGAGCCCTGGTTTGTTTTTCTGATCGCTCACAATTTCTTTCGCGGCCTCTGTAACCGGCCAGCGTGGCGGTAGCAGCGCGCCGGAAACCAAGTCTATCTTAGTGCAATTCCTGCACCAAAGAACTTGATTCCTGCGTATCCCCCGCAGGCTTATACCGCAGAGCTCGAACGATCCCGAGCCCTCGGGGCGTGACGACGTCAAGCACAAACATAGCGAATTTAATGAGTTACAGCAGCTTGACTGGAGAGGTTTCGCTCGTGTGGCACAGATTTGCGGGAGCCCATGGAGGTTACTTTCGTAAGCTGCAAGGGCAGGCACACTTGATTGTGGCAAATATCTTTCTCTTGCTGAGCCCGCGCCGTGCTTCGGCGATGATCTCGCCAATACCGCTAGCACTCTCTCCTTCCAGGTCCAGGGCGATCTATCGACTGCCGTACCAAGGCTCGATGCAGCGACTGGACGCCGATGGATGCGAGCTGCCGCTTTCCCAAAAGGCAGCCTGTGCAAAAAAACATCGACTCCCAAACGGCCTGCGCCAAATTGAACAACGTGGCAACTTGCTGATATCCATTTTGGGAAGGCCAGCTTTCGCGCGCCGATCCAGCGAGTCTTGATGGTTCGCACGCCGCTCTTTGCGAGTAAATGATGGGAACCGCAGACACGTTGAAAAGTATGAAAGCAAAGAATCTATCTTTAAAGGCAGGCAACTACTCACGATCCCCACGTTCGCTCGAATCTGCTCCCCTGAACGCTCAGCAGAGGTGAGGTCTGAATGTTAGAACGACAGTCGGGGTGACACGCTTCTCGGCCCAATACGGAACGAATAAATTCGGCGTCGAGTTTCTGAATTTCTTAACAAAGCTATGGTCCTTGTACCTAAGTGTAAGCACACGCTGGCCTTAAGGGCATCGCGGGATGGCGGAGAAGGTTTGGCGAAAGATGTGCTTAACCCATAGTGCGGAATGCAATCGGACGGGATCAAACAAAAACTTAAAAAGACTGAAGGAGAACTGCCGTGATGGACCTCGATGGAATGAAGGTTACACCCCGGGATCAACAGGTGCTGGACCTGCTGGTCCAGGGTTGCAGCAACAAAGAGATCGCAGGCCAGTTGAGCATTAGCCCGCGCACTGTCAAGCAGCACTTGCGAACGCTTTTTCTGCGCGCTGGAATTCGGGATGGGCGCAAGCGGGTGCGGCTGGCTACTGCCGCATTCGAGAAGGCGGAGGTGAAATCATGATGCCGCGCGAGCGCTTGACCCCGAAGGAAATTCAAGTGGCGAATCTGGTGTGGCAGGGACTTACCAATCGCGAGATCGGCAAGCTCATGAGTACAACCGAGCAGGTCATCAAGAATCACCTGCGCAGCACCTTCGACAAACTGGGAGTCTGGAGCCGGCTCGAGCTGGCCATGTATGTGGCCAGTCACGGTGGGAAGAACTGGCTGGAAGAGCCTGAACCGGCGGGTTTCACGCTGCCTCGTGCTGCGGCGAGCTAGCATTCCAGAAGTGTTGGATTTTTTGGGTCGGTGTCTTTAGTTGGCTTTCGCAAATTGATTCCGTCTCGGGCCGAAGGTGGCTCAATACCATCCAACGGTGAGTCCTGTACATTTCTTGCGGGATATGCTCTCGGCGACCCGGACAACAGCTGCAAAAGGTTTGCACTACGGCCTTCTAATTTTCTCCGCGAGGGTAAAGTAAAGCATTGAACAAAAAGGACTTGTGGATATATTCCAGTCGGCCTGCAAATTGCATTAGCAGTCTCGACCCAATCGAGCGGGCTCGCGAGCACCCGGAGCTAGCTCCGCAGTCCTTGGGCGGGGCAGGAATGGACTACAAAGAAACTTTTTGGATGGCTTGCGACTCGACCGAGCAACTGCGGGCGGAATATGGCCCGTTTCACACTCGTGCCGAGGCGGAAGCCGAAGCCCGGAAGCTGGGATTCAGTTACCTGCTGCGTTACGAACACATGCTCGATGAAAACGAGGAGATCCAGGAGGTCCGCTGCATCTTCATCGAGTTGCCCGGCGCGGTTCTGGCGGAGGCTTCTTCCATCAGCCTGCACACCCGTTGTGCCACCTGCGGCGAGTCCGCTACCCATGACAAAGCGTGGCAGGCTGAAGTGTGGGCCGACATTCACGAGTTTGAACACTCCCGCCATCGCGTGCGGCTTTTCGAGCATTCGCGCGGCAAGGGACTAAAGGAAATCGGCGGCTGGCGCGCATAGCTTTCGTGCGGTTTGGAACCTTCTTCACGCAGCTGCTGATAATTCGCTGGCTGCAGCCCGATCGACGAACCAGATCAACTTGCCATCCGTGGGCCGCACCAGTTTGGAGGGATACTTCTCACCCGGGGCGTCGCCTTCCAGTACTTCATGCAGAACTGCGGCCTTGTCAGCTCCACTCACCAGAAATGCAACACAACGGGCCGCATTCAATACCGGCAGAGTGAAGGTAATCCGGCTGGTTTTCATTTTCTCCACCCAGTTGGCTACCACGAGTCGCGATTTCTCCTGCAATGCCGCAGTTTCTGGGAACAATGACGCAGTATGTCCGTCCGGTCCCATGCCCAGCAGGATCAGATCAAAGCGGGGGAACTCGCCCGGCGACAAGGCGAAAAACTTTTGCAGAGTATCCTCGTAGGCTTGCGCTGCGGCGGAAGCGTCCGGGTTCTCAGTGGGTACGGGAAAGATGTTAGCCGGCGGAATGGGAACTTTCGACAGCAGAGTTTCCTTGGCCATGCGGTAGTTGCTGTCCGGATCGTTCAGGGGAACGTGGCGTTCATCGCCCCAGAAGAAAAACATTCGATCCCAGGGCAGGCTTCCGCTGGCGTTGGCCGCGATCAACGTGTACAAGTTCCTGGGAGTCGATCCGCCGGACAGTGCAATCGAGAAGCGTCCACGCTGCGCGATTGCCTCCGCAGCGGCGCGCAGGACTTCCTCGGCGGCCGCCTGGAAAAGATCCTGAGGCGTGGTCAGTTTTCGCAGATCCAGAGTAGAACTCATGAAACCACATGCGCACCGCTGGCGTTGGTGGCAGCGCAACGCGCCGCACCCAGCAACCCGGCCTTGTCATTCGTGATGACCTGAACCGGGATATTTTCCAGCAGCGAGCGCAATCTACCTTTCTCAAGAAAAGCACGCATAAACACAGGGCCAGTGAGCTTCGGAAGAATCTTAGGCGAGATGCCACCCCCGAGAAAAATTCCGCCGGTCGCCATCGTTTTGAGAGCCAGATTGCCCGCTTCCGCGCCGTAAACCGCGATCCACAAATCAAGCGCCTGCTCGGCCAGAGCGTTGCTTCCACTCAGAGCAGCGCGGGAAATCGTGGCGGCCGCGTCCCCCTGATCAAGTTGCGCGGCAAATCCGGCAGGTTCGTCTGCACAGCGCTTGCCGCGGAGAAACTCATACACGTTGACCAGACCAGGACCGGAGAGGACGCGTTCATAACTCACATGTCCGTAATGACTGGCCAGGAACTGCAACAATTCGATCTGCAGATCTCCTTGTGGAGCGAAATCCGCATGTCCGCCCTCGCAGGCGAAAACCTGGTGTTGGCTGCCGTTCCAGAACAATCCCGCTTCTCCCAAGCCCGTTCCCGGCGCGATGACTGCCTGATTGCCGGTGGACGGGCTCACGCGGTTGAGAGCAATCAGATCTTCCGGGCTGAGGGCGCCAATGCCCCATGCGCTCGCTTCGAGATCATTGATCAAGAAAGTGGCAGGCAGTTGAATCTGCTTCGCCAGGCGGGATTGTTCGATGACCCAGGGAAGGTTTGAGGTTTCGACGCGTCCATTATGTACTGGCCCCGCAATTCCGAAACAGGCAACCTCGGGCCTGGACTGAGAGTCTTGCAGGAACTTGGAGACAATCTCGCCAAGTTCGCTGTATTCACGGCTGGGGAAGACGCGCTCCGAAATCAAACGAAGATGGCCATTCTGAGGCTGAAAACAGGCTAGTCGTGCGTTGGTTCCCCCAATATCGCCGGCCAGGATCATTTCTCGAAGTTCCTCCAGCGCCGGCCGTCGCGTTCCAATAGTTCGTCAGCCTCTTTCGGTCCCCAAGTTCCCGAAGCGTAGTTCGGAAAGTTCCGCGGCGGCAGCGCTTTCCACAGATCGAGGACCGGATTCACCACACTCCAGCCAGCCTCCACCATGTCTGCCCGCTGAAACAATGTTTGGTCGCCGATCATGCAATCGTGCAGCAGCCGCTCATAGCCGGTGCTGGGCTGCTTTCCGAAGTATTCCTGATATTCGAAGTTCATGTCTACTGTGCCCAGTCGCATTACCGGGCCGGGTACCTTCGCAGCGAATTGCAGGGAAATGCCTTCTTCCGGCTGGATGTGGAGCACAAGTTGATTCGGCATCAACTGTTCCACGGAAGTATCCCGGAACAAAACAAACGGAGCCTGGCGGAACTGGATCACGATGTGCGTGTTGCGTGCCGGCATGCGCTTTCCGGTACGAAGATAGAAGGGAACGTCGGCCCAGCGCCAGTTGTCGATGAGCAACTTCATCGCGACGTAAGTCTCGGTGCGGGAATCCGGCGCAACGTCACTTTCGGAACGGTATGCGGAAACGTGCTCGCCACCTTCCGTGCCATCCCCGTACTGCCCGCGCACCGAGCGGATCAGAACTTCCTCATCGCTGATGGGCTGGATGGCATGCAAAATCTTGGCCTGTTCGTCGCGCACGGCATTGGCGTCAAACGAAATAGGAGGCTCCATTGCGGTCAGGCTGATGAGCTGCATGATGTGGTTCGGCACCATATCGCGCATCGAGCCCGCATGATCGAAGTAGCTGCCCCGGCCTTCCACGCCGACGGTTTCGGCCACGGATATCTGTACGTGATCGATGTAGCGCCGGTTCCAGATAGGCTCGAAGATTCCGTTGGCGAACCGGAACGCCATGATGTTTTGGACGGTCTCCTTACCCAAATAATGGTCGATGCGGTAGATCTGTTTTTCGTCGGCGAGCTTGAGCAGTTTCTGATTGAGGGCTTTGGCTGACTCCAGGTCGTGCCCAAAAGGCTTCTCGATAATCACTCGGCGCCAGTGATCGTTGTTTTGTTCCATCTGTCCAGTGGCGGCGAGCTTTTCAACAATGGGCCCGAAGAAACTCGGAGCCGTTGCCATGTAAAAAAAGGCGTTTTGATGGGTCGAGTGATCGCGGTCGATCCGGGCAAGGCGATCCTTGATCTGAGGGTAAATCTTGTCATCGTTGAAATCGCCGGCAAAGTAATAGAAGCGGCGCGAGAAGTTCTCCCAGGTGTCGGCGTTGATGCAGTCGCCGCAGTACTCTTTGACATCGTCAAGAATCCTCTTGCGGAAATCCTCGTCCGACATCTGCGCCCGGGCCACACCCAGCACCGCGAACTCCTTTGAGAGCAAGTCCGCCCGGGCCAGGTTGTAGAGAGCGGGAATCAACAGGCGCGCCGTCAGATCGCCGGCGGCGCCGAAGATCACCATTACACAAGGATCCCCTTGTTTGCCGACGCGCGGTGTGGTCGGTGCAGGCTGTTCCGCCAATTGAGCCATGATCAGGTCCTCGGGATTCTCTGCCGAAAGAGATTCCGGCTATGCGCCCTTCTTGGGCGCACCGGCTTCGATATGGCCGCCAAATTTTTGCCGCATGGCAGAGAGCATTTTTTCCGCAAACGTATGTTGCTGCCGTGAGCGGAAGCGCACGTACAAGGCTGCGGTCAATACCCCGGCAGGCACAGCTTCTTCGATTGCGGCTTGAATCGTCCAGCGCCCTTCGCCGGAATCCTGTACATAACCTTCGTATTCGGAAAGCGTGGGATTCTCGGTCAAAGCCATCGCGGTAAGATCGAGCAACCACGAACTGATCACGCTGCCTCGCCGCCAAACCTCCGCGATGTCGGGCAAGTTCAGATCGTACCGGATATTCTCGGGCAAGTCTTTGCTGGTGGCATTCTTGAAGATGTCGAAGCCCTCGGCATAAGCCTGCATGATCCCGTATTCGATGCCGTTATGCACCATCTTCACAAAGTGGCCGGAACCGGAGGGGCCGCAGTGAATATAGCCTTCCTCCGCTGAGCTTTTTTGAGACGACCCGTCAAGTTTTTCGCGGCCCGGTGTGCGCGGAATATCGCCTACACCCGGAGCCAGCGTCTTGAAAATAGGATCGAGCCGCTGCACCGCCTCGTCGGGACCGCCAATCATCATGCAATAACCGCGATCGATACCCCAGACACCGCCGCTGGTTCCCACGTCTACGTAATGGATGCCCTTGCTTTTGAACTCACCCGCTCGTCGCACGTCGTCCTTGAAATAGGAATTGCCGCCGTCGATGATGGTGTCGCCGGCCTGCATGTGCTGCACCAGTTTCTGCACCGTCTGTTCAGTAGCGCCGCCCGACGGCACCATGACCCACACCGCTCGTGGTGGCGTCAGTTTGCCGACCAGATCTTCCAGCGACGACGAACCGCCTGCCCCTTCGCCGGCAAGTTGTTTCACCGTGTCCGCACTCAGGTCCGAGACTACAAGTTGATGTCCGCCGCGCATCAGGCGCCGCGTCATGTTCGCGCCCATGCGGCCCAGACCCACCATTCCCAATTGCATGTGTTACTCCTTAAAAGGTATCGCCGAAACTGCGGCGTGAAAGTAACGCCGGCGTCCCGCCGGCCCCTCGTCGCCAAACTATCCCAATGCCTTTTGCATCGCTGCTGCCAGCGTCGCCAAACCCGATTCCACATCGTGCAAATGCACCCGGAGCGCACGCCGTCCGCGCTCGGCGAGCACCTGGAAATCTCCGCGCGCCTGTGCCGCTTTGACCACGCCGAATGTGTATTTCTGTTCTGGTACCGGCAGTTCCAGGGCATCGTCACAAGTGATCTGCAGAAATACTCCTGAGTTCGGCCCACCTTTGTACGCCTGTCCTGTCGAATGCAGAAAACGAGGTCCAAAGCCCAAGCAGGTCGCCACATGCTTCTTGTTTCGTACCGCAAGCCGTATTGATTGCAGTAGTTTTTCGTGCTCGGCATTCATCTGGATGAATCCCAACACGGCAAAGTAATCGCCCGTGCCGATGCGGCCTAGATGAGCTTTCAAATATCCGGCTAGAGACTTGTCTCCGCCCACGGCTCGCGCCAAGTCCGCCGCGTTCTTCTCATCGGTGAACAGCTTGATGCCGCCATCCTCCAGCATGGGTTTTTCCGAGGGCAAGGAACCAGTCTTCTCATAGGCAGAGGTCAGGTTCCGCGTCGCGATCTTGCTGGCCTCAACGTCGGGCTGGTTAAAAGCGTTAATCCCGATGATGGAGCCAGCAACCGCAGTAGCAATCTCCCAGCGAAAAAATTCCGCACCGAGGTCGTAGATGTCGGCCATCGAAATTCGCACGACCGGATGCCCCGCTTTTTCGAGGGCCGTTAGCTTCGCCTCCGTGTGAGTATCGCTCGCGGATTCCCCGTGGATATAGGCAAACACGCGATCGTTGCCGTAAACCTCCGGCGCTCCCAATTCTTCACCGCTCACAGGAATGATGCCCTTTCCAACTTTTCCCGTGGACTCGGCGAGCAACTGCTCGAGCCATGCGCCTAGGTCAGAGATTTCGGGAGAAGTGACGATCGTGACTTTATCGCGGCCGCTCCGCGCAGCCGTGCCCAGAATAATTCCGAGCATTGCCCCAGGGTTTGCTTCGATCGATGCGGAAGGCCCGCACGCTCGCACCATTTCCTGCGCGCGATCTAAAAATTTCTTCGTGTCCAAACCGATTACAGCGGCAGGCACCATGCCGAAGTGTGAGAGCGCCGAATAGCGGCCACCGATGGAAGGCCGGCCAAAAAAGATATGCCGGAAACCATCCGCTTCCGCCACCTTCTGCATCTTCGACCCGGGATCGGTGATGGCAATGAAGCGGGAGCCGGCTTTATCCGCACCCACCGCCTGCCTGGTGAGTTCAAAGAAATATTGTTTGAAGATGTTGGGTTCGAGTGTGCTGCCGGATTTGCTGGAAACGATGAAGAGCGTTTTGGCAACGTCGATCTTGTTTTCGAATGCCTTTACCTGCGCCGGGTCAGTGGAATCGAGAACGTGCAAATCGGGGTATCCGGCAGTCGTGCCAAACGTCATGCGCAGAACCTCGGGACACAGGCTTGACCCTCCCATGCCGAGCAGAAGAACGTCCTTAAAACCCGCGCTCCGGATCTCCTTGGCAAGATCACGCAACTCCGCCCAGTGCGCGATTTGCTCTTCGGTAATGTCCAACCACCCCAGCCAACTGGCTTCATCGTCGCCAGTCCACAGCGAGGCATCGCGCTGCCACAGGCGCTGCATCTTCCCGCTAGACTGCCAATCGCCGATCGTGGTTTTTACCGCGGCAGCGAGGCTTTCTGGCAGCGAAGATTTCAATCGGCTCACGCGTTCTTTCCTTTTTGTTGGGTGCTTTTCTCCACCGCAACGAGCAATTTGTGGAAAGCGTCCGCAAACAGATTTACTCCGTCCGTTGTCAGTTTGTCAGTCGCTTCTTTGATGGAGATGCCCGCTTTAGCCAGACCGTCCATCACCTTCTGCGCGCCCGCCACATCCTCGGTAAGACTGTTCCTCAGTTGGCCGTGATCGCGAAACGCATCGATCGTGGCCGGGGGCATAGTATTTACCGTGTCAGGTCCGATCAACTCTTCCACATACATGACGTCACGATAAGCCGGATTCTTCGTGCTGGTGCTCGCCCACAGGACGCGCTGGGTCTGCGCTCCCTTAGCCGCCAACGCCTCCCATCGTGGCCCGCTGAAGATGCGTTGATAGCGTTGATAGGTCAGCTTTCCATTCGCAATCGCGACTTTTCCCAGTAGGCTCTTCAGCAGCGCCTGCTGTTGAGAATCGGTTGTGTTTTTCAGTTTCTCGTTGATCAGCGAATCCACCAGCGAGTCGATGCGGCTGATGAAGAAGCTGGCTACGCCTCCGATCTTTTTCAAATTGCCGCCGCGTTTTGCCAGATCCTCAAGGCCGGCGATGTGCGCTTCCGCAACCTTCTCGTACACTTCCTGCGCGAACAACAAGGTTACGTTGACATTGATGCCTTCGCCAATCGCCTGGCGAATCGCGGGAAGCCCCTCGGGCGTTCCCGGAATCTTGATCATCACGTTCTCGCGATTCACGGCCTTCCACAGGCGGCGGGCCTCGTCGATCGTCTCTTTAGTCTCGTGCGCGAGCAACGGAGAAACTTCCAGGCTGACATACCCATCCCGGAACTTCGAACTCTCATACACTGGTTTCAATAAATCAGCGGCGCCTTGAATATCGCGAATCGCAATCTGTTCGTAGCGAGCCGTCGTGTCGAGATCAGCGCGCGCAGACAGTGACTTCAAAATATCGTCGTAAAGCGAGCTATCGGCGATTGCCTTTTCGAAGATGGACGGATTCGAAGTCATCCCGCGCAGGCCATCCTCTTCAATCATCGTTTTCAAGCTCCCGCCGGTGATCAGGTCGCGGCGGATGTAGTCGAGCCACATCGACTGCCCATAGCCGAGCAGTGCTTTCAGAGGATTCGTAGCTTTTGAGGTTTCCAGAACTCCAGTTGGCTGCATAATGATTTCTCCCTGAGAACCGACGGCGGACGTAATGAATTGCTGCTAATTTTCCGCGATCGCCTTGCGCGCTTCCGCAACTACGGCATCTGCGGTAAAACCGAAAAACTTCAACAAATCTTTCAACGGCGCCGAAGCGCCAAACCGGTGCATGCCAACCTTTCGCCCTTTCAGGCCAACGTAGCGCTCCCACCCGAAGGTGGCGGCCATTTCCACCGAAACTCGCGCGGTGACCGACGAAGGCAGCACGCTTTCCTTGTAAGCCGCATCCTGCTGTTCAAAAATGTCCCATGAAGGCATGCTCACCACTCGCGCCTGAATGCCTTCCGCCTTGAGCTTTTCGTAAGCCTCTACGCACAGCGAGACTTCGCTTCCGGTGCCGATTAGAATTACATCCGGCTTGCCTCCAACGGCGTCGGCGAGAACATACGCTCCTCTTGCCGTGCCGGAGGCCGCACCGTATTTCGTGCGGTCGAAGGTTGGAATCGCTTGTCTCGTCAGCACCAGCGCCACCGGCTCGTGCTGCAACTGCACAATGATCTTCCACGCTTCGACCACTTCATTGGCGTCGCCGGGACGAAGCACAACCAGGTTTGGCATAGCGCGCAATGACGCCAGTTGCTCGATCGGTTGATGCGTCGGCCCGTCTTCTCCCACGCCAATCGAGTCGTGCGTGAAAATGAAGATCGAAGGAGCCTCCATCAGCGCGGCCAGCCGGATACTCGCGCGCATGTAGTCGCTGAAATTAAAGAAAGTCGCACCGAACGCGCGAATTCCAGAAACCGTCAGGCCATTCACGCTCGCGGCCATCGCGTGCTCGCGTACGCCGAAATGCAGATTGCGCCCCGCGTAGTTGTCGGCTTGAAAGTCGCCTGCGCCTTCAAACTTCAGCGTGGTCTTGTTCGAAGTAGCCAGATCGGCCGAGCCCCCGATCAGCCACGGAATATTCTGCGCCAGCGCGTTCAGCACCTTTCCCGAACTCTCGCGCGTTGCGATTCCCTTCGCGTCCGCCGGAAACGTGGGCAGATTCTTATCCCAGCCGTCAGGAAGTTCGCGGCGCTGCATGCGATGCAACCTGTCAGCCAGCTCCGGATACTTCTGCGAGTACTCCGCGAACGTCTTTGCCCATTGGGCTCGCGCGTCATGCCCGCGTTTTCCAATTCCATCCTGAAAATGCTCCCGCACGCCCTCCGGCACCAGAAACTTGGCATCCTCTGGCCAGCCATAAAACTTTTTCGTCAGCCGCACTTCTTCTTCGCCGAGCGGTTCTCCGTGCGCTGCGTTCGTGTCCTGCTTATGCGGCGATCCGTAGCCAATATGGCTGTCCACGATGATTAAGGTCGGACGATCCGTTGTTTTCTGGAAGGTTTCAAAGGCTCGGGCCATCATCTCGAGATCGTTGGCATCGGCGACGCGGGTCACATTCCAGCCGTACCCGATGAAGCGTGTGGCCACGTCTTCGCTGAACGACCAATCCGCCGGACCATCCAGCGTGATGTGGTTGTGGTCATACATCCAGCATAGATTCGAAAGTTTAAGATGTCCCGCCAGCGACGCGGCTTCGCCGCCAATGCCTTCCATAAGGTCGCCGTCCGAACACATGGCATAGACGTTGAAATCGAAAATCTCAAAACCCGGCCGGTTGAAATTCGCGGCCAGCCATTTGCTGGCAATGGCCATCCCCACGCTATTTCCCACGCCTTGGCCGAGCGGCCCCGTCGTGGTCTCTACGCCGGTAGTGATGTGTGATTCAGGATGTCCCGGAGTCCGGCTTCCCAGTTGCCGGAAGCGCTTGATCTCCTCCATCGGCACTGCCAGCTCTTTCAGAACTTCCCCGTCCTTGGTGACTTCGCGCACGCCCGCGAGATGCAACATGGCGTACAGCAGCATGGAGGCATGGCCGTTCGACAGCACAAATCGGTCGCGGTTCAGCCATTTCGGATCTTCCGGATCGTATCGGAGAAACTCCTGCCATAGGCAATAAGCGACCGGTGCTAGGCCCATGGGCGCTCCGGGATGTCCGCTGTTTGCCTGCTGTACCGCGTCGATCGCCAAAGTGCGGATCGTGTTAATGCACAGCGTATCCAGTTGCTTACCGGTCACCAACGCCTGTTCACTGGCTACCATGCGATGCGCGCTCCTTCCGGGGACAACTCCGCCCGTGGCTAGATCGCTCCACTGGACAGTCCTATTAGAGTTCCCAGGACAGAAAAGGGTTTCAGCTACCGCAACGAGTGTATCAATTTCTTGCGGACCAATGTCGTTGGTTCTGTGAAAAATGGAGAGAAAATGCACAAACTAGAGAGATGGGGCGGAAGAAAAGAGTTGCCTCTTATTTCAGCAATTGCAGGTAACTGCTTTCGCTGTTCAGCGATCTTGTAGCTTCTTGCACATACTTGAGAAACTGGCGGAGATTTTCTTTCCCGGTGGCATCCATTCCGGCGAAGCGCAGGCGTACGCCCGCAGCAGGCGCGCTGCGAGTGACCACTCCGTTCAGCGCAAGACCCTTTACCCAAATCTTGCCGCTTGCGACCCACAGTCCCACTTCAACCTTGGCGCCGCCGCTGATGTGGGCTGCGGTCTCCACCTGGCATCCGCCCAGGCTGGTATTGGAGAGATTTCCCCAGATGGGGGCGTCCGCGTCATTGACACGCAACTCTACCGCTACAAAGCACTTAATTCTGGGATGCCGCCGTCGATCTTGTCCCCAGTTTGGACTAAAGATGTCGGGCTCAAACGGAGGAACGGCTGATGTAGCGGCGGGCAAGGGCTGCGGTGAGGACTCCATCGCAACATTGTTCGAAGTTGTCTTAGCTGTGTTGCTGGAAGCGGCGTGCTTGATCTCGCGCATGGCCGCAAGCAGAGCTTGTTCTCTCTTCTCTGGCGGCGCATCTCGATAAGTTTGCAGCAGTTTTCCGAGGTTCCGTGCCAGGTCTGGATCGGCCAGCAACTGTGTCCAGTCTGTCCCCAATGCGGCGTTAGGTTTTGAATCGCTCATTGCCTGTAAGTTTGTCGTCGTCGTTCGCGGAAACGTATCCCGGTTTCAGCTTGAACTACTAGTACCCCTGCCACAAGATGACCAAAGTCATCTGTGATCGGGGTCCGCCAGTAATTTTCAATCGATCGGTTCCAGGCCTTTCAGATAATTCCCCAGCACCCCTCGTTGCTCGTCGGTTAGCGACAGAAATTCAAAGCCGTACTGGTATCCGCGGCGGTAGCGGACCACTGCACGCACTTCCCACGGAGCCGCTGACCCCGGAAGTGAAAAGTTCAAGCCGACCACCTCACCCCCATCCAGTTCTGCTGCCAGGAGTATGCCGATTCCGGCTTGCGACAAATCTCTGCAGTGTCCCTCGATCTTCTGGTAGTTTTTTCCCAAGAGATGGCTCACAATAGCTCGGAAATCGCCGCGGTATCTCGGATGCCGTCGCCGGCGACGGTCGGCTCGGTTGGTGGCGGGCTTTGGACTCGATCCGGGCATGAGGTGAGTGGATGTTATGCAGAGCTTACGTTTGCTGTTAGCGAGGCTCGAATGCGAGTTGAATAACCTCGGTGGTTTCTTCCGATGCAGCTTCAAACTTCCACTTGCGAACCGCATCCGTTGCCGATACGATCAGCACCGGATCCCCCCGAAGCGTTTGTCGACTTAACGTTCCCATCCGCCCGAATTACTACTTCCAGCTTGACCACACCGCTTGCGTGCATGCGCTTCGCGAGTTCCGGATAAACTGGAGCAATTCTGGTGATGATCTTTCGCTCCGCGTAGCTCTGCGCTTGAGCCGTGCTGGTCCGCCCGAGCAGACCGGCGCACAGAGCCAGCGCAACGATCAAACTGCCTGCTCGACGCATGGGGGATGAACCTACCTCCTTCAATGTATCGGCAGTCGCGGCCGAGCGGAAAGTGTCCAAAGTAATGGGAGGCCAATATAATCCTCATAGGTTGTCGCAATATGGTTGTTGGAATTGCGGATCTCGGCCCTTTTGTGCGATGGTTTTGCCGGTCGTCGGCGCGAAATATCAGACGTTGCGGGCTCTCGGTAGCATCCAATTCCAACCGGCCCGGCTAGCCGGTTTTTGCATCGCGAGCTGTATTGCGCGAATCAATACCAAGACGATTATGCTATGAATGAGAAAGGTCGTCCCGAAGGCGTTCTTTGCAATGGGACTTTTTCAGAACCGGAAATGCCCAGTTCTCTACCTCAACCAACCCGCAGACTTTTTGTGTTCGCGCTACTCCTGCTGTTCGCCGTGACCGGCCTTGTGGCTCAGAATTCTGTACCAGTGCCGTCCATCTCTTTGCCCGGATCGCAGAGCCCCTTCACCGGTAGTGAGCCTGAGGGCAAAGCCACTTCGGAAGTCTTACAGCTGAGTTTTCAGGACGCTATCGACCGCGGAATGCGTAACAATCTCGGCCTGCTGCTCTCTGGAGATCAGACCATCATTGCCCGGGGCGAGCGATGGAAGGAACTCAGCGATCTGCTGCCCCACGTCTCCGGCCAAATACAGGAAGACGCGCAAACTCAGAGTCTGGCTGCGCTTGGTTTCCAAAAGCTCTTCCCACTATTCGGTCTGAAGGGCAGCATTCCGGCGGTAACTCCTGCCTTCAATTACTTCGATGCGCGTGCTTCCTTCAGCCAGTCCCTGCTCAACATCAGCGACCTCGAAAAGGAACGCGCCGCCTCCGAGAGCCTGAAATCCGCGCAGTACACCTACAAAGATGCTCGAGAGTTGGTGGTGCTTGCCGTCGGCAACGCCTACCTGATGGCCATTGCCACCGCTGCTCGCATAGAAACGACGGATGCCCAGGTTAAGAACGCTCAAGCCCTCTACAACAAAGCGGTCGACCAGCAAAAAGCCGGGCTGAGTCCCGCCATCGACACTCTGCGCTCTCAGGTTGAGTTTCAAACTCGACAGCAGCAGCTGATCGCGGCACGCAACGACTTCGCCAAGCAGAAACTATCCTTAGCTCGAGTCATCGGTCTGCCGCCGGGGCAGGAGTTTGCCCTGACTGAGAAAGCCCCCTACCAGTCGTTGACTCCTTTACCCCTTGAGGTTTACCTGCAGCGCGCCTACGCCGCGCGGTCCGACTACCAGGCAGCGCAAGCCCAAGTGCGCGCCGCGGAACTTACACGCAGGGGCGCGACTGCTGAGCACTATCCCTCCCTGGACATTAACGCGAACTACGGGGACATTGGAGTAACCCCGGCGCACTCCAACGGAACCTGGCAGGTGGATGGCGGCATTACCATTCCCATCTTTGCCGGAGGAAAAACTCACAGCGATGTTCTGGAAGCCGACGCCCAGTTAAAACAGGCGCGTTCCCAATTGAATGATTTGCGCGGCCGCATCGACTATGAAGTTCGCGCCTCACTGTTGGACTTGAGCTCAGCCGCCGATCAGGTTGAGGTTGCCCGCAGTTCCGTCGAATTGGCGGAACAGGCCTTCACGCAATCCAGCGATCGTTTCGCGGCCGGGGTCACCGACAACCTGGAAGTGGTGCAAGCGCAGGAGTCCGTGGCCAGCGCTCATGAGAGTTATATCCAGAGTCTCTACGCGCATAACCTGGCCAAGATCGAACTGGCGCGCGCTATCGGCGACGCCGAACAGGGAGTCAAGCGCTATTTGAAAGGCAATCAATAACTCATGGAACCGACGACGCAAAGCCCTGCCACCGCTCCGCCGGATCAATCCGAAAGCCATACCAAGCCCTTGCCGTCAACAGAGCGAGACTTTCACACTCGTCCTTCTCGCACCTCCAGTCCCGGCTTCCGCATCGCGATCGTCATCGCTGTGCTGGTGCTGCTGGTCGTGGGGTTTTTCATCTACCGCTATGTCACCAGCTACGAATCCACCGATGATGCCCAGGTAGACGGCCACATCAATTCCATCAGCACCCGCATTTCCGGCCACGTCGTGAAGCTGAATGTTTTGGACAACCAATATGTGCAAGCAGGCACGGTGCTGGTGGAAATCGATCCCGCGGATTACCAGGTTGCTGCCGACCGTGCCAAAGCCGACTTCGAAAGTGCGCAGGCTTCCGCCGTCGCGGCTGGGGTTAACGTCCCTATCACTTCGGTCAGCACCAGCAGTCAGGTTTCATCATCGGACGCCGATGTGGCCAGCGCCCGCGCTGGAATCGCCGCTGCCCGGCAGCAGTTCGACGCGGCCAAGGCCCAGCGCGACCAGGCTGAGGCCAACAACGTCAAGGCGCAGAGCGATCTGGTCCGCTACAAGCAACTCGTCGACAAGCAGGAAATCTCGCAGCAGCAATACGATCAGGCTGTGGCTGCCGCCGCAGCCAATGCCGCTGCGGTGCAAGCTGCCCACGCCAATGCAGACGCCGCGCAGTCCCAGGTGACTCAAGCCCAGCAAAAACTATTGCAGGCCCAAGCCAATTGGCGCAATGCCCAGACCGGTCCCAGGCAAATTGAAATCATGCGCTCCAAGGCCGCGTCCGCCGCGGCAGATGCTCAGCAAAAGAAAGCCGACCTCGATCAGGCGCAATTGAATCTGCTGTACACCAAAGTTGTGGCTCCGGTTGCGGGTGTAGTCAGCGATCGTACCGTCGAAGTCGGACAGAACGTCGCTCCCGGTCAGGAATTGCTGAAGATTATTCCTCTCAACGATATCTGGATCACCGCCAACTACAAGGAAACCCAGCTTCGGGAGATGAAAGTTGGCCAGCGCGTCACCATTGAAGTCGATGCCAACGGAAGAAGTTACAATGGCAAGGTCAATAGCATCGCCGGCGCCACTGGCGCGCGTTTCAGCCTGCTGCCGCCCGAGAATGCAACTGGAAACTACGTGAAGGTCGTGCAGCGTATTCCGGTTAAGATCGTGCTCGATCCCGGAGAAGACAAGGACCAGTCTCTGCGGCCCGGCATGTCGGTCGATCCCAAGGTCTGGATCCGGCAATGAGCGCTGGTGCGGCCACGTTCGATAACGCCGAAGCCTGGCGTCCAGCAATCAATCCCTGGATCATCGCCATCACGGTTACGCTCGCGACTTTCATGGAGGTGCTCGACACTTCCATCGCCAATGTCGCTCTGCCGCACATCGCGGGCAGCCTCTCCGCCGGGCAGGATGAAAGCACCTGGGTCCTGACTTCCTATCTCGTCTCCAACGCCATCGTGCTTCCGCTCAGCGGCTGGCTCTCTTCCATCATGGGCCGCAAGAACTTCTACATGAGTTGCGTCGCCCTGTTTACCGTCAGTTCCTTCCTGTGCGGACTGGCGCCGAACCTGGCCACGCTCATCGTATGCCGGGTGTTGCAAGGTGCTGGTGGAGGTGGGCTGCAACCCAGCGAGCAGGCCATCCTCGCCGATACTTTTCCTCCCGCTAAACGCGGCATGGCCTTCGCGGTTTACGGCATCGCCGTAGTCACCGCGCCTGCCATCGGCCCTACTCTAGGCGGTTGGATTACCGACAACTTTACCTGGCGCTGGATTTTTTTCATCAACATCCCGGTTGGCATCCTCTCCATCCTGCTTACTTCACGGCTCATTCAAGACCCACCGTATCTCAAACGCCGCAAGCTCAGCGAAACTAAAATCGACTACGTCGGCCTTGGGTTTGTGGCGCTCGGCCTGGGAACTTTGCAGATTGTCCTCGACAAGGGGCAGCGCGATGATTGGTTTTCCTCTCACTTCATTTTGATCCTCTCCTTGATCGCCGCGGCCTCCTTGATCTTCGTGGTTTTCTGGGAGTGGAGGCATAAGGATCCCATCATCGATCTGCATCTGTTCAGCGATCGCACCTTTGCCGTCTCCAATTTATTGATGTTCATGCTGGGCTTTGCATTATTAGGCAGTACTCTCCTGCTGCCTTTATTTAGCCAGACCCTGCTCGGCTATACCGCCGAGACGGCGGGCCTGGCGCTGATGCCCGGCGGATTCACCATCATGCTCTTGCTGCCCCTGGTGGGGTTCCTGCTCTCGCGTTACAGTCCGCGCTGGCTGCTGGTTTTCGGTTTGGTCATCCTTTCCGGATCGCTGTTCCACATGGCCGGTTTTGACCTGGATATCGATTTCCGCACCGTCGCCATGGCCCGCGTGCTTCAGGCCGCGGGGATGGCATTTCTGTTCGTCCCCATCAACACGGCGGCGTATGCGTTTCTGCCGCGCGACAAGAACAACGCCGCATCGGGCTTGATGAATCTGGCCCGCAATATGGGCGGTAGTGTCGGCATTTCCCTGGTCACCACCATGCTCGACCGGCGCGGCCAGGTCCATTTAAACGACTTGTCCCGAAATCTCAGCGCTTCCAACCCCGCATTCCAGTCGATGCTGCAGGGCGCCACGCAGGCCATGCGGACACACGGTGCAAGTGCGGCATTTGCTACCCAGCAGGCCTATGCCCTGATTGAAGGCACACTGCAGCGGCAAGCTTCCATGCTGGCCTATCTCGATGATTTCCGGCTTCTCGGCATCTGTATCCTGGCGATGGTTCCTCTGGTTTTCTTGATGAAAAAAGGCAAGCCCGGCGCGATCGCGGTACACTAGTTTCCGGTAAACTGGAAGTGGCCATGTTTCGTCTCGTCACGATTGAGCGAGAGTACGGCTGCGGAGGCGGCGCCATTGCGGAGCAACTGGCCCAGCGCCTGGGTTGGAAGCTCTGGGACGACCTTCTCACCGAAGAGATTGCCCGCATCGCGAACGTTGCCCCGGCCGCGGTCATGCGCTGCGATGAGCGCATGGATAGCCGCTTCCACCGCCTGGCCAAGGCTTTCTGGCGCGGCAGTTATGAGCGCGGTTCCACGCTGGGAAACTCTCTGTTCGATGCCGACCGCATGGTTTCGATGATGGAGCAGATCGCTCCCAGAATTGGGCGGGAGGGAAACGCGGTGGTGGTCGGTCGAGGCGCTCCCTTCTTTCTGCGCGAGCAACCGGATACCTTTCACGTCTTTCTCTATGCCCCGCGCACCGAGAAGGTTCGACGGCTGGTGCAGGACGGATCCAGCGAATCGGAAGCCGAAAATCTCGTCGATACCGTCGACCGTGAGCGCATCGCCTTCGTCAAACACTACTTTGATGCGGACTGGCCCACCCGCTCTCTCTACCACGTGATGATCAACACGGCAGTGGGGAATGAATCAGTCATCGAAACCATTCTGCACACGATGCATCTGGTCGAGGGTCGCCCCAAAGCGACGGACTACGAGCCTCCGAAAGTTTCCAGTTCCGTCTAGTGACTTATACAGTTGCAGGATGTCCGCTCGATCCGTGCCAGGGTCTTCCGATCTGTTCGACTTGCGTCCACGTGGAAACGTGCACGCTGCCCCCAGTTTAGCGTATATGGAAGACAATATTTTCGAGGGAAGATGGCGTCCTCACCGCCTGAAGGATAGACGCTGAGGTTTGATTCAGTTGCTCGTGGAGCCAGCACTGTTGATGCTAGATTGCCTAAGCCGAGCGCATATGGACAGTCCGCGGGGGATGCGAGCGAAGATCACTGGTGCCCGAATTGCGGGCCTCCTATGTCTGTTTTTTTTGATCGCTTGGGGACTGGGCTACCCAACGCTGAACCGATATGATCCCCGTCAGACACCGGGCCTGAGCGATGTGCGAAGCTACGCAGCCCTGGTTACGGGAACTTCCACCCTCGAAACGGGGCACATGCGGTTTCGCGTGTTAATACCCTGGATTGCCAGGCCCTTCTACCACCTCGCGAAGGGAGAGTTCGGTAGCTGGAATCCGGTCATGTTTGGACTCCTCGTTGCCAACTCACTCTTTGTGGCAGCGACGGCGCTGCTAATCGTGCTTCTCGGAACCCGCCAGCTCGACCGCTATGCGGTTTCGCTGGTGGCATCGCTGCTGTATCTGCTCAACTTTGCCGTCCCGAACCTCAGGGTGACGGGTGGGGTCGATGCCGGTGAAGGTTTTTTCCTGCTCGCGCTTCTCTGGAGCTTGTCGGAGCTCCATTTGTGGGCGCTGCCTTTGGTCGCGCTGTTTGGAGCGTTGACGAAGGAGACGTTTGTCCCCTTCAGCATTGTCTTTATGGCAGCGTGGTGGTTGGTTGTCCGCAAGGGTTTGGCTTCGCCGGGGCAGAGCTTGATCTGGATTATTACCAGCTCGGCCGTCAGCTTAGTGACGACGACCGTCCTGCAGTGGCGGATCGTCGGCCATTTCGTCGGCCCGGTCGAGTTCGCCGCCGGTCTGCACGGGAATCACGACTATCTACGCCACTTTGCGTCGTCGTTGTGGGACCAGAACTTCTGGTACATATTTTTTTGGTTGCTGCCGGTGGCTATTCCAAACTTGAAAACATTTCCGAAATCGTGGTTAGTCCCCACCGGGGCGGCATCGGTCCTGGCGTTCGTTCTCGACGGATACTACGGCGGCGCACCGGGTACGGTCGGCAGGGCGTTGTTCAGCGTGGCGGGGCCTATATTATCCTTGTCCGCGGCGGCGTTTCTGGTGGGGGGGATGGATCAGAGCGTCACGTGAATTGACGGCTCAGCACCCGAAGGATGGGGCGATACCGTTCGGCGAGCGGAACCAAATCAGAGCGCTGGCCGCATGCCTTGCGGACGCTGCGGTGCCGCGCAGCAATCCTCCGCGCAAATATCCGCACGCGGCCCAAGCCCTCCCAACGTCCGCCGCTCCAATCCCGGATTCATTCGTTCCATAATCAGTTCGCGAATCATGCCGATGAACTTGGGATGCACGCCCACCGTCTTCGCCCGAGTCATCGGCAAACCCAGAGAATCGCAGAGTTGCCGCGCCTCCACATCCAGGTCGTACAAGACTTCCATGTGATCAGAGATGAAGCCGATCGGCGCCAAGAGCACTGCCGACGCCAGACTCCGCGCCTTCACCTGGCGCAAATGGTCGAGAATGTCCGGCTCCAACCACGGCTGTCCCGGAGCGCCGCTGCGGCTCTGATAGATCAGCGCATCGTTCTTCTGCGCGTCGTCCTGATGCGCGTCGTTCTGATGACCCAGCGCTTCCGAGACCAGACGCCGCACTTCTTCCAGTTGCCTCACATAATCGCAAGTTTCAGCCATAGAGACCGGAATGCTGTGCGCCGTATATACAATCTGCGCGTTGTGTCGCGCATCTGCTGGAATGTCCTGCAGCGCATCCCGCACTCGTTCCACCATGGCCTCGATGAAACCAGGATGGTTGAAGAACGCTCGCAGTTTGTCCACTTCCGGCGCGCCCGCGCCAACTTCGCTTTGCGCCCTCGCAATGTCTTCGCGATACTGCCGGCATCCTGAGTACGAACTATAGGCCGAAGTCACAAAGGCCACAGCCCGCTGGATGCCATCCTGCTTCATCTGTCGCAGAGTTTCAGGCAGCAGCGGATGCCAGTTCCGGTTTCCCCAATAGATTGGCAGCTTCGGCCCTTTGCGCTCCAATTCCGTTTGCAGCGCGCTGATAAGTTCTCGTGTCTGCTGGTTAATTGGGCTTTTGCCGTCGAAGTGGTAATAGTGCTCGGCTACGGCCAACATGCGCTCGCGAGGAACGTTCCGCCCGCGCAGCACATTTTCGAGGAAGGGAAGCACTTCTTCGCGAGATTCCGGTCCGCCGAAAGAGACAACTAGAATGGCGTCATAGCTCATGTCAAGATAATTGCGAGACTTAATTGCCGATGCGGTGCGTCAAAATCACGATCCACTGCGGTTAGCTCTAACCCTATCAGTTGGATCTATTCGCTACCTTCTTCTCGCCGCTACAGTCCAATGCAGAGCGGAACCATGATACCTGTCTGGGTTGCCTGCGTGCACTCAGCCCAGGGACGCCAAAGATGCCGGACAGCCAACATGGGCGAAGCCGCATGTTAGGCTTTTGCGGGAGCCTATGGAGACGCTAGAGTGATTGGCCGGGTCTTTAAAGCATTTCAATATCGCGATTTTCGCTTGATGTGGTTTGGCGCCTGTTTCTCCAGCATCGGTACCTGGATGCAAATCGTCGCTCAGGGCTGGCTGATCTACCGCCTCAGCCACTCGGCCTTTATGCTCGCGCTGGATCAATTTCTCGGTGGCATTCCTATCTTTCTCTTCTCTCTGATTGGCGGCGTGGTGGCCGACCGCCTGGAGCGGCGGAAGATTCTGCTCGGTTCCCAGTATGTCCAGATGACTACCGCCAGTCTGCTTACCATTCTGGTGGCGACTGGCTCGGTACACGTCTGGCATATCCTCTGTCTTTCGTTCATCTCCGGCCTGGCGCAGGCCTTCGGCGGACCTGCCTATCAGGCCCTGATTCCCACTCTGGTCGATCGGGAAGACATGCCGAACGCCATCGCATTGAATTCTATCCAGTTCAATGTGGCGGTTATGGTGGGGCCGGCGCTGGCCGGGCAGGCCTTGGCGAAGCTGGGGGAGAGTTGGTGCTTCGGGCTGAACGCGTTCTCTTTCCTGGCGCCCATCGTGTCACTGTCGATTATCAGCGCTCGCTTTCTGCCGCTGAAGACTACGGAAACGATGTTCAGCAGCCTGAAGCAGGGCATCCAGTTCGCTCGCAAACAGACATCGATGGAAGCTCTGATCGTGCTGGCTTTCTGCATGACCGCTCTGGCCATGCCGATGCGCACTTACATTCCGGTCTTCGTGAAGGATATTTTCCATCGCGGTCCGGAAACCTATGGCAATCTATTGTCGCTGATGGGACTGGGCTCGATTGTCGGCTCGCTAATCATTGCCGGCCTGGGCAATATAAAAAGAAAGGGAAGCATCGCTCTCGGCGCGCTCATCTGCCTGGGCGTGGGAATCTCCGGGTTTGCGCTTTCGAAGTCAGTGCCGGCGAGCGGAGCCATCCTGGTGCTGGTGGGCGCATCCATGATGGCGGTCTTTGCCACCGTGAATTCGCTGGTGCAGTTGATTACCACGAACGAAATGCGCGGGCGGGTGATGAGCGTTTACAACGTTGCTTTCCGCGGCGGCATGCCCATGGGAAACCTGCTATCGGGGTGGCTCGTTCCCATATTTACGGCGCCGTTGGTGCTGGCCGTGAACGGAGTATTGCTGGTTCTGCTGGCCCTGTACTTCCTGTTGGTGCAACGGCGGCTGGCCGCGCTTTGAGTAACGGCTTGATCGGAAAGCAGAAATCTGGTGCGCCCGGAGAGATTCGAACTCCCGACCTATTGCTCCGGAGGCAATCGCTCTATCCATCTGAGCTACGGGCGCTCACCAATAGCTTCAGTTTACATGGGCGATTGGCAAGCATCAATGATAAGCATCAGCGGCATGCATCAACAGCAGCGAAGCGATCATTAGACGGGCAGCCAGCGGCATCGACCAATTACGTCACGCGTCGATTTCCTTTGCCACATCGGTCCAATCGCGCGACCCAACGCCACCAGTCGCGTAACCTTCGCTGGCGTCCGTCTAAACTCTTTAATAACGGCCTCGTCCGCCGCCACCACCGCCCCTGCCACCACGGTCTCCACCGCGATCCCCGCCTCGGCCGCCGCGGTCGCGTCCGCCGCCTCCGGCGTGCTCAGTTTTGGGGCGTGCCTCGTTCACGTTGAGCGTGCGTCCGCCCACCTGCGACCCGTTCAATGCGGTGATGGCTTTCTCTCCATCCTCATTGCTGGCCATTTCCACAAAGCCGAACCCGCGCGAACGCCCAGTATCGCGGTCGGTCATGATGCTGATCCGGTCTACCTGCCCGAACGGTTCAAACATCTGGCGTAGTTCGTCTTCCGATGTGTTAAAGCTCAAGTTTCCCACGAAAATATTCTTCAAGCGTCAGCCTCTGCATTGAGCTGTCGAAGTGCGAGCTCGATGCGGCAGACTGGCAGGTCGGGGACACCTTCCTGAAAATCGAGACCGGAGCTGGCGAACAGTCGAATGCGGCCAGAAGTATAGCAGGTTTGTCAAATCGGGCTTGTCAAAATCGGACGTTTTGGTTCGCGCTGGAAGCTGAATCGAGCTAGCACTCGTCCACTTGCCAGTATCCCTCGCGGTGATATCCAACTTGCAACAGCCGGTTCTTGGGATCGTGCCGCTTGGCACACTTCGGACAAATCAAATACCGGCTCCAGGCGGTCCCGCGACGGTCATAGTTTTCCGCGACGGCAAATGTCGTGCCGCAACTGCACGGGACCAGAAACATTCGCAGCGGCTCGTTGCCTTTGTTTTTTTCGGATTGACCGCTGGACTTCACCCTTCTACCGTCGCCATTGCGCCTTTCTTGCGCTTGTTCGATTGCAGAACTTTTTTCCGCAGCCGCAGTGATTTGGGAGTGATCTCCACGAATTCATCATCGGCGATGAATTCAATCGCCTGCTCCAGATTCAGCAGACGAAATGGCACCAGGCGGATGGCCTCGTCAGCCGTGGAAGCCCGCATGTTGGTGAGTTTCTTTTCCCGCACTGCGTTGACGTCCAGATCGTCGTCTTTCGCGTTCTCGCCGATGATCATCCCCTCATACAGTTCAATGCCCGGCCCGACGAAAAGTTCTCCGCGTTCCTGCAATCCCCACAGCGCGTACGCCGTCGAAACCCCATCCCGGTCCGCGATCAACGCCCCCGTGAGTCGGTGCGGGATTTCTCCTTGCCACTCCGTATATCCATCGAACAACGAATTCATCACGATCGTCCCGCGCGTGTCTGTCAGCAATTGGCTACGCAGGCCGATCAACCCGCGGCTGGGAACGCGGAACTCAATGCGCACCCGCCCGTAGCCGTGATTGTGCATGTTGGTCACTTCGGCCTTGCGCGATCCGAGTTGTTCCATCACCACGCCCACGAAGCCTTCCGGCACGTCCACGGTGAGATGCTCCACCGGTTCCATGAGTTTGCCAGTTTCCTTGTCGCGCTTGGTGACGATCTCGGGCTTACCGACCATCAGTTCATAGCCTTCGCGGCGCATCATTTCAATGGTGATGGACAGTTGTAGCTCGCCGCGCCCCAGCACCTTGAATGAGTCGGTCGTGCCCATCTCCTCCACCCGCAGGGAAACGTTGGTGAGCAGTTCCTTCGCCAGGCGCTCCCGCAGATTGCGCGACGTCACGAAGGTCCCTTCCCGTCCCGCGAACGGCGAAGTGTTCACGGTGAAGGTCATTGCAATGGTGGGCTCATCGATCACGATGGGCGGCAGCGGCGCCGGATTCAAAGCGTCCGTAATGGTCTCGCCGATCGTGATGCCTTCCACGCCCGCGACGGCGACAATGTCGCCCAACACGGTCTCCGTGATATCAGTCCGCTTCAGCCCGGCAAAAGAAAACAGTTTCGTGATCTTGGTTTTCTGCATCGACCCGTCGAGCTTGGCGATCACCACGTCTTCGCCGGTGTACATCGTCCCGTTAAACACGCGCGCGATCGCCAGACGTCCGAGATAGTCGCTGTAATCGAGGTTCGCTACCAGAATTTGCAGCGGCCCTTTCGGATCGCCCTTGGGCAAAGGAATCGTCTTCAGAATCGCATCAAACAGCGGCCGCAAGTCCTCGCCACCACCCATGATGTCCGAGGACGCCGTCCCCTCTTTCGCATTCGTGTACAGGACCGGAAAGTCGAGCTGATCTTCTTTCGCGTCAAGATCGATGAATAAGTCGTAGATTTCATTGAGCACTTCCTGCGGACGCGCATCGGGACGGTCGATCTTGTTAATCACCACAATCGGCGGCAGGTTTGCCTCCAAAGCTTTGGTCAGCACATAGCGCGTCTGCGGCAGCGGACCTTCGCTGGCATCCACCAGCAGCATCACTCCGTCCACCATCTTCAGCGCGCGCTCTACTTCTCCGCCAAAGTCGCTATGGCCCGGCGTATCAACAATGTTGATCTTCACGTCGTGATAGAAGATGGCCGTGTTCTTGGCCAGGATGGTAATGCCGCGCTCGCGCTCCAATTCGTTCGAATCCATCACCCGTTCGACGTGGTGCTCGTTGGAGCGAAAAGTGCCGCTCTGTTGCAGCATGGCATCGACCAGCGTGGTCTTGCCGTGGTCCACGTGCGCGATGATAGCGATGTTGCGAATGCTTAAACTCAAAGTATGTCCTTTATTGACGGATCGGATTGAATGCGCGCGCAGCCGTTTTCCGGCTGTGGTAGCCCCATCTATAACTTTACTATGGGAGGAGACTTCTCAGGAGATTACATCGCGCTTACGTGCACGCTGCGGTAACCAAGAACTCGGCTGCGCCCTTGAACTGCGAAGGGTGGAGAAACAAACGAAGTCAGCCCCCAACCGCCTTCTGCTTCGGCGCCGGCCTTCCCGCCAACCGCGCTTCCACTTCCTTCACCGCACGCTGCGCCGCAAGGATTCCCTCGTTGGTGGTCGATTCCGGACCCTCGGAGTCTGTGTTGGCGAAGAAAACGCGATCCAAAGGCTGGCGCACCAGAGGCTGAACTTGCGTGTATAGCCCCGGCGTCGACATATACAAAGGATGTCCCCGCCGGTAGATGTGTACCTCGATCGGATCGACATCCAATCCCGGCATCAGCTTCTGGAAATCGCTCAGCACGTTGGCGGCAATCTTACGCGCCCCAATCTCGTTCAGCAGGTAGCCACGATTCTCTTCCTTCATCGGTGTGTAGCAGCTAAGAATGTTGAACTTCTGCTGATAGCCCGTTTGTTTCTGAATCACCCAGTCGGCAACAATGGCATCGGTAAACGTATTTCCCGGGCACCACGTGTCGTATCCGTGATTGAAAACCGGCTTGTCGAAAATCAAATTCACCACCGGGTACGGAATATAGCGAATCTCGTGCATGGCGTCGCTTTGCTTATCAGGCAGCCCCTCGACGATGCGTCGCGTAATGAACTTGGGCGTTGCCATGATCACGGCCTTGGCCGCAACTGTCTTCAATTCACCGCCCAGCATATAAGTCACCTGCACTTCTTCTTTTTCGGAGACCACAGCCACGATGGTCGCCCCCGTCTGCATGCGGTCCTTATGTGTCGATTGCAGAATATCTGCCAGCTTTTTTGTGATCGCGCCCAAACCTCCGGGCCAGGTATAACGGTCGTCCGTCGTGCTCTCTTCGACCATCTCTTGTAACGCAAGTATGGCCACGCCCGCAGCCGTCTCCTCGCTGGTTGCGCCCCAGTTCGAGGGCCCAAAGTTATCCCACCACTGCTTGAGCTCTACCGGGTATCCCTTCATGAAATCGGAAAAAGGTTTGTCGTAAAGTTCTTTGCCACGCTTCTCCACGTCGATCGCAAGCATTTCTTTCTTGAACTTCTTGAAGCTCTCGCGAACCGATGGAGCATAGGGCAGCTTATCAAGGCCATCGCCCCAAGTGTCGGGAACCAACTCACCTCGAATAATGCTCGCGTCCGGGCTGTTGACCGGCAGCAACTCCAGTCCAATTTCCTTCGCGAAGTGGTAGGTATATTCGTCCTTCGCTAAGAAAGCCGATCCAGTGGCATACGTGCTGTCTTCGTACTCCATCGCATACGCATTACCACCCCAGTGCGGCTCTTTTTCCAGCAGAAGAAAATCGCGGTGCCGCAAACGATAAGCCGCCGTCAACCCGCTCACGCCGCCGCCGACAATCACTACGTCATGCTTCGCCGAGGCTGGAGGCCGCGTGAACACCTTCCCGTCGCGTACCTGATGGCAGATCCGGTTGTCTTCGCCATCCACATCCGCGGCGTGATTTTTCTGCGTATCACCCGTCTGCGCCGCCACCAGCGAAAGATCGATCGGACATCCCGCCGTCACCGCTCCTGCAACCACAAACTTGATGAAGTCCCTGCGATTCGCACTCATATCGCGCTCCCCTCTCCAGCATTTATGATTTCGGTCCCCACGTCCGCGCTACCTTCGCCGTGCATGCGCAACCGGTACCAGAGCACAATTGCTACTAAGGAAAACACAAAAATAATGGTCGACACCGCATTGATCTCCGGCGTGATGCCTCTTCGCAACCGCCCCCAGATTTCCAGCGGCAGCGTGTTCTCGCGCCCGATCAGGAAAAAGCTGACGGCGATCTCATCCATCGAAAGCGTAAAGATCAGCAGCGCCGCGCCGATAATCGGCAGCTTCAGATTCGGCACGGTGATGCGCCAGAATGTCTGCCAGTAGTTCGCGCCTAGATCGAGAGACGCCTCTTCCTGCGCCCGGTCGAGTTTCTGCAGGCCTGCGAACACCTCGGTCGTTGCCACGGAAATTAAAGCGGTGCCGTGTCCCAGTACAATCGTCATTAAGCTGAGCTTCGTTCCCATCACGTTGAAGAGCATGAGTAGCGAAAGTCCTGTGATAATGCCGGGTAGAATTAACGGCAGAAGCACCAATCGCCGGAACAGAGCTTTGCCAGGAAACTGCGCCCGCTCCAGCGCCAGCGCCGCCGGCACTCCAAAGGTCAGCGAAATCACCATGGCCGCAAACGCCACTTGCAAGCTGTTGAGCACCGAATCCCAGATCGGGCCGTCCGCGAACAGCGTGCGATACCAGTCCAGCGTCAGATGATGCGGCGGGAATCCGCCAACTCCGTCTTTGTTGAACGAATAAAGGATAAGAACTGCAATCGGCAAATAGAGGAAGGCGAACACGGCCACCGTATGGAAGAGCAACCAGCGTGAGCCTGAAACAAGTTTCGTTTCGCTCACGAGAAGCTCCATTTCTTTTCCATCCGTTCAGAAAGAAATAGCAGGCTCACTACCAGCAGCAGCATGCAGAACGAAATCGCCGCGCCCAGCGGCCAGTTGTAAGCCGCGCCAAACAGGCTGACCACGACGTTCGAGATCATGATGCCGCTCGGACCGCCCAGCAGCAACGGCGCAAGAAAATCACCCAGGCTCAGGACAAATGCAAACGTCGCTCCCGCCACCGCTCCCGGAATCGAGAGCGGGAAAATCACCCTCCAGAACGTCTGCCCGGGAGTTGCGCCAAGATCGTGCGACGCCTCCACCAGATTCCGCGGAATGTGCTCGAGCGCAGCATAGATTGGCAGAAATGCAAACGGCGTGTAGATATGCGTCAGCGTCAACACCACCGCAAAGGGGCTGTACAGCAGAAACTCCAGCGGATGCTTCGTCACGTGCACATACTGCAGCAGAGTATTCAGCACGCCGTCAGAGCCCAGTATCGTCTTCCACGCATAGGCCCGCACAAGATAGCTGACCCATAGCGGGATAATCACCAATTGATACAGCAGATCTTTTTTCTTGCCCGCATAAAAAGAGAGAAAATACGCCAGCGGATAACCCAGCACCAAAGAGAAGATCGTCACCCGCGCGGCAATCCACATTGAGCGCAGCAGCGTCTGCCAGTAAACGTCAACTCGCAACAGTTGTCCGTAATTGGCGAGATTCCACGAATGCTCGATGGTCTGCGACGCGGACACCGACCAGAAGCTGTAGCAGAACATCAGCAAGTACGGCATCAGCAGAAACACCGTCACCCATACCAGTGGGGGCAACGTCACCGCCGCTTTGTAAGCTCGGGAAAACATTTAGATTCTTTCCGGAGACTCGCGCACCATGACAGCATCGGGGGGAGAAAACTCCAACTCGACCTCGTCCAGCGCTCCACCGCTGCACGAAGTCCGCACCACCAGCACCATCCCATCGCCGCACTCCACGCGAATCAATTCTGTAGCCCCATGAAACGCCTGGTGGCGAACTTTTCCGCGCACGCGCACGGCGCCAGCCATCGCCGCATTCAGCCGGATATTCTCCGGTCGCAGCGAGAACAGTGCGGGCCCATCCGAAAAAGCTGCCGGCCACATCAGGACGCCGCAGCGTGCTACGCCTCCCCGCACTTCGGCCTTCAGCAGATTCGTGTGCCCAATAAACTGCGCCGCATAAGCGGTTGCCGGCCGCCCATAAATTTCCCGCGGCGTCGCCACTTGCTCCAATTCGCCCAACCGCAGCAAAGCGATCCGGTCCGACATCACCATCGCCTCTTCCTGATCATGGGTCACGAAGATGAACGAAATACCGACCTCGCGCTGTAGGGATTTCAGCTCCACCTGCATCTGTCGCCGCAAATTCGCGTCCAGCGCGGAAAGCGGCTCATCCAGCAGGAGCAGCCGCGGACGATTCACCAGAGCCCGTGCCAGCGCAATTCGCTGCTGCTGCCCTCCGCTGATTTTTGAAGGCTTCGACTTTGCGTGCGCCGACATCTTCACCTTTTCCAGCGCTTCCTTCACGCGAGATGCAATCTCCGCCTCGGGCCTTTTCGCCACGCGCAGTCCGTAAGCCACGTTCTGTTCTACGGTGAAGTGCGGGAAAAGAGCATAGCTCTGAAACACGGTGTTCACGCGGCGCCGGTAGGGCGGCTGGCGATCCAATCGCTCCTCGCCCATCCACACCTCGCCAGCGCTTGCGGTCTCAAAGCCCGCAATGATTCGCAGCAGCGTCGTTTTACCCGAGCCGCTTTCGCCCAGGATCGTGAGAAATTCTCCTTCCGCGACATCCAGAGAAATATCCCGCAGCACTACGTTTTTGCCGAAGTGCTTGGCCACGTTGCGAATGCTGAGCAGCGGAGCTCGACTCACAGTATCGGCAGCAGACGTCATAGCCATCTCAGAAGTGGTCATCGATCCCAAAGTCCTCACCGATTCTCCGTAAAGCCGAAGCCCCTGCAACTTCGCTCAGGGCAGGCTCCGCCGCCGCCCTCTTCTTATTGCGCCGCTTTCACTTCGTTCCAAATCTCGTTGTATTTGGCGCGCCGCGGCACATTCTGCCAGAAATAAAGCCGTTTCTGGTAGTTGTCGACGTCATCCAGATGCAGGCTCTTCACTTCTTCCGGTGTCATGAACTGCGCGGCCTGCGGATTGGCCGGCGTGTATCCGGTCACGTCCGTCACCTTCTTCTGCGTCTGCGCCTCAATCATGTATGCAAGAAATTCGTACGCCAGATCCTTGTTCTCGCTTCCCGCCGTAATCATCAGGTGATCGATCCATCCGGTTGTGTTCTCCTTCGGAATTGTTTCTCCTACCGGGAAGTTGATCTTGCGCAGTTGATTCGTCATCAGGGGCCAGCCCATGGCTGCCACCACTTCGTGATTTTGAAAAAGATTCGTCAACTCTCCGCCCGTCGACCACATCTTGCGGATATTCGGTTTCAATTCCAGCAACTTCTTCTTCACGGCCTCAAGCTGTTCGTCACTCAAGTTGTAAAGCTGTGACGGATCGGGTTTGTCGTAGCCGAGAACCTGCGCCGCCATGTACATCGTCGACAGATCGTCCCACACCGAAATCTTTCCTTTGTATTTCGGATCCCACAAAATGTTCCAGCTATCCGGGGGATGCGCGAAAACCGTGGTGTCGTAAATCAACGGGTCTGGCCCCCACATGAACGGAACTCCATACACCTGGCCCTTCACGCGCACCAGAGGCAGGGAAGTGAGCTGCGGAGAGAGTTGTCCATAGCTCGGAATCCTTGCCAAATCCAGCGGAGCCGCCAATCCCGCCGTTGCGATCGATGTGGCCACATCACTCGAGGGCGAAATCACGTCATAGTTCCCAGCGCTGCCGCCGCGCAGCTTAGCCACCAGTTCGTCACTCGACCCCATATAGGAAGCCGAAATCTTGCAATGATGCTGCTCCTCGAAAGCCTTGACGAATGAGGGATCGGCATATCCCTCCCACACCAATAAATTCAGCGTGGGAGTTCTCTTCGTGCACGAACCGGTGAATACAATCGCTGTGGACAGAACCAGCAGAATCACGGAGTGCCGCACCTTCATGGTTCCTCCTTCGCTGCGATGCGAAATTTGCTCCCGCAGGTTTGCGTCTATGCCCACATCTCTCAAAAAGTCGGCGGCGTATTCACCCACAACACCCAGGTCTCCGCCCGACCGGGATTTTTCCAGTGATGCGGGGTCGCGCTCTCAAAATAAAAGCTGTCCCCGGCCTTCAGACGGTATTCTTCTTTCTCCAGCGTGATCGCCAGTTCCCCGCGCAAAACGTAAAGGAACTCTTCTCCCTCGTGCGTGTAAGAATCGCCGCTGCCCGCTGCTGGCGCCACCCGAAACAGGTGCGGTTCCATCACCGTGTTGCCCCACGCCAGCAACTCCATGCGTACGCCGGGACCAGCTTCCAACACCTTTCTTTCTTTCGGACGCACCTGCCGGCTCCTCGCCCCGGTCGCGTCAAAAAAATCCAGAATGTTAGTTTTGTAAAATCGCGCGAGCTTACGCAGCGTTCCCACCGACCCGCTCATCTGCGACCGCTCCAGCGCGCTCAGGAATCCCACCGAGATGCTTACCTTCCGCGCTACCTGTGCCAGGGACAGCCGGCGCTTCGCCCGTAATTTCCGCAAGTGCGAGCCAATGGCCCCCGCGTTTCCATCCGCCGCCGGACGTACCCGCTTTTCCCGCCGCATCAATTCGACAATCGCCGCCGCGTTCAGCCCCCGCACCTTCCTCAAGAATCGCGCCCGCTTCAGCAGCTTTACATCATCTGCCGTGTAGAGCCGGTACTTGCTCTCGGTGCGCCGCGGCCGCGTAAGCCCCAGGCTCTCCCACGACCGGATCACCGATGGCGAAACTCCCACCCGCCGCGCCACATCTCCGATCTTCAAATAAGGTTCTGAGCTGGTTGAATTCATGACTTCTGGTCGTCCGATAAGAATTTTCTATGCGAGGTAGCGCTTTTTTTATCCTTGACAGCGCGCCACCAACTTCTCTAACCTTGCGGGATTATAGCAAGGTTGCGGCTGCACACAAGCTGTCGTTTTCAAGAAAAAACTCTGCCGAAGATGCCTGGAGGTTCCATGCCGTCACTGCGAGCCCGCTCGACCATGATGTGTCTGGAAACGATTTGCCTCGTCATCGCGATATCTCTTCTGCTTCCCGCATTACTCTCCGCCCAAGGCGCCAACGGGCGCATCGTGGGCCGCATCGCTGATCCCACTGGCGCTGTTCTCGCGGGCGCGAAAATCACTCTGCTCAACGAAGCGACCGGCATCAGCCGCGACGCGCTGGCCAATGACAGCGGTGACTACACCTTCGTCGAGGTGGTTCCCGGCACCTACACCGTCCAGTTTGAACTGACCGGATTCAAGAAAAATGTTCAGAAGAGTGTGATCGTCGACCTCAATCAGGTCGTGACTCTCAATTCCACCCTGCAAATCGGCGGATCCCAGGAGACTGTCGAGGTCACTTCGGAAGCCCCGCAGGTTGATACCACCAGCACTCAACTTGGAGCCGTTATCAACGACCGCTCCGTGAATGAACTCCCGCTGAACACGCGCGACACGTATCAGTTCTTGCAGCTTCAACCCGGTGTGCAGGCCCAGCTGGGATCGAGCGGTAGCCTGTTCGCCGGTTCCAGCGACGCCGGGTCAGTCTCCGTCAACGGCGGCCGCACCCGCGCCAACAATTTCAGCGTCAACGGTGGTGACGCCAACGATCAATTTGTGAACACGCCCACGATCGTACCCACTCCCGATAGCGTCGAGGAGTTTCGCGTAATTACTAATACTTTCGATGCCGAATATGGCCGCAACTCCGGCTCCGTCGTGAACGTGATCACCAAATCCGGAAGCAATACCTTCCATGGGAACATTTACGAATACTTCCGCAACACGATTCTGGATGCGCGCGGCTATCCCGACACCTCCACCCCCCAGCTCAATCAGAACCAGTTTGGCGGCACATTCGGCGGCCCAATTAAGAAGGATCGCACCTTCTTCTTCCTCTCCTATGAGGGACGCCGGATTCGCGACGGTGTGCCCGGGCAGTTGCTGAATGTTCCGACCGCCCCGGAATTTGGCGGAGATTTCTCGGCTCAAGGTGCTTTTAGCGGGAACATCGCAGATCCTCTTGTGGGCCAAGTGCTAGATGGACGGCCTGGATGTGACGTAGCGTTGGGCTACACGGTGGCCAGCCTCGGGCCCAACCCTGCCTGGGGGGGCGGGCCTGGCACGGTCTTTCCCAACAACGTCATTCCGACTGCGTGCCAGGATCCCGTGGCTTCTAACCTGCTTCAGCAGTTTGTTCCTCCGGGTCAGAACGGCCTATATCAAGTCGTCCCGGTGGGAACCATCAACGCCGATCAGTTTACCGCCCGCATCGATCACAAAATTAACGACCATCAGAGCTTCACCGCCTACTATTACTTCAACGACCAACGTGAACTCGACCCTTACAACACCTTCGAGGAGGCGGGTGCGACCCTCCCTGGCTTCGGAAGCTACAACAACCTTCGGTTTCAGCAGTGGAACTTCACTCATACCTGGACCATCAGCAACGCCTTGGTCAACGAAGCCCACTTCACCTACATGCGTGAGGGCGAACTCGGGTACTTAAAGAACCAAACCACCAATTTGGTTACGTCCTCATGCACCGGAACGGCCGCTGCTTACTGCTTCACCGGCCTTTCCGATTCTTCAACGATCACCAGTAATTTCGGTACCGCCGCGAATCTGGGTATTACGCCGGGGCTACCGGCAAACCTCACCGGCGTTCCTTTCGTAAACATCTCCGGTGGCGCATCATTCGGCAATAATTTTGAGGGCTTCCTGCCCCAGGTTGGAAACAGCTTTCAGTGGAACGATGAGCTCTCGTGGGTGAAGGGGAACCACACCTTCAAGTTCGGCGCGGATATCCGCCGCGCCCGCTTCGACCAGTTCTACTACTTCGATCTCAACGGCGAATACACTTTCGACAACAGCGGCCCCAGCGCAATCGTCCCTGGCGATGGCGACAATTATGCCGAGTTCCTCCTGGGGTTGGCGGATGGCTATACTCAAGGTTCGGGTCAGCGCGAGGATGTTCGCAGCACGTCAGTCTATCCATTTGCCCAGGACAGTTGGAAGATCAAGCCCAACTTCACTCTGAATTACGGCCTGCGCTGGGAATTCACTCCTCCACCGACCGATATCAGCGGCCACGTGGAAACCTTCCGGCCTGGACAAAACTCCACAGTCTACCCCTGCGGAATCACGACGAGCACTTCCTACTGGCAGAATTTGGGCGTGGCTAATCCCACCTGCGCCAACACCGGTTCGGAACCCACCGGCTTGGTTGTTCCAGGGGATCCCGGTGTCCCTGCCGGAATGACCTCCACCTATTACAAGGCCTTTGCTCCGCGTATCGGCATCGCCTACAGCCCCGGGCGCGATGGCAAAACCAGCATTCGCGCCGGTTGGGGTCTTTTCTATAACCCGATCGAAGAATTGGTCCTGGCCCAGTTCGGCGCCGAACCTCCTTTCGGCGGCAGTTCGTCGCTCTCCGATGTTTTTTTCAACACCCCGTTCGTGAATCAGGCAGACTTTCAAACTCCGAATCCTTTCGGCGGCATTATCACGCCTACCAAAGGCCAGCCCACTGACTTGTCCCTGTTCCGCCCGATTCTTCTATATGGAGAATTTCAGCCTCACCTGCGCTCGCAGTACACCAGTCAGTACAACCTCACTTTCCAGCGCGACCTGAGCAACAGCACGATGTTGCAGATTGGCTATGTGGGATCCCAGGGCCATCGTCTGCTGGCTTCGCACGACATCAATCCCTCTAACCCGCAAACTTGCCTCGACATTAACTCGGTGCTCGGTGCCGGAACCTGCGCACCCACCAGCGAAGATGAGCAGTTTCTATTTCCTACGGGTGCCACAGCACCGCCAGGCGGATTCCATCTTCCATACGGGCCGAACGGGCCAACCGTCATCCCGGCAGGCACGTCGCTTTCAGGATTGAATCTAGTTGGTCTGCGTCCTTACTCCTCACCCAACTGCAACCCATTTACCGGCGCCAGTTGCCCCGTGGATGGCGTACCCGTTTTTACCGACATCTTTGCCGAAGACACCATCGCCAATTCTTCCTACAACGCGCTGGAGATGATGCTACAGAAGCGCTTCTCGCGCGGGTTGCAATTCCAGGCGGCTTATACCTTCAGCAAGTCGCTCGATGACGGTTCCACTTTTGAAGAAACTCTGAACCCCTTTAACTTCGGCGCCAGCCGCGCCCTCTCGATATTCAACTCGAAACAGCGCTTTGTAATCAGCTATGACTGGGAGTTGCCCATTCGTAAGTATCAGGGGTTTGCCGGCAGAGTGCTTGACGATTGGGAGATATCCGGCATCACTCAGTTCCAGAGTGGTTTTCCAATCCGCCTGAACACCGAGGACGACACCGAACTGATCAACAGCTTGTTCTTCTTGGGCACTGAGGCTCCTAGTTTGACTGGCCCGTTGCAGATTCTGAATCCCAAGAAAAATGGAGGTTTCTACCTCAACTACAACCAGTTTTCCGATCCGCCGCTGGGCCAGTTCAACAACGGCACGCAGCGCACCATCTGCTGCGGCCCGGGGCTTGCCGATTGGGACTTCTCGGCTCATAAGAAGATATCTCTGAGCGAGACCAGGTACCTGCAGTTCCGCGCAGAGATTTTCAATGTTTTCAACCGAACTAATTTCTCGAATCCTGACGGCGGTTATTCGGACGGTCCTACGGGATTCGGTAAGATCACATCGGCCGGTGATCCCCGGCTCTTGCAATTCGCGTTGAAATTCTTTTTCTAGCTCGAAGGACTAAACTAAGTGGTACACCCGGGACGGCCCGCCGTCCCGGCATTCTAATGGCCTGCCAGTTCACAAAAGTGACGACGGCCTGACTATTCCGGAGTATTCCGATGTATCCCGATCTACAGAAAGAACTCGACACGTATGAACGCCGTACCCCCAAATCCGCCGAAGCGCACAAGAAAAACCTCAAACGCATCCCGCTCGGCGTAGCCAGCAACTATCGCCATTACGATCCCTGGCCCACCTTCGTAAAAGAAGCCAGCGGCAGCAAGTTTCGCGACCTCGATGGCAACGAATATATTGATCACAACCTCACCTTCGGCGCGCTCATGGCCGGACACTGCCATCCCGCCGTGATGAAGGCCGTTGAAAAACGTCTTTCCACCGGCACCATGTTCGGCATGCCTCATGACATGGAATGGGAGCTCGCCGAGGAAATCTGCAACCGCTTCCCGGTCGAGATGGTCCGCTTTGGCAACAGCGGTACCGAAGCCACCATGCACGCCATCCGTTTGGCCCGCGCCGCCACCGGTCGCGACAAAATCATTAAATTCGAAGGCGCTTACCACGGACTGCATGACTCCGCGCTCGTCAGCGTCAAGCCCCACGCTCCCGAGTTCGGCGATATCGACAATCCAATCGCAGTTCCCGGCGGACTGGGCGTGCCCAAAGCCGCGCTCGCCAACACCCTCGTTGCCACGTTCAACGACCTTGGCACCGTCGAGCGCCGCTTCAAAGAAAACCCTGGCGAAATCGCCGCGATCATTCTTGAACCCATCCTCATGAACGTCGGCCTCTGTATGCCCGAGCCCGGCTTCCTGCAAGGTCTGCGCGACCTCGCCACGAAGAACGGCGCACTCCTGATCTTCGACGAAGTAAAAACTGGCGCCAAGCTGGGCTGGGGCGGCGCCAGCGAATACTTCAACGTTCATCCCGACATGGTCTGCCTTGCCAAGTCGATTGGCGGAGGCTTCCCGCTCGCCGCGTTCGGCGCCAGCAAGTCCGTGATGGATCTCATCTCGCAACACAAAGTCTTCCACGGCGGCACCTACAACACCAATCCTGTTTCCATGGCTGCCGGCCTCGCCACGTTCCGCGAAGTTCTCACTCGCCCGAACTACGCTCACGTCGACAAGCTCAGCAAGAAGCTGACCGAAGGCTATCGCAAGATCGTCGCCAAGTCCGGCCTGCAGGCTTACATCATGCAAGCCGGCGCCAACGGCGCGTTAATGTTTTATCCGAAAGAAATTCGTAACTACCGCGATTGGACCACGGTCGATATCGATCTCTGGCGGCACTACTGGTTCGGCATGGTCAACCGCGGCGTGATGGCGCAACCCTATTGGTGGGACGAGCAGTGGACGATCTCGGTCCAGCACACCGAGGCGGATATCGATAAACATCTATCTGCTTTCGACGACATCGCCGCCTCGCTCGCGAAAGCTCAACAAGAACGGACAGGCCAGCCAGTCTTGGCCGTGCACTAGATTTGTAAATTAGTAATGCTCAATGTGGGGACAGCCGCCCACGGCTGTCCCTGCTGTGTAGAAACATAAGCGGCAAAATAAAACTTTGTCATTCCGAACCCGGGCGAAGCCGGGGTGAGGAACCTGCTTTTGGTTTGCTTTGTCCACTACCACCCAACCCGCCGCCCAGCCCCACCTGATCCGCGCCCTCGGACGCCGCGATCTCGTCCTCCTCTTCGTAGTCGCCGTCTTCAACCTCAATGTCGTCCCCTCCATCGCGGCCAATGGCGGCGTTACCATCTGGCTCTGGATCATCTCGCTTCTTCTTTTTTTCTGGCCGCAAGGGATCGCCGTCATCGAGCTCGCCCACCGTTATCCCGGCGAAGGAGGCGTCTATCTCTGGGCGAAAGAAGTCTTCGGTGACTTCCACGGATTCCTCTCCGGCTGGTGTTACTGGACCAACAACATGCTCTACGTGCCGACCATCATGCTCTACTTCGTCGGCGTCTCTGTTTTTATCCTGGGTCCAAGCCACGCCGCTCTTGCCGATAGCAAATCTTTTGCGCTCATCGCATCGCTGGCGCTGCTGGCCTTTCTCACCCTGCTCAACATTCTCGGCCTCGGCATCGGCAAGTGGATCAACAACCTCGGCGCCATCGGCACCTTCCTCGCTGCCGCGGTCCTGATCGGCCTGGGTGTAGTGATCTGCTCACGCTTTGGCACCTCCATCACTGCCGCCGATTTCAAGATTCCCGCCAACCCGCGCTTCGTTCTGAATTCCTTCGGCGTCATCTGCTTCGGTCTGATCGGCCTCGAACTCGCTTCCGTCATGGGCGACGAAATTAAGGACCCCGCCCGCTCTCTGCCCGGAGCCGTTGCCTGGGGCGGCATTCTCTCGGGAGCCCTCTACGTTGGCGTTACCCTAACTCTCCTCATCGCCGTCGGCCGGAACATGAATGTTTTGCAGGGCATCGTGCAAGCCGCCAGCAGCATGGCTGCCCGCGTCGGCGTGGGCTGGATCACCGTGCCCTTCGCTGTTATGCTCAGCCTGGCCATCGCTGGAATCGGTTCCGCCTGGATCGGCGGCTGCGCCCGCATTCCCTTCGTCGCCGGCCTCGATTCCTACATGCCTTCCTGGCTCGGCAACATTCACCCGCGCTTCGCCACGCCCTACGCCGCCTTGATCGTCCAGGGCATTGTCTCCGCCGTGCTCGTGATCTTGAATCTCGCCGGCGCCGGAGTTCAGGAAACTTTTCAAAAACTTCTCTCGCTGGCCGTCGTGCTGAACCTCGTCCCCTTCGTCTACATGTTCGGCGCGCTCATAAAGTTCGCAGTGACCGAGCCTAAGCCACGCGGCCAGTACGGCCGCACCACTCTGTTCGTCGCTGGGACCAGCGGGTTCCTTACCACGATCCTGGGCATCGCACTAGTATTTTTCCCAGCCCAGCAGATCACGTCGCTGTGGTCCTACGAACTATGGATGTTCGGCGGCACACTGTTTTTCGTCGGCCTGGCAGCATTCTTCTTCTTCGTCTACGGCCGCCTCAAGACGCGACGCTCAGAGATCGGGAAGGCCACGGTTTCAGTCGTGCCGTTAGGCGACTAGTAAAGATTGGGAAGGGCACGACTTTAGTCGCGCCGCTGAGTTCACAAGATTGAATCGCTGGAAAGAATTTGCTCTTGGGTGGCGCAGCGCTTCAGCGCTGCGATAAGGATCCAAAAATTGATAGCGGCTTTAGCCGCTGAGGTGCTTAGGAGGTCGAGACAAATGCCTGGCGGAATCAAAACAGAAGTCCGCACCTATCAGATGTACATCAACGGCGAATGGGTCGCGAGCAAGTCCGCGAAGACTTTTCCCGTTTACGATCCCTCGACCGAAGAAGTCATCGCCCAAGTCCCCGATGCTGGCCCAGACGACGTCGACCGCGCCGTAGCCGCCGCCAAAGCCGCATTTGAAGACGGTCCGTGGGCCTCCACAACGGCGCAAGAGCGCGGCCGCGTCCTCTTCCGCCTCTCCGAAAAAGTCCGCGCCAATCTTCCCGCACTCGCCGAACTCGAATGCCGTAACACCGGCAAGCCCATCGTGGAGGCTGAATTCGATATCAACGATGCCGCCACCTGCTTCGAATACTACGGCGGCCTCGCCACCAAAGTCGTCGGCTACGTGAACCCAGTTCCCGACAATGCGATGTCCCTTTCGCTTAAAGAGCCAGTCGGCATCGCCGGACAAATCATTCCCTGGAACTATCCGCTGCTCATGGCCGCTTGGAAATTGGCTCCGGCTATCGCCGCTGGCTGCACCTGCGTCCTCAAGCCCGCTGAGCAAACTCCACTCACCGCGCTCGAATTTGCAAAGTATTTCGCCGACTGCGGCCTGCCTCCGGGTGTGGTCAACATCATCACTGGCTTCGGAGAAAGCTGCGGCGCTCCGCTCGTCCAACATCCCGACGTCAATAAGATCGCTTTTACCGGCAGTGCTGCCGTCGGCAAGATCATCGTGAAGCAGGCCGCCGACACCGTGAAGCGCGTCACCCTCGAACTCGGCGGCAAGTCCCCCAACATCTTCTTCGCCGACGCCGATTTCGAAGCCGCCATCGACGGCGCGCTCTTCGGTGTCTTCATCAATCAGGGCGAAGTCTGCTCCGCCGGCAGCCGCATCCTGGTGCAGAAATCGATCTACAAGAATTTCGTTGAAGCCATGACCGAGAAAGCCAAGAAGATCAAGCTCGGACCGCCACTCGACCGCGAAACCAAGATGGGCCCGCTCGTCAGCAAAGAACAGTACGACCGCGTCAACTCCTACATCGAGATCGGCAAGAAAGAAGCCAAACTCGCGTCTGGCGGTGGACGTCCCGAGAAGATGGGAAAAGGCTACTACGTTCAGCCCACAATTTTTTCCGACGTCACCAACTCCGCCCGTATCGCCCGCGAAGAAATCTTCGGTCCCGTCGCTGCCGTGATTCCGTTCAACGACGAAAAAGACGCGCTCAAGATTGCAAATGATTCACCTTACGGTTTAGCAGCCGCCGTCTGGACCCGCGATATTTTCAAGGCCATGCGCTCCGTAAAAGCCTTGCGCGTAGGCGTCGTCTGGGTCAATCACATGCAACCAACCTACGTAGAAGCTCCGTGGGGCGGCTACAAACAATCCGGCTTCGGCCGGGAGCTAGGCCCCTGGGGTATCGAAGAATATCTAGAAACCAAGCAGGTTTACATCAATCTGAATGAGCAGCCAATAGGCTGGTACTAATGAAGGAATTTCTCAAACATTGTCATCCTGAGCGAGGATTGATCTTCGCGCCAAAGCGCGAAGATCAACCGCAGTCGAAGGATCCCTATGCTCACGGAAATGCGTCCGCTGCCTCAAGGCATTCTCACGAGAAACTGATATGAGTACAATCCGCCTCAACACGCAGATCCCCGGCCCGAAATCCCGCTCTCTCTCCGCTCGCCGCGCCCAAGCCGTGCCCCGCGGCCTTTCCCACGGCACGCCCATCTACGTAGCCAAAGCCGAAGACGCCTGGCTTGAAGATGTCGACGGCAACCGCTACATCGATTTCGCCGGCGGCATCGGCTGCGCCAACGCCGGCCATCGCCAGGAAGCCGTCGTTGACGCCATCCGCGGCCAGCTCGACAAATTCCTCCACACCTGCGTTCAGGTCACGCCCTACGAAGGCTACATCCGCCTAGCCGAGCGCATGAACGAAGTCACGCCGGGAAAGTTTCCTAAGAAAACACTCTTCGTCAACACCGGCGCCGAAGCCGTCGAAAACGCTGTCAAGATCGCCCGCGCTTACACCAAGCGTCCCGCCATCATCGCCTTCGAAGACGCTTTCCATGGTCGCACCATGATGACCCTCGCCCTCACTAGCAAGACTCATCCTTATAAGGCCGGCTTCGCCCCATTCCCGGGTGAGGTGTATCGCGTCCCGTTCGCCTATTGCTATCGCTGCTCGTATAACTTGAAATATCCTTCATGCGATCTCTACTGCGCGCGCCATCTCGAAGACACTTTCAAGCGTGTCGTCGCCAATGAAGAAGTTGCGGCCGTGATTGCCGAGCCGGTGATGGGCGAAGGCGGATTCATCGCTCCACCGCCGGATTATTTCAAAGTCCTTATCGATCTCTGCCACAAACACGGCGTGCTCTTCATCGCCGACGAAATTCAATCCGGCTTCGGACGTACTGGCACCATGTTTGCCAGCGAACGCTACGGCATCGAGCCCGACCTCATCGTAACCGCAAAATCCCTCGGCGGCGGCTTACCGCTCGCCGCGGTGACAGGCCGCACCGAAATTATGGACGCGCCCGCTCCCGGCGGACTCGGCGGAACTTTCGCCGGCAATCCGCTTTCCTGCGCTGCGGCTCTAGCTGTTCTCGATTTATTCGAAAACGAAAATTTACTCACTCGCGCCAACGAACTCGGTGACCGCTTCCAGCGCCGCGCCCGCGAGTGGCAGCGTCGCTGGCCCATCGTCGGAGATGTGCGCGGCCTCGGCGGTATGCAGGCCATCGAACTTGTGAAATCGCGGGAGACGAAAACTCCGGCAGGGGAAGAGACCAAGCAGATCACGCAGTATTGCTATGAACATGGCCTCATCACAATTACCGCCGGTTCGTACTCGAACGTGATCCGCGTCCTCGTCCCGCTGGTCGCGACCAACGAGCAAATGGAAGAAGGCCTTGACGTGCTGGAAGCCGCGTTGGCGGCGGTGTGCGACAAGAAAGGCGCCGTCGCCCAGTTGGTTTAAGATCTGTCATCCTGAGCGAGGATTGTTCTTCGCGCCAAAGCGCGAAGGACAACCGCAGTCGAAGGATCCCTACCAGCATTGGTATCATTGATCTTTAGGTGTACAAACGAGTGCGCGAAACTTTTCGCAATATCAGAGGTATACCATGACGTTAGTCGCCGCACCTCCCATCATCCGGCTCACCAACTACATCAACGGCCGATGGACCGAATCGCCCGCCTCCGAATGGCGCGACGTCGTCAATCCCGCGACCGGCGAGATTTTAGCTCAAGTTCCGCTCGCCGAAGCTGCAGAAGTTAACCAAGCGATCGAAGCCGCCGCAGCCGCCTTTCCCGAATGGCGCCGCACTCCGCCTGAAGACCGCATCCAGCCGCTCTTCAAGCTGAAAATGCTTCTCGAAGAGCACATCGACGATATCGCCCGCATTATCACCCAGGAAAACGGCAAGACCTTCACCGAAGGCAAAGCCGAGATGCGCCGCGCCATCGAAAACGTCGAAGTTGCCTGCGGCATCCCGATGATGATGCAAGGCTACAACCTCGAGGATGTCGCCCGTGGTATCGACGAGATGATGATTCGCCAGCCCCTCGGCGTCACCGCCGCCATCGTGCCTTTCAATTTTCCTGGCATGATCGCATTCTGGTATCTGCCCTACGCCATCGCCACCGGCAACACGTTCATCCTGAAGCCTTCCGAGCGCGTACCTCTCACCATGCGCTACGTTTACGAGCTCCTCGAAAAAACCGGACTGCCCAAAGGCGTAGTGAGTCTGGTCAATGGCGGCAAAGCGGTTGTCGACGCGCTGATCGATCACCCCAAAGTCCGCGCCATCAGCTTTGTCGGATCGACTCCCGTCGCGCGCTACATCTACGCGCGCTGCGGCGAAAAAGGGAAGCGCTGCCAGTGCCAGGGTGGGGCGAAGAATCATGTCGTCGTTCTCCCCGACGCCGATATGCCCATGGCCACGCAGATCATCAGCGACAGCGCCTTCGGATGCGCCGGCCAGCGCTGCCTCGCTGTCTCTGTTGCCGTCACCATCGGCGAAGCTCAGAAAACTTTCCGTGATTCCATCGCCGACGCCGCTTCCAAACTCAAAGTCGGCAACGGCCTTGATGAAGGCGTGCAGATGGGTCCCGTGATCACGCCGCAGAGTAAAGAACGCGTCGAATCGCTCATCGGGCTCGGCGAAAAAGAAGGCGCGAAAGTCCTGCTCGATGGCCGTAACTCGAAGATTCCGAAATACGAATCCGGCAACTTCGTGAATCCCACCATCCTCGACGACGTTCCCGCAACCAGCGATCTCGCCGACACGGAAATTTTCGGTCCCGTGCTAAGCCTCGTTCACGCCGACAACATGGATGAAGCCCTTGCCTTCCTCGAACGCAGCGCCTATGGCAATCAGGCGTCGCTCTTCACCTCAAGCGGATCGGCCGCGCGCCGCTTCCGCTACGAAGCGCCCGCGGGGAACATCGGCATCAACATCGGAGTCGCCGCGCCCATGGCCTACTTCCCCTTCAGCGGATGGAAGAACAGCTTCTTCGGCGATCTCCACGGCCAGGGTCGCGACGCCATTGAGTTCTATACCGACAAGAAAGTAGTAGTCGAGCGCTGGGCAAAAGAGCACAGCCGCAAGTTCTAACAGGAGTTCCAGTAATGACCACTACCATCGCCAATCCGGACACGACGCAGAAGATGACTGGGCAGGAAATCGTCAACCTCGCCCGCAAGCACACACTTTACGAGTGGTCGGCGCAGTCGAAGGTCGATCCCATTCCCGTCGCCAGCGCCAAAGGCATTTATTTCTACACGCCGGAAGGCAAGCGCTTCATCGACTTCAACAGCCAGCTCATGTCCGTCAACATCGGACACAGCGACCCGCGCGTCATTCAGGCCATCACCGAGCAGGCGGCAACGCTCGCCTACGCGAATCCCTTCATGGCGACGGAAGTCCGCGCGCGCCTTGGCGCAAAGCTTGCCGAAATCACTCCCGGCGATATCGACACCTTCTTCTTCACCAACGGTGGCGCCGATGCCAACGAGAACGCCATCAAGCTTGCGCGCTTCTTCACCGGACGCCACAAGATCATCGCGCGCTATCGCTCGTATCACGGCGCGACCGCAGGCGCGATCAGCCTTACCGGCGATCCGCGCAGATGGGCCGCGGAGCCTGGCATTCCGGGCGTCGTGCACGTGCTGGATCCTTATCACGGCATCGAGCGCGGATGGGAATCGGCCGAATCTTCGCTCGCCATGATTGAGGAGACCATTCAGCTCGAAGGTCCGCAAACCATCGCCGCGTTCATTCTCGAGCCGATCACTGGAACGAACGGCGTTCTCATTCCTCCCGATGGATATCTTGAAGGCGTTCGCAAGCTCTGCGACAAATACGGCATGTTGATGATTGCCGATGAAGTCATGTCCGGCTTCGGACGAACCGGTGCGTGGTTCGCGGTCGATCACTGGAAGATTGTTCCCGATCTGCTTTGCATGGCCAAGGGATTGACTTCCAGCTATCTGCCGCTCGGAGCGGTCGGCATGCGGCATCACATCGCGCAGCACTTTCAGGACAAAGTTTTCTACGGCGGCCTCACTTACAACAGCCATCCCATGGGATGCGCGGCGGCGCTGGCGACCATTCGCGTGTATGAAGAAGATGGCCTGATCGACAACGCGAAAAAAATGGGTGCGATCATGAAGCAGCTTCTTGCCGACCTGCAAGCCAAACATCCTTCGGTGGGAGCGGTGCGGTCGATCGGTCTATTCGGCATCGTCGAACTCATTCGCAGCCGCAAGACGCGCCAGCCCCTGGCCCCGTTCAACGGCACCTCCGACGAGATGGCCGCCCTCGGCCGCTTCTTTCGCGAGCAGGGCCTCTACACCTTCGTCCGCTGGAACACCTTCTTCACCAACCCTCCGCTCTGCATCAACGAGCAGCAACTGCGCGAGGCGTTTGCGATTATTGATCGCGGGCTTCTCATTACTGATAAGGCCGTCGTCGACTAGATTTTAATTTTGGGTGGCGCAGCGCTCCAGCGCTGCGATGAAGCGGAGTCACCTACTACGTCGGACGAGATGCACGTCTAGAAATAGAATAGCGAATATAAAGCGAAACTGTTAAACTGATCCTGACAGGATCCACTTGCGCCGGGAGACCGGTAAGGGTACGATTCCTCCTTCCCCGGAAAAGAGAAAGCAAGTGATTACAAGCGACGATCTCGCCACAATTGTAATTAGGCATGTGATTTTTCACGATGTCCCACAAAGAGTCCGCGACGGAGCTGCGACGCCGCAGCTGTCCGACATTGAAACCACCGTTGACGCAAGTCAGAAGGGTCACCTGAAAACGAAGCTGACACGAGTTCTCAACTCAACAAAGGCCTATCCTGTGCAGTTCCTCGCGAGCACGGCGTCACCGGTGCCAAAGCAAGCTCGGCACCTTACTCACTCAGGCTATAGCTCGAAGAACTTCATCGACGGATCACGCGAATTGGCGGACTACCTTTTCGAACAGCACACCGCAGCAACCTCGCCCGGACTTCTTTGCGTCATCGACGCAGCGTCAGCCGGACAATCCTCGCTAATCTTAATGAAGCTGGAGAGAGAACGAGGAGCACAATTGGAGCTGAGCGGCAAGCTAGGACAGAAAACCTTCGCGATGTCGGTCTTGAATGATCTCGTTCTGACCGACGGCACACGCCTCTTCAAGACTGCGATGTTCATTCGCACAGGCGCCGGCGAGGACGACTTTCGCGCGTCGGCCTGTGACGACCAATACAACGTTCTGGGCGCCGACGATTTAGCCAAGTTTTGGATGAGGTTCTTGGGGTGCGGATTTCTGCAAGAACCACGAGTCGCGACCCAACGATTCTTTGATACGACACTGGATTTCATCAATAACACTGTTACAGAACCTACAGTCAAAAGCGACCTGTACGATCACCTTCAATCGCAGATGAAATCCAAGGCAAAGACCTTCGCGCCGCAAACGTTCATCCAAGAATACGTTCCGAAGGAGTATCAACAGCTGTACCGTGAGCATCTGGAGGAGAACAAAATTCCGCTGACCGCGTTCCACAAGGATATCGAAGATATCCAATCCAACCTGCAGCGGCGAGCATACCGGACGACAAAAGGAGGCATGATTTCGGTTCCAGCTGACGTTGCCGACATCATCGAGATACGCCCCGAGGACATTCTGGTGAAGGACACGGTGGCAAAGGTTAGGTGAGCAGCGTAGAACAAGCACGGCAGCAATGGGTCGCCGAACGCCCAAAGTACGATGCATTCGGGAAAGTACTGGAGCAGCGGCTCAAGGAGTCATTGAAGTCAGTCGGAGTATGGTTCGACGTCGGCTCGCGTGCGAAAACCGTGGACAGTCTGGTCAAGAAGTTGCTCACCAAACGCAATTACACGTTCGATACTCTGCCCGATAAGGTTGGAGTTCGCGTAATCATCCGGTACCGATCGGATGTGGAGAAGGTAATCGCGAAGGTGAGGAAGCTGTTCGACTCGGACGAACCCGAGAACAAGGAACAGACGCTTGGCACCGACCGAGTCGGATACCTGAGCGTCCATCTGGATCACGTGCAGTTACGCGATAACGATAGCGAAACTCCACTCTATCCCCGCGACGTTTTTTGGGCCGAGCTGCAGGTCAGGACGCTCGCTCAGCACTTGTGGTCGGAGATGTCGCACGATACGGTCTACAAGAATGACGAGATGGTCGCAAACCTGCCGCTGGATACGCGGCGACGGGTTGCGCTCATGGCCGGACAAATAGAGGTCGCCGACAGGGAGTTTGATCGTCTCAACATGGAACTATCGAGCCGAGCCATAGTGTTCCTTTTGCAGGTCCTTGAACGGCATTACTACACCGTGTCTTCCAAAACGCCCAACCTGGAATTGTCGATCAAGGTATTGCACACGTTGACGCCGTTAATGACGACCGATGTAAGCGCTTTTGCCAATCGCTTGAACGAGTTCCTGACGGCAAAGCAGTCGGTAATCGAGCAAGTTTATTCTGACGCGAGGGAACAAGGCCCGGAAGATGACAAGACCCCCGCATTTCTTTTTCAACCGGAAATACTCTTGATCTACAACCTCCTCGCCTCTCGCCGCGACGAAACGAGGGAACTCTGGAACCAAAGCTACCCGGAGCGAGAGCTTGAGCGGATCGCAAATAGCTTCGGGCTCTCGCTGGACTGAACGAGATCCGAGCCTTTCTCGCGAGTCCACTACAAAAAATCCACAGCCCCCTGTGACATCTGACCTTGCGCACAGCCCGCAATCCATCGCATGATTGCCCAGCCAGAGGCAGTAGAGCCAATTCACGCAACGTTGGAACGCCCGAGAAGAAATCGGGATGTAACTCCTTTGTTTCACGGATTTTGATACTTAAGTTCTTTAGACCTTCGGATTTGCGGGGAATTTCGTGCTAAGGGCAATAATATACTTGACGAATCATCGCATTCCTGCTATCTTTCTTGCATGGACAGCAAACAAAAGCAACCAAAGACCTTGCAAGAGGCAATCCGCTTCTTTGGCAATCCCGACAACGTTCTGGCCTACATGATCCGCCTTCGCTGGCCTGACGGTATTGTGACCTGCCCCACCTGTGGCCGCACTGACGTGCGATTCCTCAAGAATCAACTCAAGTGGCAGTGCAAAAGCGTCCACCCCAAGCGGCAGTTTTCGGCCAAGGCTGGCACTGTGATGGAGGATTCGCCGATTCCTGCTGACAAGTGGCTTACCGCCGTCTGGCTGCTGTCGAACTGCAAGAACGGGATTAGTTCTTACGAGATCGCCAGTTCCATCGGAGTCACCCAGAAGTCGGCATGGTTCATGATGCACCGCATTCGTTTTGGTCTGTCCCTGAATCGCAAACGGTTCGGCACTAATCCCAAGATCGGCGGCGGCGAGAACGAAGTAGAGGTTGACGAGACTTTCATCGGTGGACAGAAAAAGAATATGCACAAGGACAAGAAAGTCCGTTACGAAGCACGCGGCGGCGCATTCGGCAAAACCATCGTGCAGGGTATTCTTGACCGCACCGCTCGTCAGGTACGCGCCAAGGTCATGCCGAACGTGACCCGCGAAGCTCTGCAATCTGAAATTCTCAAGAACGTGAAATACGGAACCAAGGTCTATACCGATGAAGCCGTAGCTTACGAGCAGGGGATGCAGTGGCGCTTCGTGCATGAGATGGTCAATAAGACTGAAAGCTACGTGCGCGGTCGCGTACACGTCAACGGCATGGAGAACTTCTGGTCGCTGTTGAAGCGCGGCCTCAAAGGAACCTACGTCGCTGTAGAGCCTTTTCATCTTGAACGCTATGTTGATGAGCAAGTTTTCCGTTACAACTGCCGCAAACACGAGGACGGTAGTCCGATCACTCCGGCAGAAAGGTTTTCATTGGCCCTGCCTCAGTTCGCTAACAAACGGCTCACCTATGCTGAATTGACTGGCAAGACTGAGGATGCGGCTTTGCAAACGCAAGAGCCTTTTTAATCCCCGCCGTTTCCAGCGCGGCCCGAAGCGGAAGGTCTCTTAGCCTTCCGTTTTTTCATTTTCTTCTTGGCTCGCTCTGCTTCCAGTGCAGCCTGAATCTCGCTATGCGGCACGCTAATCAACTCGTGCATAGTGCGATTGAAATTCTCAAACTCGGAGGGGTCTGCTTTCATGCGCTTCAGTGCCTTTCTTGTCGTTTTGGCCTTTTGGAACAGCATCGTCACCAACGGCGAACTGCCCTCTAGGTGCTCCTCGGTGACATGGACGTGTTTAAGAATTTTCAGATCAAATAGTTTTCCCGTCCACGGTATGTCGCGCGAACTGGCGATGTGACTCACAAAATCTGCACAGTGCAACTCAATAAAATCTTCTTTTTTTGCTTTGGCTACGGCAGATACACACCACTCATCGGACCTCATCATGGATTCGAGAATTCCTTGTACAAAATCCAGGTTGGGTCGCCCTGCCTCCAGGGTAAATGACACCTTGGTCGGCGTTACCTCATCGCATATTTTCGCAGCGCATAAGAGGGCGCATGCGGCATATGCATCACCGAGCGCGGTCTTGAAATGAGTGCTGGCGTATATCCGATACTTTTCTTTGCTGACGGAGACAAGCATCGCCTTAATTTCTGAGGCTTCCATCGCATCGGCAAGAGTCCCAAACAGCGCCGTAGATTTAAGGGCATGAAAGTTTGCGGAGTGGGGTTTCCACAGTTCTCGAAACTTTTTCCATTGGCTCCACTGTCCGTAGCAGCCAGCAACGCTAAGTACCGGGGTTTCTGGATTAGTGCCACTCTCGTCAATGAAAGCACGAATTACAACCACAATACGTTCTCCATCGCCTGAAAGTAGAGAGAGTAAATCTTCTCCCTCGTCGTCAGAGCTTTCACCTCCTGAATTTTGCTCTTTTTGAGTTGATTCCGCAAGTATATTATTGCCGTGCTAAGTCGATGATTTCAATAGCGGCGATGGGGGTGGGGTAGGGATTAGTAAAAGAGTAAACATACACGAAAGAGGATGGAAATTTTCGAGGGCGGATCACTTCGGCGGCTAAAGCCGCCATTTATTTTTTGGGGCTTGTCAGGGTGGGGCGCTGCACGCAAACAGCAGATTCCTCGCGCGCCTTCGGCGCACTCGGAATGACAATCCTAATAATGACGGCTGAATAATGACGGCTGAATAATGACGGCTGAATAATGACGGTTGGTAGGAGCGAGAGCTAGGTGCGCCAGATGCGCTGCTGGGTGTCGAGGGAGGAGAACATTACGGGTTCGTGGTGGACGCTGGTGGCGTGGCGGTTGATGGCGGTGGCGGCCTGGGTGCGGAGGTTGCCGTCGCGGGGGTCGAAGTCGAGGGTGCTGACGTGGTGGGCGCAGTGGGAGCAGGTGAACCTCATGCCTCCCTTGACGCGCGCCATGGTGTAGAGACGTTTCACAATTCGAGTGTAGTCCTTTGGCGGCGGATGGAAAGGCACGGGGGTGGGGCAGCGAAGGTAACGAGGGTTGGGTGGAGTGGGGAGTTCCGAAGTGGGAATGGGGAAATGTAGCTTGAATGTGGTGGTGGTCTGATAGGGAAGTCAAAATCCCCACCCTTGCGCAAAGAACGCGCAAGAGTGGGGCACCCGCTTCATCTTTGTTACGGTCACTTTGCGAGGCGGTTGTACTTCTTTAATACTTCGCGGAGGCGGTCGTGGGGGAGGGCGATGACTTCGTGATCGTCGATGCCTTTCATGGTTTCGGCGGCTACCATGGCGTTGACTACGGCTTCTTCGGTGGCCTGGACGGTGGCGAGGAAGATGGGGTCGAGGGAGTCGTTGGGGAGCATGGTGAGCTGGTGAACGTTGTTGGGCTGTGGGCTTTTGGGGCTGACGGCACCGGGGTTGGCGGTGGAGAAGGCGAGGAAGATGTCGCCGGAGCCGTCGCCGGAGTAGCTGCCGTCGCGACCGAGGCCGAGAGAAACTTTCTTGGCAACGCGCTTGAGTTGCGTGGGGATGAGTGGGGCGTCGGTGGCGACGATGACGATGATGGAGCCGACATCTTCTTTGAAGACGGTGTGCTCGGGGATTTCGCGGCCCACGTTGATGCCGGCGATGCGGAGTTGCTCGCGGGCTCCGTAGTTGCATTGGACGAGGACGCCGACGGTGTAGCCTCCGGCTTTGGGGTCGAGGACGCGGGAGGATGTGCCGATGCCGCCTTTGAATTCGTTGCAGATCATTCCGGTTCCGCCGCCTACGTTGCCTTCTTCGACGGGGCCGGAGTGAGCGGTGTCGAGGGCATGCCAGGCGTCTTCGGGGCGGACGTGGAAGCCGTTGATGTCGTTGAGATAACCGTCCCAGGTTTCGGCGACGACGGGCAACGACCACCAATAGCCTTCCATATCGGGTTCGCCGCGTTTGACCTTCCAGGCGATGACGGCGTCGCGGACGGCGCCGACGCTGTGGGTGTTGGTGATCATGACGGGGCCGTTGAGGAAGCCGGAATCGTCGACCCAGGTGGTGCCGGTCATTTCGCCGTTGCCGTTGAGGGTAAACCAGGCGGCGAAGACGGCGTCGTTGGAAGTTTTGCCGCGGGGATGGATGGCTGTGACTCCGGTGCGGACGGGACCTTTGCCGACTACGAGTTTGCCTTCACCGGAGATGAGCGTGGTGTGGCCGACCTCGACGCCTTTGACATCAGTGATGGCATTGTTGGGACCGGGAGTGCCGTCGAAGGGGACGCCGAGATCGCGGGCTCGCGGCTTGGTTTGCGCGGAGACGGCGAGCGAGCAGGAGATGACGAACACGGCGAGGGCGGCGCAGCTGGTGCGATGCGGGGAAATGTCGTGTTTGGACATGGGGCCTCCGATGGAACGGAGAAGTATAATCGTTCGCAGTGGAAATGTTTCGCGGTGGGGAAACCGTTTTTTTGGGGGACAACATGGACGGATGGAAGAAGGCGGTGGTGGCGGGTTCGATTGGGGCAGCGACGGTTTTGTTTTTGAAGAAGAGGTTTCCGGCGGGGGTGCTGGCGACTGGCGTGGGGCTGGCGGTGCTGGCCGCGGAGTATCCGGAGAAATTTGAGAGGGTGCGGAGATCGCTGCCGGATTATTTTGACCGCAGCATGCAAGTGATGGAGATGGCGGCGCGCGCCGGCAAGCGGATTACGCAGACGGCGGGGCAGAGCGCGGTGGATGCGTGGGAAGAAGTTGGCGGGTAGAGGGAATGCAGAAGTCAGAAGTAAGAATGCAGAAGTAAAACCGCTATGCTTTCACTTCTGCATTTTGATTTCTGCCTCTGACTTTAATCGATGCCGAGTTGTTTCTTGGCGTCGGGGCTTAGGCGCTCGGGGGACCAGGGCGGAGTCCATACGACGTTGACTGCGGCGTTGCGGATGCCGGGCAACTGCTCCAGGCGTGACTTCACCTGGGCGCTGATGTTGACGTGCTCGGGGCAGCCTTGCGAGGTGAGGGTCATGTCAACGGTGACATCCTGTTTGGCTTGCTCAGGCGTGTCGGCGGGCACGGGGGCGAAGTTCACGTTGTAGATGAGGCCGAGGTCGACGATGTTGACCGGGATCTCGGGGTCGTAACAACTCTTTAGCGCGCTCAGGACATCTTGTTCGGTGACTGGGGACATAGGATCCATTTCCAGTGTACCTTAGGACGGCTTTCTCATGATGGCATCTAAATCTTTACCGCAGGGAACACAGAGGTTCACAGGGTAAGGCATCACGCATGATGAGTGAAGAGGCGAAGAAGAGGATTCAGATTGCGCTGGCGCTGGCCGTGGTGGTGGCGGGAGTGCGCGCGGGGTACATCCTTTACCAGCGGCATGAGGACTATGTTGCGGCGCAGAAACAGGCGCAGGCGAAAAGTGCCGGCTACTCGAATGCGGAATATTATGTGACGCCGAAGAAGTTGTATCCGTTTGATTTGAAGTCGGCCAGGCAGTTAACGCAGCAGCCGGTTTGGACAAAGGAAGGATACCGCTACACCTATTATCCATACGATGCGGCGCGGAAGCGGACGGACTTTGGGCATGAGGCGGGCCTGCTGCTGCCAATCGAGCGGCTGGAGATTAAAGATGTGGTGACGGATATTCCGAGTGGGGCGGGGAACCGGCGGCAGGTAATGGCGGTGTTTCAGAAGGACGGGAAGAGCTACGCCGTGCCGATCGGATTCGAGAATGATGGTCAGTACAAGATTTACTCCGATGAAATGTTTTACGTGGAAGATCCGCATGATTTATATAAGTTCTGGCCGGCGGATGTCTGGCAAACGATCGCGCAGCATGAAGTGAAGCCGGGGATGGATGAACTGCAGGCAGATTTCGCGATTGGGATGGGGGTTCCGGATGCGGGCAGCAGCTCGGAGGAAAAGACGGTTCGATATCCGAATGGGGGGAAGCCGCTGGTGGTGATTTATCAGGATGGGAAGGCGGCGGAGATTAAGCCGGGGGGATAGGAAAGTCGAGGCCGCGTGCCAACGCCGTTCTAAGAATGAGCTACCCACCTTCAACCGCATTGCCGAGGAACATCTGAAGGATACGTCTGCGAAGAAACGACGTGAGCGGGTGGGGCAGGTTTTCGCTGTCATCTTCTTGGCAGCTTGCATACTTGAAGCCATTTTTCTTGGGCCGCGCTCGTCCCGGACCCAAAAGGAGATTGAACGGGCGCTCAGCGAGCTTCAACTTCCACCACAGACAACGCAAGACAGCTATCACTCCGGCCACGCGAGCCGCAAGGGCTATGCAGAGAAGGTGGTCGCATCGACTCAATCGCCTCAGGATGTGTGTGATTTCTATATGACCCGTCTGGTCGACGGAGGATGGTCGCTAGAGCATGGAGATTGCCAGCTACTTCCGCAGAGCAGATTCAGGGCCAACGCAAGTCACGGCATGCTCGAATTTAGGAAGGCGGATGTCACGTGCAGAGTTGCGTACGTTGGCGCGAGGGATGGTAAGAACCGGTACAGCATCCGCATCGATTGGCTGGATTAACTCCAGGGAAGTCAACCCCCCCCTCTCGCAAAAAACGCGAGAAGGGTGGGGCACCCGCTCAAATGAGTGGTGCTTATTTCACTGCGGCTAAGGCTTTAGAGACTTCATTGATATCAGGCACGACGGGGATGTCGTAATTTTTGTGCCAGGCTAGTTTGCCCTCGCGGTCGATGATGGAGATGGCACGGCCGGTGATGCCTTTGTCTTCGAGATAGACGCCATACTTGGCGGCGACGGCGCCGCGCGGATGGAAATCGGCGAGCAGCGGGTAGTGGATGCCCATCTTCTCGGCATAGGCTTTGTGGGACCATACGCTGTCGACGCTGATACCGAGGACTTGAGCGTCTAGCTGGTCAAATTGCTTCTTATCGTTAACCATGCAGGCGTGCTCCTTGGTGCAGACTGGGCTCCAATCGAGCGGGTAGAAGACGAGGACGACACGTTTCTTGCCGCGGAAGTCGCTGAGCTTTACTTCTTTCTGATCTTGATCTTTAAGGGTGAATTCGGGTGCGGGTGCGCCAATCGATAGGGGCATGATTCCTCCGTAAGATGTAATTCAGACTCAATAGTAAATGAAGCGTTTCCCTCAGCGGCTAAAGCCGAGCAAATTTGCTAGACTTGCGGCACGACTGAAGTCGCGCCCTTCCCGAGGTGCTTCCCGGAAATCTTCCGTGAAACGCTTCTTCCCCACCCCTTACTTCACGATCTGCGAATCTCCGTCGGCGGGTTTTTCTTCGTCGGCGTGGATTTTGCCGTCGTCTTCGGCATAGAAGGAGCGGTGCTCGGCGTCGAGATGCTGGGGCGTCATGGTAAGGATGAAGCTATCTTTCTTGCCTTTGAAGCCGGCGGTATAGTCGCCGCGGTTGGGATCGACCATGCGCTTAGTAAAAGAGCCAGAGTGGACCAGCTCGGCGAGAGACGTGGCGAAGTGGTCGTACTGCTTTTGGAAGCGGTGCTGGGCGCGGAGAACGACGCGCATGTAGGCGAGGGCGGCCGCTTCGGAATCGGAGCGGGCGGGATCGCCGGGGAATTTGGGCTGATAGGTCGCGGCAGGAGCCTGGGCAGCGAAAGCCGGAGCCGGCGCGAACATCATGGAGACGACGAGTGCCAGGCTGGCGATAACCGTAAGAAAGCCGTTGGAAACTTTGTTCATGCTGAAATCTTCTCCGCGCGCGGCGCAGCAAGAATTGGACTGCGAATTTCCGCTGTAGAAGGGCTTTTCGACCTTCCTTTTCATGTTACTCCGGTAATTCAACTTCGGTCACGTTCTCTTTGCAGAGCACACAAATACAGCTATGCTCTTGGTAAGCAACTACGCCCTAAGGGAAACCTATGAAAGCAGCAGTAGCAAGAAAACCGACCATCAAGATCGCAGTAGTGGAGAGCGACCCGCTAAGGTTTGTGGGATTTCGCGCCTTGTTCGATAGCGAGCCCGAGTTCGAACTGATCTCCGCCGGCCTGCCCGAGATTTCCACGTTGCAGAACGTGGACTTGATCCTGCTCGGAAACCGTTCCGGCCAAAACCTGTTTGATGTGATGGCGAGCCTGAAGGCGACGCGGCCGGATCTGCGGATTATTGTCACGGGGTCGGGAGTGGACGAAGAAACCATTCTGAAGGCGATCGCGTCCGGGGCTAAGGGCTATGTGGACGAGGCAGCTTCGCCGGCGGAATTTGCGCAGGCGATTCGCATCGTGAGTCAAGGATCGGTGTGGGCGCCGCGCAGAGTGCTTTCGATGTTTATTGAGAGAGTGTCGTCGGCGCCGGGGCGGATCTTTCCGGCGGGCCGCGTGACCTTCACGGACCGCGAAAAAGAAGTGCTGGAGATGCTGGTGGCGGGACGCTCCAATAAAGAGATTGGTTCTCAGTTAGGTATTGAAGAGCGCACGGTGAAGGCACATGTGGCGAAATTGATGCGCAAAGTGGGCGTGCAGAACCGAATTGCGCTTTCGGTGCATGCGATTACGCATTCGCTGGTGGCCGCGAAATAGAGTTTGCGCGAGGCCGTGACCCGGGTAACTTCGGGACACTGACCTCGGTAATCTTGTGTGAAAAGCAAGTGCGGGGCATACTCGCCTCACCTACCACAGAACCTGGGAGACGGGGTTGAGAGTGGCGATTAGGGTCACCGCTTTCAGCCCCGATTTTTTTGTCTTCACCCCCCTTTATTTCTTCCAGATGTTTCACTCGATCCTTTTCAGTTAAGCGGTTCTCAGACAACGCTCGCCGCTTCGTTTACAATCCAAGTACCAGATCCCAGAGAATTCTTGTGTGGCGAGGAACCATGAAAAAGTTCTTATTGTTGACCCTGATTGTGTCGTTCTGTTCTTTTTCTTTTGCCGCTGACGACCAAACGAAGGCGGCGGATCGCGTGCAGGCGGCCGCGGATGTGCTGAATGATATTCAAGGCGCGCCGGACAAAGGTATTCCGCAAGAGGTGTTGGGCTCGGCGGAGTGCGTGGCGGTGGTGCCGTCGATGTTGAAGGGCGGATTTATTGTGGGCGCGAAGTATGGGCGCGGGCTGGCGAGTTGCCGCACGCCGAAGGGATGGAGTGCGCCGGCATTTTTTGTTGTGACAGGCGGAAGTTTTGGTTTTCAGATCGGCGGGCAGGCGGTCGATCTGGTGATGCTGATCATGAACAAAGATGGCATGAAGCATTTGCTCTCGAGCCAGTTCGCGCTGGGTGCGGACGCTTCGGTGGCCGCGGGGCCGGTGGGTCGTCATGCCGAGGGAAACACTGATTGGAAAATGCGCGCTGAGGTGCTGACTTATTCGCGCGCGCGCGGGCTGTTTGCGGGAGTGAGTCTGAATGGAGCGCAGATTAAGCAGGATAAGGACAGTACGCGGGAGTTTTACGGACGCATGGTGCCGTTCCGGACTTCGCTGACGGGAGAGATTGATCCGCCGGCGGGAGCAAATGCATTTTTGACGACGCTGGCGCAGTGGGCGCAGGATGCGGCGAAGTAGCGGGCTTCCGGACGGCGCGGACACGATAAGGATGCGAGCCGAACGCGCGATTGCTGTGTCGCAAAAAGTGCGACACACCGCGCGGCTCGCCCGGGTTCCCTCGACAAGCTCGGGACAGGCTCTTCGGAGGGTAAGAAGCCCCGCCTCAGGATGACAATCCTCTCTCTACTGTTTGACAAATAAATTTTGACGGTGGTACCGTTCCGCTTCCCCTCATGCGGCAGCGACTTGAGTACGCGGCAGCCTGGCCGTTCATCAAAATCCTCGGTAGTTTGCCGCGGCCGTTGGCGCGGGCCATCGGCATTGGGCTGTCCTTGGTTGTTTATCTTTTGCACGTGCGATTGCGGCAGGTGGGCATGCGCAATCTCGCCATGGCGTTTCCGGAAAAAAGTGAGGCCGATCGGGCGCGGATTCTGCGTGGGGAGTTTGCTTCGCTGGGGCGTCAGTTGGCCGAGGTCTGTCACTTTCCCAAGTACACGCTGGAGAACGTTGATGATGTTGTCGTGTATGACGGCTTCGAGAATTATGAACGGGCGCATGCTCGCGGCAAAGGCGTGCTGTTGTTTGCGGGACACTTTGGGGGATGGGAGCTTTCTTCGTTTGTGCTCTCCATGCATGGGCACTGGATGCACGTGATTATGCGGGGCATGGACAATGTGTATCTGGGCGAGCTCATACTTCGTTATCGCACCATGCACGGCAACAAGGCTGTCGATAAAGATGATTTTGTGCGCGGGCTACTCTCGGCCATGAAGGCAGGCGAGGTGGTGGGGATGCTGATGGATACGAACATGACTCCGCCGCAGGGAATCTTTGTGGATTTTTTCGGGATCCCGGCGTGCACGGCGAGCGGGCTGGCACGGATTGCGTTGCGCACCGATGCGGCCGTGGTGCCGACGTTCACCATCTGGGATGCGGCGCTGGGGAAATACCAGCTGCGGTTTGATCCGGCGGTGGAGTTGGTGCGCACCGGCGACCTGGAAGCCGACATCAAGGCCAACACGCAGAAATTTAATTTGATCATTGAAGACTACGTGCGGAAATACCCAGAGCAGTGGCTGTGGGTGCACCGGAGGTGGAAGACGCGGCCGCCGGGGGAGCGGGGGTTGTATTGAAGGCTTCGGCTTTCGGGCTTCGGCTTGGTGGTAAGACCGCGATCCGGACTTAGAAAAACCACAGATCGATCTGGGGTAAAATATCTGGAATCAGTAAGTTGCGGTTTCCCGACGTAGCGCGATTCTGACTAAAATATTGAAAGCAAACAACTTGCTCGCAAAATATTCCATTCAAAGGACTTAGACGACTTTGCTTTGGCTAAGTACCTTAGAATGAGTGACCGCCTCGCAAAATATTGCATGCACGAGAGTTATCTCATTGCTATTCGGATGTCAAAGAACTTGGATACTGAAATCCGTGGAACAAAGGACTTCAGGCCGCAGCGTGTTGGCTTGTGCCAGCCGTCACCGCATCGACCATCATCGCGCAATTGACGGGGTGTGGACAAGGTTGGATGTCACAATGGGTTTGTGGAAATTCCTTGGGTGGTGTGTTGCGTGGCTGCACGGGCGCGCAAGAGGGAACGCCCGGGGTTCGCCGCACCTTCTAGGAAGTCAAATTCCCCGCCCTGTCGCGAAAGACGCGACAAGGGCGGGGCACCCTCGAGAGTTGAAATCAGCAAAAGGGCGGGCCAGCCCCCGGTTGTACTCCATAGCCGCACTGTCCGAGGACTTTCGATATACAATCCCCCTTCATCTTGCCGTCCATCGAAAAATCCCGCTCAGTTCCTGGAGGTACCTTGGCAACTCCGGTTGTTCAATCCAGTTACGCACCATCTCCCGCACCAGGACGCCGCTACGACCATTTCTTTTTCTCGGGCATGGCGTTCCTGATTCTCGTCGCCGTTTTTATCGGCTTTGCTCGCTCCTATTACCTTGCCGGTGTTTTCCAAGCGCCACTGCCCAATCGGCTGGTTCACATTCATGGGGCGGTCTTCACCTGCTGGATTCTTCTTCTTATTACACAGACGGTGCTGGTCTCTGCGCACCGCATTGACATTCATCGGCGGCTTGGGCTTGTGGGTTTCGGGCTTGCCTGTACCATGCCCGTAGTCGCGATCTATGCAGCCGTCGATTCTATGGTCCGACATGCCAGCAGGCCCAGCGCACGGACGTTTTTTGTGGTGCCTACATTCGATATTTTGGCTTTCATCCCACTGATTTTCTTCGCGTGGAAGTATCGTTCGAATGCGGCGGCGCACAAGCGGCTGATTATCATTGCGACGATCGCGATTCTTGACGCGGCGGTGGCGCGCTGGCCCATTCACGCTTCGTGGTGGGGTCTGCACCCTTCGGAGTGGGCGACTGAGGCTTTTCTCATACCGCTATTCGCTTACGATCTTTTCTCGATTCGGAAGATTCACCGCGCCACCCTGTGGGGAAGTCTCTTGCTTGTCTTTCTTCAGCATGTCCGCGGGCCGATTGGACAGAGCTACGCGTGGCAGACCTTTGCGGCCTGGGTGCAGCACGCGGCGCGGTGATAAGCGCAAGCAGATGACGCGCCTCGAATAAGGTTGGATTCAGCGCGATCTATGGATTTCCGCCAAGAGCCCACTTCTCGCAAAGGCGGCGAGAAATGGGGCACCCCAGATTCTAATCATCCCCCAGACCTGGGCCACCCGCCTCCTACGGGTGTTTTGGAACGTTCGGAACGTCAGCGCAGCGGTCACCTTTAATGATTCCTTGCTGGCAGAGTTCAAAGCGGACCTTGCGCTCGCCTTCGTCTTCTTGAGCGAGAACAGCCTTCCGGTGAACCTCACGCTGTTGCGCAAGTTGCTTTTCGTTCTCCAGACGCCTGCTTTCTTTCTCTAGACGCTCTTGTGGGGTCATTGGCACCCTAGCCTTATCATAAGCTTCAATTCTTGCAAGAACGGTCGGCGGTAAATTCCAAACGTGGAAAACAACTGTAGTGGGTGTTTTTTGATAAGGAGCATACTCGACGGTCAGGTATCCCCCGTTGTCCCTAATGGCTTTAAGAATGCCCATAGGGTCTCGAAAGAACAGCGAATCGTCTCCTTCGCCGAGCGAAACGGCGAACCGCTCTAGTGGTCCGTTATTAAACTTGATCCGCACTGAAGACTGATCCGCAACAATGCTATCGCTTATCTTCATAAACACTTCACAGACATTTGAACAGCGAATGACAAGTGAATCGGAATAACCAGAGATAGCATACTCAGTCACTTTCCCGTCAATGGCGGTCTTCGTGCTGTATTGCCATTCGGTATTTTGCGTTTGAGCCGCCGCACCTGCGACGGACAAGAACGTCAATGTGATTGCTGCGATTGCCTTCCTCATCATTTTCCTCATTGTATGGTGCATCTAGCTTTTCAACTTGTTCTCTACAGCGGCCCCAGCCATTCTCGTTGAGGTATTCCGTGAAATCCCGATCAGGTCTTCATAGGTCGGTGACAAGCAAGTCGATGCCGGTGTCCTTAGCCGGTATCCACGCGTTCAACTTTAAAGACTTCTGGACGTGAAGACCGACCAGGTATTCCCCAGCGTGAATTGTAAACAGTGGTTTCATTGGTATACTCCGACGTTTCCGCCAGTATCGGAGGCCGAGTAGGGGCGCACAAGGTTACCTCTGTCGTTCCATAGGTAACTGCCGCCGCCAGCCAGTGGCGCTGCAAGAGCCAGCCCCCGGCTAGCCCGTTACATCCCAAATTGGGTTTTGATGTAGCATACGTACCCAGGACCGCGTCCTTCCTCACCGCCCGGCTCTGACGCGTGCGCGCTGAGTCTCACCACGTGGTCCGAGGGGAACGGTTCCAGGATCGTCCAATGATGCCATCACATCTAAAACCTCCTCTTGATATGGACTTCCTGCGCCAAGAGTATTTCCGCCTTCAGGAGGCTATTGACAAGTTTGATGAAAAAGCGATTTCCATAAAAGCTTGGAGCGTAACGGTGAGCATGGCTGGGATCGGTACGGCCTTTCTCAAGCACGCTCCGGGGCTCCTCCTTCTTTCAGGAATTGCTTCCCTTTTGTTCTGGCTGATCGAGGCCTGGTGGAAAGCCTTCCAGCAGGCGTTTTACCCGCGGATGTACGAGATCGAGTCTCTAATGATGGGCCATGCTGTTGACCACCCGACTTCGCCGTTTATCGGAGGCTCTTGGATGCTCGCTTGGACTAAAGCTCGCGAGCGCGGACAGATCTGGGAAATATTGTGGTGGCCGCACGTCTTCCTGCCTCATGCTCTCGTAGCCCTAGTCGGGGTCCTTGGTTGGATTGCCAATCTGAGGTTTCACTTTGTCGCGCCTTGATCGCACTCGCCGACGTAGCCGTGCGTGCCGCCGAGGGCGACTCCTTGAAACTCGCGGGATCGATTGAGATTAGTGGATCTGTGCTTTCCTTGTCGCCGCGCGTTTAACATCGATTCCGCTGGGTTGGCTCACGGAGGCTCTGAGCCCTACTTTGTGTGATGGAAATTCCAAACCACATGGCACTTTCACGTGGCCGTATTCCGGTAGAATCAGATCTTCCTATGAAAACATTTGAACAGATCGCGGAGTTGGAGCGGCGGTATTTGCTGGGGACTTATAACCGGTATCCCATTGTGTTGACGCGGGGGAAGGGTGTGTTTCTTTACGACCTCGACGACAAGCGCTATCTCGACTTTGTTTCGGGGCTGGGGGTGAATGCGTTGGGGCACGCGCATCCGCGGATTGTGAAGACGATTCGGGAGCAGGCGGGGAAGCTGATTCACGTCTCCAACCTTTATTACCACGAGTATCAGGGTGCGCTGGCGGAGAAGTTGTGCACGCTTTTGGGCAGCTCTTTTGGAAATGCCCGGGCGTTTTTCTCGAATAGCGGGACGGAGGCGATTGAGGGGTCAATCAAGCTGGCGCGGCTGGCGGGACATCGTGCCGGGGGCGAGGCGAAGTCGCGGCTGGTGGCGCTCGAGGGGTCGTATCACGGGCGGACGTTTGGGGCGCTGTCGCTGACCGGGCAGGAGAAGCATCGCAAGGGATTTGAGCCGATGCTGGAAGAAGTGACGTTTGTTGCGCAGAATGATTTGGAAGGTTTGCGGGCGGCGGTGAACGACAGCACTTGCGCGATTGTGCTGGAGCCGATTTTTGGCGAAGGCGGGATCTATGAGTGTTCGGTGGAGTTTCTGCAAGAGTGCCGGGCGGCGGCGGATCGTCATAAGGCGGCGCTGATCTTTGATGAGATTCAGTGCGGGCTGGGGCGCACAGGGACGATGTTTGCGTTTCAGAGTTTTGGCGTGACTCCGGACATTGTGGCGATTGCGAAACCGATTGCGGCGGGGCTGCCGCTGGGGGCGTTTATTGCTAAGGAGGAGTTTGCTTCGGCAATTTCTCCGGGGCAGCATGGGACTACGTTTGGTGGTGGTCCGCTGGCTTGCCGCGTAGCGCTGGAATTTCTGGCGATCGTGGAAGACGAAAAGCTTTTGGACAATGTGAATCGCGTTGGCGCTTATCTGCAACAGGAATTGAAAGCGATTGTCGAGAAGAGTGCTGCTGCGAAGGAAGTGCGCGGGCGGGGATTTATTCAGGGGATCAATTTGGCGATTCCGGCGCGGCCGATTGTGGATGCGGCGCTGGCTGAGGGTGTTCTGTTCAACAGCACGCACGATACGGTGGTGAGATTTTTGCCTCCGTTCTTGCTGGAGGAGAAGCATGTGGATAAGGGGATTCGGGTGCTGAAGAAGTTGCTGCGGAAGAAGCGGAAATAAAAAGTGGTAGTGGTCAGTGATCGGTGGCCAGTAACTCCGGTTCATCTTGTTGACCACTAGCCACTGGCCACTGGTCAGAAAAACGGGGAGCCGAAGCTCCCCAAGTGAAGCGAACAGAGGCGATGTTCTCCTAAATAGAATCTGCTTGGCGTAAAAGAGTTGTCTGGTTGAGAAGATTTGGAGCGGAAGATTTGAATGTGACGGCGGCAGAGCGGGAAATTTCTACCCCGCGCGGAGCAACCCTTGGTCCGGCTCTGGGATCGGGTGTGGAAGAGTGCTGGATGGATTTGGATGGTGCGCGCATGCGATACCTGCGCGCGGGTTCGGGGCCGGCGCTGATTCTGATGCATGGGTTGCTGGGATATTCGTTTTCGTGGCGATATACGATGCCGGCGCTGGCGCCTTACGCTACGGTCTATGCGCTGGACATGATGGGGGCAGGGTTTTCGGATCGTCCGGTGGGGATTGATCACTCGATGCGGGGGACGGCGAAACGGCTTTTGCAGTTCGTCGAGCGGCTTGGGATTTCTTCGTTTGATCTGCTGGGGACTTCGCATGGCGGCGCGGTCGCGATGATGGCGGCTGCGGAATGTTTGAGCGAGGATGCCGGTCTGCGTCTGCGCCGGCTGGTGCTGGCGGCGCCGGTGAATCCTTATTCGGCGCATGGGCGGCGGCTGGCTCCATTCTTTGGCAGCAATTTTGGCGCTGCATTGTTCCGGCTCACGATCGCGCGGATGAGTTTCTTGTTTTCCTGGGGGCACGCGCGTATGTATGGCGACCGCAGCCGCATTACGCCGGGGACTCTGGAAGGATATGCGGCGCCGATGTCGAAGCCAGGATTGTTTGACCACGCGCTTAGTATTGTGCGCACGTGGACCGAAGACCTCCGCGAACTGAAGGCGACTTTGCCGCGATTGGCGAGCGTTCCCACGCTTCTGATGTGGGGCAGCAAAGATTCGGCGGTGTATGCTTCGTCGGCTGCGCCGCTGGCGAAATATTTTCCCAATTCGAAGTTGATAATCTTCCCCGGCGTTGGACACCTGCCATACGAAGAATGTCCGGAGGAGTTTAATCGGGCATTGATTGAATTCCTGACGCATGAGAAGCTTCCCGCCTGAGCGATTGGGTTGCGGCAGGGGCCTGATATCAAGGAAGCGAGCCAAACGCGCGATTATTGCGTCGCAAAAGGACGTGACGCTCGCGCGGCTCGCCCAGATTCCCTCGGCAAGCTCGGGACAGGCTCTTCGTTCGCGCAAAAAGCGCGCTCTCTCAGGATGACAGGGTGAAGTGCAGAAAGCGCTCTCTCTTGAAGTTACAGAGTGAAGTGCAAGAGGCGCATGCTCAGGATGACAATCAATTCTGATGATGACCCACCATATTTTCGAACTGCTGCGCGGCGCGTTGGTGCATTACGGGTACTGGGCTGTGGCTGCCATGTTGTTGCTGGAGGGCGCTGGCTTGCCTCTGCCGGGTGAGACCATTCTGCTGCTGGCCAGCTTTCTGGCTTATTCCGAACACGAGTTACGGTTTCCCTGGATCATTCTGGTCGGGACCGTGGCCACGACGGTGGGGGGAGAGTTCGGTTTTGCTCTCGGCCGCCACGGCGGGCGTCCGCTGATCGAACGCTATCGACATATCTTTTCTATTCGCGCGGAGACCGTGGCGCGGGGGGATCGACTCTTCGAGCGGTATGGGGCGGCTACGGTTTTTTGGGCACGATTCATCTTTGGTATGCGTGTGCTGGCCTCGCTGCTGGCGGGAGCGCTGCACATGCCGTGGCGGAAGTTTGTCTTGTTCAACTTTCTTGGAGCAGCGGTCTGGGTGACGGCGATTTGCGGTGCGGGATACTTGTTCGGCGGACATTGGGGCCGGCTGGTCCATGATCTCAAGCGCTTCGATTTGGTGGTTGCCGTTGTGGTTGTGCTGGCTGTTTTGTTGCTTTGGTGGCGAAGCCGGAGGGAGCAGGATGGTTCGTAAAGGTCTGCGGGAAAAATCCCGGGAGGGTGCGACCACCGTGGCTGCAGCCCGTAGAGATGCTGAACGCTTTACGTGGCCCGTTCGACTTCGCTCAGGGCAGGCTGCTGAAGCGCCGCTCTTCCACGTTGCTGACGGCATCCGGCGGGCACCTTAAGAGTCAACCTATAAAGCGAGGAATTTGGCTGAAGCGCGAATATACTGTGCGGGAGTCGCGGGCGTCCTCATACATAGCGGGGTCCGTGGCCGTTGATTCTACGGGCGGCGTCCGCGCCGGAACTCGGACGAGGAGGAACACATGAAGAAAATCGGGATCTTGACTCTATTGATTATGGCAACGCTCCTGTTGACCCTGGGCTTGACGGCAGCGGCGGCTGGTCCAAAAGCGCCGGCTGCTGTTGTGGCGGTCGCTCCAGCCAGCCCCGCGGTTGCTGCTCCGACCCCAATGCCTCCCCACCCGCGGGTGGAGCATGCGCTGGAAGCGCTGCGAAGCGCCCGGGATCATATGGCGCACGCCGAGGGCGAATTCCATGGCCATCGCGACAAGGCGATCGAGCACATTGACCAAGCGATCCACGAAGCTGAGGAGTGCATGCGAGAACCGTAGGGTTTGGACCTAAGAAAAGTAAAGGCAGCGTCCGCGGACGCTGCCTTTTTTATTATGGCCGTCTTGCGCAGCAGCTTACTAGCGATGAATGGTGTATCCGATCGAGGCGCCGACGCGGATCACGTTGTTGGAGTTGAAGCCTCCGGTGGTGATATTGGTATTGTTTTGGATGTGGTAAATGTGAGCCTCGGGGCGGACGAAGAAGTCGTGCCAGAAGTAATAGCGGAGGCCCCCGGAGACGTGTTCCATAAAGTGGTCTGTGCTGGTGTAGTCGATGCAGCCGGCGAAATAGCCGCACGTGACTACTCCCGGAAGGTAGAACCGGGTGCTGGCAACGCCAACGCCAGCCATGAAGTCAAGGCCAAATTTCTTATTCAGCTTTGGCTGGAAGAGCGCGTTTACGTCCGTCAGGATGGGCCGGTAGGCTTCATAACCGTAGTAGCTGGCCCGGTGATAGCGCCAGGAGGTCTCGACGTTAATGCCGAAGCGGCGCTCTTGGTCGACGACATCGCCGCTGATGCTGGGATAAGTTCCGCCCTTTTCCGCCAACTCCGTGAACGACTGCGAGCTATTGCTGGTGTAGGGCTGCATCACGGTGCCGCCGCCGACCGCAATATCGCCCTGCTGGGCCGCCGCAAAATGGGCGAAGAACAAAAAGCCGAACACGTGTGCGAGAAGCGCTAACTTTCTCAATACGGTCCCTTTCGTTAATTCGTTCAAGTTTGGATTATACCCGCCAGATTCATGGCGTGGGGCGAAGCGGCCGCGAACGACCGCTTCGGTAGAACTTGCCTGCCTGTCGGAAAACTGCTGTTCGCGCGGTCGAAGGCCTAATCTCCACCGCCGAAGGTGTATCCGACCGAGGCGCCAACTCGGAACACGTTGTTGGAGTTGAATCCGTTATCGACGACGGTGTTGTTATTTTGGATGTGGTAGTAGTGAATCTCGGGGCGGACAAATAAGTGATGCCAGGGGTAATAGCGGATGCCGGCGCCGAGGTGCTCCATGAAGTGATCGGTGCTGACGTAGTCGGCATAACCCGGGGTGGAGGGTCCAGGGGCGTATAAGCGGGTGCTCCCAGCGCCGATGCCACCCATCAGGTCGAGGCCAACTTTCTTACCCAGACGCGGCTGGAAGAGCAGGTTGAAGTCGGTGAGGATGGGGCGGTAGTTTATTTCGTCGAAGACGTAGGTGCCCTGAGTAGCTCTCCAAGCGGTTTCGACGTTAAGGCCGAGGCGGTGTTGCAAAAAGACCGCATCACCGCCGAGGTTGAGGTAAGTGCCGCCCTTTTCCGCCGGCAACCCGTTGGAATTGCTAGAAGAAGCGGAGGACGACAGGAGCGTGCCGCCGCCAATAAAGACGTCAACCTGCTGGTCGGAGGCAAGCTGGGCGATGGCAAACTGCGCGAAGAACAGGAATGCGAAAACAGGTGCAAGAAGCGCTAACTTTCTCAAGAGAAACCTCCAATTGATTGATTGCATGCGGCTGATTGCAAACCGTAAGATGCGCCCGCGAAATCGTTGGGATGTAGCAAAGTTACCCATACCCATCATAATTTCAAGTTGGGCCCAGATTCAACTAGAGCGAGAATGCTTGTAAAGAAACGTCAATGGAATTCTGGATCCTCGGAAATTGTGGATCCCCGGTTTCTTTAAGATCCGCCCAGGTAAAGTGTTCAACCCGGAAGCGGGTGAAAAGTTGTGCGCCGGCTTATTTGGATTTTCCACCGCCGCCAGGAGCGCGAATGTGGTCGAAGGCGATGGCGCCTCCGCCAAGGAAGATGAGGCCGAACGCCAGAGCGGCCAGGGCCAGCGGGAACTCGTATCCATTGGTGCCCATCAATCCGTTGTGGAAGTGCACCTTTGCGATAGCGACGGCCAGATCGATGCAGATGGCGAAAGCAGCTACCCGGGTGAACAGGCCCAGCAGCACGAGCAGACCGCCAAAGAACTCGGTGAAGGCGGAGAGATAAGCCGTCCACGCGGGCAGCCCGAGGCTGGTGACTAACTGAACGTGGTGGTGAAGTCCGCCGAAAACCTTGTGGTAGCCGTGGCCGACCATGACGGCACCGAGGGCCAGACGCATAACGAGGAGGGCGAGCGGTTGCAGGCGATCTAGAAAGCGCAAGTAGTTCCTCCGGCGAAGGACAGCCTAGATTACAGCAGTCGAGGGGCGGAGGGAAGCACTCCGATCGATGCGCGCCGCGAGAGGTTGGGCCGGGAGTTGGGGGTGTGCCGAACGGTTCTTAATTGGTACACAATATTGATACACAGTAATGATTGCGCGGAGTAGCCAATTTCTGGTAACGTTTTGTCGCCTCAGGATACGGGTGGCCGGCGGCGTCCAGTCGTGACTGGCTTACGCGTCTTGCGGGCCCTCCCCAGGCTCTTGAAATTAAATTTCAATCACGCGCGCGGAATCGGCGAGCTTCGTGTTTATGGTAGATGGAATCCGGAGCTGGCACCACACTGCGGATTATAACTGTCAATTTTTGGGGATCAAAATGTCGGGAAGAAGCTTAGATGCTCAGGAGGCTGTAATGGATCGGACTTCGAGGAGTGAAAACAAGCTGCAGAAATGGGTAGTGTTTCTGCTAGTGATGGCGGTTCCAGCTCTTGCTTGGGGCCAGAAGAAGACGAGCGCGCCTGCTCCCAAAGCGCCGTCACATGCAAGTGCGCCGTCTCATGCGGCGCCTTCCCACGCAGCAACGCAGTCCCATACTTCAACGCAGTCTCATACCAACACGGCGGCGGGCCACGGGAATACGGCGAGCCATGGCAACACGACGGCGGGCCATGGGAACACGGCGAGCCATGGCAACACGACGGCGGGCCACGGGAACACGGCAAGCCATGGCAACACGACGGCGGGCCACGGGAACACGGCGAGCCATGGCAACACGACGGCGGGCCGTGGGAATACGGCGAGCCATGGCAACACGACGGCGGGCCGCGGAAACGTGGCCGGCAACCGCGGAGCCGGCGCCCATGCTCCTCCGGGCAGGAGTGTTTCAATGAAAGGTGGCGGGCACGCGAACATCCGTCCCAATGGATCGGTTCGTTCGATTGACCGAAACGGCATGCACATTCAGAATGGGGTCCACGGCGGGCGCACGGTTGTGAGTGAACGCAACGGAGCGCGCATTGTGACGAGGGGGCATGGCGGCGGTTATGTGCAGCGTGCCTACGTGACGCGCGGCGGACATGCCTACTACTCGCGGACCTTCTATGCCGGTGGACGCTACCATGTGGGGCTCTATCGCGGCTACGGATGGGGCGGACACACGTACTTCGGCTATTACCCAGGCGTTTGGTATCACCCGGGATTTTATGGATGGGGCTTCCATCCGTGGGGAGTGCCGATTGCGTGGGGCATCGGGGCATGGGGTTGGGGAGGATCGCCCTGGTGGGGATTCTATGGCGGATGGTGGAATCCTTATCCGGTTTATGCTGCTCCCTACTACTGGCTGACGGACTACCTGATCTCGCAGCAGTTGCAGGCAGCGTATGCGGCTCGTGCCGAAGACAATGCTGACGCGGTGGCGGCGGATGCAGCCGCCAGCGGCGGTGGTGGAGACGCGACTCCGGCAGCGGCCTCCGGCCCAGTGGCATTGACTCCCGAGGTCAAGGAAGCTATTGCCCAAGAAATAAAAGCCCAATTGGCCGCGCAGCAGACACAGGCCGGCCAGGATTCGGGTGGACAAGCGTCGGCAGCTCCAGCACCTACCAGCGATCAACCGCCTCCGGCGTTGGATCCATCACAGCGTACGTTCGTAGTGGATTCCGATGTAACAGTCGTGGCAAACGGTCAGGAATGTGCGCTGACGTCGGGTGACGTGATTACGCGACTCACGGACACTCCAGATGGGGACCAAAACGTGAATGCCAGCGTCTCGGCGACCAAGAAAGGCGACTGCGCGTCGGGACAAACCGTAGCCGTGAAAGTGGATGACTTGCAGGAAATGTACAACCATTTCCAGGAGAACATCACCAACGGCATGGGCGAACTGGCGAAGAAGCAAGGGACGGGCGGTATGCCAAAGGCGCCGGATACCGGCACCCAAGCCGGGGCGGTGACACCACCGCCACCGGATACTAGCGTGGCGAAAACTCTGCAAGATCAGCAGGCAGCGGCCGATCAGGCGGAGACGGATGCGAAGCAGGACGCATCATCGGGCGGTGGGCAGTAGGCAGACGGCAACAAACCGCAGTTTACCAATAATCAACCCAGGGAGCGTCGGATGACGACGCTCCCTTCTCCAATGCAGTGGCAAGATTTTTCCTGACGCTGCGTGTGGCGCGGCTGCGAGTCAAGTTTGGCGAGACCTGAACGGAGGGTTTTACGATGTCGAAGAAATTCCACGATCTAATGCCAGGGATTGTGCTCCTGGCGACCATGACCTTTCCGATGGCGCTGGCCAGCGCTCAGGCAGTTTCTTTGCAGGAGCAACTGGCTGCGCAGTACAAGCTGGTGAAGATGGGGTCGGACACAGGCGGATATTCCGTGGTGGAGAAAGGTACGCTGTTGGCCATCCAAAAGGGTGGGATCCTCGCCGTGCCTTACGGCGACCAGAACATCCTTTCCAACAAGTATGAAGGTGGAACCATTCATGCTCCTAGTGGCCTGGCAATGATGGGACGAAAATCCATCATGGGGAAGTTTGGGAAGGAGCAGACGACCCATCTATTTGCAGTGGGCGACAAAGTCTATCCCATGAAGATCGACGTCAACGTTAGCAAAGACACCGTGACTCTTGGCGTCGTGGCTTGTGACACCTGCAACAAGACGGATCCGCCGACGTACAACAAGGCCAATGTGGTCTTCCAATTTCCCAAGGGGTCACTGGCGAATGCGGCTGCCGGCGGAGTGGAGGACACCATCGGGCAAGTGCTCTCCATCAGCAATGACGATGCGCAGGGCGGAGATCAGGGTGGGCAGCAGCAGGGAGATCAGCAGGAGGGCGGGGATCAGAATGCACAGCAGGGAGGCCAACAGCCAGCGGCAGCAGCTCAACCGCAGGCCGAGCCGGCGAGCATCGAGAAGGGAATGACCACCGACCAAGTCGAGGCTGCGATGGGCAAACCGGATAAGAAAGTAACTCTCGGCACCAAGCAGATCTACTACTACAAGGACATGAAGGTGATTTTCCTGAGCGGGAAAGTTTCGGACGTGCAATAGGCACGCACTGTAGGTCGGCTGGAAGAGAGTTCGAGTTTTCGATCATCGTTGCAACCCTCGCTCCCGTGATGCAGCGATGGGTTGGCCTGCGTTAACAGCGCTTCCGTAGGTCAGAGGTTAAAGCCAGCAATAACAGCAACTTGAGCCGCCGATATAGTACTTCCGTACCGTCTGTAGTACTTCGGTTACCAGTTCACGGGTGACCTAACATCTCTCCTCGATATAACCCTTCTAATTGTGCTGCTGATGATGAACACCGCAACATATAGACGTATCCCCCGAGCGGCCTTCCAGTGAATTCCAGAAAACAAGCATAAAACCCAGCAAAACGCGGAAATTCGCTTGGAGGCGGGGTTTTTCAGGGCTGATATATGCTCGGGACACCGAAAGCCCTTGGACAGGCATAGAGGGCGAGGGCGTCTCCCAAGATTAGCCTGCGGCTGGAACCACAGCGCAGGAAGTTCTGGAGGATGGGGCAAAAGGAACTATGGCCGACTCGCGGGAAGTGATGAATATTCGCCAGGCTTCGCAGTACCTGGGGGTGAGTCCGGACACGCTTTACAAGTACGTCGGAGAACAGAAGATTCCCGCCTTCAAGCTGGGCAACCGCTGGCGCTTCAAGAAGTCGAGGCTGGATCAGTGGATGGAAGAGAAATCGAGCCAGATGGAGTTGGGAGCAAAACGTAAACCGAAGGCGGCGATGAAAGCTGCCGGGTCACAGTAGCTCACGAAAGCCGGCGGGACGCCGGCGTTACAAGAACTGCCGGCGAGTAGGCCGGCGCTACGAAAGGGCGGGCACATGTTTGGAATGGGATCGAAGGCGATTGTAGGTCTGGATGTGGGCTCTTCCAGCATCAAGGCGGTGGAGTTGAAAAAGAAGGGTGGGCAGATTGAAGTGGCGCACCTGGGACTGGAAATGCTGGCCTCCGACATCGTAGTGGATTCGATGATCGTGGACTCGGGAACCGTCTCGAGCGCGATTTCCAAGTTGTTCACCGACTGCCTGATCAAAACCAAGGCGGTGGCCACGGCGGTAAGCGGCCACTCCGTAATCGTCAAGAAGATCTCGCTGCCTTCAATGAGCGATCAGGAGCTGGCCGAGACCATCGAGAAGGAGGCGGCTCAGCATATTCCCTTCGATCTGGCGGACGTGAGTCTGGATTACCAGATTCTGTCGGAGGAAGCGGGCAGCCCGAATATGGATGTGCTGCTGGTGGCCGTGAAGAAGGACAAGATTTTGAACTACACCAACGTACTCTCGATGGCCGGGCGCACGCCCGCTATTGTGGACATCGATGCGCTGGCTTTGCAGAACTGCTACGAGTACAACTACCAGCCGGCGCCGGGCCAGGTAGTGGCGCTGCTCAACCTGGGCGCCAGCGTGATGAACATCAACATCGTAAAGGGGACGACGCCCCTGTTTCCGCGCGACGTCAGCGTGGGCGGGCACCAGTATACGGACTCGCTGCAGAAGGAACTCGACTTGAACTTTGAGGATGCCGAGAAGCTGAAGCTGGGGGAGAAGGTCGGCACGGTGAGCGAGGACGCGAAAGCGCCGATCCTGCAGCAGGTGACCGAGATCATCGTGCTGGAAATCCAGAAGACGTTCGACTTCTTCCGGGCCAGCGCGGCGGGCGAGCACATCGAGAAGATCTATCTGGCAGGCGGTTCGGCAAAGGTGCCGGGGTTGATGGAAGCTTTGCGGCAGGAATTTTCGATGCCGGTCGAATTGTTGAATCCATTCCAGCGCGTGGTGCCGCCAGTGGACGGTCCAGGAGCGGAGCTGGTGGAGCAGAATCCGGGCCAACTGGCGGTAGCGGTGGGTTTGGCTTTGAGGAGCTTTGAATCCCTATGATCAGAATCAATCTGCTCGAAAACTCTAAGGGGAAGAACAAGCGCGCCGGCGGTAGCGTAGCGGCGTCGCCCGCGATGGAAATGGGCGACATCGGTTCGCCCAAGCTGAAAGTGCTGGTGGTGGTGTTGGTGGCTGGAGCATTGAATTTCAGCTACTGGTACCGGCTGGACCGGCAGGGGAAGACGATTGCGTCCCAGATGCAGACAGCCCAGCAGAAGAACCGCGAACTCAGCGACGTGAAGGCGCGTTATCTGGAGCGGCAGACACAAGCCAACAGTTACAAACGGCGGGTGGACGTGATCGATTCCTTGCGCGCCGGTCAGGCGGGTCCGGTGAATCTGCTGGCCATGCTGGGCGAGACGGTGAACGGAACCGAAGCGGTCTGGCTGAGAAAGATGGACGACAGCGGTCCCAGCGTAAGTCTGGAAGGGACTGCGCTGAGCACGGATGCGGTGGCCAACCTGATCGCGAACCTGCAAAAGACGGGCTTCTTCAAGAACGTCGAGATCAAGGAAACCTTCCAAGACGATGCGGTTAAGGACATGCAGGCGTTCCAGTTCACGCTGACCTGCGAGAAGGGAAAGTCGTAGAGGCGGACTTATGGCAATGAATTTCAACGAACTGTCGGGCCTGAAGCAGTGGGGAGCGGTGATCGTGGGCGGAGCGCTGGTAACAGCGGCGCTGTACTACACGGTGTTCAAAAGCCAGAGCGATAAGAACGCGACGGCACAACATGCTTTACAGGAGAAGGTTCGGGAAAACAACGAACTCGAATCTTACCGTCCCAAGCTGAAAGATATGGAACAGCAGGTAGCCAGCTTGAAGCAGCAACTGGAGATCGAACGGCGCATCGTGCCCGACGACAAGCAGGTGGACACCTTCATCGAGACGATGGATGGCGAAGCGCAGAAGGCGGGCGTGGAACTGCGGCGCTATACGGCGAAGCCAATTACTTCGAAAGAGTATTACTCGGAGCTTCCGTTCGATATGGAAATGGACGGCCCCTATTACTCAATGCTGAATTTCTTTGACCGGATCGGCAAACTGGAGCGCATTGTCAACGTCAGCGGGCTGCTAGTGGCAAACACCAAGAATCCCAGTGACGCGAAGGCGAAGCATACCTACCAGTATGCGCCGAACGAGAGTGTGGTCGCGACCTTTACGGCTACTACGTTCTTTAGTCACGATTTGGAGCCGGCCGGGGCGGGACCAGCAACCAAGCCCGCAACAGCAACGGCAGGCGTGGGCAAATAGGAATCGCTATGAAGCTAACGACAGCAATTCTGGCAGTGGTAGTGATGACGGGGGCGGTTTGGGCACAGAACCCGCACATCATCAACAACGGGCAGCGCACCACCAAAGCTCCTGCGCAGGCAGCGAAGCCGGGGGCGGGTGCACCAGCCAGGCCGGCAGCGGCTGCGGCGGTCCGCGTCAACCCAGTTCCGGTCACCATGGCAGCGAAACCGCATGGGCCACTGGCGCCTCATAAACAGTTGGCATTGCGGCCCACGATTGCGGCCCAAGAGACGGCTCCCAAGCCCGTAGTTCCCGTGACGGCGAAGATTGTGGCCGAGGGAAACACGGGCATTGCCGGCAACAGTAACGATGCCACCAAGCCGCCCAAGGTGGAAGACAAGAAGTGGTCGATGACCGGGAAGCGCGATCCCTTCTTCAGTCCGATCGTGCAGTCGCCGACTGGTTCGGGATGCTCGACGGGAAAAAAGTGTTTGGAAATCGGGCAGATTAATCTGCGCGGCGTGGTGAAGTCGGATGGCGGCTTTATCGCGGTCGTCACCAATACTCTGAACAAGGCTTATTTCCTGCGCGAGAACGATCCCGTATTCAACGGTTATGTGGTGAGAATCACGGGAGACACAGTTGTGTTCCAGGAAACAGTGCAAGACAAGCTGGGTAAACCGCTGACGCGAGAAGTGGTTAAGCGAATCTTCACGCCGGCCGTTTAGCGGCAGGCAACGGCGCAGCCGGGAAAGCCGGAGCGCCAAAAAATCGAGTTCTAGCAAGGACATGCGGGCTAGACCCGCAAGTTGGGGAGAGGCGAAATGCGAAAGCAACTGCTGAGTGTATTCCTACCGCTGCTGCTCTTGGGGCTGATGGCATCGGCCGCAGAGACTCCGGCGATAACCACGGCGAGCCAGCAAAACGAGCTGCAGCGAGTGAACGTAGTTCGCGGCACGGATGAGATCCGGGTCGAGATCAACGCTCGTGGCGCGATGACGCCCAAGCTGAGCACGGCGGATTCGCCGGCGCGGGTGATCGTGGATTTGCCGGGGACCGTCATGGTCACCGGGCAGAGCCACATCACGGTGGGCAGCGCGGGAGTCAAAGGAGTGCGCATCGGCATGGACGGCCAGACGCCTCCAACCACTCGCGTGGTGGTGGATCTGGAGCATGCCTGCCGCTATGAATTGACTCCGTCGGCAGACGGAAAGCTGGTGTTGACGCTGCACGCGCAGCGCACGACAGCGGCCAGCGCCAGCGTCCCCAAGATTTTGGCGCAAACTTCTCCAGCGCCGGTGAGCGAGAGTGTGTCTCCGTTTGCGCCGCGCGTTATGGAAGTGACACCGAAAATGCAGCCAGCTGCGGCCAGCGCGCCGGTTGCTCCCAAAGCGGTGATGCAGAGTGCAGTCCCGGCCACGGCCCAGAAGGCCGACGCGGCTCCGGCTACATCTTCATCCAGCAATTTTGTATTTGTCGAGCCGACTTACGCGGCCAAGACGAATGCTGGAAATGCCTCGGACGAGCCCGCCGGGCGCGCCCAGGAAGCGGCGGCGAAGTTTGCCGATAAGACGGCCGCAGAACTGCTGCCGGTGAGCATGAACGCGTCGCAGTCTTCGCAGAGTGCGGCTTCCAGCACTGGCATCCAGCCCGCGGTAAACCTTGCGGCGGAGCAAAGAGCACAGGCTGGACAGCAACCTGCTTCGGTCGGCCCCAAGTATACGGGCGAACCGATTTCAGTGAATCTGAAGGATGTGGATCTGAAGGACTTCTTCCGTCTGATTCACGAAATCAGTGGCCTGAATGTAGTGCTTGACCCGAACGTGCACGGCACCCTGACGGTGGTATTGGATGATGTGCCGTGGGACCAGGCGCTGGACATCGTGCTCAAGAATAACGATCTGGCGCGGGAACTGGAAGGCAACGTTCTGCGCATCGCGACGGTGGACACTCTCAAGAAAGAAGCGGACGGGCGGCGCGCTCAGGTGGAAGCCGAGGCGCAGGCCGTGGAGAAAGTTTCAGTCACACGTTTCCTGAGCTATGCCCACGCCAAGGATGTGATGGTAACGGTGAAGAAGTTCCTTTCGCAGCGCGGGGACGTGGTTGCGGATGAGCGCACCAATGCGATAATCGTCAACGACATTCCCAAAGTGATTCCGGTGATTGACCGCCTGCTGACGCAGCTTGACCGCAAGACGCAGGAAGTGGAGATCGAAGCCCGTGTGGTGGCGGCGACTCGGCAGTTTGCCCGAGACATCGGCACGCAACTCGGCTTCGGCTGGGGCAATGGCCATAGCGCAATCGGTGGCGCGTCCTCGGTAGGCAGCTCACCGACGACAGTCGGTGGTTTGACTCCAGGCTACATCACGGTACCGGGCTCAGGTTCGACGACGGGATCGTCGATTCCCTTGTTCTCCAACCTGGGTTCCACCTCACCCACGAGCGGCTTGACGTTCCTGAACGCCAGCAATACGGTGCGAATCGATGCGGTGCTTACGATGGCCGAATCGCGCGGATTGCTGAAGGTTCTGTCGCGGCCGCGAGTGGTCACTCAGAATAATATCCAGGCGCTGGTGAAGCAGGGCGTGCGGGTGCCCATCGTGACCCAGGCGCAGTTGGGCGGTCCTCCGACTGTGACCTACGTGGATGCGTTCCTGCGCTTGACTGTAACTCCGCAGATCACTTCGGAGAATACGATTTTCCTGAACGTGGACGTGGAGAATACGACACCGAACTTCGGCCAGGAAGTGCAGGGTAACCCCGAATTGATCACGCAGCAGGCGACGACGCAGGTGCTGGTGACCGACGGCGGTACGGTGGTGATCGGCGGCGTCATCCAGACGCAGAACTCGATCAACATTACGCAGGTGCCGGTCCTGGGCAACATTCCGATCCTGGGCAACCTGTTCAAACACACGCAGGTCAATACGTCCAACCAGGAGTTGATCTTCTTCATCACGCCGCGAATCATTCAGACCTAGCAGCGAGCAGTTGAAGATTTAAAGCTGCCGGCCCTGAAGAACCTGTCAGAGCCGGCGGTTTTGTTTTTGGAGCAAGTCTCAGTTCTCAGAACTGAGAACTGCCTTTCTCCTGATAAACTCAGCACGATGAACTTCCTTGGGCGCCAGAAGGAACTGCGGGAGCACCTTGCCACGACGCAGTTCGATGCGCTCCTGATCAGCCACCTCCCCAACATCCGGTATCTCTGCGGCTTTACTGGCAGCGCGGGGTTCCTGCTGATCGAGGAAGCCGGGAGCGTTTTCTTTACGGACGTTCGCTATGACACGCAGGCCCGCGAAGAGGTGAAGGGCGCGAAAGTGATCATTGCGCGCACGGCGGTGCTGAGCATGCTCGGGAAGTGGATCGGGGCGCGCCGCAAAGGAACGAGATCGAAGGGATGGACGCTTGGGATCGAAGCCGAACACCTGACTGTGGCGGAAAGAAAACGGCTGGCGGATCTGCTGCCCTCGGGTCTTCGGCTGCGGAACGCGCCCGCGCTGGTGGAGCGGGCGCGCATGGTCAAGGATAACGATGAGCTGGACCGCATTCGCGCGTCAGTGAAATTAGGGGCGACGTTGTTCGACCGGGCGCTTGAAGTTCTGCGGCCAGGCGTAAGAGAAACCGAGGTGGCGGCCGAGATGGAGTACGCGGCGCGGCGAGCGGGTGCGGAGGAAATGTCATTCCCGACCATCATCGCTTCCGGGGCGAGATCGGCGTTGCCTCACGGCAGAGCCACGGAGCAATCCATCGCTCCCGGTGGATTCGTGGTGTGCGACTTCGGTGTTATACTCGCAGGTTATTGTTCGGACCAGACCCGCACTGTATGGATGGGTGCGGCTTCGGGTGCAGCCCCAAAGGGAGCTCGCGAAGCATACGATGCGGTGCGCGAGGCACAGCAGGCAGCGATTGCTGCGGTACGGCCGGGGGTTAGCGTCGAGGAAGTGGATGCGGCAGCGCGTAAGGTATTGCGCAAGGCTGGGTTAGGACGCTATTTTACGCATTCCACCGGGCATGGCGTGGGTCTAGAGATCCATGAATCGCCCAGGGTTGCGGCCGGACAGAAGGAAATGTTGGAGTCCGGCATGGTCATCACGATTGAACCGGGAGTATACTTCCCCGGCAAGTGGGGCGTGAGGATCGAGGACATGGTGGCCGTCAGCGAAGACGGCTGTGAGGTGTTGACCCCAACCGGCAAGGATTTTCTGACGGTGTAGGTCTTCTGAAGTACCGTCTGGTTGATTTCCAGGCGGGTCAGATTCAGGCAGGGCACGCGGAACGCGTGGCTGTTTCCCGGGCCAGTTCTGGCGCGGAGTGGCGAGCAGTCCCACCGTAGACGAATGAATCAAAAAGAGCTGAAGGAACTCATCGAGTTCTTAATCGAAAAAGACATTGCCGAGTTCGAACTGGAGCGTGGCGATGTCAAAGTAAAGATTAAGCGCGCCGGACAAACCACTGTGGTGCATACCCACGGGGAGGTGTCCTATCCGCCATACGCAGCGGGGTTGGTTACCGAGGCCAAGAATCAGGGCGCAGGATCCCCTCCCGCACCGCCGCCAGCGCCGAGCGAGCCTGCCCCGGAAGAAAACCTGCAGATCGTGAAGTCTCCCATCGTGGGGACGCTCTATGAGTCGCCCTCGCCGGGCGCGCCTCCATTTGTCAAAGTCGGAGATATGGTGGAAGTGGGGCAGGTGCTGTGCATCGTCGAGGCGATGAAACTGCTGAATGAGATTGAGTCGGACGTGGCCGGGGAAATCATAAAGAAGATGGGGAGCAACGGCCAGCCGATCGAATACGGGCAGGAGCTGTTCGCCATCCGGCCGAAGAAGTGAAACGCTGTGAGAACTGGCTTCTGAAAAACCAGGCGCGCTTTTCGCGCGCTTTTTCGCGTCTTAGGAGGCGGCAAAAGCCGGGCTTCGCCCGGCGGACAGCCGGGGGCGGCTGGCCCCACATTTGATCTGAAATGTTTAAGAAGATACTGATTGCGAATCGCGGAGAAATTGCCCTGCGCGTCATTTGCGCGTGCAAGGAGCTGGGCATCCATACGGTCGCTATTTACAGCGAGGCGGACCGGCATTCCTTGCCAGTGCGCTTCGCGGACGAAGCCATCTGCATCGGGCCGCCACAATTGGCGCTGAGTTACCTGAACATCCCGGCGGTGATCAGCGCGGCGGAGATCGCCAACGTGGACGCGATTCATCCCGGCTACGGGTTGCTGGCGGAGAACGCCAACTTTGCCGAGGTGTGCGAAACCAGCGGGATCAAGTTCATCGGGCCGCAGCCGGAAGTGATGCGGCTGATGGGGGAAAAAGAAAAAGCGCGCTCCGCCATGAAGCGCGCGGGCGTGCCGATTCTGCCGGGTTCGGACGGAATCATTGCCTCCGAAGGCGAAGCCGTGGAGTGGGCGCGGCAGGTGGGCTTTCCGGTGATTATGAAAGCTTCGGCGGGTGGCGGCGGGCGCGGCATGCGCATTGTGCGCACTGAAGAAGAACTGCCGGGATTATTTAAGGCGGCTCAAGCGGAGGCGGCCGGCGCATTCGGCAATGGCGACCTGTACATGGAGAAATATGTCGAGCATCCGCGGCACATCGAGTTTCAGGTGCTGGCCGACGAGCATGGCAATGTGGTGAGCCTGGGCGAACGCGAATGCTCGATCCAGCGGCGGCACCAGAAGTTGCTGGAGGAGTCGCCCTCGACGCAGGTAACGCCGGAGTTGCGCGATCAGATTGGCGCGGTGTTGTGCAAGTCGCTGGCGGAGATCGGCTACACGAACGCGGGAACCATCGAGTTTTTAATGGACCGGGACCGCCAACTGCACTTCATCGAAATGAACACGCGTATCCAGGTGGAGCATCCGGTGACCGAATTGGTGACGGATGTGGATTTAGTGAAGAGCCAGATCATGATCGCCGCCGGGGCGCGCATGGACGAAGTACTGCACGGGCCGATCGAGCACCGCGGTCATGCCATAGAGTGCCGGATCAACGCGGAGCATCCCGAAAAGTTCACTCCGTCCGCGGGCAAGATCACGGCGTTTAATCCCCCCGGAGGGACAGGGGTGCGCGTGGATACGGCGGCGTATGCCGAGGGCGTAATCCCGCCTTACTACGATTCGCTGATCGCCAAGCTGATCGTGCGCGGCAAGGACCGCAACGAGGCCATCTCGCGGATGACGCGGGCGCTGGAGATGTTTATCGTGGAGGGTGTGTACACGACGATTCCGCTGCACCGGAAGATACTGGCCGATCCCGACTTCCGCGCTGGGAACTTTGATACGGGATTCATCGAAAGATTCCTGGCAACGAACGGCAAAGCGAAGAACGGCAAAAAGGATTCGGCAGCGTGATCTCCGTTCCTCGTCTTTACCCCATTGTGGATGCGGCGTTCTTTTCGGCGACTGAAGACTTGGTGGTCTTTGCCGAGGAACTGGTCGCTGGCGGATGCACGCTGCTGCAATATCGCAACAAATCGGGCAATGCGCGTGTGGTGTTGGAGCAGGCGCGCGAACTGCGCAAGCGTTCGCGGACAGAGCCTGCCCTGAGCTTGCCGAAGGGAGTGTCCGCGCCACCGGTACCAAAACTCATCATGAACGACCGCGCGGATTTATGCCTGTCCGCGGAATTCGATGGCGTCCACGTTGGGCAGGATGATCTCTCGCCAGAGTCGGTGCGAAGAATCATTGGCTCCGACCGTTGGCTCGGAGTTTCCACGCACAATCCCGAGCAGATGCTAGAGGCGGATCGCACCTCGGCAGACTATCTCGCCATTGGGCCAGTGTTTGCGACTTCCAGCAAAGGTCAACCCGATCCGGTCGTGGGCCTCAAAGGAGTGCGCCGGGCGCGGCAGTTGACCCAGAAGCCTCTTGTCGCCATTGGAGGGATTACGCGCGCCAACGCAGCTTCCGTGATTGACGCCGGGGCCGATTCGGTGGCCGTGATTTCCGATCTGTTACGGGAGCCGCGCAAATCAGCAGAGGAATTTTTCCGCGTCTTGAGGTAAAGTCATGGGACTTTGATAAGCATCGGGGCAAGCGAGGGCAAGATGCCTTTGCGGCCAGCCCTGAGCCTGCCGAAGGGAAAGCCGGCGGGACGCCGGCGCTACAAGGTAGGAGGGATCCTGAGCACACCGACAACGGCTGCCGGCAGCGACTGGGAACTTCATAGCCATCAAGATAAGGAGTTGGTCAAAGGCCTCGGCTTGACTAGCGCCACCATGCTGGTCATGGGGTCGATGATCGGCTCGGGTATCTTTATTGTTTCGGCGGAGATTGCCCGCGAAGTGGATTCACCCGCGTTGCTGATCGGCGCTTGGGCGGTCGCGGGGTTCATGACGATTGTTGCCGCGCTCAGCTATGGTGAGCTGGCGGCGATGATGCCCCGAGCCGGCGGGCAATATGTTTACCTGCGTGAAGCGCTCGGACCCCTGTGGGGCTTTCTCTACGGCTGGACATTGTTCCTGGTAATCCAGACTGGGACGATTGCCGCGGTGGGCGTGGCTTTCGGCAAGTTCCTCGGAGTTTTCTTTCCCGCGATTTCTTCCTCCAATTGGATTCTGCATCTCTGGAAAGTCCCACCGATTCGTTTGGGGCCAATGGTTCTAGGGAACATGGATGTGGGAATCAATACGCAGAACCTGATCGCCATCCTGCTCGTGGTCTTTCTTTCGGTGGTGAATATCTTCGGATTGAAAACCGGGGCGATCATTCAGAATATTTTTACTGCGGCCAAGGTCGCGGCGCTGCTGGGGCTGGCCTTGTTCGGTCTGGCGCTGGGACGGAATGCCCAGGCGCTGGCCGCGAACTTCAGTGGACATTTCTGGCGGAACGCGGGACTGGGCGCGCAGCACGCCGTTCAGGTGGGAGTGGGCGGTCCAGTTGTGATGGTGGGCACGCTTACGATTCTGGCTGTGGCGCAGGTGGGGTCGCTGTTTTCCGCCGACGCCTGGAACAATGTGACCTTCACCGCGGGTGAGGTGAAGAATCCTAGCCGGAACCTGCCACTGTCATTGGCGCTGGGCACGGGCGTGGTGATCGCGCTTTACATCGCGTGCAATTTCATCTATCTGAATGCGCTGCCACTGGACGGAATGCAGGGCGCAGCCACTGTTCTGGGACGGGGAATCAAGTATGCCGCCGAAGACCGGGTCGGGACAGCGGTAATGACGCAAATGTTCGGCGCTGCCGGAGGACTGCTGATGGCGGCGGCGATTCTGATTTCCAGCTTCGGTTGCAACAACGGACTGATTCTTTCTGGTGCGCGCGTTTACTATGCGATGGCGAAGGATGGCCTGTTCTTCCGCAGCGTTGCCAGGCTGCATCCCACGTACAAAACGCCGGCGGTTTCGTTGATGGTGCAGATGGTGTGGGCGTGCCTGCTCTGTGTCTCGGGCAGCTACGGACAGCTGCTGGACTACATTATTTTCGCTGCGCTGTTTTTCTACATGTTGACGATTGTCGGATTATTCGTGCTCCGCCGGACGCATCCAGACGCCTCACGGCCCTACCACGCGGTGGGTTACCCGGTATTGCCGGCGATTTATATTGTGATGGCTTCATTCATCGATATCGTACTATTGCGCTACAAACCGCAATTCACCTGGCCGGGACTGATTGTGGTACTGCTGGGCATCCCGGTATATTACGCGTGGTCGAGGAGTTCGAGCACGACGAGGGCATCTTAGCCCCAAGGAGAAACGAAGCATGGCGAATCTGTTCGCAAAGAAAGATCTCCCCACACTGATGAAAGAGGCAGTTGAGGTCGAAGGCGAACAAAGCCTGCGGCGCGCCCTCGGGCCGCTGAATCTGCTGACCCTGGGCATCGGCGCGATTATTGGGGCGGGGATTTTTGTAATTACCGGGCAGGCAGCGGCGCAGTTTGCCGGACCGGCCATTGTGATTTCGTTCGTGCTGGCTGGTGTTGCCTGCGCATTCGCCGGGCTCTGTTACGCTGAGTTCGCTTCGATGATTCCTATCGCGGGTAGCGCGTATACCTATTCTTACGCCACGCTGGGTGAATTGGTGGCATGGATCATTGGCTGGGATCTGATTCTGGAGTATGCCTTTGGCGCAGCCACCGTAGCGGTGGGTTGGAGCGGCCACTTGCGGGCATTCCTGCACGATATCGGTTGGAGTCTGCCTGCATTTCCTACTTCTGATTTCACTCTGTTCGGAATGCCCGTGCATTTGAAGTACGACTATGTCGGGTTTCTCGTGATCATGGTGATTACCACGATCCTGGTCATTGGGATTAAGGAATCGGCAAATTTCACCACCGCCATCGTGATCATGAAGGTAGCGGTGGTGTGTATGTTCATCGCGCTTGCCACGGTGTTTTTGTACTCGCACGCATGGAAGCCAAACTACTGGCACCCGTTCATTCCCAAGAATAACGGGGAATGGGGACACTTCGGATGGTCGGGAATTTTGCGGGGAGCTGGCGTTGTCTTCTTCGCCTACATCGGTTTTGACGCGGTCTCGACCGCGGCACAGGAGGCCAAGAATCCGAAGAAGGATATGCCCCTGGGCATTCTGGGTTCCCTGGTCATTTGCACTGTTCTCTATATCCTGGTTTCCGGCTTGCTCACCCACATCGTGCCTTACCAGCAGCTCAACGTCCCCGATCCCGTTGTAGTCGGTGTGCGCGTCGCCGGTCAGCAATGGGCTACGTTTCTGGTGGAAATCGGCGCGCTGGGCGGCTTGGCGACCGTGATGCTGGTGATGTTGCTTGGCCAATCGCGCGTGTTCTATTCCATGTCGCGTGACGGTTTGCTCTGGCCTTGGGCTGGCAAGATTCATCATCGCTTTCGCACGCCTTACCTCAGTTCTATCGTTGTGGGTATTTTCGTTGCGATCCTGGCCACGGTGATTCCGCTCAGTGTCCTGGATGAGATGACGAGCGTAGGCACGCTGCTCGCCTTTGTTCTGGTGAGTGCGGGCGTGTGGGTGATGCGCCGGACGCATCCCGAACTCAACCGGCCATTCAGGACGCCGATGGTGCCGCTGGTTCCGATACTCTCGATTCTTTTCTCGGGAGCTCTCATCGTTTTTCTGTCCCCGGCCACGCAGATCCGGCTGGTGGTCTGGCTGGTAATCGGACTGGCAATCTACTTCACCTACGGACGTAAGCACAGCAAAGTGCAGCAGGCTCTGCAGTCGGGGTCGGGGCCGAAGAGTACGACATAGGCCGAATCTCTTTGCTGCGGGCTCTCCGTGCAGCGCGGAGAGCCTTTTTGTTTTTAGTTGCTCGTTAGGCGATGATAAGAATTATGAAAATCGTTTCTGCGGATGAAATGCGAGCCATTGATCGCGCCACCAGCGAACGCTTCGGCGTGCCGTCGCTTACTCTCATGGAGAATGCCGGCACGGCGGTAGCAGACTACGTGCTTTCGCACCATGCCTTGGCCAAGCGCATCGTGGTTTTCTGCGGCAAAGGGAATAATGGCGGCGACGGCTTCGTAGCGGCGCGGCGGTTACATCAGCAAGGGAAGAAGATTCAGGTGGTCCTGCTGGCCGATCCCAGCGAACTGAGAGGCGATGCGGCGGCCATGTTTGGCAAATTGCCGAGTCCAGCGATCGCGGTGCATTCCAGCGAAGAGTTGAAGAGTGAGCGAGTCCGGCTCTCGTTACAGGGAGACATTTACCTGGATGCGGTGCTGGGCACCGGCTTCAAACCGCCGGTGAGCGGGCTTTACGCGGAAGCAATCGCGATCATGAATGCGAGCCCGGTTCCCGTGATTGCCGTTGATATTCCTTCCGGCGCTGATGCCGACGCGAGAAATGCGCAAGCCGGGACCATTGCCCGCGCCGATGCGATTGTCACCTTCACTGCACCACGTCCGGCGCATGTGTTTGGCCTACTGACCGTAGGATCGACTTTTGTGGCGGACATCGGCTCGCCGGAGGCAGCGATTGTTTCGGCGCTGCAACTGAATGTGATCACGGCGCGCGATGTTGGGCCGTTGGTTGGTCCGCGTCCCGCAGAATCGAACAAGGGCAGTTACGGGAGCGTGCTCGTGGTGGGCGGATCGTTGGGGAAGGCTGGCGCGGCAGCGATGGCCGGGATGGCGGTGCTGCGCGCAGGGGCCGGGCTTTCTACCGTGGCGACGCCGAAGTCGGTGCTGGGAACCGTGGCGGGATTTCATCCGGAGTTGATGACGGAGTCATTACCCGAGACGGATGCGGGCACGATCTCCACCACCGCGCAGGGTCGAATCGCTGAGTTGGCGAAAGGGAGGACTGTGCTCGCGATGGGGCCGGGGATTTCGCGCGATCCGCAGACTGCCGAGCTAGTGCGGACTTTAGTCGCGAAACTGCAACTCCCGATGGTGGTGGATGCCGATGGACTCAATGCGTTTGAGGGACGCACGGAAGAATTGAATGGCGCGGGCCGGACTATTGTGATCACGCCGCATCCGGGAGAAATGGCGCGCCTCGCGGGATCGAGCATTGCCGACGTTCAGAAAGATCGCGTGGGAGTGGCGCGAAAGTTCGCACGCGAACACGAGCTGATCGTAGTGCTCAAAGGACATCGCACGCTGGTGGTGCGTCCGGACGGTGAAGCTTGGGTGAACACTACCGGCAATCCTGGAATGGCAACCGGGGGCACGGGAGACATCCTGACCGGCATGGTTGCAGGAATGATGGCGCAGCATTCGAAAGATGTGTTCGTGGCCGCGCTTGCGGCGGTGCATCTGCACGGCCTTGCCGGGGATGTGATGCGCGAGAGCGTCGGCGAACTTTCGCTGGTTGCGACCGACCTTCTGCAGGGACTGCCGGAGGCTTTCCGGCGCACGCAAAATGCGGCGAAGGAAAAAATGGTGCGCTGGGGCGGTTAAAATGTGCGCCCGATTACGCCCTCATCTGGATGCGGGCAAGCGAATGGTCTTTCCAGAAGCCGCGGAACGTCGCGCGGCGTCCAATATTTCCGTTACGGTGACATTGGTATCAAGGGACGACGGTCCGTCCGGCTTCATTCCGTTCAGCACTACTGCCCTCAGAAAAGACAGCGAACTATCGTAGGGTGCAGGCAGCGGTTTGGCCGCGATCTGTTGTTCCTGGCCGCCGGCACGGCGCATCCGAATGTCATCGCGCTTCACCGTGATTGCATATCCCGTCTGTCCGTATACTTCCATATCTTTGCGGTCGAACGGCCAGTTCCAGGAGGCTTGCAGGATGGCTTGCGCTTTGGGATACGTCAGGATGACGGTCGCCTCATCGTCCACTCGCGGATAGACGTTGGGTTTGATCTGCTGCGTGACGGCTGTAACTGTTTCCGGGCGTTGTCCGTCCATTAGCCAGGTCATGAGATCAGCGCCGTAACATCCGAAGTCGAAGAGCGCGCCTGCGCCATTGAGTTTGGGGTCGGTGAGCCAACTCAGAAATTCGGGGCCGACGCCGATTTCCTTCGGCCCGCTGTGGCCATCGTGAACCACGACCTTGCGCACATCGCCCAGCGCCTTCTCATGCACCAGGTCGTAGGCTGCCCGGTTGCTGGCATACCACGTTGTCTCGTAGTTGACGAGCACCTGGATCCTGCCGAGGTGTGCGGCCTTCTCAATAGCCAGCGCGTCCTTCAGGCTGACCGCCAAAGGCTTTTCCATCATGACGTGGACGTCGTGCCGGGCGCAGGTTTCCACCACCCGCCGGTGGTCGTAGGTGTTCGTGTAAACGAGCACGGCGTGCGGATGCGCTCGGTCGAGCATTTCTTCCAGATCTGAAAAGAGCAAAGCGTGGTCGAGGCCATACTGCTTCGCATATCGGGAGGCGAGGGCTTGGTCCGGTTCGGCAATCCCTACGATCTCGATCTCCGGATTGTGCAGCGAATGCTCCAGGAATCCCTGAACGTGCCCATGAACCAGACCGACGATGCCGACGCGGAGTGGCGTTCCATTGTCCGCAGGCGCAGTCTGGCCTTGGAAAGGTGCGGATGCAAAAAGCGCAAGAAACAATCCAGAGACTAGAAAAGAGCACCAACGCATAAACACTCCTCCAGCGGCGAGCTAGATAGTAGATCTAGCGATCACCACGAGAAATCCTCTTGTTCCCGCAGGACATTGTATCAATAGTAAACAAAACGCTAAGTGCTCTCGTCCCATAGATTTAAATCGCCCGAAACGCGCGCGCAGAGCGGGAATCCGGCCCTCTGCTTCCGTAACCTGTTACCGCGCCCGATGTCGTGCGATAGTACAGTCACCTTATGACCCATTTCCCCCAACCGCACCCATCGAGGCGCGCGGCCCGGGTCCAGTTAGGCTCTGTCCTGGCTGCGATTCGTTTAGAAGACGGCCGTCGCACAAAAGCAAAACTCCAAACCATTTCAGTGACTGGCGGACTATTGCAACTGCCGTGTTCGCTGGGCAACGGCGCCTTCGTGGAACTCGCATTTCAAACGCAATCCGGGCCTGTACATGGCATGGCTGAGATCCTCAGTCCTTTGCGCAAGACAACGACTGGCGTGCTGCAGCCATTCCGCTTCATCGCGCTTGAGGATGATGACCACCGCCGTTTGCGGACATCGCTCGACCAGGTTGTGGACCGGAGTCTGCTGGGGCTGAAGTCGTCAGCGTTTACCGTACCGAGGACGATTTAGCACTCCCCAAGCGCTCCGTAAGCTCGGTCCCAGCCCTCGCTCCGGCGCTCGACGCGACGCTCCCGCTATACTGGTTGTGGTTTTTGCACGATATGGCCACGACCGGAACTCGGGAGATGACGCGGGAGATCACCACACACTCGGCTGAGGAAACGATTGCCTTTGGGCGCACGCTGGTTGAGCTGCTGGCGCCGCCCAAGCTGGTGCTGCTGCGCGGCGATCTCGGCGCAGGCAAAACCACGCTGGTCAAGGGAGTCGCCGCGGGCTTCGAGGCGGCGGAAGAAGAAGACGTGACCAGCCCCACCTTCACGCTGATTCACGAGTATCGCGGGCCGCGAGCCAATCTCTACCACATCGATCTTTACCGCATCGATACACTGCGCGAATTGGAGACGCTGGGTCTCGATGACCTGCGCGCCGAGGGCAGCATCTTGCTGATTGAGTGGGGAGAGAAGTTTCCGCGATTTCTGCGCGAGCGGGATGTGGAGATTGCGCTGGAACGGGAGGGGGAGAGTGGGAGACGGATTCGGGTCGTTAGTTAGTGCGTTGGCTGGGCTGTGACGGGCGGCATCAGGTCTGCCCGCGCACAGGAGGCAGGGGCGCTCCATTCGCGGATCATCGAGACGAGGATGGCGGCGGCGAAGAAGGCGAAGATGAATCGGTTCCTTCTAATCAGTGCAATTTTAGCATTTAACTAGATGCCTGCGGCATCCGCGTGGACGACATGCTATTGTGAAACCTGTGATGCAGCACGAACCATGGCGTGGTCCTAAGGCAGATGGCCAAGACCTACGTGCGCTTAACCGAGAGAACTTTCCGGATTTCTACTATGGGACCTACAATGTTTCCGGCCACATCGTGACGGCCTTCGGCCTTCGTCACCCGCAAGGAGCACCCCGTCAGTTGATGCGGGAGGCGGTAAAATATATCCTCAAACGAAAACTTCCCGACTGACCGACACTAAGAGTCAGACGCAAACCTCGCACTTTACTCCAGTTTGGATAGTTTCGCCATTACTGCGTATTTCGCGCTGCGCCTGTTTCTGAGGGGCCGTCAATTGGCCTTTAAGATTTCAGGATGCGGGCAAAAACCTTTAACCACAGGGGACACGGGGTAGAATACTCAAGCTGCTCTGGGTCCGGCTTTACTGAAGACTCGTTTCAGAATCCCATAATGTTATAGCCGCAATCCACGTAGATGACTTCGCCGGTGATGCCGCTGCTGGCGTCCGACGCGAGAAAGACTCCGGTTGAGCCGACTTCCTCGACTTCTACACGGCGACCCAGCGGAGCGCGTTCCTCGTGACCCTTGAGCATGTCGCTGAAGCCGGCGATGCCGCGCGCAGCAAGGGTTTTAATCGGACCGGCGGAGATAGCGTTCACTCGAATCTTCTTCTTACCCAATTCATAAGCGAGATAGCGGACTGAACATTCAAGCCCAGCCTTGGCGACAGCCATCACGTTGTAGCGGGGCACGACTTTCTCCGATGCGTAATAAGTCATGGTGAGGATCGATCCGCCGTCTTGCATGAGGGGCGCGGCGGCACGGGCAACCGCAACCAGCGAGTACACGCTCACATCCATCGCGATGCGGAAACCTTCGCGCGTGGTATTGAGGAATTCGCCTTTGAGTTCATCGGCGGGAGCGTAGGCCACCGAATGCACAACCGTGTGGAGCTTGCCGTAACGTTCTTTCAGCGTCGCGAAGAGGTGCTCGATTTCTTCGTCTTTGCTGACGTCGCACATGTAGCCTTCTGCGCCGGGCAAAGAGAGGATGAGGTCTTTCGCTTCCTGCTCCAGACGCTCGTTCTGGTAGGTGATGGCGAGCTTCATGCCAGCGGCGTGCAGTCCCTGGGCGATCGACCAGGCGATGGAGCGCTTGTTGGCGACTCCGAAAACGACGGCGTTACGGCCTTGCAGATCAGAGGACATGAGAACTCCTTGGAATGGGAAAGGATAACAGGTGGGAAGAAAAGTCAGAAGGCAGAAGTCGAAATGCAGAAGTAAGAAATGTGGTGGCAGAAAACGCAAAGACCGAAAGCACACTTGTGTTTTACTTCTGCATTTCTGACTTCTTACTTCTGACTTAGCTCCACTCCGACTTCCTCTAGTGCGTCAGTCGTTCCCACCGGGATGCTGGCGGCCACGAACGAGAGACCGTAAACACAGGCCAGAATAGCGAATGCCGCGACCAGGCTGACCTTATGCGCGACTGCGCCGACGACGAGCGCGAGCACAAGCTGCAGAAAAGTTCCGGCGAAATAGAAGGTATTTTGCACCCTTCCCATCAGATGGTTCGGGACCATCTCCATCAAGCTGGTGTTCATGGCGATGCCGCCGACACCGCGCGCCGAACCCATTACTCCATAGAGCAATATTGCAGCGACGAACCAACGCGAGACGGGAGCGCAAACCACGCACGCCGCCAGCAGCGCCATGGAGAACGCAACCGAACGGCGGCCACCCAGGCTGGCGATGATGGCTGGAGCATACAGCGCGCTGAGGAATGCGCCGGTGCCCCATCCAGCGTTGAGCCATCCGTAGCCGACGGCGCCCGCGTGGAAAACGCGCTCACTAAGCGACGGCGTGACCACGACTCCGGTGATCATAGCGCCGAGTAACAATGCCCAGCTGATGCCGAGCAGGACGACGGAGCGATGGTCGTGAAGAAAGTGGAGGCCCTCGCGCATCTCGCGCCAGAAGCGCTGGAACTGCGTTTCAGCCGCGAGTATGTCAGCGCGTAACTCCTCCGGGCGCAACACCACATGACGTCCCTTGCGCACAGCGAAATAACACAGGAATGAAACTACGTAAGTGGAAACGTCGATCAGGAGCACGCCGCCGAGGCCGATGTGGTTGTACATGAAGCCGACGATCGAGCCGGCGATGAGCCATCCTCCCTGGATACCCGCCAAAAGAAAAGTATTCGATTGTACAAATTCACCTTCGGGCGTGAGTTCCTGAATAAGCGCCGTGATGGTTGGCCAGAACATCCAGAAGCCGGCAGCCACAAGAGTATTCATTAAGTAGAGTTGCCATATCTGCACGCGATGCTGGAATGCGAGGACCGCCACGGTCACAATGATCGCGGCGCGCACGCCGTCCAGCCACATGACCAGGATGCGGCGGTCTTCGCGGTCAATAAGGACGCCGGTGAAGGGAAGCATAAGCATGGCGGGAATGGTCTGCAGGACAGCAAACGTGCCGAGAGCCATTTCCGAGTGCGTGGCCTGGAGGATGTACCAGGCCACGGCGGCCGAGTTCATCCCGCTGCCCAACATGGAGATCACGTTGGCGGCAAAAACAAAGCGCAGCGGTCGTTGGCCGAGGATGGCACGCATGCTTTTACTTTAGCCGAAGTGAAGGTGAAGCGAGAGTTACGAACGGAGCGTTACGCGACGGTGATTAATTTGCCCGCTTCCTCGCGAATTCTTTCCCATGCGCGCTCGACGTGTCTGGCCTGGGTGTTGGTTTGGCCGACGCACAGCCGCAGCGTCAGTTTTCCACTCAGCTTGGTGTGCGTGAGGAAGAGGTCTCCGCTGCGGTTTAGCCGGTCCATAATGGTTTGATTCGCCGCATCCCCGCCTTTGTGGCGGAAGCAGACCAGGTTCAACGGCGCGGGTGCGACGAGTTCGAAATTTTTGTCGCTGTGCACCCAGCCGGCGAATTGCTGTGCCAGTTGCACATGGCGACGAATATGGTGCTGCAGGCCTTCCACGCCATAGTGGCGGATCACAAACCACAACTTGAGCGAGCGGAAGCGCCGGCCGAGCTGAATGTGCCAGTCGCGGTAGTCGATCACCGCACCGGATTCCGTGGCCTGGTTGCGCAGATATTCCGGCAGGATACTCAGCGTCTGGATGAGCGATTTGCGGTCGGCGACCCAGAAGCAATTGCAATCGAAGTTGGTGAACATCCACTTATGCGGATTGAAATTGTAACTGTCAGCAAGTTCGACTCCGTTCTGCAAGTGGCGGAATTCCGGGCAGAGCGCGGCAGTACCCGACATGGCTGCATCCACATGTAGCCAAAGATTGTGCTGGTGGCAGATATGAGCGATCTCAGCGATGGGATCCATCGCGTTCGAGGAGGTCGTGCCTACGGTCGCACACACAAAGCAGGGAACCAGGCCAGCGCGCTTGTCAGCTTCAATCTGGCGTGCAAGAGCGTCCGGGCGCATAGCGAAGTTCTCGTCGACTTCGATCAGGTGCAGATTGGAGACGCCGATGCCCGCGATCATTGCTGCCTTTTCCAAAGAAGAATGTGTCTGCGTGGAGGCGTAGGCGATGAGGCGGCCGTCGCATCCTTTTTGATTGCTGGTGTAGTTGGTCGCGCGTTCGCGGGCGGCCAATAAGGCGCACAGCGCGGCGCTCGACGCGGTGTCTTGAATCACGCCGCCGCCGGTGCTGGACGAAAGGAATTTCTCCGGCAAGCCGAGCATGGGCACGAGCCAGTCGAGCACATGCGTTTCCAGTTCCGTGCACGCCGGGCTGGTGGACCAGAGCATGCCCTGTACACCGAGGCCGGAAGAGAGAAGATCGCCAAGAATTCCGGGGCCGGAGGCGTTGCACGGGAAATAGGCGAAGAAATTCGGCGACTGCCAGTGTGTGACGCCCGGGAGGATCAGCTTCTCAACATCTTTCAACAACGCGTCGAACGGCTCGCCCTGCGCCGGGGGTTTCGCAGGAAGCGATGCGCGAATCTGTCCCGGCTTCGCCTGCGAGAGCACCGGGAACGACTCAATGCGGGAATGATAGTCGGCGATCCAGTCGATCACGGCGTAGCCGTGGCGGCGGAATTCGTCGGGCGTCATGTGGAAGGATTGTTCGTCAGGCATTGTCTTCATGAGAATAAAAACTAGAGCGATGCGAATTTTAAACGCTGCTACTGTCGCAACCGTCCGAAGTACAATCGCGTTTTGTAATCGAATGCGGCCCGCCCTTCAACGGCACAGGCATCGAAGATGCGCCGCAACTCGCGTAGCATTGGCGCGTGTTGAGGATGCTCCGGCCCCGGTGCGTACGACGACGATAACAAACGGCCTTCTATTCCCGCGTAGTCGAACTCCTGACGCAACTCGAAGACTCGCTCCTGAAAGGGCGCGGGATCGAAGAATTCATTCACTGCGTCGGTCGTATGCTCGTGGCGAATGTCCTGATAGTCGGTACCGTAAGTCAGCAGTAACTGCTCGTAGTCACGGAGAAACTTTGTCGAGTCCGTAACACGCTCGTTCCACAGAAGCGCCAGCCAGCCTCCGGGTTTCAGGATGCGAACGAATTCCTGCCTTGCCCGCCCGCGATTGAACCAGTGGCCGGCTTGCGCAGCCGTGACGAACTCCACGCTCTGATCCGCCAGCGTGGTTGCCTCAGCGGTTCCTGAGACGCTGGTGAACTTCGGAAAAGCCGCCAGCATGCGTTCGCCCGCTAGTCTCATCTCGGTATTGGGCTCAACGCCGACGACCGGGTTGCCATTCTCCAGTAATATGCGAGTCCATATCCCGGTGCCGGAGGCGATATCGGCAACGGCATGACTGGGCATAAGGCCGCATTCGGCCTTCAAGGCATGCAGCACTTCCGGCGGATATCCAGGCCGGTAGCGCACGTAGTTTTCTACGCGATCGGAGAAGCGGCTGGTGGCGTTGGAAGCAGGCATAGAGTCGTAAGCAGCAAAAGTTTTAATTTGTCAGGAACCCATTTTAATTGCAGGACAGGAATATTGTCTTTTCCCGCCGAGATCCTGTCCGCAAATTCGCATGACTTCGTAAGAAAAATAGCAAAAAAAGGAGGAAAACCGCTCAGGCATCAAGTACGATACGATTCCAATTAAGCTGGAAAACTTTCCATTGCATGAGAGTCGTCATCAAAGTCGGCACCAGCCTGATCGCTCCCGGCGGTCAGATCGACGCGAATTTGTTGCGCGCTATCGTGGATCAATTCGATCTCAGCAAGAACGAGTACCTGATTGTCACTTCCGGCGCAATCGCGGCGGGCATGTCCGGACTGGGATTGCGTAAGCGGCCCAGCGCGGTTCCCGGCATGCAGGCCTGTGCGGCCGTGGGGCAAAGCAAGCTCATGCACACCTACGAGCGCCTGTTCTTCGGCAAGAAGGTGGTGGCGCAACTTTTGCTTTCAAGCGACGATTTCACTTCGCGGGTCCGTTATCGCAACCTGCAAAATGTGCTGGTCGAACTGCTTTCGCTGGGCGTAGTCCCTATCGTCAATGAGAACGATAGCGTCAGCGTGCGCGAGTTGGTGGGCGCTTTCGGCGACAACGACGAACTGAGCTCTCTGCTGGCCACCGCCGTGAAAGCCGACTGGCTCCTGTTGCTGACTGACGTGGATGGTTTCTACATGCCCAATGGGCTCAAGAAGCCACGCCTGGTGCGTGTGGTGCGCAAACTGACTCCGGCGCTGGAAGCGCAGTGCAACGGCAAGAGTACGCTTGGCCGCGGCGGCATGATTTCAAAATTGCGCGCCGCAAAGCTGGCCAGTGAAGGCGGTGTGCATGTGGCCATCGTGAATGGACGCAACCCTCGGGGAATCGCACTGGGCATGGAACGCAAAATCGGAACCTATTTTCCTCCTCAGCCGGGGCAAGGCTGATGGCCGCGATGATTGCACACTCCGCTTCCACGCAGGAAAGACTGGTGCGTGCCCGAGAGGCATCCGCGAAGCTGGCGCTACTTTCTACAGGTGAAAAGAACGCGTTGTTGCTGGCGATCGCGGACGCGATTGAAACGCATGTCCCGACGATCCTTGCGGCAAACGAGGAAGATGTGGAAAACTCCGGGCTCGAAGGTGCCATGCGCGACCGTTTGTCGCTGACCACCGAGCGAATTAAAGGCATGGCGCAGGGCGTGCGCGAAGTCGCAGCGCTCGACGATCCCATCGGCGAGACTCTGGCGGAATGGACGCGCCCGAACGGTTTGCGCATCCGTAAGGTGAGCGTGCCGTTGGGCGTTGTGGGAATCATCTACGAGTCCCGGCCAAACGTTACTGTGGACACAGCCGTGCTCGCACTGAAGAGCGGCAACGCTATCGTCTTGCGCGGCGGCAAAGAAGCGGCTCAAAGCAATCGGCGACTGGTGGAGATTCTTTCTGCTGTGCCGGGAGTGCCTGAGGGGGCAATCGAGCTCCTTGATTCAACCACGCGGCAGTCGGTGACGGAACTCATCAAGGCCCGGGGGCTGGTGGATGTGATTATTCCGCGCGGTGGCGCGGGGCTGATCGCGTTCGTCACCGAGAATTCCTCGGTGCCGGTGATCGAAACCGGGGCGGGGAACTGCCACATCTTTGTCGATGAATCTGCTGACTTTGACATGGCCGACCGGATCGTAATCAACGCCAAGACGCAGCGGCCATCCGTGTGCAACGCAGCGGAGAAGCTGCTGGTGCATGAACGGATCGCAGCGGAATATGTCCCGCGAATCGTGAAGAAGCTGATCGCGGCCGGGGTGGAAGTTCGTGGAGACGGAACGTCCCGCAGCCTGGTCTCTGGCCTGAACATTGCACTGGCCACAGAACAGGATTGGAATGAGGAATATCTACGGCTGTGTATGGCCGTTCGTGTGGTCGCGAGCGTGGACGAGGCGATCGTCCACATCAATCGCTATTCCACGAAGAACTCAGAGTCCATCGTGACCCGCGATGAAGCAAATGCCCGCAAGTTTCTGCGCGGCGTAGATTCCGCCGCAGTGTACTGGAACGCGTCGACTCGTTTCACCGATGGCGGAGAGTTTGGCTTCGGCGCCGAGATGGGCATCAGCACGCAGAAACTGCACTGCCGCGGGCCCTTCGCGCTGGCGGAACTCACTTCTTCGAAGTACGAAATTGTGGGGACGGGGCAGGTAAGATAGATGGACTTAAGCGCACCAGAGCCGTGCGTCCGTTGATGTTTGAGGCCTTTGTCAATGACGGGTACGCCAGAGAAGCAAACATTAGCGGACGCTCTCGGGGCGATCGTAGGAAATGATCTCAGCTCGGTAACTTTCGTTCGGGATTACGTTCAGCTTGCATTCGATGGTCCCGGCATGAATGCGTTCACGCTGCCTACTGTCACCTCCGGATCGGAGAGCCTCAGTCTGGGGCAACCTGGCTACCGCGACTCTCTTTGCAGGCAAATAGGTTGTCGAGTAGAACGCACCGAAGTAAACGACCAACGGGTGTCAATCATTTTCGAGAATGCGACGATGGTTTCAATCTCGCTACGAGACGACGACTATCGCGGCCCAGAAGCCTTGATGTTCCAGTTGGACAAGGACCGTATCTGGGTCGTTTGAGTGCTCTCACCGCCAAACCGGAACCCGCATCACATCAAAGTGATGGTCGTAGGTCCAAACCTGCAATCGCAGACGCGTGGCCACGGCGGCTGCGACTGCGTCAAACAGGGTGATGGGTTGGTCTGCTAATCCTTGGAGTTTGGCCGCGGCTAGACGGAAATCTTCCGGGTTTGGATTGATCAAAGAAGCGTCGGCAATATCGATGAGCCAGTCCGTTGCCGTGCTCTTGCCCAGGCGAAACAGGATTAGAGAATAGGTCTCCAGCAGAGTTGAGTACGCGACTACAATTTCCCGCCGCTCTTCGTCCAACCTCTGCATCTCCCGCACGGCCCGCTTATGGTGGCTGTCTTCAGGGTCGACGGCTGCATACAGCGGACCTGCATCGGCCAGCACCGCGTAGTTCATTTTTTAAGGCCCGTAAAGTAAAGATCGTGATTCTGACTTACGTCGCTTCGGCCGCTCCCACGCTTGGCCGGCCTGATTTTCAAAGTCCGGCGCACCCGCAGAAATCCTCTTTCCCGCAGGTACTCCCGTAAAGCGGTCTGCATGATGGTCGTAAGCGCGGGCGGGGCTTCTTGAGCCCGCAGATAGTTCTCGGTAGCTTCAGCCAGGTCGTCGGGTAGGGTGATAGTGGCTCGTCGCATGAGTTTAGTATAGCACCAGTCGGTGAAATTGGTGAAGATGGTGAAATTGGTGATCGATTCCTGGCACATTCGGCGAAGCCCCGCTTCTAGACGGCATGTGCAGACACCCTGCATGTGTTACCGTACTTACTTTCATAGCGAGATCCCATGCGATTCGTTTTCGCACTACTGCTTTCGTCAGTCGTTCTACTTTCCTTCTCGCCGACTGTTAGCGGGCGAGAGCCGGCCGCACCGGCCGTTACCCAGTCCATCTTCGGTTTTCGCGATGCCGCTGCCGAGAACGCCACAGAATCTCGTTTTCTCGCCGTGCCCGATCCCAAGCTGGCGGAAGAGCACTTGCGCACGCTGACGCAGGCTCCGCACATGGCGGGCACGCCTGAGGACAAAGCCACGGCGGACTATGTAGCCCAGAAGTTTCGCGCGGCCGGACTCGATACCGAGATCGTCGAATACAAAGTGTGGATGAACTATCCCCTGGAAATTAGCGTGGACATCACCGCGCCCGCCGGAGTGGAGATGCACGGCCCCACGCGCGAGCACGTCGATGGCGATCCGTACGACGACGATCCTCGCGTGGTGATGCCGTTCAACGGTATGTCGCCGTCAGGAGATGCCGAGGCGGATGTGGTTTACGCCAACTACGGCACGCCGGAAGATTTCGAGAAGCTGGAGAAGTTGAAGATCGACGTGCGCGGCAAGATCGTGCTCATGCGCTACGGACAGAACTTCCGCGGAGTGAAGGAATTCATCGCGCAGGAGCATGGCGCGGCCGGCGTGCTCATCTACTCCGATCCCTTCGACGATGGCTGGCGGCGCGGCGATAAGTATCCCGATGGGCCGTGGCGGCCCGATACCGGCGTGCAGCGCGGGTCGGTGGGCTATATGTTCGAGTTTCCCGGCGATCCGACCACGCCCGGATTCGCTTCGTTGCCGTCGCTGTCCGAGAGCAAGCGCGTTTCTCCGGAGAAGTCCGCACAGATGCCGAAGATTCCGGTCACGCCGCTTTCGTATCACGATGCCGCGCCGATTCTTCAACATCTGGGCGGCCCAGACTCGCCGCGCGAGTGGCAAGGTGCGCTGCCCTTCACTTACCACACCGGACCGGGACCGGTGCGGGTGAAGATGCATCTCAAGCAGGATTATGAATTCCGCACGCTGTGGGATGTGATCGGCCGCGTGCGCGGGAGTGAGTTGCCGGATGAGTGGGTGGTTGCGGGCAATCATCGCGATGCGTGGGTTTATGGCGCAGTGGACCCAAACAGCGGAACCGCGGCGATGCTCGAAGCTGTCCACGGAGTTGGCGTGCTGCTGAAGTCCGGTTGGAAGCCGAAACGCACAATGGTTTTTGCAAGTTGGGATGGCGAAGAAGAAGGCCTGATGGGCTCCACCGAATGGGCCGAGCAGCATGAATCCGAACTGAGCGCCTCTCCCGCATATTTCAACATGGACGTGGGCGTCTCCGGCCCAAAGTTTGGCGCCTCGGGAGTACCCAGCTTGAAACAGTTTTTGCGCGACGTGACCAAGGCCGTGCCGAGTCCGAAGGGCGGGACGGTCTATGAGGCGTGGCAGAGGGGTGACCAACCGAGTGCTCCATCGACGCAGTCGCCGGCAGAAGCAATTGAGGGCGCGCGCCGCGCACCAGCCGCGCAAAGAAATGGCGATGTTCCGGTCGGCGACCTGGGCAGCGGCTCCGATTACAGCGTTTTTCAGCAGCACTTGGGTGTGCCTTCGACCGATATCAGTTCTACCGGCCCGTACGGCGTGTACCACTCGGTGTTCGACAATTTTGCCTGGTTCACAAAGTTCGGCGACCCCGATTTCGTCTACGAGCAGCAGATGGCGAGAGTATTTGGCCTGGAGGCGTTGCGCATGGCCGATGCCGACGTGCTGCCTTACGACTACGAAGAATATGGCAAGGAGGTCGCTGCGTATCTGGACGCGGCGGGGAAACGGTCCGGACGCAAGTTCGGCGACCATGCGCTCGATCTGAATGCTGTGAACGCTGCGGCCAAGCACTTTCAGGAGGCAGGGGCAAAGATTTTGTCGAAGCAGAAAAATCCTCCGCGAGATCCGGCGCGGTTGAACCATGCGCTGCGCAGTGCCGAACGTGCTCTGCTGGTGCCCGAGGGACTGCCGCACCGTCCCTGGTTTCGCCACGCCATCTATGCCCCGGGCGAATACACGGGATATGCCGCGGTGGTGATTCCGGGAGTAAATGAGGCTCTCGACAAAGGGGATGCCGAGCGGGCACGCCAGCAGTTGGCGGTTCTGGCCGCGGCGCTGGAACGCGCGGCCAAAGCGCTGGAGGGATACCGCTAGCCCGATGACTCCTACGCACGCTCTCGGGCAATTCCTGCGGACGCTGCCGCACTCGGCGGCGGCCACGTTTCTCGCGCTGTTTCCTATCGTCGACCCCTTCGGCGGAATCCCGATCTTCTTCAGCATGACTTCTTCCTGGACCGCGCAGGATCGCCGGAACACGGCCTTCAAGACTGGTCTGTGGGTGTTCGTCATCCTGGTCACGTTTCTGTTCTTCGGCCGCTTCGTGCTGCATTTCTTCGGCATTTCGCTGCCCGTCCTGAAGATTGCCGGCGGACTGATCGTCGCCAACACTGCCTGGGGCATGGTCACGTCCCACTCGCGTATTACGCCGGAGGAGAGCCACGAGGCGCAGGAGAAGGAAGACATCTCTCTTACTCCGTTGGCCATGCCGCTGATGTCCGGACCGGGAGCCATCGGCGTAGTCATGGCTCTCGCGGCGAACGTGGACAACGCTGCGTCGTATCTGGGCATGGTCATCGGTATCGCCGCGGTGGCGCTTACCGTGTTGCTGTTCTTTTGGCTGGGAGGGCCGTTGGTGCGGCGGTTGGGACCCAATGCAGTCGGAGCCATCAACAAGATTTTCGGTTTTCTGATTCTCGCCATCGCCGTGCAGTTGGTGTGGGACGGCGTGGCCGACTTCCATAGTTAGGGCTTGCCGCAATATCCTGTGTGGAAATCGTCCGCAGAAATATCTTGGACGCTGGGTGGAACATCCGCCACTGGCTGACAGATTCCGGTGCCGAAAACCAGCGATTTGTGGGGAGGACCCCCACCCCCAGTGCGCCCGAAAAGCCTTGACTGGCGCGGGGTCTTCAAAACAGGCGTCTGTAAAATACGGCTTTCAAAGAGCTTAGAGGTAAAATATGGGAAACAAAGGGCTTAGGCCCTTCGCCGCGGTGGTTACGTATACCGCCTCCGCCTTGACCATAGTCTGCTTATTTTTACCGGTCAGCAAGGTTAGATGTCACATGCCACCTGTGAATTTTCGCAGGGCGGAACGCTCGCGGACTTCTTCGGCAGGACCGGTTCGGCCGGATTTCGCGTCCCGAATGCCCTCATCAATGGCGGCGAGCGTCTCCCCATTTTCTTCGTCGAGGATGGGAGCCGGACTCTCGAGTTCGAACTTCTTCGCCTTCGCCATAGGCTTATCGTAGGCTGGAGTCGGTGGGCAGCGCAATGGGATTCGCTCCCGTCTTCACGCGATCCCACTTCTCGCATAAGGAGGCGAGAAGCAGGGCATCCGGCACCGGCAACCCCCAGTGGTATAGTCTCTGCGAGGAGACCGACTATGCGGTTGAAGTTCATTCTGGCTATTCTTTTCGTAGGCACCCTTGCGGCATTTGGCAGGACCGTTGGCCAGGCAGTACCGGCTAAGGTTCAGCCTCAGCAAGAGAAGCAAGCGCAGGCCTTGCCAGCGACGCTACAAGCGGCATTTTGCAAGATTGATGTCGTCAACAAGACCTTCCTCGTTCTGCCTTGGGATGAGAAAACCCGGAAGCTGAAGAGAGATTCATTCAGAGTTCTCGCGTGGAATGACCAGACGCGGTTGGTAAGTGAGCCCGACAGCCTGACAATGCGGGAGTTCATCAGTGGCAAACCACTTGGTAACGGCACGAAAGACGTCGCGGGCATCCTAGGCAAACGGGGTTTGTTCTACATAACGAAGATTGAAGGCAGGGAGGTCGTTCAAAAAGCGGAAATGCTCGCAAATTTTGCTTGGGAGCCAAGTCCAGCCGTGGGCGGCAACTATGGCGTCGAAGTGTTAGGACCGCCCGATAGGGTAACCTGCGGAAGTAATAGCAATTGACCTGACTTGGAGTTGATCCATCCGTTTCAGGACGTGGCGAGGTCATTTCTTGACCTGTTCCACGACAGGTTCAAGTCGGGCTTCGATCGAGACGGTGCTGGCGTTTCGCAGGCGAGGGCAGCCGCCGCCACACAACTACTTCACTTCAGCGACACCAGCCTCTCCACCAGTTCCGAGTAATCCTTCTTCTCGATGCCGTGGACCTGCTTGTTGTACTCGTCCACCTTCGACGAATAATTCATTGAGCAGAATTTGGGGCCGCACATGGAGCAGAAGGCTGCTTCCTTGTAGTAGTCGTCGGGCAGGGTTTCGTCGTGCATGGAGCGGGCGGTTTCGGGATCGAGCGAGAGCGCGAACTGTTTCTCCCAATCGAATTTGTAGCGGGCATAGCTGAGGGCGTCGTCGCGGTCGCGGGCGCCGGGGCGTCCGCGGGCGATGTCGGCGGCGTGGGCGGAAATCTTGTAGGCGATGATGCCGTCTTTCACGTCTTTTTCGTTCGGCAGCCCTAGATGTTCTTTCGGCGTGACGTAGCACAGCATGGCCGCGCCGTACCATCCGATCATGGCCGCGCCGATGGCCGACGTGATGTGGTCGTAGCCGGGAGCGATGTCGGTAACCAGTGGGCCTAAAGTATAAAAGGGCGCTTCGTAGCAGAGCTCGACTTCTTTCTCGACCTGCTCTTTGATCTTGTCCATCGAGACGTGGCCGGGACCTTCGATCATCACCTGCACTTCGTGCTGCCAGGCGATTTTCGTCAGCTCGCCAAGAGTTTTCAGTTCGGAGAACTGGGCTTCGTCGCTGGCATCGGCGACGCAGCCGGGACGCAGGCCGTCGCCCAGCGAGAAGCTGACGTCATACTTCTTCAAGATCTTGCAGATGTCTTCGAAATGCTCGTAGAGAAAATTCTGCTTGTGGTTGTAAGCCATCCACTGCGCGAGGATGGCGCCGCCGCGGCTCACGATCCCGGTAATGCGTTTCGAAATCAGCGGCAGATACTGGATCAGCACGCCAGCGTGAATCGTCATGTAATCCACGCCCTGCGCGGCCTGTTCTTCGATCACTTCCAGCATCACTTCGGCGTTCAGGTCTTCCACTCGCTTCACGCGCGCAATCGCTTCGTAAATCGGTACGGTGCCGATGGGAACCGGAGAATTGCGCAGGATGGCTTCGCGAATCTCGTGAATGTTGCCGCCGGTGGAAAGGTCCATCACGGTATCGGCGCCGTAGTGCACGGCGGTGTGCAGCTTTTTCAGTTCTTCTTTAATTTCCGAGGTGACGGCCGAGTTGCCAATGTTGGCGTTGATCTTGCACAGCGAGGCCACGCCGATTGCCATGGGCTCCAGTTCGGGATGGTTGATGTTGGCGGGAATAATCATGCGGCCGCGGGCCACTTCGTCGCGCACCAGTTCGGGCGCCAGCTTTTCGCGGTGGGCGATGTAGCCCATCTCTTCTGTGATCACTCCGCGGCGGGCGTAGTGCATCTGCGAAAAATTACCATCAGAGTTCTCTTGCTTGCGCCGGGCCAGCCACTCGGCGCGGGGCTTGGGCACACTGTGACCGTTGCTGCCGTTTCCGTTCGTACCGTTGGTGGGAGTCATGACAGAGTCGACCTCATCGGATCTCATCAACGGATTATACCCGTCTCCACGCACTCGGCGGGCGAAGCTATTGCATTTGCATGGCGCACTCCACCGAGGTGCAGCCTCCGGGGCCTTGTGTGCGAATGTTGCCGACTGCATTCTTGACATGAATCGCGGTCATGGCGACAGGATAGGCCCACCAGAGTCTGCGGATAATGCGGTCGCCGGGCAGCCAGGAGTGCGATTTCTTGAGTTCGTACGCCACCAGGAATTCGCTGCTATATAGGCCGAAGTCCTTGGCGATGATTTGCTGGTTCGCGGGCACGCTGGTAACCCACGGAGCGCCCGCCGCATACTCGCGGTCCAGCACCAGCATGCGGGTAGTAAAGCGGAGGCTTTCAGCCGCCGCCAGCGATCCCATCACCGCGAAAAACTTTTTGTCGAACACTTTTTCCGGCTTGCGCTGAAGAGGCGTAGCGGTAGTCATCGGGACGGGCGCGGCAGGGAGCGCGTCGGCGGCGATTTTGTCGGAATCCATATTTTGAGCGGCAAGCCGGCTTGCCAGCAATAGCGCGAGGATGAGCAAACGAACTGCGGTCAACGTAGTCTCCTTAAATCTGGGTCGAGTGAGCGGGGCGGGTGGGTAAGCGTTACTGCTCTGAGGGATTGCGCCGCAGTACGCGGCACCCGCGCTGTCACAGGAGCAGGCCTCTGCCCAATCTGTGAAGCGTGCTTTTCAAGGAGATGCGGTTTACCGCGATGCGGGTTACGGCTGAGTGTGCAAGAACTTTCGTCGAGGGTATGTCTAATGTTTCTCAGCCGCGCGATTATTAGAAAAGAATCGCCACAAATTGGCGTCGCAATCTCGTGGAGGATTTTTCTAATCTGATTCGTGGCGCGCCGGAACGCAGACGAGCCCAAGCTCTCCATCCTTGCCCAGATTGAACGCCGGGCTTAGAATCTCATCCGTTCCCCGAAAAGGAGAAGTCCTATATGCGAGTGTTTCGTCTCTTGCCAGTCTTGCTGCTTCCGGTCTTGCTGCTTCTTGTGGCTGTCGCAAGCTTCGCTCAATCCACACCCGTGAGGCCTGCTCCGGGCTTCAGCCTCGATACCATCGATAAGACCATCGATCCCTGTGTGGATTTTTATCAATACGCTTGCGGCAACTGGATCAAGAACTCCCAGATTCCTCCGGACCAATCGTCCTGGGTGAGTTTCGTGGAACTCCGCGATCGCAATCTTGATATCGAGCGCGGCATTCTGGAGAAGGCGGCGGCCGGTGGCGCAAGCCGCAATGCGGTCGACCAGAGGATCGGCGACCTCTACGGCTCTTGCATGGACGAGAAGGCCGTAGACGCGAAAGGCATTGCCCCGGTAAAGCCGGAGCTCGACCGCATCGCGGCCGTGCAGGACAAGAGTGCGCTGATCGAGGAGATCGCGCACCTGCACCTGGTCGGCGGCAGTTCGCTTTTCAATTTCTATTCCGCTTCCGATCTGCACAATGCCGACCAGGTGATCGCCTACATCGACCAGGGAGGGTTGACGCTGCCCGACCGCGATTACTACATCAAGGACGATGCCGACAAAGTCGAGAAGCGGCAGCTCTTGGTCGATTACGCTACGCAGTTGTTTACTTTGGCGGGGCAAAGTCCGCAACAGGCAGCCCATTCGGGGCAAACCGTGCTGGTGATCGAAACCTTGCTGGCGGCAGACTCGATGGATCGAACCAAGCGCCGCGACCCGAAGAACCGCGACCACAAGATGAGCCGCGACGAGGCGGCTGCGCTCGGGCCCGGTTTCTACCTGAATCGTTACTTCACAGCGGTCGGCGCGCCCAACTTTGCGCAGCTCAATGTCACGAATCCTGATTTCTTCAAGCAGGTGAATGCTGTGCTCGACGCGGAGCCGCTGGATGCTTTGAAAACCTACGTGAGTTGGCACGTGCTGAACGCCGCGGCTCCGTGGCTTTCGCAACCCTTTGTCGATGCCAACTTTAAGCTGCAGCAAAAGCTCACGGGGCAGGAAGAAATTCAGGCACGCTGGAAGCGTTGCGTTAACCTCACCGATCGCGAACTGGGTGAGGCGCTGGGGCAGAGATACGTGGACGCAACCTTCGGTCCGGACGGCAAGCAGCGCATGCTCAAGATGGTGGATGCGCTGGAAGCGTCGCTTGCGGGAGACATTCACAATCTCTCCTGGATGAGCGACGAAACCAAGAAGCAGGCCAAGGTAAAACTCGATGCCATTCGCAACAAGATTGGCTATCCCGATGTGTACCGCGACTACAGTTCCGTCGTGATCAAGCCCGATGATCTGCTGGGCAACGTGGCGCGCGCCAACGAATTCGAGTCCAAGCGCGACATCGCCAAAATCGACAAGCCGCTCGACCGCAAGGAGTGGGGCATGACTCCGCCCACTGTGAACGCCTATTACAGCGGGTCATTCAACGAAATCGTATTTCCGGCGGGCATTCTGCAGCCGCCGTTCTTCGATAAGAAGATGGACGACGCGGTCAATTTTGGCGGTATCGGCCTGGTGATCGGCCACGAACTGACCCACGGTTTCGATGACCAGGGCCGCAAGTTCGATCCGCAAGGCAACCTGCACGACTGGTGGACCGCGCAGGACGGCAAGGAGTTCGAAAAGCGCGTCAGTTGCGTGGCCGACGAATATTCGAACTTCGTCGCCGTCGATGACGTCAAACTGAATGGCCGCCTCACGCTGGGCGAGAACACCGCCGACAATGGAGGCGCGCGCATCGCGCTGGCGGCACTCGAACGCATGATTGCCGAAGACAAGACCGGGAAAGAAGGCCAGAGCATCGACGGCTATACGCCCGAGCAGCGCTTCTTCCTGGGATTCGCGCGCGTGTGGTGCGAGAAGCGGCGTCCCGAGTTGGCGCGCACGACCGTGCTCACCGATCCCCACTCGCCGGGCAAGTATCGCGTGGACGGCGTGGTGCAGAACATGCCGGAATTCCAGAAGGCTTGGGGATGCAAGGCCGGACAGCCCATGGTGGCCGAGAACGCTTGCCACGTGTGGTAGGCAAAGAAGTTCGTTCCGTTTTTGAAAGGGCGGCGCGGCTTTTAAGCCGCGCCTTTATTTTCGATTCAATTCTCGCCCAAAACAGCTCTTGCTTCCGACATATTGCAGACGTCGACCACATGGGCGAGGTCTGCGAACGGGACGTCATCTGTTTTCAGAAGTACTATTCTGAGGTTTCCGTCGTTCCGGCCTTGCAGAAGCTCCTCTAACTTGTGTTGCAGCGCTTTAAGAGGAACCTGTTGGTTATCGATTTTCAGAACGGGCGATCCGTGATCATCGCTGATCTGCAAGACTATGGCTGCGTCTGCCCTGGGCCACGCAATCCACAGTGGGATTCCCGCTGGAGCAACGATCTTCCCCGGCGGCGTTGCGGCTGGTGTTGCCGTCAGGAGAAATACTCTTCGAAAACGATCCGCACGGGCGACCTCAAGAACTCGCTTCATGCTGGAAGACGGAGCCCGACCATCCGCCTTGATATACAGTTCTTGCTCGCGGTTGCGAGGCCTGCTCTGCATTTCTTGCTGCAAGCTTTCGGGAGTGACTAGATCGACTCCAAAGTAGAGATCGCCGCTCTCTGTAACGGTCACGATCCACGCATCGGGATTGTCCGCATCGGGCAGCAAACTGGCGCCGGTTGTGATTGGCATCTGAACGCTGATCCCGCGCTGCGGGGCCGGAGTTTGAGCAAGCGCGCTCCCGGCGATAATCAACGCAATGAGTATAGATGCGAGGTTCTTCATACGGTGCTCCTTTTCGAGTATTCAGGTGAGATCACTGAGCTTTCGCTCCGCCAAGCGAAGCGGTAGCCAGGGTTCCACCTAGTCCCATCGTTTCTACGGCTGACGACGGCACAATCACCATCGAGCCTCTTTCTTTGATCGCCTCATAGAGCATGTTCATGGCGCGCAGATGCAAGGCCACTGGATTTTCCGCATAAGCGGCCGCGGCTTGCACAAAGCTATTGGAAATTTCGGTTTCCGCCTGCCCTAAAATGATTCGCGCCTGGCGCTCGCGCTCGGCCTGAGCTTGCCGCGACATCGCGTCTTCCAAACCTTGCGGAATTCTCACGTCGCGTATCTCGACCGACTGTACTGTGATACCCCACGGATTTGTCTTCTCATCGAGAATGCGTTGCAACTCTCGCCCGAGCGTTTCACGCTCGGTGATCATCTGCGCCAGTTCGTGTCTGCCAATCGACTCGCGCAGCGCCGTCTGGGCGCTCATGTTGATGGCCTCGATAAAGTTCTCCACTTCCAGAATGGATTTCTCCGCGTTCCAAACCATCCAGAACACGATGGCATCGACGTTGACGGGGACGGTGTCGCGGGTCAGAGTCGATTCGGCCGACACGCTGGCCACGCGGACACGCTGATCCACGTAGGGGCTCAGCGTCTCCACGATGGGCACAATGTGAAAGACTCCCGGACCGCGCAGTCCGACGTAACGCCCCAATCGCAGCACCGCTACCTTCTCCCATTGCTGCACCACCCTGATTGCAAACATGAGGTAGACCCCCAGCAGTGCGCCCGCTATCATGCCGGCGGGATGTTTGGTGGCGGCGGTGACAACCGCACCCGCCAACAGGCAAATGACAAACAGTGATCTTCCGATGCCGCTGATCTGACCGATTTCGATTTTTGTCATGGTTTTCTATCTCCTTTGCTTCGGCTGAGGCGTTAGCTCACTGAGGCGATCGAGTAGTTCTTCTGTAGTGAATCCTGCCGCCCCGGCGCGAGCCGCAAATTCGTTGGCCAGCTGTGTCAGTTGCCGCTCCCGCTCGGCATTGTTCTTGACGACTTTCTTATTGCCGATGAAGGTTCCGGTTCCCTGGTGAGTTTCGAGCATGCCACCGAGTTCGAGTTCGCGGTAGGCTCGCATGACCGTGTTCGGGTTGATGGACAGGTCGACCGCAAGCTGCCGTACCGTGGGAAGCTGGTCGCCGGCGCTGAGTGTTCCGGCAGCGACGCCGGCCCGAACCTGGTCGATGATCTGGCGGTAGACAGGAACTCCACTGCGCAGGTCCAGCCTGAGCTGAAATGCGTGCCCGTTGGCAGGAGTGCGTCCCATGTGTGCTAATGTACTATAGAACTAGTACATTATGTCAAGAGAAAAACGAAGGATTGAAATTGCCAGGAAAATCACGTTTTTGCGTTTCTCTACTCAGTGCTTTCCAGGAGTCTGGAAGCCCTTGCGGCGCTGTTCGCTATAGCGGTGCAGCGCGTCGAGGATGATGGGATAGGCTTCGCCCGCAGGGCGTATCTCGTCCACTTCAACGGCCTTGCCTTCTAGCTGTTTGTAATCCTGAAAAAATCGCCGCAGCATCAGCATGCGGTGCGGCGGCATTTCCGCGGCCTCATGGTAGGGGTTGAACTCGGGATCTTGGGTGGCGATGGCAATGATTTTATGGTCCTGCTTGCCGGCGTCGATCATGGTCATCAGGCCGATGGCGCGGGCGTGAATGATGGTCAGCGGTACCACGGGTTCCTGGCAGAGCACGAGGACATCGAGTGGATCGTCGTCTTCCGCCAGAGTCTGCGGGATGAAGCCATAGTTCGCCGGATAGTAAACCGCAGAATACAGGATGCGGTCGAGCTTGATCAGCCCGCTGGCTTTGTCGAGTTCGTACTTCACGCTCGATCCGAAGGGGATCTCGACCACGCAGTCGAATTCCTGCGGGAGTTTGTCGCCGGGAGTTACGTCGTGCCAGGGATGGATCATGGGGTTCGGGCTACTGTCATTCTAGTGGAGGAAGGCGGCTTCTAGCTTCTAGCCGCTAGCTCCTAGCTCTCAGCCTTCCGAAAACGCACGTGGGGACGTATTCTCCCCTGGCAACCCGCCGGAAATCGGAATCCCTTTCGTTTTGGGGTATACCCTCCTAACTATCCGCGGTATTGCAATCACCGACTTAGCGGGAGTTTGCGAAATAATCTAAGGGCCACAGCAACTTACGGGCAAAATCTTGCGCTTAAAGGACTTGCGGGAAGCGTTTTTCGAAATCGATATTCCGCCTGCCTTTGCGATGATGGACTGATTTTGAGTGGGGCGCAAGGTTGGATGTCACACGAGGGCTGTAGGAATATTTGGGAGCTAGAGAGGTTTTGGCTGTGGAGCGTGCTGGGCGCATGAACGTCAAAACCCCCGCCAAAGCGGAGCTTGGACGGGGCATCCAGTTGGGTTTAGGACGGGCCAGCCCCCAATGATAATCTTATAAAGATGCGTTTATCAGGGGCACAACTTCTTGGGCCGGTTGCGCGGCGGCTTGTTTCTGCTGACCGTTGGACGGACCAATATCCAGCGTTTCCGGCGGTGGCGAAGGAACTGGATGAGTTGTTGCGTTTTGCCGACGGGCAAGGGCGTTTGCCCCATTTCGTTCCGCGGCTGGAAGCGAGAAATGCGCAACGGGACGAAGCCCTCAGTGAGTTGCGTATTGCCTACTTGTTTGATGAAAGCCGATTTCCAGTTGTCCAATGGGAGCCGCCTGGCCTGAATGGAAAGGTTGGGGAATATCTTCTTGGAACCCCGGAAGGACAAAACATTTTCGTAGAGGTTAAAAGCCCCGGATGGGAGGGGGCGCTTACCGAAGCGGCGCGCAAGGCCGGGCGTGCGCGCCTACCGAAATTTATTCCTCAGGCTGAAGGAGGCGCTATCGGCAACTGGCAGCCCTTGCAGAGATGCATAGCTTCGGAAAAAACTTATCCTAAGTTTGCTCCTACGCAGCCCAACTTGCTGGCTGACGACCTGCACGTGGATTTGTTCGAAATACCCGAGCACATCGAAGTTGCTCTGTATGCTGATCACGCGCTGTACGGAGAAGTGGGATACTTCACAACGCCACGTTTTGAAAACCTTGGCGGCGTGGCTTTATTCCGCGCTTTTTCTGAATTGCGTTCGAGCGGTATTGAATATGAGTTCCAGCTATTCGCCAACCCTTTCGCTCTACCAAGCACAAAGCTGCCAGATTCACTGCTGAGGTTTAAGACCAAAATGAGAGGTATCGTGCGCGCCAGTATTGCGTCGTAGACCCTTGAGAGTCTCGAATCTTGATTCTGCGCTTGGGGAGGATTAGAGTCTGAAGGCACAGAGGTGGGGTGATGTCCAGTCAAGGGAAAACTTATCTCAAGTTCGGCGCGGCTACGGTCGTGATCCTGCTTCTCATGGGCTATCTCGCCTACACCGGGGTGCAGGACAGCAAGAGCTACTACGTCACCATCAGCGAGCTGCATAAGATGGGGAACGGGGCTTACAGCAAGCGGCTGCGGGTGGCGGGGAATGTGCAGCCGGGGTCGATCAAGCGGACGGGAACGCACGTGCAGTTTGTGTTGATGGAGCAGGATCAGTTGCTCTCGGTGGATTACACCGGAACCGAAGCGCCTCCGGATACTTTCAAAGACGAGTCGCAGGCGCTCGCCGACGGCAGCTTTGGGCATGATGGCGTCTTCCACGCCAAGGCGTTGCAGGCCAAGTGCGCCTCGAAGTATGCGCCCAAACAGCCGGGCACTCCGGCCAATGGGGCGCCATCCGCCGAGCCGGGTAAGAGTATGACGCAAGTGCAGACTGGTAACCAGCCTGTTGCTTCGAATTAGATCGTCTTCAGACTGGGGCGGACCAACCCACACTTGTCATCCCGAGTGAAGCGAAGGATGACAGTGCGCGATGGGATACGGCTGTCCTCGCGTCCTCGACTTGGCCGCACGCTTTCGCTATCTTCTACCTTTCCACTGAATTCCAATTATCGTGAGAGCATCCGAAATCCCGGCCGCCGTTGGAATCATCTCCGTCAGCAACTTAGTCAAGCAGTTCGGCCGCTTCGCCGCCTTGCGCGGGGTGGACGCGGAGTTTGACGCGGGCAAATTCCATGTGATTCTCGGCGATAACGGAGCGGGGAAGACGACTCTGTTGCGCGCGCTGGCGGGATTGGCGCAGCCCACTCGGGGCACGGTTTCCATCCTGGGCAAGACGCCGTACGATGCCTGCCGTGAGATCGGCTATATGGCGCATACTTCGATGCTCTACGACGAGATGAGCGGGATGGAGAACTTGCGCTACTTCGCCCGCCTTTACGACATTGCCGGCGACAGCCGCTGTGAGCAGGTGATTCATGCTGTGGGGCTCGATCCCGAGTTGTCGCGGCCGGTGGGCCAGTATTCGCAAGGCATGAGGCAGCGCATGTCGCTGGCTCGGGCTATTCTGCACGATCCGAAGATCCTGTTACTGGATGAGCCGTTTTCTAACGTGGATGTGCACTCGGCGCGGGAGATGGTCGGCCTGCTCAAAGGTATGAGCGACGCGGGGAAAACTATTTTTGTGGTCACGCATCAGGCTGTGCTGCTGGAAGGGGTGGCCGACGAATTTGTGTGGATGCAGGCGGGGCAGATCGTGGACCGCACGAATCATTTCGCTACAGATAGTGCACGAGCGGAGGAACCGTGAGATCGTTCTGGTCGATCACGCTCGCCACGCTGACCAAAGACATCCGCCTGGAGTGGCGCTCCAAGGATGCGCTCAACGCCATGCTGTTTTTTTCGCTGCTGGTGGTGGTGATCTTCGTTTTTTCCTTCGATCCGCTGGCGGAGGAATCACGCCACATTGTTGGCGGCTTGGTCTGGGTGGCGTTCCTGTTCGCTGCGGTGGTTGCCCTGAACCAGACTTGGGCGCGCGAACTGCGCAATCAGGTGCTCGATGCCTACCGCGTGTCTCCGGCGCCGGCCAATGCATTGTTCGTGGCCAAGGTGCTCGGCAACTTTCTTCTGGTTAGCGTGCTGGAAGCGCTGATGGCGCCGCTGTTCGTGATTTTCTACAACTTGCGCGCGCTTGGTCCGGCGTGGCAGTTGATTCCCGTGGCGCTGCTCGGGACCTGGGCGCTGGTGGTGAATGGAACCTTCTTTGCGGCGATGTCGTTGCGCACGCGCAGCCGCGAGCTCATGCTGCCTCTGCTCTTATTCCCGGTTTCCATTCCGGCTGTGCTCGGTATGGTTGCGGCGACCACTAACATTCTGACGGGCGAGAATTCGGCGCACTTCTATATCGTATTGCTTCTCACCTACGATGTGGTGTTTACTACTGCTTGTCTCGCCTTGTTTGAAACGGTGTTGCAAGCGGAATGAAAAGGGCCTTCCCCATCCTGGCAGTGCTGACGGCGCTTTTGCTGGGCTACGCTTTTTACCAAGCCATGTGGGTCGCGCCTACGGATGCTCTCCAGGGCGACGTTTACCGCATCATTTATTACCATGTGCCTTCGGCGTGGACGGCCTTTCTGCTGTTCTTCATCAACTTCATCGCTTCGGTGCAATATCTAGCGAACGCGAAACCTTCGACGCAGCGTGCCGCGAAGTGGATTGTGATTGCGATCGGGGTTATCGGCGCGATCGTGCCTTTTATTCCTCAAGTGCGACAGCAGCTTCCGACTGGAATGTATCCCAGTTCAATCGCGACCACGGTTTTGATCATTGCCGGTCTTTATTTCTTGGTTGGGAGGTATTTCCCAGGACAGAGTCTTGACCTGCTTGCGGTGACCACCGCCGAGGTGGGCGTGGTTTTCTGCACTATCGTTCTCGTTACCGGCCCGATCTGGGCGCGGCCGGTGTGGGGCATCTGGTGGGCCCCGGGAGACATCCGTCTTACTTCGACTTTGGTGTTGTGGCTGATTTATGTGAGCTATCTGGTGCTGCGTCGATTCTCGGACAGCGCGCAGACTCAGAAGTTGGCTGCCGTGCTGGCGGTTTTTGGCGCGCTCGATGTGCCGTTGGTTTATTTTTCTATTTGGTTCTTCCGCACGCAGCATCCGCAGCCGGTGATTGGTGGTGGGGGTTCGATGGATCCGCGGATGTTGCACGTTCTGCTGATCAGCTGGATGGCGTTTCTGTGCTTTGCATTTCTGGTGTGCTGGTCGCGCTATGGGTTGGAAAAGCTGCGGCGCGAAGTGGAGGAAGCGGAGGCGCTTGAATCTTTGCTGGAGCCTGCAGATCCTTCTGAACGGACTTCCAAGGGCAGAGTTCCTCTGAGCCGGGGGCCACAATGAATTCAGCAAGTTCCCTGAAATTCCTTTACGCGGCTTATATCGCTACGTGGACGATTCATGTTCTCTACATCGGAAGCCTGGTACGCCGCTACAGCCGCCTACGCCAGCGGAAGAAAGAATTGGACAGGGCGCGGAGCCGCTAACGAAGGGCAACCAGCGGTGAGCCCGGGATTTGTTCGCATGCGGACTACCAGATCCGGACGCGGTCGGGCGGAGCGAGGTAAAGTTTCTCTCCCGGTTGCACATCGAATGCCGCGTACCAGGCATCGATGTTGCGCACGGTAGCGGCCCGGTATTGCGCGGGAGCATGAGGATCCGTCAGGACCCGCTGGCGCAGCGCGGCCTCCCGCGTTTTCGATCCCCAATTCTGGCCGAAAGCGATGAAGAACTGCTGGTCGCCGGAAAAACCATTCTGCGCAGGCGCTTCCTTTCCCGCAAGAGAGGCACGATAGCCGTCATAAGCAGCGGAGATGCCGGCCACGTCGGCGATATTCTCCGCCAAAGTCTGTTTGCCGTTTACCGAGAGGTCAGGAAACGGTTTGTAAGTATCGTACTGGGCTGCAAGTTGGGCTGTGGCAGCCTCGAAATGAGCAAGATCGGCAGGGGTCCACCAGTTGCGCAGGCGGCCTTTCGAGTCGAAGGTGCTGCCTTCGGTGTCAAAGGTGTGGCTGATTTCGTGACCGATGATCGACCCGATAGCGCCATAGTTCACCGCGGCCGGGGCCAGAGGATCAAAGAACGGCGGCTGCAAAATCGCAGCGGGGAAATTGAGCGCGTTTTGGAGCGGGAGGTTCACCGCATTCACCGTCTGCGGCGTCATCGACCATTCCTTGCGGTCCACGGGCTTGCCGAGACGCGCGACTTCGCGGCGATAATCAGCCATGCTGCCCCGCCAAATATTGCCAAAGATGTCATCCGGCTTTACTTCAAAGGATGAGTAATCGTGCCAGGTTTCCGGATAGCCGATTCCTACATAAAGTGTAGAGAGCTTGGCCTGAGCTTCCGCTTTGGTTGCCGGATCCATCCAGGCGAGAGCTTCGATGCGCTTGCGAAAAGCAGCGATCAGGTTGGCAACCATGGCCTCGGCCTGCGCCTTGGCTTCCGGAGAGAAATATCGCTGCGCATAGATTTGACCGACGGCATCGCCCAGCAGCCCGTTCACCACAAAAACTCCGCGCTGCCAGCGGGGACGCTGCTGCAACGTGCCGGAAAGCACTTTCCCGAAGAAAGCGAAGCGCTCTTCCGCCAGCGCTTTTGGAAGTACGCCTCCGTAGGCCTCGATCAAGTGGAAGGCAAGCCAGTCCTTCCACGTTTCCAGAGCAGTCGAAGCCACCAGGGCTGATTCGCCGGCGAAGGCTTCGGGCTGCCAGACGATAAAGCTCGACTGCTGGCCGATCCCCGCTCCGCGAAAATACTCGGCCCAGTCCAGGCCGGGAGCCTTGACGGAAAAGTCAGCCTGGCTCCAGGTATTGTTGGCTTTGTGAATGTCTTCGTTATCCGCTAGGCTGCGATGAGTTTGCGCAATGGCGTGCTCCAGCTCGAGAATGCGGGCGGCACGGGCGTCCGTGTCGGAGAACCCGGCAAGCTTGAGAATGGTTGAGATGTGAGCCTGATACTGGGTGCGGAGGTTGCGCGTGTGCTCGCTGCCGGAAAGATAATATTCGCGATCCGGCAGTTGCAGCCCTCCTTGCAACAGGTAGGCTGCATAGTGCTCAGAGTCATTGAAGCCCGGCGCAACCCAGAGTCCAAAAAGATTTGGAGTGTGAAAGTTGGTGTTATTGAGCGCGTCAACGTCAGCGCGCAGGCTTTCGCCGAGGGCGTGAGACAACTCGCGCCGGTCACGGATGGCAGCGACGGCTTCGAGGTGGGGACGCAGTGGCGCGAGGCCTTTCGCCTCGATGGCGGCCTCGTTCATGTAGGAGTTGTAAAGGTCGGCAACCTTGCGGGCGCCGGAGCCCGCGGGCGGGTTGGATTTGGCGATCTCCTCGATCAACCCGGCCGTGCGCTTGTTGCTCAGATCATCCAGCGCCGAAAAGACGCCCACGCTAGCGCGATCCGCTGGAATCTCAGTGCGCTTGATCCATTCGCCGTTCGCGTATTGATAAAAATCGTCACCCGGTTTGACCGAGCGATCCATATTGGCGACGGCGATGCCGTGCGTCTGCGGCGCGGGCGTGTCCTGCCCGTAAGCGGCGAAGGCAAAGGCGAGAATACAGGTTAATAGGCATGCCACGGCGCACTTTGAAAAACCTGGGATGAGCTTCATTCACGGCTCCTAAGGACGAAGGACAGCCCGCGGGAGGCGGGCAGCTTATTCAGCATAGCATTGAGCCATCCGGGACAGGGACGGCTTTCGGAAACCTGCAGAGGCATGCACCTGCCAAATGTAAAAGTGCCGAAGGCAACTTATCGGAGCCGAAGCCAGGGTTCAGTTTTCCGCTTCCCGCTGCAGAGCGCTGAGGAAATCCGTGCTGCCGGTGGAGCGGAGGAATTCGTAGTCTTCGATCATGGCGGCGGTTCCGACGCGTAGCGAAGGCAGCGGTGAATCCACACGGATCACGCGCGCCGTGAAGCGCACCCGGACAGCGTCCGTGAGCGTGATGTGGGGTGGAAAGGTAAGAGTGACTTCGCAGTGGGTTCCCGCGGGCAGGGGCCGGTCGAGGTAAAAGAAAACGCCGCGCGCGCTCACGTTCTGCGTTTCGGTTTGGAATTCGTTTTCCTGATCCAGACGGACCACCGCGGGTAAGCGCATATCGAAGCGCCGCATCGTCCGCCGTTCGTCTGATTGCATCCGTGGCGTATTTTCCGAAAGCATTTTTCCCCGAGAAGAAACCAACTCTAATGCAGAACGGAATCGACGGCCTGGCTGAGAGGCCCACATCCTGCCCACGCCCTGGGGCAGATCCTAATTTTATTCAACTCTATAGAATTGCCAGCCATTTGCAAGAGCAAAAAGACCATGGAACTGATTCTGTAAACGCTCGAGCGCGCTTGGAGGCAGCCTTGGAGGAACGTGCGACCGCCCAGATTCCACGTTAGACTGAGCAATCCCGCTGCCATCCAGTCTCGGCCGCGTTCTTCGAGTTATCCGCGAAAAATCAACAGCTTTTTGCTGGACACCAGTGCTTCTCGGGAACGACGCATGCAAGGCTTTGCAGAGATTGCGTCTGCCGCGGTGATCTGCAATCCGCTTCATTCCACTTTCGTGCCACTCTCCGGCATCTTTCCACATCTCCCAACGCATCTGACAAGTCTTGGAGCGTGCGGAGAAGCGGAGCCGCGCTTGACTTGGCTATCCGTCAGATGTTTAAGTAGTTGTTTGTTTTCCGCCAGTTCCTAAGTGACATGTCAGCAGCGGGCGGTTTCGCCGGCGCCGGGTAAAAACTCGCGCGTCGTTTCTACTCTCTCCAAAATTACCGGTTGCATCGGAGGAAAAAGCGTGATGGGAAATGGCCGTTCGTCGTCGGCAAGAAACTCGGAAAGCTTGGGAAGCAGCCTGGTGTGGGTCCGTGCCTTGGGAGCCGCGTTTGTCCTGCTGCTGGCGGGGTCGGTGCTGCTCGGGTTGGGGCCCATCCGGAATGCGCAGAAGCCGCTGGCTCAGGCCTCCGTTTCACCGATTCCAACTGCCTTCGGCAGCGCTTCTTCCGGCGGGGCTTCCTTAAAATCCAAGCCGGACGCGCGTGCCCTTCTCAGCCAGTTGCCGATGATCTTCGAGCCGAATCAGGGCCAGGCGGATTCCCGGGTGAAATTCCTCGCGCATGGCGCGGGATACAGCCTCTTTCTCGATACTACCGGCGCCGTGCTTGCCATGCAGACCGCGCACCCGGCCTTATCGGGTCAAAACAGTCCCGGTCGAAGCTTGGAATCGTTGCGCATGACTCTGGTAGGCGCCAATCCATCGGCAGCCATCGCCGGAAGTGACCAGCTTCCCGGCAAGAGCAACTATTTCATCGGCAACGACCCGCAGAAGTGGCGCACCGGCATTCCGCAGTTTGCCGGCGTTCACTACGAAAGTGTCTATCCCGGAATCGACTTGGTTTTCTACGGAAACCAGGGCCGCCTGGAATACGACTTCAAGGTCGCTCCCGGCGCAGATCCATCACAGGCCGAGTTGCAGTTTGATGGCGCGGCCAAGCTGGAACTGAGCGGTGGCGATCTGATTCTCCCCGGCAACGATGGCGACGTGCGCCTGCAAGCCCCGCGGGTTTACCAGCGCACTGGAGACCGCGAGCAGACGGTCGAAGGACGCTTTGTCCTCCGCGCCGCCAACCGCGTGGGTTTCGAGATCGGCGCCTATGATCGCGGAAGGGAATTGGTGATCGACCCCATTCTCAACTACTCGACTTACTTCGGTGGCAGCGGCTCGGAGACCTCACCTTCAATCGCGGTCAACGGTGACGGCAATATCTATCTCGCCGGATCGACGACTTCTGGATCGCCTTCAACCTTACCCACCCTCCCTGTGACGTCGAATGCCTACCAATCCACGCTGAAGGGTGCACAGAATATTTTCATCCTGGAACTGAATCCGAACGCTGGCACCGGCGGCATTCTCTACCTCACTTACCTGGGCGGCAGCGGGATTGACACCAGCGTGGGGCTCGCGGTAGATGGAGCGGGCAATGCGTACGTCGCCGGAACCACAACTTCGCCGAATTTCCCCAGCGTAGGCGGATACCAGAGCGCGCCTGAAGCTGGCAGCACCGGCACATCGCATGTATTCGTCAGCAAGCTGAGCGGGCTGGACAGCCTGGCAACACCCCCGGTGCTGTCATACTCGACCTACCTTTCCGGCAATGGCACCGACATCGCCAGCGGCATGACCATCGACAACAATGCCGATGTCTATGTCACCGGCACCACGACTTCCACCGACATAGCCACCGGTTTTCCCTCCACCGCCCTGCCTGTGCCTTATCAGCAACAGCCAGCCCCGGGCTCGGCCATCCAGTTCTTTGTGACCGAGGTGAATACCAACGGCATCAGCACGGCCAGCGTTCCCTACTCCACCTACTTCGGCGGAGGCAGTCCCAGCGGTGCAATTGCAGTGGGTGGCGGCATCGCGGTCGACACCGCCAGGAACGTTTACTTCAGCGGCACCACGAACTTCTACAACAGTGAGGAAACCCTGAGCGGAAGCAACCAGCAGTCCGGCGATTTCCCCATCCTGAACGCGTACCAGCCGTGCCTGGATACCCCTCCGCTAACCACCGTCATTCCTCCCGTGCCGTGTAATCCGCCGGCTACCAGCCCCTACCCGACCGATGCCTTCGTCGCCAAGCTGAATCCCGCGGCTGCCCAGACAAGCGGCGCCCAGTTGCTCTTCTCCAGCTACCTGGGAGGGAGCGGCGACGATACGGGCCCGGCCCTTACCATCGATAACGGCGCCGCCAATATCTATCTCACCGGATCGACAAACTCGGGCGATTACGTTCTTCCTCTCTCGATCTCGGCATTCCAGACGTGCCTCGATACTCCAATCAACCCAATACCGCCGGCAACATGTCCCGTGATCGCGTCCCCAGCGCCCACCGACGCCTATGTGGCGAGATTTCCCAACCCCACCGAGGCTACCGGAACTGCAACGACTCTAACTCTCGGTTATTTTTCCTACCTGGGTGGAACCGGGAACGATAGTGGGCTGGCGATCGCCGTGGATCCGGCGCAGGGTGCGCTGATTACCGGCACCACCAGCTCAGGGGTGATCGGCGTGGTCAATCCAGCCGTGGACTTCCCGGTCAGCACCGCGATTGGACCAATCCAGAGCAGCCTCAGCGGCCCGCAGAACGCCTTCTATGCCCACATTTATACGGTGACGACGAGTGGCTCCGGCACGGTTGGCTCTTACGTCACCTATTTTGGCGGCAATGGTATGGATCGCGGCACCAGCATCACCCTTGATCCCAACCTCAATACTTATTTTGCCGGTGATACTACCTCTACGAACCTTGAGACCGAAAATCCAGTGCAGATGCACCTCGATGGACCTAGCGACGCATTCGCGGTCAAGCTGCAATCTGTGAGCGGTCTGTGCATCACCTGCACCGCACCAGTGGTCTCCCCACCCGGAGGAGTAGTTGGCGCCGGCACTGCGGTCACAATGACCTTTACCGTGACCAATCAGGGGCCGGACCTGGCCACGGACGTCATCGTGACCGGCCAGCTTTCCTTTAGTTCACCGGGTGGTTCATCGGCCACCTTCACCAGCGCCACCGCCGGGTCGGGCACTTGCAGTGCGCCCGTCGACAACACCGTATCTTGCACCATCCCCACGCTGCAATCTGGTTCCATTTCTTCAGTCGTTTTTGTAGTGACGCCGAATGGGATCGGCAGTGGTCAGGTGATCGCCACGGTAAGCAGCGGTAACAATACCGGCTCCCAGAACAGTACCACTGCTTCATTCGCGTCGACCAATTTTTCGGCGAGCATTCTTCCCGCTTCCGCAACCGTGGTCGCCGGCGGCAGCGCGCATTACTCTGTGGCGGTGAATGCCAGCCCGGGGTTTGGAGCCAATGTTTCCCTCAATTGCATTTCACTTCCCGTAGGGGCAAGTTGCGGCTTTAGCCCTTCCTCGCTCAGTTTTAATGGCAGCAATAATGAGTCGAGCGCCCTCACGGTTACGACGACCGCGCGTCCGCCCACTACCATCACTTCCAGAAAATGGCGTGGTCCGGTTTATGCCCTCTGGTTGATGGTTCCGGGCATGGCTCTGCTTGGGCTCGGGGGCAGCAAACGCAGGCGGAACCGCCTGCTGGGCTTCCTCGTGCTTTCAACGCTCTTCGCGCTCGTCGTCCTGCTGCCGGCTTGCAGCACCACTAAACAGCAGCCAGTAGTGAGCGGAACTCCTGCCGGCACCTACCCTGTCACGGTTACGGCAAGTTCGGGATCGAACACGGTCAGTATTGGGTTCACGCTGACGGTGCAGTAGGGCGAGACAAGTCCTCTTGTTTAGCCGGGCGGCAAGCGATTCCGGCTAAGGGTCAAAGCTCGCTAGGTGAGGCTGGCCCGATCTAGGCTCCCGCAGAGAGCTTGTGGTGGCTCTTGGCTTCGGCGATTCCATATTGCCGAATTTTATAGAGCAGGGCTTTGTAGCTGATCTGCAGAAGCGCCGCTGCTTGTTTGCGGTTCCAGTTAGTCTGTTCGAGCGCCTGCCGGATGGCTTCCCCTTCAGCTTCATCCTTGGCGCTGCGGGCCAGCGATTTCAACCCACCGGATTCTCCGCTCTTGGTCCCGGAATCGACTCGCGCGCCGCCGCCGCCGTTGCCGTCGTGCCGGGGCTTCAATTCGGCCGCCGCCAGGTTCTCATCTCCCAGGATCAAGTAGCGCTTCAAAAAGTTATTCAGCTCGCGCAAATTGCCCGGCCACGAATGCGCCTGGCAGGCTTCCAGCAGCGGTTGGGAAAGTGGAAGCTGGGGCCGCGCATATTGTTCGGCCATGCGCGTCATGAAATGTTTCAGCAGAATAGGAATTTCTTCTTTGCGTTCGCGTAGCGGCGGCAGTTGCAACGTGAACGCGTTGAGGCGATAGTACAGATCTTCGCGCAGCCGCTTGGTCGCCAGCGCCTGCGGGATGTCGATGTTCGTCGCCGCCAGAATGCGTACGTCCACCTTGATCACAGACCGGCTGCCCAGCCGCGAGAATTGCTGGTCTTGCAGCACGTGCAGCAGCTTGGCTTGCAATGCCGGCGGCATCTCGCCGATTTCATCCAGCAGGATCGTACCCTTGTTGCACAATTCGAACTTGCCCGGTTTGGCGTGCGTGGCTCCGGTAAATGCGCCCGGCTCGTAGCCGAATAACTCGCTCTCCAGCAGGTCGGCGGGCACGGCCGCGCAATTCACCTTCAGAAATGTTCGGTGCGCGCGCGGCGAGAGCTTGTGTATCAGCCGTGCTAAGACTTCCTTGCCGGTTCCACTCTCACCCAGCAGCAACACTGGGATGTCTACATTCGCAACCAGCGCCGCCTGCGAGCGGATCTTCCTCATGGCCGGGCTGGCCGCAATGAAGAACACATCGTCGGCGACTTCTTCGACTTCGCCTCCAACCGGCCCCTTGCCTTGACCCAGACACAAGTCAATCACTGCATCCAATTCCGCTTTCTGAAAGGGTTTGGTCAGGTAGTCCTGCGCTCCCAGGCGCATGGCCTGCACTACCTTCTTCGTATCGTTGACGCAGGAAAGCATCACAACCTTTACTCCAGGGCGCTTCTGGCGGAGTTGTTCCAGCGTCTCCAGGCCATCGATTCCCGGCATCAGCACATCGAGCAGCACCAGATCCGGCTCCATGCCTTTTTCCACGCGCTGCAGAGCCTCTTCACCGGTCGACGCGGTTTCCACCGAGTAATCGTCAACCTCCAGCAGCGTCCGGATGTAGCGGAGCATGGCCGGTTCGTCATCCACCAGCAGAATCTTCGCGGTTTCGCTCATCGATTCTTTCCTTTGGTCGCCGGACTCGGCGAAGGTTTGAAGGGAATCAGGAATGAAAATTTGCAACCCGCACCGGGATCGCTCTCCACCCAGACTTTTCCTCCCATGCCTTGCACCAGGCGGCGCACAATTGCTAAGCCAAGCCCCATGCCTTCCTGATTTTCAGTGCCCGGCAGGCGGAAGAAATCATCGAACACTTCCTGATGAAACTCCGCCGGAATTCCCGGACCCGTATCGGACACGCTAACCTTTACCGAATTCGGCTGCGACGTTTCCTGCTGGCGTCTCTCGCCCGCTGCTGCGGGTTGAGCCGCGGCACGCCGCTCCCACATGTTGGGTTCCGCATGCAACCAGACCGTCCCGCCCTGCGGAATAAACTTAAAAGAGTTCTCCAGCAAATTTGAGATCACGCGCTCCAGCTTCGGAGAATCAAAAGGAAATACGGGTAGCTTGTCATTGGCCAGAAAGTAAAGCGCCAATCCTTTTTCCTGAAAACGGGTCGACCACAGACGGCAAACCTCCGACAGGCACTCGTTGATGTTGCCGGCCGCGAACTGCATCTTCAGGCCGCCGGTCTCCAGAGCGCTGTAGGTGAGGAAATCCTGAATGAACTGTTGCAGCCGTTTGCCGCTTGCCTGCATGTCGCCCAGAACGTCCCGCTGGCGCTCGTTCAACGGTCCCAGTTTCTCGCTCTGCAGCAATTCCACGTATCCGTTCAGGATGGCCAGCGGAGTCTTGAGATCATGCGCAGCGGAGCCGAGGGCATTCGTCGTACGCTGAAATCGCTGTTGCAGCTCGGAGTATGCCCGCTGCAAATCGGCGGAATCGGCTTCTCCGTCCTCCGCAACCGGAGACGCGGAAACGCCCGTCCTTCCTTCGCCAGGACCGGAAACACGCATATTCTTCTGCACGGTGGCCATAAAGGGGTACTGCGGTCTAGCACTGAAGGGAGGATGCACTCGACTGGTTAGGGAAGAATGCTGTACCAAAATCGTAAGCCATGGCACTTTTCATTGTCAACGAAAAATGCACGCTGATTACCCAAGTGTAGCAAAACCTTGCACTCCGCGCTGGCTCAAACGCCTGGCCGCAGCTTCATGGGGGAGGACGCATCCCCGCTCCGAAGACCATGAAAAACCAGCACTTTGCCGAGTTTAACCTTCGATTCGCCCGGCTCCAGCCGTTTCTCTATGGCTTTCCTACCCGTTCCTTTGGGGATGTTGCGCCTAACTCTTGCTTTGGCCCCTAAGATGCTTGAATTGCCCCGTTCGGCGGCGAAGGAAGGGGTGTGCGTGAACCCAAGCATTCCAGCGGCAGAGCGTCGAAGGTGGTCCCGTCTACCTTTGGCCATCCCTGTCTTCGTCAGAGGTCAGGTTGGGCAGGAGAGAGAGTTTCTGGAGTTTGCTACTGCCCTGAACGTCTCCGCCGGCGGCATGCTTTTAGCGGTTCGCCGCTCTCTGCCTCTCTCGATACAAGTTTCGCTGGAGATCCCAAGCGCTCCGCTGGCGGCTCTGGCTACCCTGCCAAAGGTCGCGCGCAGCCTGCGGGCCAAGGCGTTGCGCACGGAACATGCCGAGGGATACAACCTGGTAGGTTTGAAGTTCTCCCGGCCACTGGTCGACTCCCATACCCGGGTCAAGCAGCCAGGACGGAAGCTCACTTCTCTTGTGTGAAAATCTTTTCTCACCCCCAGTCCTACGCCTCCTGTGTCTTGTAGCCCCACTGATTACCAGCTGTGACCCTCCTCAATCTTTAGTAAGTTGCTTTTCATCAATCAGATAGACTAGCTTTAAGAAGTAAGTGCACGCTCCTCGGCGTTTGGCTCTGCGCATGCATCACCCATCATGGCCCGTGCCGTTGAGCCCTTGAGCCCTTATGAGCACTTCAAATCCAGTCAGCTCCCTGATCCAGCCTCTTGGAGAGATGCCTCCTGAGGCAATCATATTTGGGGGCACGGATGTCATGCAGTCTCTGCGCGAACGGCTGGCCAAAATTGCCGGCGCGAATGTCCCTGTGCTTATTCAGGGAGAGAGTGGCACCGGCAAGGACATCATCGCTCGCATGATCCACGCGGCATCGCCCTGGAAAACCGGCCCGTGGGTGAAGGTGAATTGTCCCGCGATTCCTGGAACGCTGCTCGAAAGCGAACTGTTCGGCTACGAAAAGGGAGCCTTCACCGGCGCCTTTGGCATGAAGCCCGGCCGGGTGGAGATGGCGCATCGCGGCACGTTATTCCTCGATGAAATTTCTGAACTCGACATGAGTCTGCAGTCGAAGCTGTTGCAGCTCCTGCAGGATGGCCAGTTCTGCCGCATCGGCGCCCAGGAAGACAAGAAAGTCGAGGTCCGCGTGGTTTGCGCCACCAATCGAAAATTGGAAGACGAAATCGCGAGCGGCACTTTCCGCGCCGATCTGTTTTACCGCATCAATGTTGTGAATCTTCGCATGCCGTCGTTGCGCGAGCGCGCTTCCGATATTCCCGCTCTCATTGCCTACTTCCTCGAGTATTACAACCGGAAATTCAACTCGCGCGCCAAACCCCTCTCTGCCGACTTGATGACCGCGTTGCAGAAATACCGCTGGCCGGGCAACGTCCGCGAGCTGGAAAATCTGATGAAGCGTTACGTCATCCTAGGCACCGAGGATTCCATCTCCGGCGATCTGCGGCCTCATGAGCCGGATTTTTTCAGCGCCGACATTGATGTCGACGGACCAATCTCCCTGAAAAAGATTACCCGGCAGGCTGTGCATGAACTGGAACGCAAGATCATCCTCAAAGTGCTCCAGCATCATCACTGGAATCGCAAGAGTGCCGCTCGCGCTCTGAACATCAGCTACCGCGCTCTGCTTTACAAGATCCGCGACGCCGGTTTGCCCTCCAACCGTGCCGCACGCCGGCCCGAAGCCGCCGATCTCGCTAACGATGATGACGCGGCGAATCACGGCGTAGCCGCCGACTGATCCCGACTCCACCGCTGCAATGATTGTGCCCGGAATGTAACCCCCGCGCCGTGTCCACCTATTCCCATTTTTCGCTGCTCAGGCCATAATCATTTGCAATCCGCGAGGCTCGTAAGCCGTCGCAGACGAGGCACACATGGCTCCGGTTCTAGTCTGGCTCATTCTGTTCCTGTGCCTGCTGATCTCGCTTGTGAAGTACACGCTCGCGCTAATCCTGAAGTGGTCGGTTCCGGCGGCGACGGTTAAAAAGGACTATACCTACCAGCCCACGGTCAGCGTCCTCATGCCGTGCTTCAACGAGGGCAAGACGGTCTACGAAACCATCGAGAGCATCAGTAACAGCAATTATCCCAACGACAGATTTGAAGTAATCGCGCAGGACGATTGCTCGGTCGACGATAGCTACGAGTGGATGCTCAAGGCGCAGCGCGACTTTACTAACATACAGGTAAGGGTGGGACGCAACACGGTGAACAGCGGGAAAGCCCGCACCGTTTGTAACGCTTTGCAACATTCCACGGCGGAGCTGATGATCTCCATCGACTCCGATTGCATCTTTCACCCGGACGCGATCCGTGAGCTTGCCGCTTGTTTCTCGGAGCCGAAGATCGGGTCCGTGGGCGGCCGAGTTGGAGTAAGAAATCCTAACGAGAACGCGATCACCGCGATCCAGACATTCATCTACTACGCCGCGTTCCAGCTCTACAAGGTTCCCGAGAACTGGACGCGCAGCGTCGGCTGCATCAGCGGATGCCTGTTCGCCATCCGCCGCGAACTCCTGCTCGAGATCGAGCCCATGATTCGTAGCCGCCACTGGTTCGGCATTCCGGTCAATCAGGGCGAAGACCGCTTTCTTACCCATCAGACACTTCTGCGCGGCTACGGAACTTACATCAATAACGATGCTCTGTGCTGGACCACCGTGCCTTCCACGTTGCCTGATTTGTTCAAGCAGCAGCTTCGCTGGAAGCGCAGCATCGTGCGTGATCTTTTCTACACCCTGCGAACTCTGCCCAAGCACGTCTGGACGCTGCACCCCAACACCGTGCTTACGTTGGTGCTGACGCCACTCGGAGCTCTGCTTGGTTTGCTGGTGATTCTTACCATGATGTCCGGCAACCCGATGGAGATGGCCGGTCCGGGGCCGCTGATTGGGTATCTCGCGATTGCCGCAATTCTCGGTTGGGTGATCAGAAAATACAGCACCCGGGAAGCGGTCAACAACCCGCTCGTCTTCGGCGCATATTTAGCCTGGACGGTCATTAGCAGCTTGTTCATTACGACCTTGGCTCTGTGTACGCTCGATTCCAGGGATTGGGGTACGCGCATCAAGGAAAAGGAGGTCTCCGATGGTGACGCCGGCGGCGCCAGTCGTCAAGAAACTGCCTGACGCAAAACCTTCCGTGATCCAGCCGATGATTTATAAGTCGGTGGTCACGGTTTACCGGATCTTTGCCATACTCACGCTCTACCTCGTGCTCATCGGAGTGCTGGCATACGGCTTCGTCATGGGCTTCTATGCCCTGAACACATCGTGGGCCGCGCCTGTGATTCTTTCTCCCGCCGACGACAAGAGCCTCGACTTCACCGAGAAGCTGGTGACCAGCCGGCAGACTCTGGAGGATCTGAACGTTGACGAGAAGAAGCTGCAAGATGGCGTGGCTGAAATGACCAAGCACCGGGCCGCGCTGGAAGCCCTCCAGCCCGAACTCCAGACCGCCATCACCCGCGAACAACAACACAACCTGGCCACCGGCCCCGAGCTGCTGGACCTCGACAAGCAGAAGCAGGCCGACAACCTGAAAACGCAAGTGGTCATGGCGCAAGTGAAAGAAGTGGAAGCCACCATCGACAAGGATCTCGCGGCCGGCCTCATCACCAAAGGCGATGCCGCTACCCAGCGCGCCGCGCTGAATCAGGTTCAGAGTTCGTATACCGACAGCAAGATCGGTGCGGTCCTGCTCACCGACAATATTCTGGAGAAGACCACCACCGACACCAAATCACTTGACGTGCTCGACAAGCAGGCCGAACTGATTTCGGAGATTGCCCAGCTTGACATTGCGATCAGCGTGGCGCAGAAACAGATCTCCGAAGAGACGAAACAGATCACTCGGCTGAAAGAAGCTCTGGCTACGGCGAAGCAGACGCCCTATTTTCTCAGCGTTTCTGGAAATAGCGCCGTTAACTTCGCTTTTGTGCCCTATGACAACCAGAGCAGCGCCAGCATCGGCGCTGCGGTCTACGACTGTTACTTGAACATGGTGGTGTGCAGGAAGGTGGGCACGGTGAAACAGATTTTTGCCGGAGAAGAACATGCCATCCATCCTATTTTCCGGACCGACATCCGCGGCTTCATGATCCAGATGCAGCTCGACCATCCCGAATCCGCAAAATCGAAAACCGTTTTTCTGAACCACAAACCGCTTTTCTTCTGAGTAGATCGACTGAGGAGATGCTAGATGCCCCAGACCCAATCAAAGCCTGGAGTAAAGCTTGAAGCAAAGTCCAAAACATTCCCACGAAGATTCAGCGCAGGCCTCGCGATTGCGATGCTGCTGATCCCCGCCGCCTTTGCGGACGACGCCGTGGACAAGACTGCTGTAGACAAGAATAAAGACCAGCAGGCCTATTGCAGATATTTAACCGAGCAGGCCGCCGCGCAGCGGGACTTGCTGATTACGCCGAATGCAGTTGCCGGCATCACGCAGCCCAATACCGGCTTGCCCATGCAGGCAGTGTGGGGAGTCTCCGGCAGCCTTTCCGGTGTGAGGAAGGGCGTACTTACGATGGATGCGGCGCGCAAAAACTGCGACCTCTACACTGCGGCCACTTCCACCCAACAGGATATCCAATACGCCCTGCCCAACCTGGAGAAGCAGGCGCTGCAACACAGATTGGAGCTCATACAACAGGCGTCTGAAAACCTGGACGCGCTCCTCGCCAACACCTCAAAGATGGTGAGCGCCGAGAACATGACCCGGCCCATGGCCTTTGCCTTGCAGACCTCAAAGATCAAGCTGGACGCGGATCGAGCCGATACCCAGTCGAAAGTCGTCTCGCTCTATACGCCGCAACTGAGTGATAGGCCGCTGAAGGAACTCGTTGCCGACAAACAGAGCAGAGAAGTGAACGGGCAGAAGGCACTCGACAAACTGAATCGCCAGAATGATTGGGATGTCGCGCTTTCCGTGGGCGAACACCAGCAGATCAATCCGTGGGTTGATAACAGAGGAGCCTACGGCGAAGTATCGATCAGCTACAATCTCGCCAGCCACGCCATCAACAAACATCTGGATCAGGCCGCCGATGCCTACGACGACTGGAAAAAAGTTCAGGAAGGCGATGTCGTCCGCAACGCCGACATCCTCAAGCAGCAGGTTGTAGACGGCATTTCTGTCCAGGACAGCCGGCTCAAAGCTCTCCAGGAAGAGCAGAAGCAAATCGAAAGCAACCTTCAACTGGTGACCCGTGCCGATACCACCGCCGCCCTCGACTTCCGCAACCAGCTAACCACAGCGCAACTGCTGCTGAACATTGAAATTGGCGACGCCACCTTCCGCCTCGACCGCCTAAGGGAGTTTCTGCTCAGGAATTTCTAGTCAGAATTTCTAATCAATGGATGGGCAGCCTCAGCCGTGGCAGTGCAAGCCCCGTTGGCGTAGGCTTGTGGATGTGCATTCTGGCTCAGGAGGATGAGAATCGATGTCCACCACTAGACGTTCTTTCCTGGCAATGGCGGCTGCCTTGGGCGCTACGGCCGCTTGGGGCAAATCATTTGGGACGAAGTCCAGCATGGCATGGCGTGAACGCCGCGATCTTTTCCCCGAGGGAGTTGCATCGGGAGACCCCGACAGCAACAGCGTTCTATTGTGGACGCGCCATGCACCAATCAGTGCAAACGCGGTTGTCCAGTTAAACGTCGAGGTCGCCGAGGACGAGTTGTTCACTCATGTTGTAGCAACCGCCGCAGCCCCGGTTTCCGCAGCGTCCGACTGGACCTGCCGCGTGCTGGTGGGCGGGCTGAAGCCCAGCCGCGTGTATTGGTACCGCTTCACCGATCCCGAGGGCTTCGGCAGCCGCATCGGCAGGACGATTACAGCGCCGACGATCGACGACGCCAGACCCGTGCATTTTGTTTTTGTGAGTTGCCAGAATGCGAACCAGGGAGCGCAGAACGCCTACCGCAGAATGATCTTCGAGGATGAGCACGCCGCCGAAGCGGATCGGATTGGCTTCGTGCTTCACCTCGGCGACTTTATCTATGAAATTGTCTGGTACCCGGAGGACCGACCCCAGGGCATGTACGACCGTCGCCTGCGGGATATCGTCCGCTATCCACATGGCGAGAAGATCCGCGACTTTCATATCCCGACTACGGTGGAAGACTATCGCGCCGTTTATCGTGGTTATCTAAGCGATCCCGATCTTCAGGACGCGCGTGCACGCTGGCCCTTCGTCAACATGTGGGACAACCACGAGTTCAGTTGGCTGGGCTGGCAATCCCTGCAAAGATTTGGAGGAAAAAATCTGCCGGCGCAGACGCGCAAAGTGGCCGCCAACCAGGCGTTCTTCGAATATCAGCCGGCGCGGATCACGAAACCGAGTGGTCCCTCCCTTGATCGCTTCGATCCTCCGCAGGTGGTCGATACGCCGGTTACTAGTTTTGACGAGCACGGCCTCGGTCAAGAGCCCAACAATCTCGCCGCCATCGGCAGCCTCACGGGTTACCGCGCCTTGCGCTGGGGCCGGAACGTGGAGTTGATCGTCACCGACCAGCGCAGCTATCGTTCCGAGGAACCCACCGATCGGCCCGAGGCAGGACCACTTTCGAGCGATGACTTTCCCGAGTTCATCCCGGAAGACGCCATGGAAATCCTGGATGCGGGACGAACCTACAATGGCGGCCAACCACCCGCGTCAATCCGTTTCGGCAGTGTCGAGATTGTAAATTTCTACAAAGACCGGCCCGCGCAGACCATTCTTGGAGCTGAACAGAAGACGTGGTTTCTCGAGCGCTTGCGCAACTCGAAAGCGACCTGGAAGATTTGGGGCAACACCACCGCCACGCTCGACATGCGTGCCGATCTGCAAAACCTGCCGCAAGGAACAGCGAAGCCGTGGCCCGATGCCGGGTATGCTATTTCCCCCATGGGTGATCACGGTAGTGCGTATATAGAGCGCGGAGAAATCTACGACTTCGTCCAGGCCAACCGAATCACTGGTTTTGCCACGATCGCGGGAGATCGCCACAGCTTTTGGGCAGGATTCGCTGCCAAGTCTCTTCCACCAAAGCTCTTTGTGCCGGTCGGCATCGCTTTCGTGACGGGTTCCATCTCCGCCCCAGGAGTGGTCGAAGCGCTGGAACACGTCTTGCCGAAGGACCATCCTCTTCGATCGCTCTACGTTGGCGAAGGCCCGGGCGACCACGCTCCGCAGCCCACCCTGAACCTGCTCGTTCGGCACGGAGTGCGCTCCTGTCTTGAATATGCCCACAGCGGAGACATTGCGAAGGCGCGAGCCCTGTCCAATCCCGATTTGTCGCCGCACCTTTCATTTGTAGATATGGGAGGCCACGGCTACTCGGTGGTTCACGCTACCAGCGAATTCATCGAGACTGAATTCGTCTGCATCCCGCGCCCGCTTGAACGCAGTGACCGTCCGGATGGAGGCGCTCTCAGCTATCGCGTTAAATTTCGAACCGGCCTTTGGAAAAGTGGGGAAGCACCAAAACTCCAGATGCAGGTTCTCGAAGGCGATCCGAAATTTTCGGTGTGATCTGGTTCGATTTCGCAAGCAGCGGGCAGGGTTAAAACTGCTTCGTTACTGCGGGCTGGCCTACCTACGCCCCAATCCTGACTCTATTATCAAGGGGTCGATCCGAGCATCGGCGGTGCTTCGGGCACGGCAGCGCCATCTGCTCTCGGATCCGAGGCGCCATAGTTGACCTTAGTCGTGCTGTCGTGGAGTACCGCTTGCCCGCGTCCCATTGCGGTTGAATACTCCTTGCGCACGTCCAGAACGTGGCCCATTTTCGTAAGCTGCTCGATGGATTCAGGCGTGACGCGGGACTCGATAACAATGTTGCACCCCAGTTTTGTATTCACGGTAAACCGGGGCTCTTCCAACGCGGCCTGTATATTCATCTTGTAATCCACAATGTTCGAGACAAATTGCGCATGTGCCAGTGGTTGATTCATGCCGCCCATAATGCCGAAGCCGATGTGCTGATCCCCGTGTTCCATGAATGCTGGAATGATGGTGTGAAAGGGCCGCTTATGGCCGGCGAGGGCGTTAGGCGATGCCGGGTCGAACGAAAACAGCCCCCCGCGATTCTGCAGCACGAATCCCATCCCTTGCACCGTAACGTCGGATCCGAACGCGGAATAGTTACTCTGAATGATCGACAGGATATTTCCATCGCGGTCGACCACCGAAAAATAGGTTGTATCGCTTTCGGAAAGTGCTCCAGGAGCGACCGCGCAATTCGCCCTGGCAGGATCGATCAGGCCGGCTCGCTTCACCGCGTATTCTTTGGAGAGCAACTGCTTCACCGGGATATTGCCGAACCTGGGATCGCCGTCGTAGGCCTTGACGTCGGCATAGGCCAGCTTCATCGCTTCGATCCTGGTGTGCAACTCTGCGGTGCTGTGTGGTCCGCCGGGAGCAGGCTTGAATTGCTCCATAATATTCAGCATCTCGAGTGCGGCCATGCCATCGCCGTTGGGAGGCAGTTCGTAGACGGTCCAATCTCGATATCGGGTCGAGATGGGCTCGACCCACTCCGCGGAATACTGGGCCAGGTCTTCGGCGGACATGGTGCCTCCGAGCTCCGCCGAGGTCTTCAGAATGGCCTGCGCAATCGCGCCCTTGTAGAACGCCGACTCGCCTTCGTTCGCAATCCGGGTCAGCGCTTGCGCAATGTCGGGATTGCGAAAGATCTGTCCCATCTCTGGCGCCGTGCCGCCGGGCAGAAAGACGCGCTGGCTTTCCGGATTCTGCGTCAGCCCGCGCAGAGAAGCTTTCCAGAAATCATGAATAAGTTCAGGCACTGGATAACCATGATCGGCATAGAAGATGGCGGGCTGAAAGAGATCGCGCCAGGGTAGCTTACCGAACCGGCCGTGGAGCTTCGTCCATCCGTCCACAACCCCCGGCACGGTGACGGAATCGATGCCGGATTGCGGCATTTCGGTCACGCCCTTTGCTTTCAGATGTTCCATGGTCAGGGCTTTCGGCGCCCATCCACTAGCATTCAAGCCGTACAGCTTGCCGGTCTTGGCGTCCCAGTAAATCGCGAAGAGGTCGCCGCCCATCCCATTCATCATGGGCTCGGCAACTCCCAACACGGCATTGGCGGCAATGCCCGCGTCTATCGCGGAACCGCCCTCCTCCAGAACTCTTGCCCCCGCCTGCGATGCCTGAACGTAGCTGGTCGCGACAATGCCATACTTCGTAGTGACTACAGAACGTCCGTAGGACCGATCCTGTGCTGACAGGCAAGTCGCGGCGGCTGTGAAGGCGATGAAAGCAAGTGCGGTTCTATGCAAAGCCATTCGCTATTCTCTCCAATTCGGATAGGTTTGTGCACTTCTGAAGAAGGAAATAATTCTGGGGCGATTTATCACACCAGGAGATAGCGAGCGCGACCCCTTCGATAAGGATTGCCTATCGCGTTCTCAGCGAAAGGAAAATGCAGCATTTACAATGTTCCGGTGGAACACTCGCAGCGGAACAGTCGCTCCAGTTACCCCCGAAGCTCCGCCAACGCTTTGCGCGCATCATTGTCATTGGGATTGATCTTCAACGCGCGCTCCAGTTGCTGACGCGCCTGCGCCGGCTGGTTCGCTTTTTGGTAAGCGAGGCCCAGATGATAGTGCACCGTCGGGTTATCGGACGCCCCGCGCTTCTCGCTAAGCCGCAGCGATTCCTGGAACAGGTCAATGGCTGACCCGTACACGCCCTTCTGAAAATAGGCCCAGCCCAACGTGTCGGCAGCATTCGACGAGTCCGGCATGCCGCGCCGCGCCGTCTGCGCCATGGCCAGCGCCACATCCACGTTGCCGCCCTGCTGCAGCATCACATACGCCAGATTGTTTGAGGCCAGCGGATTATCCGGCTGAATCTCCAGCGCCTTCTGGTACATCCCCTTGGCCTGGTCCCAGTTGCTTTGCGATTCATACATCTCACCCGCGAGAATGTAGAGTGCGATATCGCGCGGATGATCTTTGATTGACTGCTGATACGTCGCCAGAGCCTGGCTCACCGAGCCTTGGGCCGCCTGCACCTGGCCCAGCTTCAAAAGGGCATCGGAGTTATTCTTGTCGAGTTCGATCGCCTTTTGGAAGGCGGCGCCGGAGCCGCTGAAATCTTTCTTCTGGAAAAGTGCAGTACCAAGCAGGTCATAGAAGCCGCTGACGTTGGGCGATTTTGCCACTTGGGCCCGGGCGGCGGCAATGGCTTGGTCGGGCTGCTTCTGGACCAGATAGGTATTCATGATTCCCTGCAGCGCATCGGTCGACGATGGGTCCTTATCGAGCGCCTGCTGATAAAACTTAACTCCCTCCGCGTATTGCTTCTGCACCTGGTGCAGGTTGCCCATTTGCACGTAGGGCGTTGGACTGCCCGGAGCAATCTCCATGACCTTGCGCAGGTCCCGCTCAGCGTCGGAATAGTTCTGACGATTCATCTCCGCCAGCGCACGCATCAGGTAACCATCGGGAGCATAGGGCGCGTTGGAGATGATCTGCTGCGCGGTTTGTGTGAGCGCATCAAGATCGCCGCGGCGCAATGCCAGCGCGGCCAGCGCGCGTTGCGCATCCGTGAGATCGGGACGCAGGCGCACCGCCTCCCGCCATTCCGATTCCGCGCGCTGGTCGTTGTGCTGCATGTCAAAGGCGAGGCCGAGCTGATAGTGGGCCACGGCATTGCCGGAGTCGCTCTTGAGAGCCTGCTGCAATGAGTCCACGGCGCCGTTGGCGTCATTTTGGCGGAGCAGTATCTGGCCGCGATAAACCAGCGCGTCCCCCTCATGTGGATTTGATTTCAGAACTTCATTGTTCAGTTTGGTGGCTTCTGCCAGCCGGTTCTTCAGGATCAAAAGCTGGATGTAGTTTTTCTTGACCTGAAGATCCCTGGGGTGGTCGCTGTACAGCGAGGCGTATTCCGTCGTGGCTTTGTCGAGGTCGCCCGAGGCGTAATAGAAATCGCCCAACATGCGGTAGCCTTCGGAATTGTCCGGCAGGTCGCTCTTGGTTTGCTTCAGAAAGCCTTCGATTTCCGCCTTCTTGCCTTCCACCATGTAGAGCCGCACCAGCGCTTCGCGCGGGGCGGGGTCTTTGGGATCGACGCTGATGGCGTGCTTGAATTGCTGTTCGGCTTCGGGCATGCGGCTGCGCGACTGGTAGAAACCTCCCAGCGCCATCTGGGCATTCATGGCTTTGGGGCCAAGTTCGGCGGCCTTCTTGAAATTGACCTCGGCCTGCTCGGGCAAGTTGGAGCGGAGTTGCAACAGCGCCAGATCCAGATACGACTCCGAGCGGCTGGGGTCGGCCGCAATTCCTTTCTGCATCTCCTGCATAGCCGATCCCAAATTGTTCTGCGCGGCGTAATAATCGGCCCAGGCCTGGAAGACCTCGGGATCCTGGGGTTGCTTTTCGCGGAGAAGGTCGAGGTGAATCCGCGCCTGCTTCAGGTAATCCTCATTGGGAGAGCTATCCGGATTGCGGAACGCAACTAAGAGATTGGCGAGATCAACGTGAGCGCGATAGTTATCCGGAGCCAGGTCGACGGTGCGGGAAAGTTCTTGAAAGGCGCGGTTGCTGTCGCCCTGCTTGAGATAAGTCTCTCCTAGCTGGTAATGAGCCTGCGCGAAGCGGGGGTCGACCTGGATCGCGTTGGCATACTGGATCGCTGCCTCGGCGTACTTGCCTTTCTCGAAATAGCGGTCGCCACTCTCCAGATATTTTTGTTTGCGAACATTCGGATCGCGCGAGCAGGCGGTAAACATCGTCGGGATGAGGAACCCGACGAGAAATAGGCGGACGAGAACGGAACGGCTCATGTCTTCTCCAAAGCAGGTGCGAAGGTGCAGCCGATTACGCACCTGTGGTCACTACACCAAGGTACTGCAAACGGGGTGAGAGATAAAGTTACTGGCGTCATACCTGAAGAAGGGAAGGAGGCGGTACAACGTTCGAACATTTTCTTACTCCATTGCGGCGGCTTTCCGGTTGCTGCGCTTCCAATACAGATATCCCGGCACGCCGACCAGCACGATAGCCGTGCCCCAGAAGGCTTCGGTGGGGCGGGTGATGATGGTATTCAGCGTCCAGGCCGCGCCGACCAGCACATAGATCGCAGGCAGCCAGGGATATCCCGTGCAGCGGTAGGGACGCGGAATCTCAGGACGCTTCCAACGCAGCAGAAACATTCCGATCACGGTCAGTGTGTAAGACAGCACCATGCCGTAGATGACGTAGGTGTAGAGCTGATCGTAGCGGCCACTGAGCGTGAGCAGGGCGGCCCAGATGCCCTGTCCAATCAGGCTGAAGGCGGGGGTGCGCCACTTGGGATGGATGACGGCCATGCGCTTGAAAAAGACGCCGTCCTGCGCCATGGCGAGATATACACGCGCACCGGAGAGTGTGCAGGTGGCGGCGGCGCCGAAACATGAGACCGCGATCATGAGCGAGAGCCACACGGCAGTGCGCGGAGAAAACAACGTGGCCGCGGCGGCATGGGCAATCGTTTCGTGCTTGGCAATTTCGGTGAGCGGCAAGGCGTAGAGGTAAGTTACGTTCATGGCCGTGTAAATCACTCCGACCACGATTACGCCCAGCACCATGGCCAGCGGCACATTGCGCCGCGGCTCTTTTACTTCGCCCGCGACCCAGGTGATGTAGACCCATCCGTCATAGGCCCAGAACACGGCGATGAGCGCCACGCCCATGGCGGAGATCAACTGCGCCGGGTGAAGTCCCATGGTGAGGCCGACGCCGTGCGAGCGGAAGTGCGACCAGTCGCCCTTGCCGATGGCGAATCCGAGAACCACAAAAGTGGCCATCGCAGCGAACTTGGTCCAGGTGGAAAGATTCTGTAGCAGCGTGCCCCAGCGTAGGCCGACGACATTCACGTAAGTTACGAGAGCGATCAGAAGCAGAGCGAACAGGTGCGCGCGCGTGATTGTGATTCCGGCGAGCGAGAGAACTACATGCTCTTGAGAAACGATGGGGAAAACTTGTCCCGTGTAGGCGGCCGATGCGACTGTGAGAGCCGCGATGCTGCCGCCATTAGCGACTGCGAACAGCATCCAGCCGTAGAGAAAGGCGACCAGGTCGCCGTAAGCTTCGCGAAGATATACGTACTGGCCGCCGGACTCGGGGAACATGGAGCCGAGCTCGGCGAAGGCGACGCAGCCGAAAAGAGAAATTACTCCGCCGATGACCCACACTAATAAGAACAGCATCGGCTGCGGCAGCGGGCCGGCGATGTCTTTGGCGGTGAGAAAAATCGAGGAGCCGATGATGCCACTGACCAGAAGAAGCACAGAATCGAGCAGGCTAAGTCCGCGAACCAGAGTTGGTTGGGTTGGAGTGGAGTCGGAATTCGAAGCGGGAGGTTCGGCAGTGGATGCGGCGGAGAATTCCATTATCCGATTCCGAGTTCGTCGGGAGATTCCAGCGGCGTGCCGCAGCGGCGGCAGATGACGGCGGAGCAGTCGCCGCAGGTCAGCGGATCATTCACTTCTTTGGCGCAGGTCGGGCAGTAGAGGGATATCGGGTCGGGTTCAGGCTGAGAAGGATTCTGAGGGCGTGTCGCCATGAGGAGGGAAACTTTAACACAGTTGCGTGGGTGACAAAGCCGAATGGACTTCAGGTCTCACTCGGACTAAAGAAATAGGCAAGCGAAATCACTTCTTCTCTTGTGATTTTGGATCGTTCGCCGAGTCGAAATAGCGGGTGTCGGTTGGGCCGTAACCCGAAATTTGCACGATCACCGGGTCGCTATCCGTGCGGGCGAAATGATTATCTCCGCCCGGTTCCGAATACACGCTTCCCGGCGGAAGTGTCTTCAGGGACTGCGCATCGAAATGTGTCCCATAGCCAAAGTGCCATTCGCCCGAAACAACGGTGGCTACTCGATCATCTCGATGGAAATGCGCCTGGATCGTGGTATGCGCGGGTACGAACAGCAAAATTGTGTAGAAGCCCACTTTCGAAGGATCGCCGAAGACGACCTTCGTATGAACCCCCGTCAGGCCGGAACTCCCAATCTGATTGCTGTCGAGGGAACTGGCTCGGATTTCCGCCGGCGTCATACGCATTTCCGGAAGCGATTGAGCAATCGCGATGGAAGCTGCCGCAAGAGACATGGCAGCAACAAACAGCCACTTGAGGACGAGTCGGATAAACATGGAGCAGTCCTTTCGTTTCTACGCTTCAAAGTCTCGCAGCTGGACTACCCTGGTGTCCCGCAGGGACATCAGAGAAATTTTTGTAACGCTTCGGTGGTTTCCTTAGGCCGCTCTTCAAGCACCCAATGCCCAGTGTTCTTCAGAACAACCACCGTCACGTCTGTCGCAACCAACTTCGCTTGTTGCGCTAGTGCTTCTCCCAACGACTTCTCGCCGCCGATGGTCAGCACCGGCATGGTCAGCTTGGTTTGAGAAAGTTGAGAAAAATCCTTCGCGGCTTGCAGGAACGAAACGAAGTAGGCCCATCCCGCATGCATGCGTCCCGGCCGCGCATAAGCCGCCACGTAGGCTTTACGATCCTCTTCTGGAATGGAATGAGTCTTGTCGGCTGCGAAGTCATTCCAGAAATAGTCGAAGTAGGTGCGCTCGCGGCCTTGAACCAGGGCTTCCGGCGTCGGGCCGTTGAAGCGGAAATGCCATATGTTGGGGTCATTGTAGACGGCCTCCCAACCCGCCACGCCCGGCAGGAATGCATCCATCAGGACGAGTTTCGTCACTTCCGCAGGGAACTGCGCGGCATAGGCGTAGGCGACCATAAGGCCGATATCGTGTCGCACAACCTCGGCCTTCTGCACGCCGAGCGACTTAGCAAGATCGTGAATGCGAATCGCTGCACTCTTCATATCTAGACCGGTGGCGGGAATGTCGGAGTCTCCGATGCCGGGCAGGTCCGGCGCGATCACGGTGAAGCGCTCGGCCAGTATGGGAATGATCGGCTTCCACATCAGCGAGGTCTCCGCATAACCGTGCAAAAGGATGAGCGGCGTACCGTGGCCGGCGGTCATGTAGCGCAGCTTGGCTCCGTCGATCTCCGCAGTGCGTGAGGCAATGGTTTTGTCTTGTGCATCTGCGGCTGCCTTTGTCGACAAGGCGGATAAGAGCAAGAGCAGGACAAGTGCGGCGGGAGTGAAAGAGTGCTTCATGAATTTAACTCCTGATACGTGGGATCTTCCGGACTATACAGTCTAGAATGTGACGCATGCCAGAAAAACCTCTCACCCCCGACGAGAAGCTGCAACAGGAATTCAATCGCTGGGCCGCGGCCGGCGAAGGCCCGAAGATGGAGAATCACCATCTCGACATTACGGCGAAGACGATTCGCCGGATGGAGCTGCGTCCGGGCGAGCGCGTGCTCGATCTGGGGTGCGGGTCGGGGTGGGCGACGCGGCTGCTGGCGCGGCTGGTGGGTGAAGGGCCGGATGGCTTCGGGCAAGTCGTGGGCGTCGACGTTGCCGACGAGATGATTCGCGAGGCGCGCGCGGCCTCGAAAGATTTCGATAATGTGCTTTATGTCTGGGGATCGGCGCAGCAGATTCCCTGGGAAGAAAACTTCTTCGACAAAGTTTTGTCGGTGGAGTCGTTCTACTACTACGCCGACCAGGACCGCGCGCTGATGGAGCTGTTTCGGGTGATGTCGCCGCGGGGAAGATTATTCATCCTGATCAATCTATACAAAGACAATCAGTATTCGCTGCAGTGGGTGGACAAGCTGAAAGTCCCGGTGCATGTGCGCTCGGAGGCAGAGTACGTGGACCTGCTGAAGAAACATGCTTTCGAGAATGTGGAAGCGTGCCGCATCCCCGATGACACGCCCACGCCTGATGATTACAAAACGAAATCGTTTCACAGTCTGGACGATCTGCGGGCGTTCAAGCGCGAGGGCGCGTTGCTGCTGATGGCTTCGAAGCCCGATCTGCGCACGCCGGCTCCGGGATACACGATCTACTAATTACCGCGCCTATGGCTATCCGCAGCGGCTGAAGCCGCAATCGATTGTACGAGTCTATGGCACGACTGAATTCGTGCCCTTCCCGATCTGTACGAGCCTCGGGGATTTTTCGCGCCCGACCTGCGCTAGATTTCGCTATCGTCCCCGTTGTCTTTATCGCCATGGTTCAGGTCTTTGGCCGGGCTCAGGGCGCGGCCGTCGGAGGCGTGGCGAATCTCGATCCGGCCATTCACGTTCTCCAGTTTGATGTGCGGACCGCCGTTGCCCAGTTCGCCGCGCAGGTCGTGGCCGACGAAGTTGTGATGATTTACGTGCAGGCCGAAGTCGTTCTCGATTCCGCCGGAAACGGTGCTAGCCTCGATCTCCGCTTTCGAATCCGAAGGAATCGTCAACTCGACCGAGCCGTTGACGGATTTCAGTTCGACGGATGATCCGGGGAGCTGGTCAAACTTAGCGTCAAGGTGGCCGTTGATGGTGGAGAGCTCGGCGCGTCCGGAGAGATTGTGGGCTTGCAGTTCGCCGTTGATGCACGAAGCGTGCACCTCACCGCTAACGCCGGTGACGTCGAGTGCGCCGTTGATCAGCTTGATTTCGTCCAGGCGCGCGCCGCGCGGCACGGTCAAGGTGTATTCCACGCTGGGGGGATTGTTGCGTGAGCCCCAGTTGAAAGTGAGATCGTGCTCGCGATACTTGGTACGGATCGATAGATGATCATTGGTGGAATCGATCTCGATGCGCGCCTCATCGAGCCGGTCCTTAGAGTCGGCATACTTCACGGCGTCCACCTTCACTTCATTCCGATCCCAGGTGGAGATGTGGACCGCGCCGTTGATGTTATCGAGTTCCACGCGGCCGCCGGGAGTGAGGGCGTAGGTTTGATGGAATTCCTCAGTAAAGGCGCCGCGGTGATCGGAAGCGTGGGCTCCGAGGGCGAGAACGAGCAGTGCGAAGATGGTTCCTAAAACGGCACCCGCCCATGCGGGGACTTGGCGTTGGGGGTTCATAGCATTCCTCCGTTCAACACAATAGACGCGGCCATTTGCGATTGGTGAGAGCCCAGACCGGAAAAGGCTCTCTGCTCTGTCTTGGTATACGAAAGTTACCTCCGTGATGTTCCCCTTGTTAGCTTGCTTGAAAGACAATCTCATCAAAGGCTTAAGTGGAGCTTGGTCTTGTTGTATTCGTGCACAAAAGCAGGTCCGTGGCGCTGGCAGAGGGCTGTTCTGCCGGGTCGTGCCGGGTTATTTCTTCTTCTATGCTTTACAGCAGGTCTGGCGGCTGCCCAGTCGTCGAATGAGGAGAAGCCAGTCCCCATCCTCAGCGGCAGCGCAGGCTACTTCAACTTCGTCACAGCGGGACAGAATCAGGTTGATGCGCAGATCAATCCAGTTCTTCTAGTGCCGCTCGGCGAGCGTTGGCTGGTGGAATCAAGGATGGAGTGCGAGGGAGCGTTTCAGCGTCCGCCCGACGGCGGCCCTTACGGCGGCCAGGTGAGTAAGAATCTCGACTATCTGCAGGCGGACTACATCGCCAACCCATACGTTACGGTCACCATGGGACGGTTTCTCACGCCGTTTGGAATCTTCAATGAGCGGTTGTATCCCATCTGGATCCGCAGCCTGCAGCAGGATCCTTTGATCCTGCCACTCTCCGCTGAATCGAGTGATGGCATGATGCTGCGCGGTGGATTCCCGGTCGACCCCAAGGCCAACCTGACCTATGCGGTCTATGCCTCGGCGGTGAGCACAGACCACAACAACCTGGAATCGGATCGCAATGCTGGCGGTCGCATAAGTTTCTTTTTCCCCGGTCCTCGGGTTGAGGTAGGGGCATCCTTTCAGAAGCTGCTGCAGGACACGCGGACCAACGCTTTTGGATTTCATTTTGCGTGGTTTTCGACGCGGCTTCCGCTCAACGTTCACTCCGAGTACGCCCAGTCTAACCAGGGGAGCGGGTACTGGATCGACGGCGCCTACCGGCTCAGCCAATTGCATTTCTGGCAAAAGGCGATGCGTCGCACTGAATTCGCAGCAAGAGCGGAACAATTCTTCAGCGGCTCGATCAGCGCAGACGAAGCCGCGGCACTCGGACTCCAGGCCGCGAATACCCGCGAAGGGGAATTCGGGCTGAACTATTACCTGCAAGACGGGCTTAAGGCCGTGGCCAGTTACGGGCGGCAATTCAGTTCGGCCGGGAATCTCAACCTCTGGACAGTCGGCATTGCCTACCGGTTCCTGATTCCGCTAGGGCGGCCCCAATGAAAATTGGAATTACAGTTCTGGTCTGCGCGCTTGCTCTCGGCTCGTTTCTGTATACTTCGTCGGCCCATGCCGAAGAGCCCTCCGGCAAGAAGGACGCAACCAGTTCCCCCGTCGTTCATAACTATGATGCCGACGCCATGCGGGTGCAGGGCGAGCTCCGCTATCGCGCCAACTGCGGCCGTTGTCACGCCGCGCCGCGCAAGTTTCCACCGCGCATGATGGCGACCGTGTTGCGGCACATGCGGGTGCGGGCCACGATTACCGACGAAGACATGAAGCTGGTGCTTTTCTATATGACGCAGTAACCGAATCGATAGTCGCAGCCGAAATGACAAAAATATCCAGGTTTTGTCGTACGATTACGGCGATCGCTGCAGCAAGCGCTTTTCTGATATTGCTGCCTCGTGCCAGTGCGCAGGTGCATGTCATCGAAGTGCTGGCGGACAGCGACAGCCGCTACAAGATCGCCGGAGAGCGAACGCCAGAGATCACCGTCAAGGCTGGAGAGCAGGTGCTTCTGCGAGTGACGGCTCGCCGGGGCAAATCGTGGAATCGGGATGGATCGATCCACGGCTTCTCCCTGCTGCGGGCCAAGGATCGAACCAAGGTGGAGGGATGGGACCTGCTGTTTAAACCGGGCAAGCAAGAATTCCAACTCACGGCTCCGGCTGAGCCGGGCGAGTACGTAGTGGTCTGCACCGTAATTTGCAGTGAAGACCACGAAGGCATGCACATGAAGTTTACCGTGCTGCCTAGAGACAGAGGCTAAGGAGTGATTATGAATCGAACCGCAAGTTGGTGCGCAGCAGGGATTCTGGCGATGACCAGTGTCGCATATGGCCAGAGCCCGCACGTCTATCACGGCGAAGTCTCCGACAGCCAGTGCGCGTTGAATGTTCACTCCCTCACGCGGTCTCATCAGGAGATGCTCAAGTCCAAGTCCATGGGCGGGACCTCGAATACCTGTTCGGTCTACTGCATTGAGCATCTGGGAGGCTACCTCGTCCTGTCTTCCGGCAACGACGTCTTCCGGCTCGATCGTGCGGATCTGGTGCACGGTTACGAGGGACAGAAAGTAAAACTCACCGGCATTCTGGATGCCAAGGCCAAACAAATCCACGTTCTGAAGATTGAGTTGGAGGACCAGAAATAAGCGTGTGAAGCGAGCGCTTGCTGGGTTTCGCGCCGGCCAATCGTCTTTCTTTCCTTCTCACCCCTTTCTCTGAACTCTCTTCTTCAATCCCGACGTCGTGCTTTCCGCTGTCTGGCCGTTTCTACCCGCTTCGGTGAGCAGGAAGACTCCGAGGATCGTAATCTCCGGCTCAATGGGATGGCGGTAGCGTTGGCCGGGATAGACCACGTAGTAGATTGCCGGATAGAGCAAGATCAGCCAGAACAGCAGCCAGGCGCCGGGTTTGCGCTGGCGCAGGGCGCGTCCGAGTCCCCAGAACATGAGTACGGAGGAGGCCAGGAAGAGCGAGTTTTTCACTTCGGCCAGCCACCAGATTTTTGCCAGCCGCGGCGGTCCAGCCCAGAAATAAATGAAGCGCTTGAGGCAGAGTACGGCAAAGCGCGGGTAATCGGCCTCGATGTAATCGAGCGCCCGGCGCTTGCGACTCTCGACGTAAGCCAGTTCGCCCATGGAAGTGTACTGGCGCATGGCGTAGACATCCTGCGTGGGATGCAAATACTGCATCCATGTGCCATCGGCGCCGATGCCGTTTCCGAGGCGTAATTCCGCGCCCAGGTTATCGCGGATGAAAATGAACTTTCCGAAAACTTGATAGTTGCGCACCGTCCAGGGTGCGACGCAGGCAATGAAAACTACGGACGCCAGCATCACTCCGGCCAACGAAGGCTTGCGCCGCTTCGCGCGCCGATACCAGGCCCATAGTCCCGAGGCCGGCAGAAACGCGATGAGTACCGTGCTGTTCAGCGCAGCGATCCCCCAAAGTAATCCGAACTGGAGCCACGGTTTTAGGCCGTCGCGTTCTTCCAGGGTGAGCGCCAGCCAGAAGATCACGGCCAACAGCAGAGCCGAAAAACTTGTTTCCCATACCCAGCGCGTGCACCAGTACATGACATAAGGCAGAAGAGCCCAGGTCCAGGCCGAGCCGACGGCGACTTTCTCGGAGAAGATACGGCGGGCGATGAGAAAAATCGGAATGCAGGTCAGCGCGGAAAAAACGCTGTTGATAGTGAGCAGCACGAAAGCCGAGGCCCGCGAGTAAATACCGAAGAAATGAAACACGCCGGCGGTCAGGTAGGGGTAAAGCGGAGGTTCCCAGGCGGTCGGTCCCGTCGGTGGGCCAAAGGCATTGCTGAAGCCGTGTCCCGAGGCGATGGCCGCACCGATGCGTCCCATCTCCCAGCCGAAGCCAAAGTTGTCTTCCACGCTCTTGAACTTATAGGTATGGCCGACGAGGATCCAGCCCACACGCAGAAACAGCGCGATGGCTACCATCCAAAACTGCGATGTGCGGATATGCGCCCACGTACGGACGAGCAAGGTGAGAGTGGGCTCGGGGCCGGCGGCCGCCGCGGGTCTGGAATCCATGGATGATTCTATTTGTAGCTGAGTGGTGACTCAGGGGCAAGCCGGCAAGCTAGTGCGCACCGCCCAAGTCATCTCGATGCAGCCGCGGCCAGAGTACGTGGCCTCTTCACGCCCGTGCTGACGCCAGCGTCATTCGAATCGATTTTGAATTGCGCCACCAGAGCGCTCAGTTCCGCGGACATTTCCGCCAGTTGTTCAACGGCCTTTTGGGACTCTATCGCATTCGCCGAGGTTCCCTGGGCGCCCTGCGCCACGCCGCCAATATTGTTTGAAATCTCGCCCGCACCCGCCGCCGCCTCAGCCACATTGCGGGACATTTCGTTGGTAGTGGCGCTCTGCTGCTCCACTGCCGTGGCAATGGTTCCCGAAATGTCGCTGATCTTCTGGATCACTCCATGGATGTTTCCGATGGCATCTACGGCGCTTTTGCTGTCTTGCTGGATCGCCGCAATCTTACGGCTGATGTCCTCGGTAGCGCTGGCCGTCTGTTTGGCGAGCTCCTTGACCTCGCTCGCCACTACAGCGAAGCCTTTGCCCGCCTCCCCGGCCCGTGCGGCTTCGATGGTGGCGTTAAGGGCCAGCAGATTGGTTTGTTGCGCAATGGAGGTAATCACCTTGACCACATCGTTGATTTCCGCGCTGGACTTACCGAGCTTGGCGACCGTGGCATCCGCCGCTTGCGCGTTTTTCACCGCGTCTCTAGCGATGGTGGCGGCATCATGGGCGCTGCTCGCGATGCTCTGAATCGTGGTGGACATTTCCCCGGCGCCGGTCACCACGGTCTCCAGGTTACGCGTGACCTGCTGAGCGGCGCTAGTGACCACGTTGGCTTGTACCGAAGTCTCCTCGGAGTTGGCCATGATCTGCTGCGTTTCCGTTGAAATCTGCTGGCTGGCGCCGGTCACGCGGGCCGCGGTGGCCGCGATGGAATTGATCATCTCGCGCAATCCGTTCTTCATCGTATTCAATGCCGCCTCGGTCTTGCCGATGTCATCCCGTGAGGTTATCGCGATGTCGGCAATGGTCAGATTCCGAGCGGCAACTTGCTCGGCCATGCCCAGCATTTGCGACATGCTGCGGGAAATTGACCCCGCAATCAGAATGGCAGCGAGAGCTCCAATGACCAGGGCGCCAATGACCAGACAGAGCGTGGTGAAGTTGGCCTTCGCTTCGGTTGCGTGTTCGAGGGCCAGGCTGGTTTGCGCGCGGTTTTCTTCCCGGGCTTCGAGTTCGGCCGCGACATCTTCCACCTGTTGGATGGCATGTTCTTCCTTCGGACTGAAGGCCATGTCGGTGGCTTCATAGTTGCGGCTGGCGCGGCGGAAGGCAATCTCCTGGTCGGTGAGAACCGAGACCTGCTTCGCGCTATCCTCGAACCTGGCTTCGGTTTCCTTTCCCTTGGCGGTAATCAGCATCTTCCGAATCGCCGCCAGCCTTTGCTGGACGTCCTGCTTGGCTTCCTCATACTTTGGCAACGCGGCCGTGTCGCCGTTGAAGACGTATTCATTTGCTGCCTGGATCTGCTTGAGCACCGCGACGTCGATGAGGACAGTGTGCTTGTCTTTGTCCTGGTCGTCATTGGCCTCTTCGGTAACGGCTTTCACCTTCAGATTGGCGTAGTAGGCCAAGGTTCCCAGGGTCACGATCATGCCCAGCAGCAAGCCAAACCCGACCGCCAGCTTCATCTTGAGTCCAAATCGATTCATCGCTTCTCCCAACCCGAAATATCTGTGGTCATGATTGCGCTACGTGCCGCGGCTTTGGGGGGAGAATCCCTCGGGATTCGATCCTGACCCAGATAAGTTCCTTCGCGCTATCGTCTAGGAGACTATCGGCACAGGGCGGATTCTCTTCAGCCCGGGTGTCTCCGATTGACACCTCCGGCCGCCCAACCTAGACTGGCTAAGTTCGGCAATCTGGGTTTGTTAAACGGCGAGAAGTTGCCTTTCGGGACCGAGGGATGCTCCATGGGATGGCTGCAAAACAAGTTTGAGAAGAATTTCATGATCAGCACGGTGGACTACGTGTTCAACTGGGCGCGCAAGTCTGCCGTGTGGCCGATGACGTTCGGCCTGGCTTGCTGCGCCATCGAGATGATCGCTTCGTCCACGGCGCGGTTCGATATTGCGCGCTTTGGTTCGGAAGTGTTCCGTCCCAGCCCACGCCAGAGCGACTTGATGATCGTCGCCGGCACCGTGACCTTGAAAATGGCTCCGGTCGTCAAGCGCATCTACGACCAGATGCCCGATCCCAAGTGGGTTATCTCGATGGGCGCCTGCTCGTCGGTGGGCGGCCCGTTCAATACCTATGCCGTGCTGCAGGGCGTCGACAAAATCGTGCCCACCGATGTCTACGTCACCGGCTGTCCGCCGCGCCCGGAGAATCTTTTCTACGCGCTGCTCAAGCTGCAGGACAAAATCGATACCATGACTCTGGCGAAGAGGCCAACGGAAGTTCGCCTCGATCCGAATATGCTGGAAAACTTCAAGCGCCAGGTGATGATCGCGCAGACGCTGCAGCCGAAATGACCGCGCTTAGCGGGCGTGAGCCCGCTGCGGTCATCCTGAGCAAAGCGAAGGATCTCTTGTTATCAGCGATGTCCATGTGGGGACAGCCGCCCTCGGCTGTCCGCCGAGCGCAGCTCGGCAATTCTTCTCAGAGGGATTCAGATCGAAGGATTGAAAGACTCATGCCAACCTTCACGAAACTGACCGTTCAATCCGAACTCCCACCCGCCGACGAAGCCAAAGAATTCCCCTGCGGCGATAAGACCATCTGCGTCGCCAACGTGAACGGCATCTACAGCGCCATGGACAACGTCTGTCTGCATCGCGGCGGCCCGCTGGGGCAGGGAATGATTGAAGGCGGCAAAGTGGTCTGCCCGTGGCATGGCTGGGCGTGGGATGCGAAGACCGGCGCGGCGGAGCAAGATGCAAAAATGAAAGTCGCCGTGTATCCGCTCAGAGTGGATAACGGGGATGTCCTAGTCGAAATCTAGATTTTGCGGAATTATGCCTTTGACAAACCCACGCCTAGCTCAAAGATGAAAGGATACTTCCACGGCTATCTTTGCTGCAACGGGTTTCCCGTCTTTGCTAAAAGCTGGCTCGAACTTCCAGCCCCTTACCGCTTCAATAGCCTTCTCATTTAGCCCCATGCCCAACCCGCTAATCACGCGCAAATTAGTAGGATTTCCCCTCTCGTCCACAACCAAGCCTAATATTACTAAGCCTTCGATTTTTGCTTTTCGGGCCTCTTCAGAATACGTGGGCGGAGGTGATGAGACGAGTTGCGGAACTGGGGCGCAATCCGGTGCCGGTTTTTTTTCGGTACAGTGTGGGTGGTAGCTGACAACCTGTCCGCCTACCACGGGGGCGGAAGACCCCTTGCTCTGCTCAGCCGAAGTGCTTGCTGCGAACAGCAAGGCATGGCAGATCAAGTAAACCGCAATTCCGCATGCTGGATATTTCATATTGAGGCCTGCTATCCCAGATACCTCAAGAATTTCCCCGGCTGATTCTCATACCCCGGAAACACTTCATTCAAATTCTTATTCCCCAAATGTCGTGCCACCCCTTCGCCCAGCACCTGCCGAAAATCCGTAGTCAACGCCAGATCGCGCCCTTCGTAGAGTTGCGACTGATCGAGCCCCGGCCAGCGTCCATAAACCTTGCCACCTTTCACCGGCCCGCCCAGCACGAACATCACATTGGCGTGGCCGTGGTCGGTGCCGCGGTTGCCGTTTTCGCGCGCGGTGCGGCCGAATTCCGACATCGTGACGACCACCGTGTCTTCGCCGAGATCTCCGAGATCAGTCCAGAAGGCGGCGATCGATTGCGAGAAGTCGCGCAGCACGTTGGCGATCTGGCCCTCGGTTGCGCCTTCGTTGACGTGATGATCCCAGCCGCCGATATCGGCGAACGCCACCTGTACGCCGAGGTTCGCTTTGATGAGCTGCGCAAGCTGGCGCATGCTGTCGCCGAAGCGTCCCTTGGGATAATCGGCGCCGGGCGCGGGTTTGTACTTCGACGGGTCGGCGGCCTTCAGCATTTTGACTGCGTCAAAAGTTTCTTCGCCGGTGCCGTGCAGCACGGCATCGGAGGAGTGGTCATACATGGCCTCGAACGCGGTAGCGACCGGCGAAGGTTTGGGATTGCGTCCGCCGACAGAGAAGTCGTTGATGTTGTTCATCGCAATCGCCGGTTCAATGCCGCTCAGGATGCGCGGGATCGACGGACCCATGGCGATGGCCTGAAACGGAGACCGTTGCCCCTGCGCAGGCTGCGCCAGATTGTGCAGCGAACGGTTGAGCCATCCATCTTCGGTGGATTTTATTCCCGGAGTGCCGGATTCCATGAAATCCTGCGCATCGAAGTGGGAGCGGTTGGGGTCGGGCGAACCAGCGGCGTGCACAATCGCCAATTGGCGCTGCTGCCAGAGCGGCTGGAACGGCGCCAGCGAAGGATGCAGGCCGAAGAAGCCGTCGAGATCGAGCACGGCTTTGCGCGGGATGTTGATACTGGGCCGCATGGCGTAATACTGCGGCTCGGCGTGGGGAACGACAATGTTCAAACCGTCGGCCGCGCCGCGTTGAAAAATTACGACCAGGCGCTTGTTGCGCGTGCCCGGTTGAGCCGCTCCCCATGCGGCGCGCGCCAGAAAGCTGGGCACTGCCGCCGTGCCGACGACGGCAAGGGCGCTGTTACGAAGAAAAACGCGACGTGTGATGGACATAAAATCCGCTCCTAGCTCTTAGCCTTTAGCTCTTAGCTCAGAACCGAACCTAATACTGAGCCTCCGTCCCACGCCAGCTCCCGGGATTCAAGCGAAGAGCCAAGAGCTTACGGCTAAAAGCTATCTCCTCTGAAACTCCGGCGAACCCAGCAGCAAACCCGCGATCACGCTCGCATCCGGCGGACGTGCAGCGTTATCCGGCTTGCGCGCTACGGCCTTATTGTCGGGCTTCTTTGCTGCCGCTTCGATCTGGGCCGCAATCGAATCATGCGTCTGCTTGGATACGCCGCCTGCAAGCAGGTTCGCTTCCAGCGTCGAAAGCGTCACAGCCGAATCCGTTGGCGGCGGATTGTTTCCCGCCAACTGCGCCGCATCGAGCTTCACGCCCTTAATTTTGCCGCTGGTCAATGCTAGCGCAAAATTCATGCGGTTGAGCAACGCCGAAGAACTCACCCAGGTTTCCGCCTTCATGGAATAGCCCGTAGGCGGCTGTGCGCCGTAAAGCGGCATGCCCATGTTGTTGAGTTGCCGGGTTAAAGGCAACGCATCATCAACCTCGGCCCCGGTGGCGCGGACTGCCGAAGCCACAAATTCCAAAGGCGTCTTCACTTTGGCGCGGTAGCTTTCGTCGTCCCAAAATTCCGGCGAGTGGAACAGCGTGTTCAGTACTTCGCGAATGTCGCCCTTTTTCTTCAGAAACGTTTTCGCCATGCGATCGACCAAAGCCGGCGGCGGATCGTCGGAGACAAAGCGCTCCGCCAGCTTCAGCGAAATAAAGTGCGCCGTCTGCGGGCTCGTGGCCAGACGGTGAAGCACTTCCACTCCTTCGTCTTCGCCCTTGGATTTGATGCGGCGTCCGAGCACAAACTTCGGCCCAGGCTCGTGCATGCTGGGATCGAACTTAAAGCTTCCGCCTTCGGCTGGTTTCTCGATGGTCCATCCCGTAAACACCTTGGCAACCTCGGTGACATCGCGCTGCGAGTAGCCTCCGTTCACGCTCAGCGTATGGAGCTCCAGCAACTCGCGGCCATAATTCTCATTGAGGCCACTGGGGCGCTTGCCCGGTTTCGGCCGTGCCGGATAACGATTCCAGTACGAACCCGGATGCTCCGGAAGTCCCAAAGCCTTCGTGGAGTCCGGCCCCACGCTTAGCCAGTTGTCCAAATAAAATAACATCGCCGGACTCTTCGCCGTCGCTACCAACAGGTCTTCAAACTTGCCAAGCGCATGCGGGCGGATTACATCGCGCTCATAGCTGGTCAGCATCAGCCGATCGAGGCCCTTATCCACGAACACGTTGAAGTGGTTCGACCAGAAGTCGGTCATCACCTCTTCAAACTGGCGCTGGCTATAAATGGCGCGCAGCAGCTTTGCCTCCGCCAGTTCCCCCGAAACCACGCCCGGCGGGTAGTTCATGGCGAGCAGGGTTTCCTTCTGCTTCGGAGCCAGGCCGTCGAGCAACTGCGGCGCTTTGCCTCCGCGTAGCGAGTCAGCCACCGCAACCTGTTGGGCTGTAGACATGGCAAGAATCTTCTTAAAGCGTTGGTCGGGCGGAAGGCTCGGCAGTTGCTGGATTTCGAGGTCGGCGTAGAGTTGCTCTTCGCGATGGCGGGCCTGCTCTTGGTCCTCAGGCGTTGGTTTCGCCGGTGTCTCGGCCGCCATCGTATTGTCGTTGTTGGCGGCGCTCGAGTTCATGGCCGGATTCATCGCACCGTTCGCATCGGCAGTAACACCGCTGGCTGCGGCGTTTTCGGTAGTAGCTCTGGGTGTGTCAAGCGCCGCATTCGCTGCCGTTGCGTTCGCCTTAACGGATACGTCGTTGATTTTGTCTGCTACAGCTACGGCGACCGCATTCCTGACGGCCTCTTCTTGCTTGCGCTCTTTTTTCTCTTGCAGCCGGGCCAACTGTACCTGGAACACCGCGCGCCGTGCCGGATCGGACGGCATGGGTTTCTTCCCATTCATCACTTGATTGATCTCTTGGGGATCGGGGAAGTCCTCCGCAATCTCTTTTGTGCTCATGCGGAGCGTGCGCAGCGGCTCCAGGCGGGAATCGAGGGCGCTGTCGTCGATTTTCCCGGGATGCAGTTGCAGGTCAATCCACTGATCAACGCCCATCGCCATCACCTGTTGCACATCTCCCGGACGCGGACCGAAGGTCAGGCGATTGAGCGCGTGCAGGGCGAGTCTCGGATCGTTCGGGCTGGAGGCCGCCTTATCTTTCTTAGCCAGCACTTGCGGGACCGTACACGACAAGCCGAAGCACAGGAGAAAAGCGGCAAACTTCGTGCGGCCCAAACGCATGAGGACTCCCAGGGAAACGAGACGAGGCTCTCCCTATTATCAACCCAGACTGGAAGAAAAAGTTGTACGTTGCGGTTACTAAAGGCGATGGGAGATTTACGCCAGAAGCTAAAGGCCAAAAGCTAAGAGCTAAGAGCCAAAAGCTACGTCAGATACGTCTTGCCGCGGGATACCTTGTGCTGCAGCGTCGCGGCTAATTGATCGACGTCGGTGGGAGAAATGTTCACCGCCGTATGGTCGGCCAGAAGCGGAGTTCGATTGCTGCCCACGGCATCGCGCCGCACCTGGATCAGCAGGGCTTGCACCACGCTGGGATCGTATTTTAGCGGAGTCATGCGCACCAGATCGCTCAGCGCGCTACCCAGAGAGAGCGGATCGCGATAGGGACGTGCGCTGGTCATGGCATCGAAGGTATCGGCAAGCGCCATAATCCGCACCGGCATGGGCATTTCTTCGCCGGCGAGAGCATCGGGATAGCCCGAGCCGTCGCTGCGCTCATGATGCCAGCGCACCGCCTCGTGAATCTTCGGCCAGGGAAACTGCACGCTGCTCACAATCTGATGGCCGACCACGGTGTGATCCGCCATCTCGCGGAACTCCTCGGGATTGAGCGCTCCCGGCTTGCTGAACAGCCGGCGGTCGACGGCCACTTTGCCGATATCATGCAGATATCCGGCGCTGCGCAGTGCCGCCATGTCGCCGGCATCCATGCCCATCGCTTCACCAATGCCGGCAGCGTAGCGGCCCACGCGCAGGGAGTGGCCGTGAATGTTGACATGCTTTACGTCGATGGCAGTCGCGAATGCCTCGAGCGCCGTGTCATAGAATCCGTGTAGGGAAGCCATCAGGCGCAGATTTTCGGTGACCCGCTGCGCCAGCGTCTGCGTCAGAGCATGGTTATGTACGGCCAGGCCGATGTAGTTGCACAGCAAGTCCATCGCATCCAGTTCCGCTTCCAGGTAAGGTGCGTCCCCCGGGCGCCGTCCCAGAGCGACCACGCCGGCAAGTTTGCCAACCGAGCGGAGCGGGGCCAGGCACTTGAAAAGCTCAGGTGCAACGTTGCCGTTGGAACTGAGAAACACCGAATAGGTGGAAGCGTTCAGCACAATCGGTCCGCGCGCAGCCGTAAGCGCGTGAGCATGTTTGGGAAGAAGAGGAATGAAGGCCGGCTCCGGCAGCATGGCGAAACCTTCTGCCGCCACCGAGGTCAGCATGGTGGGCTTCTCGTTGAAAACGAAAAGCGCGCCTTCGCGCGCGCCCGCCGCTTCCATCACAGCCAATAGCATGCGGCGCGAAGTGTCGGTGAAGTCGCGCTCCGCCGTCAACTCCGGACCGAGGTCGGAGAGAGCTTCAACTGTGCGCAACAGCCTGCGGAAATTATTGGTCTCCACGGCCAAGACGAGTGGTGCGAGAACCCTGAGCAGAATGAGCGTAGCACGCGGGAACAACGCGCCGCGAGGGAGGATTGTTGGTTAGTTTGGTGCGCCGAAAACGCGACCGGGGAAGCAATAGCCGATGGGAAAGCGCTCTAGTCGATGGAAAGCACCGTGGAAGAGCGGCGCTTCAGCGCCGCGTAAAGCATCCGCTCTCAATACGGGCTTCAGCCCCGGTGGTCGCCCTCAAAAATGCTCGCGCAGTTCCGCGAAGCGGCCCACAATCAGCAGGCGCTGCCCCGGCGGAGCCGAATTCACTTCGTCATGTTCCAGAATCCAGGTGTTACCATGCGGCACGAACACCGCGTGCAATCCCGCAGCCAGCGCCGGATTAATGTCGGATCTTGGACTGTTGCCGACCATCCACGTGGAATCGTGCGCGAGTTCATGTTTCCCGACCAACGCGTGATAAGCCGCGGAATCTTTTTCGGCGACGATCTCAGTCGCAGCGAAATACTTCTTCAGCTCCGAGCGTTCGATCTTTCCCGTTTGCTCCACGACCGCACCCTTGGTCACCAGAATGAGGCGATGCCGGCGGGCGAGGTAGTCCAGCGTTTCTGTAACCTCAGGCAAGAGTTCTATCGCGTGGTCTGCAATCGTATGGGTGAAGCTGTTGATCTGTGCGCGCAGTTTGGGTGTGACTAGTTGGACGCTCAGCCGCTCAAACGTCTTCACCAGTGCGTGGGCGAAGCTGTGCAGACCGTAGCCATGCGTAACGATGCATTCCCGCTCCACATCGTTAAGCACTTCGCGCACCTGCTCGGGAGAAAACTCGTGGTGATTGAGAAACGAAATGAAATGCGCGATGGCCCGCTCGAAGTAAATATTGTTCTCCCAGAGAGTGTCGTCGGCGTCGATCAGGAGCGTTTGGGCGCTGTTGAAACGGTTGTCATTTAGGGACACGTCGTCACTCTCGCAATTACCTCAGGGCTCGCTGGGACACCTAACCCCAGAATAGTTGATCTTTGAGGGTTTGGCTTTTTCGATAACGAAGCTGCAAATACCGCCAAAGCAGGCCGCTTCTCACTTCCTTGCTTCGAACCCGGCTCTCGCCGGGAGCCACGGACATCTTCAAGTCCGTCTTGGAGCACATTGCGTACTCACGTTCGGAATCGTCAGATGGCACCCAAACCGTGCATAGGGTCGCGCAATCTGTTTCGCACACTGCCTTAAAGGACACTCCCGACTGCTCCTTCATAGCGGTATCGAACAGCGTACGGGCTCGTTTCTGATTGCCCTCTGGAATTGGCAGTTTCACATAGAGAAGTCGCTGCTTGCCTAGCAGTACATCCTTGGGCGTAATCCACACGGGCTCGTGAGCGTAACCGTTGTCGGTAAGGAATTCGCGAAAACGTGCACACGACTCTTCAAACGAAGCACTCATGATCAGATACGAGTCAGAGCCAAGAGCTGAAGCCTCTAAACCCAATCCACTCTCGCCTCAGGCCCAATGATCCCCGCCTTGTGCCCCATATCGAGCAGCCGCACCACAGCCTCGCGTCCCTCTGGCCCATAGTCGAGCGTGCGCTCGTTCACGTACATGCCGACGAACCGGTCAGCCGTCTGCGTGTCGAGATCGCGGGCAAACTGCATGGCGTAGGACAAGGCTTCTTCGCGGTGGTCGAGCGCATACTGAATGCTGTCGCGCAATGCGCCGTTGACCGCGGCAATGAGTTCTGGCCCCAGCGCACGCCGGATCGCATTGCCTCCCAGCGGCAACGGCAAACCTGTCATCTTCTGCCACCACCGCCCGAGATCGACAATGCGGTGCAAACCGGCCTTGTCGTAGGTCAACTGGCCTTCGTGGATGATGAGTCCAGCTTCGTACTTGCCCTCGAGCACCTGCGGAATGATCTGGTCGAAGGGCACAACTTCCGTCTGCACGCCGGGAGCAAACAATTGCAGCGCGAGATATGCCGTGGTGAGCGTGCCCGGAACGGCGATGCGCTTTTCCTTGATCTCGCTCTGCGTAAACGGACGCGGCGAAACAACCATCGGCCCATAGCCTTCGCCCACGCTGCCGCCACAGGACATGAGCGCGTACAAATCCTGAATATAAGGATAGGCGTGGAACGAAATAGCGGTCACATCGTAGACCCCTTCCTTCGCTTTCTGGTTCAGAGTCTCGATATCGCAGAGGGTATGAGTAAAACGCAGCCCCGGGACGCGAACCTTGCTGGTGGCAAGGCCGTAGAACATGAAGGCATCGTCGGAATCCGGGCTGTGAGCGATCGAAATCTCGCGCACCTGAGAAGAAGAACTTCCGCCGGAATGCTTTGTTTCTGCTTCCGAAATTACTGTCATCTTTTCAACTCCAACTCCAACAACTTAATTACTGCTCTGCTTTCCAATTGCCCGTCCGGATGCGCTGCCAGCGCGCCGCAATTCCGGCGGCCATCATCACCTTAATCACTTCGGCAAACAGAAACCAGTAAAGGCCCCAGCGGAAGGCCTGCGCCACCGAATGCGTGAGCACCGCGAGCCAGGCCAGACCTCCGGTAAAAAGCACAACTTCGCCGAGCAGTCCGCCCAACGCGGCGCGAGCGAAATTCTTGCGTCCATGTTCCATAACGTATCCGGCGACCCAGGCAACCAGTGGATAGGCCAGAAGAAATCCGCCCGTTGGGCCGAGCAATTGCGCGATTCCTCCCGGACCCATGGGGCTGAACACCGGCATGCCCATCGCGCCCTCGGCCAAATAGAGCGCGAGCGCCGCAAAGCCGCGCCGGCTGCCGAGCAGCAGGCCAACCAGCAGAACTCCGAAGTTCTGAACCGTCAGCGGCACCGGCGTAAACGGCAAGGGAATCGCGATATGCGCGCACAATGCCACTAGTAAACTCGCGCCAACCACGAGGGCCACCTGCCGTGCGGCATCGAAAACGAACCCGTGCTCGCGCCGAACGTCTAGAGCTTGCATTGACGCCTTTGCCATGACCATCCCTCATCTCGGCGCAGAGCGTCAGCGCTCACTGCCGCCCTGACTGCTCGCGTTCCACTTCGCTGGAAGTTCCGTCCTGTGCCGCGTGCGCAGCCTGCAAATGGCGGCGCAAACGCATGTACAAGGCGATTGCCACGCACACCACGACCAGCGTACTCACACCCAGGATCAGGAACCACCAGATCATTCGCACAGCCGTCTAGGATAACAGATGATTCAACAGTCAAACCGGCAGTGCGAGCCGGATGGTTGGGAAACAGAGGGGTTGCGGCCTGCAAGTTTCTAACTTGCCTTTGCCGCCCTCTTCCCACGCTGCATTTCGATTCGCTTCAGCGTGAACTTCAACCGTTCCCGTCCGAACTTGGACTTCGTGATGACCTTCTCGATGTTTCCGAACAGCTGCGGGTCGCCAATTTTCTCTCGCAGTTCTTTGAGAAAGGGATGAACCTTCGCGAACACAAAAAACATTTCACCACTCACTGCAGGCTGGATGAACAGTTCTTCATTCAGGGCCCCTTGCAACACGAAGGACGCGGCCATGCTCCAGTATCCGCTGACCTGGCGCAACCAGTTGTTTTCCTGCGAGCCCATGGCCCCGACAATTTTCATGAAATCGTCGGCGCTCTGCGGCCAGAATTCGACGCCCCACCAATTGCGCGCCTTGCGCATTTCCGGTTCACGGCGCAGATCGTAGAGTTGGAGAATCAGTTGAGCATCGGCAGCAGTCGGTTTCTTGGGCATCGGTTCCTCCGTTGATTTAGTCACACGCTTGGGTTAGACGTTCTGATGGACGGCGAAGAATCACAAAAATGTTGCGGATTCCGGGCCGGGACTACGCGCTGGTCGCCGCCGCTTCCGGAATCGGCGCCGGCCGCTCGTAGTCGCACTCTTTGTTCGGGCAGGCGATCACCGGCCCAGCCTTCAGATTTTTCTCGACCAGATACTCACTGCCGCAACTCGTACATTTTTCGGCAATCGGCTTGTGCGCCGAAGTGAACTTGCAGTTCGGATAATTTCCGCACCCGTAGAATGTGTTGCCCTTGCGGGCGCGCTTCTCCACCAGGTCGCCCTCTTTGCACTCCGGACACTTCACGCCGATGAAGTTCTGCTTCACATACTTGCATTCCGGATATCCGCTGCAGGCGGTGAACTCGCCAAAACGTCCGTGCCGGATCATCATATTCCGTCCGCACTTCGGGCACAGCTCATCGAGCGGAATGTCTGGAACTTTCTTGCCTTGGTCGAGCCGCCGCGTCGTCTTGCAGTCGGGATATCCCGTGCAGGCCATGAACTGACCAAATCGCCCCCGCTTGAGCACCATCACCCGTCCGCAGTTCTCGCAGTATTCTTCCTGCGTGGTCTCCTGCACATCGGCCGAGTCGAGGTCGGGCAGGTTGATCGGATTTTCTTTGGTAAATGTGCAGGTGTCCTTATCTTCTTTATCGTAGGTGCTGCACGCATAGAACGACCCGTGCTTGCCCCACTTGATCACCAGCGGCGCGCCACAGCGCTCGCACTTCTCGTCCGTGGGCTTCTCCATCCGCTTGATGTTCTCCATATGCTTTTCGGCATATTTGAGATCCTTCGTAAACTTCTTGTAAAACTCGGCGAGCGTGTCGGTCCACTTCTCTTTGCCTTCTTCGATTTCGTCGAGCTTTTCCTCCAGGCCGGCGGTATACGCCACGTCGAAGATGTCGCGGAAGTTTTCCACCAGCAGGTCAGTCACCACCAGCCCGATTTCCGTCGGAGTAAACTTTCCACCCAGCTTCTGCACATACTGCCGCTCCTGAATCGTCGAGAGAATCGCCGAGTACGTCGAGGGACGCCCAATGCCGCGTTCTTCCAACTCCTTCACCAGCGACGCTTCGTTGTAGCGCGGCGGCGGTTCGGTGAAATGCTGCTCCGGCTTCAATTCTTTCAGCGTGAGTTTTTGTCCGGCTTCCAGCGCCGGCAGCTTGTGCTTGAGTTCTTCGTCTTCTTCGTCCTTGCCTTCCTTCGACTCTTCGTAGACCCGCAGGAAGCCGTCAAACTTCATCACCGATCCGGTTACACGGAACCAGAAAACATCGGTGCCACTCTTTGCTTTTGCGTCAATGTCCACGGTGGTCTGGTCGAAGACCGCCGGCATGATCTGCGACGCCACAAAGCGCTGCCAGATCAGCTTGTAAACTTTGAACTCATCTTCTTTTAAGTACTGTTTCACCTGGTCAGGATGGCGCATCGCCGAAGTCGGCCGGATCGCTTCGTGCGCCGCCTGCGCTTCCTTCTTCTCCTTATATGTATTCGGAGTCTCGGGCAGGTAAGCCGCTCCATATTCCTTGCCCACGTATTCGCGCACTTCCTGAATCGCCTCGGGCGCAACCCGGGTTGAATCGGTACGCATGTAGGTGATCAGGCCAACCAGGCCCTCTTCGCCCAGTTCCACGCCTTCGTACAGCCGTTGCGCGATCATCATGGTGCGCTTCACGCTGAAGCGCAGTTTGCGCGAGGAATCCTGCTGCAACTTGCTGGTGGTAAAAGGAGGCGCTGCATTGCGGCGGCGTTCTTTCTTGTCGACCGATCGCACCAGCCAGTCGGCTTGCTCCAGCGCCGCGCGGATCTTTTCCGCATCCTCGCCGTTGGTAACTTCGATCTTCTCTTCGCCCTTGCCCACAAACCGGGCGTCGAATGATGGCGGCTTACTGCCCGCGAGGTGCGCGTCGATGGTCCAATATTCTTTCTTTTCGAACGCTTTGATTTCGCGTTCGCGCTCCACGATCAGTCGCAATGCAACGGTCTGTACGCGGCCAGCAGAGAGTCCGCGCCGAACTTTATCCCACAGCAGCGGTGAAACCTGATAGCCGACCAGCCGGTCGAGCACGCGCCGTGCCTGTTGCGCGTCTACAAGGTTCTGGTCGATGGCCCGGGGATGTTCGAATGCCGCCTGCACCGCACGCTTGGTGATCTCATTGAACGTGACGCGCTGAATGCGGGGAGGGGTGTCGGTATCCTCTTTTTTCTTTTTTTTGGCTTTGCTTTTCTTCGAATGCCCGTTGGTATCTAATTCAAATGCCAAATGCGCGGCAATGGCCTCGCCTTCACGATCCGGGTCAGGCGCCAGATAGATCGCATCCATCGGCCCTGCCAGCTTCTTCAGCTTGGCCAGAACCTTTTCTTTTCCGGGGATGACAACATAATCGGTGGCGAAGTTGTCGCCGGTATCCACACCCAAGGTGCTCTTGGGCAAATCTTTCACGTGGCCGAGCGAGGCCTCGACAGTAAATCCCTTTCCCAGATATTTCTGGATGGTCTTCGCCTTGGCCGGCGATTCGACAATGACTAAACTTTTTACCAATGGACCCTCAGTTCTTAAGATTTCGCTTCGAAGCTAGCACGAATGGGACGGCGGCAACAAGTTACGGGTGAAAGCTGCTAGCTCCTAGCTGCTAGCTCTTAGCTAAAACAGACCCCTGCAGACGCTGGACCAGAGAGGCCAGCATACGCTGCACTTCGAGCACCCTCGCTTCCAGATCTTCGAATTCATCACCATCAAGAATCTGCAAATCTCTGGCTAAAAGGAAGTGGTATTCCAGTTCGCTGGCAGAACCGCGCGCAATTTGAAGAAATCTTTTCATCTCGCCATCTGATCTTCGCCCGCAGCCCTCCGCAATATTCGCCCCTATGGAGGCAGCCGCTCGCCGCAGTTGACTGGTTAGTCCGTACATCTCGTCCTTCGGGAACACCCGTGTCCGCCTGTAAACCGCCAGGGTCAATGCGTGAGCTTTTGTCCAAACCTTGAGATCTTTGAAATCCTCCATCAGGAACTCTCCGGTGTAGCTAGAAGCTAGAAGCTAAAAACTCTTCACGAAATTCTTGCCAGGCATCTGTCGAACCTTGCCACCAAGTTCCAACTCAAACAGCGCCGCAAATATCTCCGAAGACGACATTTCATTCTCCAGGCGTTCCACCAATTCGTCGATGTGCGTAGCCTCGTCGGCCTTGAGCAGGCTCAGGATTCTCTTCTCGTGCGGCGGAAGCCCTTCATCCGGGAATAGAGATGCGGAAGAGGAGGCGCCGGATTCAGGCGAGGCTGGCGGAGTCAATGCAAGTTTCACTTCTGGCGGCAGATCTTCCCACACATCCTCCCACGTCGCAACCAGCTTTGCGCCCTGCTTAATCAGCGTGTTTGGCCCCCAGGAATTTTTATTCGTGACGTTGCCCGGCACGGCGAAAACATCACGATTTTGCTCCAGCGCGCATCGCGCCGTAATGCGCGTTCCGGAATATTCCGCCGCCTCCACGACCAGAACACCAACCGACATGCCGCTCAAAATTCGGTTACGAATGGGAAAATTCTGTGGGAAGGCAGAGGTTCCGAGCGCAAACTCGGAGATCAACGCGCCCCCCAGCGCGAGAATCTGTTCCGACAGCCGCGAATTCTCCTTCGGATAAATCACATCCACGCCCGTACCGAACACCGCGATTGTCTTGCCCTTGGCCGTGATCGCCCCGCGATGGCTGGCGGTGTCGACCCCGCGCGCCATGCCGCTGATAATCACCAGCCCTTGCGCCGCAAGATCGCACGCCAACCGCTCGGCCATCCCCGAGCCGTAGGGTGTGGGATGCCGCGTGCCCACCATGGCGATACCGGGCTGCGTCAGCAACTCGGGATTGCCACGAACGTAGAGCACCAACGGTGGATCGTAGATTTCTTTCAGCCGCGGCGGGTAACAGGAATCTTCGCAAGAGAGCATCGCCACTCCGGCCGCAGCTGTCCGCGCGATCTCTTCCCGCGCCAGCTCCGCCGACTTTCCCGTGGCGATCGATTGCGCTGAAACCGCCTGAATCCCCGTTCCTTCCAGTTCCGTGAGCGACGCGTGAAAGACCGCTTCGGCGCCGCCAAAATGTTCCACCAGCTTCCGTGCCTTCGTCGGCCCCAAGCCAGGCGTCAGCGAGATGGCAAGCCACTCCAGAATGTGAGTTAGCGATGCGGATGCGGCAACGGCGTTTGGCACGTCCATACTCCAATCTTTATCCGGACTGGGCGGACTGTAGTCATTCGCGGAATGCAGTGTCAAGGGAAGCCGTCACAAAGGCGTGTCGAAAAAGGTCTGCTAAAATCAAAACAGGAATGAGACGTCTGCGCATCTCTGCGATTTCCTACCTCAACACCGCTCCCCTGATGTGGGATTTTGAACACGGCGAGGCTGGGAGCGAGTTCGACATTTCCTACACTCTGCCGTCAGCCTGCGCTCGCGCTCTCGAAGCCGGGACCGCCGACATCGGGATCATCCCGGCAGCCGCCTATGCGCAGATCCCCGGCCTGATGGTATTGCCCGGGGTCGCGATTGCCTCGCGCCGGCCGGTGCGTTCCATTCTGTTGGTCAGCCGAGTGCCGGTAGACGAGGTCCGCACCATCGCTCTGGATACGTCTTCCATGACCTCGGTCGCCCTCACCAAAGTCCTGTTTGAAAAATGGCTGGGCGGAGGCAGAACATTCACCCCGATGTCGCCGGATATCGAGAACATGCTCGCCCACAACGATGCCGGATTAGTGATCGGCGATCCCGCGCTGCAGATCGACCGCTCCCGCTACTTCACACTCGATCTCGCCGAAGAGTGGATCCGCTACACCGGCAAGCCTTTCGTCTTCGCCTTCTGGGCGGTTAGCCAGAACGCGTTGCCCGAAGCGGCATCGTCGCAAGACTTGGCGACCGTGTTTCAACAATCCCGCGACCACGGACTTGAACCTGCTAGCCTCGACCAGATCACCCGTGAATGGGCATCGCGCGTGACCCTCACGGAATCCGATGTGCGCTCCTATCTCACCGAAAACATTTACTACCAGCTCGATCCGCCCTGCCTCGAAGGCCTGCAGCTGTTCTATCGCTACGCGGCCGAGATCGGCGCGCTACCCGCCGCACCGGAGATACATTTTCTAGCGGCGAACGCCGCAATTGTTTAACGCAATACGCCTTAACGCAAAGCGCCGTGGCGCAATCCCGTGACTGTTCCTGTAAACTCTTCAAACACCAATGTTGCTCCATCTCCATCCCTTGCTTGCCGTTCCCCTCTGGCATCGACTCCGCCATCTCGGGGGTATCGGTCTAATCTTGCTGGGCCTTGCAGACAACTCAGTGGTTCCGCTGACCGGCAGCATGGACGTGTTAACCATCTGGCTGGCCGCCCGTCATCGCGAACCCTGGCCCTACTATGGCCTGATGGCCACGTTGGGCGCGGTCATCGGCGGCTACATTACTTATAGCCTGGCCCGCAAGGGCGGCAAAGAAGCGATGGAGCGCAAGTTCTCGAAAAAAAGAGCTGCGAAATTTTGCGATGCATTTGAGCGCTGGGGATTCAGCGCGGTCGTGATTCCTGCATTGATGCCCCCTCCGTTCCCATTCCTCCCGTTTTTGTTGGCGGCGGGCGCCATGCAGTACTCGAGAAAAAAATTCCTGGCAGCCCTGGTGCTCGGCCGTGGGATTCGCTACTTCATCGAGGCCTACCTGGGATTCCATTACGGCCGCCACATCCTGCGTTTCTTTAACCAGTACTACAAACCGGCGCTGGCCATCCTGATCGGCTTGGCCGTTATAGGAACGGTATTCACGCTCTTTGAATACCTTCGCTACCGGAAGAAACAAGATGGCGTGGTCGAGACGTCATAAGCAAGTGCGGACTAATCTACTTACGGCGTTTGTGGAAATATCTCTAAGACTGCAGCGCTGTTGGATGGGATGGCGTAGAAATAAGTTCCCGGCGCATTTCCATTCAGATTGAAATAATCCGAGCTACTCTCAAAGCCAAGGCCAGTAACGGAGGCTTCGAGAGGACAACCCCCATCGAGTGACGTGATTGAAACGTCGAAAACGTTGAGATCAGTCCCGCTCCCTCCCTCTTGGTTGAACGTTCCACTCATATAGCAGGCCGACCCATCAGGCGCGGTACCGAAGCCGTTGAAGCTCATGCTACTGCCGCTTCCGGTCGAAGAGAAAACGATGTTCCAGATGACCGGCACGGTCATGCCTTCGAATTCTCCCAGCCACTGGTTCCCGGAAAGTGCTTTGACAGACCCACTCAATGGGGAGTTCGAAGTCATGGAGAAATTGGTAGTCCCGGATGATGTACCGGAGATTGTGCCGGATATAGATGTGGTAGAACTCACCGTGCCGCTGACAGTGTTGGACGTTGAACCTCCGCCACTGAACTGAGTAGCATACGCCGTGGCGGTCCCAGAAAATGAGCAAGCACCTGAGATGGTTGGAAATACAGCCGTATCCCCAGGAGCGGGAACACTAGTGTTTGTCTGGAAAAAGACAGCCAGGCCGGAAGAATTGATGACTCCGGGACCAGAAGCGGAAGAGGTGGTTAAAGTCCAGTCTCCTACAACGTTGTAGGGACCACCGGTGCAAGCAGCGCTAGTAGACAAGTTCGACGATCCACCGCCGCAGCCGATCATGGCGGCGGCAACCGCCACAAGACAGGCAAATAATGTGCAAAGAACCAATTTTTGCGAAGTCGATCTCCAGGTTGGCCCTGCGAACTGGCATGCGGTTTTGTCTGGTGCAAATTTCATAACCACCTCTCTACCTGACTTTCAACGCCATTGGAGTATATGAATGTGTAAACCGCCGGACAAGTATTACTCAAGCGGCCTATTTGGAGGGTTTGCAGTGCTTCGTCTAAAATAGATCTGTTTCATACGCTGACATGTCCTTAACTAAATCCCAAGCCCTCGAGATGTTCCACTCCGACGACCTGATCGGCATCGGCATGGAAGCCGACGCTCTTCGCCGCAGCAAGCATCCCGAAGGCACGGTCACCTACATCATCGACCGCAACATTAATTACACCAACTTCTGCACCGAGTACTGCACCTTCTGCGCCTTCTATCGCCCGCTCAAAGGCCCAGCGGCGAAAGAAGGTTACATCCTCGAGTTCGACGCCATCTACGAAAAAATCCGCGAGACCGTCGAACTCGGCGGCACCGGAGTGCTGATGCAAGGCGGCCTGCATCCCGATCTCAAGATCGACTGGCACGAGAAGATGCTGCGCGGCATCAAAGACCGCTTCCCGCAAGTTCATCTGCACTGCTACTCGGCGTCCGAGATCATCGCCATCGCCGAATACAGCAGCCTCAGCATTCGCGACACGATTCTCCGCCTGCGCGATGCCGGCCTCGATTCCATCCCCGGCGGTGGCGCCGAAATTCTCGACGACGAAGTCCGCTACAAAATCGCCCGCCTCAAGTGCCTCACCAACGATTGGATTAACGTTCACCGCACCGCCCACCAGATCGGCATGCGCACCACCGCAACCATGATGTTCGGCGTCGGCGAGAACTACGAAAACCGCGTCAACCACCTGCAGCAACTCTACGACCTGCAGGAAGAAACCGGCGGCTTCACCGCCTTCATCCCATGGAGCTTTCAGCCGCAAAACACCGCCCTCGGCGGCCGCCACTGGGACGAAGCCACTGCCGTGGAGTATCTGAAGACGCTGGCCATCTCGCGCCTCTATCTCTCGAACTTTCTGAACGTGCAATCCAGTTGGGTCACCCAAGGCCTCAAAGTCTGCCAAATGGGCCTGCGCTTCGGCGGCAACGACGTAGGCTCCGTGATGCTCGAAGAAAACGTAGTCCGCGCCGCGGGCGTCACCAACTGCACCACCGAAGAAGAGTTGCGCCGCATCATCCGCGACGCGGGATTTCGGCCCGCGCAAAGGGACACGCTGTATCGGCAGTATTTCCTGAATTAGGACGCGGAGTTCTCTAATAGCCTTCTTTCGCGTGAACCTGACGGTGACCACTGTCGTAGTGGCATCTGGCGACGCATTTCGTGACCGCTGACGTGACCGGCAAAATTTGTACCAAGGGGAATGAGAGAGAATCCACTTGGAGGAAAAGCAGGTCATGCCCATCCAGAGGTACAAGCCAGAGCAAATTGTGACGATGCTGCGACAGATTGA